>Ga0315282_10000060_pt1 | contig 212482 bp, 172 predicted proteins | sample YL17G07_20_MG_FD_203693 | JGI IMG/M metagenome (GOLD analysis project Ga0315282, IMG submission 203693) | Sediment microbial communities from Yellowstone Lake, YNP, Wyoming, USA - YL17G07_20 | ecosystem: Environmental > Aquatic > Freshwater > Lake > Sediment | place: USA: Wyoming | collected... | reverse complement strand
TGTATGGGGCGGTCGCAGGTTCGTTGCGTAACCAGCGTGGTCAAAAAAAATTGTTGCGTTCGTTTTTCCATCATGCACAATTAAGAATATGATGTGTTCTATTATTTATTCAAAACTCAATAGAAGAGTCTCAATAACATCCTGTACATCTTGCTCTTTTTGTGGTTCGGTATGTATAGCTTTGCGAAAATTGTTTCGAATAAAGTCTTTCAAATTTTGGATTTCATCGGGTCTTTTTTTAATATCAAAAATTCCAATAAGCAAGTCAATTGTATTGTTGACAAGTTCTTTTCGAGGTTTGTAATATAGCAATTTACCAGTAGCAGATCCGAATAGATTCCAGTCCATTAGGGTTTGGGTTTCATACGCATGCTCTATGCCGTTAAAATTTTCCTGTAGACCAATTCCCATTAGTGTATCATAGGCATCGAGCGGGTATTGAATTGCGGACCTCAACTCATTTATCTGTCGCAACATATCTGTAATGTTTTGTTCTAATTTAATGAGTCCGCGATTAAAACTGTCATCCATAATAAGATACATCTTCCCAATAGCTCTTAAAAACTGAATTTCCGTAAAAGCTTTTTCCCATTCCTGACGGAAAGTATCCTTGTTACGGAGAATCCCCGTAATTGCACTCTGTTTAATTTTTGAGTTCTGTTCCTTCTTCTTGGCAGATACTTCCCCAAACTCAAAGATTATATGAGCAGCAGATCTAAATCTGCTTTCATATGCCTTAAAGCTGTTCCCTAAACGCCAATTGTGAGACTTTTGTTTTTTAGTTAACCGCTCTACAATTCTCTGTGCTCTATGCACCGCTTTGTCCCAAATATTTTTATTGATTAGGGGAAATTCGGTATCGGGCAGGGTTTTTAGTTTCTCCAATAAATTTATCGCCTTAGAAATTGGTTGTTTATCTATATCGAGAATCAATTTCCTCATACTCTCTTTCGATTCAACGCACCATTGCATTATGTTCTGCAGCCCGGCCAAAGCGTTATTATCATGGTCTGGTACTATTTTCAGTTCCGGGCAGATATTTCGGAAGTTGATGGCAACTAGACGGGCCGAGTTATAATGCTGTTCGTAAAATTCACCTTTTGTTGGTATTTCACATTTGGTAGAAATCAGGACTTTACGAATCGCTTCGTATAATTGATCAAGTGTTTTACAGTCTGATAGAAAAGATTGTTGCTTTTCCATGCTGTTAATTGTACATCATTCGGCCTAAATGGCAATGGCGTCATCCCATTTACCCTTTGTCTGGAAAAATCACTAGGCCAATTCATCTTTTGTTGAATGAGTATCACATAATGTACGGTTTTTCTGTACACAACCGGTGGGGAAATAAGTTGAGATTGTTTTATTGCTTCGCTCCTTGGAATGATGGGAAATGGATTCCTTCTTGTAGGAATGACCCCGATGAGATGCCCCGATGGGATAGCAAACGGCGCATCCCACGGGGTAAACTATCGCATCCCACGGGGTAAACTATCGCATCTCACGGGGTAAGCAGAGCGGGCGTGGGCGACGCCGATGAAATGCCCTGATGAGATAGCCGACGAAGCGGAGGGCAGGCGATAGGTGAAAACCCCTAAGAGATACCCTGAAAGGTTCTGATAGGATAGTTGCGGCATCTCACAAGGTAAACTATCGCACTTCACAGGGTAAACTATCGCACTTCACAGGGTAAACTATCGCACTTCACCCCGGTGAGATAGTAAAAGACACATCCGCCCCACCAGACAAACGGCGGGTAAACTCCGGCGGACAAGTCTCACGGGGTAAACAAGATGAGATTGCTTCGCTTCCGCCTTCGCAAATGCTACGGCGGACAAGTCCGCAATTCGCAATCTAAAAATCTGGATTCCTGCTTGCGCAGGAATGACAAAAAGCATAAATGTCCCCGAAGCATCCGCCGTCGTTAAAACTATGGCGGATAAAGGCTTCGGGGCTAACCAGTGGAATTCGTTCGGTGGCAGAAACAAAATCGTCGTTGCCTACTTCGCCGAAGCGGCTACGAAGGCCAGGCCGGCGGGCTTTCGGTGAGGTAAAAAAACGCTGGTGGAATTAAGGGCTGAAATGCGTATAATCTTTCGCAGGCGGAAAGTGAAGGAAAGTATGTAGGGCAGTTATGGATGAAATTGCGGAAAAAGGTTCGAATGAGCAGCGAATCAGCGGGCGGCAGGCGGCGATTGTGCTGATTGTGCTTTCTATCCTGACGAGCTTAGGCAGGGTATATACGCGAAATGAGCCGCTGGAGCGAGACCTTACGATGTATGCGCTGGTTGCCCACGAGCTGGTGGAGGGAAAGAGGCTGTATACGGACGTGTGGGACCAGAAGCCGCCGGCGATATACTTGGTTTATGCGGCGGCGGAACTTGCGGTCGGGTATGGGCCGCAGTCGGTGCTGCTGGTTAATATTGCGGCGGGGCTGATTACGCTGGCGGGAGTTTACCGTGCGGCTTCGGCGGCGGGGATGGGGCGTGTCAGCGGACTGTGGGCGGCGGGGTTGTGGTCGATTATTTCGCTGAACATCGATTTGGAGGCGAACCAGCCCAACACGGAGGTTTTTATCAATGCGTGTATGATTTGGGTTTTTGTTGTTTTTGCGGGCGCAGAGGAGCGGCCGATTTCATATTTGAAGGCTGTTTGGCTGGGGCTGATAGCGGCGGCAGCGACGCTGTTCAAGCACCATTCGGTTTTGCCGTTTGCGACGGTTGCGATTGCATACGTAATCGGGACGGCGGAGGCGAAGCAGTTTCGGGCCGGGCGGTTAGTCAGCGCACTTGTCGCTTTGGGGACGATAGTTTTTTGCTGGCTGGCGATAGGGGGATATTTTGCTTTTGGCGGGCGATTTAAGGACTTTTATGATGCGGTTATTCTGTATAATATGTATCATCCCGGCAATCTGTTTTATAACCTGATAGACGGGCTGGAGCCTGGGCGGGCGAAGTTTTTGTTTATGGCGATTTTACCTTCGGCGGCGGCGATAACGGCGTATTTTGGCGGCGTGCTGCGAAGGCCGGTGTCGCCATTTACGCTTATGGCTGGTTTTGCGGCGGGGATATTTCTGGAGGTCTCCTGCACGAAGTGGTGGTTCACGCACTATTTTCAGCTATGGCTGCCGGCATTGTGCGTGTCCCTTGGGTGGTCTTACCGGCTGCTGGATGATATGATGAGCCGGCAGAGGGGGGCGAGAAGGCTTTTGCCTCATATCGCGGTGGGTATGATAGTTGCGCCGTTTTTGCTGGGCCAACTGCTTGTATTTCGGATGACGCTTTTGGAGATTGCGGTCAGGAAGCACGAGCCGAACTTTCCGTTATTTGTGGAGCAGGCGGATGAAATTAACCAGATTCTCAAGCCCGGCGAGAGTTTTTATCATTTCGGCGACGATACGGGGCTGTATTATTATGCGAAGCGTCGTCCGCCGGTCAGCGTTTTCTGGTATTATCCGCTGTTTATGGGGCCGCTGACGGAGTCTCTTTCAAAGAGGGTCGTGGCGGAGCTGGAGCGAAACAGGCCTGATATGCTGGTTTACCGTTTTACTGAGAACCTTGAGCGGTTTACCCCCGACTGGAGGGACAATCCGGTATTGCAGTGGTATCAGGACAACTACGTGCCTTTTCCGGATAACGACAGTCGCGATTATTATAAACTTGGTGCGCTGAAAGGCAGCGACCTCGAACGGCGAATATTCGACAGCAACGGACAAGACCCGAATAGATAAATCATTACAAGGGTATGGGGGCGAAAAGCCGGTTTGAGCAGGTAAAGAGGCCGGCGAGATGTTATAATAAGCCGGATGGAAGAACGAAAAATAATAGTCGGGTTTGTGTCGCTGGGGTGTCCGAAAAACCTCGTCGACAGCGAAAGAATGCTGGCGGAGATAGCCAAGGCGGGACTACTGATAACGGCTGAGCCGGAGGGGGCTGATGTGGTTGTAATCAATACCTGCGGGTTTATAGCACCTGCAAAGGCGGAGGCGATTGAGGTCATAAAAGAGGCGGCGGGCTGGAAGGCCGGAGGGACGGTGAAAAAAATCATTGTTGCGGGGTGTCTGCCGGAACGAGAAGGTGCGGCGCTATTCGATGAGACTGAAGGTGTTGATGCTGTTGTGGGGCTGGGGCAGCGGGACGCGATAGCAGAGATAATCAAGAAGACTTTTTATTCGGGCGAGAGGGGGACATATTTAGAAAAGCGGCCGGAGGCAATTGTCGATGACAGGAGCAGGCTGCTTATCACGCCGAGTCACTGGGCGTATCTGCGGATAAGCGAGGGGTGCGACCACAGATGCTCATTCTGCACGATACCGGCGATTCGGGGACGGTTGAGAAGCAAATCGCAGGAAATGCTGATTGCGGAGGCTGCGGAACTGGCGGCTGCGGGCGTGGTGGAGCTGAATATAATTGCGCAGGACGTTACCGGTTACGGGAGGGACCTGAATATAAAGAACGGGCTGGCGGGACTTTTGAGGGAGCTTGAGAAGATAGAGGGGGTGAAGTGGATTCGATTGATGTACCTGTATCCGCTGGGGATAACGGAGGAGCTGCTTGGGACGATTGCGGCGAGCAGAAAGATTGTTCATTATCTTGATATTCCGATACAGCATATAAACGATGAAATTCTGAAGGCGATGCGGCGGCCTGATACTAAAGAGCAAATCTGTCGGCTGATTGAAAGGCTGCGGGTTGTGCTGCCGGACGTTGTTCTGCGGACGACGGTGATAGTCGGTTTTCCTGGCGAGAGCGAGGGGCAGTTCGGCGAATTAGTGGAATTTATAAAATGGGCCAGGTTCGATGCGCTGGGATGTTTCCGGTTTTATCGTGAGAGCGGGACGGCGGCGGCGGAAATGGGCGGGCAGGTGCCGGACGAGGTAAAGCAGCGGCGGTACGATGAATTGATGGTCGCGCAGCAGCAAATAGCGTTTGCAAAGAATAAAAAAAGGGTCGGCAGTACGATTGATTGTCTTGTTGACTCTGTCGGCAGAAAAAAAGGCGGGAGGGGGCGATATTACGGGCAGGCGCCGGATATTGACAGCGTGTGTATTATACAAAACTGCCGGTCGGCGGCGGGTGAGTTCGTGAATGCAAAGGTGGTGGGGGTAAAAGATTATGACCTTGTTGTGCGGCAAATTTAGGGTTGAATTAGTTCGGCGAGGAAAGTAAACTTTCGGCTATGACGAGGCTGATTCCGAACATCCTGACACTTGGGCGGTTTGCTCTGACGGTTGTTTTTCTTGTGATAATTCTGGATTTGCCGTATATCAGGAACAAGCACGCATTTCTGGATATTGCGTTTGTGCTTTTTATTATTGCCGCCGTGACGGATATGATTGACGGGGCGCTTGCGAGGAGATTTAACGTAGCCAGCAAGTTCGGGCGGATGATGGACCCGCTGGTCGACAAGATTCTTGTGTGCGGGGCGTTCGTGAGCTTTGCGATAATCGGCGAGCCGAGGCTTTTCAATCTGCCTGATGCTTTGCAGAGCGTAATCCGCTGGTCGGTGGCGGGTATTACGATTCTGCGGGAGGTTTACGTTACTGTGCTGCGTCATATTGCCGAGGCGAGGGGCATTGATTTTGCCGCTACGGCTTCGGGCAAGATAAAAATGTTTCTTCAGTCGTTTGCCATCGGGACAGTGATAATAAAGGCCGCTTATGTGCCGGATGCTGAATGGGGAAACTGGTTCACGGTAATAACCTTTGCGGCGATGCTGATAGTTACAGTCATTTCAGGGATAAGGGCGACGCAGAGGCCATCGTGGAAAAGAGCGATAAGCTGAACGCGGCAGGCTAAAGGGCGCCTGTTTCAGCAAAGGCGCTGTCCCAGTCCTTCCAGACAGGCTCCAGACCCTGCGATTTGAGCATAGTGGCGACTTCGGCGGGCGGGCGTGTATCGTTGACCTCAAACTGTTCGCCCTGAACCACGATGGGTTCAGGGTGTTCATGCGAGTATCCGCCGGGGCTGGTTTTGCTGCCTGCGCTGATTTTGGTTATGCCGAGGCCAACGAGGTGGTTCCGCAATTCAGCGCGTTCACGGGTCGAGAGGACCAGGCCGGCATCTGCGAAGCACAATCGCAGGGCGGTGAGCATCTGGACGAGATTTTTATCGGAAAGTAAATGTTTAAATTGTGAGCTGTCTACATCGTGGGCCGGTCTTAATCGCGGGAAAGAAAACGATATGTGCGAGCGCCAATAATGTTTGATTAGGTAATGAGCGTGTTCGGCGAGGGCGAGGGTTTCGAGCCGCCAGTCGGACAATCCGAGAAGGACGCCGAGGCCGACTTCCCTCATACCGGCGGCGGCGATGCTGTCAGGGGCGGTCAACCTGTTGTCGTAATCGGACTTCGGGCCTGCGGGGTGATAATATTGGTAGGCGGGTCGGCTGTATGTTTCCTGATAGAGCGTAACGCCTTCGATACCGGCGTTGAAAAGCTGCGCATATTCATCGGGGGACAACTGGTATATTTCTGCGGCGATGAAGCTGAACTTTTGGCGCAGTTTTGCTGCGAGCGCTGCCAGGTAATCGACATTTATAAAATCCCTGTCCTCGCTGCTGACAAGCAAGATGTCCCTGAAACCTTCTGCGGCGATGATGTCGGCTTCGGCCAGCGCCTGTTCGATGGTCAGTCTTTTTCGCTCAAATACGCTTGTTCTGTTAAAGCCGCAGTAGAGGCAGTCGTTCGCGCAGTAGTTCGACAGGTACAGGGGGGCGTAAAGCCGAATTGTTCTGCCGAACCGCTGAAGTGTAAGCCTGCGGGCCATTTGCGCCATTTGTTCGAGGTAATCTTCGGCGGCGGGCGAGACCAGCGTCATCAGCCTGCCGAGACTGTATGTCCCCTGCGGTGCGGCGAGGGCTTTTTCGACCGCCTCTTTGGTGATTTTGCTGAGTTCACTGCGCCAGAATTCGCCACTGCCGTCGAGGTTTTTTTCAGCCAGGATTGTTTTTATGGGTGTCATTTTATTTATCTCTGAGAAAGCCAGTTAACGGGCTTGAGGCACTGGCTTTTTTGCTGACAGCTCCCGCGCCTGCGTTATAAGCCAAACGGCCGGCTTCGACAGCGAGTTTGAATGCGATTGCCATTTGGCAGGGGTCATCAGCGGTTGCGACGGCGGTATTAACCAGAACGGCGTCGGCGCCGATTTCCATTGCCTCGGCGGCGTGAGAAGGCAGTCCCAGACCGGCATCGACAACGACCGGGACATTGGCCTGCTCGATTATGATTTCCAGTGCTGCACGAGTTTTCAGACCCTGATTCGAGCCGATGGGGCTGCCAAGCGGCATTACCGTTGCGGTGCCGGCGTCTTCGAGTTTCCTGGCGAGTATTGGGTCAGCGTTGATATAAGGCAGAACAACGAAGCCATCCTTTATGAGGATTTCGGCGGCCTTGAGCGTCTCAATGGGGTCGGGCAGCAAATAATTCGGGTCCGGCGTAATTTCGAGTTTGACCCAGTTGATGCCGGTCGCCGCCCGTGCGAGTTTTGCGAGGCGCACCGCCTCCTGGGCATCGCGGGCGCCCGATGTGTTCGGCAGCAGCAGGTATTTAGTCCGGTCGATTGCGGCGAGGGTGTCATCGTTTTTATTCTCGATGTCGACTCTGCGAAGCGCAACGGTAACTATCTCGGCTGCCGATGCTTCGAGGGCCTTTGCCATAACCTGCGGAGACGCAAATTTGCCTGTGCCGACAAGCAGCCGCGACTTGAATTTTCTGCCTGCAATAATCAATTCATCCATCCGTTAACCTCCGGGGACAAACCGAACAAGCTCGATGTTTTGCCCTTTTTGCAGTTTTGTGCCGGCGAAATCTTTGCGTTCGATGATTTGGCCGTCGAGTTCAGCTACCACGGTAGCCGCATCGACAGCCAGTATTTTTAATAATTCATCCAGCGTAGCGGGGAATCGCCCTGCCGAGAATTCTTTTTCAATACCATTTACTTTCAAATTTTCCATTTGTTTGTGGCCTTCTTTTAAATAGATTACATACAGATTATAACTTTCCGGCCGGCAGATTTACACAGGCTTTTTCAGCAGTTATAACAACCAGACCGGTATGGCATAGTGGTTTTGGCTGATAGGCAGTAATTGTTTGCAGAGACATATTACGCCACCATTGGCAGGTTTGAGGTTGAACCTGTCGAGCGAGGCAAATGTTTGTATCCAGCGACGGGCCGGAGTGGCGGATTTTTTGACTTCTACCGGGTAAAAAGCCTGATTTTGCACAAACAGAAAGTCAATTTCCTGTCCGTCTTTGCTGCGATAATAATAAAGCTGCGGCAATTGTTTTGCGCGGTGCCACCAGCTTTTCAGAATCTCCGTCAAGACGTATGTTTCGAAGATGGCTCCGGCCATTGCCCCCGCCTCCATAGTTTCCGGCGACGACCATTCAGTCAGGTAGGCACATAACCCAGTGTCGAGAAAATAAAGTTTAGGTGACTTGATGAGTCTTTTTGTAAGATTGCTGTGGTAAGGCTGGAGCAGGAAAATCTGAAAACTGGCCTGTAATATGCCGAGCCAGTTTTTGGCCGTATTTACACTAATATCCGCATCCCTGGCCAATTCAGAAAGGTTCAGCAACTGTCCTGTTCGAGCAGCACAAATTTTGAGGAATCTCAGGAATGTGGTTTCGCTGCCCACCTGAGTCAAATCTCTTATATCTCTTTGCAGGTAGGTCTGAAGGTAGGAGCTGTAAAAGACGTCCCGATTTTTCACGCGGCCTGCAATTAAAGCGGGGAAGCCGCCCAGCCAAATATCCTTATAGACATCGACCAGTTCGACAATATCCGCCTGTTCTCGTCGCTGGTTGAGAATTCGTTCGTCGGGAAGAAAGGGTTCAACATCGAGTTTGAGTTTACGCCGTTCCCTGTTGGAAAAACCGAGCAAATTTATGATAGCGATGCGTCCGGCGAGCGTTTCTGAAATTCCTTTCATCATTTGAAACTGTTGAGAACCAGTCAGCCAAAATGCACCTTGTTTTTTTTCTGTGTCGACTATCATTTTTATATATGGGAGCAAAGCGGGGCAATATTGTATTTCATCAATCAGCAGAGGCGGTTTGAATCTCTGAAAAAACAAGGCAGGGTCGTCATTAGCCAGCATACGGACTGCCGGGTCGTCGAGAGTTACGTATGTGCGGTCTTTTTCACAGATATGCTGTAGAAATGTGGTTTTGCCCACCTGCCGAGGGCCTGTCAGCAAAAGCACCGGAAACTGCTCTGATATTTGCGTCCAGCAGTCCGTTATTGAGCGTTGATAATACATAAAAAACTCGATTTTTACCGTCTATTTTGCAATACAATTGCAATATAGTCGGTAATTTTAAATAAGTCAATTAGAAATTTTGTGTTAAAGAAAAAATAATTATCACGCCAACAGCGAAAACAACCGGCATATTATCGGTCATTATTTGCGATTAGCGGTTTCGAGGGTTAACAAATTGGAAATCAACGGCCTTTTCTTAAATGTTATTTATTATCACTTCGATAATTGCGTTTGCCTGGTGGCAGGCGGCGATGCCTACGCGGGCGGCGGTGAGTATCGGCTGTGTATCTATGCCGGTTGTTTCATCGCCGACCAGAATGAGCCTGTCCGAGATACGCTTAGTTTTTATTGCGTTGCTGTTGCCATAGCCTGCCAGACCGCTGACAGCGACAATGACCGTTCTCTCCATCTTACTTAATACGGTCTGGACAATCATCTGTTTTTCTTCAGCTTTGTCGAAACATTCGGCAATCACATCGGCATCTGCGAAAATCTCCGGTATGTTGTCGGCATTTAATCTAATCCTGTGAGGTTCGATTTTGACGTCTGGGTTTATCCGCCGAAGGTTTTCCGTCATTGCATCGACCTTGTTTTTGCCTATCTGGTCGATGAAATACTGCTGCCGATTCAGGTTGCTTTGCTCAACCTTGTCGAAATCGGCGATTATCAGCCGACCTATATTGGCTCTTGCCAGTGCGACGGCGACTGTTGAGCCGAGTCCGCCCAAACCTGCGATGCCGACAGTTGCATTTTTAAGTTTTTCGGTCAAGTTCATTTCTCAATGCTGTCACTATAACGACCCGCGGTATTTCCATCAAGGGTTTTGCCGGCACAAAAAAACCGCTGCCGGGAATCTGCCTGCAGCGGTTTTAGCGAACCTCTGTAAAGATTTATTTTTTGTTTCCTTTCGGTTTTGCCAGCGGGGTTTCTTTTTTCTCGACCGGCTTGAAATCGTGAACCATAATCCATTTTTTGCCATCTTTTTCGGAGACCATACAATGTGTCTCAACCTTTTTGTCGTTCAGACCGCCGAGCTCCAGCCCTTTCTTGTCGAGGGTAACATTATAGACGGTCTTATCCGCGGTGGTCAGTTTTACGGCAGTAACAACATTGTTGGGGTCTTTGGTAACACTAACGGTCCCTTCCAACTTCACGACAGCCGGCTTCTTCGGCTTTGCCGGGGCATTCGCATCAATAGCGAAAGCAGTCGCAGCCAGAAATGCAGCCGCCACACCAAGTACTATCACAAATCTCCTTACTGCTAACATAGTCAGTTCTCCTTAAAAACCTATATGCTCCCGTCAAGACAAGACTACTCATCTTTCTCTGCGGGAACGTCAAATTTTCCCGATAAACTCAACTTTCGACGTAATCCGCACGTTAGAAAAGCCCGAATAATTACGCACAAAGCCACCGCCCTGTTCTCCCTGATAAGGTATGTAAACTGCAATTTATCCGGCGGTATTCAAAGTGTCAATGAAAAAACGCAATGCAGAAAATAATGCCTTATGGCATAAAGTTCCTTTCTTGACATTGGCTGCTGCGGAATCTATCATATCGGCGAAAGCATATTTTTAAATAGTGATGTAACTTATGTCTGACAAAAGATTTACGCATCTTCACCTGCACAGCCAGTATTCGCTGCTCGACGGGATGATAAGCTTCGAGGCGCTGTTCAAACGCTGCAAGGGGCTGGGAATGGATGCGGTGGCTGTAACCGACCACGGCAATATGTTCGGGGCGATAGAGTTCTACACGAAGGCACTGGCGGCAGATGTAAAGCCGATTATCGGTATCGAGGCATACGTCGCCCCAAAAAGCAGGTTTGACAAGCAAAAAAGCTCAATCAGCGACGCTGCATATCATTTGACGCTGCTGGCGGAGAATAATACGGGCTATAAAAACCTTCTTAAGCTGGCAAGCGCCGGGTATACGGAGGGGTTTTATTACCGGCCAAGAATAGACAAGGAAATCCTCGCAGAATTCAGCGAAGGCCTGATTGCCCTGTCCGGCTGTCCCAAGGGCGAGACTGCGGCGCTGCTGGCCAGAGGCGATGAGAAAGCGGCCGCTGCCGTTCTCGAAGGCTACGCAAAGATATTCGGCGAGGGGAGATTTTTCGTCGAGATTCAAAGGCACGAAGGGGACGACCCTAATGTCCGGCAGGGGCTGATAAGTCTTGCTCAAAAAATGGGGCTGCCGATGGCGGCGACAAATGACGTTCATTTTCTGCAGGAGGATGATTACGAAGCACACAACTGCCTGTGCTGCATCAGCACCGGCAAAAATTTCAACGACCCCGGCAGGATGATTTATCCGCGAGACGTTTTTTTGAAAAGCCCTGAGCAGATGTATGAGCTGTTTTCCGATGTACCCGAGTCGTGCGGCAATACGGCTGAAATCGCACGACGGTGCAGTGTTGAGATTGATTTAAAGACCCACCGCGCACCGGTTTTTAAGCCTCCGGACGGCTCAAGTCCTGAAGATTTTCTGACAAGGCTCTGCCGGGAGGCCGCAAAGCAGCGATACGGGGACATTACGGAGCAGATAAAAAACCGTCTCGAAAGAGAGCTGGATGTGATAAAATCGAAGGGTTTTGCGAGTTACTTTCTGATTGTGTGGGATTTCTGCAATTATGCACATCAGAATAATATCCCCGTTGGTGCACGCGGCAGCGCCGTGGGGACAGTGGTTGGGTACTGCCTGGGGCTGTGTGATGTCGACCCAATCAGGTATAACCTGCTGTTCGAGCGGTTTATGGACCCGCAGCGAAAAGAGATGCCCGATGTGGACATCGACATCTGCCAAGTCGGCAGGTCGAGGATTATCGATTATGTGCGTCAGAAATACGGGCAGGTGGCGCAAATCATAACCTTCGGGACAATGAAGGCGCGTGCGGTGATACGCGACATCTGCCGGGTGCTGGGTGTGCCGCTGTCGGAGGCCGACAGATTAGCCAAGCTTGTCCCCGAATCACTCGATATGACTTTAGACAAGGCTTTGCAGACCGAGCCGCAGTTGAAACAGGCTTATGAGCAAAGCGAGCAGACGCGGAAGGTAATCGACATCAGCAAAAAACTGGAGGGTCTTGCGCGTCACGCATCGGTCCACGCAGCCGGGGTGGTGATAGCCGATGAGCCGCTGACCAATTTTGTGCCTTTGTATAAGGCGCCCGACTCAGACGACATTATCACTCAATACGAGGGGCCGATGGTCGAAAAAGTCGGGCTGCTGAAGATGGACTTTCTGGGACTGAAGACCCTCAGCGTGCTGGAGCGGGCGAGGCAATTGGTCAGAGACATTCACGGACGGGACATCGACTTTGAAAAAATAGACCTTGCCGATGCAAAGGTTTTCGAGTTATTTGCCGCCGGCAGGACGAAGGGTATTTTCCAGTTCGAGTCCGGCGGGATGCAGGATTTGCTGATGAAGATGAAGCCGGACAGGCTTGAGGACCTTATAGCGGCCAATGCGCTGTATCGCCCGGGGCCGATGATACTGATACAGGATTATGTCGACCGCAAGCACGGGGCGAAGTGGGAGCTGCCACACCCGATAATGAAGGAAATCCTCGATGAGACCTACGGCATTATGGTCTACCAGGAACAGGTGATGCAGATTTGCTTTGCGCTGGGTGACATACCGCTGCGTGAGGCATACGGGCTGATAAAGGCGATAAGCAAAAAGAACGCCCGGACAATCGCAAAGGAAAGGGAGAGATTTATAAAGGGATGCACCGACAAGGGATTGACCCAATCGCAGGCAGAGCAGATTTTCGAGCTTATCGAGCGATTCGCCGGCTATGGGTTCAACAAGAGTCACTCGACGCGGTATTCATTTATCGCATACCAGACGGCATATATGAAAACATACTGGCCGGTGGAATATATGGCTGCGCTTCTGACTTATGAAATGGGCGATACCGACAAGGTTGTCGATTATATCAACGAGTGCAAGCGGATGGGCGTTGAGGTTTTGCCGCCGGACATAAATGAGAGCCTGGTTGATTTTACGCCACTTTATAAAGGTCACGGCCAGGAGGACAAAGGCGTTATTCGATTCGGACTGGCGGCGGTAAAAGGGGTGGGTGAGCGGGCAGTTGAACAGATTATCGTTGCCCGGCAAAGGGTGGGCAGATTTAAGAGCCTGTTTTATTTCTGCGAGAACGTTGATATGCGTGCGGCCAATAAGCAGGTCATCGAGTCGCTTATAAAGGCAGGCGCGTTCGATAAACTGGGCGGCAACCGCGCCCAGATGATTGCCGCTATGGAAAAGGCGATGCAGATAGGGTCGGATTTGCAGGTCGACAAGCAAGCAGGCCAGATGAACTTTTTCGGCGCACAGACGGAAGATTACTCGCAGGACTCAAAAAAGCTGCCCACTGTACCGCCCTGGCCAGAACAGCAGATGCTCTCTTATGAGAAGGAGGTGCTGGGCTTTTATGTCACCAACAACCCGCTGAGCCACTGTGCCGAGACGATAAACGTTTATTCGACGCTTAATACATCGCAGTTGGCGGGTTTCACGCAGGACAAGCCCGTCGTAATAGGCGGAATGATAACCAAGATACGATACCACATAACGCAAAAAGGGCGAAATGCCGGCTCGAAATTAGCCGTGTTTATTCTCGAAGACCTGCAGGGGACAGGAGAGGTGGTGCTGTTCCCTGAGACGCTGAATAAATTTACCGCCCTGCTGGTCGAGGACAGGGTGATTTTTGTAAAGGGCAAGCTCGATTACAGGCGGGAAAAGCCGAACATTATCGCCGAGGAGCTGATAACTCTCGATGATGTGACCGAGAAGCTTGCGACAAAGGTGAGGATAAAATTAGATGCGGCGGATGTTACAAAAGAAAAGGTAATGCAGATAAAGAGCATTTGCCAGCACCACAGGGGCAAAAGCCCCGTCTATGTGGCGATAAAAACAGATAAAGGTAAGGTGTATGCAACTGCGGACAGAAGCCTTTGCGTGAATCCTGATGTGGAGTTTTGCAAAAAGATGCGGCAGTTGGTCGGCGAAGAAAATTTCCAGCTGGCAAGGTGAAAATTTTTAGACACGGATTAACGCAGATTTTCACAGATAGAGAAAAATATTATGCGGCTGCCAAGTGATGAATCACAAATAAGGAAACCAAAAATTAAAACGAGGTTAATCAGATGAATGTATATGAAAACCTCATCAATAGTGAATTAGACAAAAATATCACGGCTGATGCACGAGCGTGGTTAAAAAAATATTGGAAAGAATACCAGCGCGAAGTATCCCGAAAAAAAACCATCAGTTTTTGGGATTTCAAACCTCGCAGCATCACTCAATTACAATGGTACTACTGGACCGTCAGCCATAGGTTTGCAGTAATGTTGGCTGCGATAAAACAATTAGAAGACACGTTGGTTTTTGTAAGCCACTTTCCTAAAACGGCAGTTTTCCGAAAGAAAGGGATTCCCTACCATAGGTATATTAGGTACCATATCGAAAATTCCTACATTAGGATAGTAAGTTTTTTTGACCGTTTACTAATGTTGGTCAACGCAATTCTCCGTATGGGACTCCCAGATAAGTCCATAAAGTACGAACTGCTGATTGAAATGGAACAAGTTACAACCGCTCGACTAAAGAAACCATTGGAAAATTTTTACAAGCAACTGTCGAAGCACAGAAAAATACGCAACCAAATTGTTCATCAGCGAGAGTATGACGACCCAGAATTAAGAGAAGTTGAAATATTAGAACTTGTGAAGAAAAAACTGTCGAACAAAATAGTTCGTCTCTATTGCAGAGTAGCAACAGAAGACATAAACAATATACTCAAAAAAATTGAGTCGAATTGTATGGAAATTTTTAACCTACTTCTGCCGATTTATCAACAAGTACGTACAAAACTTGATCCCAATATTAAATGAATGTAATACTATCATATACTACCATTGAGGCTATGGCAAAGTGGTTTGAGATTCTGCTGAAGATGGATGCGGCGGGGCGGGTGAGGGTGGACGAACAATCTCATTTTTGTAGAGATAAAAAGAGATTCTTCACTGCGCTTCGCTCCGTTCAGAATGACAATTTTTTGGGTGGTATTATTGGGGCCTTGATAGTAAATTGGCTGTCAGATGGGTGCTAAATGAATTTAATACCAAACGACACAACTATTGATGCTCTGCGAAAGCAGTTTGAGATTCTCTAGCAACTTAGCTCCGCAAATTTGTGATTAACAAAATAGGAACTTATAAAGAGGAACAAAAATGCAGATTGATAAAAATAGCGCAATCCAGCGGATCAACGAGTTGATAAGCCGCAGTACTAAAACCACCAGTGAATATGCTGAAGTTGTGAGCGGAACAGTTAATATCTTAGAATTGCTATACGGTAAAGATAGCCAAAAGGCCAAAGCATTTCTTGAACAGCATGCGGCATGTTGTAGGCAAAAAGAACTAAACGATATGAGACTTGCTCTTGAAGGCTTTGCTTATTCTGCAAAAGGTGTATTGCAGTCAATAAAATCTGAAGTTGAGGCAGGTTTGGTTGGAAGCATCCAACTACAAGCCCAAGGCGGAATATTCGGGGACTTCTTGTCGTTAGCTAAGAACTCATTGGACGAGAACAAGGATGTCGCAGCAGTTCTTGCTTGTGCGGCACTTGAGGACGCATTGAAAAGATATGCTGAACAACAGGACTTGAGTGTTTCCGATGCAGATATGTCTCAGGTGATAAATGCATTGAAATCACAGGGTTTACTTAAAGACCCGCAGGCGTCAATAGTTCAAAGCTATGTAAAATTGAGGAATAAAGCTTTCCATGCGGAATGGGATAAGATAGAAAAAGAAAGCGTAAACAGTACCATTGGTTTTACGGAGCAATTTATTTTGAGTAACTTCAGCTAAAACAAATAACTCAGAAACACCGGTATAAATATAATATGTAAGAATTCATTATGAAAGAATCATCGCCAGAATCTGAATCGAAAGTCCATGTGAAGCATATTGAGTATCTTCGCAGCTTGACCGGTGAGCAACGCTTAGAAATTGCATTTGAATTGAGTGACAAAGCACGTCAGGAAATAATTGCGGATATAGAGAAGCAACACCCTGAGTTTACAAGGCGGCAAGTCATAAACGAGGTCATCCGAAGGTGCTACGGCGAGAAACTTTTCCAAGAAATCGCTGCCGCTAAAGGTTGGAAAGAATGAACGCGAAAAAATTTGCTGGCAAGTTTATAGTTCTTGATGGGCCGGATGGTTGCGGGAAAAGTACGCAATGTAAACTATTAGCCGGCTGGCTGCGAAAACAGGGCGTTGCGGTAGTGAGTCTGCGCGACCCCGGTGGAACCATCATCGGCGAAAAGATTCGGCAAATCCTGCTAAACCCGGAACACATAAAAATGGATACCCGCACAGAACTGCTGCTGTATATGGCGGCGAGGGCGCAACTGTGGAAAGAAAAGATACAGCCGGCTCTGAAGGCGAATAAGTGCGTGGTTTTAGACCGATGGCTGTCAAGCACGTGCGCATATCAGGGTTATGCGGGCGGATTCGGGATTGAGAAGGTCGTAAAAATCGCAACGGATTGTTTAGAAAGGGCCTGGCCGGATTTGACTGTTATACTTGATGTTGATTTAGAAACAGCTTCGCAGAGATTGAAGCAAGACCTCGACAGGATGGAGCGCAAGGGCGATGGATATCACAAGAAAGTCCGCGAGGGATTTTTGAAACTTGCACGCCGGCGGAAAAATTTTGCTGTGGTCGATGCCTCTGAACCAATAGAAAAGGTGCAAAAAAAAGTGCAAAAAGCAGCGAAAAATGTCAAAAAGTGCAAATAAAGGAAACCCCATAAAAATCCAAAAAAACAGTGGAGATCTTCCATCTTTGTATTTTAAGATGACTGTCATCAATATACGGCGGGCATCTTATATTGCTATGAAGTGTTTTCTATGATGTAGTGAAGGGAGAATTTAGAAGAATGCGACATGGATGAATCGCATATAACCCCTGATAAAAAAATAGATATTCTTCTTAAGGAGTACGACACGTTAAGAACCGAAATTATCCATCGAACAGGGCAACGTTTTTCATTTATCAGTTTATTAGGAACCGTTTCTGGATATGTTCTCTTTAAAGAAAAAACGCCAACTTTTTTTCAACTAATGCTTATACTGGTAGCGATAGTGTTTCTTATTCTGGTTTGGTTACGTTTCGGAAAACTAATAACCGAATGTTCGGTTAGGATATCTGAGATTGAGACGAAAATAAATAGCTTGGTTGGAGAAGAACTTCTTGTTTGGGAGTCTCGAAATAGACGAAATCTTTTCTTTCACATGTTTTACCGTAGACATCTTTCGCCGGGATCCGAAAATAAGAAAACAAACAGTTCAGGAGAATGAGCCTTAATATTTGTGCGTATTATGAGAAATAGTCAAGAAATGTTATATTAAGTATTTTTTCTATCTACTGAGTATCACTAGAGAATGGTTCTGATTATACTATGATTTGGTTGATTGCGGTTATCAATGTTTGAAAGGGAAAGTGTATGAAAGAAAAAGGTTCAACTAGTAGTGTGGGCTTGTGCCCTTTTTCGTGGATTGAGGTTACTAAGCCAGCAGGGTGTTTATCTGCCATATTTGGAGGAAAGACCAAATTGGTGTCAGAGCCCCAGCAATGCATGACAACAAGCTGTCAGTTGTGGGACTCATCCGCAGGCAATTGTGGCCTTATTACAAAGAAAGTGTAGCCGCAGGGAGTCACTGCTGCGAATGCCATAGAAGCATGTTTTTTTCACAGAGACAAGGTCTCTTATGGCTAAAATTCTGATATTTTTTATTCGGAAGTACCAGCAACATTTATCCAAGCATTTTATAGGAATATGTATATATACCCCCTCCTGTTCGCATTATGCAGTACAGGCAATAGAAAGATACGGTGTGATTAAAGGGGGGATAATGGCGACTCGGCGTTTGTTGCGGTGTCGACCGCCTTTTGAGGGTGGGCACGATCCTGTGGGTTAATTGATATTATCATCACATGTTTTTACACATTGAGTTTACTCTGGAGGATGTGGCAGTTCTCTCATGTGGTAGTTCCGGTGTAAAAGAGAGTCCCCAAAGCTAGTTTTTGCAATAACAGCAAATGTTCTGGATTCCTGCTTTCGCAGGAATGACACGAAGCTAAATATTCCGGTGGGAGGCGTATTATGGCGATGAAGGAATTTTTTTAGGTACTGCCGCGGGGCAAAATGGTCTTTTATGTTTGTGCGCATTTAGCGCACGATTGTGCGCATTATGAGAACATAAAATGGGGGATAAAATAGAGATTGCTTCGCTGCGCTCGCAATGACATAATTATAGCCGGTTTTATCAAAGAAGCCTGAATACTATGCCGTTAAAGAATATATTTTGTCAGGACAGGGTGATTTCGATTTTGCAGCGGGCATTTGCCAGCGGCAAGGTGCCGCACGCATATATTTTTGCGGGGCAGGACGGCGTCGGCAAATTCACCACTGCTCGTGACTTTGGCAAACTATTGCTTTGCAAAAATCCTGTTGTCGAAGATGGTTTTGCCGATAGTTGCGGGGGTTGTGAGTCCTGCGGGGCGATTGAAGGCGGCGCTCATCCGGATTTTAATCATGTGCGAAAAGAGCTGCTTGAATTTACCAGAGAAGGCAAAAGCAGGGCCGCCCCGGTTGAAATGCCGATAGATGTAATTCGGGAATTTCTGATTGAGAAGGTATCGACCAGGCCGACGCTGTCGGCGAGAAAGGTTTTTGTCGTCAGCGAGGCTGAAAAGCTAAATGCTGAATCGCAGAATTGCCTGCTCAAGACGCTGGAGGAGCCGCCGGCATATTGCTGCATTATTTTGCTCTGCACGCGGCTGGAAGACCTTCTGCCGACCACAAAATCGAGGTGCCAGATAGTTCGCTTTTCGACAATCACCGAAGAAAAAATAATCGGCAAACTGAAGGAAAGCGGCGTTGAGGAAAGCCGGGCCGGTTTCTTTGCCCGGCTGGCGGATGGCAGTATGGGGCAAGCCTGCCGATGGGCGGAACTCGAAACAGCCGGTGCAAATCTTTATGAAATCAAGACTGAGGTAATAAATTCTCTGGCGGGGTTCAAATACGCCGATGCTGTCAATTTGGCCGGCCAATTTGTGGAAAAGGCGGGCAAAATCGCAGCCGTCTGGGCGAAAAATGAACCAAATACCAGCAAATCGGACATAAGCCGGCAGGGGCAAAAAACCATCGTCAGGATAATCATATCGGCCTTAAACGATGCGATGAAACTGGCGCTGGGTGAGGCGGGGAAAATCGTCAATTCCGACCAGCAGGAGCAGATAAAGAGGCTGGCAGGGCGGTTCGACTGCGAACACTGCGCCGAGGGAATCGGCGAGGCCTACGAGAGTATGCACTGGATAGACTCGGCGGTCAATGAAAGGCTTATTTTCGAACAACTATTGTTAAACCTGGTAGTTTCTGATAGAATAAAAAGTTAGGATAATACCAGTTTAAGCTACGTTGAATAGGAAATTAAATGACAGAAATCTCGGCGATAAGGCCTAAACAGGCAAGAAATAAAAAATATATCCTGGTTCGGTACGGCAAGATGGATTCGCTGGGGTGGTTCGAGCACAACGAGGCGGAGGTGCCTAAGAGCGCCAGCCGGGTTGTGGTCAAGACCGAAAAGGGGCTCGAATTGGGTTATGTTGTCGGGCAGGTGGGCTGCTTCAGGGAGGGGCAGTTCAGGTTAAGCAAAGACCAGGTGAAAAGATACTTCGATGAAAGCCAGGTTGAGTTTGTGGAGGCGCCGGCGGGCAGAGTAGTCCGGTTCGCAACGCAGGAGGATGTTTCCGAGGAAAAACACCTCCAGAAGATTGCCGATGAGGAAATGGAATCGTGCAGACGGTTTGCCAAAGAGCTTAACCTGAATATGAAAATCGTCGACGTGGAGCATATCTTCGGCGGGGAAAGAATCATATTTTACTTTATGGCCGAGACAAGAGTCGATTTCAGGGACCTGGTCAAGAAGCTTGCCCACGAATATCAGACCAGAATCGAGATGCGTCAAATCGGCTCGCGCGACGAGGCCAAGCTGCTTGGTGACGTTGAAAGCTGCGGGCAGGAGTGCTGCTGCAAGAGATTTCTGAAGATATTGAATCCTGTCAATATGCGGATGGCCAAGGTGCAGAAGGCCACGCTTGACCCGTCAAAAATATCCGGCTACTGCGGCAGGTTAAAGTGCTGCCTGCGATACGAGGACAAGACCTACACCGAGCTGAAGCAACTGCTGCCTCCGAAAGACACCGTGGTCAAGACCCAATATGGCCAGGGAAAGGTTGTCGATGCACAGATATTGACCCAGCTTGTGGTGGTTGAGCACGGGGACGGGGAAAGGCTTACCTTTCCTTTGAGCGAAGTCGAGATAATTTCGATGCCGGCGAGGAAAGTTCAGGATGTCCCCGAAAACGGCGAGCCGCAGAACGGACAGGAAAAGGAAGAAAATGCCCCGTAAGATAGTCGTAACATCGGCGCTGCCCTACGCGAACGGCCCGATACACATAGGCCATCTGGTCGAATATCTCCAGACCGATATATGGGTGCGGTTTCAGAAGCTGTGCGGCAGCCAGTGCCTTTATTTTTGCGCCGATGACACTCACGGCACGGCTATTATGATAAGCGCACGGGCGGAGGGGATTCCGCCGGAAAAACTCATCGAGAGGGTACACGGGGAACACAAGGCGGACTTCGATAATTTCCTGGTTGAATTCGACAATTATTACTCGACCCATTCGCCGGAAAACAGGCGGTTCAGCGAGCTGATTTTCAGCCGTCTTAACGAGGCCGGCTCGATAATCAAACGCAATGTCGAGCAGGCATACTGCGAAAATTGCAGGATGTCACTGCCCGACCGGTATATTCGCGGCACCTGCCCGCGATGCAAGGCGGTTGACCAGTACGGCGATTCCTGCGAGGTCTGCGGCGGGACGTATCAGCCTACAGATTTGATTGAGCCTTACTGCTCGACCTGCAGGGGCAGGCCGACCGTGCGAAGGACGGAGCATTACTTCTTCAAGCTCGCAGATTTCGAGAAGGACTTAAAAAATCTCATTGCCAAAGGGTATATTCAGAAAACGGTGGCAAATAAACTCGATGAATGGTTCACGGCGGGGCTGAAAGACTGGGACATATCACGCGATGGGCCTTATTTCGGGTTCAAGATACCGGGGGAGGAAGACAAGTATTTCTATGTGTGGCTCGATGCGCCTGTCGGGTATATGGCATCGGCCAAGAATTTCTGCGACAGGAACGGCATCGATTTCGACAAAATCTGGAACGGCGGCGAATACGAACTTTACCATTTCATCGGCAAGGACATTATGTATTTTCACGCCCTGTTCTGGCCTGCGATGCTCATCGGCGCAGGCTTCAAGACCGCCAACAGGCTTTTCGTTCACGGTTTTTTGACCGTCAACGGCGAAAAAATGAGTAAATCGCGGGGGACATTCATAAGGGCAGGCACCTATTTTAAGCACCTCAACCCCGAATACCTGCGATACTACTATGCGAGTAAGCTGACCGGCGGCATCGAGGACATAGACCTGAGCATCGAGGATTTCATAAATAAGACCAATTCCGATTTGGTGGGCAAATTTGCGAACCTTGCCTCGCGGTCGGTGCCTATGCTGACGGGCAAACTCTCCGCACAACTCGGCAGACTGGATGATGACGGCAGGGCGTTAATCGGCAGGCTCGCAGCGGCCAAAAATGACGTTGTCGAAAATTATGAAAGCCTTCAGTTTGCATCCGCTGTTCGGATAATCGCCTCGCTGGCCGATGAAACCAACCGCTATGTCGAGCAGAACCAGCCCTGGGACACGATAAAAACCGACGCCGAAAAAACGCGGACAATTCTCACTACGGTAATAAATGCCGTGCGGATTCTGACGATTTATCTAAAGCCCATTCTGCCTGCTTATGCGGAAAAAATAGAAAGATGCCTCAACATCGGCAGCCTGATGTTTGCTGATGTGGAAAAAACGCTGGAGAACCATAAGATAAACAAATTCGAAAGGTTGTTCGAAAGGATTGAAGAAAAACAGGTGAGCGCTATGATAGAAGAAAGCAAGGAAAATCAAAGCCCAAAGCCGGCGATTACCGCTGAGCCGATAAAGCCGGAATGCACGATAGAAGATTTTGCCAAACTGGATTTGCGAATTGCGCAGGTGATTAAAGCTGAACCCGTCGAAGGCGCCGACAAACTGCTGAGCCTGCAATTAGATGTGGGCGGCATCCAGAAAACGGTGCTGGCCGGTATTGCACAGGCATATAAACCCGAACAGTTGACCGGCAAAATAGTGATATTACTGGCTAATCTGAAGCCCAGAAAGATGAAGTTCGGCACCTCCGAGGGGATGATTCTGGCAGCCGGGGCCGGCGGAAAAGAAATTTTTATGCTCTCAGTTGATGCCGGCGCAAAGCCGGGGCAGAAGGTATCATAGTGCGTCGCGCGGGGTGCGTTGTGCGTAAAGTATACTCGTTATCGCATTTTGTAATTTGAGTCATCTCCGCTGGAAAACCATATAGCAGACTGGGCGGCCAGGCCGATGAGGACGGCGGCGAAGCCGAACCAATAGGGGGTGTATCTTGTGAAATGGTCGCTCAAGTAGCCGCCGAACAGAGAGCCGATAATCATACCCAAAGATAATGTAATCTCGTGGACGGCCATTTGGCCTGAACGCCTGCTTGAGCCGGAAATTGCGTAGTAAAGATGAGAGCTATATATAAATGCCTGCGAGCCGCCGACCATTGCAGTTGCCATCGCAAGCTGTGGGAAGCCGGTGCAGTTGAGTATTACCAGCATACTCAAAATCAGCAGCAACTGCTGGCCGAAAAAGAGCCAGCGGATGTAATGCCAGGCGTGCGACCTTGTAGCGGCGAGAAAGACCACGAAGCTTGTCAGGTTCATAATTACGATTACGATGCCGTAATCCGCTTCTGAAAAACTGAGGTTGAATTTGAACAGCATCGCCAACTGTGTTCTGGCCAGTCCCATACAAATAAAAACTGTCAGCAGAGCGATTCTGGAAGCCCACATAAAGCGGCGGTGCAGGAGAGGGTGCAGAATTTTTTTGTCGCCGTTGTTCTCGATGTCAGTTGCAGCGGCAGCCGGAGGGCGGGCGAAAAATATCGACAGGAAGCTTAAAAACATTATTACAGCGGCGGCTGCAAGGGCAATGACAGAACCTGCCTCGACTAATTGTCCGCCGACGTAGGGGCTGATTATTCCACCGAGCGACCAGGAGAGGTTGAATATGCCGAGCCTGCGGTTGAGCTGCGGGCCTTCGTGGCCTTTGGAGAGCCAGCCGACCAACTGGGGCCAGAACAGAACAGTCATAGCGCCGGCGCCTGCTGCGCCGGCAATAAGGATGGGGACGGCGGTGTTTCGGCCTAAGCCTTTTTCGGCGAGGAATACTATCAGGCAACTGGCTGCCGTGGCGGCGGCAATAGCGGCGGCGGCGAGCTGCGAGCTTTTTTTAAAATCGAAGCGGTCGAGCAGGTGTCTGCTTAAAAGAAGCGAGGTTACATAGCCTGCGAAGAGCAGCCCCGTGCAGAGGCCGACCTGGAAGTCAGAGCCGCCGAGCCTTTTGATAATGAAAGGCATAACGACCAGCCAAATTGCGCCTGCGAATGACTGAAAGAAGGCTGATGCGTAGAGGGCGGCCACATCGGACTGCTCAATCCAAAATTCCTTCAGAAAATTTTTTCGCATAGGCAAAAATCCGGCTAAAACGGTTTCGGATACGAAGGCCATAAAGTTACCGCCAAACAGGGCGTTTTGCAATACGAGGAGGCGAAATAAAAACAATTATACAGAAGCCTTTTAACTTGACGAATTATAAACGCATTCATAAACTCACATTTTTTAAGCGATGTTTTTTCAGGAGTGGCCGGAATTGGAAGAAGCGATAGCAAAAGCGGGCGCGCTGATTGAGGCGATGGAGTATATACGCCGGTTCCGCGGCAAAATCGTGGTCGTCAAACTCGGCGGCAGCGTTCTGGATGAACCATGTCTGCAAAAGAAGCTTCTGACGGACGTTGCGTTTATGGCGACGGTCGGCATCGAGCCTATTATCGTTCACGGAGGCGGCAAGGCAATCACCAAGGCGATGAACCAGGCAGGTCTTGAGCCGGTCTGGGTACAGGGACGCAGATATACCGATGAGCGGACGCTGACAATAGCCGAACACGTCCTGGTGCATAAGACCAACACGCCTATCTGCGAAACGCTGAAGCAATTAGGCTGCGAATCGATGGGGCTTCATTCGCTGAGCAGCTGCGTTCTTAAGGCTGAAACGCTGCGGCTAAACGGCGAGAACGGGCGCAAAATCGACCTCGGACTGGTCGGACAGGTCGTCGAGGTAAACGCACATCTGCTCAATGCGCTGTGTGCTGCGGGGACGATACCGGTGATTGCGCCGATTGCCGAGGACAGCACCGGCGGCAGACTGAACGTCAATGCCGACAGCGCCGCGGGCAAGGTTGCAGCGGCGGTGCAGGCGGAAAAATTAGTCGTCGTCAGTGACACGCACGGCGTGCTGACCGATATGAACGACCCCAATAGCTGGGTTTCGAGCCTGAATGAAACGCAAATCAAGGAGATGATTGACGCAGGGATAATCACCGATGCGATGTTTCCCAAGGTCGAGGCCTGCATTATTGCGCTGGACGGCGGGGCCAAAAAGGCGCATATAATCGACGGCCGAATCGAGCATTCGCTGCTGCTGGAAATCTATACCGACAAAGGAGTCGGAACGCAGATAATCAAAAACGGAAAGCAAAATATAGAAGAAGCAAAGGTATGACGACGCAGGAAACGATAGAATTGTTTAATAAGTATGTTATTGCGAATTATTTTCGCCTGCCAAAGGTCATCGTAAGGGGGCAGGGCTGCTACATCTACGATGCGGACGGCAAAGAAATCCTCGATATGTTTCCCGGCTGGGCGGTCAGCGGCATAGGGCATTGTCACCCGAAGGTCGTCGAGGCGATTCGCAAACAGGCGGGCGTACTTCTGCATATCGACAATACTTTTTATTCCGAGCCGCAAGGCAGATTGGCGAAACTGCTAAGCGAGCGGGCGTTCGGCGGCAAGTGCTTTTTCTGCAACAGCGGGGCCGAGGCAAACGAGGCGGCGCTGAAGCTGGCGCGCATAGCCACCGCAAAAGAAAAATATAAATTCATCACCGCACTGGGCAGTTTTCACGGCAGGACGTTCGCCACGGTCACGGCGACGGCCCAGCCGAAATATCACGAGGGTTTTCTGCCGCTGCTGCCGGGTTTTGTCTATGTGCCGTTCAACGATATTGCCGCTCTCGAAAAGGCCTTTACCGATGAGGTTGCGGCGGTTATGGTCGAGCCGATACAGGGCGAAGGCGGGATAAACGTTGCAACGAAGGAATATCTTGAGGCGATTCGGCGGCTGTGCGATGAAAATGCCGCTGTGATGATTCTCGATGAGGTGCAAACCGGCATCGGCAGGACGGGCAAGTGGTTTGCATATCAGCATTATGATATTGTCCCCGACATAATCACGATGGCAAAGGCGCTCGGCGGCGGGATGTCGATAGGGGCAATGATGGCCGGCAACGAAATCGCCGCTTCACTTGTGCCGGGCAAACACGCATCGACCTTCGGCGGCAATGCAATCGCCTGTGCGGCGGCCATAGCCGTCATCGAGGCGATAGAAGAAGATGGTCTGCTGGAAAACGCCGCTCTTCTGGGCGAATACACCAAAGACAGGCTCAACAAGCTAAAAGAGAGACATTCCATAATCGACCATATTCGCGGCATCGGCCTTATGATTGGGATTCAACTGACAGGGCCGGGAAAAGAAATAGTGGACAAATGCCTGCAAAACGGGCTGCGAATAAACTGCACAAACGACACCGTTCTGCGGTTTATGCCGCCGATGATTGCCACGCAGGAGCATATTAACAAGGCGGTGAGCATACTCGAATCCGTCCTGACGGAACTGGGAAAATGAAAGACTTCATATCCATAAAGGATTTTTCGGCGGAGCAATTGGCGGAACTGCTCGAATTAAGCGGCAGGCTGAAGAAACTATATAAATCTGGCAGGCGGGATTTGTGCCTGTCCGGCAAAACGCTGGTGATGTTCTTCGAGAAGCCCAGTCTGCGGACAAGAATCAGCCTCGAAGTTGCTATGGCCGACCTGGGCGGCAATGCGATTTACCTGAAGCCCGATGAAATCGGCGGCATCAGGGACACCGAGCCTATAAAGGACATTGCCCGCGTCCTGAGCCGATACGCCGACGGTATAGCGGCGAGGACTTTCGAGCATAAGACGGTCATTGAGCTGGCTGAATTTGCAACTGTGCCGGTGATAAATGCCCTTACCGACTGGTCGCACCCCTGCCAGGCAATGGCTGATGCGCTGACGATTCAGGAACATCTCGGCAAACTGAAGGGGACAAAAATCGCCTTTATCGGCGATGGCAATAATGTTGCCCGCTCACTTGCTTTTCTCTGCGCAAAATTCGGTATGAAGCTGATTATTGCCTCGCCGGCAGGTTATGAGCTGGATGCCGATTCAATCCGCCAGGCAAATAAAATATCAGCCGGTGCCATTACACAGACAAACGACCCCGCCAAGGCGGTCGCCGATACTGATATTATTTACACCGATACGTGGGTCAGTATGGGTCAGGAGAACGACAAGCAGAAACGCAGGGCTGATTTTGCCGGCTTTGTTGTTGATGGCAAACTGCTCAAATCCGCACCGAAAGGCGCCAAGATTATGCACTGCCTGCCGGCTTATCGCGGTTGCGAGATTACTGATGATGCTGTTGAATCGCCCGATTCGATTATATTCGACCAAGCCGAGAACCGCCTACACTTCCAGCGGGCCCTGTTGAAAAAACTTCTGAGCTGAACTATGACAACGCACAAAGTCATTATCGGCGATTCGCGACAAATGACCGAACTGGCCGATAAGTCTGTTCAGCTTATTATTACCTCGCCGCCTTACTGGCAGTTAAAAGATTACGGCAACGGCAGCCAGATTGGTTTTGACGACACTTACGAAGACTATATAAATAATCTTAACCTTGTGTGGAATGAATGTTACAGGGTATTGGAAGACGGCTGTCGGTTATGTATAAATATCGGCGACCAGTTTGCCCGCTCCGTTTATTACGGCAGATATAAAATCATCCCCATAAGGACCGAAATAATAAAATTCTGCGAAACTATCGGCTTTGACTATATGGGGGCGATTATCTGGCAGAAAGTAACGACCTGCAATACCACCGGCGGCGCAACGATAATGGGTTCGTTCCCTTATCCGAGAAACGGCATAATCAAAATTGATTATGAATTTATCCTAATCTTCAAAAAACCCGGCATCGGCAAAGATGTACCGAGGACTGTCAAGGAAAAGTCAAAACTTACCGTCGAGGAATGGAATCGGTTTTTCACGGGCCATTGGAATATACCGGGCGAAAAACAAAATGGGCATCTTGCTATGTTTCCGGAAGAAATTCCAAGACGGCTTATAAAAATGTTCAGCTTTGTGAATGATGCGGTGCTTGACCCATTCTTAGGCAGCGGAACAACATCGCTGGCGGCAAAAAACCTTGAAAGAAATTCGATAGGATACGAAATAAACGCCGATTTTGTGCCTGTTATCAAAGATAAACTCAGTTTGAAGGACAAGGGATTCTTTGATAAACTTAATATTGAACTTGCACAAAACAGAGAGGACGATATTGACTGGAAAGAGGAAATAAATAAGCTGCCTTATGTGTTTAAGGACCCCGTCAAATTCGACAAAAAGGTTGACCCCAGAAAATTGCAATTCGGCTCGAAAATTCACAACCACGATTCGGTGAGAGAAAACTATTACTGTGTAAAAGAAATAATTTCGCCGGAGCGATTAGTTATTGGGGATGGTCTTAAAGTAAAGCTGCTGGGGGTAAAAGAAAACCCCAAAACAAGCATTCAGGCGATTGAATTTTTGAGAAACAAAACCTGCGGACAGAAGGTTTTTATGAAATTTGACTCAGTAAAGCACGATGAGCAGAATAACCTACTTTGCTATTTATATCTTCAAAACAAAACCTTTATAAATGCACATCTTATAAAAATGGGTTTGACGTCAGTTGACACTGGCACAGATTTTAAATACAAGCAAAGATTCGTTGCTTTGGCAAAAGAAGGGGTATATCAAGAATGAAGGTTTACTCAAAGAATTTCGGCAAAAAAGAAAAAGTGTTGAACTATGCCTGCCAGACTTACCAGCTATCAAGACCTAACAAGGTCGGAGCCGTAATGTCTTTGATTAGGGAATGCCAGCCAAAATCTATAGAAGAGTGGGAAAAGTGGTATTTTGAAAGGGCTCATGCGGATGGTAAAAATCCCGTCAAGATTACAAAAGAAATACTCGAAGAGCTTGGTGAAAGACTATACGTCAAAATCAAGGAAATTGTTATCCCTGAATGGCAGGAGGCCTTTAATCAGTTGACGTTGCAGGACTGCGTTGACTACATCCACAACCTGACCATCAATAGAACGTTTGACGGATTCAACAGAGAAAAATCAGTGGTAACAGACAATCTGGCAAAAAAATTTCCAGAAGTTAATTTTGTCGAGTCGGACCCAGAGCTTGACCATGCCGGCGATATTGATTATTTGGGTTGGGTGGGGGATAAGACTTTTGGAATACAAATAAAACCTGTTACCGCCAAGGCGAATTTTGGCAATTATTCTCCTTCTGAGAGAATGAAAGCAAGTTTTAGAGAGTTTGAGAAGAAATATGGCGGAAAGGTATTTATTATTTTTAGCATTGATGATGAGATAAAGAATATAGAGGTCCTCGAAGAAATAAAAAAAGAAATTGCTCGACTCAAGAAGCTACAAGAAGGAGGCAAGGATTGAAGGGCTGCTGTAGGATACTCGTAGCCACTACAAATCCGGGGAAAATTGCTGAGTTGAGGGCGATGCTGGGCGGGGGCGTGCAGTGGGTCAGCCTAAATGATTTCAAAGACATAATCGAAATTAAAGAGGATGGTGCGACTTTTGCCGAGAATGCCCGCAAAAAGGCGCTCGGCTATGCAAAGCAGACCGGCCTGTGGACGCTCGCGGACGATTCCGGCCTGATGATTGATGCGCTCGGTGGTCGGCCAGGCGTAAAATCTGCAAGATTCAGTGGCGAAAAGAGCGAAAACAGAAAACTATTAGACCATAGCAATATGGCCAAGGTGCTGAAATTGCTGCAGGGCATTCCGAAAGAAAATGGTTCGACAAGCTCACCATCCCGAGCAAAGTCGAGGGAAAGAACAGCGAAATTTGTCTGCTGCTTATGTTTAGCAAGCCCTGAAAAAATTTTGATAGAAACACAGGGTGAACTGACCGGGCTTATTGCTGAAAAGGAAGTCGGCGAGAACGGCTTCGGCTACGACCCAATATTTTTTGTGCCGAGACTGAACAAGACCGTCGCACAGCTTTCCGCAGACGAAAAAAACGCAATCTCTCATCGCGGGCAGGCCATCAAAAAACTAAAAGCGCTGCTTGGTGAGCTTTTGAAAGGCAGTTGACAGTTTTAATGGTTTTATTTGCGGACAGGAGGAGAAAGACAAAGAGGGGCAAATTTTAAAAACACTTTCCCTTTTCTTTGAAAAACCGCCGAACAAAATATATCATCTGCCGGGAATTCCTATTTCTTTTTCACCGGCTTACAGGTGCATTGGGTTGCCTTCTTGTTACAACCGGAACAAACGCCGTTTTCTATCGGCCTGCCGCACTTCTTGCATGGCGTACATCCACAGGATTGACACATTGTTTTACCCCTTAAAAATGGTTATCGTTTAATAGTTATCGTTGATTTCTAAAAATCCCCTGCACTTCGCCCCCTATAATAACCCCCCGCCGGCAAAAATCAACAAAATTAAAATTTTTTTATGAGTCTTTCGCCATTCCCATTTTTTCTCTATAATGTTACCGTTGAGCATTTTAAGGAAACAGATTATGCGGAAAAAGACCTCATTTATTTTACTTTCAGCCTGTTTAATCCTGACCCTGTTTTTGTATGGTTGTGTCGAACGCAGGCTTACCATTAACACCGAGCCGCAGGGTGCAACGGTTGTATTAAACGATGAGGAAATCGGCCAATCGCCCGTTACTGTGCCGTTTAACTGGTATGGCGATTATTCCGTCAGAATAAACAAGGACGGCTTTGAAACCCTCAATACTCACAAGAAATTGAAAAGGCCCTGGTATGATTATTTCCCGCTTGATTTCTTCGCCCAGTTTGTAAATCCAAAAAGAACCGTCGACTCTTATGATTGGACATTCACACTTGCACAGAAACAACAGCCGGCACGGGAAAGTTTAATTCAAAAAGCCGAAGAACTGAAAAAACAGCTTTAGTTATTTGTTCCCCGCCTAAAGAAGGTTTTCGCGGTACCAATCAATCGCTATTTTCAGCCCGTCGCCGAAAGATACCATCGGCTTATAGCCGATTAGTTTCTTGGCAAGTGTTATGTCCGCAAGGGAGTGTTTTACATCGCCCGGACGAGGCGGGGCGTAAATCGGCCTGATATTTTTGCCGACAGTTCTGTTAATCATATTGATAATCTCATTAACGGTGACAGCCTGGCCGCAGGCAATATTTATAACCTCACCCGCAGTATGTTTGGCCCTTGCGGCAAGCAGATTGGCCTCGACAACATTGTCGACATACGTGAAATCCCGGCTTTGCTCGCCATCCCCGAAAACGGTCGGGCTTTGCCCTTTTAATATGGCGGTCACAAAGGCGGGTATCGCCGCAGCATACTGGCTTGTGGGGTCCTGATTAGGCCCAAAAACGTTGAAGTAGCGCAGCGAGATAGTCTCCAGACCGAAAACCTTATAAAAAACAGAGCAATAATATTCACCTGCAAGCTTGGCAACCGCATAAGGCGAAAGAGGGGTAACCGCCATCGTTTCAACCTTCGGCAAAGTCGGCGTGTCCCCATAAGCAGATGAGCTTGCCGCAAATACAAATCGTTTTACGCCGGCATCGCGGGCCGCCAAAAGAAGGGTAAGGGTCGCATCAATGCAGTGCTTATTCGTGGCATAAGGGTCATCGACGCTGCGCGGCACCGACGGCAATGCCCCCTGATGCAAAACAACGTCAATCCCTTGCATAGCCTTGCGGGCTGTTCTCTCATCGCCCATATCGGCTTCCACAAATTCGATTTTGCTCATAACATCTGCCAGATTGCCTTTTTTGCCTGTAAGCAGATTGTCAATGACTCTTACAAAGCAATTCTGGGAAACAAGTCTTTTGCAGATATTTGACCCGATGAAGCCGGCTCCGCCGGTTACCAAAAATCTTTCCATTGCAAAAAATCCTTTCGACATGGTTCGACTTCGCTCCCTACTTCGCCCTAAACGGCGGGCTACGCAGGGCAAGCACCACAGGCGCTCAAGGCGGGCCTTAAACCGCATTGGCAACCAGCAACTTCTGGTACTCCTGATACGATTTGAACTGCTCGTGGAAATATCCGCCCTTCATAGCTTTTACCGCAAGAAGGACACAACCAACTATCTTGGCATCAACGTCCCGCAACTCACGGATTGTCCTAATGGCGGCACCTCTTCGCGTAGTATTGGCGTTAAAGACCAAAATTGTGCTGTCAACGAGCCTGGCCAACATCTTGACTTCGCTTACCAACAAAAGCGGGGGGCTGTCAACCGCAACATAATCGTAGTTTTTGCTCTGACGCCGCAACAGTTGCTCCATCTGCTCGCCGCCGAGCAGTTCCGCAGGGTTAGAGGGCAGCGGCCCGGCATCAATTATATCCAATCCCTGTATGCCGGTTGGCCTTATGACTTCCTGATAACCGCACAAGCCGTTAAGAAGTGTGCTTAGTCCAAATTCAGATTCCTCGCCCGTCCCATTCTCAACTGCTGGCTTTGGAAATATCTTATGCAAAGAAGGCCGCCTGAAATTTGTATCTATCAGAAGCACCTTTTTATTTTCAGCGATAAAAATGTCCGCAATATTGACGGCAACTGTGGTTTTTCCTTCGCCGGCCATACCGCTGGTGATGAGAAAAACCTTTGAGGATGAGGCTTCGCCGGACAATTTCAAATTGGTGCGGAATCGCCTGTAAGATTCACTTATAATAGAATAAGGCGCCTGACGAACAATGTGACAAAGTTCGACATCATCAGCCAAATCCTCTTCCTGAGCGTCTGGAACGATTCCCAGAAGCGGAATGCGCAGATACTTGCTGACATCTTTCGGCGTTCGCACAAGGTCGTTCAGCAGTTCAATAAGAAACGCAAGTCCTATGCCGAGCACAAAACCCAAAAAAGTCCCGCCGGGAAAATAAGTTTGCCACCTTGGTGAACTAACTTCCAGCGGTTCCGGTGCAGCACCGAGCCATTGAACCTTGGGCGTCTCCGGATCTTCGCGGACTATTCTGAGCTTCTCGATTTGCTCCTTTATCGAATCAAGCATCAGTTTTCTCTCATCTCGTATAGCAACTCTCTGCTGATACTGCACGCGAGCCTCATCAATGTCTTTTTTTCTTGTGGTCGACGTTTCTTTTCTTTTATTCAATTCTTCGAGTCTGCTGAGCAAAACTACCAACTGGTCCTGAGCATTTTTAAGGTTTGCCTGCCGAGTCTGTTCCGCTATCTCAGCCTTTCTGAGCTGCCTTTTGGTCTTGATTTCATTTATCAGTTCCTGTGTTTGCTTGACAACCCTGTGATTTTCACCGAACTTGGTAAGTCTTGCAGCAAGATTAGATTCTTCAAGAGCCAATTGCTGAGCGAGCATAACCATAACAGGGTCGGTCTCAATCTGATGCTCAATCTGCTCATTGACCGGCCCGGTCGCCTGTCTTTTAAGAGCTTCAATATTGGTCTCGGTCTCTTTTATGTCCTGGCCCAGCGTGTCCTGTTCAAGCTCCAGAGTTTCAAGTTTTCTTGTGATAGTGTCCTGAAACGTATGTTCTTCGAGGTCGACTATACCGTATTGCAAACGCACCTCATTGAGGGATTTTCCAGCGAGGTCGAGGTCCTGCTGGACTGAGTTTCTCCTTGATTCCAGCTTAACAAGTTTTTCAGCTACTTCAGATTTTTTTGAGGAGCTTTGTTCATCAATGAACAAAGAGGCAAATTCGTTGACAATATCAGCAGATTCTTTTTTACTGCCGCAGGTCATTGACAAAACAACAGTATCAGAGTCTCTTTGAGCGTAGGCTCCGAGATTTTTTTTCAAATCTTTAACGGCTTTAGCAATAGCTTTGTCTTTTATCTGGCCGAATTGTTTAAACCAGTTGGTAGCCTGGATTTTTTCCCTGCTTAGCAGCTCCTGGAAAGTGCTTTGCTGCTGTAAACGCTCGGCGACCGAGACCCTGGCGCTATATTGAATATCTTTACCGACCTGAGCAGCTCCAATCTGCATAGGGTCTTTTTCGACCTGCTGCAGAACCCTGATAAAAGTTTGCGCAGTATACTCTGGTGCATATTTGAGCAAAAGATACCAGCTCGCCCCGCCGGCCAAAAAACCCATTATTGTTAAGGCAACTATCAGCAATATATGCCGGCGTAATATCCCGATAACTTCCTTTGGCGTGAGTTCTAATGTTGCAGCAGCGCCGACGAGACGGGGTATGGGCGCCCCCGGCATTCTTTCCCTGACCATTTGAGCCTGTTCAGCCATTTTAATCCTGACAAGTCCCGTTTATGTAAACAAATCGTATAAAATCAAGGCCGTATAATCTCTCTGTCACTTATCCGCAGCTTTCTCCTGTTGCGAAACACGCTCGACCGAAGCCTGGATTCTCTCTTTTACCTTTTCCGACAATGTATCTTTTCCAACCTCCAGTGCCTGCTTATAAGCGGCAGAAGCCTCATCTTTGGCACCGAGTTTTTCTTTTACCATACCCAGATGCTCATATACATCCGGCGTTATAACGGTCTGCTGAGCCTCATACTGCTGCAGAGCAGATTGCAGCAATGCCGCCGCCTCGGAATACTTGCCGTTCTTAAACAGAACATACGCATAAGTATCCATAAGGTCAGGGTTATTCGGATTGGCCTCGTGAGCTCTTTTTGCATACTCGAGCGCATCAGCCAGTTTTTCGTCATTCTCAGCAAGTATATACGCCAGATTATTCAGAACACTGGCATTATTCGGCATTTTAACCGAGAGACTTTCATATTCTGTAATTGCCCTCTTAAGATAATTATTATCGGATGTTTTGAGGTAGGCTGATTGCAGCACCATAGCCTTTTGGACCGAATAATCGACCGTATTATTGCCATCGGCACCGGCGAGTTCCAGACATTTATCGATGTAACCAATGGCCTTGTTGTATTCGGTATTAATCTTCATCAGGTTAAACATTGCAAAATTGGCGGAAATCGAGTTGGAATTAACTTCGAGCAGTTCTTTGCAATTTTTGGTTACATCATCGGCCCCGAACATCACCGACAATCTTTGCAAGACATCGGAATCAAATTCCCTGCTTTTGGCCGCAAGTATTTTCTCAAGGGCTTTCCGTTCGTATTGCAGGGCGTTTTCCTTATCGCCCAGCTTGAGTTTTGCCTCGGCCATCCTGATAAGGACCAGCGGCGCAAAGTCCCCGTCGACATATTTTCCGCCTTCTTCGAATACCTTGTCCGGTTTTCCTGCCGCTATAAGAACCTGCAGATACCCGTCTATCGCCGCCGCACCGTTCTCGCCTTCCTTGCGGGTTTTCTGCAGCGCCTGCTTATACAGTTCTTCGGCCCTGCCGATGTCGCCTTCGTTCATAGCAAATGCAGCCGCCCTGCTGCACCAGAATGCGCTTTCTGGAAATTGTTTGAGGGTCTGGTCATAAAGCTTTTTCAGCTCTGCCTTTCTGCCGAGCCGAAGATATATCTGTCCGAGCAGTATCCGGGCCTCCGCAGGAGCCTCCGGCAGGTCAATTGTAGTCTTGAGCTCCGTTATAGCATTCTCATCCTGTTTTGCCCGGATATATGCCTTTGCCAGAGAAAGGCGGGTTACAGGTTCATCTGTGAGCGATTTGCTTTTTTTCAGGTCGATGATAGCCTGCTCATAATCTGCCATAAGTATGTTTAACTCGCCCTTCAGGCGCCACGCCATCGCATTACTCTGATTGGTTTCAAGATTCTGATTTGTCAGTTCCATCGCCTTTTTCAACTGGCCCAGCTTCATCATCACCAAAGCCTCAAGCAGCAGCGCCCTCGGCTCTTTCGGGTACTTCTCCTTCATGCTTTGCAGCTTGTATTGGGCCTCTCTCAGCAGGCCGGTCCTGAGAAGGGTTTGAACCTGAAGAAGATTGTTTTCCACATCATCCTCAAGCGACACAATCTCGTCAGAATATTTTTTTGCTCCTTCTGTATCGTTGGTTCTCTCTGCAACAAGCAACAGCCCTCTGACTGTGTTGCTGTCTTTCGGGTTTTCGCGATACATCCCTTCGAGAATCTCTTTGGCCTTTTCAAGATGACCGCCCCTGAAATAATAGCCCCACATCGCTCCTTTGTCCTGCGATTGTTCGAGCAATTGTTCGGCCTTTTCATTCTGTCCCCTGAGCCGGTAGTATTCTGCGTATAATGAAAGCGATGTTTCATTTTGCGGACTTATTTTCCTTGCCTGGTCGAGAGCAGATTCCGCAATGGCAAAAAGAGCGTTTTTGCGTTCAGCATCAGTTTCTCTGACAGCCAGTCCGACCGCCAGCCGGCTCAGCATCAAAGCATTATCCACGCTTGGGTTAACCTTCTGTAAATCCTGGCGAATTGCCAACGCCCTTAACGGTTCTGTGGAAACTATATTGTCCGCATAAAAACCGAGTAACTCCAAATCACTCGGGTTTAGCGCCAGCGCCTTGTTCAGGGCGGTTTTTGCCTCGACCAACTGCTCGGAAGATACGTTCTGACCCAGCTTTAGATTGCGCCGGTATAATGCTCTCATCAGCCTCTTCGCAATGTCTCCGTCAAGAGGGTTCAGTGCCGCTGCCTTCTGTATGTCTTCTATGGAAACACTCTCATTGTCAAGGGCGGCATTCACGGCGCTTCTAACCGCAAGAGCGTATGAAAATACCGGCTTTTGCTTCAGGCACTCATCGAGCAGTGATATCGCATCTTTATACTGCTCCCTCGCCGCAGCAAGACGTGCGGCAAAAAATTTGCCCTCACAGTCATCTAAATTTTTCTGCTTTGCGGCCTCTGCAACCTGTCCCGCCAGGTCCCAATCTTTTCTTGTAACTGCCGTGTCAAAAAGACTGCTCGCAGCAGTACGTTCCGACCCTTTTACTTTCTCTTCTTTATTGTCCTTGCAAATCTCAAGGGCTTTCTTGAATTCCGAAATAGCTTCGTTTGGCTCATTATTCCTCTGATAAAACATACCGAGACTAACGGCCTGCCGGACAGGGTCGGAAATACCCGACAGAACATCCTTTTCTATTTCCCTGCGTCTTTGCTCGGAGATTTTGCCCGGCTCAGGCTCAGCAAGTATCCGCTTATAAAACAACCCTGTCGTGCTGTCCGGCGAATATTCCAGATAAAGAGAAACAAACTCCTCTGCATCTTTTATTTTGCCCTCTGTTATGTAATTCTCGCAGACGGCTGCAACGGTAAAATCACGCACAGAGTTCGGTTCCGCCTTGAGCAGCTTACCCGTAAGCGATGCCAGTGAATCCCTATAGCCCTTCAGTTCAGCCGACATCAGCTCATCTGCCGCTTCGGGTTTTCCTCCCTCTTTGCCTGCACGTGCCGAAGGTCTCGAAAGGACCCCAAGTGCGTCGTCCATCTTTTTTTGCTCTATGGCCCTCTGAATCTGCCTGATTCTGGCCTGCACCAGCTCCAACTGAAGTTTAGCCGTCTCTACCTCATCACCTTTTAGCTCAGCTATTTCTTTCTCGGTCTCATCGAACTGACTTGCTCCGATATTGGCCCTTATGCGCAGTATCTGACTTCTTTTATTGCTCCAGTATTCATTTTCAAAAAATTTAGTCGTATTCAGTGCGCTTTCATAAGCCCTCATTCTCAATAACAAATCAGCATAATCGAGAATGGCCTCCGGCTTACTTGTATCAATCTTGTCGGCAGCGCCCCTCTCGCCGACGCCAAGAGCATTTGTAAGAAGCTCATTGACCGCTCCCAGTTCGGTTGTGTTCTCAAAGAGTCCTGCCAGGGTATAAGAAAGCCTCGCATCTCTTCTTCCGGCAGCCTTGATTTGCTCGTAAGCTTCATAAAGCCTCTTGGTAGCAACGGTTTTGTCTCCTTTTGCAAGCTCAAGCATCCCTTTCCACTTGACAATACGAGGGTCTTCGCCGGCCCCGATAAGCTGCTCAAGCTGATGTACCGCTGTCTCCATCTCCGACAGCCATTTTTGGCCTTCAGTCCCCGCTTCTTTTCCGGCATGCTGTGCTTCCAGCAGCCTTTCGCTATAACATCTCGCAAGAAAATCATACAACCATATCCGGTTCATTTTGTTTGACATCTGCCGAGGTCCGGGCTTATCCTGTGCATCAGGTAAAATAAGTGCGTTCGCCGCTGCTTCCACAGCTTTATCGAAATCCGGCTCCTTCCCGTAAATGGAAAATTTACGGTAATGAAGCTCAGCCGCGTTCATAGCATACGCCACATTTTTATCATCCAGTGACGCTGCTTTTTCAACTGCCCCTAAAGCCTTGTCAAGATTTTTAGGTCCCAACCTGATATAGAACCCAGCCATTGCAGAAAACGCATCAGCGCTCGAACCGAATCTTTTTACAAGCGACAAATAATCCGGCTCAAGGGTCTGAAGCTGTTCTCTGCTGCTCATTTGGGCAAATAAGGGCTTCATTGTTAAAAGATTGATATGAGCCTGCACATCAGAATCTGCGACTTTAACTGCACCTTCCAAAAGCTCTTTCGCACGTTCCGATGCTTTGACCCTTTCTCCGAAATTTCCGCTCGATGCGGCTATTTCCCCTTTTTCAATAACCGCCTGAGCCAGATACCAATACGCATTTATGTTATTCGGTTCAAGTTCCTTTGCCTTTTCCAAATCGCCGACCGCACCGTTGAGCGATTCCTCTTTTTCCGTTACCGCCCCCATCTTTACCATTTCCATAGTGGCCCTACCTTTGAGCAAATATAGATAAGTCCCAATCTTTTCAGCTTCCGGCTTTTTCTGCACCTCAAAGGATTGCAGTTTCGCAACGTCTTGCGAGAGCAGGTTGGCGTCGGCCACTTTTATAAAATCTGAAACCTGCGAATCGACCTCCTGCCAGAGCCGCCCTCCGCCGCTGTCAGCGACAACATAAACGTACTGCAGACGTCCCAACCGGCTTTTGGCATTGGCCGGCTCTAATTGTATTATGTTGTTCCAGCATCCTAAGACATTTCGCCACTTGTCGATTTTGAGATACAGGTCTGCGAGCTTGAAGAGTATTTCCACTCTCAGCGAATCGGTCTTGGCCAGCCCGCGGGCCCTGCCGTAATTCCGTTCAGCCTTGTCATACATCTCTGTTTTTGTTTTCTCATCCTTCGCCTCGCCGGCCGCCTTAAACGCCGCATCACCGTCTCTGATAAATTTTGCCGGGTCCCGCATCAAACGCAGGATTACTCCTATGACAGCAAGACCCAAAAGCACAAAAACCATCGAGCCGATAAGCGCGACCTTTCTATTCAACCTTTTCTTTGCCATAATCCTTAACCTTACCTTCCAATATTATTTGGAGAAAGTTGTCTCTATGTGTTACCTGCCGTTTATAGGCCAATGCTCTTTTTTCAAAATGGGTAAAATCACACCCATAAGTTTTTGGCTGGCTTTAATTGCCTCCTCTTTGTTCGGGTAAATCACCGTGCCAAATCTGTCATTGAAAAATTTCCATTCCACTTTGCAGAAATACACCCGCTTGCTGAAGATGTTCTTGCCCAGGGCTATGCGGGCGTCTTCTCTGCTGTTGGCGTAAGTGCCGTTGACATTAAAAAAATATAAAACCGGGAATTTTATGCCACTCTGCCCGTTGTCATAATTTGAGCTGCCGAAAACGAGATACTTACACGGAATTTCCTCTTCGCCTATCTGAAATGTTGCGTTCTCAGAGGTCAGTTTCTGATAGCCTCCGCCGGCATAACATTCCTCCGGCACGTGAGGCACCCTGTCAGGAAGTTTATAATAAGTAATAAACAACATGCAATACCGGCTGGCGCTTTCGGAAGCTGCTCCGGAATCTTCCAGGTTCCACTGAATGTAATCTTCAGTGCCCAGGCCCTTGACAACGTTCTCATTATCGATTTTTTCTTTTGATATTACCTTGTAATTAACTAACCCTTTTTCGTCCAAAAGTTCTAAAGATTTTTTCAATGGCGCCGGCTCTTTTTTCAGATGCACCCCGAAGTTTTTTATCACTGCCGGCATACCGGTCCCTGCTGCCGCAAGCACCGCCGCACATATCAAAAAAGCCGGCTGCATATATGTCTTTATCGTTTCCCGCATCTATAAATTCCTTTACACCGTCAACTCCTGCGGCTGAATATAATGTCTTCTCCTGCCGGCCTGCTCTCGCCGACAAACAGATTCTCCATAAACCACGCCAGCGCATAATATAAACCGAAGGCAGGCAGCAGCATCGTCAATCCCAAAAGGTCGTGATAAATGCCCTGTGCATATATGGGGCTTATAAGAATATAGATAAATCCTGTAATCGTAACACGAAGTATGTTGCACAATATTGCTATGGGTATTGTGCTGGCCAGCAGTACGGCTCGCTGCCACTTCGGCCTGTAATGCAGATACGCCATTGCCACCCCCAGTGCGAGAAATGCCATCAGCAGCCGCATCCCGCTGCACGTCTCTGCCACATCGAGCGATGGCTCAAGCCGCTGCCCCTTGTAGACTACGTCTATTATTGCACCGTGGGCCGTGGCCTCGAGGTCTTTCACCAGACTCAAAAAAACAGCGGCCACTTTCGCAGATAGATACCTCATTGGCATAGTCAGCCCGACATAAAGGCTGTCCGAAAGCGGCACCGCAAACACCAGAAATGTTATCGGCAGCCAGGTATACTTTATCAGCCCCCAGCCGCCGAGAAACAGCACAATCGCACCGAGAGTCGCTATCATCCCGATTGGCCGAAGGTAGCCGATTTGAAAATGAACTATGTTAAGGGGATAAAATACAATCCCGCAAATCAGCAAAAACAGCCCGATATAATTCGGCTTGGTCTCAAGATTTAAAATTTCGTTTTTGCGCTGGTTTATAAAATACAGGCTGAAAAACGGGATTAAAAAACCGTGCGACCAGTTGCTGTCGGTGTACCATCTGTCGACCATACCTCTGATTTCTCCGCCGAACAGGTAAATAAACAATCCCGCCACTATCAGCATCTTGACGTAATTGTGTACCCCCACTTCTCCCCATTTTTTTCGCGACAGGGTCGTTACCGGGTTTTGCGCTTGCGTTTCAGCAGAAGCAATATTTTCCGTCATATTCAACTTTTCTTCCTCCGCAGGGCCTGTAGATTTCTGTGAAAGGCGGGCATCGCTATACTTTTAGAAAATATTAGGTATTGGCCTGCTTGTGCCGAAATCACGGTCTGCAAAGTTACGGTCGTAAATAAACCCGAAGCCGTAAGTTGCCCGGAACGCATTTCGCAACACCGCACGCCATCTCGCCGTATAGTGGGTGCCGACATTTATCAAATCATTCGGCTTGATAAAAAAGTCCGGCTGCTCTCCATTGGCGATTTTATCCAAATCCACCATCACTATCTCTTCTCGCTTTTTACTGACCCTCCTTATTACCTCGCACTTTTTCGGCCAGGCCAGAGGCCCCAGACCGCCAGCCGCCGCTATCGCCATCTTCAAGGTCATCGGTCTGCCCGTCATATCTATAAATCCCTGGGTGTTGACGTTACCCATAATATAGAATTCGCCGATAACGTCCAGCGGCACCTGTATACTGTCGCCTGGCTTTATCACAACATTATACCGCGGGTCACCGCCCGCAAGTTTGTCTGAAGGTATTTTTATAACACGCGCCTGCGTTCCGCCTGTCCCTATTTGCTCCCATTTCAACGATTCCGGCAGCTTTTCTTCCGGCGGCCTTCTGCCGCTGACTTCCGTTGTTTTCTCTTCAACCTTTGTCTCCGGCGCCCGTCTGGCGGCAGTCGGTGCTCCTGCCTGAACAGGCACCCATTTACCCTCCTGAAAAACCCACTCAATACGCCCCGCACCGCTCTCCACAGCAACGCTGTTTACCTCCTGCGCAACAGGTTTCGCCGGTTCCGCCAATATCTTCTCGACAGCGGTCTTTACCTGCTTGTCTGCTCTCTTCGGCAGCTCAAAACCTTCGGGCGAAGCCGTATCCGTAAGCTCATCATCAGTTACCATTTCTGATGATGTGATAACCAGTTCGTTGTCCGCTTGTCTTCGCTGGGCTCTCGGTGCTATTATCTCCATCATCTCTCTGCCCGGCTCAATTAGTGGCTTGGCTTCTTTTGTCGGGACGGCTTCCGTCTCAGCGCCCATCACCTCTTTGCCGGTTAAAGTGCGGGAAACGTAAATATAGCTTACATTAAACTGGGTCGCCACCCTTGCAGTGGCAAGGGCATCCGTCAGCCGGAAATCGTATCGCGGAATATTATATCTGCCCGGCCCAGGCACCCCATTGCCTAATATGGAAAATGTCCTCTGCTGCGATTCAAGCAGGGTTACAGTAACCGATGGTGTCTTTAATAAGGTGGGCGAGAGAATCCGCCTTATCTCATCCTCAAGTTGTGATTCGGTCAGACCCATTGCATCCACTACTCCGACCTCAGGAATAGATATTTTGCCCGTTTCTGTAACCACGTAATCTTGCACGTATGGCACTTCTTCCTGAAGCAGTTCGAATATGGATATTCTTACAACGTCGCCCGACCCGAACACATAGTCGGTCTCGTAAGCTATAATATCTGCCGGCCGGGGTTCCTCAGCGCCTTCCCACGCTGATGGCGTCTCATCCGCCACGCCCAGCGAGTCCAGTATTACGTTCACCGCCGGCACCGGACGAAATCGCCCTACCTGCGTCGGGTCCCAGAACTTGTTGTTACACCCGGCTGGATAAACAGTTAATGCGGACAAAACAAGTATTACGATTATCAACCGTATTCGCATCGGGCTATCGAATTTTCGTAAAATCATCACTTACATCCGTAAAATCACAGGCTGTAAAATCTGCATAGAAAACGACCGTATAAACAGACACGATAGAATTATCGGTTTAACCTCCTGTTTGCTTAAGTTTTAAATTGCCGTAAAGCCAATGTTACAAAGAAATTAACTCTTTTTCGCCACAGCAGGCTCAAGGCCGGTTGCCGGCCTGAAAATCCCAATGCGGAAGGACAAAAAACAGCGGCAGAAATTCCCTTTTCTCTTGCTGCAACTACATATCCGCACGATAGTTACGACTCTATTCGCACTTGCGGGGCAAATCAAAGATTTCTGTCTGCTGAAGTTTTACTCCTTTTTATACCCCTCGAAGCACTGAATTGTTCGTTTTCTTACTGTTTTTTGGCCCGATAATTATCGCAGCGTCAATATAGGCTGTGCAGGCGGTTTTTTGAAAAAATTTTACCAAAACAAATGAAATCTGCCAGTCTGGGGAGGGGGTGTGTTATGTTAAATTGGGTAAAATTTGACGGTTGTAGGGGCTGAAAATTTCGCAAAAGCGTAGGATTTCTGGCGAAATTTTGCGAAAATTTGCAAAAAAATGCGAAAAATTTCGAAATTTTGCGAAAAATGTATGCGATTTTGCGAAAAAAAGTATGGTTTTGACGAAATTTTTGTGCGTTTTGCGAGCTGAAAAAAAGTTTGTAGAGAAGATGAAAATTTTGGGGTTTTTTCAAAAAGGGAGCTGCGTAAGTGATTGATCATCAGTTACTTATGATTGATTCGTAGTGCGTTGTGCGGGGTGCATTGTGCGAAGCGGGGAGCGAACAGCGGACAAGCAGGCGGCAACGTAAAATAAGGACTTACAGCAAATCATACCACTTAGTGGTATGGTTTTCGGGGTAAAAATGCGGTTTCAGGGTAAAAATGAGGGTGTCGGCGGGCGGTCAGCGGATAGGAGCTTGTCGCTCGTGGCTTCCACCTTCGCCGAGGCTTCCGCCTTCGCTCCTCGAGCTACGGCGGACAGGACGGTGGACAAGCGTGACTCGGGGAGTTGGCGGAGGGGGGCAAGAAGATTGTCGATTGCCGAAAGATGCCTGCGGCACATAAATCCGCCCCGCCACAGGCGGGTAAACCCGCCAGACGGAGTGGCGGGTAAACTGCGGCGGATAAATCCACCTACGGCGGATAAATCCACCTACGGCGGATAAATCCACCTACGGCGGATAAATCCACCTACGGCGGATAAATCCACCTACGGCGGATAAATATCGAATAATGAATATCGAATTTTGAATGTCGAAGTAAGGTAAAAAGATAAAAAGGTGCGGGGGAATTTGGCTTTGAAAAAGGTTGCAGTTTGGGTGAAATTGGGGACACAGATTAACACGGTTTTTTCAGACACTGATTGACACGGGATTAACACTGTATAATTTTTATTTTTTAATCACGGATTTCACAGATTACGCGGAAAAATAAAAAGGTGCGGGGGAATTTGTTGTTGGAAAAGGATTTGTCCTTCGACTCCGCTCAGGATGCTCGTGGACAACATCGAGCAGTATGGGTAGAATGGGGCGACAAGAAGAATTTCGGTAAACCAAAGAATACAAATGGACAGAGATAATGAATACGTTTATTTCAAATGTTATAGATTTTTTTAAGTCATTGTCACTTTGGGAGAAAGTGGCTGCCGGTGTAATAGCAGCAATCATCCTTGGGGCCTGGCGGTGGCTTAAACCAAGCCGGCCAAAATCCAGCGGCAAGAAAGAAGCCGTTATTAGAACGGGAGAGGGGGGCATTTCACAAGCAGCGGCAGGAGAGGGAATAAAACAAGACTTGATAATCAATAAACCATCTTCTGACAAGGGGACAGTGATAAACGTAATGCCGGGCGCTCAGCCTATTATTAACGTAAACTATACGGATGGTCTGCCCAATGCTGATAATCCGAAGGTGAGAGAGCTATTTGAAAAAGCGTGGGAACACTACAAACGAAAAGAATACTATGAAGCAATACGGACATTCACGCGTTGTCTTGGGATTGAGCGAGATAACGAGAAACGAGGTGCTTTAAATCTTCTGATTGGCAACTGTTATTACCAATTGCGGCTTTATGTTAAGGCGGCGGAATCTTACGAGGCTGGTTTGGCGGAATCGCGAAAGGCGGGAGATTTGCGGGGTGAGGCATCGAATCTCGCAGGAATGGCCAATGCGTATATGTTAATGGCTGCATCCAGTGGAGAAGAACGCGGCCAGAACGTGCGAAAGGCGGTCAAGCACTACGGCGATGCCTTATCTATATTTAAGAAAGACAAATACCCGGTCGAGTATGCGTTGACCCAGAACAACCTGGGGTTTGCCTATACGGATTTGCCAGCAGCCACGCCAGAGGAGTGGGCTGAAAATATCCGCAAGGGCGTAGATTGCTATAATGAGGCGCTGAAAGTCAGAAGGAAAGACGAGTACCCGGTCGAGTATGCGATGACCCAGAACAACCTGGGGCTTGCCTATACGGATTTGCCTGTGGGTAGGGCGGAGGAGCAGACTGAAAATATCCGCAAGGCCGTAGATTGCTATAATGAGGCGCTGAAAGTCTACAGGAAAGACGAGTACCCTGTCGAGTATGCGGCGACCCAGAACAACCTGGGGCTTGCCTATACGGATTTGCCAGTAGCCACGCCTGAGGAGCGGGCTGAAAATATCCGCAAGGCCGTAGATTGCTATAAGGAGGCGCTGAAAGTCAGAAAGAAAGATGAGTACCCGCATTATTATTGTCAGACGGCTGCGAATATGGGGATAGCACTTGCATCCATCGGGAGTCAGGATGCGTGTTACTGGCTTAAAGAGGCATACGCCCTGAGAGAATACTTAGAGGACCAGGGAAGGAGAATTGAAGAACTTATTGAGAAGGAGTGCAAGGGAAAGCCGTAGGAGGAATTTTTGGTCTGGAGTGCCAGTTATTTTTGAAGTTTCCGAAATAGATGAGCGACCAAGGCAATGAATAAGAAATTCGAGATTTGAGATTTGAGAAGAAACTGGATTCCCGCTAAGGGGGAATAAGAAGGTGAGAAGTAACCCCGCAATAAATCCCGACAACCATAAACCATGTTGGGTTTATGGTGAAATCCGCCCCGCCAGACAAACGGCGGGTAAACCCGCCAGACAAACGGCGGGTAAACTCCGGCGGACAAGTATAAAGCGTTCCTCACCCCGATGGGATAGCACACGACGCATCCCACGGGGCAGGCGCCTGCAACCCCACGTAAAACCCTTCGACAAGCTCAGGGCAGAGGCGGGGGGCTAAATACGAACGCACAGACAGTCCCCGATAAAGACATTCGAGAGCCCTCAACAGAAATCCTCACGAAGCTTGAGTTGAGGGCAGGCAGGCGTTGAAAAAGGTTTAAACAAGCGGACCGGTCGGACATTTCGGACTTGTAGGACAAATCCGCCGAAGGCGTGCAAGTAACCCACGCAATAAATTGCGGGGCTAAATTTCTGGGTCCCGGATAACGACATTCCGGGATATTCGCTACGCTACGAGTTTAGGGGATGAAGGCGGTTTTGTAGTGTCGGATTTGAGGCGGGCCGGAACGGCCAAGTACTATCGTAATAATGTCAAACCGGCAAGGCCGATTCGATATGTCATTAGCTAAAAGAAAATAACGAGCCACACGCGTGAGCTTGTCCTTTTTGGTCTGCGTGATGACCGACTCGACCGCCTCAAAATCCTCCTTGGCCCTGGTCTTTACCTCGACAAAGACGATAGCGCTTGTGATGTCGACCATAATCAAATCGATTTCGCCGGCCTTGCAGGTGTAGTTATTGGTGAGCTTTTTGAGGCCTTGTTTTTTAAGGAAGATTTCGCAGCGCCTCTCACCCCATCGGCCGAGCAGTTTGTCGTCGGCCAGCAGTTTCTTTCGGTTCAGCACTAAGCCAAACAATTTTTTCCCCGTCCGATTTTATTTAGCAACGGTATGTTCGCTGTGCCGCTGGGCGAGTTTGACGGCCTTGCCGGTCCGTTCGCGGAGGTAATACAGCTTGGCCCTTCTTTTTCTGCCGCTCTGGATAGGCAGAACGTTCACAACGTTAGGCGAATTTAGCGGGAAGATTCTTTCCACGCCCTCATTGTCGACGATTCGGCGGACGGTAAAGTTTTCATTTATGCCGCGGCCTCTGCGGGCAATTACCGTGCCGGTAAAGACCTGGATACGCTCTTTGTCGCCCTCTTTGATTTTGCAATGAACATCGACCGTATCGCCGACCTCGAAGTGCGGCGTTTTCTTCTTAAGGCTTTTATTTTCAACGGCTTCCAGCAGCTCTGTCTTCACGGCTGATTCTCCTGCAAGGCCTTGCGGGCCTTGAAAAAATGAAAAATCCTGCAAAAAATTATGCACTTTTTCACAAAAGTCGCAAGAGGATACACGTTTTTGATTAAAAAAACAAGTGCTTTTTTCAAAAAAGTTTAATATTGTTGCCCATCGCCAGCTTGTCTGCACCGGCGCATAAAAAAATCGCTCTGTTGAAACAACAGAACGACCGAATTGCGGATAACAGCCTCCGTGCCGACTTGGTGTTTACTGCTGTTTGGCTTGCTTGGCGGCCTTCTCACGCTGTATCGATTCGTATACCTCTTTTCGATGAACCGATATGCTTTTCGGTGCGGTTATACCCAGACGCACCTTGTCGCCACGCACATCAACTATGATAATTTCGACATCGTCGCCTATCATAATCGATTCATCTTTTTGTCTGCTCAGAACCAACATCTTCAACTCCTTTTGCTGGTTGGTCTTCTATCAAAGTATCTACGAAAAGAACCAAATTTGTGTTCGCCTGATACCATCGCAGCTTTTTCGCATATCTTTATTTCACAATGCCTTATCGAAAGCGCTTCGTCCCGGCAACAGCCGGACACACTATATTTTCGGCTAAATTGAAGACCCTAAACAATTATTTTTGACTTGTTTTTTCCGACACCCCCCTGTTATGGGACTTTTTGCACATAAGTGCCTGAATTATATACGCTTATCCTGCTAAAATCATTAAAAAAGAACCGTCAAATTTTAAAAAGGCAGAAATTTATCCCCCATTATAATCAGCTTTCGTTTTGCCGCCAGTAGTCGTAGCGAATCGCCATCCAATAGCCTGCGATTGAGCCTAACGTGCCGAAAGCCACCATTTGCACAGGCATTATGGCAAGAATCGCATTGGGAAAGCAATTCGCCGGCACATTTTGAGAAAGATACTGCAAAACCTCTGGACGGGTGCTGCCAACGCCTACAAAAGCAGCTACCAAGCCGGTGGCGATTACAGACCAAAGATAGCCGGCGTTGAGAAACTTCTCGACCAAAAAGGCAGCGATGCCAAAAGAAAGCAGAACGGCGAAAACAATCTGGCCGACAACCGGCTGGGCCATAATCACGCCTAATCTGCTGTCGGGCAATTTGACGTCCTGTGCGAATAATTTCAGACAAAGCTGAGCCAGCAGAACCGACCCAACCAGTGCAATCAATGCGTTCACGTAAATTGTCGACTTAGAGGGGTTCTCTTCGTTTTGTTTATCAGCGTCAAATTTTCCGGATGAGATTTTGCCGGCGGCCCAGACGCCTGCAAAGCCTGCGAAGACGACTGCAAGCCAGAAAACCGGCTCCCATTTTAATGCGGAAAATAACGACTGGCGATAGTCCGCAGAAGGGTATTGCTGGATAATACTGCCGACGCTTGCGGTTCGGACGGCCCAGACGGCCAAGCCTGACGGCACGGCCAAAACGGCAATTTGCCGACCATAAGGCCAGGAAAGGAAATAAGCGACGAAGCCGCTGCAGAAGGCCAAAACGAGTAAAGCTATGGTGCCGCCGAGAGTTATATTGCCGAGCAGAAAGGAGACCGGGCCGGCGGGTTCAATCGGCGAAGCTATCGGCCAGGCCCAAACGCCGATTAGCAAAAAGCCTGCGGCGATGACGCCGATAATCCTGATTTTTATAAACCAAGGCAGTTCCACGATTTATTTTCCTTAAACTTACGGCCAACAAAATAACACCAAAATCGTTGCGGGTCAATAGCAGATATTTCTGGTAACTGTCCCAAAGATTGTGGGGGAATTTTTGGGACAGTTATGATTTAGAAATAGTGTTGACATATTAGCGCTGTGATGAGAAAATACCGGCTTATTGTTGGTTAATTAAAATGTTCTTAAACTCGTTAAATCTTGGGAAAGGATAATTTATGAAGAGGTATTTGAGCATTGTAAGCTGGTTCGTAACGGCGATATTGATAGTCGGACTGGGCTGTCAGCCGAAGCCAGAAGCCCAAAAAGGGGCAATTACTGAAACTGTCGTTAAAGCAGAACCTAATGCGCCTGCTGCGGAGGCAAAACCTGCTGAGGCCAAGCCGGCAGAAGCGGCGCCGAAGGCTGAGGCTGAGAAAAAGCCTGCTGAAAAGGCGGCAACTGCCATTGCAGTGCCTGCACCTAAAAAGGCCGAGCCGAATATGCCGGCGGAAAAGGAACCTGATGCCAACAGCGTGGCAGTATCCATTGACGGCTACAATATTACCGAGGGCGATGTAACGGCGAGAATCAAGCCGCAGGTGGAAAAGATGAACAAACAACTGCCTGCCGCAATGGTCAAGGAATATGGGAAGCAACTGAGGCAGCGAGCTTTGGATACGATGGTTATCGAACGGCTCTTAGATGGACAGGTCAAGACGGCCAATTTATCCGTCAGCGATGAGGACGTAAATGATTATCTCGGCAAATTAGCCACCAAGCAGGGGATGTCGATGAGCGACCTAAAATCGCTGGTGGAGGCATCGGGACAGGATTTCAATGCGATGAAGCAGCAGACCAAAAAAGGACTGGGGTATCAGAAGCTTATGGAAGGTCAGTGGGTGGGGAAGATAAACATTACGGACGCAGACGGCAAAAAATACTACGATGAAAATCCTGACAGATTTAAGACGGGCGAACAAATCAGGGCAAGTCATATCCTGATAAAACCCGACCCCAACGGCGACCCGAACACGGCAAAGGCTGCGGCCAAAAGCAAGGCGGAGGAACTTCTTAAAAAGGTCAAGGAAGGTGCAGATTTTGCGGAACTGGCGAAGGCCAATTCGAACTGTCCATCGGCGGCCAGAGGCGGTGATTTGGGACTGTTCGGCAGAGGCAGAATGGTGAAGCCCTTCGAGGATGCGGCTTTTGCGATGAAACCCGGTCAGACAAGCGATGTTGTCGAGACGCAGTTCGGGTATCACATAATCAAGGTTACGGAGCATCAGGATGCCAACACCGTTCCATACGAGCAGGCGAAAGGAGACATAGTGAAGAACCTGACGCAACAAAAGCAGGGTGAATTTGCGAAGGAATATATCGATTCGCTAAAGACCAAGGCGAAGATTGTTTATCCAAACGCGCCGAAGGCCGAGAGCGGAGAGCCGAATGCAGTTGAAAGGCCGAAAGAATAGCGAACAACTGCGAGTTATAACTATAAAAAAAAGGGCGCAAATGAATTTTTGCGCCCTTGTTTTTAGTGGGTGTTGAGGTCATTTGAGCAGACTGTCGGGGTCGAGATTGGCCGATTCTATGTCCTTGAAGTATTTCACGGTGCCGACCTTCAGTTCAGCGGTGGAGTCATCATCGCAGACGATGATGCCCCTTGGGTGGGTCTGGAGCGCGCTGATGGTCCAGAGGTGATTTATGCTCTCTTCGACGGCGTGTCGCAAGGCGCGTGCCTTGCCGTGGCCATTGACGATAATCATAACCTCCTGGGCATCGAGGACGGTGCCAACGCCGACAGTGAGGGCGGTTTTGGGGACTTTGTTAATATCGCCGCCGAAGAATCTCGAATTGGCGATGATGGTGTCTTTGGTCAGTGTTTTTATCCTTGTTCTCGAAGAGAGGGAGGATCCCGGCTCGTTGAAGGCGATATGGCCATCGGGGCCTATTCCGCCGGCAAACAGATGGACGCCGCCAGCCTTTTTTATCTTTTCCTCATAAGCGGCACATTCGGCTGCGAGGTCTTTAGCATTTCCGTCGAGGATGTTGACGTTCTCGCCGCGAATGTCAATATGGCTGAAGAAATTTTTCCACATAAAGGAGTGGTAGCTTTCGGGGTGGTCGTGGTCGAGGCCGACGTATTCATTCATATTGAAAGTAACAACATTTTTAAAGGAGACCATTTTGGCTTTGTTTAGTTTTATCAACTCCTTGTACATTCCGAGCGGTGAAGAGCCTGTGGGAAGGCCCAGGACGAAGTGCTTAGAGGCTGTGGGTGCGAAATCGATTATCTTTCTGGCGACGTAATTTGCGGTCCATTTGGATACCATTTCGTAATCAGGCTCGATAATCACTCTCATAAGATTTCTCCTGTTCGGTAATAGTGGCGCTAACGTATTTTTTCCATTCGGCTTATAAGCTCGTCGCCGAGCCTGGGTTTTTTGATTATGTGCTCCTGAATTTCGGCAACGAAACTGTTTTTCTCGAAAGAGCCTCTGACCTGCTCGAAGTCGAGTTGTTTTGTTTTTTCATCACCGTCTATACCGAAGCCGATTTGTGCCGGGACGGCAAACTCCTTTTTGGCGTCCTCGTAAAGCATACGGTCAAGCTCCACAACGGCTGATTTCCATTTTGTAGTCACACTTATAATGTCATCAGCGGTTATCTGGCCGATGTTTTTGCCCAGAGACTGCCGGAGGGTATTTGCCGCCCAGGTCCATTCGTAAGCCGGGTAGTTTTCGTGTATCGCCAGGAAGGTCTCCGCCAACTGCTGAAGCGAGCCGATGCGGCTGCTCTCAATGTCATCGAGCAATTTCTGGACGGATTCTTCCGGGGCAAGCAGGCCGGCCAAATCTATCCATTTGCCTACTCCTGTGGCGGTTTCGGGGTTTAACGCCGAGCGAAGCTCATTGACGTTTTTGAATTGTCTGCCTTCCAGTCTTTTAATCAGGCAATTGCCGAGGAATTTATCGATACATATATGGTAAAGCCTGATGCCTTCGTCCAGCGAGGAGGGCTTGATTTTTACGTTTTGATAATCAAGATATGTTGAGGACCCAGGGGAGACGGTCTTGAATTTTTCGAGAATTCGGCAGGCGCTGAGCATCTTTTGAATTGTATAGGGGCTTAAGAGTTTAAAGTTTATGAAGTCGAGTTTGTTGGGGTCTTTCCGCAGGTCTCTTTTAGGCCATTTTCGAGCATCTCGAACAGTGCCTACTTTTCGCAGGTTGACTGCGGGGATGAGAATGCTTTCATTGTGTTGTTCTATGAGGCAGGAAAAGGGCAGGTCTGATGTGTCAGGATTTTTGCAGTGCCGGCCAATGACGGTAGTGAAGGCGCCGATTCTGGCAGGCCATTGAAGATAAGAGTCGCTGGCGGTTTTTGAGCCACGCTCGACAATGCCCTGATGATTTGGGCCGAGCTTATACATATGATTGCTCTGGTTAGTACCGCTGCCGGCGTTGAGAAAAGAGAAAAGGCCTGCGATAAGGAGGGTGGATTTGTGATGGGTGACGGTGTAAGGGCCTGCGAAGATAGAGCAGGCCTCACCGTGGAAGCCGCCGCAGTTGGCGAAGAACACGGAATTTTCGGCGGAATATTGTTTTCCCAAATCAGTCCCCTGTCCGACAAAACACCTGGATAGTATAACGCCGTCGGTAACTTTGCTGCCGCTGGCACAGATAAAGTCTTCAGCGAGGACGCCTGCGCCGATGTGGACTGGATGCTCGAAGCAACTGTTGATTGAGCCGTTCTCAAGTCTTGTAGCACCCTCTATCACACAGGCGGGACCAATTTTTACGTTTTGTATGATTCGGCAGTTGATAATTCTGGCGGCTTTTCCAATGAGGCCTGTGTTAGAAGTTACAGAGGCGGTATAATCGGCAATCATTTTTCGCAGGTTTTCAACGGCGCGGGGCCTGTGGCGATAAAGCGCTATAATGTAGGCGGTATGAGCGGAGAGGTGGTCATAGATGGGGATTTCTCTGCCGCCAGCCTCGTTGATTACGGCCACATCGGTGCCGTTGCCGAAAGAGGTTTGGCCGTCAACGGCAAGCAGGTCGACGTTCTCAATGACTACATCGTCTTCAATAAGGTAGTTTGCGATATAGTTGCCAACCTGATTGATGTATACGTTATCGCCGATAGTGCAGTTGTGGATGGTTACGTTGCTGATGCCGGCGGGTTTTTTCAGGCCGCTCGAAAAAGACGCCTGGCCATCAAACACACCCAGCTTTACGCTGCCGGAGAAATGGGTTGATTTAACCCGTGCCGCATTAAAGCCTTCTGCGACCTCGATTTTTGACCAGTCATCGCAGGTGCAGAGTTGAGCGGTCAGCCGGGCGACTTCTTCAGATGATAATGGATGAAATTTATGAGCCATTTTTGTCTTCTGACAGTATACGGCATTAAACCTGTGATTTCCAGATAACTTATAATAGCGGGATTTACAAAGCGTTATTCAAAATCGGCGGCGGCGTTTTCGAGCTGGAGCTGATTCATAAAGGCCTCGACAGCGAGCAACCTTTTTTCAGCGAGCCGCCTGACGGATTCGAGGCGAAAACTTTCCTTGAGTCTTGCCTGCCAGTAGCCGTAGTCAACCTTCCTTTTCCAGATATTGACAGCATCCGAGACGCCTTTGCCTACGGCAACGTGTCGTTTTAGCTCGCTGAAAACTCCGGTTGTTCCCATATCATCCAGATTTCTGGCGTCGGAAAGTATAATCGCTTCGGTCATTATAGCGGAGCGGCTGTGGCTGTCGGCAATAATTTTGTTTATCGTGTCGACTTTCGCCCTGCCAACAAATCGGCTGAGATTTTCCTCGACGATTTTTCCGCAGTCATCCAGTATGTCGTCGCCGTTGTTGTCGAATTTGTCGGGGGTGTGGCCGGCTTTGAGACGGCAGGCCAGGCCGGCATCACTGAAGTAAGTTGCGGTTATCAGGGTGAACCTGTCTATCTGGGAGGCGGCTTTTCCTAAATCGGGCAGTTTGCAGATATGCTCGACGTTGCGTACCAATCGCTGGGCTCGGTCCCAGAGAGAACTGTCATAGAACCCGTTTAATATCGGTATTATCAGAACCTGCCTGGCAAGGTCTCTTACAATATCCAGCTCAGCCATATATCCCCTTCTGAATTAACTTAATGGGTGGAATTATCATAAAACCGGCTGCTCTCGTCAAGCTTTTTTTGATTTTTCCGAAAGCCGAATTTTCGCCGGGGCGGTGTTGCGGAGGCGGCTGCAAAAAATTTTTTAAAATTTGAAGGAGATTGTTTGTAATCGCCGATATTTATCATATAACGTAGAGCGTGCTTTAAAAAGCCGCTCCAGTTCGAATTTTATGACACTTTTTTCAGGGACGAAACCGTGTCAAATCAACCGAGAGTGGTAAAAGTTTTAGCGGCATTGCTTGTGTCGATGACCGCAGGCACAATAGTGCTGATGGCTTTAGGCAACAATCACCCTTCTGCAGGGCCGTTTTGTCTTTCCAGCTATTATCGTCTTGACCCCATCGAAAAAGCAATCGGCTCACGCGCAGTGCAGTCGCCGGGACGGTGGAACCGCATCGAGGTGTATTACAGTGACACCAAGGTGGGCAATATCGAACAATTGGCTTCGCTGAGCGGTCTTGCCAGTCCTGAAGATTTGAACTGCCATTTTATTCTGTGCAACGGGTTCGGCGGCAGTGACGGGCAGGCTCAGGCGACCGAGAAATGGCAGAAGCAGTGGTCGGTCGTTCCGAACAGGACTTGGTACGGCAGCCCGCAAACTATCCGCATCTGCGTCATAGCCGACAATAAGAACGCCCTGCCGACAAACAGCCAGAAAAAGAGAGTCGAGATACTGGTAGAAAAACTTTGCAGAAAATTTGACGTCAATACGCAGGCTGTTTATTACCCCAGCGACTGGTAAACAATCCCGTTAGGGATGGCTTACGCCATATCATATCTTTTCGGCAATATTTGATTTCAGCAGACCGAAGTTTTCTTTGTTTGTCAAGACCACCCATCCGCGCCAATCCTTTTTGTCGATGTAGACCGGCTTGATGTTCCTGACATCTTTCAGCCAAGCCAAAATTCCAAACCTGCAATCGGCAATGCTGTGCCAGTACTCATCGCTGCCGCAAATCTGACGGTTGTATTTTTCCTTGATGGCGGCGATTTGTTTCGGGGTGAGGTTTTCAAAAATCTCGGCTGCTGCGACGACTGCCGTTGCACAGACCGGGCCGCTGCTTACCTTCAAAAACAGCCTGTCCCCGGCGGCGATTCTGCCAAAGGGGCTGTGCCTTGTTTTTATAAAGCGGGATTCGATGGTTTTTCGGCCTGCCAGGATTGCATCGAGATAAGGTTTTTTGAGGATGACCAGGTGATGATTTGTCATACCGCCCTTAAGTTATTTTGATGCCGAGACGGCGAAGCTCGGTTTTTACCTGCTCGATGCTTTCAAAGGAGATTGTTTTCAGGCCGGCAGCATTTGCGCCGTCTATACAATCCAGCCTGTCGTCAATCAAGACCGCCTGCTGCGGCTCAACGCCTAATCTCTCGACAATAATCTCGTAAATTTCACGGTCTGGTTTTTTGACGCCCTCGATGCAGGAAAAAACCAGGACATCGAACATATCGTATTTTTGTTCGAGAAAAAACCTGACGGCGGGTATCTCGGTATTCGATAAAAAGGCCGTTTTGTAGCCGTTGCCCTGCAAAGAACGAGCCAGCGTAAACATATCCGGTCTTGGCGAATAGACCGCCTTGAAGGCATCATACCACAGTGAGCGTTCCTTCGGCGCCGGTATCTCCAGCTCGCCGCAGAGGGCGTCCCAGAAGGCGTCTTCGCTGATTTTGCCTGCCTGGAGGTCCGGTGCGAATTTTCGGTGCGCCTTTATGTAGATTTCTTTCGGGACGCCGAGAGCGTCGGCACAGAACTGCATCAGGCCCGGCACCGGGTCGTCAATCAGCACGCCGCCCCAGTCGAATATAACCGCACGCATTTGGCTCATATTGGGATAAGAGGTTAACCGTTTTTAGCCGGTCAGGCAAGCATTGTTTTGACCTCGGCGGTAAAAGAATCTATAATCAAGGCCTTTTAAGGTGTACGGATATGGAACTGGTTTTCGTTATCATCGGCATAGTTCTGCTTTTGGCGGTTGGGTGGCTAATCAGCATCAGTTACCACAGCAGGAAAGAGATAGAAGCCCTCAAGGCCGCACAGGATGCCGCCAAAGAGACGCTCCAGAAATCACTGTTAGACGGCCAAACCAGTCTTAACAGAAACTTACAATCCAGTCAGCAGGTTTTGGGCCAGTTGAACAGCCAGGTCGGGGAGCTTCAGGGGACTAATAAGCAGATGCTGCTGATGGGAACCGATATCAGGCGCCTGCAGGACATTTTAAGCTCGCCGAAACTGCGGGGGCAGATGGGCGAATGGTCGCTGGAGAATCTATTGTCGCAAATCCTGCCGAAAGACAGTTACGAACTGCAATACTCGTTCAGGGACGGCAAGATAGTCGATGCGCTGGTAAAGATGGCGGGTTTTACCGTGCCGATTGATGCGAAGTTTCCGCTGCCGGGTTTCGAGAAACTGATGCAGGCGGATACCGATGATGAAAAGGTGCGGCAGAGAAAACAATTTTTGAGCGATGTTATAAAGCACGTTGACAAGATTGCGGCAAGTTATATCAGGCCGGTCGAGGGGACGCTGGACTTTGCACTGATGTATATACCAGCGGAGAACGTCTATTACGAGACGATTGTAAAGCAGGCCGACGATACGAAGGATGTTTTGCAGTATTGCCTTGATAAGAAGGTGATACCTATAAGCCCGAATTTGCTGTATGCGTATTTGATGACGGTTGTGATGGGCCTGCACGGGTTACAGATAGAAAAACAGGCGGCGGAGATACGGCAGAATTTGAAGAAACTGAATGCCGACTTTGCACAATTTGTCGCCGGCTGGGACACGCTTGGCGGGCATATTCGCAACACCGCAAATAAGTATGACGAGGCCGGTAAAAAGTTAGACAGATTCGGCGTGCAGTTGGAACAAATACAAGGCGGGTCGGAAGAAAAACGGTAGAATGAGGTGATGCTATGCCAACAAAGCAAGAAAAAATCAGGTCAAAGGCAATAGAGATACTCAAATCGAGTCCTAACGGTATTCGCTACACAAAGTTTGCAGAAGCAGTCCATCATGAGCTAACAGACATTGCTGTTAACACTGTATATACAGTAATTTCGGAGTTACACACACAGTTGCCTAACGAAGTTTATAAGCCTGCACGAGGACTTTTTCGACACGTTATCTTTAGGGAGCAAGAGATTAGCCCACAAGAGCAGCGAACTAAACCCCAAATCGAAAAGATAAAAGAAGAGGATTTCTACGAACCTTTTGCGAATTGGCTTGTTAATGAATTAGAAGAATGCACTAAAGCAATGCCATTAGGAGGGAACAAATTCAAAGATAAATGGGGCACGCCAGATGTAATAGGAAAGTGGGAGCCACGTGAAAGCGACATTATTAAAGTACCCAAAGAAATTGTCTCGGCAGAAATAAAAACAGATACATACAATTTAATTACGGCGTTTGGCCAAGCTTGTTCATATAAACTCTTTAGTCACAAATCTTACATAGTAATTCCGAAAAATTCGCCTGGAGATGACATTTCAAAACTGGATGCTTTATGTCTCATTTTTGGCGTAGGTTTGGTTTTATTTGATAGTAGTAACGCAAATGGGCCTCAATTTGAAATTAGAGTCCGTCCTATTAAACACGAACCAGATATGTTCTACGTTAACAAGTACATGAAAATAATTGAAAAAGACCTATTTGAGTAAAATAAAAAGCAAGGATGGTGTAAAACGTGGAGTTAAATATCAAATCAGCAGTTCTATAGGAAATTCGGATACAGAGGAATCAAAATGATTTACTCAGACCTTAAAGGCAAAAGGGTTTTGGTAACGAGGTCGTCGAGCGGGAGTGGGCAGGCAGTCAATTTTATTTCGGAGAATCGTGCGGTCTTATGAGGCGTAAAAACCTTACATTTGAGCAGCTTATCAGTTCTATTAAAGTAGTTCACGACCATTTTGCAGCCCAGGCCGGCAAAGCGATTAACATCAGCCTAACACTGCGAAACTGGATAATCGGCTATTACGTCAGAGAATACGAACAAAACGGTGCAGACCGTGCTGAATACGGACAACAGCTTTTGGAAAGAATCGCCAAAGAACTCAAACAAGCAGTAAACCGATGTTATACCGGACGATACCTGGGACTTTGCCGCCAGTTTTATGAGGCTTATCCGCAGATTCGGAAATCGCTGATTTCCAAATCGGGGGTTTTTGAAATTCGGAAATCGCCGATTTCAGAAAAAAATAATCTATTGACGAATGACGTTTCCCGCGATGCTAAAGCAACACCTTCACGCCTGATAATCCCCGGTGAAAAGCTGATTACACAACTTTCTTTTACACACATCGTCGAGCTGATAAAGACAGACGACCTGCTCAAACGGTCATTTTATGAAATCGAATGCATAAAGGGCAACTGGTCAGTACGAGAATTAAAGCGTCAGATAAACAGTCTATATTATGAACGCAGCGGTTTGTCAAAAAATAAAAGGAAGTTAGTCCAGATTGTAAAGTCAGGCGCAGAAAAAAATTCTCCAAATTTGTCTATTCGTGACCCGTATATATTCGAATTTTTGGGGTTAAAAACCAAAGAAGTGACGGGAGAGTCCGACCTTGAAGATGCCCTGTTGGACAGGCTGCAAGATTTTTTGCTGGAATTGGGAAAAGGGTTTTGCTTCGAGTCGCGGCAAAAACGTATTTTAATTGGCGATGAGTATTTCTTCGTGGACCTGGTGTTTTATCATAGAATTTTGAAGTGTAATATACTAATAGAGCTGAAAGTTGACCAATTTACCCATGAATATCTTGGCCAATTAAATACGTATGTAAGCTGGTATAAAGACAATGAGCTGTCCGAGGGGGACAATCCGCCGATAGGCATTCTACTTTGCACACGAAAAAACCACGCGTTGGTTGAATACGCACTGGCAGGGATAGATAATCGGATGTTTGTATCAAAATATCAGCTTGAACTGCCCAAGAAAGAAGAAATTAAGCGTTTTCTGGAGGCGGAATTGGAAACAAAATGATATATTCAGATCTTAAAGATAAAAGGGTTTTGGTGACGGGGTCGTCGAGCGGAATTGGGCAGGGGACGGCGATAATGTTTGCGCAGCAGGGCTGCTTTGTCGGCGTGCATTACTTCCAGACAAAGGCGGGCGGGGAAAAGACGCTTGCCGAAGTCAAAAAATACAGCGATGGAATCCTGCTGCGGGCGGATGTGCGAGACGAAAAGCAGGTCAACAAAATGGTCGAGCAATTCGCTAAAGCTGCCGGCGGGATAGATATTCTTGTAAATAACGCCGGCTCGCTTATTGACAGGCAGCCGTTTGAGACTGCGACTCTGGATTATCACGAGGATGTGTATGCCACCAATGTCCGCAGTATCTTTTTAGCAACAAGGGCTGCTCTGCCATATTTGAAAAAGAGCAAAGGGTGCATTGTCAATATCGGCTCGATTGCGGGTCATCACGGCGGTGCGGTCGGTGCGGGGATATACGCCGGCGCGAAGGCGGCGGTCGCCACCGAAACTATCGCTATGGCAAAGGAGTTTGCACCTTACGGTATCCGCGTTAACAGCGTACTGCCGGGCCTGATTGAGACGCGGTTTCACGAGCGGTTCAGCACGGCGGAGCGAAGAGAGGAAATCGCCAAACAGACGCCTTTAGGCAGGAACGGGACGGCGGAGGACGTGGCGAAGGCGATTTTGTTTTTATCGAGTAACGAGGCAGCCGGTTTTATTACCGGCGAATACATAGCCGTCAATGGCGGGTTATATATGAGGGCTTAAAGATGAATTTACGGAACGTTATTTTGCGGGTGATTTTTTTAAGTGTTGCCGGCGTGGGCATTGCCGCAGCGAAGACCGACAATCCTGTCAAGGAGTGCGTTAAAGAAATAACGAAGGGACAATACAGGTATCAAATCAACGTGGGCGGGACGCTCGATGAGTTCAATACCGCCCAATACATCGAGACATACGACAAGAATATGCGGTTAGAGAGCAAATTTCAGCCGAACAGATACCTGATTATAGAAAACACCGGCGAGACGGACGTTGTGAACCCGCGTATTATTATTAACGGCAGGCGAAACTGGTTTTCGGCGGATGACATTCTGGACAGCATATTCAAGCCGGGTATGGGCGATGGTGAAAAGGCGATGGCGATATACGCATTTTTGGCAAGTCATGAGGTGCAGGGGCACGAGAACGACCGGCGGCCCGGCCCGGAGGTGCCGGAGGACTGGTCGAATCCCTCACGCAACCAGTTCAAGGAGCGAGCCGACCCGGTCAAGGCGGTGAATTTTTATTACTGCGGGGGATGTCAGTATGAGGCGGCAAATTTTGTGATACTTTGCAGGCAGGCGGGGCTGGCAGCGAGGGCGACGTGGCTTAACAAGCTAAACGAATACGGGAGTCACTGTGTCGCGGAGGCCTGGTATGGCGGCGACTGGCATTTGTTCGACGCCGACCAGCGGGCGTTTTATTTAGACAGCGACAATACAAATATCGCATCCTTCAAGAAGCTGCACGAAAATCCTTCTTTGATAAGCCGCGGTCATGCCGGCGGTTTTGCCAGCAAGGGACTGAAGGACAGGTCGAATCAGTATAAGACGATATACCCGCCGCACATTATGCCGGTGGAGAACTGGCTGCATACGATGGCAATGACGCTTAGGCCGGGCGAAAAAATCACTTATCGCTGGGACAACATCGGCAAATACCGCTGCGGGGACAACCAGCGGAACATTAAGCCGAAAAGGCCTGAAGGTTTGCCGCCGTATCAGTTTGCCAACGGCAGGATAATTTATCAGCCGAGGCTTGCGCCTGCCGAGGTGTATCAGAAGAGCATCGTATCGGAGCTTAACATCGAGGCGGTCAAAACCGAAGGCGGCGGTGCAGCATTACAGCCGCAGGTTGCCGGTTTTTCTGCATTTGTGATTTACAGGGTCGATTCGCCGTATCCGATTGTCGGGGGATTAGTCAGCGCAAAGTTTTCCAAGAAAACCGCTGAGGATAGCTGTAAAATCTACGTGTCGGTTCAGGACAGCAACTGGGTGGAGGTCTGCTCGGCAAAACCGCTGGGCGAGAACATAACGGAAGCGAATCTTGACGATGTATTGAATCCGAAGCCGACGCCGGCCATTTATAGTTATTATGTAAAGTTCGAGATGCAGACTAAAAACGCACCGGCGGATGTCGGTATGACGCAGTTTTGCATCGAGAGCGATGTGCAACTGGCAACGACCTCGCTGCAGGGGCTGTCGGCGGGGATAAATAATGTGGTTTATAGCGATGAGTCGAGGCAGGGCAGGTGTGTAAAGATTACGCACGGGTGGACGGAGAGTTCCGCTACGAAACCGCCACTGGCGTCGGCCAAGTCGGTTCTGCCGAATGAAGGCGGGACGGTCAGCGTGGCATCGCCGGCCAAATTAACCTGGCAGGATGCAAAAGACCCTGACGGCAGTATTGCCGATTATCATATTCAGGTAAGCGCCCGCCCGGATATGCTGGTGCCGGTTTCAGGCAATTTTGACCTTATTACGGGTTCGCCGAAGGCGGAATGGGACGTTCCGCAGGGCTGGCTTGTCAAAGGCAGGACATATTACTGGCGGGTGCGGGCCAGAGACAACAATGGCGTATGGGGAAACTGGAGCAAAATCTGGAAATTCAGAACCACCGAATAGCTTAGGCCGTATATCCTGCTGTATTTTGCGGAATATCGGAAAACGGTTATGAAAAGAGCCAACAAAATCGTAATGGCGGCGGCGGGCCTCGTTCTCATTGTCGCATCTATATTAAAAAGCCATCAATTGCTCACTGAGCCGATTATCAGCAAGGATTTTTGGGAGTCGTGGCTGTTTTTTGTGATTCAGATACCGCTGGAGGTTGGGCTGGGGATATGGTTAGTCTGCGGGCTGTTTAGAAAGGCCGGCTGGCTGCTGGGCGTATTGGCTTTCGGCTTGTTTATAGGGGTAACGCTGCAAAAAGGGCTTACCGGCGCTGAGTCCTGTGGGTGTTTCGGCAGGGTCCACGTTAATCCGTGGATAACCTTCTCGGTGATGGATGTTCCGGTTTTTGTTTTGCTGCTGATATTTCGGCCTAAGGGTGAGAGTCTTTTGCCGCCGCCCTGGCCGAGTGCGAGGCATTTTTTCGGTGTCGCCATACCGACATTTATTCTGCTGCCGGTGCTGGTGCTGGCTCTGATATACAATAAACCGCCGGAAAAGACTGAAAAATATGAAGTTATAAGGCCGCAGGAGTGGACAAAAAAAGAAACTGTAACGGCCAGACCGGTGATTGAAAAGCCTGTTGACCAGAACAAGCCTGCTCAGCCAAAAATTATCAAGCAAGCCGAGGAATGGCCGATGCTGAGGCATATAGATATTGCCGATTCGCTGCACGACGGCGTTGTGGTTGTGCTGCTTTATCACTGGGACTGCCCGAACTGCCGCGAGGCGATACCGAAGTATAATAAGATGTGCGGCGAATTGGGCGGCGGCGAGGGTTCGATACGATTTGCGTTTATCGAGATTCCACCTTATGGCCGGCAGGAAGATAATCCCGTTCCGCCGGACACAACCTGTCTGAAGGGCAGGCTCGATACGAGCAAGCAGTGGTATATTACCACGCCGTTAGTTGTGCTGACAGAGGACGGCACGGTGATTAAGACCTGGGAGGTTCAGGCGCCGAATTTAGACCAGATATTCGAGGCAATGTCCGCCGGCGGTTAATTATTTCCTTCATCGAAGTTTCAGCGTTACAAGTTTGACAAGCGTTGCTGCGATGATATAATGCGCCGAAACTAATTTATAAACGAGCGGAGCTGAGGACTCGGTCAAATGCTGCTTTCTGCAAGGACGCAAAAAAAACGGTGGACAATCCGGCCTGTCGACAGCCGTTCGGTTCAGCTTGCCAGGTCGCTGAAGGTGTCACCTCTTCTGGCGCAGATTTTAATCAATCGCGGGATAACCGACCCGCAGGCGGGAGCGGCATTTTTGGCACCGAAACTGACCGGCCTGATAGAACCCGAAAAAATGCCCGGTATCGAGGCGGCAATTCGCAGAGTAAACCACGCAATCAAAAACACTGAGAAAGTCACTGTCTACGGCGACTACGATGTGGACGGTATTACCGGCGTCTCGATACTCTGGCAGATATTGACGCTGCTGGGGGCGAACGTAGATTATTACATCCCGCACCGCATCGAGGAAGGCTACGGCCTAAACGAGGACGCCGTCAGGCTTCTGGCCCAGGGCGGCAGCAAACTAATAATCACGGTCGATTGCGGCATAAGCGCATTCGGGCCGGCGCAACTGGCAGAGCAGCTTGGGCTTGACCTGATAATAACCGACCATCACCAGGCAGATGCCGAATTGCCCAAAGCGGTCGCCATAGTTCACCCTGCACTGGAAAAATCCTACGGTAATCAGGATTCATCAGGTGCGGTGGTGGCGTTTAAGCTGGCCTGGGCGATAGCCAACCAGTTCAGCGCAGGCAAAAAGCTTCAGCCTGCCCTGCGGGAATTTATGCTTTGTGCGACGAGCCTGGCAGCGATGGGGACGGTCGCCGATATTATGGACCTGCGGGGCGAGAACAGGGTGCTGACAAGTTACGGACTTAAATCGCTGCCGGAGTGCAAGCTGTGCGGGATTCAGGCGCTGATTGAATCGGCCGGCCTGACGGGTAAAGACCTCGACAGTTTTCACATCGGGTTTCGACTTGCGCCTATGCTCAATGCGGCCGGCAGACTGGGACACGCCAGGCTTGCGGTGGAACTGCTGACCACAGCCAGCCCCGTTCGTGCGAGGCAGATAGCCGAATATCTCAAAGACCAGAACGGTCTGCGGCAGCAGTATGAGCGAAAAATATTCAAGCAGGCCTGCGAGATGATTGTCGAATCGGGCCTGAATCATCCAGACCGAAAGAGCATTGTTCTTGCGGCGGAGAACTGGCACAGCGGGGTCGTAGGCATTGTGGCATCGAGAATAGTTGACAAATTCTGCCGGCCTACGATTTTAATCAGCAGCACAAAGGACGTTTCATTAGGTTCAGCCCGTTCGGTGAAGGGTTTCGACATATTAAGCGCAATCGGCGCCTGCGGGGACAGGCTGGTACACTTTGGCGGACACAAAATGGCGGCGGGCGTAACCATCGAGACCGATAAAATCCCGCAGTTCGCAGCCGATTTTGAAAACTATGCAAAACAAAACCTGGCCGAGGAAGACACGGTGGACAAGCTTCACATTGATGCGGCAGTGTCCCTTGACCAGCTTGGCAGAGAGACCGTCAGGGAGCTTCAGATGCTGGGACCCTTCGGGCAGGGCAATCCTGAGCCGATGCTGGTGACAACTGGCGTGCGTCTCATCTCGCCGCCGAGAAAGGTCGGCGCAAACAGCAATCATCTTCAGCTTGCGATAACCGATAATACTGCCTCGGTCGGCTGTATCGGTTTCGGGATGGGGGCGTTCGAGAAAAAACTGCTCGAACGCGAATGCTTCAATGTTGCTTATCAGCCGCAGCTCAACACCTACAACGGCAGCACAAATGTCCAGTTGAATCTGACGGATATACAGTTCGATTAGGGGACGCTATGACTTTCGATGAGCTTTTGGCAGTTGTTACCTCTAAAAACCCCCCCGGTATCATCACAGACTCCCGCCTTGTTAAAGGCGGCGATGTTTTTGTGGCGGTTGAAGGCACCACATACGATGGTCATAATTTTATCGAGCAGGCGGCAGCCAACGGGGCTGAATATATTGTTTGCCAAAAGAACTGTTATTGCAAAGGCGGTGAAATCATACTTGTCGATGATTCGGCCAGGGCGGCGGGGGTACTTGCACAGGCGGCGAGGGGCAATCCGGCATCGCGGTTAATCAACCTGGCCGTCACGGGGACAAACGGCAAGACCACAATCACTTTTCTCGTTCGCTCCTGCATACGGTCGGCGGGTTTTAAGTGCGGCCTAATCGGGACAATTATTTACGACACGGGCATAAGCTGTTTCGATGCGCCGCTGACCACGCCCGACTGCCTGACCATTGCCGAAAAACAGCAGGAGATGGTCGAAGCCGGTGCGAAATATATGGTCATAGAGGCCAGCAGCCACGCCCTTTCGCAGAACCGTCTGGCGGGGGTCAATTTCAGGGCGGCGGCATTTACCAACCTGACAGGCGACCATTTAGATTATCATAAAACGCAGGCGGAGTATTTAGCTGCCAAAACGAAACTATTTGAACAATTATCAGAAGATGCAACAGCGGTCTTGAACAAGGAATCCCCGGAGGCGGCGAAAATCGCCGAAAAAACCGCTGCGAAGATATTGTGGTATGCAGTAGATTCACCGGCGGACATCACCGCCGTTATAGAATCGATGGATGTAACAGGGACAGCGTTTACACTGGAATATGGCGGGCAGAAACAGAAGGTCAAGACGCCGCTGCTGGGCCGGTATAATGTCAGCAATCATCTTGCGGCGGCGGGACTGTGTCTGGCAGCAGGTTTCGATTTGCAAACGATAGTAAAAGGATTATCAGCACTGGATGCGATACCGGGCCGACTGGAAAGAGTCGACTGGGGCGGCGATTTTACCGTTCTCGTGGATTTTGCCCATACCGATGATGCCCTTAAAAACGTCCTGACGACGTTGAAACCCTTGTGCAAGGGAAAGCTGACAGCGGTTTTCGGCTGCGGCGGGGACAGGGACAGGACCAAGCGGCCGCGAATGGCCAGAGTTACCGAGCAACTGGCGGACGTTGTGGTCGTTACCAGCGACAACCCCCGGACGGAAAAACCTGAAGATATAATAAGCGAAATAGCTGCGGGATTTGAAAAACCTGATTCTGCGAAAATTATAGTTGAGCCGAACAGGGAAAAAGCAATCGGACTTGCGCTGAATGCCGCCGGGGAAAATGATATTGTGCTTATCGCCGGCAAGGGACACGAGCCGTATCAGATAATCGGAAAGCAGAAATACCATTTCAGCGACAGCGAGACGGCTGGCCGATTTCTCAAAGAAATAAAATGAAAAAATTTACAGTTGCAGAACTGGCACAAATAATAAGAGCTGCGCCGCCGACAGAGGACAACGTCATCACCGGCATAAGCACCGATTCCCGCACCATTCAAGCGGGGAATTGTTTTTTTGCCGTTCCCGGCGAGAAGTTCGACGGCCATAATTATTTGGCCGATGCGTTTGCGAAAGGCGCAGCCTGTGCCGTAATCAGTGCCGACAATGCCGAAAAGGCCGGCGGTCGCTGCCTGCTTAAAGTCGATGATACTATAAAAGCCCTCGGCGATTTTGCGAGACATTACCGCCAACAGATGAATTTTAAGGTTGTTGCGATAACCGGCTCGGTGGGCAAGACCACCACAAGATATATCACGCACTATGTTTTAAGTCAGCATTTTCGCTGTCACCAGTCGCCGAAAAGTTTTAATAACAATATCGGCGTGCCACTGACGCTGCTTGGTGCAGCGCCCGAAGACCAAATCATCATCGCAGAACTCGGCACCAACCATCCCGGCGAAATCGGCAGCCTGACCCGTATTGCCCAGCCTGATATTGCCGTTGTTACGAATGTGCAGCCGGCCCATCTGGAGGGGCTCGGCGACCTGTGGGCAATCGCGGAGGAAAAACTTTCAATTTCAGAAGGTCTCCGGCCGGGCGGCGTCCTGATAATCAATGGGGACATAGACCTGCTGGTCGAGACCTGCCGAAGCAGGGGTATGAAATTTACAACTTTCGGCAAATCGGAAAATTCTGATATACGTTTCAGTAGTATTAGCAGCGATGGTCTTTCCAGTCGCTTTACCATTGAAGGCGTGGAGGTTTTTCTGCCGCTGGCAGGTTTCGGCAACGTTGAAAATGCGGTCGCAGCCTGGTCTGTCTGCCGCCAATTTGGTTTAACCATTGATGATTTTGCGAAGGCCGTAAAGACATTGCCGCCAGTGCCTATGCGGGCCGAGCTTTTACAAATCGGCACACTTACAGTGCTGAACGACTGCTATAATGCCAACCCTGCCTCGATGAAAAACGCACTGGATATACTGACCGGCCTGGGGTCAGCTAAAAAACGGCGATTAGTTTTTATCTGCGGGGATATGGCCGAGCTTGGCAGCCAGTCGGAACTCCTGCACGCCGATTTGGGCAGCGCCGTCGCCCAAACTGATATACAACTGCTGCTGACGGTCGGCAAACTGGCTGAAACAACGGCCCGCACAGCCGCCAGAGACGCCAGAGGCAATTTGCAGACGAAATCTTTTGATGACACCCTTTTAGCTTGTAATAATCTGAAAAAATTCATAAAAGATTACGATATAGTATTAGTCAAAGGCTCGCGGAAGGCCGGCCTTGAGACGGTTGTCGAAAAACTCAAAGAGATTTTCGGAAGTTAATCTCTGGGGTTTTCACAGTTTTGCGTTTTTAGGTTTAAGGCTTTAATTGAATTGATATACCACCTGTTATGGCTTTTGCGCAACGTTTTCACCCACAAAGTGGGTTTTTACGCCTATCAGGACGTGATGTTTCGCTCGGTGGCGGCGGTGCTGACCGGTTTTACAATCGCACTTTTGATGGGTCCCCGTATTATTCGCTGGCTGATGTGCAAAAAAATTGGCGACCGGCCTGAATTTCACCACGCCGCTCTTAACGAGCTGACCAAGGAAAAAACCAACACGCCGACAATGGGCGGCCTGATTATACTCTTTGCGGTGCTTGCCAGCACGCTGCTGTGGGCAAAACTAAACAATCCTTTTGTCCAGAAGGCGATTATCCTGATGATTTGGTTCGGTGCGCTTGGCAGCGTTGACGACTGGCTAAAGCTTACCAGCGATATTCGTCACCGCAGCCGCAACGGCCTGAAACCCTGGGAGAAACTCATATTTCAAATCGGCGGGGCGGTACTGATAGCATTTTTTCTGTACGCCGATTTCACCAATATTCCTGACGGCAAATTGTTCTGGATACCGTTTTACAAATACGGGCTGCCGCTGGCAAACTGGGTGTTTGTGCTGATAGCGATACTTTACATATCCGCCACCAGCAATGCCGTCAATTTCGCTGACGGTATGGACGGCCTGGCCGCCGGCTGTGTCGGTATGGTCAGTATGGTTCTGATTGTCCTGTGCTACGTCGTATCCGAAACAATGGCCCGCACGGGTTCTATCACCTGGTCAAGCTACCTGCTGCTGCCGCACGTCCCGCAGGCAGGCGAACTGAGCATTTTTTATTCAGCTATTCTCGGTGCGGTGCTGGGCTTTTTGTGGTATAACTGCCATCCTGCACAGGTTTTTATGGGTGATGTGGGGTCGCTGCCCATAGGGGCGGCTATGGGGTATGGGGCTCTTGTTACCAGAAACGAAATCCTGCTGTTAATCATCGGCGGAGTGTTCATCCTCGAACTGGTCAGTGTAGTTTTGCAGATAGGCTACTTCAGGTATACCGGCGGCAAACGGCTTTTCAAATGCGCCCCGATTCACCATCATTTCCACCTGTTGGGCTGGAGTGAGCCGCAGGTTGTTGTGCGGTTCTGGCTTCTTGCCGCCGCTTTTGCCGCTGTGGCTTTGGCCACCCTTAAAATCCGGTAACAGACCGCCGTCGGATATATATTCTGGTCTTGTCAGAAGTTTTCCAGCCACAAACACACAATATTTGTCACAGGAGTTTTAAAAACTCTAAAGTTTTTTAGCCAGACCGACCGAAAAGAAAATATATAAGAAAAGGGGAAGCAGGGGATTGTCACTGATTACAGATAAGAGTGGAGCAGTTTTCTATATGAGGCTGATTTTGGATTAATATATGGAGCATTTTTTTGTTATACGAGGGGCCTGCAATGCTTAGAGCAAAAGACATTATGACCAAAGAAGTGATTACCGTCAAAAAGAACACGCCGGTATACGAAGGTGTTGAGCTTATGGTGAAACACGATATATCGGGTGTACCTGTGGTTGAGGATGATATGTCGCTGGTGGGCGTCCTGTCGGAAAAAGACGTGATAATATTGTTTTATGCAACCGAAGACGGAACAAACAAGACCGTCAGTGACTTTATGACGGAGCCTGCGACCTGCTTTGATGAAAACGAGGATTTAGTCAGCGTATGTGACTTTTTGGTGAAGAACATTTACAGGAGGGTTCCCGTAACATCGAAAGGCAAAGTGACGGGGGTCATTAGTGTAAGGGATATTCTCGAACATATACTTCGGGAAAAAGTGCAAAAGGGCTGATTCGTATGTGAAATATTCGGCGGCCCAATTAGCCGTCATCTTCATCTACTGGGCGGGGGGTGGGCCGGAGGTTGTTGTGCGGTTCCGGCTTCCTGCCGCCGCCGCTCTTGCATCGCTCAAAATAAGATAAACCCTTGTTTCCAAAAGAGTTGTGCAATTGCCTATGGGTTGAAAGTATCAGACCGTTGTTTTTTCCTCGCAAATCTTTCAGTTTGTTAAAGCCCTCCGGCGTATTAGCCGAATAGAGTTGAGAAGCGGTTCGGACATCCAAATAAAGTGCTTGATACCCTATCTCCTTTTATTGCAAGGAACGAAAATGCTCAAAGCGAAAGATATAATGACAAGAGACGTTGTCAGTGTGAAAAAGGACACTCCTATATATGATGCGGTTTATCTGCTGGCAAAATACGACATATCAGGTATGCCTGTAGTCAGAGACGATATGACTCTGGTAGGTATGTTGTCGGAAATAGATACCCTGGCGCTGTTCTATGGGACCGTATATCAGGATGATAAGACAGTCGCTGATTATATGACCCAGCATGCGTTATGTTTTGACGAGAACGAGAGCCTGATAGATGTTTGTGAGTTCCTGATGAAAAACATTTTCAGAAGAGTCCCTGTAACATCGAAGGGGAAAGTTGTCGGAATCATAAGCGTAAAAGACATTCTGGAACACATCCTCAGGCAAAGACAAAGCAGGACTTCTCTGCAGGCTGCCGATGCTCCATAGCATGCGAGGCAGAGCGAGGACGTTCAATTCTATGCGTCAAAATCTTCCTCTATGTGAATTCGCACATTTTGTCTGTATGCGCCCGAATTTTCATAATCGGTCTTGCGAAGCTGCCTTTGCACAAGGAAGATTTTTGCTGCGGTAATGACGCAGCTCAGCCCGGCAATAAAAAACACCGCGGCGGCAAGGGCGGCGAAGAGCCTGGGCATAAGGTAAATCATAATCCCAAAGCCGATTAGAACCAGCCCTGTGGTAAATATCCCCGCGGCAATGCTCCTCGATGTCGATGAAACCAAATTCGTATAAAAGCGAAAACTCATACCGAACCCCTCGCTTTATTTCACCATCTATAAAAATTTTTAGAACCATTTGAGCAGGTTGACACCTGCTACCTGCCGGCCGTCATTTGTGACATAAGGCAGCACATTAAAACCAGCCACCGCAAAAATCGAAAAATTTGTCCGGCCCGTCTCCAAATCGTCTGTGATGCTCGAAATTGCCGGCAATTTTGTTATCGGCGTCGTCATTGTGCATAATAACGCTTGCCCCGCCTGCCAGCAGTAATGCCGTGATATTGTCCGTTCTTGTGAATGTTTCTTTCGAGCCTTCCCAGATGCCACCCGGCAGCTTCGTCACAATATCGCTGGAAAGTTTACCGACAACTTCCACCATTGTCGGTTTATTCTCCTGAGCCGGACTACTGACTGCTATTATCAAACTCGCAAAGAAAATCTTTAATCGGAACACGTTAAAGTCAGGCATTCTCATCCCTGAATACTCACCTATACCTTATCCGGTTATATTCCTGCTGCGTATCTGATTGTATATTCGAACAACTTCATTGTAAAGAGCGGCGGTTAAAAACGCCAACGCACTGAAGAAAAAAAATAACCAGGCGGTGTTTCTGAATATTTCGATAAATCCCGGCCAATAAGGATGACCCAGGAAATCCCACTCGCCCAGCAGCCAGGGGTTTCCGCAAAGCAACCAGTAAAGTGAATAGATGTATATACTCGTCAGAACTGTGGCCACAGACAAAAACAGCACAGGAGTGAAAAACCAAAATGGTATCGACCACGCAAAATATTGAAACGACCAGCTATTCGAGAGACCATATAAAATGATGTAAGCCGCCGCGATTGTAGCTCCAAGCTGTTGAATCGTTCGCTTAGAGCGTCGTATCCAGCTAAAGATTACTATCAGTCCTACGGCCAGCCACGCACCGCGGCGTGAGAGGAATAAAACGCCTTCTCCAAGCTTCATCCGCCAGTCAAGGGGAAGACCGTTGAAAAAGGGCATAAGCAAGACCATAGGTCCCCAGGTTGGGGTCTGGGCGGTTGTAACGACAATACGCCCTTCATAACCAAATACATTCGTATAGACGACAGCCGGGTCGATTAGGAGCGCCGGTATATAACTCAAGAAACCTGCAGCACCGCAGGCCGATAGAAATTTCAGCCGCTGACGCCAGTTTGGCAGAAAAAACACCATTGCCGGCACCGCCAATATCCCCGGCAGTTTAATCCAAAAACTTATTCCTAAGACAACACCGGCCCATATCACTTTTTCTTTCGACAGCAAAAAAACGCACAGCACAAGAAAAAAAGCCACCGATGAATCGGTATTGCCGTGATAGGCCGAGAATATCATCGCCAACGGATGCAGCCAGTAACCGGCGGCAATCAGAAAACGGTAAGGGCCGAAGCAGAAACAATACATCAGCAGTATCGCCGTGCCGGCATCAAGTGCCGCAAACGGCGCACGCAGCAGAATCCTGAACGGAACGCCGCCGGCCCCGGACAGTTTCAACAGCCAGGACATAATGATGCCGATAAACGGCGGATGGTTCATTTCCCCGTTGGCGTGGTAATAGCCAATCAAGCCTTTTTCCAAAACGCCGGCAGCGTGAAACTGCCAGACGGCAACATCGGTTGTGCCTTCGGTAAAAATAACGAAATATATACGAACGGCCAGCCCGACGAAAATCGCCGCCCAAAACCACCATTTTTGTTGCTTATAAATTGGAGACAGGAAATTGAAAATTGGAAATTTCACCTGCGTTTTGTCTATTCCCATTCAATCGTTGCCGGCGGCTTGCTCGATATATCATACACGACACGATTGACGCCGCGAACCTCGTTTATAATCCGGCTGGATATTGTGCCGAGCACCTCGTAAGGGATGTGCGAAAAATCGGCGGTCATAAAGTCGGTTGTTTCAACCGCCCTTACGGCGATAACATTTTCGTAGCTGCGCTCATCGCCCATCACGCCGACCGTGCAGACAGGCACAAGCACCGCCAGCGCCTGCGCGACCTTCCGGTATAATCCCGCCGATTTTATCTCATCTATAACAATCTCATCGGCGGCCCGCAGAATCTCAAGTCTTTCCGGCGTTACCTCGCCGATTATCCGCACTGCAAGTCCCGGGCCGGGGAAAGGATGCCGCCATATAACGTCCGCCGGCAGACCCAGATATTCCCCAACCAGGCGCACATCATCCTTGAAAAGCTCTCGCAGCGGCTCGATGAGCTTGAAGCCGAGCTCGGCAGGCAGCCCCCCGACGTTATGGTGCAGTTTTATGCTCGCAGCCAGGTTGCCGTCCTTGTGTCCCGATTCAATAACGTCAGGATAAAGCGTTCCCTGAGCAAGAAATTTTGCATCGGGTATTTTTGCTGCCTCCGATTTGAAGGCCTTGATAAATTCGGAGCCGATTATTTTTCTTTTCTGCTGCGGGTCGGTTACGCCGGCCAACGCTTTTAGAAACTGTTTCGACCAGTCCACAACTCGCAGGTCTATGTGAAAATGATTGCGAAAGGTCGAGACGACATTTTCCCGCTCATTTTTCCGCAGCAGGCCGTTGTCGACAAAAATGCAGACAAGCTGATTGCCTGCCGCCTTATGGACCAGCGTCGCAACGACCGATGAGTCCACTCCGCCGCTCAGGCCGCATATAACCGCTGCACTGCCGACACGTTTGCGGATTTCCTCTACCGCCTCGTTGACAAAATCACTCATTTTCCAGTCGCCGCTGCATTTGCAGATGTCGTAAAGGAAATTTTTAAGAATTACCGTTCCCTTCGGCGTGTGCGAAACTTCAGGATGAAACTGCACGCCGAAAAACCTCTTTTTTTTGTGCCTTACGGCAGCATAAGGGCAGGTCTCCGTGGAGGCCAGCCTGGCGAAATCTTTGCCGAGTTTGCCGACCTGGTCGCCGTGACTTGCCCAGGCGGTGATTGAATCCGGCAGGGCTGCGAACAAATCGCTTTTATCGAGGATGGTCAGTTTCGTCCGCCCGTATTCGCGCTTCTCGGCGGGGATGACCTCGGCCCCGAGAACCTGGCAGCCTAACTGCATACCGTAACAGATGCCGAGAATCGGCACGCCGAGCTCGAATATCTTTTCATCACAGCGGGGAGCATTTTTATCATAGACGCTTGCCGGCCCGCCGGACAGAATTATTCCCCTGACCCCCAGGGTCGACAATTCCTTCGCAGTTATGCCCGGCTGAAAAATCCGCGAATAAACATTATGCTCGCGGACCCGCCTGGCTATAAGCTGGCCATACTGACTGCCGAAATCCAGGATGGCCACCAATTCCTTGCTCATAATTGCTTATTCAGAAAATTCTGTCGCCGTGTAATTCGGCGCTTCTTTGGTTATCTGTATGTCGTGCGGGTGCGATTCTGCAACCGATGCTGCGCTTACGCGGACAAACCGCCCTTTGTTCCTTAGCTCCTCGATGTTCCTTGCACCGCAGTATCCCATACCCGCCCGCAGACCGCCGACAAGCTGATATACGAAATCGCCCAGCGTCCCGCGGTAAGGCACTCTTCCTTCGACTCCTTCCGGCACAAGCTTGTCCCTTTCGGCGAGATTCTGCCCATATCTTTCCGCCGAGCCTTTAACCATCGCTCCAAGCGACCCCATACCGCGATATTCCTTGAACTGCCTGCCCTTGAAGATGACTAATTGTCCCGGGCTTTCCTTAAGGCCCGCCAGCAATGAGCCGAGCATCACGCTCGACGCCCCGGCTGCGAGCGCCTTGGTTATATCGCCCGAATGTCTTATACCGCCGTCGGCAATGACCGGGATGTTGTGCTTCTCCGCCACCTCCGCACAGTCCGTAATAGCGGATATTTGCGGCATACCTGCGCCGGATATTATCCTGGTAGTGCAGATTGCGCCGGGGCCGATACCGACTTTTAACGCATTTGCGCCGGCCTTTATCAAATCTGCCGCCGCCTGCGCGGTCGCTATATTGCCTGCAATCACATTGATGTCGTATTTGGCCTTAATCGCCTTTACCGTCTCGATGACGTTCTGCGAATGGCCGTGCGCCGTATCGACCACGATGACATCCACATCCGCCTTTATCAAAGCGTCGACCCGCTCATAATCGAGAACGCCCACCGCAGCCCCGACACGCAGTCTGCCGCGCTTATCCCTGGCTGCCAGCGGATACTGGCAGAACCTGTCTATGTCCCTCATAGTTATCAGGCCGGCCAGCTCATATTTCGAGTTTACCAGCAGCAGTTTCTCGACCTTGTGTTTTTGCAGGATTTCCTTGGCCTGTTCGAGCGTTGTCTCAGGCGGGCCGGTGATGAGCTTGTCCTTCGTCATAACGGTGCTTATCTTTACGTCATAATCCTTGAGGAACTTCAAATCCCTGCGGGTCAGGATGCCGACAAGCTTTTTTCCTTCTACGATTGGTATGCCGGAAACGTTCTGCTGGTTCATCACGTCCAGCGCCTTTTGGACCGCCTCCTGCGGTGATAGTGTGACCGGGTCGAGGATAACGCCGTTTTCCGAGCGTTTGACCTTAACGACCTCCCGCCTTTGTGCCTCAATTGAAAGGTTCTTATGAATTATCCCGATGCCGCCTTCCTGTGCCAGTGCAATCGCAAGGGCGGATTCCGTTACCGTGTCCATCGCAGCCGAGACAATCGGGATATGTATTTCGATGTTATTGGTAAGAAAGGTGCTGGTTTGCGCCTGGCTCGGCACAAAATCGCTCTTCGCCGGTATAAGCAGCACATCATCGAAGGTTATACCATCGGCGACTATTTTGTTATTGCTCATATTTTTCTCCGCAATTAACCATCCCTTCGAGCCGTAAAGTGGATTAGTATAATTGCGCTGCAAACCACCGTCAAACCTATTTTTACCCCTTTCTCCGGCAATTGATTGTCTTAAACTGCCCCGCCTTGCATTTTCCATTTGCATTAAAGGCCGGAAAACTTTAAAATTTACCTCAGGCAACCAGGCTGAAACCTTTTATTGCCGGAAGTGCTTTATGTGTAAAATTATAACGTGCTTGTTTATGATTTTTTTGCTTTCTGCGGTCTGCCTGGCTGACATAGTTGTCTTGAAGCAAGGCCAGCGACTGACAGGCGATATTCTCACAGAAAAGGAAAACCTGTTATACCTCGATATCGGCGTGACCGTCCTGACCATCCCGAAGGAGAAAATCCTCGAATACGAATATACGAAAACTTTCGAAGACAAAAAATCTGCTGTCGAAGGCGGGCCGGCGGTAATCGAGCGGCAAACCAACCAGCTTTACAGAACGGCCAATCTGAAGAAAACAACCATTGAGCAGTGCGTGGATGCGGTCGCAGAAGCGGTTGTAAAAATTTCGACGCCGGCAGCGATGGGGTCGGGATTTTTCATCAACGAGCAGGGATACCTGATAACCAATTATCACGTTATAGAAAAAGAAACAAAAATAGAGGTTACCGTCTTCCAGAAGGTAAAGGACGGCTTCGAGAAGAAAAAATTCAAAAAGGTCAAAATTGAGGCCGTCAACGCCTTTGCCGACCTGGCTCTGCTGAAGGTCGATGACCTCGGCGATACGAAAACCAAATACGCCTGCCTGGGCGACAGCGATAAAATCGAGGTAGGCGAAAAAGTATTTGCGATTGGCAATCCGCTGGGGCTGGAGCGGACCGTAACCGACGGTGTGGTCAGCACAAAAAGCAGGGCGTTCGAAGGCCTCATTTACATTCAGACCAACGCCGACATAAATCCCGGCAACTCGGGCGGGCCGCTGTTTAATCTTGCAGGCGAGGTCATCGGCGTTACAAACAGGGGGTACATATTCTTCGGCGGGCTGGGCTTTGCACTGCCGGCCAATGATGTCAAACACTTCGTAGAAAACCGTGAGGCCTTTACCTACGACAAAGACAACCCGAACACCGGCTTTCGGTATTTCCAGCCCGACCACAGACGCAACAAGCTCGAACCCAATATCATCCCGGGGAAGCCAGATTGAGTATCGGTAAAAGACATTGCGGTATGCAATTATGCGTTTTTGCGCTTATGCACTTATGCGCTTTTGCTCTTTTGTTCTTGTGCTCCGCACCCGCTGTCGGTGCCTACACCCTGCCCAAAACAGCCAAACTTGTCCCGCCTGAAACCATTTTTCTGGTTGACATCGACAACTTCCGGCAGCTCAAAACGCAGTTTGAGAAAACCAGCTATTATAAGCTATATAAAGACCCTGCAATGGCCGCATTTTTCAATACCTTCAAAGCCAAATGGCGGGAGAAAAAAACCATACTCGATAATGAAATCACCGATGCCGTTGCTGATGCGAATATGCTGCCGCAGGGCAGAATGGCCGTTGCCCTGAGCCTCGGCGGCCTGCCGACTGCGGAAGCAGACGAGCTGGTGACGCTGTTTGTCACGCAGTGGGGCGAAAATATCTCCCGAATAAAAGATGTAGTCAACAAAGCCGCAAAAAAAGCTGTTGAGAACGGTTCGCACCAAAAGGCGGAGGATTACCGCGGCGTCGAAATCAAAACAATCATCTCCGTAAACCCTTCGGCGAAGGAGGCTGACGAACAATCTTCGCCAATCAGTTATTTCTTTTTCGAGGACTGCCTGATGGCTTCGGAAAACGCCGAGGCGCTTAAATTTCTCATAGCGCATATCAAGGGTGCAACCAGCCCGACCCTGGCCGACGATGCCGACTACTCCTCAATCTTCACCTCGCTCGGCCCGTATCATGACATCGACCTTTACATTAACATAAAGCAAATAGTCAAAACAATCATCGCAGCAGACACCGACGGCACCGTAAAAACAACGATAACCTGCCTCGGCTTCGATAATGCCGCCGCTGCCGGCTGCTCAATCGGCGTCGGCAGAATGGCCGGCTCCTCTTACCACGGCAAGGTGTTCCTGAAAGTCAACGGCATCAAAAAAGGTATTTTCAAAATACTTGATTCCAAATCCGCTCCCTTCGATACGCCTCGCTTTGTCTCTTCATTGTCGCATTCGGTGACATTTCTCAATCTGGACATTAAAAAAGCTTATGACGAAATCTACAACGTGGTTTATGGTTTCAATCCGGCGGCGGCGATGAGGATGCAGGCCCCGCTTTTGCCGCAGGGCCCGAACGGCGAGCCGGCCCTGGGGCTAAAAACAGATATTATCGACCACCTCGGGTCGCAAATCATAATCGCTCAAAATATCAACAAACCGTTCTCCGCCGGTCGCACAACGGCCGAATCGCTCATTGCCTTCGCGGTGGATGACCGAAAGTCCCTCGAAAAATCGCTGTCAACGCTCCACGGCAGGCTGATGGCTAAAAATAATCCCGATACCAGCCGAAAATTACTCGGGCACACGATTTACCTGATTTCGCCGTCGGCCATCTTATCGCCCGGCTCCGAAACAAAAGAGGATGAACAGCCCGTAGGCCCCGTTATCGCTCAAAAACCCCCAAAACTGGCGTTTACCGTTACCGACACGCATCTGATTTTCGGCCTTGAACCGACCATTGAAAAGGCCGTTCGCAATATGAGCGGCCCCGCTGCCTCCTCATTAAGCTCCACAAAATGGTTTACTGCCGCCAAATCCGCCATACCTTCGGTTGTGGGAATGGCCAGCCTGCAGGACGATGCGGCTTCGGCTGAACTGCTGTGGTGGATGCTGAAGCAAAAAGGCGCAACGGCGCCGGCAGGCATCCTTTCAACGCCCAGTCCGGGCGCAGCACTCTCGCAGGCAGGCGGCAATATGTTCGATTTTTCTCTGCTGCCGGAATTCGACAGCGTCCGCAAATACTTCGGCCTGTCCGCCTTTTACGGAATCAGCAGGGCGGACGGCTTCTTCTTCGAGTTCAGGGATATTTTCCCGCAGGCCCCGAAATGATAAGGCTGATATACGGTCATAGCGGCGAATTTTGCCCCTGCCACTTGACTAAAGGCCGGCGTTTCAGGTATCATTATCGTTCTTTTAAGGTGTTATTTTTTAGGAGACAATTGTGAAGGCAAGTGATTTACGGCCGGGTATGGCTGTTACGATGGACAATAAGCTTTACGTTTGCGTTCACTCAACGCACGTTACGCCGGGCAACCTGCGGGCGTTTGTGCAGGCAAAGCTCAAATGTATCGCCGACGGCACAATAGTTGAAAAACGCCTCCGCTCAACTGAAGACGTCGAGCAGGCATATCTCGACCGCCGCGAAATGGAATATCTCTATTCCGACCAGACAGGCCACTTCCTGATGGACGCAAGGACCTACGACCAGGTTACGGTTTCCGCAGACCTGATAGGCGAATCCATAAAATTCCTCAAACCCAACACAAGCCTGGTGGCCCTGCTGTGCGATGATAACATTGTCGCAATTGAGCTGCCGAAAGTTGTCGAGCTGGTGGTGACGGACACGCCGCCTGTCCCCAGGGGTGCAACGGTAACAAACCAGATGAAGGATGCGGTTTTGGAGACCGGCCTGCGGACCCGCGTGCCGCCCTTTATCGTAGTCGGCGAACTGATACGCATCAGCACCGATGACGGCTCATACCTCGCCAGGGCAAAAACGGAATAGCATAGTTTTACACGGGGTTTTTGTTTACGACATATCAACTGCGCACCTGTTCGGGTATAATGAGCGTATGTTTATATTCAAAAAATGGCGGCGAAACAGGATTGCCCGCCGGCCCTTCCCGCCGGCCTGGCCGGCGATTATTGAAAAAAATGTCCCGCTTTACAGCAAACTTTCGCAAGCCGACAAACAGGAATTGCAGCGGTATATCCTGATTTTCCTGTCTGAAAAGCGTTTTGAAGGCTGCGGCGGGCTGGCAATCACCGATGAGATAAAACTTACCATAGCCGCACAGGCCTGCATACTTCTGCTGCACCGCCAGACGGATTATTATCCCGGCCTGCGAACCATACTGGTATACCCCAGCGCCTATGTCGCTCATCAAATCGAGTATCTGGCCTCCGGCGTAGTGGCTGAAGGCCCGCAAATGCGTCTTGGCGAATCGTGGCATCGAGGCTCAATCGTCCTCTCGTGGGACGATGTCCGCAGAAGTGCGACAGACATCCACGACAGCCACAATGTCGTTTTTCACGAATTCGCACACCAGATTGATACCACCTTCGGCAAAGGCGACAGCACCCCTGTCCTCCGGCGATATTCCAGTTACATTGCCTGGGCGAGAATACTCCAAAAAGAATACCGGCAGCTTCAGGATGATATTGCCGGCCAGCGTCCCCATATCCTTGACGGGTACGGCGCCACAAACCCAGCTGAATTTTTTGCGGTCGCCACGGAGTTTTTCTTCCAGCAGCCGCAACAGCTTCTAAAATACCATCCGGATTTATACAACGAGTTAAGACTTTTTTACCAGCAGGACCCTGCAGGGAGTTTTTAGTCCGCCGGCGGCGGATAAATGTTGAGTTTTTAGTTTTGAGTTTTTTCAGACACGGATTAACACGGTTTTTTGATTTGACAGCGGTGCGGCGGTCGGCGATAATTCGGGCAAGAATAAACCGCAATGCTGCGGGAGAATAAATATTAAAGCACAAATATGAGAGTTGAAGAAATCATGGAGAATTTTGGGGAAAGCGAGATGGATAGAAATGTAGACATATTTGGTACCAAGGAATGTTTTAAAAGGATGCTGATTTTATTTGCGGCAATCTACATCTTGATACTTATTGTTGGCATTCTTGCGGGTTGTGATGTTATTGAAGGGGTTATTTTTTTCTCCAGTTTTTTTGGCGTAGTGTATGCCTTGTTGTATTTGTGGGCCGGTAAGCTCAGATATGAAATCGGCAGCCAAGGAGTTGCGGTTTTAAGATGGAATAGAACGTCGAGATACTTTGATAGGAATGATATCGAAGGGTATAAAGTAGTAAATGGCCAAATTTCTCTTAAAATTAAAAATAAAAACAGAAGATATGTCCTTTACTATGTGCCTAAAAACGGAAAGACATTTTCAAATATTCTATCTTCCCTGAAAAACAATAATTATAATGAGATATAACTAACTGATGCACTCTGACTGTGAATGGCAATCATTTTTTGCGGATGGTAAGCCGTAGCGTTTGATAGGAAAAAGAGAGCATCGATGGTTGTGGTTTGTGGTTAGCATTTCGTATTTTGTGTATCGTAAATGGATTCCCGCTAACAGCATGCGGGAATGACAATTTAGATTCTTCGCCGCCTCCAGATTTACCGACCACAAGTCACAAGCCACAAACCGCGGAGGCTGCGGCGAGGGAGGCGGTGGAGAATGCGGCTTGGAGGTTATAGCCGCCGGTGTCGCCATCAATGTCCAATACCTCGCCGGCAAAATATAAACCTTTGACCAGCCGCGAGGCCATTGTTCGGGGGTCAATCTCTTTTGTGCTTACCCCGCCGGCAGTAACTATGGCCTCATTAAAGCCGCGATGGCCGGTTATATCCAGACGAAAGTTTTTCAGAAAGGTTTTTAGTTTTTTTCGTTCAGCGGCGGTGATTTGGCCGGCCTGTTTATCCGGCGAAATACCGTTTAGTTCGCAGAAAAGCTCACATAACCTTGCAGGCAGCACCTGTTTAATCAATGAGGAAATTTGTTTTCTGCCATTTTCTGCAAGTTTGCGGACAAGCAGCAATTCCAGTTGGCTTTCGTTAACATCAGGCATTAAATCAATTGCGATTGTTATCTTTTTGCCTGCGGTCAATTCGTCCACAACACAGCCGCTCAGTGACAGGACAGCGGGGCCTGAAAGGCCGAAATGGGTAAAAAGGATTTCGCCCGTCTTCGCTTCGCTACGCCGAGGCAAGCCGGTGTTGTGAGCGATTTTTTTGTCGTTTGCCAGGGTGGTGATTTTTACGTTATCGAGACTTAAGCCCTGCAGTTTCGGTGCAATGTCACCGGATGTTTCCAGAGGCACTAATGCCGGCCTGATGGGGACAATAGTATGGCCGGCAGCTTCGGCGAGGCGGTAGCCGTCGCCGCTTGAGCCGGTAGAGGGGTATGATGCTCCGCCTGTGGCGAGAATCACGGCATCAGTATAGTAAATGTGTTTTGTCCCGTTTTTTTGGCCTGCTCGCACGCTGATTATCCTGCCTTGTTCCGCAATCAGACCCTCCACGGGGGACATCATTTCCAAAGTAACGCCTTTTTGCTCAACCCAGCGCACTAGGGCATCAACGACATCGGCGGCTTTGCCTGAAGCGGGGAATACAAAACGCTGCTGCTCAATTACAGTAGGGACGCCGAGGCGTTCAAAAAATACCCTCAAATCATCGGAGAAGAACTGCGAAAGTGCCTGCCGCAGGAATCGGCCATCGGGGTGAAAATGGGTGATAAATTCCGGCAGTGGGTCTGTATTGGTAAGGTTGCATCGGCCATTGCCTGTGAGGCGCAGTTTACAGCCGGGCCTGTCCATTTTTCCCAAAAGCAGGGTCTCTGCGCCATTTTCTGCGGCTTGGCCAGCAGCCATAAGGCCCGCCGCACCTTCGCCAATCACTATAATTCGCCGTCTATTCATAAAAGTACCGCTCCATAAAATAGCCGAGAGCGGCTTTCCCGTCAAAAATAAACCTCAGCAGAAAACGTTGAAACGCTTGATTTTGTTGATTTTTTGAATAGTATTGAACCTTCTTTAGAGCCAAACGTATAAAAAACTTGTAATTTTTGGCAGAAAACGGTCTGTTTGTATACAGGAGCAGACAGAGGGATGTGTAGGTCATTTTTTATGGGACTTTAGGAGAGTTTCAAATGGCAGCAGACGTAAAACAAATCGGGAATTTAGTTCAGCAAAAAAGCGGGTTTGTGCGGGAACTGTTTGGGGAGCTTGAGAAGGTAATTGTCGGCCAGCGATATATGCTTGAGCGGATGCTCATCGGTCTGCTGGCCAACGGGCATATACTTCTGGAGGGTGTGCCGGGCCTTGCAAAAACGATGGCGGTAACGGCGCTGTCACGGGCGATAAATGCGGACTTCCGGCGGATACAGTTTACGCCTGATTTGTTGCCGGCTGATTTGATAGGCACGCAGATATACCGCCAGTCCGACAGCCAGTTCTATACCCGCAAGGGGCCAATTTTTGCCAACATCATACTGGCTGACGAAATCAACCGTGCGCCGGCGAAGGTGCAGAGCGCACTTCTGGAGGCAATGCAGGAACGGCAGGTAACAATCGGCGACCAGACCTTCCCGGTGCCGAACCCATTTATGGTGCTGGCGACGCAGAACCCGATAGAGCAGGAGGGGACATACCCGCTGCCGGAAGCGCAATTGGACCGCTTTATGCTGAAACTTAAAATCGACTACCCGACCAAAGAGCAGGAGCGGCAGATTCTCGACCGAATGGCCGTTACCGACAAGAAGTTAGATATAAAGGCGGTAATAAGTCCCGCTGATATTTTCGAGGTCAGGGCGATAGTCGATGAAATATACATCGACGAAAAAATAAAGGACTACATAGTCGACGTGGTCTTTGCCACGAGGAACCCGGAAAAATATGGAATGGATATCAAAAGTTTTATAAGTTACGGCGCCTCGCCGAGAGCGACAATTTATCTTACGCTGGCTGCAAAGGCCCACGCATTTATTCAGCAGAGAGGCTATGTTACCCCGCAGGACGTCAAAAGCATCGGCGCAGACGTGCTTCGGCACAGGGTGATAGTGAGCTACGAGGCCGAGGCTGAAAACAAGACCAGCGAGGACATTATAAAAACGATATTCGACACAATCGAAGTGCCATAACTATACGCTATACGCTAATATATGCTGCCAAGCGAACTGATAAAAAAAGTAAGGCATATTGAGATATACACATCGCGGATGGTCAACGCCAGCTTTGCCGGCCAGTATGAGAGCGTCTTCAAGGGCAGGGGGATGCAGTTCGACCAGGTGCGCGAATACACTCCCGGTGACGATGTCCGCACAATCGACTGGAATGTTACGGCACGGACGGGCAGGCCTTACATAAAGCAGTTTGTCGAAGAGCGGGAGCTTACCATCGTATTCGCAGTCGACCTGAGCGCATCGGGCGATTTCGGGACAATCAATAAGACAAAGAATGAGCTTGCAGCCGAATTCTGCGCCGTCCTGGCGTTTGCGGCCTCGAAAAACAACGACAAGGTGGGCCTGTTGATTTTCACCGATGATATTGAGCTTTATATCCCGCCCAAAAAGGGCAGCGGCCACGTTCTGCGGCTGATTCGCGAATTGCTTTATTTCAAGATGCCGCAGCGAAAAACCAATATGACCGCAGCGATAGATTACTTAGCGAAGGTGACACATAAGAGGGCGACGGTGTTTCTTGTGTCCGATTTTCAGGAGACGGATTTCAAGAGGCCGATTAGTCTGCTGAACAAGCGTCACGATGTGATAGCTGTTTCGGTGCGCGACCGTGCGGAAATCACACTGCCGAGCGCGGGACTGGTTGAGTTTACCGATGCAGAGACCGGCGAAACTATTCTCGTCGATACATCCGGCAGAAGCTTTCACAGCCAGTATGACAGCAAAGGCAGGGCAAAACTCGATGAGCTTAAAAATATATTCAACTCTGTCAAGATAGACTGCATTAACATAAACACTGATAAGCCGTATATAAACGATTTGATTCAGTTTTTTCATATGCGGCACCGGCGGCGCTAAATATGCCGGGGCTGGTCTATAAGGAGCAAAACATTTATGGAAGAGAAACTGGATTTTTCATTACCCGAAAAAAAGCAAAAGACTACCGCTTTAATGCAGGCACTTTTTTATCTGGTTGCTATGCTGATAATTTTGGTGGTGCTCAATTTGGCTGCTACTGTGAGGTGCTTCAAACAAGCGGCATCTGGAACTGCAGGTCAGCGACTTTCAGCGGAGCAGACCAAAGAGCTTGCCAGCAAACTCGCCCAGCGTAATTTGTACGGCGAGGCGGCGAAGGTCTGGCAGGATTACCTGCGAATCGGCAATTTGACGCCGCAGGAACAGGCCAAAACACTATTTCAAATCGGCACGCTACTGGAAAAAGGAGGACAATACGAGGCGGCGATTGAGTGTTTTTATCGCAGCGAAATGGCGGCCAAAGTTGATGAATTGTCCCCACAGATTAATTTGCATATCAAGGACTGCTTCGACAGGCTGGGGAAGTTCTCGGCACTGCGGTATGAATTGATGGACCGCACAAGCTTCAAGAAGGCCGACCAGGCCGGCAGCAAGGTAGTCGCCGAGATAGGAGCAGAAAAAATAACCGAGGCCGACCTCGATGCGGTAATCGAAAATAATATCGATAATCAGCTCAGCGCCGTGTCGGCGTTTATGACCGATGAACAGTTGAAGGAGCAGAAAAAAAAGGTGCTCGAACAGTATAAAAACCCATCTGCCAAACAGCAGTTCCTGCAGCAGTGGGCGGCGCAGGAGGTTTTGTATCGGCAGGCACAGCAGGAGCAGTTGGCGGAAAAGCCGGAGGTAAAGAAGCTTATGGAGGAGCTGTGCCGCGGCGTGTTGAGCCAGTATATGATGAACCAGCAGCTTGCCGCCAAAATCAAGCTTACGGAGACCGACCTTCAGACGTATTACACGGCGAACAAAGAGAAGTATGTTGAGCCTGCGAAGGCGAAGATAAGTCATATACTCGTTGATGATGAAAAGCAGGCCGCTGACTTGATAAGCCGCGCCAAAGGCGGGGAAAAATTCGACAATCTGGCAAAGGAATTCTCGAAAGACAAGGACACAAAAGAGGCCGGCGGCAAAATAGACGCCGATGTGATAAAAGGCGATTCTTATGTCCCTGTTGTTGGCGACGTCAACGGGCTGAGCGGGAAAATCTTCGCCGCCGACGCCAATACGGTGCTGGACAAACCCGTCAAGACCGAAAAGGGATGGGAGATTCTAAAAGTGGACGAAAAAACCGCTGAGAGGCAAAAAAGTTTCGATGAGGTCAGGCAGGAGGTGATGTCGATGCTGCTCAGTCAAAAGCGACAGGACGTCCGGCAGGAATATATAAAGCAGCTTATGGAGCAGTATAACGTTGTTATTCATACATCCGCTTTCACGGACAAGAAGGATGAAAAGCAGAAGTAAGGTATGGTAACCTCGAGTAAAAAATATTCCGCTGTCCTGATACTGTGCTGCTGTATGGCCGTGCTGTTCTGTCCCGGCTGTAAAAAAGGTAAAGAGACGGGAAAGGAGACTTCAAAATTCGAGGTCGACAAGGTCTTCGAACGCGGGCCGGTGACGGTGCATATCAGGCTCGATAAAAGCAAACTGACCATAGCAGAGACTTTGCTGCTTGAGCTTGAGGCGGCGGCGAAGCCCGGCTATCAGGTGAAGATGCCGAAAGTCGACAAGGTGCTTGAAAATTTCGGTATCGTCGACTGGCGAAACCTCGGCAGCAAACTCGATGAGAATAATAACGTTGTAAGCAAATATCAGTATCGGCTTGAGCCATTCCTTTCCGGCACTTATGCAATACCTGCTTTCACATTCGAGTTTACCGACGCCAACAGCGCCGAGGGTAAAAAATACGAGCTTGCCACCGAGCCGGTCAATGTCGAAGTGACTTCGCTGCTCGGCGAAGACCGCTCGAAACTGACTATTGCGGACATCGAAGGCGTTGTCGAAATGGCGAGACAGTATCGTTTGTGGTGGCTGTGGGTGATAATACCGGCAGGCGCTGTTGCCGCAGCGGCAGGCGGGTATTATCTGCGGCGCAAGCAGGCGGAAAAACTTATAAGGATATTTAAATCCGCCCACGAGATTGCTTACGGCCGGCTGCGAAAACTGGTTGAAGATGACCTTATAGCCGCAGGCAGAATCGAGGAATTTTACGAGCGTATCAGTGACATACTCAGGCATTATCTCGAACATCGCTTCAATTTGAAGGCGCCGGAGCGGACCACCGAGGAATTCCTTATAGAGCTTCACTCGACGGATGTTCTCTCCGGCGGCGACCAGAAAAATCTCGGCGAATTCCTGATGCACTGCGATTTGGTGAAATTCGCAAAATATAATCCGACAAAAGAACAGATTCAGCGAACCTTTGATTTGGTCAGGGAGCTAATAGAGAAAACCAGGTCCGATGAGAAAAAAATCGATGTTACCGACAAATACTCGCAGCAGGAAACGGTAGAGATTGGGAGTAAATAAATGCGTTGGTATTCAGGATGGGCGCTTTTGCTGTTTTTGGTGCTGCCGGTTATGGCGTATCTTATGCTGCGCAAAAAAAGCACGGCGGCGGTGAAGTTTTCCAGCCTGGCGCAGATGAGAAATTGTCCCCTGTCGTGGCGGGTGCGCCTGCGTCCGCTGCTGACGGCGGCAAGACTGCTGTGCCTGGCGTTCCTGATAATTGCGATTGCCCGGCCGCAGAAAGGCACCGTGCTTTCGGAAGTTTCCACCGAGGGTGTTGCCATCGAGATGCTTGTCGACCACTCCGGCAGTATGCAGACGGAAATGGATTACAAGGGACAGACCCTCAACCGCTTAGAGGTGGTGAAAAAAGTGCTTGCGGATTTTATCGAAGGCAACAAAAAGGAGCTGACCGGCAGACCCAGCGACCTTGTAGGAATGATAACATTTGCCAGATACGCCGATACGGTGTGTCCCCTTGTTCTCAGCCATAACGTGCTGCTCGAATTTATGAAGAAAACCGATATTGTCCGGCTGCGAAATGAGGACGGCACAGCTATCGGCGACGCCATCACGCTGGCAGCGGCAAGATTAAAAAAAGCCGAAGAGGAGATCCAGAAAAGAAACGTCGAGCTGGGACTGAGCGGAAAAAAGACAGCGGACAGCGACCAGCCGAGCGGCTTTAAGATAAAAAGCAAGGTCATAATCCTGCTGACCGATGGCAGAAATAATACCGGCCAATATGAACCCGTCGAGGCGGCGGAGCTGGCGAAAAAATGGGGAATAAAAATATACACGGTCGGTATAGGCTCTGCTGAAGCGTATGCCACCGTTCAGACTATGATGGGTGCGTTTAAAATCCCGACCGGCGAAGCAATTGACGAGGGGCTGCTCCAGACGATTGCGGAAAAGACCGGCGGATTTTACGGCAGGGCGGACGATGCCGATGCGCTGGAGAATATCGTTAAAAAAATCAACGAACTCGAAAAAACCACGGTCAAATCAGTGCAGTATGCTCAATATTCCGAGCAGTTCAGCTCCTGGGCGCTTGCGGCGATGCTCGCCCTTGCCGCCGAGATGCTGGCAGGATGCACCGTGTTCCGTAAAATACCGTAATATAGTTTTGAGTTTTAAGTGTTGAGTTTTGAGTTGATATGAATCTGGGAAATGAAAAAGCATTGTGGCTGTTGTTTGCGGTGCCGGTTGTTCTGGTGCCGGTCTATATCTGGTGCTTCTGGTGCAAAACCAAAACATTAAAGATGCTGGCCAGCAGCGAGCTGCTCAAAAAAATCAATACCGCAGTGAGTCTGAAAAAACAGGTTCTCAAGGCGTCTTTACTGGTTATCGCCTTTGCAGGTATCACAGCGGCGCTGACCGAGCCGAAATGGAACCCCCGGCCCCAGCAGATAAAACGAAAGGGCAGGGACATCGTCATACTGCTGGACACCTCGCGCTCGATGCTCGCTGAGGACATCAAACCCAGCAGGCTCGAACGCTCGAAAATAGCAATCAACGACCTGCTGAGCAAACTTGGCGGCGACAGAATCGCCATTATAACCTTTGCCGGCAACAGCATCGTAAAATGTCCCCTGACACAGGATTATGCCTTTGTGAGAATGGTCATTGCGGACATATCGACCGAAAGCACCAGCAGGGGCGGCACGATGATAGGCGACGCCATTCGCAAGGCGACCGAAGAGGTCTTTGACAAGCAGACCCGCGAGTATAAAGACCTGATACTTATTACTGATGGTGAAGACCATGACAGTTTTCCCCTTCAAGCAGCCGAGAAGGCCGCTGCAGACGGTATAAGGATTATCGCCATCGGTCTGGGCGATGAAAAAGAAGGCGCAAGAATCCCCATCACGGGAGAAACCGGCGAAAAAACCTTCCTGAAATACAACGGCAAAGAGGTCTGGTCGAAACTCGGCGGCGATACCCTTCGTAATGTTGTCTATGCAACTGAAGGCGGCAAGTACCTGCCGGTCGAGCCGGGAACGACACTCGACCTGGGCGAAATCTACGAACAGCTTGTTGCCTCGGCTCAAAAGCGGGAGCTTGAATCGGCGACAATGACCGTATATGATGAAAAATTCCAGATATTTCTCGCCCTCGCCATAGGGCTGATTATTTGCGAGGCATTTGTAAGTGAACGCAAAAAAATTTAATACAATTGTAATAGTGCTGCTTATGGTTCTGCCGGCAGGGGCAGCCTGGGCGGTATCTGCGCAAACTTCAGTGCGCAGCGGAAACAAAATGTATACCGACGGCAATTATAACCAGGCCATCAACCAGTACGACCAGGCACTTGTCGAATCGCCGGCGGCGGCGGAACCGAAATTCAACAAGGCCGACAGTTACTGCCGCCTCGACGACCTGGCCAATGCAATCACCAGCTTCACCCAGGTCGCAACCGAAAGCAAAGATATGGGGCTGGTCGAGAAGGCAAAATATAACCTCGGCAACTGTCATTTCCAGCAGGGGACAAAACAGAAAGATTCAGACCTGCAAAAGGCGCTGGATGAATACAAAACCAGCATAGGTTACTGGCGCCAGGTGCTCGATATGGACCCGAAAAATGAAAAGGCTGCGAAAAATATCGAGGTGGCCAGGCTGATTATAAAAGACCTGATTGACCAGATTAACAAGCAGAAAAAGAATGATGCCAATCAGCCACAGGAGCCTAACAAGCCGCAGGACCCGAATCAGCAGCAGAAGCAGCAACAGCAGAATAAGCAGCAGCAAAAACAGCAGGAGCAGGAGCAAAAAGGCGCCTCCGGCGAGCCGAACAAACCGCAGCAGGAGCCTAACCAGCCGCAGAAAAAACAGGCCGAACAGAAGAAAGAGCAGAAAGAGCAGCAGGTCGCCGCACCGCAGACAACGCCTGAAGACATACTCGACAAGGAGCAGCGACAGCGTAAAGAAAGGCAAATGCTGCAAAGAGGGGAGTATCAAAAAGTCGATAAAGACTGGTAGTCGGAATTTTTATCGGAAACTTAAATGCAAAACGTTAATTGCTGCATATATATTTTGATTGCATTTATCCTGGCAGCGGCGCCGGGGGTTTTTGCCGCCGACGTGCGGGTCTCTGCCGGCGTCGAATCTGACAAAGATATTTATGTCGGCGAAAGTTTCAGCTACTACATAAGCATCGAAGGCGAAAATCAGCCTGGGCAGGTCGATTTGGCCCCGCTGGCAAAATTTAACCCGCAAAGCGCCGGCAATCAGGACGTCTCGCAGACCTCCATAAGCATCATAAACGGCAAAACCAGCCAAAACGTTGTGAAGAAATATGTGATGAGCTACTCGCTTACCGTAAACGAGGCGGGGCCGGTACAAATCCCGCCGGTCAGCGTGACCATCGGCGGCAAAACCTACCAGACCAATCCGGTCGAGGTGAACATCCTCACAGCCGGCACCACCGACAGCCTCGACATCGAGACCGAGCTTTCCGACCAGAAGTGCTATCTCGGCCAGCCGGTCATTTTGGCGGTTAAGTTTTACGTCTTCGCAGACATCGGCGATTTCCAGTTTAATGTCCCCGCCTTTACCGGCGATGCGTTTTACCTCGAAGACCCCGACATCTCAGACCGCCAGGCAAAGCAGTTTCTCGTAAACAGCGTCCCAGTTTTTGTCACCCAGCAGCGAGGGATTCACAATGGCAGAGATTGTGTCGTGCTTTTTTTCAGCAAGGTACTGATACCCAAACAGTCAGGCCGGATAGAAATTGAGCCGACATCGGTTTCCGCCGATGTTGCCGTCGGCTACCAGCGCTCCCGCGACCGGTTCTTCGATGGTTTTTTTGGTGCGCAAAAGAAATACAAACGTTTTATGGTAAGCTCTTCACCGCTGACGCTGACGGTATCGCCGCTGCCCGAAGAAGGCAAACCCGCCCAGTTCTACGGCCTTGTCGGCAGGTACACAATATCAGCCTCGGCGGAACCGACCAAAGTCAACGTCGGCGACCCCATCACACTCACCATCAAGGTCGGCGGCAGCAAATACCTCAAACCTGTCCAGTGGCCGGCCCTCGAACTGATACCGCAGCTTGCAGAAAATTTCAAAATACCCTCGCAAAAAGCGACCCCGACAATCGAAAATGGCTTTAAGGTCTTTACTCAGACAATCCGGGCCAATAACGACAAAGTCACCGAGATACCGCCCGTTCCACTGCCGTTCTTCGACTCTGAGAAAGGCAAATACGTTGTAGCGCAGACAGAGCTGATAAAGCTCGAAGTGGCGCCGACCAAAATCCTGACAAACGCCGATTTGGAAGGAAAGGATTTTACTCCCGTAAACAAAGAGGTCGAGGCAATCAAAAAAGGCCTGTCGGCTAACTACGAGGGACCCGATGTCCTGAAAAACCAAAGCTTCTCGCTCCTGGCCGCCGCAGTCTGGTCAGGCTATACCATAATTTGGTTTGTCCCCCTGGCGGGATTGTTAACAAGTTTGTCTGTAAAATTGCTTACGCATACAAGTCCTGAAAAAGTTGCACTAAGACGAAGAAGACAGGCCTGCGGAAAGGCTGTCGGACAGTTGAGGAAAGTTACGACCGCTTCGCCGAAACAACAGCTTGAGCTTCTTGCAGCAGCAATGAAACAATACATAGGCGAGCGGTTCGACAAAATCGCCGGCACGCTCACCGCCGATGACTGCCGCCGGATAATCATCGACGCTGCGCAGGATTCGCAGACAGCCGACAAATACGCTGATATTCTCAATCACTGCGAGACGGCTCACTACGCACCATCGGAAAGCAATATCGGCCCACAGCAGTGCACAGAGGCGATTCGGCTGATTCGTACTATCGAGAAAAAGGCAAAAAAATGAACAGCAGAAAAAAAACTGTTATCTTAATAAGCCTGATTTTAATCTGCCTGACAGGTTTGGCGCAGGCCGGCCTGTCCGGCGAGCAGCTTTTCTCACTGTTCAGCCAAGCCAACGAGGCCTTCAGGCAGGCCAACTCGACCCCGAAAAGCTCGGAGCAGCAGCAGCTTTATGAAGAATCAATCCTGCTTTATGAAAAGATAATAAATGAAGGCGGCGTAAAAAACGCAAAGCTCTATTATAACCTCGCCAACGCATATCTGCTCAAGGGGGACATCGGCAAAGCGGTTTTGAATTACCGCCGGGCCGAAAACCTCGACCGCACAGACACAAACATCCAGAAAAATCTCGCCTTTGCGCTAACCAGAAGATTGGACAAGGTCGAGCCGAAAACTGAAAAGCAAATACTCCGGACACTGTTTTTCTGGCATTATGATTTGCCCATCAAAACAAGGTTTGCGCTGGCCTGTCTATGCTTCGCACTGCTCTGCATCGGCCTGACTATAACGATATGGTTCGGCAGGAGCGCCCTTTTAACAGCGGTATCGGTGATTTGCTGCATACTGACAGTTTGTTTTCTGGCCTCTGTTATTTACGAATCATACACACATTCAGCGAGTATAAGCGGCGTTGTTACCGCACAGGAAGTTATCGCTCATCAGGGTGACGGCCAGAATTACCCACCCAGCTTCAAAGAACCATTGCACGCAGGAACAGATTTCGACCTTCTTGAACATCGAACAGGCTGGTTTCATATTAGACTGGTAAACGACACTGATGGCTGGATACCCGACAGCTCCGCCGAACTGCTATGAACCACACACCCAACGAACAACAAATCAAAAATCGACAATCCCGATAAATCGGGACAATCATTATCCGTTCTTGTCTTCGAGCAGTTTTTTAAGATATTCGTTCTCTCTTCTTGTCGCCTCAAGGTCGAAAAGCTGATACTTGATGCACACCCTTAAATAGTCCAGAGTTTCCTGCAGGCTGTTAATACTCTTCTTGAGCTGTTCATTGCTTTCACAGGTTTGCTTGGCAGGCATTGCAAGCTTTATAGCCGGCGAGTCGACCGAGCCTCCGAATTCCTTGACCAGTTCCCTGACCTTGTCCTCAAAATTCATCTCGTCCATCGCCCTGACCTCGTAATACTACCCACTCACCCTCTAAAATTATAAGGCCTCCTCCGAAGCCCTCCGCTGGTTACAAATATATATAAGCAAAATACATACCGTGACTAAGCAAAATGCTTAGTGTCTCTAATCTAATTATTTACCCTCACTGGCAGGCCAAAAATCAATGTCAGCACAACGATATTAGGTTTTGGTCAAATTATTACAAAAACAGCCTTTGTATGGGTTAAAGCTGTATGTTGCAAAAAATCAACATCAGCCATAAATCCTCATTTTTCAGCAATAAATGAGGATTGCACCGCCAAATTCGATGCTGATGTTGCTTTTTGTAAACATCCCCTCAATTTCCAACTGATTTTGCAGTTTTTTGTTGTTGAGACCTGCCGAATTATCGTATAAAGGATAACAAAGCACATTTTCAGGAGAAAACCTATGCCGGCTTTACAGCAACCGCTGATAATCGCTGTTCTTATCCCCTGTTACAACGAACAGCCCACAATCGCCAGGGTCATCGAAGATTTTCGCCGTCAGCTTCCCTCTGCGGTCATTTACGTCTTCGACAACTGCTCGACCGATGCCACCGCCGCAACTGCTAAAGAGCGCGGCGCCGTGGTGATTAAGGAGCCTCGAAAAGGCAAAGGCTTTGTCATCGAGAGTATGTTTGATAAAATCAACGCCGACATATACGTAACGGTCGATGGCGACGATACCTACCCCGCCGAAGATGTTCATAAGCTGATTGACCCTGTCCTGGCCGGCGATGCGGATATGGTCGTCGGCGCAAGGCTTGCCAATTACGCAGACAAGTCTTTTCAGCCGATGCACCTCTTCGGCAACAAACTTATACGCGCCTTAGTCAACTGGATGGGCAACGCCCGCCTGACTGATATAATGAGCGGCTACAGGGCGTTCAGCCGCCGCGTCGTCGAAAAGATTCCCGTGGTCTCCGCAGGCTTTGAGGTCGAGACTGAGATGACCATTCAGATGTTGTACCACAGGATGAAAATTGCCGAGGTTCAGGTTTCCTACAGGCCCCGGCCAGCCGACAGCGTAAGCAAACTCAGCCTTTGGCGTGATGGCTGCCGCGTCCTCTGGAAAATGTTCAGCCTCTTCCGCGCATTCAAACCGCTGACCTTTTTCGGCTTTCTCGGCCTGATTCTGCTGCTGGCAGGCCTCCTGGCGGGTCTTCCCCCGATAAACGATTATATTACAAACCCCGACCATTATGTGCGGCACGTCCCGCTGGCCATACTTGCAACAGGCTTGATTATCCTCTCCGCAGGCTGCTTTCTCCTCGGCATACTCCTTCACGCTGTCAACTGGAGGCTGCGCGAGCTGCATAACGTCATAACCAGAAAACAATACATCAAATAAACAATGCAGAACAGCCGGCCTGCAAAAAAATTGACACTCTTAGCAGTTCTGATTATGGCCGTTTGTTCGGTTGTTCTGGCAGCACATTGGCCCGCTCTTTCGGCAAAGGCAATTTCTCTTGATGACGACCAGTATCTAATCAAAAATCCATTGGTGCAAAATCCAGGCTGGTCATCGGCACGTTCCTTTCTCACCGAAATTCTCAAACCTTCGACCGTAAAGGGGTATTATCAGCCCTTATCGATGATTTCGCTGATGATTGATTACCGCTTGGGAGGTCGGCAGGATAATCTTCTGCCGTTCCACCGCACCAGTCTTGTGCTGCATTTGGCCAATACCGCCCTGATAATCGTACTGCTGTATCTGTTGTTTGGCCTGCCCTGGGCAGCGGCGGCAGCAGGTTTGTTGTTCGGCGTTCACCCCCTGACAGTAGAGCCGGTCGCCTGGGTCAGCGACCGAAAAACACTCCTCGCCGCATTTTTCTCATTATGGTCGCTGATTCTTTACGTTTACCCGCGAGTCACGAGCCACAAGTCACGTGTCACGAGATTTTACATCGGCAGCTTCGTTGCATACCTGCTGGCGCTAATGTCCAAGCCGACCAGCATACCGCTGCCGGCACTTATGGTGTTGATGGATTATTGGCCGCTGAAAAAATTGAATTGGCAGTCTCTTCTCAAAAATGCCCCTCTCTTTGTCCCTGGAGGCGCCTTTGCCGTTATTACATACGTCTCACAAAAAAACACTTCCGACATCACATCGCCGGCAGCATTGGGGGCCTCTCATATCTTCCTTAAAATCTGCCATAATATTGTTTTTTATCTCTGTAAAATCGTCTGGCCTGTGAGGTTGTCGTCTTTCTATCCTGTTCCTGAACCCTTCGGGCTTTCGCAGCCGGCAGTTTTAGGCGGCCTTATCGGCACCATCATAATTATCGCCTTGCTGGTCGCTTCGTCTCACTGGACACCGGCTGCCCTGACCGGCTGGCTTTTTTTCTTCATAGCTGTTCTGCCGACGACAGGAATCATCGGTTTCACAAAAGTGGTCGCTGCCGACAAACACGTTTATCTGCCCTCAACAGGACTACTTATGGTTTTAGTTTCGTTTCTGGCCTGGGTGGTCGGTAAAAAACAGCTTGTGCTGAAGTATGCGATGGTCGCAGGTATTTTAACAGCTTCTGTTGCTGAAGTTTCCGCCACCCATCACTATCTGGCATACTGGCGGGACACCGCTACGCTTAACGAACGTATGATAGCCCTGACCCCCGACCCTGCTACTGTGCACTACGCTATCGCCGCCGAACTGTCGGAGCAGGGTAGAAATGACGAGGCAATTTATCATTATCTCAAGGCAATTGGACTTAAATCTGATTTTGCCGACGCCCATTACAGCCTCGGCTGCGCACTGTATTCCAAAGGCAAACCGGAGGAGGCAGTTCGACAGTATAATATCGCTTTGAAGCTGAAACCAAACTCCGCCGAGATACTTAATAACCTGGGCATTGCACTAATGTCGCTCGGCAAAATTGAAGACGCTGTCGGCTGCTACACTAAGGCGATTCGGATTATATCTGGTTACGCCGAAACACACAACAATCTCGGTAACACCCTTAAGGCACAAGGCAAACTGGATGAGGCTGTCGCTCATTTCCGAAAAGCGATGCAGCTCAATCGGGAAAACGCTAATTTCTATTATAACCTCGGTCTTGCAATTCAGGCACAGGGTAAATTCGAGGAGTCGGCAGTCTGCTTCCGCGAGGCGATGCGGCTGCGTCCCGGCTGGCCTTTGCCGCAACAGGCTTTAGACCGGTTGAAAGCAGATTCTTCATCTCTTAAAACACATTAGCCCTTCAGTCTTGCGAAAAGAGGCTTTTTGTGATAACCTAACGGCAACAATATGAGCAGGAGATACCGAAAGCAAACATTAAAAACAGGGCCAATCGCCGCCCAGACCTCACAAAAGCTGTCTTGTCCGCAGAACACCCGTTCCTGGAAAAATCTGGCGCTTTTGGCGGTTCTGATTATCGCCGTTTGTTCAACTGTTCTGGCAACGCACTGGCCGGCATTGTCGGCAAAGGCGCTGTCGTTCGACGATGCGCAGTATTTCACTAAAAATGTGTTGGTGCAAAATCCCGGCTGGGACTCGGCAAAGCGTTTTCTTACCGAGATACTTTCGACTTCAACCGTGCAGGGATACTACCAGCCGCTCTCGATGATTTCCCTTATGTTCGATTACTCGCTCGGCGGGCGAGAAAATAACCTTATGCCGTTCCATCGCACCAGCCTCATCCTGCACTTAATCAACACCTCGCTGATGATGGTGCTTTTGTATCTGCTTTTTGGCAACGCCTGGATAGCGGCGGCAGCGGGACTGATTTTCGGCACGCATCCTATGACCGTAGAACCCATCCCCTGGGTCGGCGAGAGAAAAACACTCCTTGCAGCATTCTTCTCGCTTTGGTCTCTGATTTTTTACGTTTACTCCCGAACCACAAGACGCCAGTTGTCGGCTACTATTTTCTTCGTCTCAAGCTTTTTTATGTATCTGCTGGCACTGATGTCGAAGCCCACTAGCACACCACTGCCCGCCGTGATGCTGCTGATGGACTATTGGCCCTTAAATCGGCTCAGGTGGCAGGCCGTTATGGAAAAACTGCCGTTCTTCATCCTCGGCGGTGTCTCCTCCGTCGTAACCTACATCTCGCAGAACGCCACCGCAGGCACAGTCTCGCCTGCCGAGCTCGGCCTCACCAAAGTCCCACTGATTTTCTGTTACAGCGTTACTTTTTACCTCAGCAAAATATTCGTCCCCATCAACCTGTCCTCGCACTACGCCTTCCCCGACCCTTTGAGTTTGACAAATCCTGCTGTCTTTGCCGGCGTCCTCGGCACCTGCATCCTGATTGCGGCTCTTGTCTTCTCCTTTCGCAGAACGCCGGCGGTCCTGACAGGTTTCCTGATTTTCCTTATAGCGATTTTACCGGCTATGCAGATGCTCAGGTTCAGTGACGTCGTCGCAGCAGACAAATTCACTTACCTGCCCTCGATAGGCCTGCTTATGATACTGGCATTTTTCCTGCGTTGGCTGGTTAAAATCGGCAACCCCCAAAAAACCGTTATTCGCAGTATAGCGATAGCAGCAGTAATCCTGCTTTTGGCCGGCACCGAGGCGGTCGCCACACGCCGTTACCTGCACTGCTGGCGGGAATCCATCGGCCTGTTCGAGCATATGTTCTCACTGACGCCCAACTCGCCTATCGTATGCTACAACTTCGGCAACGCCCTCTCCGACCAGAACAAAATAGATGAGGCGATGGAATTCTATCGCCGCGCCCTTAAAATCAGGCCTGATTTCGCCGATGCCCGCAATAATCTCGGCACAATGTACGAGACGCAGGGCAAAATCCCCGAAGCCATCAATAATTATCTTCAGGCGCAAAAACTCAAGCCCGACAGTCCCCAGATTTACTACAACCTCGCCCACGCATTCCAGGCCCTCGGTGACACCAACCGCGCCGTCAGCTACTACCGCCAGGCCATAAGCCTCAAATCAGACTACGCCGATGCGCAAAACAACCTCGGTATGCTCCTCCAGTCGCTGGGCAAACTTGATGAGTCCACCGACTGCCTTATCAAATCAATACAGGCAAACCCGAACTACGCCGAATCATACAACAACCTCGGCATCAATATGGGTATGCAGAGCAGATACGACCAGGCCGTCAAATATTTTCAGAAAGCCCTGCAGGTCAAACCCGACTTTTTCGAGGCACACTGCAATCTCGGCAATGCTTACAGGGCGCAGAACAGGTTCGATGAGGCCGTCACCCAGTTCCGGTTGGCCTTAAAATTAAAACCGGATTTCCCCGAGGCCCACGGCAATCTCGCCACAACACTTCAAGCACTCGGCAAAAACGATGAGGCACTCAAACACTTCCGCGAAGCCATCCGACTCAGACCCGACTGGCCTATGCCCTTCAACTACGCAGCCAAAATCCTGTCCGGCAGACCCGACCCCAACACCGCCGACATCGCCCAGGCAATTGCTTATGCCGAAAAGGCTGTCGAGCTGACCTCACATAAAGACGCAGAACCACTCGGCACTTTGGCCGCCTGCTATGCTGCTGCCGGCCAATTCGATAAAGCCGCCAAAACCGCGCAAACCGCATTGGAATTAGCCGTCATCGACAAAAAAGACAAATTGATTACTGAACTCAGTCAGCATCTCGACCTTTATAAACAGGGAAAACGCTGATAGCTCTATTTTATGTCGTCACCCAATATAAAACTGTTGTCGCTTCTCGTTATCGCCGTCGCCTTTGCAGTTCTGATGGCGCATTGGCCCGCATTGTCGGCAAAAGCACTCTCTTTCGACGATAACCAGTATCTTATGGATAATATGCTGGTGCAAAACCCATCCTGGACCTCTGCCAGGCTATTTCTGACCGAAATACTAAAGCCGTCGACCGTTGAAGGCTACTATCAGCCTCTTGCAATGATTTCACTTATGCTCGATTACGCCCTCGGCGGACGAGAAAACAATCTCCTGCCGTTTCATATCACCAGCCTTGCCCTGCACATCGCAAACACCGCCCTGATAATTATCCTGCTTTATCTATTATTCGGCCAAATCTGGGTCGCAGCAGCGGTCGGCCTGCTTTTTGGCGTTCATCCTATGACCGTCGAAACCATCCCCTGGGTCGGCGAACGAAAAACACTGCTGGCAGCATTTTTCTCATTATGGTCGCTGATTCTTTACGTTTACCCGCGAGTCACGGGTCACAAGTCACGGGTCACGGGATTCTACATTGGCAGTCTCATCACATACCTTCTGGCCTTAATGTCAAAGCCCACAAGCACACCCCTGCCCGTTGTGATGCTCCTGCTGGACTATTGGCCGCTGAAAAGACTGAGTTGGAAAGCAATTCTGGAAAAAATGCCATTCTTTGCCTTTGGCGGCATCTCCGCAATCATAACCGTCATCTCGCAGACCCGCACCTGTGGAACGGTAATGCCCAGCCGGTTCAACCCCGGACACATCCCTTTAGTCCTCTGCCATAATATAATTTTCTATCTCCATAAAATAATTTGGCCGGTCAACCTGTCGTCACACTACGCCTTTCCTGAGCCGATGTCTCTGTCGCACCCGATGGTTCTGGCCGGCGTCATCGGGACATTCGTTTTGCTCGCTCTGCTGGTGTTTTCGTTGCGCTGGACACGCGCCGCACTGACCGGCTGGCTCATTTTTTTTGTCGCTATCTTCCCCACGATGGGGGCTATTGGTTTCACAAATGTCATCGCCTCCGACAAATTTGCCTACCTGCCCTCGCTCGGATTGCTTATGGTATTAGCATCATTTTTGGGCGCTTGCCGGGGAAATTGCAAAGCGGTGATAAAGTTTGCAGCGGTATTGGCCGTCATAGCATCAGCCGCAGCCGAGACGGTCGCCACACAACGATACTTAATGTACTGGCGTGACTCGGTAACTCTTTACGAACGTATGCTGACGCTTACGCCAAATTCTGCCGAAGTATACAACGGCTTGGGCTACACATTCTACTTAAAAGGCAAGGTTGACGATGAGGTCAAATACTTCCGTAAAGCGCTGGAGTTAAGACCTGACTACCCCCCGTCATACTGCAATCTTGGCAATGCCCTCGTCAGGCAGGGCAGGCTTGATGAAGCGATAAGCTGTTATCGTCAGGCGCTGCAGATGAAACCGAATTACACAAAGGTATATCATAACCTCGGGCAAACTCTTGAATTGCAGGGGAAATTCGATGAGGCTGCTGAAAACTTTATTTATACCCTGCGGCTCAAACCGGATTCTGCCGAGACGCACTTTAACCTTGCCAGGTGTTTATCAACGACCGGTAATTTTGAAGACGCCCTGCTCCATTATCGCCGGTCGCTTGAGCTTAAACCCGATTACGTCCCCGCAATAAACGGTCTGGCGTGGATTTTAGCTGTGCATCCGGACCCAAATATGTGTGATGCGAATGAGGCTGTTGTTCTCGCTGAGCGTGCAGCCGAACTAACGAATTACGGAGATGCCGGAATTCTTAGCACCCTCTCGGCGGCGTATGCAGCCAAGGGAAGGTTCAGCGAGGCAATAACGATGGCACAAAAGGCGCTGGATATAGCCGTTGCCGGACAAGATAACCGCTCGGCTGACCTTGTCCGCCGGCAGTTGGAAATGTATAAGCAGGGAAAGTCTTTGGAATAGCGAGGCGTGATGCTCCCCAAACAGCTCGTTTCAAAAATTGGTCTGGTGACGGCTCTGATTATAATTGTCTGTGCCGTTGTTCTTTACGCGCATTGGCCCGCATTGTCGGCAAAAGCGTTCTCTTTCGATGACAACCAGTACCTCACCGGCAACGTATTGGTGAAAAACCCTTCATTGACGTCTGCCAAGCGATTTTTAGCCGAGATACTTTCCCCTTCGACCGTTGAAGGCTACTATCAGCCCCTTGCGATGATTTCGCTGATGCTCGATTATGCACTCGGCGGACGTGAAAATAACCTTGTGCCGTTTCATATCACCAGCCTTGCCCTGCACATTGCAAACACCGCCCTGATTATTGTTCTACTTTATCTATTGTTCGGCCAAATCTGGATAGCAGCAGCGGTCGGCCTGCTTTTCGGCGTCCACCCTATGACAGTCGAACCCATCCCCTGGGTCGGCGAACGAAAAACGCTGCTGGCAGCATTTTTCTCATTATGGTCACTGATTCTTTACGTTTACCCGCGAGTCACGAGTCACGGGTCACGGGTCACGGGATTTTACATCGGCAGTCTCATTGCATATCTTCTGGCTCTGATGTCAAAACCCACCAGCACACCTTTACCCGTCGTGATGCTCCTGCTCGACTATTGGCCCCTTCGCCGCCTGAATTGGCGGGCCGTTTTGGAGAAATTACCCTTCTTCGTGCTTGGCGGAATATCCGCAACTATAACTTATATCTCCCAAAGCCAAACTGCCGCCACCATCTCACCCGCTGCCTTTGGTGCTAAACGTATTTTGTTCATACTTTGCCACAACATCATTTTTTACCCCTCAAAAATTATTTGGCCGGTCAACCTGTCATCGCATTATGCCTTTCCCGAACCGATGACTCTGTCGCACCCGATGGTTCTGGCCGGCGTAATCGGGACATTCATATTGTTTTTATTATTGTTGTTTTCGCTGCGCCGGACACGGGCCGTTCTGACCGGCTGGCTCATTTTCTTTGTTGCGATTTTCCCCACGATGGGTGCAATCGGCTTCACCAACGTCATCGCTGCCGATAAATTCGCCTACCTGCCCTCGATAGGCCTGCTGATGATGCTTGCCTCATTTCTTGTCTGGTTCTTGCGCCGCAAATCCGCCGCCGGTTATTTTGCCGTAGCTGTTATAGTTCTTACACTCGCCGTTGCAGAATCGATCAGCACTCGCCAATACCTTGTGCATTGGCGCGACACCATCGGGTTCTATCGTTATATGCTGTCTCTCACCCCTAATGCGGCAGCGGTCAATAATAACCTCGGCCTGGCCCTTCAGGCGCAAAACAGGCTTGATGAAGCGATTGCCTGCTATCAAAAGGCATTGCAGTCCACGCCCGACTATGCCGAGTCGCACAACAATCTTGCCGCCGCCCTGGTCAGAAAAGGTGACATCGATGGCGCCGTCAAACACTACCAGCAGGCCCTTCAGTTCAAACCCAACTACGCCGAAGCACATAACAACATCGGCAGCCTCCTCCTCCAGCAAAACAAACTGACCGAAGCCATAATTCACTTTCAAAAAGCCTCGATGCTTAAGCCCGACAATCCCGACATATATTACAACCTCGGCATCGCCGAAAAACGCCTCGGCAGCCTCGACCCCGCCGTTGAATATTTCCGCAAAGCCCTGATTCTCAGGCCCGACGACGTCGAGGTCTGCTGCGAACTGGCTATGATTCTGTTGAAACAAAATAAGCCCAAAGATGCCCTCACCTTTGCCCTGCGTGCCGCCGACCTGACAAAATATAAAGACATACCGGCCCTTGAGCTGCTCGCATCCGCCTACGCCGCTACAGGCCGGCTCGACAACGCCGCCAAAACCAAACAACAAATCGAACAGTACAAACAGGCCCAAAAAGCGCCCCTGACCGGCAAGTAAAAAACAGATTCTTTCCGAATACTTATCTGCCTTGCTCTTGCGGAGATAGCATTCACTTCGCCTTCAGTCTCTGCCATATTGTTTTTACCTGCTTAAGTAGTAATCCGTTATGCACCTTATACTCGTCAGAGAAATATGATGTTTCTTTCCCATCCCATTTAGATCTCGAGCGAAAGTTAAAAAAGTGCAAAAAAAACAGCAGAATAAAGTGAAAAATGAAAAAATTAGCCAATGGCTAATAAAATATTCTCCAAAAGTTAGTAAAATGTTAGCCAAAGGAGAAATTTGCCTTGACTTTGGTACTGGCAGTAGTTAGCGTATCTGGCAGCGGATTTCACAGATTTGTGGTCGCATACACATTTACTGTTCTGAAAAAGATGCAGAGCAAAAACGAGATGTTTTGGCAGGCGAATCCTGGTGCGGAGGTAGGCCGCTTGTTCCGAACACGAGATAGCGAAGTTTGCCCCAGTGTTTGCCTGTCAGTTGTCTATCCAAAGAATTCAAAAGTCCTGTTACGAGCCAATTAGAAAGAAACGAAAAACAGAAACAAATTCTAATGTATGCCATGCATTTGTGGCTTAATTAAAGGTTCTTGTATCGGTTTGGTTTTAGCTCATTTGAAACAGGTATCATAGAGTAGGACTATGTATGTTTGTTGAAAACGGCAAAATTAACCGAAGAAATGTTTCTTGGTCCTACAGGAAGGAGGAGTATTTAGGCTCAAAATTTGTTTAAGTTCGTTTGAAACAGGTATCAAAGAGTAGGGCTGTGAATGTCTGTTGAAAACGGCGAAACTAACCAAAGAAATATTTCTTGACCCTACGCAAAGGAGGAGTGGTTATGTACAAAAAGTTATTCTTTTATTTTGTCGTGCTGGCCTGTCTTGTTCTGCCGGGAGTGGCTTTTGCCGTAGATGATGAGTCTGACGACTCAGTCTATGCTGCCAATGTGATTGCCGAAGAATCCAATGCCCCGCCTTACGAACATACTGCATACCCTAAAGCTCCGGCCCATGCTGCACCGCTGACCAAATTTGATGATGCAGGCAAGGGTGATTTGGCGCTGGTTGCCCAGCATGTTTTGGAGGCAAAGGAGTTCCCGGCCGACAGAAATCTATTTTGGAATTACGTAGTAAATAAGCCCTGGGAAGGCGGCAGCAGGCCTGAAAAGTTGGACGATTTCATAGGAATTCATCCAAGACTTCTACTGACGCAGGAAAAGGTAGATGAGTTGAAGGTCAAAATCGCAGTCGCAGGCAGTATGCACAAAAAAATATGGGACAAAGTCAAGGTTCTGGCAGACGGCTATATGACCAAAAATCCCAGCAATACTCCTGGGAACGAAGATAACACTCGTCTCGACGGCGATACTATTCCAAATCTGGCAATAGCCTATCTGATGACGAATGATTCGCGTTATCTGAACAAGGCGGTAAGCTGGATGACCACAGTTTGCAACTACCCCCAGTGGCAGGGTGATAACGGCCTCGGCGCCGGCTCTCTCCTTAAGGGAGTTTCGCTTGGCTATGACTGGCTTTACAACTATATGACCCCCAGCCAGCGTCAGACAATAAAGACCCGGCTGAACTACTTTGCAAACAGAATGGCCGCATCGAGTGATTATGACTCTCCGCTGCCCGTGCACAGAGACCATTTTCTTACCAATCACTGCCAGGTGGAATACTCCGGTCTGGCTACCGCAGGCTTCGCACTCTATGATGACCCCGCCGTGCCTAACGCAGAAGACTGGATAAGAAAAGCATACAATATTTTCTATACCGTTTTCGATTGCAGTGGTAGCGACGGCTGTAACACCGAGGGTAATCAGTATTACGCTTTGACTATCGACTTCCAATTTCCCTTTAATAAGATGGCAAAGGAACTTCTGGGTCGGGATTTTTACGGGGAAAGCAAGTGGCTGCAGAATACAGGCTATTTCATTTTATATTCGACCCTGCCGAACTTTACGACCAGCAACCATGCAATGCAATTTGGGGACAGCACCTATAATCGCTGGGTCCACGGCCCTGCCCATCAATTGTTTAATCTTGCCAGCGAATACCGCAACCCAGCCTTCCAGTGGCTGGCGATGGAAATGATTAATAGAAGTATTGGGACTACCCACGCAATGACCTGGGGGGGCCTGATATGGTATGACGAAACGATAACGCCGCTGGCGCCTACATCTACCCTCCTGCCGACAGCCCGACATTTCAAAGATGTCGGCTGGTTCACCTCCCGAAGCGACTGGTCAGACGCTAATGCGGTTATGGTAGGCTTCAAGTGCGGGCCGTTCAACGGTCACAGGGTCCAGCCTTATTACGAAAAACAGGTCGATGAAAACTGGCCTGAAACTGTGGACCGCAACCAATGGGATTCAGCAATGATATATGACCAGCTTCAAGGCGGCCATGGGCATCCGGATGTTGAGCACTTTAATATTTACGCATACGGTAAATGGCTGGCTATCGATGATTTTGGTTCCAAACCCAAGTACACGTGGCAGCACAACACCATTCTGGTAAATGGCACCGGTCAGCTCGGCGAGTATAACCCCAAAAATCCCGATAGCTACTTCATGAGAGATGAGGTTATAGCGGCCAAAGGTACTAGTATGATTGTCAAGGTTAAAAGCAAAACAGACGTCAAGGGTAAGGGCAAAACAGAGTATGAGTATCTTATCGGTGATGCAATGAACATATATAAAGACCCCAACCTGACGGGCTTCCGCCGGCATTTCGTTTATCTCAAGCCCGACATCGTGATAATCGCCGATGAGCTAAAGGCCGCTGTCAATACCGATTTGCAATCGAGACTTAACGTTGCCTCAACTGCCACTATCGCCGGTACAGGTGACAACTATGTGGTAACCAATGGAAATGTTTGTATGGACGTTCAATTCGTTCATCTCCAGCCGATTATCACATCAATCGGCACGCAAACCGGCGGAGGCATAACACTGCGTTCTTTGAGAGCTAATCTTGCCAGCAGCGGCTCAGACCTCCTTGTAAGCGTGCTTCACCCCAGAATGAATACGGATGCCCCGAGTGTTATCACGCAGTCGATTAGCGGCTCTGTAATCAACCTGACGATTCAGTGCGGCGCACGCACGGTAAATGTCAGTCTCGACGTGGCTGCGGATGAAGTGGAAGTTCTTTGATAAACAAAAAGCAGAAGTCTTGCTGTGCAGGTTTATATCTGCTTGTTATAACAATAGGGCATTGAAGCGTGGCGACCGTGAAGGTCGCCACGCTTTTTGCATAAAACCCGTTTAATACCGTCGCTTGCAAAAACAGCATATCGCTTTCAGGAAAAGAAAACCCGAAAGACCGCCGAAAAAAACGAAAAGCTAATCCCCAAAACCAAACAACAAATCGAACAGTACAAACAAGCCAAACGCCTGCCTTCGCCAAATAAATAAAAACCATAATTCTTTAAGTTGAAAATATCGTATTCGCCGTATAGAATAAATATAGTGATTGTCATTCCCGCCAAGGCTTGCCCTGAGCGCAGCCTGCCGTGAGCAGAGTCGAACGGTCGAATGGGCGGGAACCCATAAATGACATAGTCTAAAAACTTCTTGAAAAGGAGTAACTATGGATTTCGGAAAAGACACTTTCTTCTGGCGGTTCAAATGGCACAGCGTTGTTATTTACGTCTCAATTCTGGTCGTTGTCCTGCTCTCATTCCTTACCAACATCTTTCGCACCCAGCAGGGCAACGCCATTCCCGAAATAGTATGGTTTCTTCTGGCGCTGATGCTCCTGGCCAGCGTCGTTGTTATGCTCTCGAAGATACCCAAAATACTCGATACTGTTTCGGAAAGTGCCGAGAAACTCGAAAAACTCAACTCCCTTCTTGAGAAAAATCGCGAAATGCTCGGCCTGATTAACCAGAACACGCGCCTCAGCGACCCCGCAAAGGCCATCGCCTCACGCGATGTCGACAAGCAGGCACTCCGCGAGGTCGTCTTCGACAAGCTTCAGCAGCAGGATTTCGACGCCACCAACGAGGTTATCGATGAAATCGCCAAATCCACCGTATACAAGGACCTCGCCGACCAGTTGCGCATCGAGGCCGAAAGATACCGCGGCGCAACCAAACAGGAGCGGGTAAATCAGGTCATCGCTCATATCGAAGACCTTCTTGTCGGCTACCAGTGGACCAGCGCAAGCGAGCAGATTGAAAAACTCATCCAGTCTGAGCCCGATTCCGAAAAAGCAAAGGCAATGCGCCAGCGGCTTCTCGACAAAAAAGCCGAGCGAAAAAGGATACTTCTCAACGCCTGGGACGATGCCGTCAAGCGGCAGGCCACCGACCGCAGCCTCGAAATCTTAAAAGAGCTCGACCAGTATCTGACCCCGAACGAAGGCTTGGCGCTTCAGGAGGCCGCAAGAGACGTATTCAGAAACAAGCTCCACAATCTCGGCGTCCAGTTCTCGCTCGCCGTCTCGGAAAAACACTGGGCAAAGGCCTTCGACACCGGCCAGCGGATTATGCAGGACTTCCCGAACAGCAGAATGGCCGAGGAAATTCGCGAAAGGCTTGAAATCCTAAAGCAAAAAGCCGACCAGCAGGCCCAGCCCCAGTTTTAAGATTACCCCGGCTCAAAAATTACTTTTCTGCCGTCCTGTCTGCCATTGCTTGAAGAGCGAAGGCGGATGCCCCGGCGAAGGCGGAAGCTTCAAAATTACCCTGCTCTGTCAGTGATTATGCTCGCACCTGGCCTGCGCCAAACGCTCGGCGGCGAACTGCCAGTCGGCCATCTTCATAAAGGCGTCCACCCATTCAGCCCGGCGGTTCTGGTATTTCAGATAGTATGCATGCTCCCACACATCACAGACCAGTAGCGGCTGAACTCCCCACATCGTCAGGTCCTGGTGCTTCTCAGCCTGTAGTATCACCAGCTTGTCTGAGAATGGCTCGTATGCCAGAATACCCCAGCCGCTTCCCTCTACGTCCTTCGTGGCGGCGGCAAATTGTGCCTTGCACGCCTCCACCGACCCGAAGCTTTCCTTCATCGCCTTCTCCAACTCGCTGGGAATCTCACTTGCCCCGCCCGGCCTCATCGAGTGCCAGAACATCGTATGAAGTATGTGTCCGCTGCCGTGAAATGCCACCGCTTTCGACAGTGCTTTAATATCTGCAAAGTTGTTTGTCTTCCGCGCCGCCTCAAGTTTCTCTAATGCCGCATTAAGCCCGTTCACGTATGCCAGATGATGCTTGTCGTGGTGCAGCCGGACTGTCTGCTCATCATAGAGCGGCTCAAGGGCATTATATGCATAAGGCAGTTCCGGCAGAACATACTTGCCGTCCTTATACAGGCCATAAGCCATTATTGTAGTTACAGCCATAACAGTAGCTTTCATTGTATTCTCCTTTCATAAATTTTGGTTGTTTTTTATTGTCTGATTAATTTTGCTCATAATTACCCCCTGTTTGAAATCTCAAAATCATATATACACCGGGACCGCGGCGTTTGCAAGCATTAAATAATTAAAAAATGTAAATGTTGCCGGCAGCAGCGCAGAATTGGCTACTTCGTAGAGTCCTGTTTGGTTTTGTCTTGATACTCCAGGCCTTCCCAGCCGCCGCCGAGCGCCTTGTAGATAGCCACTATATCTGTTGATAACGCCAGGTCGCTCTGGACAAGCACGACCTCAGCCAAATGAAGAGACCGCTGTGTATTCAGCACGTTTAGAAAGTCCGTGCGGCCAAGTGTATAAAGTTGATTAGACAGCTTTACCGCTTCGCGATTTGCTTTGACTGCATCTGCCAGGTTTTTTCGCCGGACTTGTTCGCTGGCATAAGCGACAAGGGCGTCCTCCACTTCCTGCAGTGCTGTAAGGACTGTCTGTTTGTAAGTCGTCAGTGCCTGCTCTTGTCTGGCGTTCTGGGCCTTGATGTTATAGCCTATACGCCCTGCGTCAAAAACAGGCCAGTTCACGCCGGGGCCGACAAACCAGAAATTATTGTCGGAATTGCCCAGCCCCTTGAAGCTGGTGCTTTGGCGGCCCACCTCGCCGGTCAGTGAAAATCGTGGAAACAAATCAGCCGTTGCCACGCCAATCAAAGCCGTGGCTGCAGCAAGCCGGCTTTCAGCTCGCCGAATGTCCGCACGCTGCCTAAGTATATCCGACGGCAGACCCACAGGTATTTTCGGCGGTCCTTCCGGTATCGGCATATCCTGCGTCAGCAGTTCTGACATTGCCATCGGGTTCTCACCTAATAATACGCTGATTTGATGCATTGCCTGGTGCGCCGAGGCATCCAGTGCCGGTATTTGCGCCGATGTTGTTGATACTTGTGCTTCCGCCTGCGCTATGTCTAAGCTTGTTACCGTTCCCGCCTCAAACCGCCTGCGTGTCAGCTCAAGTGTATCAGTCTGTACCTTCAGGTTCTCTTTGGCGACCACAAGCTGGCGTTGAAAGCTGCGAAGTTCGATATAATTAATCGCCACTTCGGCAAGCAGTGACACAAGCACATCGCGGCGGTCTTCGAGGGCAGCCGAGACATTTGCATTGGCGGCCTCTACGCTTCTTCGAACACCCCCGAATACATCCAGCTCCCACGATGCGTCAAAGCCGGCCTGATAAAGGTTTAGCGGGCTTACATTGCCTCTGCCTGAAACGCCGACAGTATTGGAGTCGTTCTGACCGCCAGGCGCACCCCCGGCAGCGGCGCTTTGGCTGTTATGAATATGCTGATACGACCCGGCAGCATTGACCGTCGGCCACTGACCCGCAACGACAACCCCGCGTTGCGCACGGGCCTCCTGCAATCGCAATTCCGCCTGTTGCAGGTTTAAATTGCTGCTTATCGCCTGTTCGACCAGCTTGTCGAGCACCGGGTCGTTGAATTTTTTCCACCAGTCCGCAAGCTGCACCGGCTGCGCCTCAACAACCGAAGAGTTCATTTCACCCCATTCAGCCGGCGTTTCCGTCTGCGGCGGCTTATAGTTGGGCCCGACTGTGCAGCCCCACGAAGCCAAAAGCAGCATTATACACACCACCGAAGCGCCTGCCGTCCCGTGGCTTGCACGGAAAAACGATGTCTTGTTCAGCACCTTTTCCTGGAACTCTTCGAGATACAGATATATGGCCGGTGTTATATAAAGCGTTATGAACTGCGAAACAAGCAGCCCGCCCACCACCACCAGCCCCAGCGGGCGCCGGCTTGCGCCGTCGGCCCCATAACCAAGTGCGATTGGCAGCGCGCCCATCATCGCCGCAAGAGTCGTCATCACAATCGGCCTGAACCGGTCCATACTCGCCTGATGTATTGCCTCCTCGGCGCTCTTGCCCTCATCTATCCTCGCAAGTGCGAAATCCACAATCATAATCCCGTTTTTCTTCACTATCCCCATCAGCATAAACATCCCGATAAACGCATACAGTGACGCCTCTTCGCCGAAGATATATAATGTTGCCAGCCCCCCCACCAGCGCCACCGGCAGCGAAGACAGCACCGTTACAGGGTGCAGGTAGCTTTCGTATAGAATACCCAGTATCACGTACATCACGAATATCGCCATAAACATCAGTACCACCAGGCCTCGCATCGTGTTGCGGAAAGTCAGGGCGTCGCCCTGCAGCGCGCCTTGCACAGTGGTGGGAAGCACTTCGCTGGCCGTCTTCTCGATGAAATCTGCCGCTTCTCCCAGCGATGTCCCGGGCCGAAGATTGAAAAAAAATGTTACGCTGGTGAACTGGTTTATGTGGTGCACCGCCTGCATACCCAGAATCTGGTGCCACGTCGCCACCGCTGACAGCGGCACCGTCCGCTGACCGTCATCGCTCCTTATGTATAACAGCGACAGGTCTTCCGGCTCCCCACGGTCTATGTCCCTTGCCTCGATGATTACCTGGTATTGGTCGCTCGGTCGCTTTATCTGGTAAACGTAGTTCTCCGAATAGGCGTTCTGCAGCAGGCCCAATATCCGGCTGGATGATATACCGTAGCTCTTGGCCTGCTCGCGGAGGATTTCGATTTCCAGCAGCGGCGTATGATTGAACAGGTCGGAGCTGACAGTCGCAAATCCCTTGAATTGACTGAACCCGGCCATCAGTTTTCCGGCCACGTCATAAACCATATCAGGGTCGATGCCCGAAATCGCATAAGCGTACTGGCCCTGCTGTGTCGCCGTTGCTCCCGTGCTTATCGATAGCACAGGATTAGGCTGTAAAATCGCAAATATCCCCGGCACGTTGTTCCTTATGTCGGCCATAAGTCTACCCGCAACCTGTTGGATTGGTTCCCGTTCCCCGGGGTCTTTGAGAATTGCCAGCACAAATCCCTGGTTGGACGCCAGAAACGGCCCCCTGTTGGTCGCTGTTACCGTCATCTCAACGGCAGGATTGGCGTGAACGGCCTTTTCGACCTCCGCTTGATATGCCTGCATCTGGTTCGGCGACGACCCTTCCTGTGCTATTATCACCCCGCGAATGAAGGAGCTGTCCCCTATCGGTAGAAACGCCTGCGGCACGTGTTTGAACAGCCAGACCGTCCCTGCCATACAGATGACCCATATCATTGCCGAGACCCATCTGTTCCGCAAAAACCACCAGAGCGACACGCCGTAAACGTCCAGCACCTTTCGCAGAATCTTCCCGGCTATCCGTTCCATCGCCGTCTTCTTTGTCCCCTCGCCTCGCCCGCCGAGCATCCTCGAACACATCATCGGCGTCAGCGTCAGGGACACAACCCCGGATGCCAGGATGGCAATTATCACGGTAATCGAAAATTCCCGAAAAATTCGCCCTATCAGCCCCCTCATAAAAACCAGCGGGATGAACACCGCCGCCAGTGAAATTGTCATCGCCACGATGGTAAAGCTGATTTCGTTGGCGCTCTTCAGTGTTGCCTCGATGACCCCTTCGCCGAACTGCTCCATCCGCCGCACCGTGTTCTCAAGAAATACTATCGCATCGTCAACCAGGAACCCTACCGTCAGGGTAAGCCCCATCAGCGACAGGTTGTCTAAGCTGTACCCCAGCAGACGCATCGCTATGAACACCATCAGCAGCGAAAGCGGCATCGCAAGTGCCGGGATGAGCGTGTCGGTGGCGCGGCCGAGAAACAGAAAAATTACAAACACAACAAGGAAAAATGCAATTACCAGCGTTTGTTTCACATCATTGATGTTGTTCACGATATTTTTGGAGCGGTCGTAAATCGGCATTATTTGCACCGAACCGGGTAGTTCCGCGCGGATGACCGGAAGAAGGTCTTTTACCGATTGGGCGACCTCCACCGCGTTCGACCCCACCTGCCGGAATACCGCAAGCACCACTGTTGCCGACGGCACACTCTGGCCTCGCACCCAGAACCGCGTCTTCATTCGTTCATCCACCAGCGAGTCATACACCTTCGCCACGTCTTTAAGGTAGAGCGGCGCGCCGTTGGGTGCTGCTACGATAAGGTTCTCGTAGTCCCTCACGCTGTCGAGCTGTCCCTGCGGCTGAAGCAGCAGTGTATGGTGCTCGCCGTCAAGCTGCCCGGCCCCCTGGTAGCTCGTGTTATTTTGGATGGCCCTGTTCAAATCGTCTATCGTAAGACCCCGCACCGCTGTCGCCGATGTGTCCGCTTTTATTCGGACCGCAGACTGCGCCCCGAACACGCCCACCTGGCTCACCCCCGGCAGAATATTTATCCGCTGACCTACCTGCGTCTTTGCGTAGTCATACAACTGGCCGGATGTCACCGAGTCGCTTGTCAGGCCTATATAAATGATGGGTTGGTCATTCGGGTTTACCTTGACAAAGGTCGGCGGACTCGGAAGGTCCAGCGGCAGTTGTCTCGTCGCCCGTGTAATCGCCGCCTGAACGTCCGTCGCTGCTGCGTCAACGCTTTTCGAAAGGTCGAACTGCAGAATAAGATTCGCAAATCCCTGGCTGCTCGATGATGTGACTAACGACAGACCCGGAATCTGCATAAATTGTCTTTCAAGGGGTGTCGCTACGTTGTTGGCCATCGTTTCAGGCGTTGCCCCGGGATAGCCAACCTGCACCTGGATGACAGGATAATCCACTCCCGGCAGGTCATTTACCGGCAGCTCCCTGTATGTAAGTACCCCGAATAAGGCGGCCGAAACCACCAGCAGCACTGTCATCACAGGCTGACGTATGAATGGCTCGGATACGTTCATCGATTATTGTCTCCCGGCTCCCGGCTCTTCTGCGGATACCCCTGTCCCTCTCCGCCTTGCTGCTCCGCCTCCCGCACCAGCACTTTGCCCGCCGGTCTTATCGTAAGATGACCGCTCGTTACCACCTTTTCGCCGGCCTTTAATCCCTCGGTAATCACCACCAGTTCGCCTTGTCGCTGCCCCGGCTTGACCAAGCGAAACTCCGCCGTCGAGTCAGACCTCACCACGTATACGTAAGACCCTTTCTGGCTTATCTGTACCGCCTCCGACGGTACCAGCACCGCTTCCTTCCTGGTTTCCAGAACTAACCTCACGCGGACAAACTGCCCCGGCCAGAAATAATAGTTCCCGTTCGCCAGCGTCGCACGAAGTTTCACCGTCCCGCTCTCCTCCTGCACCGCGTTGTCCAAAAACGTCAGGTCCCCTTCGTGAATATCGCCCTCTGGCCCGTTGGGTATCTGCACCTGCGCCTTCAATGTCCCCTTCGCCATTGCGCCGCGGACCACCGGCAGCTCACGCTCCGTTATGGTAAAATCTGCGTATATCGGGTCCATCCGCTGAATCACCAGCAGCACAGGCCCGCTGCCCGCATTGCTGTTCGTTGTCACTACGTTCCCGGTGTCAATCAGCGCCTGGCCGGCCCTGCCGTCTGTCGGTGAATGAATATGACAGTAGTCTACGTTCACCTGCGCAGCTTCTATCGCTGCCTTGCTCGCCTGCACCTGCGCCTCGCTCACCGCCACGGCGTTCTCTTTCGTATCGTAATCTTCCTTCGAAATTGCCCTTGCCGGCAGAAGCTCTTTCGCTCGCTCGAATTCCAGTTTTGCCAGCGCAAGTGACGCACTGCTTTGCGCCAGGCTCGCCTTCGCCTGCGACAGCGCCGCCTCGTAAGACCGTGCATCAATCGTGAACAGCAGGTCACCTTTCTTCAGGTTCGCTCCGTCTGCAAAATGTGTCCCTGTTATCTGTCCCGAAACCTGGGGCCGGATTGACACCACCTCCATCGCAACACACGTCCCTATTTCGTCGATGTATACCGGAACATCACTCGAAACAGCCTCGGCTGCCGTGACCGGCGGTACAGGCTGCTCCATCGCGCCGCCCTTTCTCTTGCAGCCGTAAAACACCGACAAAAATAACAACAGCGCTGCCGCTGTCGTATAGCGACAAAACCTTGTTCCTTCCGTCGTTTTGTATTCACCGCTCATCCTGTTTGTGTCCGAAAAACACATCCCCCTGTTTTTGAGCATAACCTGTAGTCCTGAAACACCATAATATACCTTAAATCCGCCCTTTTTGCAAGCGTCAAATGGCTAAAAACCCGCATATCTCACGGTCTCGCCTTTAGTTACATCCCTAAAACTTTGACAAAAACCCGCATTTGACGCACAATGCCGTTTATTGCTTATAACTTAAAATATTTCGGCATTTGGCTATGCTGTCTTCACAATCCCGTATGGATATTTACAGGCTTTTTGACCGAATCGCCCCTCGCTACGATGCCTTCAACCGCGTTTCTTCGCTCGGCCTCGATATCGCCTGGCGACGCCGTTTGGCCCGTCTGCTCAAAGGTCAGGACAGCCTCAGAGTTCTTGATATAGCGACCGGCACAGGCGATTTGTTGCTGTCCTTGTTTAATGCAGGATGCCCCATCTCTTCCGCCGTCGGCCTTGACCTGTCCTCTCGAATGCTCGAAATAGCCGGCAAAAAGCTTACTCACCGCAATCTTGCCCCCAAAGTCGTCTTAAAACAGGCCGATGCGCTCAGCCTGCCCGCACGCCCACCCGCTTTTTTATCTGCCTCACAACCGGTTTTCACAAACTCGCTTCTTGACACAAAAACTCTTTAGCCCGACAATAGATTAATAATTTTTTGTGAATTGTGAAAGGCAGGCAGTGACTCCTAAAGGCAAATACCTGTTTCCCGAAAAAAACCCGACTCGATACGGTGAAAGCCATCGGCGGCAGAACCTGTTTTTACCGGGAAAGCTGAAGGAAAGGTCAACAGACCAGAGATTACGAGGAGAATCACAGGAACGGGCTTATAAAATCATACTCAAATGGGCGGAGTTGGAATCGAGCGGCAAGCTTGAAAAAAAGAAAGAGACCGAACTTGAGGGTGAATTTCTTACACAGGTCTTCGGAGAAGCTTTAGGCTACAAGCTGTTTTCCGACGATGAAGAGACGTGGAACATCAAGCCGAAGTTTTCTATAAATGGCGGAGAAGCTGATGCGGCAATAGGAGTATTTCGACAAGGACAAAAAAATTCACCCTTAGCAGTCATTGAACTTAAAGGCCCTGTCGTCAATCTTGACCGGGATAAATTCAACGGGCGGACGGCGGTGCGCCAGTGCTGGGACTATCTCGACGAACTGCCTCAATGCCTCTGGGGAATCGTCAGTAATTATGTAAGCTTTAGACTCTATCACAGGGATCATACTACACGCGCGTATGAACATTTTGAACTTCAGGATTTGCGTGATATCGAAAAGTTTCGGCAATTCTACTATATTTTTGAACGCGGCGGATTACTTCCTGTAACGTTAGGTCAGCGGTCGAGAGGGGAAATTCTTTTAGATGATTCTAATCAGCGTCAACGTGAAGTTGGAAATGAACTCTACGAGGAATATCACAAAAACCGCGTACTACTGATACATTATTTGAAAAACATTTTGAATAAGCCTTTGGAAACGGCCATAAAGATTTCGCAAAAACTTTTAGACCGTATTATTTTTGTGGCGTTCTGTGAAGACAGAGGCCTTTTGCCGGAAAATTCCATATACAGGGCGTGGAGTCAGGTATCAGCGTTTGAACAGGTAACCAACCCTAAATGGCAGAACTTTTTAAAGCTTTTCAGAAGCATTGACAAGGGAAATCCAGATTGGGGCGTGCCGCCATACAACGGCGGTCTGTTCAGGGAAGACCCAGAAATCGATAATCTCAAATTAGTGGATGACTGGACGGATTTTTTCAAGGTCATCGGCAGTTACGATTTTCGCGATGAAGTCAATGTCGATGTTTTAGGCCATATATTTGAGCGAAGCGTCAACGATATAGAGCGGATTACGCAGAGCGGATTTTTTGAACCAAAGCCCGAAACTGAACAGCCGAAGATGGAAAAATCGGCTGAGCGAAAGCGATTCGGGATTTACTATACGCCGCCGGAGTTTACAGACTTTATTACAAACAACACTATCGGCAAAGTAATTGATGAGCAGTTTGCCCCGATAGCAAAACGACACGGCATAAAATATGAGGATGCCGAATTCGGCAAACCCGACAATAAACTGGCTCAATTCTGGTCTGAGTGTCTCAATGCGCTTCGAGAAATCAAAATAGTTGACCCCGCCTGCGGAAGCGGTGCATTTCTGATACAGGCATATTACTTATTAGAGGAGCGGTATCAGGATGTAATCGCACAGATAGCACACCACAGTCAGAAGGCAGTGGAGGAATTGTTTGAAGAAATTCCCAATTGTATATTGCACGACAATCTTTTTGGCGTGGATTTATCGCCGGAAGCCGTGGAAATAACGCAATTAGCGCTTTGGATACGCTCTGCACATAAGGGTAAAACCTTGGCGGATTTGTCAAAAAACATCGTATGCGGAAACAGCCTTGTCGATGATACTGCTGTCCATCCGGCAGCTATGAAATGGCAGGAAACTTTCCCCGACATCTTCAATCGGCCAAATCCCGGTTTTGACTGCGTTATAGGCAATCCGCCGTGGGAGAGAATGAAGGTGCAGGAAAGAGAATTTTTTGACGCGGCGGGCAAGCCGGAGATAGGCGGCGCAGTCAGTGCGGCCACGCGGCGAAAACTGATTGAGAAACTTGAAAAGGAAGAACCTGAGCTATACCAGCGTTATATTACTGCTAAAGATTCGGCAGAAAAGGCATTGGATTATATACGCAGGTGCGGGCGATATAAACTCACAGGCAAGGGGGATATAAATACATACGCCGTCTTTGCGGAGCTCGCAAAGAATATTGTTGCACCCGATGGGAGGGTCGGGATTCTTGTGCCGTCAGGAATTGCGACCGACCATACTACGAAAGATTTTTTTGGTGAATTGGCGAAGACACAGCGACTTGCGGGCTTATACGATTTTGAGAACAAGGCCCCCATCTTTCCCGATGTCCATCGGTCATTCAAATTCTGTGTATTGCTCTTTGGAGGCCAAGAGAGAAAATTTAAAGAAGCAGAGTTTGCCTTTTTTACTCATGAGATGGAGGAATTGAAGGACAAAAAGCGGCTCATAACTCTTTCCGCAAAGGATTTTAAACTGCTCAATCCAAATACTAAAACGTGCCCGATATTTCGAAGCAGTAGAGACGCAGAACTTACAAAGGCAATTTACAAACGCGTGTCTGTTCTGGTCGACAGAAACCGCAAAGAAGGCGGAAACCCCTGGGGCATAAGATTTTTTACAATGTTTCATCAGACCAATGATGCGGAACTTTTTAAGGATGCTGGTGAGCTTAAAAAGGCAGGATTTAAACTTGGTGGAAATATCTGGAAAAAGGGGAAAAAAGTATTTTTGCCGCTTTACGAAGCAAAGATGATTCAGATGTTCGACCACCGCGCTGCAGGCGTAATAGTGAATACCGAAAACTGGTTCAGGCAAGGTCAAACAAATGGAACTTTCCTGGTTCAGCATCAAAATCCTGAATTCGCAGTGGAACCGCGATGGTGGGCAGATAAGAGTATCGTTGAGAAAAATCTTGGAGAATCGACATCGTCTGCGCTATTGGCTTTTAAGAACGTAACGAGTCCGACAAACCAGCGGACGATGATAGCGGCATTTATTCCTGTTGTCGGCGTGATAAATTCGGCTCCGCTTATTCGTGTTGGTGAAAAAATAAACCCAAGGTTGCAAAGTTGCCTTCTGGCAAATCTAAATGCGTTTGTTCTCGACTATGTGGCAAGACAGAAAATTGGAAACGTCAATTTGAATTTCTTCCTTATAGAACAGTTTGCTATGTTTTCGCCGGACTTCTATGCTGAAAAATGTCCCTGGGATAAAAAACAGACATTAGAGAAGTGGATTAGCGAGCGGGTTTTGAAGCTGACCTGCACGAGCAACGATATGAGGCCATTGGCGAAGGCAGCGGGATTTAAAAAGGGCGTGCATAAATGGAAAGATGATGAGCGGGCCGAACTTATGGCTGAGCTTGATGCTGCTTATTTCCTGCTCTACGGCATAGAGTGCGAAGATGTAAAATATATCCTTTCTACGTTTAGCGGTGCAAAAGAAGATGATGAAAACATTTTAAGCGCCGGTGGCATCATCGAACGCATATTGCGGCATTATGATGAGTTGTGCGGAAAGTAAAATGAATTAGTCTCGCCTTTCAATCATTTACGCAGAGGTCTGACAAAGAAAATCCCAAAATCGCAAAAAATCTTTCAAATCCCCTTACTCCTTATTCCATAACAACTTATCTCTTTTTTGCCTGCCCTTCGTAGCCCGCAGGGCGAAGTAGGGTCGACCAAAACGCGCATCTCCGCCTTATTAAGGGGGACGTCTTTTTACGAAACGGAGTCCCCTTAGGAGACTACGAAATATGAACTACGAACCCCAATTTCTAATTCACCAATTCTCTAATTCGCTAATTCACTCCGCCTTCAGCGGGAATAGGTCAATCAAAAATAACAAATTATGCAAAACGAACCCAATTTCCGAAATGCCCAAAATGGTCGTAACCTTAGTAAAAACAACGAATTACAATGAACTATGAACTGTTATTCAAAACGAACCCAAACGAACCCAATCTTGTCCGCCGTCCTGTCCACCGTAGCTCAAAGAGCGAAGGTGGAAGCTTCAGCGAAGGAGGATTTTCCCGCCCCTACAATCGTTAAATTTTGCCCATCTTACCAAAACCTTTTTATGCGCTGTGCTTAAGAATCGCCGCATATCCGCCGTCATAGTCGAACGCTCCGGCCCCCGGCAGCGTCAGCAGCTCGGTTTCCAGCTCAAAAACAGGGTTTTGCCGGAGAAAATTTTTTATAATCCCCGAATTTTCGTCTTTTTGAATGCTGCACGTGCTATAACATATTTTGCCTCTTGGTTTTACGAAAGTTGCGGCGGTCTGCAGCAGCTCGGCCTGTGTTTTCGCCAACTTTTTTATTGTGCCGGGCTTTATCCTGTAACGGGCCTCGACTCGCTTGGCGAGCACGCCGGTATTCGAGCAGGGTACATCAAGCACAACCGCATCAAAAGCAGCTTTCGCTAAGTCATCTTTTTGCAGGTCGTTATAATCAACTGTGCTTATGCTGTTCAAGCCGAGTCGGGCAACGTTTTCCGAGATTTTTTCGAGACGTTTCTTATTGGTATCGGTCGCAATAATTTTTGCCTTGTCGCCTGTAAGCTCAGCCAACTGGGCGGTTTTTGTGCCGGGTGCGGCGCAGAGGTCAAGCACTGTCCAGTCGGCGGTCGGCCTGAGCATCTTTATCGTGTATGAGGCGGTCATATCCTGAATAGTGAAAAGGCCCTCGGCAAAGCCCGGCAGCTCCGGCACCAACTTCGGGCTTCTGATTTTCAGCATCGTGCCATCGGGGGTCGTTTCGCAGTTGATTTCTGCCTGCCGAAATTTTTCGGCAAGCTGCTGTAAGGTTATTTTCAGGGTGTTGGGCCTGGCGTAAATACCCGGCTTGCGATTACTTGCGTAGCAGATAGCCTGCGTTTTTTCTGCACCGAATTCTGTAAGCCAGTCGACCACAAGCCATTCGGGCAGCGAAAAAGCAGCGGCGAGGTAATCAGCCGGCGACTTTTTCGGGTCAGGCAAAATATTTGTATCAAACTGGCAGCCGGTCGCAGCGGTTTGCGGAAGTGTCCTTCGGTCATAAGCATCTTCGAGCGGCGTTTGACGATTTTGGATGTGCCTTGCGATTTGCCGCAGGACCGCATTGACAAAACCAGTCTGCCTTCTGCCGGCAAAGTTTTTGGCGTTTTCGACCGCCTCGTTGATAACCGAGTATTCGGGCGTCGCAGGGCTGTAGATAAGCTCATAGACGCCGATGCGAATAACGTTCAGCAGTTTGTCCGGTATTCTTTCAACAGGGCGACCAGCCAGTTTGGCTATCGCCAAATCAACAGCAATGCGGTTTCTTATCGTGCCGAAAACAAGGTCGGTGGCACGTTGTCTTTCGCCGGTTTCCGGCAGGAGTTTGATTAGTATGGGGCCGGCGTAATTAAGCAGGGGGTCAAAGCGATTGAGGACAGCCGCCGCAACAGCCCTGGCGGTTAATTGTCTCTGGCTGTTCATATATTCTGGTTATCTATCTTTACAAACAAATCGCCGGGTTTGGTTGCTCGGCCGTTAACAAAGTCTTTGAATTCCATAAGGTTTGCGCCGTCCGGTTTAATTTTTGTAATCTTCAGGGCGTTTTGGCCGCAGATAACATTAAGATTTTCATCGAGCGTTCCCGGCGGCAATTTCGCAGGGTTTGAGGTCTCGATTACTTCGGCAGATGCGATAATCACCCGGCAGGATTTTGAGGTTTTTTTCGAGGTGTAGACCGCAGATGCGCCGGGCCAGGGCCATAAGCCGAGTATCTTTCGCCGCAACGACAGGGCAGGTTCGGTAAAATCCAGAAAGCCGTCTGTTTTTTTTAGTTTTCGTGCCGGTGTGGCTTTTGTGTGGTCCTGCGGCGTATAGGTAATTGAGCCGGCGGTGATTTTTTGTATGGTCTCTATCAGCAAAGGCGCTGCGATTTTGGCCAATCTGTCGTGAAGCTCGCCTGCGGTCTCATCAGCACCGATGTCGGTCTCGACCTGTGCCAGAATATCGCCGGCATCCATTTTCTCAGCCAGCGTGATTATGCTGATACCTGTCCGGTGCTCGCCGTTTATTATTGCCCAATTTATCGGGGCTGCGCCGCGATATTTGGGCAGCAGTGAAGCGTGAACGTTAATCGCACCTTTTGCAGGCAGTCTTATCAGCTCGTTGCCGATTTTTTGGCCGAATGCGATTACCACAATCAGGTCTGGCCGCAAAGCGGCAGCTTTGTCAATAATCTGCGGCGTGTTTATGTTGTCTGTTTCAATATAAGGTATTGCAACTTTCTGCTGAGCAGTCCAGAGGGCAACCGGCGTCGGGGTAAGTTTCCTGCCTCTGCCTGCCGGCTGCGGCATTTGGGTAATAATCAATTCGGGACTATTGCCTGACCGAACTAGCGCATTTAAGCATTCAATCCCGAATTCACCACTGCCAATGTAGACTATTTTCATATCGCGTAGCGTACAGTTTCTGCCAACTGTTATTTTGTGTTATTTTCGTAATCTTCTTTGAGCTTTTTGAGCTGTTTTCGATGCGATATCTTGGCGGCCTGGCTCATCCGGTTGACGATTGTTACCCCTTCGATATGGTCATATTCGTGCTGTAAAGCCCTGGCGTAAAGACCTTCGCCTTCTTCGGAAAATTCGCTGCCGTTCAGGTCGGTGGCTGTAACTTTGCATTTTTTATATCGGCGAATCTTTGTATAAACGCCCGGCACCGACAGGCACCCTTCCTCAATTAAGGCAACCTCTTCTTCCGGTGTGATATTCGGGTTTATGTATACCTTGACAGCCTCTCTGGTTGAGTTAAGCGAGATTATAAACAGCCGAAGCGGCACACCGGCCTGCGGGGCAGCCAGCCCGACGCCTTTTTTTTCGAGCATTATATCTGTCATCCTGTCGATGAGGCTGCGAATATCCTTATCGATTTTTTCCACCGGCTGAGCAGGATGAGTCAAAACATCCGCGGGGTAATATGTGAGGCGACATTTTTTAATATCTATCATTTTAACTGTTAAACTCATCTCCCGAAAATGTATTTCCCAGATAGAGTTTTTTGACGATTTCGTTGTGGATGATGTCGGCGGGAGAGCCGGCGCCGATTACCTTGCCGTGGTCGATTATATAAGCGGTGTCGACTACTTCCAGCGTCCTTTCAACATTATGGTCGGTAATTAAGATGCTGACGCCGGAAGCGACGAGTCGCTGGATTTCGTGCTGAAGGTCTTCGACCGTAATGGGGTCGACGCCGCTAAAAGGCTCATCGAACAGGATTAACGAGGGGTTAGTAATCATAGCCCGTGCGATTTCAAGTTTTCTGCGTTCGCCGCCTGAGAGGAATCTGCCCTGGCTGTCGGCGACATCGTTCAGTCCAAAACGCTCAATAAGCATATTCGCCTTTTTATTGCGTTCGAATTTAGTAATGGACATAGTTTCGAGGATTGCATAGAGGTTTTCTTTGACTGTCAGCCGCTGGAATATGCTCGGCTCCTGCGAGAGATAACCGATACCCAGCCGGGCCCGTTTATACATAGGCAGGTTTGTAATATCCCGGCCGTCAAAGGCCACTGTGCCGCTGTCGGGCGTAATCATACCCATAATTATCCTGAAAGAGGTGGTTTTTCCGGCGCCGTTTCGCCCGAGAAGGCCCACGATACTGCGCTGCTGAATAGTGATGGATATATCGTTTACGACCGTTCGGCCGGAATACTTTTTTACCAGATTATGGGCTTCGAGAAGAATCATATCCTGTAAAAGATGCCTTTTAATTTACGATTCAAACCCGACATTACAATAAATCGTAATTATAGCAGCAGTAATAGTCAAAAGCAAACCGTCTTTTTGCCGGCGGAGGTGAGTTGTTAAAGGTTGGCTGTTATTTTTCGCAGGGGCGATAAAAGTTCTGGCATTTTGGCGAACTTTTTGCTATTAAGGTGTAGTTTAAAATCGTGCAAGTGGTTGGTTTTGTGTTAGATATATATGTTTGCGCTTATAAGCGACATTCATTCAAATCTTGAAGCCTTAACGGCAGTTCTGGCTGATATAGAGAAACGCGGCATAAAGACCATTTATTGTCTCGGCGATGTGGTCGGCTATGGCCCGAACCCGAAAGAATGTCTGGACATAGTTATAAACAGGACCAGGTGGTGCGTTCTGGGAAATCACGATTACGGGGTTTTTTATGAACCGACCAATTTTAACTACGGTGCGGAGCAGGCAATCTTCTGGAGCCGGGATGTTCTGGAGGCCGGTGATAAAAAAGAAACCCGCGACCGGTGGTGGAGTTTTCTGGGAACGCTGCCGATGCGCCGGTCGCTGAAAGCAAAGCTGGGTGATGAAACGGCGCTGATAGATTTTGTGCACGCCTCGCCGAGAAAGCCAATTAGCGAATATATATTCCCCGACGATGTTTATACCAACCCGGTAAAGGTCAGGATTTTGTTTGAGCGGGTCAAGCACATCTGCTTTGTGGGTCATACGCATCTGCCGGGTGTGTTTCTCGATGAGCCTGATTTTTACCTACCTGATGAGCTTGGCGGTGTCTACCCGATTGTGCCGGGTGAGAAGGCGATTGTTAATATCGGTTCGGTCGGCCAGCCCAGGGACAAAGACAACCGTGCGAGCTATGTATATGTCGAAGACAATGAGGTGCATTTTGTCCGGCTGGAATACGATTACGAAACTACCGTAAAAAAAATACTGGCGGAAGAACGGCTGGACAGTTTCAACGCCGAGCGACTGCGAGACGGCAGATAAAGACTAAGGTAATTATGAAGAAAGTTTTGGTCTTCAGTATTGTAAGTTTTGCAGTTTTTTTTATCTGGGCTGGCAGTGGTCTTTGCCAGGATGCTAATGAACCGCCGAAAATGGAGGCTGTTGTTACTTTTACCGCAGAAAACGCCCATGCAAAAATTGTTACGCTCGGCTCGTTAGACCCCAAAAGCGGTTTTAAGTTTCTGGTGGAATTGAACGCCAAAGGGGCGGCAATCAGCAAAGTAACCTTTAGCGATTTTTATGAACGCAATTATAAGGAGCGTAAGCAACTGGTAATTCTTTCACCTGTGCGTTTGCCTGGCGACAGGGAAATTTCGTCGATGGCGAGCAAGGAGTTTGTGTTTGTCCAGCAGAAACAGCAGTTGCTTCTGGATGAATTATACTGGAAAGGCGGCGATGTTATTGCTGAACCGAACGGTTCGCAGATGAGCCGGTTCGAAGCAGACATTATAGATTTATCGGGCGGGTCTGTTGCCAGGCTGATTAAGACTTATAGGATTTTCCCAAATAGTTACCAGTTGGATTGTGATTTGACCATCGAGAATCTCAGCGGCAGTGAGCAAAAGGTGCAGTTCGGGTTGGAAGGACCGGTCGGAATAGAGAGGGAGGATACCAGGTCCGATACGAGAAAGGCAGTTGCCGGCTTTAGAGATTCCAACAACCAGATTACCAGTGTAAGGCTTGATATCAAAAAGCTCAGTCAGGCAAAGACAATAGATGATGTGCGATTGGTAAAACCCGGCGACAATTTTCTGTGGGCTGCTGTTACTAACAAATATTTTGCCGCCATACTGGTGCCTCTGCCGGAAGGAAAAAAAGATTATTGTGACTGGGTAACGGACAAAGTCGGGCAGTTCTACAACTTTGACGGGGATGTGAGCTTGGACAGCGGCGATGAAACAATCGGGGTCGGTTTAAGGATAGGAACAATCACGCTGGCCGCATCGGGGACGGAGGGCGGCTCGAAGACATATAATTTCCAGTTGTATATAGGGCCGAAAGACAAGCAAATCTTCGATAAAAACCAGCAGTATCGAAACCTGGGATTTTTCCAGGTGATAGATTTTATGCCGTGCTTTTGCTGTCCTACCGCCATTATAAATCCGCTGGCGTTCGGAATACTGGCGGCGATGAAATGGATGTATGGGTTTATTCCTAACTACGGCGTGGTGATTATTATACTGGTATTTATAATTCGCATCATTATACACCCGCTTACCCGCAAAAGTCAGGTCTCGATGAGCAGATTCGGCAAACTCGCCCCGAAGATGGAGGAAATAAAGCAGAAATATGCCAACGACAAGGTCGAGCAAAACAAGCAATTGATGAAGCTTTACAGGGAAGAGGGGGCATCGCCGATTATGGGTATGCTGCCGATGTTTGTGCAGATGCCCGTCTGGATTGCGCTGTATAGTGCGATAGATGCCAGCATTGACCTGCGGGGAGCGCCGTTTTTGCCGTTCTGGATTACCGACCTGTCGGCACCCGATGCGATATTCAGATTCCCAATGGTGAACCTGCCCTTGCTGGGAAAACTGGATTCGCTTAACCTGCTGCCGATTCTGATGGGCGTGGCGTTTTATCTTCAGCAGAAACTCACCCCGCAGCAGCCCGCCGCCAATCCGCAAGCCGCCCAGCAGCAGAAAATGATGATGATTATGATGCCGATACTGTTCCCGCTGATGCTTTATAAGGCGCCTTCGGGGCTGAACCTGTATATTATGGCCAGCACCTTTGCGGGGGTCATCGAGCAATACGTTATCAAAAAGCACATCCGCGAAAAAGAGGAGCAGGAAGCTACCGGAATGGTTCCGACAACGTCCAAAATGGGTGGTAAAGTAAAAAAGAAAAAACCCAAGCCGTTCTTTAGAATGTAAATGTATTCACTCAACGATACCATCGCGGCGGTCAGTTCCCCGACATCAGCAGACAGGGTGATTGTTCGCATCAGCGGGCCGCAGACTACAGAAGGTTTGAACCAAATTTTTACACCACCGATTGCCAAATTAAAGGCCGGCATAGTGTCAGGAGAAATAACCGTTGCCGACAACTTGAAAATTGATGCAAAATTGTATGTGTTCCCGTCCCCTCATTCTTACACCGGTGATGATATTGCCGAGATTCACATTTATACAAACTCGAAGATTACCGAGGCTCTAATCGGGCGGTTGCTGGAAAAAGGTATCAGGCTCGCTGAACCGGGTGAGTTTACCGCAAGGGCTTACTTTAACGGCAAAATAGACTTATCGCAGGCCGAGGCCATAAACCAGATAATCACAAGTTCTAACGAATACCAATTGGCGGCGGCAGAAAAACTCTTCGCGGGCCGGCTGGCGCAAACAACAAAAGAAGCTGGTGTTGCTTTGTTGGACCTTTTGAGCCTTATTGAGGCTGGTATAGATTTCAGCACCGAGGATATTGAGTTTATAACACGCCCCGATGCGATAAAAAGGCTTGATAAGATAAAATCACAGCTTGAACAGTTATTGGCCGGCAGTATCAGCTATGAGTCGGTGATTGATTTGCCGACGGTGGGAATAGCCGGTGCGCCCGGCGCCGGTAAAAGCAGCCTGCTGAATAAACTGCTCGGCCGAAAAAGAAGCATTGTTTCAAAAAGTAGAAAGACCACCAGGGATATTTTAGCAGGCGAGTTTGCGCTGAGCCACAGCAGGGTTGTGCTGTTCGATTGCGCCGGCCTTGTGCAAAAGCCGCAAAATATTATCGATGAATTAGCACAGCAGGCAGCTATTGAGGCTCTTGGCAAAAGCTCGCTGGTCATATTTTGCGTCGATTTGTCAAAGCCGGACTGGGATGAGGATATTGCAATACGGCAGTTAATAAGCCCGGATATTCTGATTGCGGTCGCAACAAAATCCGATTTGCTGGATGAGTCTTTGCTGAAAAAACGCCTTGCTGACTTGAACAAATTGTTCGCTGTTGAATTTATGGCCACAAGTGCGAAAGCCGGAACAGGTATAGAATTGCTGCGGGATGCTGTTGACGGGAAGATAATCCAAAAAACCGGCCCTGAGACATCCGGCGGGGTTGCGCTTACCGCCCGGCACAGGCAGGCCGTTACGGAGGCAGTTGAAAATATCGCCAAAGCCGCCGCTGAACTGCAGGCAGATAATGACGAAATCGCCGCAATGATGTTAAGAACAGCCTGTCAGGATTTGTCCAACATCAAGCAAAATATAGATGAGAAGATTCTGCAAACCATCTTCAGCCGATTTTGCATAGGAAAATAAAAAATGTCAAAATCCGCTGCCCAGAAAATCGCAAACCGAAAATTGAACTGTCCGCTACCCGCTAAATGCTGTTCTCTACCCTCCGGTTTCCGCTTGGATAAAAAAACGTCTTTTTATGATGTTTTTTTCTCGCCAGGATACTTATTGCCTTCGTATAATGCTCAAGATACCGGATTCGTATCGTTTGGACGGCCCTGTATATATTTAGTGAGGACGTATTATGATTGTTGAAAAGATACCGCCGCTGACAATAGGCAGCATTAAAGCCAGGATTCCGATTATCCAGGGAGGAATGGGAGTAGGCATTTCTCTGTCCGGTCTGGCTTCCGCAGTTGCGAAGGCCGGCGCTATCGGCGTTATCGCCACCGCCGGAATCGGACAGTTCGAGCCCGACTGGTTCACCAATTTCAAAGAAGCAAACAAAAGGGCGCTGCGCAGGGAAATAGCAACGGTCAGGGCAAACACAGACGGCGTTATCGGCATCAATATAATGGTGGCCCTTTCGGATTTTGACGACCTGGTCCAGTGTTCCGTCGATGAGCGAGCCGATGTTCTCTTTCTCGGAGCGGGGCTGCCGATAAAGCTTCCAAAGACACTGCCGCTGGACTCGCTCGGCCGGCTTCACACCAAGTTTGTCCCCATCGTATCCTCGGGCAGGGCCGCTGACCTCATATTCAAGTCCTGGGCCAAACACTTTAACCACGTGCCCGATGGCGCGGTAGTCGAAGGCCCAATGGCAGGCGGACACCTCGGCTTCAAAAAAGAGCAGATTGCTGACCCTGATTACTCGCTGGAAAAGATACTCCCCGATGTAATCTCCGCGATAAAGCCCTATGAGCAGCAGTTCGGCAAAAGCATTCCGGTAATCGCCGGCGGAGGGATATACACCGGCCAGGACATCTACAAATTTATGCAGATGGGCGCAGACGGTGTGCAAATGGCCACAAGATTTGTCGCGACATACGAATGCGATGCTTGCGACGAATTTAAACAGGCCTTCATTAAATGCAAAAAAGACGACATCATTATTATCGACAGTCCCGTCGGCCTGCCCGGAAGAGCCATACGTTGTGAGTTCCTCGACAGGGTTGCGTCGGGCATCAAGGAACCGTTCAAATGTCCCTGGAAGTGTCTGAGAAGCTGTGATTTCAAAAACGTGCCGTATTGTATCGCCCGTGCACTGACAAATGCCAAAAAGGGCGACCTCAAGCACGGCTTCGCCTTCGCGGGCGCCAACGCATATAGAGTAGATAAGCTCGTCTCCGTAAAGGAGCTTATAGACGAGTTAATGAAGGGGTATGAACTTAGTGCCGGTCAAAAGGCCGCCGCAAACGTCCAATCCCAAAATCGGGCAATGACGAAATCGCCGCAATGATGTTAAGAACCGCTTATCAGGATTTGTCGAATATCGAGCAAAATATAGATGAAAAGATTCTGCAAACCATCTTCAGCCGCTTCTGTATAGGAAAATAAATCGCGGATAGTATGAGAGCGTATAGTTTTTATTACACCGTCTCCGTTATAGGCGGGTCGCAAATGTCAGTAACATAAATAGGCAACTATTTCTGGTTGTCACCTGAACCGGTTTTGTTATTTGAGGATTGAGAACTTTCTTGTGACGACCCTGCATTTCCCGACCCAGTTTTGCTGGAAGAACCCTCGGATTTTGGATTCAGTTTGCTAATACCTAATAGACTGAATCTTGTACTGGATTTCTTAGGTTGCGCAGTGTTTTTTGCATTTTCCTTGCCGCACATTTGCATAACTCCTTTTAAAATTAACTATTCAGATTGTTTGTCCGAATCATTGTTGCTGGATGAGCCTTCCGAGTTGCTTTGGTTAATCTGCTCTGGTTTAAGATTGGCAATCCCATTCAAGCTCCTTTTGTCGCATGGTTCGAGACCAGATATTCCATTTAAGCTTTCAAGAAGGTCTATAAGAAGTCTTTCGTATTTTTCCATTTTTCATTTCCTTTAGAAATTGCGTTAATTAACTCATTTTACCTAATGCGGCTATAAAACCAATAGCCAGTGAAAATACTATGCCCAAAATAAAAAAATAACTGGATATTCTATCAAGTCTGCTTAATACATAGTCTTGAGTTGCATTTTTACAAAGAACATCTTCTATGTGGCTGGAGTTTCGCTTAAAAATAAACATACAAGCCATTATCGTTACGAGAAAACAAATGACGGCAGCAGCATACAATAACAGTTCCCAATAGTGTTTTATTTTGACAGCACTGAGAAGGGTAACGAGAAGTCCGATACCCCCGCTTGATAGTGTAACCAGGAGTTTGTCCCGGTCCATCTTTGTTTGTATCCAGGCATTTACAAGAGCAGCATAGTATGCCACTTCTTTTTGCTGGTCTACATCTTCCTTTTTCTCATCCATTATAGTAAAATTTTCTATTTGTCTTTTGCTTCGAATTCGGCATCAATCACGTCGTCGCCGCCTTTTCGCTTTGTCTTGGCTTCGCGGGCGGCCTGCTCGCCTTCGCCGGGTGAAGCTGAAGAGGCCTGTTTTTTGGCCGCCTCTTCGTAAAGCGTCTTGCCTAATTCCTGGCCGGCAGTGCCGAGATTCTCAATGGCCCTCTTTATCGCATCGGCGCTGTCGCCTTTAATTGCCTCTTTAAGATTGTTGACAGCGTTTTCGATATTGCTGCGGGCCCCTGCAGAGACCTTGCTGCCGTGTTCTTTAAGGGTCTTTTCGGTCGAGTAGATAAGCTGGTCAGCCTGGTTCTTCAGGTCGACGACCTCGCGTTTCTTTTTGTCTTCCTCAGCGTGAGAGGCGGCCTCCTGCGTCATTTTTTTGACTTCCGCATCGCTTAATCCTGAGCTTGATTTAATCTCAATCGACTGCTGTTTGCCTGTGCCGAGGTCCTTTGCGGAAACGTTCAATATGCCGTTTGCGTCAATATCGAAAGTAACCTCAATCTGCGGTATGCCACGCGGGGCAGGCGGCATGCCGGAAAGCTGGAATCTGCCGAGCGTGCGGTTGTCTCCTGCAAATTCCCTCTCGCCCTGCAGGACGTGGATGTCGACGGTGGTTTGGCCGTCCGCTGCGGTCGAGAATATTTCCTTTTTGCTGGAGGGGATGGTCGTGTTGCGGTCGATTAGCTTGGTCATAACCCCGCCGAGCGTCTCAATGCCCAGCGAAAGCGGCGTAACATCGAGCAGCAGGATGTCTTTTACGCCTGTATCACCTGCAAGCACCGCACCCTGAATGGCGGCGCCTAACGCAACCACCTCATCAGGATTGAGGCTTTTGTTCGGCTCTTTGTTGAAGAGGTCTTTCGCTATTTTCTGAACTTTGGGGATTCTTGTTGAGCCGCCGACCAGCAAAACCTCCGCTATGTCTTTCGGCGAGAGCTTTGCATCTTCCATCGCCCTGACGCAGGGTTTTTTAAGCCGGTCAAAAACGTGGTCGCAGAGCGATTCAAGCCTGCTGCGAGTAAGTGTAATCTGAAGGTGCTTCGGCCCTGAAGCATCGGCGGTGATAAACGGCAGATTGACGGTGGTCTCAAGCTGGGTGCTTAATTCGCATTTGGCCTTCTCGGCGGCCTCTTTAAGCCGTTGATGCGCCATCGGGTCCTGCCGAAGGTCGATGCCTTCCTGCTTTTTGAACTCATCAGCGAGGTAATTTATCAGCACGGCATCGAGGTCATCGCCGCCGAGATGCGTATCGCCGTTTGTGCTGAGAACCTCAAAGACGTTGTCGCCGATGTCGAGAATCGAAATATCGAACGTTCCGCCGCCGAAATCGAAGATAGCGACCTTTTCGTTCCTCTTTTTCTCAAGGCCGTAAGCCAGTGCAGCGGCGGTCGGCTCATTGATGATTCGCTGGACGTTAAGGCCGGCGATTTTGCCGGCGTCTTTGGTGGCCTGACGCTGCGAGTCGTTAAAGTAGGCCGGCACAGTGATTACGGCATCTGTAACCTTATCGCCGAGATAGTCTTCTGCGGTTTTTTTGAGGTCCTGAAGAATCATAGCCGAGACTTCCGGCGGGGTGTATTCCTTGCTGCGGACGTCGACCTTGACAAGCTCTTCTGGGCTGCCGGTGATTTTATAGGGGACGATTTTTTCCTCTTCTGAAACTTCGCTGTGTCGGCGGCCCATAAAACGCTTTATGGAAAATACGGTGTTTTCAGGATTTGTGACCTGCTGATGCTTTGCAATCTGGCCGACAAGGCGTTCGCCTTTATCGGTAAAGCCAACGACAGAAGGCGTGAGGCGCGAGCCTGAAGAGTTTATAAGTACTTTCGGGGCCGAGCCTTCCATAACTGCGACGACGGAATTGGTGGTTCCGAGGTCTATTCCTATGATTTTGTTGGTAGCCATATCTAATTCCTTTCGTTATTTAATGCTTCCTGAATTTAATGTGCAAAAGCTGTGCCAGCAAGGGATTCAAAATGATATTAACGCATAACCTTTTATTTTTCAAGCGGTTAAGTTTTCGACGGCTATCCGGATTTTTGGGACGTTGTGCCATTTTGGCAGGTGGGAAATAGCGGGTAGCGGGTAGCCCGCCACAGGCGGGTAAACTCCAGCGGATAGAATGGATGGCAAGATGGGTAAAATTTAACGATTGTAGGGGCGGGAAAAATTGCGAAAAATTGCGAAAAATTGCGAAATTTTGCGAAAAATGATACGTTTTTTGCGAAAAATATATGCGATTTTGCGAAAAAAAGTATGGTTTTTGCAAAATTTTTGTGCGTTTTGCGAACTGAAAAAATTTTGTAGAAAAAATGAAAATTTGGGGATTTTTTCAAAAAGGGAGCTGCGTAAGTGATTGATTATCAGTTAGTTATGATTGATTCGTAGTGCGTTGTGCGGGGGCGTATTGCGCAGCACAGAGAGCAAACAACGGACAGGCAAGCGGCAACGTAAAATAAGGACTTACGGCAAATCATACCACTTAGTGGTATGATTTTTCAAGATAAAAATGCGTTTTCAGGGTAAAAACGCAGGTGTCGGTGTGCGGCGGGGGTAGGGGGTAGCGGATAGCGTAGAGCGTATAGCGGGTAGTGAATAGGAGCTTGTGGCTTGTGGCTTCCACCTTCGCCTCCTCCTTCGATAAATCTACAGAGGACGAGAAGGCTACGGTGGACAAGCGTGACTCGGGGAGGGGGAATTGAATGATGCCTACGGCACATAAATATCGAATATTGAATGTTGAATTTTGAATAACGAAGTAAAAAACATGGCGAGACGGCGAAATTGAGAATTTAGAAGTAAAAATGAAGAATTAAGAAAATTGTCGATGGTTCAACAAGCTCACGACAGGTCGTTCATTGTAAAAGTATTTTAATCGCTGATTCCGCTGATTACGCAGAAAAAATAAAAGAGTAAGAGTTTAGAACGAATTTAAACGGCTTTTTAGACAGGATTAACAGAATTTTTTGGTGGGAATTGTGTTGACAGGGATGCGGCGGTCGGCGATAATTGAGACAAAAATAAGCCGCAATGGTGCGGTCGGGTATATATTGGCATCGCAGAAGGAGTATAGAATATGCAAAAGTACACACCGCGTAGATCTCTTATATTTCTGATATTTGGTGCATCCGGCTCCGGCAAGTCTACCCTGACGGACGAACTTGTAGGCATGGGGCCTTGGGTGTCAACCCATACCAAAGGCACTGACAGACCTTCGCGGCGGTATGATGGCGAGGAGATTTTGTGCGAACCAAACATCTTGCCTTCTAAATACGACTACATCTACAGCCAATATGGACACAAGTATGGCATTCAGAGACGGCAGATAGATGCGGCCGTGCAGAAAGGCCAACACCATTTCATCATTTGCAACGACGTTGAGACTATAGAAGCAATCAGAAGAGATTACGGAGATAGCGTCAGAGTAGTATTCCTTCGCTTTGACTCGCCCCGTGAGACTCTTTTGGTGATCCAGAAGTCGCGCCGAATATCAGACGACGAGATTAACCTACGTCTCGAAAAAATCCGTGTGCTTAATCAGACTTTTGTTGACCACAGTGACCTGTTTGATGCTGTCATCATAAACAAGTTTGGTGCCCCTCCCTCAAAAATGATAACTCAACTCCAGCGAATAATTGCCGCGGAGGAAACCTGCTCTGGCGGAAAGAATTACGAGATTCAACGGGGATTTAAGGAGATTGTAAACACTGTTTCAGAAATCGAAAGACGTCTTCATTTACACGCCGAGCAACTCGGGGGCGTGGTACAAAGTGACTACATTTTCATTCTTATGGCGATGCTGAAAACGGACCCTCTGCTGCAAGACGCCCATGCTGCCATAAAGAGAGTTGCATCACGTCTCTGCCTTCGTGCAGAAAGAATTGACGATATAGCGCACATCGACCAGATAAATGATAAGGTTCTTGGGAGTATCCGCTGTGCGGAATACATAATCGCCGACCTCACACACGAGCGTCCAAATGTCTATTATGAGCTTGGTTACGCGCATGCCTTTGGAAAGAAGACGATACTAACGGCACGTGAGGGGACAAATCTCCATTTTGACATTAGGAACTATCCGGTGATCTTTTATTCCTCTTCGGTTCAACTTGAGGATGAAGTGGTGAAATTCCTTTCCAAGCTGGAGCAGAAGAGGCATAGAGTAAAGAAGATACGCAGAGGGAAGTAGAGATGTCAACAAAACAGTGGAGACGACGCGAAAAACGTAGAGACTAAGATGTAGAGGGCAGGATTCCGCTTTATGCAGAAAGATAAATTATAGGTGATTAAATGCCCATTATTTCAGAAAAGCCTTATCTTAGGTTCGAATATGAATACGATGGTGTAATAACAGTGCTTGAAGGTCGAGAGTTGGACAGGCTGTTAGATAATTTCTTTCGGAATTATGACGAACAACGCGAAAACGAAAGTAATAGGCAAAAGGCATTTACTGCTGCAACCTTATTGGCGTATCAGGATTTATATGGGGAAGATGTAATCTGCGAAGATGACCTTAAGAAGTTATCAACCGCAGATGCTCGCAAGGCCGATTTGTTTTACAAGGGGATGTTGTTAATGTTATATGAAATAACTTACCCTGACGAAGATTGGGAGAAAATCTTCCAAAACAAAAGAAACAACTTAACGGAATTGCTTAATGAAATCTTTATGTTGAAACCAAATATCTTCGGGGTCGGCATCGATGTAAATGCGAGTATCAAACGTTTTTTGCACCAGGTTAATGGTGGGAAATAATCGTGGATTACAAGTGGGAGTATTTCAACTATATTATGATATTATGGGGACGCCATACTTATTTTCATCCCACTACCCCACCTGCGGTGGGAGTAACCCCCTCAATAAATCGGGTATACAAAACCCCCTGCGGTGCAGGGTGAAAAATAAAAGAACCCCCAGCAGTGCTGGGGGCTAATAAACCCCCTGCGGTGCAGGGGGCTAAAGTTTTAAGGAGTAACCCACGCACCAATCTTTTAGAAAATTGGTCAGGTGTTAATAAAGATGTTAAAAGGGGACAGCGGTAATTTATCAGTGTTTGAGGGACGTGGGAAGATTGGTGCGGGAATGACAGAAATGAGATTGCTTCGCTGCGCTCGCAATGACAGAAAGTCGCCGTGCCGGCGACCGCTAAACGCTAGTTGTCAACTGTTAAGGGCGGAGCGGATAATCTGGGCGCGGAGGGCGTCACGGTGAGTGGGGTCAAGCGGTTTGCCGTAATTTATCTGCAAATGAGCGGGCAGAGTGAGCATAAACAGGCGGTTTATCGTGGCGATGGAAAGCTCCTGCGACTGATTAGTCTGATTGTCGAAGCCTTTGATTCTGCAAAGGCTTTCAATGGCGGGCGTCGAGGCGCCCATATATTTTCGCATATTTACGCCGAGCCGCAGGTGGCTGAGCAAAAACAGGGCCTCCTGCGAGCTAATCAGGTGCGCGTTTTTCAGCAGGGCGGTTGCACGGGATATTTTGTCGTCGAGAAGGTCGGTGTCTTTCGAGAGCAGCTGCTTGCGGGCCTTAGTTTCGTATTCGACAATTTCGGGGACGATTGTGCTCTCAAACTGCTGGACGACCTCTCTTTCTGAAACGCCGAGCGTGGCCTGGTTCGAGAGCTGGTAGAAATCGCCTGCGGCCTCTGTGCCTTCGCCGAACAGGCCGCGGACGGCGAGGTTCATATCCCTGGATGCGCCGAGGAATTTTTCGATTTGCGAGGTGATTTTCAGTGCGGGCAGGTGCAGCATAACCGAGACCCTGATTCCTGTGCCGAGATTGGTGGGGCAGGCGGTGAGGTAGCCATAGCGGGTGCTGAAGGCGTAATCCAGTTTTTCCTCTATCATATCGTCGATGTGGCTTATCTGCTTTGCGCACTGGCTTATCTGCATACCGCCTTTGAGGACCTGAAGGCGGAGGTGGTCTTCTTCGTTAATCATAGCGGTAAAGAATTCCTTCTGTGCGATGACGGCGCCTCGCGGGCCTTTGCCGAAGGCGAGATGGCGGCTGATGAGGTGTCTTTCGATGAGGAAATGTTTATCGAGTGTGGGAGCCTTGTCAATGCTTATGTAGAAGACCCTGTCGCCGAGGTCGAGTGACATCAGGCAGTCTTTGATTTTTTTGAGAATCTCCGATTTTTCCACGGCAGAGCAGCGGCTTAAGAATTTATAGCCGGCAAGGTTTCTGGCGAGGCGAATGCGGGAGGAAATAACGATATCCGCCAGCGGCCCTGAGCCGTCAAACCATTCGTTAATGTCGTTACTTATGTCGGTCAGCTTCATATCCGTTAATTTTCAGTCGCCCTTATCGTCCATTTGGGCAATCTGGTCGCGCAATTTTGCGGCGGTTTCATAGTCCTCGTTCTGGACGGCGATTTCGAGCTGCTTTCGGAGGTTGAGAAGCTCTATATGCTTTTTGGCGTCGGTGGGTATCTTGGAAGGAATCTTGCCGCAATGAGTGGTTTTGTCATCGTGGGCTTTTTTTATGAGCGGCAGAAGCGAATCCTCAAAGACCTCGTAATCATAGGGGCAGCCAAGGACGCCTTCCTTTCGATACTGCTCCAGGGTGAAGCCGCAATGGGGGCAGGAGAGTTTTTTGTCGGATAAGCCGAGCAGGTCTTCATCCGGCGACTGCGAGGCGAGCAGGCCGCTAAGAAGCTCATTTATGGGAATCTGGGTTTTTACGACGATACCCTGCTCCTGAGCACATTTTTCGCAGATGTGTATTTCTGAGCGGACGCCGTCGACAATCTCGGTCAGGTGAATGGTCGCATCATTTTTTTGACAATTTTCGCATAGCATAATTTTTGTGACCTCAAAAACATTATACCAGAATTACGCTGGAAATATCGACAAAAATAACAGGTCGCTGGAGAAAGATTTACTGTTTGCTGAATTTTGCGGAGAAGCCCGGCTCCTCGACGACTTTGACGGATATTAGTTTTACGCTGGCCGGAAGCTGCGGTTCGAGGTTTTGATAGATATATTCGGCGACCATTTCTGCGGAGGATGGGTTTTGTTTGAAAAAGTCGGATTTTTCGAGCGGGCCGGGACCAAACTGAGCGGTGATGTTATCGACCGCTTTTTTCAGACGGTGAAAATCCATAAGCAGCCCCATTTTATTGAGTTTTTTGCCTGACACATCAACTGTAACCAGCCAGTTGTGCGTATGCAAAGGCTCTTTTGAGCCATCCGGCAGGGTCAACTGATGCGAGGCCAAGAATTGCGTTTCGACGCTAATTGTGAACAAGGCAAGACTCCAGAGCACTGAGTTTTTTACGGCTGATTTTTTAAGGTTTCGAGCCGCCGACGTAGACGGGCGCAAATGGTTTTCGGGACCAAAGATGAGACATCGCCGCCGAGAGTAGCGACTTCGCGAATGAGGGTCGAGCTTGTGAAGCCGTATTTTTCGCCTGTCATAACGAAAACGGTCTCAATGCCTGCGACGGCGCGGTTGGTCATAGCGAGCTGGAATTCATACTGGATGTCGGTGAGGCTTCTCAGTCCGCGAAGAATGACGTCGGCTTTTCTGGCGGCGGCATATTCGACCGTCAAGCCTTCGAAGCTTTCGACCGAAACCTCGGGCATATCGGCGACCAGTTCGGAAATCATTTCGACCCTTTCTTCGGGAGAAAACAGGGGCGTTTTGGCAGGGCTTCTGCCGACCGCAACGATAAGCTCGTCGAAGAGTTTTCTGCCGCGGTTAATAACATCCAGGTGACCATTCGTGATGGGGTCAAAGGAGCCTGGGAAAATAGCTCTTATAAATTTTTTAGCCATTAAAGAGACCCTTTCATACAGGAATATTATTATATCGTAATCGCAGTGCGGGTCAAATGGCTATTATTGGCGGCGGTTTAAGCCTCGTTTTTCGTGAGTGATATAGGGATGTCGAGCCAGAAGGTGGAGCCTTTGCCGAGCTCGCTTTCGAGGTCGATGCTGCCTGCGAGCATAGCGGCCAGTTGTCTGCAGATGGCCAGGCCCAAACCGCTTCCAGTGGAGCGGCGTGTTATGGAGCCGTCTGCCTGCTGGAATTTTTCGAATATTTTTTCCTTGTCGGCGTTTGCGATGCCGCAGCCGGTGTCGGTTACCGCCAGGCGCAGTGTTTTCTCGTCCAGCATAGCGGCTCTAACATCAATTCTGCCATTTTCCGGAGTGAATTTTACCGCATTGCTGAGGAAGTTGGACAGGATTTGTTTGACCTTGCCGGCATCGGTGGTCAGTTCGGGGATGTTTTCATCGACGATTAAATTTACGCTTATATTTTTTCTCTGGGCCATATCGTCAAAAGCATCCGCAATTTCCCCGCAAAGCTGCTTTGCAGAGGTTTTTTCGACGTGGAGTTTCATTTTTCCGGCCTCGGTTTTGGCCAGGTCGAGGAGGTCGTTAATCATATTGAGCAGATTTTTACCGGCGTCGATGATGTTCCGGGCGTATCTTTTTCTTTTTTCGCCGATGACGGAATCGGGTTTATCGCGGAGGATTTCGGCAAAACCCAATATGGCGTTGAGCGGCGTTCTGAATTCGTGCGAGACGTTTGCCAGGAATTCGCTTTTTACCTGATTGGCCTTGAAGAGGTCTATATTTCGCTCTGAAAGCTCCACAATTTTTGCATCAAGCAGCCTGTTTGCCTGGCGGAGCTTCTCCTGGGCGGCATTGAGGGAGTCAAGCATATTGTTGAAGGCGTCGGCAAGTCTTTCGAATTCATCGCCGGTTTTGATGGAGCTTCTTATATCGAGGTTACCTTCGGCGACATTGTTGGCGATGGCGCGAAGCTGCCTGATGGGGCTGAGGATTACTCTTTGCGTGATTATATAAAAGGCAACGATGGCGCCGGTGCCGGCGATGAAGCCGGCGACGATGACCCAGAGACGATTTATAAGAGTTGTTTTGCCGAACTCGGCGGCAGGTTTTTCTATAAACGCTATACCTATCGGCTCATTACGGTTGAACGCTTCGGCGGAACCCTGCGGATTATGGCAGGATATGCAGCTTTCTGCGGCCTTGAAGATTCGTGCGTAACTGCTGTAAAGAGCGCCTTTTTTCCTAATCAAAGTCAGGTCGTTGTCCTTTTGCCTGTGGCCTTTGAGGATTTTAAGCATCTCTTTTTGTTCGTGGGACAATTGTTTGAGCTGGTTTTCGAGGTCCTTTTTGAAGTAGACCCACCGGATTTCAGGACTATTTACATCCAGCACCTCGCCATTGCCGTTCAGTGCGATGAAGGCCGTTTTGGCCGGCTCTTTAAGCTGGAAATGCAGATTAAACAGCAGGTCGGTTTTTGCGCGTCCTGCGTCAAGCGAGGCCTGTTTTGTGAGCTGGCCCATCCAGATGTAAGGCAGCAGAAGCGCGAGTGCGAGTATGACCAGAATTGCAAATCCGAAGGCGATTCTGCACTTTGCAGCCAGCGAAAACGGCGGCAGCCGAAACGCCTTCAATCTTTGCCGAAGATTTCCCAGGTTAATCAGCATAAACAGAGGCAGTCAATATACCATTCAATATACCATTGGTGCAATTAGTATACCATTCGCAGCCACTTGGCCGATTGGCCCTTACCGAGACATTTTAATTTTTTATCTTTGCGCATTCGTGAAAAGACTTTTTTAATCATAACCCTGCTTACACCGGGGCAGGCTCTCTGGATATCAGAAATGGAAAACTCACCGGTCTGCCTTTCGACAGCCGCTTCGACAATTCCTGTTTTCGCACCCCGCAAATGTCTCGTATTTGCGGCACGCTCCTCGAATTCCTTATAAGCAGAAAGCATGCTGCCTAAAAAATAATGCAGCCAGGGGGAAATGTCGTGCTTATCCTGGCGCCATTTCTGCGAACTTTTGTTAAGCGCCTCATAATACGTTTCTTTCGACTCCTCAACAATTCTCTCCAGGCTTATATATTTTCCGACGGTATAGTCTTGCTGATATATCGCCAAAAGCGTCAGCAATCGCGACACTCTTCCATTACCGTCCCTGAAAGGGTGAATGCAGAGAAAATCGAGAATAAGACAGGCGACAGCATATAAGCCGGGATATTTTAACTGTGTAATGCCGTTCTCGAAGGCCAGACACAATTGTTTCATCATAGCAGGCGTCTCCGCCGAGCTCGCGGGTTTAAAGATAACTTCGATTCTGCCATCCGGGTATTTTCGGATTATGTCGTTATCTTTTTCTTTCCATTTGCCGGCGTCCCCCGATTCGCCCCGGCATAAACGGTGTAACAGCTTAATCGTGTCCGGCGTTATCAGCAGACTTTTATATTTTGTGTGTATTAAATTAAGAGCCTTGCGGTAGCCCGCAATTTCTTCTTCCGAACGGTCACGGGGCCTGCTGTGGCTGATGATAAGAGGCTTTAGCCTGTTTTTGTTCACAACGACGCCTTCGATGCGATTCGAGGATTCCGCACTTTCGATAAGCGCCATCTCAACGAGTGATTTTAAGATTTGCGGGGATTGCCGGATGTATAATTCCTGCCTGCCCTTGTATTCCGCAATTGAATTCATAAGCCACACAGCGCTTAACGGCAGGTGTAAATCTTTACTGTTTTTGGCAAATGAAAACATTTCTTTCCGCTTTTTTTATAATCCTGCTGCGAAAAACTATTCAACAAATCGGCGTATTTTTTATAGTTTTTTGTCCGGGTCCTGCTCAATCTGGTGCAGATGCTTCTGGAACCGCAGGTTCAGCTCATCGAGCTGTTTCTGGTCAACCTCGCTGGGCGCATCGGTCAGCAGGCACTGGCCTCGCTGGGTCTTCGGGAACGCAATGACGTCCCTTATGTTTTCCGTGCCGGTCAGGAGCATAATCATTCTGTCGAGTCCGAGAGCGATGCCGCCGTGCGGCGGAGCACCGTACTCCAGCGCCTTTAAGAAAAACCCGAACCTCAACTCGGCCTGCTGCCTGGTGATGTTGAGCAGGTCGAAAATTTTCTGCTGCACCTTCGGGTTGTGGATACGAATGGAGCCGCCGCCTATTTCCGAGCCGTTGACAACGATGTCGTAGGCCTGTGAGCGGATGCCGATAGGGTCGGTTTCGAGTTTGTCGAAGTCGTCTAAAATAGGAGATGTAAACGGATGATGCACCGAGTCATAACGCTTTTCTTCATCGTTCCACTCAAAAAGCGGAAAATCGACCACCCAGACAAATTTGAATATTCCTTCGTCATAAAGCTTGAGGTCTCTTGCTATTTTGCATCGCAGGGGAGCGAGGGCCTTATTAGCAGCCTTTTCACTATCGGCGATAAGCAGAATCACATCCTCATCCTTTGCGCCGAAAAGACTGATAAGCTGTTTTTGTTGTTCGGGGGTAAAGAATTTTGCGGAGCCGCCGGCAAAGACCAGTTGGCCATTCTCATTTTTTACTTTTGTCCAGGCAAGTCCCTTTGCGCCGTAGCCGGCGGCAAAATCAGTGAGCGTTTTTTCGATGTCGCTTCTAGAGTAAGTTTTGCCCGGCGCACACAGACCTTTGACGATGCCGCCCTTTTCGATGACCGAGGTGAATACCTTGAATGAGCTTTGTTTGGCAATATCCGATATGTTTTTGAGCTTCATATCGAAGCGCAGGTCCGGCCTGTCGATGCCGTAATCATCCATCGCCTCTTTATAGGTCATTCGTCTAATCGGCAGCTCCACATCCACATTCAGAATTTGCTTCCATATCCTGGCGATGAGATTTTCGTGAATGATGATGACATCGTTGGTGTCGACGAAGCTCATCTCAACGTCTATTTGAGTAAACTCGGCCTGCCTGTCGGCGCGCGGGTCTTCGTCCCTGAAGCATCTTACAATCTGGAAATATCTCTCGACGCCGCTTACCATCAGAATCTGCTTGAACAATTGCGGCGACTGCGGCAGTGCGTAGAAGGTGTTTTTGACCAATCTGCTCGGCACAAGGAAGTCCCTTGCGCCTTCGGGAGTGCTTTTGCCCAGCATCGGGGTCTCGATTTCCCAGAAGCCCAGCTTGTCGAAATAATCCCTGGCGAGCGTGGTAACCTGATGGCGAATTTTGAGTTTCTGCTGCATCTGCGGGCGGCGCAGGTCGACATAGCGGTAAATAAGACGAAGCTCCTCATCGGTTTTTTCGGCGTTGTCAATTTCAAAAGGCGGGGTCTTTGCGATATTGAGGATTTCCAGATGGTGAATAATGACCTCTATCTGGCCGGTGGGCAGTTTGGGGTTTTCGAGGCCCTGGCCTCTCGGCCGGACAGTGCCGGAAGCGACTATTACCCATTCGCAGCGAAGCGTCCTGGCTAATTTGTGCATTTCGGACTGGGTTTCGGGGTCGAAGACCAATTGGGTCAGACCGGCCCTGTCGCGCAGGTCGACGAAGACGAGATTGCCGTGGTCGCGATAAGAGTGGACCCAGCCGGCCAGGTTTACCTTTTTTCCGGCATCTTCCAGCCTGAGCTGGCCGCAGTTATGTGTTCTTTTTATACGCATAAACAAGTCTTTCCAAAAATAAAACAATGATATTTAAGATGGTTAGAATAGCTGAACAACCTGATATAGTCAATAATCGCCTTTAATTTTGATGTCGGCAGGTTTCGGGGCGGCTGGGCGTGGAATCAGCCGTTCTTTTTTTGTTGCTCAAAAAGCGATTTTGGCCCTGAGGCGGCGAACCAGAAAATACTCGTTTATGGGTTTGTCGTCCGTAATAGACAAAATCGCACCTTTGGCACGGATTGCATCGAGAGGTATTTCTTTTTCCAGAAAATGCTCATAAATATAAGCCGGGCTTTTGTCCGGCATCCACTCCACCAGGTCTGCAGCGGCCTGCGGAGGAAGGCGGGCGACGAATTCATCCGGAGTCGGCATATCGAAATGCTGCATAGAAGCAAAGAAGTAGCAGCCCAATCCGTTAAAGTAAAAAACCTTTACAAAGGGGAATTCCGCGCAAACGGCAGCAGCAACGGTGCGGATGTTAAATTTATTCAATGTGAGGTCGGGCCTGTCGGTCGGCAGCCACTGCTGCAATATGCCGTTGTTTTTCAGTCTTGTCTTTAAAATGCGGTAGAATTCTTCGGAATACAACAGACCTGAGCCGGATGACTCGAAGGGCGGCGGAGGGTCAATGGTAATGAGGTCAAAATTTTCAGAGGTTCGCCTGAGAAAACGGCGGCCATCGTCAACGACGATTTTAACATTCGGTTTTTTAAGCACTTCCGCAGCATCATCGAAGTAAAATCCAAAGGCGTCCCTGACGCCGGGGACAAGTTCGACAGCGGTTGTTTCTATTCCCCAGGAGGCTGCCGAGCGAAAAGTGGTGCCCATTCCCAGACATATAATCAGGGCGGACTGCGGTTTTTCTTTATGGACAGCCAGCGGGATATGTGCCATAAACTTTGTTACGGGTGACAAGGTTGTCATACCGACGCCATTGACGAGGAGCCGCTTGTGAAGCCCGGCGCCATGAGAGATTACGGTAGCGACGTAATCGCGGCGCACGACGGCGTGCGAATAGAATGAGGGGTCCTCGTAGGTCAGGCAAAAACCGGTCGAGGCGGTCAGGGCGGCCAGGGAAAGAAATGTCAGAATTTTTCTGTCGCAATAGGCTGCATATAAGACAAAGGGGACTGCGAGCAGAATGAGGGAGAATTTAACGCCCAGGAACGGAAGCAGAAAATATCCTGCGAATAAAGGCCCCAGGATGCAGCCGACGGTATTAACGGCATAAGCCCTGCCGGCAACTTTGGGGTCGCCCTGCGAAAACTCATCCAGTAATTTCGGCGTGAGGTAGCCCAACATCAAACAAAATGGAAATATACTTACAAGGACAATCAGCTCCTTTTGTGCGGAAAAGAGGCGTGGGTCGCCGGCCACAATGGGCAACAGGCAAAAACAGGAAAGTAAGATAATAAGAGCGGTGATACTTATGGTTCTTCCCTCCCTATTTTGCCGGCGATACCACCAGGAGCCAATCGAGGTGGCAAGCAGATACACAAATAGAATAGCGGCATAAGCATAGACTGTTGTTTTTAAAACAGGGGTAAAAGCCCGGGTCCAAACCACTTCCATTGCCATTGAAGCAAAGCCGGTCGTAAAAAGTATGGGGACGACAAGGTTTTGGCCGGCAGCGGCAGGCAGTATGTTATCAGGATATTCCTGCGAAATGTCTGCGGCGTCCGATGCAGTATGTCGCAGGCTGACAATAAGGCAGATTGTCCCTATCAGAAAATTGCAGCCTGCGGCAAGCAGCAAAGTGGCACTGAAGCCGATGAGCTCGATTAAAAAGCCTGCGGTTGCGAAAGTTCCACATATCGCACCGATAACATTTGCGAGATAGAGGTAACTGAAGCCGGTTTTGCCGCTGCAATCAAATTGCCTGATAAATGCCATTCCAAGAGGTATGGTAGTGCCCATAAAGACGCACCAGGGCAGGATAGAGATACCGAGAATAACAGCGGAGAGGACAAGATACGTAAGCGAATCGAAATCTCCTGCGGGTAAAAGCAGGGTTTGGCCTGCGGAGAACAAGAGAGGCACCGCTACGGCACCGATACCTATCAGGAATTCCGCCATCGCGTAGAAAATGACAGGCGACCATCCTGTGCGTCTCGTAAGATTTTTTATCAAGCAGCCGCTCGTCCAGGAGCCTATTGCAAGTCCCGCCATAAAGACCGAAATTACAACTGATAATAACGGCGTGATGACACCGAAGGCGGTAAAAGCAAGACGAATCCAGACAATCTGGTAAACAAGCCCGCAAAAACCCGATATTAAAAACAGGAGGAATATTAAAAGATAAAACCTTCTTGCGGAGGAATCCATAAGGGTCATTTACCTGATTTTAACGAGATTTTTTCCTGTTTAAAATCGCCAAAATTGCTTTTAATGACTTCTGACTGCATATATTACCCGAACATTTTTTGAAATTCAATAACCGGCAATTGGAAATTATTCAGTATTGCGGGTGGGGTTTTGAGCGGTCAGAGGATGTCTGGAGGCGTTTGATTTTCGGCAGCAAATCCAGTCGGCGTCTATCGCGCAGGAAATCAGTCAGAATCTGCTGGTTTCGCCGCTGATAGTATTGCAGCATCGCAGCCTGAAGGCGTTTCTCTCTTCGGCCTTTCGGGACGTGGATTTTGCCAGCGCTGCCATCGGTTTGCGAAACATACATCGCGGTCGAGAGCGTCAGCGGGATGGGAATGAAATCCTGGACCTGGCGCGGGCGAAGCGAGCGCGAAAGCAGGTATTCCATCAGCGAAAGTGCATCTTCGGATGTGCAGCCGGGATGACTGCTGATAAAGTAGGGGACAAGATACTGCTCTTTGCCGGCCTTTCGCGAGAACTGGTCGAATCTTGCCTCGAATTCCTCGAAAAGCTCGAAGGGGGGCTTGCCCATCAGCGCAAGGACCTTCGGGCAGTAATGTTCGGGGGCGACTTTGAGATGTCCGCCGACAAAATGGCGGGTGAGGAGGGCGATGTAGTCGAAACTTTGCAGGGCGAGGTCGTGGCGGATGCCGGAAGCGATGTATACGTTTACGCCGGTTTTTTCCTTCCATCGCAGGAACGATTCCATCATTTCCAGCAGTGTCTTATGGTCGGCATTGAGGTGTTTGCAGAGCGATGGAAACAGGCAACTTGTTCGCCCGCAGCCGGCCTTTCCGGAGCAGGTTATGCCGTACATATTTGCGGTGGGGCCGCCGATGTCACTTATAGTGCCGCGAAATTGGGGATGCGATTTTATGGCCTCGGCCTCTGCCAGGAGCGAACTGACGGAGCGGCTGGTTATGTGTCTGCCCTGGTGAAAATAGAGGGAGCAGAATGAGCAGCCGCCGAAACAGCCGCGATGTGCGGTGATTGAAAACTGGATTGGCTCCAGCGCGGGGACGCCGCCTGCGGCGATGTATTGCGGGTGGCAGCGGCGTGTGAAGGAGAGGTCGTAGAGCCTGTCCATTTCTTCGGGGGCGAGCGGTTCGGCGGGCGGGTTCACGACGATTGTCCCCGCCCCCTCCTCCTGCACGACAGGGTGGCCGGCGGGGTGCGCCTGCTGCTGGTATAGTTTTTGCGCCGCCATAAACAAATCGGCCTCGGTCTGCTGCTGCGAAAAGGACGGCAGCGTAACAGCATTTTGGGGGGGTCGTATATTACGAATAATTCTGTATGCGGTGCCGGGTATATCCGTCAGTTGGTCGATAGATTGTCCTTCGTTCAGCCTGGCGGCGATTTTCGCCACAGCGTGTTCAGCCATACCGAAGACGAGCAGGTCGGCCTTTGCATCGATAAGCACCGAGCGTTTTATTTTGTCCTCGATGAAGTCGTAGTGAACGAGGCGGCGCAGACTTGCCTCGAGGCCGCCGAGTATGATGGGGACATTTTTGCAGGCCTCTCTCGCCCTTGCGGAATAGACCAGCAGGGGTCTGTCGGGTCTTGCTGCTGTTGCACCGGCGGGGCTGTAAACATCCTGTTTGCGGCGGTTTCCCATCGAGGCGTAGGTGTTGAGGCGTGAGTCGATGCAGCCGCTGGTTATTCCCCAGAACAATCTCGGCGGGCCAAGCGAGCGAAATGCGTCGACGCTGCGCCAATCCGGCTGTGCCAGAATCGCTATGCGATAACCGAGGCTTTCCAAATAGCGTCCGATTAGCGCGACGCCGAACGATGGATGGTCGACGTAGGCATCGCCGGTGATGAGAATGATGTCGGCCTGCTGCCAACCGCACCGGTGCATTTCGTCCTTATTTGTCGGCAGAAATAAATTTGCATTACCATTGCTCATAGTACCCATTTATTTTACCACATAGTAAAGTATTTTGTTCAGATTTAATTTGCAGGCGGGACTGCTTCAGGGGATTTAGAGTTGGGTTGGTCGGCGTTTTTTTCTCAATATCGCTGAGCCTATGGCGAGCAGCAGGAGCGAGGCCGGCTCAGGAATGAGGACGGCATTATCGGCGAGAAAGCCGACAGTGGAGCTGACCATATTTGTGGCGAAGGCATAATCAATATAATCGGGCGTGTCGACTGAATCCGTTGATTTATGGTAATAAGGATTGCTCCAAACATTATATTCAATCAGCAAACAGGCAGGAAATCCTGCGGCCTCGAAGGGTGCGTGGTCGCTGGCGTCGAGCCTTCCGCTGTCAAAAGAAGCAATGCCGCCGCCATAAAGCGATATTGCTTCGGCCAGTTCGCCTTTAATCGAAGCGGAGGCGTCCCTGCCATAGATTCTCGCCTGGTTTGAGCCGTTGGGGTTGTAGGCTATCATATCGAGCGAAATCATACCGAGAATATTGTCGCTGCTATGCGCCTGTGAGTAGGCCTTGCTGCCGAAGAGACCCTGCTCCTCTCTGTCGAAGGCGATAAAAATCAGAGTCGCCTCAAAGCTGAACTGGGACAGGACGCGGGCGACTTCCAGGACGCCGGATGTCCCGCTGGCGTTGTCATCGGCGCCGGGGTTGCTCACAGAATCGAAGTGTGCGCCGACAATATAAATGTCCTGCGGGCGAGTTGTACCAGTATGAACGCCTACCACGTTAGAGTATGTGCTGCCGGAATAAGAAAAGGGCTGAAGGCTGGTATCCAAGTGAAAACTGTTGAACAGCGAATATATATTATCGCGTGCGAGGTCGTGCTGAGGGCCGAAGCCCCTGTCATTGCCCGAATGAGTATAAAGCGTGTTGTTAAGATAATCCGTATAGGTTGTCTGGCTGACCTGACTGACAACGTCGCCAACGGTCAGCGCTTCGGCGGTCTGGGTTAAGGCCAGCAGAAGACCGATAATAACGGCGAAAATAGTAATGGCAGCGATTCTGCGACTCATTTTAGGCCGATTCCTGAAAAAACACTATCGCTTGAGTTTTCTACCCCGTGTAAATTGAAAAAACAGTATACCACAATGTGTCTTAAAAATCAAGGATTTTTTTTGCGGCTGAGTCGGAAATTGGGTGTAAGAAGTGAGCGGAAAGAGAGCGAAAAACGGCAAGTGGAGCCAATGAGATTCGAATTCGCCGCAGGCGAACAAGCTCACTTGAGCTTGCTTTATCCGCCGCAGGCGGGTCACGACCTCTCTTTAAGACAATCTATGTATTCCCTACCTGCTCCGCTCTTGAGAAACTTTTCACGGTTTCTCGCTGAGATGTAGTCGGAGTACTGCTCGGTATACAAAAGAACAAACTCTCCGATTATCTGGCCGCTTTTTGTATATCCAGAACGATGTTCAGCCAGTCGCCGAGCAAGATTGTTCGTGATACCAACATAACGTTTCTTTTTGCCTTGAAGCACATAAACAGTAATCATTTTTATCGGTTCAGCAATAAACGAACTAACCAAAGTAAATCCGCCGCGGACGGATAAATTTGAAAGTATTGATTAGTCTGAAACCATCCAAGCAAAAGTTGGAAAGTGGAGCCAATGAGATTCGAACTCACGACCTCTTGCATGCCATGCAAGCGCTCTCCCAACTGAGCTATGGCCCCAGTATCAGCGCTATATTAGCACAAAAAGCTGTTTCTGGCAAATAATTTTTAGAGTCGGTTTAACAGGGCGTGATTATGACTTTCTGAAGACCGCAACGATGTTTTCCACCTCGACCACGAAAAGGCGGTTATCGCCCTCGAAGTCGACGGGTATAGCACCTTTGGGATTGAACAGAACCTTGTCATACTGGCGCAGCGGCAAATCCGGCGAGTTCTGGACCTCGGCGGAGATGGCCACGATTCGGCCTGTGATGGTGGGGATTTCGATGTTGTCGGGCAGCTGAATACCGCCTTTGGTCTGCTTTTTGTCCTCATCCTTGCGAATCAGGACGCGTTTGCCTATCGGCTCAACCGTCTCAATCGGTTTTATCTCAACCTGGTTTTCTTTTTTGGCCATTTTATTCTTTCCCGCAGACCAATATATTATACGCTATTTTACGGCCTCTGTTTTTCTTGTAAATTTTCTTTTCAGGATTTGGTCGACTTCTTCGGGGGTTTTCGGCGGCCATTGGCCGGCTGACTGCAATTGTTTGAGGTTGTCCATCTCCTTGTAGCTGACAATGGTCCTGCATTTCGGGAATCTGTTGCAGCCGAGGAACGGCCCTTTTTTGCTCTGCCGGATTACAAGCAGGCCGTCTTTGCATTTATAGCATTTTATTCCTGTCGGCTGCGCCGGCGGTCTTGGCGGCAGGACGTTACCTTGCTTGTCAAGCCTTAGAATCGTTTTGCAGTTGGGATAATCGGAGCAGCCGAGGAATGTTCCGAATCGGCCATATTTGTAGACTGTCGGTTTGCCGCACACAGGGCATTTGTGTTCGCTCACCTTTTGCTCAACCATTTTGCCGTCCTTATCGCAGGGACAGGCGAATTTGCATTTCGGGTAGGCCGAGCAGCTCAGGAATCTGCCGTTTTTTCCGAATCTGTAGACAAGCATCTGTTCGCACTGCGGGCATTTATACTCGCTGGGGACGGTCTCGGCCTTTGCGTGCTTCATTTTTTTCATCGCCGTATCGAGGTTTTTTTTGAATGGGCCGTAAAACTCCCTTAACACGGCCAGCCAGTCGAGGTGCTGCTCCTCTATTTTGTCGAGCTGCTCTTCCATATAACGGGTAAAGGCGATGTCCATTATCTTCGGGAAATACTCATTGAGCTTGTCGGTAACGACCTCGCCGAGGTCTGTGGCGAAAAACTTTTTGTCCCTTTGGTCGACGTATCTTCGTTCCTGGATAGTGCTGATTATTGCGGCATACGTGCTTGGCCTGCCGATACCTTCTTTTTCGAGCGCCTTTACTAATGATGCCTCTGTATATCGAGCGGGCGGTTTTGTGAAGTGCTGCTCGGCATTTATGTCGATTACAGACAGGGCCTGTCCCTGTTTCATCGGCGGCAACTGCTGGTCTTCGGATGAGGACGGCCAGATTCTGGTAAAGCCGTCGAAAACCAGGATTCGCCCGGTTGTTCTGTACCAGCAGGGTTCTTTGGGGGTGTCTGCGATGATATTGAGATTCGTTACGTCCCATTTTGCCGGTGACATCTGGCAGGCCGTGAACCGCCGCCATATCAAATCATAAAGCCTGAACTGCTCCTCGGTCAGCTCTGATTTTATGTCGGCGGGTGTAAGGTCGATATCGGTTGGCCGAATGGCCTCGTGCGCCTGCTGGGCATTTTTCTTCGAGGCGTAATAATTGGCGTTTTCCGGCAGATATTCCGGCCCGATATTCTGCCCGATATAGTTTCGGGTATCTTTGATTGCTTCCGGCGAGATGTGCGTGCTGTCGGTTCTCATATATGTAATAAGCCCCAGCGAACCCATCGCCTCGCCGAGGTCGATGCCTTCGTATAACTGCTGGGCGATTCGCATAGTTCTTTCCGCTGAAAAGCCGAGCCGATTTATGGCGGCCTGCTGCAACGTAGAAGTAATAAACGGCGGCAGGGGACGCGATACGGACTGCTTGGTCTGTATGTCGGCAACTTTGAATTTTGCGAGTTTGATGGCGTTGAAAATCTGCTCTGCCTGCTCTTTATTGGAGGCCTCGAATTTTTTATCGCCGACTTTATACATCTCGGCCTTAAAGGCGTTGTGTTCTGCCAGCCACTTGTTCTGCTGCTCGATTGTGGGAGGTTTGTCGCTTTCGGTTTTAGGCGTAACAAAATCCAGCCATTGTTTCGAATAATTGCTTTGCAAATCGGTGGTTAAAACCGCGGGTATGAGCCAGTATTCAACGGTCTTGAAACTGCGGATTTCCCGCTCTTTTTCGACAATAATCTTGACCGCTACTGACTGGACCCTTCCTGCGGAGAGGCCGGCGGCGACCTTTCGCCACAGCAGCGGGCTTATCTTGTAACCGACGATTCTGTCGAGGATTCGGCGTGCCTGCTGTGCCATAACCTTGTCGATGTCGAGCCTGCCCGGCTGGGCAAAGGCCTGTTTTATCGCTGTCTGGGTTATCGCATTGAATATGACGCGGTAAGTTTTCTCCTCCGGTATGCCGAGCAGTTGCGCCAGATGCCAGGCGATTGCCTCGCCTTCGCGGTCAAGGTCGGTGGCCAGATAGAGTTTATCGCAGCCCTTTGCAGCCGCCTTCAGTGCAGTTACGATGCGTCTTTTGCCGGGCATTACCTCGTAGGTCGGCTCGAAATCGTGTTCTATGTCGACATTCAGGCCTTTCGAGGGCAGGTCTCGCACGTGACCCATTGAGGCCTTGACCTCGAAATCGGGGCCGAGATATTTGTTGATTGTCCTGGCCTTTGCGGGCGATTCGACGATGACTAAAGATTTTTGAGCCTTTGCTTTTGCCATTTTTCGCTAATCACATATCGGCGATTTGAGAAATAAAGTTCAGGATAGGACAAATACAGGCAGTTGCCGTGAAAGTCAAGGAAAAACGACTCGCGGGATGGTAAGGAGGAGGTGGTTCTGGAATTGATTGTCGAATGTCGACTGACGATTGAAGGAGGGAATTGATGTGCGGAGTGCGTGTAGCGGCTGCACCAATCTTATTGACAGAAAGGGCAATGAAAGATAACTTATTGTCAAAATTAGGGTTCTATTGTTTGTTCCTGAAGGTTTTTGGGATATGAAGATTTCGCTTGAATGGCTGAATGAATATATCGAGATGGGGCTTTCTGCGGAGCAAATCGCGGAACTATTGAGCGATTTGGGACTGCCATACGAAGGCATTGAGCATATCGGCAGCAATGCGGTAATCGATGTCGAGGTAACAAGCAATCGCGGGGATTGCTTAGGATATATCGGAATAGCACGCGAACTGGCGGCGGTTACGGGAAAAGAATTAAAACTGCCGGTGGTCAAGCTGGGAGAATCTGCGAAGAGTGCGGCGGGGTTTGCGAGCGTGGAGATACTTGAGCCGACGTTGTGCCAGCGATATACGGCGAGGATTATCGAGGGAGTGAAGGTGGGGGCGTCGCCGGCGTGGATGGCAAAAAGGCTGGAGACGGCGGGGATGCGAAGCGTGAATAACGTGGTCGATGCGACGAATTATGCGATGTTAGAGACGGGTCAGCCGCCACACGCATTTGATTATGAGAAGATAGCGGACAGGAAGATAATCGTGCGAAAGGCCGTCGCAGGCGAAACACTAATCAGTATCGACGGGACGGAATGCGAATTAGACAGCAATATGCTGATTATAGCCGATAGGAGAGGGCCTGTGGCGATAGCGGGGGTGATGGGCGGGCTGGATACGGAGGTCAGTGAGACGACCAAAACGATATTACTGGAGGACGCTTATTTCGACCCGGTGAGCGTGCGGACGACTTCGAGGAAACTTGCGCTGCTTTCGGAGGCATCTTTCAGGTTCGAGCGGATTGTGGACATCGAGAGGGTGGACTGGGCATCGCAGAGGACGGCGCAGTTGATAGTCCAGGCGGCGGGCGGAAAGGCTGCGAAGGGCGTGGTCGATGTTTATCCGAAAAAGCCGGCGCAAAAAGAGGTAATGCTGCGGCTTGGCAGGATGGAAAAGCTGCTTGGGATAAAGATTGCGGCGGCGGAGGCGGTGAAGATTTTATCGAGGTTGGGTTTTCAGCCGAGGCATAAAGGCGAGGAGATAATCTGCACGGTGCCATCGTGGCGGCGGATGGACGTTTGTCGTGAGGCAGATTTGATTGAGGAGGTTGCGAGGGTATACGGCTACAACAAGATACCTGCGGAGCGGAAAATCAGGATTGAGATAGTGCCGGTGGATGAGCGGCAGAGGTTTGTCGAGGTTGTGGGGACATACCTGAACGGCTGCGGGTTTTACGAAACGGTGACGGTGGGTTTTACGGATGAGCGGACAGCGGGGCTTTTTGCCGGTCCGGAAAATAAGGGACATCTGGCGGTAAAAGATGTGTCGCGCAAGAGCGTTAACCTGTTGAGGCGGACGCTGCTGGGGTCATTGTTCGGGGTGCTGAAGACCAATCTTAATGCGGGCAATACGCCTTGCAGGATATTTGAGATAGCAGATACGTTTGTGCCGGCGGAGAAGGGCCTGCCGATTGAAAAGACCAGGCTGTCGCTTGTGTGCGATTGCGATTTGAGGTATCTGCGTGGCGTCATTGAGGGATTGATAAAGAATATCGACAGTAATGCGAAGGCGGTTTTTAATCCTGTGAAGCCGGCGTGGGCGGAGGCGGGGGCTGAAATAACGGCCAATGGGGATGTTATGGGTTTTGCGGGGGTCATTTCGCAGGCGGTGAGAGAAGGGTTCGATTTCAAGGAGACGATGCTGTGCGGAGCGGAGCTGGAGTTCGAGAAATTGATGGCGATGGGAGGCAAGGCCGTAAAGAAGGTCAGGCCGATTGCGAAATATCCGGGAGTAAAACGAGACCTTTCAATTGTTGTGGATGAAAAGATTCGCTGGGCAGATATTATAGGAGCGATAAATAAAAAGGCTTCCGCCGAGCTGGAGGGGGTCCATTTTGTCGAGATATATCGCGGGAAGGGGATTGCGGCGGGGAAAAAGAGCGTTACTCTTTCGCTGCAATTCAGGGATGAGGACGGCACATTGACGCACGAGCAGGTTGATAATTTTCAGGCAAATATTGTGGACAGCCTGAATGAGTCGGTCGGGGCAGAACTGCGAACAATTTAAAACAATCGGAAATTCACGTCTAATGAATTTTTTAAGCTCACGCCTTAAGGTCGTGTAAACTCGAAACTTACAGACCGTTGGTTCGGGCTGGTTTTAAAACTTTAGAAAAACCTGCCAAAGGGTCGAAGAAATAATCAGCGAAAAGGAATCAACATATTTCACAAATTAAAAGCTTTTTAATTTTAGAGGCTGTTATTTTGTTGACTTTCGACTGTGATTTTGGTATAAATAATTCTGCAGGCTAACCCCTGCGATGTTAGTAATTGAAAGTGCGAGTTTGAAAAAACCGATACCCATATTTTAAGGGAAATCAGGTCTTAATGGGTCGAAAACGCCTACGAGTAGGACTTTCGGACATAAGCAACGATTGCCCACCTGGAAATAATGGGTTTTCTTCAAACGCTTTCATACGGCATCCGTGGAGGCAGCCTTGCAGTAGATAAAAGGCCTGTGAAAACGGGCCTTTTTATTTAGGCGGGCGGCCTGAAAATCATACCGGCGGCAAATCTCAATCAAAAAATTACAAACGGTTTGCAGGGGTTCGGGATTCAGGTATAATTATTCGCATATGAAAATACGCGATGCGAAAATCTCGGATGCCAAGGCGATTTATTCGCTGATTAATTTTTATGCGGAGCAGGACAAGATGCTGTTCCGGTCGCTGGCGGACATTTATGAAAATCTGCGGTCGTTTACTGTGGCGGAATCGGACGGCAAAATTGTCGGCTGCTGCGCCCTTCAGATTATCTGGTCGGATTTGGCGGAGATAAAATCGCTGGCGGTCGATGAGACAAATACCGGCAAAGGTATCGGCAGCGGGCTGGTTGCGGCGGCGCTGAAGCAGGCGAGGCAGCTTGGCGTGTCGAAGGTATTTGCTTTGACGCTGAATGCGGGGTTTTTCAAGACGATGCGGTTTAAGACGGTCAAAACCGACGCCCTGCCGATGAAAGTCTGGAGCGACTGTGCCAAATGCCCGAAACAGCAGTGCTGCGATGAAACGGCGGTCATAAAGAATCTTGGCCGGCGGAAAAGATAAGCGGAAATTTGGGGTGGGGTTAAGAATCAGGCTAAAGTAATTGAAAAGAGTCGGGTTAGTTGTTATAATGGCGTTGTGAGTCCGACTGTTTTTAGACACAAGAATTACCGTTTTATTTTCTTTTCTCGTGAAGAGGCCAGATGCCACATTCACGTAACCTCGCCGGAAGGAGAAGCAAAATTCTGGATAACGCCGAATGTGGCACTGGTGGAAAATTTCGGGTTCTCACAAAAACAGATTACCGAGCTGACGAAGATTATTGAGGAACATAAAAATGACATCAAAAACGCGTGGGAAAAACACTTCACAGGTTGAGGTGTCGCATATTGATATTCACGGTTTCTGGCTTTGTGTGGGCGAGAAGGAATATTTTCTTTCCTTTGAGGAATACCCCTGGTTTAAAGATGCAAAGGTAAAAGAGATTCTTAATGTGAATTTACTGCGTGGTTTCCATCTTTATTGGCCGGACATAGACGTTGATTTAGAAATTGAATCTTTGGCCAATCCGGCAAATTATCCTTTGAAGTACAAATAAAACAGGTGAGGTGCTGAATGGACGGCGGACAGGTTGCGGGGGGTTAGCCAACCTGTCTTCGCTGGAAGAGAGCGATGGCAAGGGCCAGTATGGCTGTGGTGTAGCACAGGGCGTAAAAGGCGGTTATAGAGAGGTATTTTAGCGGGACGGTGCTGCCTTCATAAATAGCGTCGCTTATCCAGAAGATTTGTAGGTTGGGAACCAAAAAGTAGCATATTTTGGCCCATAAATGGGTCTGGGCGAATCTGCCGAAGGTATAATCGCTTACAAGGCCCAGCAAAAACAGGCCTATGCAGGCAGAAAGCGTTACGACCATATTAAATCTCGCCGACAGGGCCACGGCCAAGGCCACGATTATAATCACGGCCAAAAGCAGCAAAGCCGAACCATATATATCAACCGCATTGAAGCGGTTCTCCGTGGGGTTGAATTTCCAGTCTTTATCAATAAAGGACAGCAGAATTATGGCGAAAGTGGCGAATACGGCGGTAAGCACGACTGCCGTTGAGAGGAATTTCCAATCGTAAGTATAGTTAAAAAAGGCACTTAACAGGAATGCAAGTCCTATAATAGCTGCTGCGGCGCTAATGACGGTCCAGTCGTGGGTATCATCGACCGATTCGAGAATGCCGTGCCTTATCGCCATTAACAGGGCAATAGTGCATATATAGTGTGCGAGAACCACAGCCAAGCCCACTCCCAGGAACTTTGCGATGATAAATATAGGACGCTGGACGGGTTTGCTGAGGACCGTGGTGACAGTTTTGTTCTCGATTTCCTCTGCAACGACCCCTGCGGCGGAAAAAATTGCTATGAACAAGCCGGTCAGAAATAACGTAGATAACCCGATTTCACGTAAGAACTTAATGTCATCGTCCATCGTGTACATAGTAAGCGAGGGACTTATAAAGAACAGAAGCAAAGCAACGAAAATTATTATAGCATAGACAGGCTGCCTGATTGTTTCAGTGAAGGTGTTTTTTGTTAAGGTATATAATTTACTCATTATTTAGCAGTTATCCCTATGCTAAAATCGTATTTTTGTTATACTCCGCAGTTTCTGGATTGTAAAGAGCTGTGAAATAAATACTGCAATTTGAGTTTTTTGTTCGGATGGCAATGCAGAAGGCTGGAAATGACGGTATCCTCTAAACCTGCAAGAAACGTAGCGCTGGCGTCCCTGGCGCTGAGCGTGATTTTCTTCGGCGTGGCTTTTTTTGTGGGCCGGTGGAGCGGATTCTTTGTAATCGCCGAAATAGGCTGGCTAATCCTGGCGGCGGTGCTGATTTGGTCTGTTTTGTGCATTCAGCTTCATCAGCAGGCGATGGCCGAGCAGGAAAAGCTCGATATGAGCCTGCTGGCCGGGGACGAAAAAGCATCTGCGATTTTTCAGGCGCGGGGCGAGGCGACAATCCTGCTGGAGGTCGCTCAGCAGCGTCTGCGATTATTCGAAAAATGGTTTCTGCCAATTTTCTCGGTGATAATCGCCGTTTATCAGGCAGGGATGGGGTTGTATTTGTTGAAAATCGTGTCGGGTGGTATCGAGGCGGAGACGAGGCAGCCTTTGATTTGTGCGATTTCGATGACGGCCATAGCATTTATCAGTTTTCTTCTTTCGCGGTATGCTGCCGGTATGTCGGGTCAGCAGCCGTGGCAGCCGCTCGGTGCGGGGGGAAGTTTTCAGCTTTGCGCGACGCTTTTGTGCTTCGCAGCGGCGGTCGGGCTTGCGCTGGTGCAGTTCAAGATTGCCGTCGTTATGGACGTGATGGTCTGGGTGATTCCGGTTTTGCTTGTTGTGCTGGGGATAGAAACTGCGATGAACGCTGTCCTGGACCTGTATCGCCCGCGTCTGAAGGGACAATACAACAAGAGCGCATTTGACAGCCGGCTGCTTGGGATTATAAGTCAGCCGGGCCAGATTTTTCGCACTGCCGCAACTACCATTGATTATCAGTTCGGCTTTAAGGTATCTCAAACCTGGTTCTACAAGCTTCTCGAAAAGGCGATTGTCCCCCTGATATTGTTCGGGGCCGCCGCATTATATCTTTTGAGCTGCATCGTCATAGTGGCCCCCGATGAGGAGGCGATAATAGAGCATTTCGGGAATCCTTTGAATGATGCGGGGCAGGTGAGGCATATCGGGCCGGGGCCGGCGTTGAAATGGCCCTGGCCGATTGATATTGCTTATAAATACCCGACCAGGAGGGTGCTGGAACTCAATATCGGTTTTGTCCCCAAGGTCGATTCTGAAACCGGCGAGGTGGTGCGTGAGCCGCTGCTGTGGGGTAAATCTCACTATGAAAAAGAATACCAGTTGCTTGTGGCCAGCGAGTCGGGGCAGGGCCAGGGCGGCGCCGTGCCTGTCAGTCTTGTGATAGCCACTGTCCCCGTTCAGTACAGGGTAAAGGATTTATATTCATTCATATACAGTCATAATGAGCCTCATCGGCTTCTGGAGGCAATTTGTTACGGGGAGCTTACAAAATTTGCAGCCAGTGCGAAGATAGAGGCTGAAGAGGAAAATGAGTCATCGCCGGACATCAGCCAGTGCCTTGTGGGGGCCGGTCGTGCCGAGGCCGAGCGGATGCTGACTGAGCGGGTTCAGCGTGCTGCAGACAGGGAGAAGCTCGGCGTCGAGATTGTATTTTTGGGTTTGCAGGGTATACATCCGCCGCCTGATGTTGCAGCGGATTATCAAAAAGTTGTCGGCGCCGTTCAGAAGAAACAGGCACTTGTGCTTAATGCCGGTGCGGAGCGGAATAAAAATTTGAGCGAGCTGGCAGGCTCAATTGAAAATGCCGACAGGCTTTCGGACCTTGCCTCCAGATACCAGCAGGCCAAGCAGAAGAATATGACTGCGGAGGCTGAAAAGCTGGGCAAAGAACTGGATGCGGCCTTTGCGGGAGCGAGCGGCAATATTTTTAAGAGGCTGCGAGAGGCGAAAAGTTATGCCTTTGAGAAGGTGCTGCTTGCAAAGGCAGCGGGCGAGCGGTTTGACAGCCAGCTAAAGGCATACAGGGCCGCCGAGGAGATTTACAAGCGCCAGCATAAATTGTCGGTGCTTGAAGATTCTCTCGAAAATATAAGAAAGTTTGTCGTAGTGGCGGACAAAAACGACACGCAGGTTTTTACGGTAGACGTTCAGGAAAAATTGACCCCCGGTTTGTATGACATAACCGGGTTGGAGGCAACGAAACCAAAATGAAGAACATAGCCATCACAATATTTGTCGTATTGATAGTTGTCGCCCTGGGTTTGTATCTTGTATCGTTCCAGGTCAGAGAGACCGAATCTGCGCTGGTAACGACATTCGGCAAGCCTGCGAGACAAATTACCGAGGCCGGCTGTTACTTCAAGTGGCCTGCACCGATACAGCGGGTATATAAGTTTGACTCCCGGATGAGGGTTCTGGAGGCAGAGCTGGGCGAGACAACGACAAAGGGGGCTGTCCCGATTATCGTAAATACCTATATCGTCTGGAAGATTGCCGAGCCGCTTCAGTTTTTTAATGCGGTGGGGACGGTTAAGGAGGCCGAGAACAAATTGCGCAGCCAGGTAAGCGACACCCAGAACAAGACGATTGGCCGGCACTTCTTTTCCGAGTTTGTAAACAGCGACCCATCGAAAATAAAATTAGACCAGATTCAGGATGAGATGCTCGCAGATATTAAACCGGCTGTGAAAAGCAATTACGGGATAGAGGTCAAGACGTTCGGAATCAAGCAGCTTAAGGTCAGCGAGGACGTGAGCAAGGATGTTTTCGAGCGTATGAAGGCCGAGAGAAATCGCAGGACCGAGGCCACCATAGCCAGAGGCAATGCCGAGGCGACAAGAATAAAGACCGATGCGGACTCGAAGAGGACTGAACTTCTCGCAGCCGCCGAGGCCAGGGCAACGGCGATACGCGGGGAAGGCGATGCCGAGGCGGCCAAATACTATAAGATGCTGGAGGCCGACCCTGAGCTTGCGATGTTTCTGCGTGACGTCGAGGCGCTGAAGAAAATATTAGAGAAGAGGTCGACGGTAATTTTGAGCGCCGATTCGGAACCTTTTAAGCTTTTGAAGGAAATGCCGAAAATAGAGCCGAAGAAATAAACTACCCAAACTGACCGATTATTTTTAGACACGGATTAACACGGATTTACACTGTGAATAGAAAAACTGGATTCCTGCTTTCGCAGGAATGACAAACGCAAAAGGAATTATGACAGAGCATATTCACAAAGACAATTTGGGTTTGGCGCAGAAAAGTAAATCACCCGAAAGAGTTGTCAGTGGGGAACTTGATGCAGCCGGTGAGTCTCTTTACGAGGCTCTGCGAATCAGTTTCGTGGTCCTGAAGATAATAATGGGGCTGCTGATAGTTGTTTTTCTGGCATCCGGTTTCAGGACGGTCGGCTCCGATGAGCAGGCGCTTGTCCTGCGACTGGGCAAGATTCGCGGAGCGGGCGAAAGCAGACTGCTTGGGCCGGGGCTGCGATGGATGCTGCCGTATCCTGTGGATGAAATCATAAGGATTCCGGTTGCCAAGAAGATAAATCTGCCGATAAACTGCTTCTGGTATTTCGAGTTTGAGCAGAAGCCGCCTGGAATAAAGAGTCTTGTGCCGCAGACGCTCGACCCCATTAAAGAAGGTTATACCATCACTCGAAGCGAGGAGCAGGGGCTTGGTGACACAGCATCGGCTGGCAGCGATTACAATATTGTGCATTCGAAGTGGCAGTTGACATACAATATAGACGACCCTGAACGGTTTTTCAGAAACGTTTACGTAAGCAATATCCAGCCCGGGCAAAGTTACGGGGACAAGATAGAGGAAAGCACGGCCTCGATGCTGGAGGATTTGTTTGCCGCATCGGTCGTAACCGCTATGGTGGACTATACCATTGACGAGGCCCTTGTCAGCCAGGACAGGATACCGCTGCAGGTTGCGAAGCTGTTACAGGCGAAACTCGACAGGATAGAAAGCGGCATAAAGGTCATATCGGTGCAGTTGACGGACATCACCTGGCCGCGACAGGTTGAAAACGCATTTCTGTCCTCTATAAAGGCAAGCCAGGCGAGCCAGAGGGTGATAAGCGAGGCAAGGAGTTATGCGGAAAATCTTCTCAACGAGACCGCAGGGGCTGTCGGTGTTGAGCTTTTTGCGGCCTTGAGGGACAAGAACATCAGTGAACGAGAAAAAGAATTGCTGTGGTCTCAATTGGCCGGCCAGGCGCAGGAGAAAATCGCCGGCGCACGAGCGTATCGAACAAGGGTTGTCGAGACCGCAAGAGCCAATGCGGATTACCTGCAAAGATTGCAGCCGGAGTTCCGCAAACACCCGGAGCTTGTCGTTCAGAAGATTTATCAGGATGCCCTGGAGTATGTTTTTAATAACATCGATGAAAAAATGATTATTCAGCCTGTCAAAAATGGTAAAGGCAAGGAAATCAGGATACTTTTGAACAGGGACCCGACAATAAAACCCAGGACTGAAAAGAAAGAGGCCGGGAAATCGGCGGGCAGGGCTGAATCTGAGGATTAAGACGGCTTATGGACAATTTTTTGATTTTTAATGACATACGGAAGAGCGGGTATGGCGCACGAGCATTTGCATTTTAAGGAAGACATAGCTGCCGAACATACTCACAGCAAGCAGATACGCGTAAGCGTCGCCTTGCTGGGGACACTGGCGGGCGGGGTGCTGCTGGCAGGCAGCGGCGTTGCAGGATTTATCTACGGCAGGGGCAGCGACCAGGCCGACCTTCTGGCTATGGTCGGCGCAATACTGCTGGGGCTTCCAATTGTTCTGCACGCGATTGAAAGCCTTATGCACAAACAGCTTCATATGGATGAGCTGGTGGCGCTTGCGATAATAGCTGCTTTTGCGATTCAGGATTATATTGCGGCGGGGGCCGTGGCATTTTTTATGCTGCTGAGCGAACTGGTGGAAAGCCGGACCGCTCTTGGCGCCCGCGCCTCAATAGAATCGCTGATAAAACTGACGCCCACAAAGGCAAATCTTATCAACCCGGACGGCTCAGAAAAAGAGGTGCAGGTGGGCGGGCTGCGGCCCGGCGACCATGTGAGAATACGTCCCGGTGACAATATCCCGGCAGACGGCGAAGTCACGAGCGGATTCAGCTCAGTCAATGAGGCCACAATCACCGGCGAGTCACTGCCCGTCGACAAGGTGCCGGGGATGCAGGTCTTCGCAGGCACAAGCAATCTGACGGGTGCGATGGATATAGCCGTAACAAAGGCCGGCAAAGATACCATTCTCGGCAAGGTGCAGTCTTTGATTGCAGAGGCCGAAAAGACAAAAATACCGATTATGCGGATAATAGACCGCTATGTTAAGTGGTATATGCCGACGATTTTGATGATTGCCGGGGTCGTTCTGTTTTTCACCGCCGATATTAACAGGGCGATTACGATATTAGTTATTTCCTGTCCCTGTGCCTTGATTCTGGCGACGCCTACGGCGATGGTTGCTGCAATATCGGCATCGGCCAGGCTCGGGGTCCTGATAAAGAATGTCGCCGACCTTGAAACTGCCGGCAGGATAACGGCAGTGGTGTTCGACAAGACCGGCACGGTGACAACCGGCCGGCTGTATGTAACCAAACTGGCGCCTGCCGAGGGGGTTGAGCCTGCCGAGTTGCTGCTCCTGGCGGCATCGGCTGAGCAGATGAGCAAACATCCGGCGGCCAGGGCGTTGCGCGAGGTGGCAAAAGAGGCAAATTTGACTTTACATCAGGCGGCAGATTTTCGGGAGTCGCCCGGCAAAGGAGTGTCCGCACTGGTGGGCTGGGCCAAAGTCCTGGTCGGCAGGGACACCTTCCTGCGGGAGAACAACGTGGATATGAAGGGTATCTCCGGCCCGGCTCTTCACGAGGAGCAGGGTTTCAGCACCCTTTATGTGTCGAAAGATTCACGTTGTATCGGCTGGATTGGTATGCAGGACAAGACCAGGCCGGAAGCCCGGCAAGCCATCAGAGATTTATTTGATATGGGCCTTAAAAAAGTAACAATGCTCACCGGCGACAGGAATGAGGTAGCCAGCCGGGTCGCTGCGGAGCTTGGCTGCACCGATTTTAAGGCGCATTGCCTGCCGCAGGACAAACTGGCCATTGTCGAGCAGATTAAAAAGAGCGGTCATACCGTTGCCGTCGTCGGCGACGGTATAAACGATGCGCCTGCGCTGGCGGCGGGCGATTTGGGCATTGCGATGGGAGCCGCCAGCAGCGATGTGGCCATAAATTCCGCATCAATCGCCCTGATGAGCGATGATTTAAGCCGGCTGCCCTTTCTTGTCAATCTTTCACGAAAGACCAGAGGGATTATCAACGGAAATCTCTTCTTCGGAGTCATATTTATACTCCTCGGTGTAGTTGCGGCATCTGCGGCGTGGCTAACACCGGTTTACGCCGCGTTTCTACACTTCACAGGTTCGCTGGTAGTGGTTTTCAACAGCGCCAGGCTCGTGCGGCACGGCGAAGAACTCAGCGATGAACCACACGTAATAATATAAAAGCATTGGGTTTTTTTCGATGGAATATGCTATTGAAACCTTTTCTTTGACCAAGATTTTCTCCGACTGGTGGGGCAGAGAGAGAGTCCGCGCCGTTGATGACCTAAACCTGCAAATCCGGACCAACGAGGTTTTCGGGCTTTTAGGGCCCAACGGTTCGGGCAAAACGACCACCTTAAAGTTACTGCTCGGCTTGCTCCATCCCACAAAAGGCAGGGCAGTTATTCTCGGCGGCGACGGCACCAATCCCAAAATAAGCGCAAGGATAGGTTTTCTGCCGGAGGAGTCTTATCTTTACAGATACCTTACCGCCCGCGAAACCCTCGATTTTTACGGCAGGCTGTTTGCCCTGCCTGCGAAGGTGAGAAAGATTCGCATAGAAACGCTGCTCGATATGGTGGGGCTAAAGGCCGTTGCGGACAGGCAGGTGGGGACATTTTCAAAAGGTATGGCACGGCGAATCGGCCTGGCGCAGGCGCTGATAAACGACCCCGATTTGCTGATACTCGACGAACCGACGACGGGCCTTGACCCTATAGGGACAAGACAGATAAAAGACCTGATTCTCGAACTTGCAAAACGCGGCAAGACAATCCTGCTTTGCAGCCATCTGCTCGCCGACGTCGAGGACGTGTGCGACAGGATAGCAATTCTCTACGGCGGAAAAATACAGGCGCAGGGCAGGGTGAGGGAGCTGCTGCAGCAAACCGACCGGAGACAAATTACCATGGGCGCCGTCAGCGATATCACTATCGGGAGAATTAAAGAAATTCTCGAAGGCGAGCAGGCGCAGTGCGAAGTCGATTCGCCTATGGAGAGACTTGAGGCGTTTTTCATCAGGATAGTCAATGCCGCCCAGCAGCAGGCGATGCCCACAAGCGGGGCGATAAGCACCACAAATATAGGTGACTTTCTCGCCGGCAAACCGGCGGAAGAACCTCAACGCAGGATACTCGATGAGCTTGTTACCACGCCGCTGTCACCGCAGTTTCAACAGGAATCCGCTATGACCGAGCAGGTTGTCCCCGTTGTGGATTCCGAGACAAAGCCGGATGGTCAATTACTCGATAAACTGACCCGGCAGGAAACGGTTCGCACCGAGCCGGTCGTTAAAACAGCCCCTGCCGAGGCCGAAGCTCCACAGCAGGAACAAATCAGAAAGGATATTTTAGACCAGCTTGCCGGTCGCCAGGTGCCGCCGGACGGCAGCCAGACCGGCAATAATCAGGGGGACGCTGGAAATGCGTAGTATCTGGGCCGTTGCGCTTAATACCGTCAAACAGGCCTTGCGACTCCGGATTGCCGTTGCTTTTATAATTCTGCTGGCAGTCCTGCTGCCTGTTATGGGGACAATAATGACGGGCGACGGCACCCTGAAAGGCAAACTCCAGACTTTTACGTGCTACGGCCTGTCGCTGACCGCTTTTCTTTTGTGTCTGCTTACGGTAATAGTCTCGATTTATTCGCTGACGAGCGACATAGCCCAGAGACAAATTTTTACCGTTCTCACCAAGCCCGTTCGGCGGGTTGAGCTTCTTTTGGGCAAAATGCTGGGGGTTGTGCTGCTGGATGCGGCGCTGCTTGCCCTGTTTTCGGCGGTGATATACGTTATCATTATTTACATACCAGGATTTTCAAAAGCCGGCGAAGCGGAGCTTGCGCAAGCCGGAAATGAGTTTTATACTGCCCGTGCAGGCCTGACCCCTGTTGAACCTGATGTTACCAAGGAGGTTCTTGAAACCTATAACAGGCTTCTTCGGAGCGGCCAGGTCCCTCAGGATGTCGCCGACGATATAGCCAAACGGAAAAAATACGTCAAAACGCTTACTGAGCAGATAAAGGTGAGCAAAAGGGCTGCCGGCGCAGGCCAGGATTTGGTCCTGGAATTCAGGAATGTCAAACCTCTCGACCCCAATCAAAGCCTGTTTATAAGATTCAAATACGAGGTCTCATACAATCCTCCTGATTTGCAGGTCTACGGCAGATGGTTCGTAGGCGACGACAGACAGCTCAAATACGGCACGGAAATCCGCACCCCGATGTATACTTTTGACAGGAAAGACATTGTCCGGACTTTTCACGAGATAGAAGTTCCCGCCAAAGCAGTTGCGGAGGACGGCTATCTTGCGGTTGCATTTCTGAATGTCTCCCGGTTTAACAATGCGGTTGTGATATTTCCCGCCAAGGACGGGCTGGAGGTGCTTTATAAGGCGGACACCTTCACGGCCAATTACATAAGGGCGGTTTTTCTGATACTGTTCAACCTGGTTTTTCTGGCCTGCCTGGGGATACTGGCGTCCACTTTTTTGTCGTTCAATGTGGCGATGCTGCTTTGTCTTGCGGTTTTCTTTACGGGGACAATCAGCGGTTTTTGCCTGGAATCTTTTGATTTTCTGAGTGCAAATATAACCAGCATTTATTCGTTTACCGTAAAGCCGCTGGTTCAGCTTTTACCCCAGTTCGACGAGTTCAGCCCGACGAAATTTCTTGTTCCCGCCAGGCTGATTGGCTGGTCGTTTCTGGCCAGGGCTGTCTGCTTGATGGTTTGCGTTAAATCGGTTTTACTGATGGTTATCGCTTCGGTCATATTTAAGTTCCGAGAGATTGCAAAGGTCATAATTTAATCGTTTTTTCGATTTTCTTATGCGTTTACGTGACGCAATAATATGGTTCGTCTGCGGCATTGCTGCGATTTCCTTGTTTGTTATCGCCGGCAGGCAGCTTGACTCCATAAACTCCAGCCGAGAGCAGATGAAACTTATAGTCAATAAGCCTCTGGAAAATGCCCCGCCTTCCCTGGCGTTTGCCACCGTTGCGATGGGGGCGTTTCGCGGGCTGGTGGTCGATGTTTTGTGGCTGCGGGCGGACAAGCTCAAAGGCGAGGGACAATTTTTCGACGCCAAGCAGCTTGCGGAGTGGATAACCATTTTGCAGCCTCGTTTCGCATCGGTCTGGGAGTTTCAGGCCTGGAATATGGCTTATAATATTTCTTCCGCCATACCCGAAACCCAGCCGGAAGAGCGATGGCGATGGGTAAGGAACGGCTATGAGCTGCTGCGGGACAAAGGCATTCCGCTAAATCCCAAAAACATTCAGTTGTATCGCGAGATGTCCCGGATATTTCAGCACAAATTAGGTTCGGTATCGGATAACGTGCATAAGTATTATAAACTGCGATTGGCAATGGCGATGGAACCGCTGCTTGGGCCGGCGGACAACGAGTATTTTAAGGCACTTGCTGAAGCACCGGCGGACTGGCGGCAGATGGCGGGAGATTCCAACGTGGCGTCTTTAATCGCCGCCTTGAAATCCGTCGACAGGACTTTTGCAAATGATGAGCATTTTGTGGACAACTATCTGAATTTAAGACAAAACCCGGCCAGATTCAGTCCCGATGCTTTTAAGGTCATAGACAGCTTCAGAGGCAGCAAGGCGCTTGAAAAGTTTGACATTTTCGCAAAGGCCTACCATTTACGCAACGTCTGGAAGCTCGACCCTGTTTTGATGCAGGAGCTGAACAATACTTACGGCCCGGTCGAGCCGGAAGACCCGAACAAACACCTGCCTCTCGATTGGCGACATCCTGAAACTCACGCAATTTACTGGGCGGTAAAAGGTTTAAGAATGGCAGGAGCGAAAGACTTTTCCATAGAGGAGGCCAGGACTGACCGCTTTGTCGGCTTCGGACTGCAAAACCTTTTCTACGGCGGAAAGATATTTATATGGAACAGACCTGCTGAAAACACGCGAGATTCTTATACGCACGAGTCATTTGAGCTATCCAAAGAGATATTTTTACGACCTGATTTGAGAATGTTCGAGCCCTGCAACAGACAAAGACTCAAACTTCTGGAAAAATACAAGGATAACCCTCAGCACGCAGGGACTTACGAGACTATGCAAAATGGTCACCGGAATATGCTCAAAAATGCAGTGCTGCTGTTTTATCAGGCCGGACATATCCGGCACGCCCAAAAAATCTATAACCAGCTTAGAGAACTTTACCCAAGAGAGGAATTTAAGCCGCCTCTGACGGAGTTTGCCAGAAATTGCCTGCTTGAGGACATCGACAGATTTACTATTAACGAGGCAGCGCAGGCGATACAAATGCTCCTGCAGGAAAGCTATTTCAGGTATGCCGTCAGGGACGATGACGAGGCTTTCGGAAGAGAAAAGCTGGCCAAAGAGGCTTACGATTATTACAACGCAAAATACACCGACGAAAAATACAGAGTTAATCTGCCTGATTTTCCGCTGATGAGATACTTCGGGCTGCTTGATTTCCTGAACGACCCCGAATACCCGCAGGACTTACGAAAAGGCCTGATTGGCCGGATAAGACTCGAAAGGCCGGAACTTGCGGAGCAGTTGAGACAGCAGGAAGAAAAAATGTTAAAACAGCAGGCGGAGCAGTCGAGATAGCTTTCCAACTCAAACTGACCAATTTTGTTAAGACACAGATTCCTTCTACTCGGTTCGACCCCCGACAACAACATTCGAGGGCAGGCAGGTTCACTATAAATTGGGTTTGCCCGCCAAACGGAGTGGCGGGTAAAATTGGGTTCGTTTTGGCTTCGTTTTTGCACCTTTAAGAGGGGCGAATTATTGTCATAAGCCTTTGTCATATAATTAGTTGGGTTCATTTTTGGCGTTTCAAAAATTGGCTTCGTTTTGCATAATTTTGTTATTTTGATTGACGCATTCCCGCTGAAGGCGGAAGACTGTAAAAAATCCGAAATCCGCCACACGGATGGCGGACAAGTCCTAAGCTCTAAATCCGAGACAAATCCTAATGACCAAAACAAATATCCCATAAAACACCTTACTCTAAATATGGAGACGTAGAGTCTCTATAATTGGGCGAACTTGCGCGTTTGAGTCGAAAATTCAGGGGTTTTGAGAGGTGCGGTTTTGGTTAAGTCGTTACAGCTAAAGGTGCAAAAAAAATTTCAAATCAGCCATTTTTGGTGCGCAGGTAGATACGTTTTTGAATGATTTTAATCGAGAGGCACTTCGGCAGCCGTCTTTGCCCCGCTTTCCAGCGATGATATGACTACTTCCTTATTATAAGGAACCGCATTTACCCACAGTTTTTTCATCAGTTTGCCTTTTGTTTTGCCAGACTAACAGAATTTGGGTCTTTTATTAGATTTAGCGTGAATTGCAGGGCTGTGTCAACACCTTTCACGGTGTCTTCGGGCTTTTGCCTGACTTCATAGTCTGGTATAACGCCGTGACCGTCTTCCTTGCCGCCGGCATCGACAAAACGCTTACACGCCACAGAAAAATCCAAGTCTGAGTTCGGGAGTTTCTGCATAACACACTCACCATAAGATACAAGTGTATCTTCAGTTTCCCGGCCTATTAGTGTTCCTATGCGGAAATGCTTTACTGTCGCAGCGAAAGACTCTGCCGATGACGCAGTTGCGGCGTCTATCAGCACAAAGGTTTTCCCTTTAAATCTCGAAGGCACATAAACGGGGGGCAGAAAAGGTGCTTCCACAGTTACTATCGAACCGATGGCGGCTTTGGGGTACATATTCTTTAGCCCAGGCTCTTTCTTTAACAATTCATAGGACAGCCTGACCTGGTACTTTTCAAACTGTCTGACGGATTTATTAGTCAAATGTTTAAGCAGCTCATCGCCAAGTCTGGAGTCGCCGCCGGGATTGTCTCTGAGGTCAATAATTAAGTTGGGTACGTTTTGTTTTTGTATCTGCCCGAATGTGTTCTTTACGAACATTTTGAATTTTTCAAGGTCGGAAAACGAATCGAATTGAATCAGGCCTGTATTGTAGTCGGGGCTGTAATAATAGGAATAATACGACCAGTCTGCGTTATTATCGTCGGTATATTTTGATATCTGGGTAAAGGTGGATTTGGTCTGATTGATTTTTGTCTTCTTGTAGTTTTTTATCTCTTCCAGTGTGAGCGGTTTAATATAGAATTGACTGGTTTTTCCGTCACCGGTTTTGATTTGCAATTGTAAAGACTCTCTGCTACCTTTTTCGAGCCAAAGATACATCGCAAAAGAATTTGGAAGGCGTGATACGCTGTAGGATTTACCCTCGGCGGGGAAATATCTTGCAATCCCGGCAAGAAATTCTGCGGCATTTTGGTTGTCGATGGTTAAAACCTCTGCGCCAATGGGCAGGTCAACGGGGCCGGGGCAGGCGTCTAAGAACACCTTGTCTCCTCCTTCCCATACCAAGCGGAGAGGAAATATTTTGCCGCCATTCTTGAGGTAATCTGCAAATGCTTGTTGAGGAGGCATAATAAACGTGTGGCCGTTTTCCATCGCAGTGACAACGGGAGCAACGGCTTTGTAGAATTCCAAGCCGGTCATAGGCTCATTTGTCTGCCGGTAGAGATCGTCCCGAAGCTTTGAGAATTCTTCTTTGGTGGTATATGCGTACATATTCGGGTGGATTTCTTCAATTGATTTAAATAGAAAATCCAAGTCTTCCTTTAATTTATCCGGCGGGATGGTTTTAAGGTAGGCAGGCTGGTTGGCATCCTGAGGGGGCAGTGAATAAGCCAAGTTAGATACAATGGAGAGAAGTAAGCAGAAAACCGCAAGAGAAACAGGTTTTAAAAAAGCAGTTTGCATTTTCTTGGGTTCTCCGAAAGGCTTTCTGGAAAAAGGGTCAAGTTTTCAGAATGGTCATAGCCTTTTTGACCGAGGCGCCGTTGTGGACCATTTCGCACATAGCGGCGACCATTTTTTCGGGTTTCTTGTGCTGAAAGGCGTTTCTGCCGATTGAGACCCCTTTAGCGCCGGCTTTCAGTGCGTCTTCAATCATTTTGAATATGTCCTCATCGCTGCCCATTTTGGGCCCGCCCGCGATTACCACCGGCACGGGACAGCCATCGACTACTTCTTTGAAACTCTCGACACTGCCGGTATAAACCACCTTAACAATGTCGGCGCCCAGTTCGGCGCCTACCCTGGCGGCGTGCTTGATGTTGTTGACGTCATATTCGTTTTTGATTTTCGGCCCGCGTGTATACATCATCGCCACCAGCGGCATCTGCCACTCGAAACATTTTCCGCTCACACAGCCCAGTTGACCCAGCATCTCCTTGTCGGTTTCTGCGCCGAGATTTATGTGGACTGAGACCGCATCAGCGCCGAGCTTGATTGCCTCCTCGACGGTGCAAATCAGCTCTTTTGCATTTGGGTCGGGACTCATCGCCGTTCCGCCTGACAGGTGTATAATCAGGCCGACGTCCCTGCCTGTGCCTCTGTGGCCTGCGTGAACAATACCCTTGTGCATCAGGATGGCATTTGCACCGCCTGCGACAACCCTGCTTACGGTCGTCCGCATATCCGCCAGCCCCTCGATTGGGCCGACCGTTACGCCGTGGTCCATTGGGATTATGACCGTTTTGCCGGAGTTGCGGTCGATTATTCGCTCAAGTCTTATTTTTTTGCCTACCATAGTCAAATCTCCCATTATGGTTTTATTTGGGCATAATCTACTCAAAACCGGCTGAAAGGCAAGAAAAAAAACGCCGGGCCTGAAGGGCAGACCCGGCAGTAATATATCTCTGGCGGCTCGAATTAAGGAATCTCTGTACTCAACTCCTCGTAGAATTCGGCATATTTGTCTTTGTCGGCTGTTTGGCGTTTTTCTATCGCAAAACGAGGGTGCTCATTCAGTATACCGGTTATCATATAAGGTATAAGATAGCCCCACTCAATCTCATCCCGCATAGGCAGCATATAATCCTGAATGACTTTAAGGATTGGCTTTAAGTCAAATTTCGGATTCTTCAAAAAGCCCATCAGCAGCTCGAGGCAGCAGTTCCCCGGCCCACGCCCGATACCGTAAAGCGAAGCATCAAGGTAATTGGCATTATGAATTATGCCCTCGATGGTGTTCGAGAATGCAAGCTGCTGATTGTTGTGGCAGTGGACACCGATTGTCTTGCCCGGCAGATGCTGCTTGTACAGCTTCACTAAATATTCAATCTGCTCGCAGTACAACGCACCGAAACTGTCAACCACGTAAACCACGTCAACGGCGGTTTTGGCAAGCTGGTCGAGGGCCTCGACAAGGTCAGGCTCTCTCTCAGTCGAAATGGCCATAATGTTGCAGGTCGTCTCATACCCCAAATCGCGACATCTTTTGATAAGGTCGATTGCGCTGTCGATATATTTTACATAAGTGGCGACACGGACCATATCAATCGGACTCTCGTCTGCAGGGGCGAATACCTGTTCCTTGACCCGGTATGAGTCGACCATTATGCTCAGCTTAATGTCCGATTCGATGCCGTCGATGACCTGACTGATTTTGTCGTCGTCGCAGTATTTCCAGTCGCCATAATCCTTCGGCGGGAACAGCTCCCTGCTGCTTCGATAGCCCATCTCCATATAATCGACCCCGGCCTTCGACAGTGCCTGGTATACCGCCCGGACGAACTCGTCGGTGAAATAATGGTTGTTGATGAGGCCGCCGTCCCGGATTGTGCAGTCCAGCACCTTAATTTGCTCTCTATACATAGTTTTTCCCTGTGCTAATCATTTAAGTTTTTTCAATATTTTTTCGACCAGCTCCTTCTGAACGTCAACGGCCCATTGGCCCTCCGGGCAATGGGGGCGGCCTATTTTATCAATCAGAACAAATTTTGGCCATCTTTTTACGGCTTTTTTATCATATTTTATTATTTCCATTAAGTCCGCCTCAGCCAGATAAGCCGGCAAAGCAGTCGGAACAGCCAGTTTCTCGAATATTCTCTTGATTTTCTCAAGCCTGCCCGGCTGCGAAAAACCCATTTCAATCTCAATCAAACCCGCACCGATTATCCCTATCGCAATCGCCTGGCCGTGCAGCAGCTTGTATCCGCTGGCAGATTCTACTGCGTGGCCTATGGTATGCCCGTAGTTCAATACCCTTCTTTGGTTTTTCTCGGTCGGGTCTGCCTGCACAACAGCGGCCTTTATCTTGCAGTTGAAACAGGCCATTTTTTCAAGAATATCCGGCTTCCGTGCGAGGATACCGTCGAGATTCTTTTCGAGAAAATCGAAATAATCGGCATCAGCGATGAGTGCGTGCTTTACCGATTCGACCAGCCCTGCCCGGTATTGCACGTCGTCAAGAGTTTTTAATGTAGCAACGTCTATATAAACCGCTGCCGGCTGCCAGAACGCCCCAAAGGCGTTCTTGCTCACGGAAGAATCGACCCCTGTCTTGCCCCCTATCGCCGAATCCGCCTGCGCTACCGTGGTGCTCGGCATCTGTATTACAGGGACGCCCCTTTTGAATATTGCGGCGGCAAACCCCGCAATATCGCCGACCGTTCCGCCGCCAAGTGCGATAATAACAGTGTCTCTGCCGAGAGCGGTTTTTTCCATTGCCTCAATTATCGAGACCACGGTGCCGATATTTTTTGAAATTTCGCCCGCCGGCCTTATTATAAAACAAGGAACATCCCTTTTCCCTGTGAGCCTTTGCAGATGGCCCGCAGAGACTAAGTTTTCATCCGTAACAATAAACGGATTGCGACCTGCAAAGCCGACCTCTATCTTATGCCAGACAGCCTCAAGAAAATTCTGGCCGATAATTATCTTGTAGCCGCCTGCATCCGAAGCTGGTATCGTTACCTCAATTTCCGTCATTTATAACCTTCCAACAAATCCTGTCGAACCGCCCGGCAATCCTGCTGTTACTGATGAGTCGTCATTGAGAGCGCAGCCTTTGTCATTGAGAGCACAGTCTTTGTCATTCTGAGCGAAGCGAAGAATCTCTTACCTTATAAATCGCCACGGTTGAACCGAGGCAAATATATAACCCCTTTTCTCGCTAAATTCAAGCATTTATTTCAGCGTAGGCCGGGGGCATAACCCCACCGATTTTTCCAAAAACAAGGTCAAACTCTTTTCACTATGCCCCTTGCAAATTATCAGGCAGCGTTTACACTATTGGCCTATGGCAAAGAAATCTGCACCTAGTTCTAAAAAGGCCTTGTCTATCGGCAAGCCATCTGTTTTGGTCGATACGCGGGTAATTTACTGCGGTGATAACCTCGACCAGTTGAAAAAATTTCCCGACATCCTCGAAGAACAAATCGCCCACAAACTGGCATAGGAGGGGGACTAATTAGATGCTACGTGCTACAAAATCAGAAAAGCTTTTTGAAGAATTTTGCAAATCACATTGTGTCATACCTGTTCGGCTTCCCGAATGCAGCGACAAACAACCTGATTATGAGCTATCTTTTGATGGGCAAAAAGTTATTTTTGAAATAAAGCAAGTTGAACCAAATGAAGCGGATAAAGAGTGGAATGCTCCTTTAGGAGACCAAGGCATCACTACTCAAACCCGCACCCCCGATAAGGTTGCGGAAAGAGTTCGAAACCTGATTGAAAGTGCAGCTGATCAGATTAAATCATATCACAAAGTAAATGCAGATACACCCGCTGTTGTTGTTATTTATGACAATGCTAACAATAGTTACACGGATACATATGCAATCAAAACAGCTATGCACGGCTGGGAGCAGGTGTCTTTCAATGTTCCATCAAATGGGCAACCTCCGGAAGTTGTTGAACGAGGTTTTGGAAAACGAAATAACAAGGCTATGCGACCAGACAAAAATGAACAGATTAGTGCCATTGCAACATTGGATGAGATGTGGGATGTTATAACTAAAGAACGCAGATTAACTTTGTGTTTCTACCATAATAACTATGCAACACGCCGATTCACCCCAGTTTGGTGGCGGGGCAATAATATTTTCCATTGTATTCTTGAGGATAAAGTTCAGGGGCAATTTCAAGACTGGAAGCTCTTGTAGAAGCGATAAGCCTTTAAGGAGTAGCAACAAGGTAGGGTGGGATCGTGCCCCACCAATTTTTCTTGTGCATCTGTGGCCAAATTTCAATCAAAAACGCATCGTGTTTCAGCCAAAAAAAATTCTTGCAAAAAATTTTTAAATCCCCTTACTCTTTTCCATAACATATTTCATAATAACAACTTATCCCCTCTGCCTGCCGCGGCGTAGCCGAAGGCGAAGCCGGGTGGCCAATGCTTTTTTCAACTCAAATGCGCATCTCCGCCCAATTATGGGAAGATTCTATATCCCCACATTGGAAGCAAAGTCTGCTTTAGGAGATTTGTTTTGGTCATTAAAATTTCGGTCATTAGAATTTGCTTAGGATTTAGATATTCGGATTTAGGATTTTTTGCAGAAAATCTGTGGTTCATTTTCTTTAACTCCTTGTTATGACAATACTTAATCAAAAACACTGGTGTTTTCTGATGCATTTTGACGTATCTCTGATGTATTTTGGAGTGCTTCTGATTACATCTGGATACCTTCTGATAACAACTGATTACAACTGATAACATCTGATAACAGTTAGCACGCGCCAAATCCCGCCCTAACAATCGGCAAATTCAGCCCATCTTAACAAAAATAAGGCTTGCCAAACCGCAAATCCGGCGTTAGATTATCAGGCGTAAATTGGGATGTAATTCTCAAACACATATAAACTGGGAGGACAAAAAATGATGATTGATTACGTAACGCTGATGCTCACTAATATGGTTTGCAGTTTTGTGATATTGGCGTTTTTTCTGGTCTGGGGACTGGAATCAGAGGACAAGAAACGATGGTCGCCGGCCTTCGGCATATCCGGTCTGGTCGCAACTGTGTGCGGTTTCAGGATGAGCTTTACTTGGCCTTTGCCCGTGCCGTACAATTGCGCTTACGGCGAGATGTCGGTTCTGCTGGGCGTGCTGTTTCTGGGTGCGAGCTGGTCGCTGGCTAAAGAATGGGATTTGCTGCCGCTGGGAATATACGCCTTTTTTGCAGGCGGAGCAGCCTGTCTGCTGGGCGTGCGGATTATCGACCAGCACCTTACTTTAACCCCGCTGATGTCTGGGGTCGGCTTTATACTCAGTGGCGCCTGCGGCCTCTTTGCAGGGCTGGTTCTCTGGTATCGCAAAATAAAATCGCTGCGTGTTTTGGGGGCAGCCGTGCTGCTTATCGCCGCCGCAATCTGGCTGCTGACCGCATACGAAGCATACTGGAGTCATCTTGCTGCGAAGGCGAAGTAAAAGCCTTGAACAGGGACGTTTCAGGGTTTGCTCTTGCCTTTACGGGTAAACCCTGCTATATCTTTTTTCATTATGACATATTTGACTATTCCAATAGCGGCGAAGAATCCTGACCAGGCCAGGCATCAAATCGAGACCGCCCTGCTTGCCGGCGCCGAGATGCTGGAGCTGCGAGTCGATTACATCGAGAATCTCACCGCTGATGCGGTCAAAGGTTTGATTGTCGAAATCAGGACCCGTGCGGCGAAAAATGTGCCTGTAATCGTAACCTGCCGGGACAAGCATCAGGGCGGTGCGATTGATTATCCCGCAGGCCTGCGAATTGATGCACTTGCCGCCGCCCTGAAGGCCGGCGCCGAATATGTGGATTTCGAATACGAGAATTTTCTGGTTCCTGAAAACCGCGGCAAAATACGGTCTGCCCTGTCGCAGAGTCTGAAGGGCAAGCTGATTCTGTCGACACATAATTTTCAGGGCAAATTCCCGCAAATAACCAACCTGTATCGGCACGTCCAGACTATGTATGTGGCATCAGTGCCGAAGCTGGTTTACACGGCCAATCATATCAACGACTGCTTCGAGGCGTTCGATTTGCTGCACAATACCGGCGGCGAGAGGATTGTCTTCTGTATGGGACAGGCCGGGCTTATCAGCAGAATCATCGCAAAAAAATTAGGCAGCCTTGTTACGTTTGCCAGCATCGATGAGGCAACCGCAACGGCGCCGGGCCAAATAACGGCTGAGCAGCTCAAAAAATCATACCGCTATGACTCGATAGACTCCGGCACCGAGCTTTACGGCGTTATCGGCTCGCCGGTCGCACATTCGCTAAGTCCTGCGATTCACAATGCAGGGTTTGCCGACATCGGTGCGAATAAATTATACCTGCCTTTGCTTGTCGATGGCGGGACGCCGGAGTTTAACGAGTTTATGCGCAATGTGCTTGCAAGACCCTGGCTGGGCTTTAGAGGCTTTAGCGTAACAATCCCGCACAAGGAAAGTGCGATGGATTATGTCAGAAGAAAAAGCGGTTTTGTCGAGCCATTGGCCAAAAGAATCGGTGCGGTAAATACTGTGCTTATCACCAAAGACGGCACGCTGAAAGCCTACAATACCGACTACGCCGGTGCGCTGGATGCGATTACCGAGGCGATGGAGATTACCAGGGAGCAGTTGAACGGCATACCGGTTGCGGTCCTCGGCGCAGGCGGCGTGGCAAGGGCGGCAGTTGCGGGACTTACCGATGCGGGAGCACAAGTTACGATTTACAACCGCACTATCTCGCGGGCGGAGAAACTGGCCGCGGAGTTCGGCTGTGATTTTGTCGGCCTTGATAAATTGGCGCAGATTGATGCAAAACTGCTGATAAACTGCACGAGCATCGGTATGCACCCGAACATAAATGAAACGCCGATACCAAAAGAGTATCTGAAAAAAGATATGGTAGTTTTCGATACGATTTATAACCCCGCGGAAACGCTTCTGCTAAAGCAGGCCAAAGAAGCCGGCTGCCAAACAATCTCCGGCCTCGATATGTTCCTCAACCAGGCACTGGTCCAGTTCAAACTTTTTACCGGCACAGACGCCAACCCCAACCTTGTGCGAAAAACCGTTTTAGATTGCCTATCCCGCAGATAACTCATATAATAACATAGCCAAAATCAGAAAGATTATGGACACCCAAAAACAAATTGAATACTGGGTAAAAGGAACAGAAGAGGACTTTGCTGCTGCACAATCGCTGCTGGGAAAAGGACATATGCGCCAGTGTCTTTTCTTTGCGCACCTTGCCATTGAAAAAATGCTCAAGGCACATGTGATAAAGCAGACAAACGATATACCTCCACGCATTCATAATCTTATCCGCTTGGCCAAAATTGCCAGGCTGAAATTACAACCGCAACAGGAACAATTTCTGCGAGAATTTGGTATCTACCAGTTAGAAGGACGTTATCCGGATGCAGAGCAGATTCCAATGGACAATGGTCTTGCCAAACAGGAAATGTCAAGGGTAGGAGAGATATTAAAATGGTTGAACAAACTGTAATAGCTTCCATAAAGAAATATCTTGCGGGGCTTGTGTCTTTTGGCATACATCCAAGTCGTGCAGTTCTGTTTGGCTCTTTTGTTGCAGGACGAGCCAACGAATATAGTGACATAGACTTGATTGTAATCGCTCCGGAATTTGACGGACCGAGAACGGTCTCATTGGTTAAGGCGCTGTGGCAGGCAACTATTGCGGACAATCGTATTGAGCCTATTCCCTGCGGCGAGAAGGAATGGGAAACCGACCAATCCCGCCCTATTCTCGAAATCGCAAGAAAAGAGGGCGTAGTGATAGAATAGAGCGGACGGCGTTTAGCATATAGCGGATAGAGGGGAAAATCAAAGAGCGGCGTGACAAATCAAAATGCAAAATGAACAAAACAACCTGACAAAAATTTATGCGGACTTGCTCGATGAACATCGTGCCTGGCTTGGGGGTTTTGGTAATGACCGACTTAAAAAGTGGGAGGATTTGCTCAATAAAAACAGTTGTGAGGCTGCTATCTGTGAAGCTGCTGCACAAAAACTGTTTTCAGAACATGGTTGTGTTGTTGAACCGTACCATTTAAATAAAGGGCCTGATTTTAAGTGTACCAAAAATAGTAGCCGTTTTTATGTCGAAACAACTTGCATCACCATAGAAGCAGCAACAAAAGAAACGAGCCTAAGTAACATGTCTCCCCAACCTACGCAAGCTCAAGCGTTTGGAATGATGACACAAAAGTTTCTTGGGGAAATTTGTAACAAAACACCTCAATGTAGCGGCTTGGATGCACCCTGTATTGTTGTAATTGGTACATTGCACTTTCAAGCAAGTTGTCTTTGCTTTCAAGACTGGGCCGCTGAGGAATTATTGACAGGAACTCCTTATATAACGCAGAAAATAAACATCCAAATGGGCGAGCCTGTTGGAGAAATATATGAGAGTACGCGATTAGAAGGTGCAGCATTCATTAGACCCCAAAAGGATGCACCAACCTGGATTGAACACGCAAGGAACCCTATCTCGGCAGTATTGATTTGTGGTTTTGGTTCAAACCCACCAGAAGTATTAGGTTGCCTTCACCCAAATCCAAACTACCATTTCGATAGAACCCTTTTATCCAATATAAGGTTTTGCAAATTAACTGATGGATATCAAAATGGTTCATTGAAGGTGGAGTGGATTTAATTGTTGCCGTTTTGCTGCGGAAACGGGTATATTAGGAGCGAAAAGCGTAAGGCGAAAAAGGCAAAAGGGCAAGGTCAATGATATATGAGCAGGCAGATAACAATACCGAAAAATGAAATTGAGCGGTTTTGCAGAGAGAACCATATCAGCAGCTTCGGGCTTTTTGGTTCCGTGCTGCGCGATGATTTTCGCGCCGGCAGTGATATAGACGTTCTCGTAGAATTTGAAGAGGGGCAGGAGCCGGATTTGTTCAAAATTCTCGACCTCCAGGAACAGTTGGCCGAGATTTTAGGCCACAAGGCCGACCTTGTCGAACGCCGGGCGGTTGAGAAAAGCGAGAACTATATCCGCAGAAGGCACATTCTTGAGTCGGTGGAGCTGATTTATGTGGCGAGATGATGCTTATATGCTTGATATGTTGCTGGCGGGACGGAAGGTGCAGAACTATACCCGCAATGTTGGCTGGGAGAAATTCCGTGAAGACGACCTGCTCCAGAACGCGGTTATGCATCAAATACAGATTATCGGAGAAGCTGCACGCAAGGTTTCGCTGCAATATCAGCAGGAGCATCCCCAAATTCCCTGGCAGGCAATTATTGGTATGCGGAACCGTCTTGTTCATGAATATTTTGATATTATTCCTGAAAGGGTATGGGAGGTTGTCGAGGCCAGTATACCTGAACTGATTCGGCTTGTTGAGCCGCTTGTGCCGCCCGATGAACCACCCCAAGAGTAGATAATTGACGGCGGGATTCATTCCTTTTATTACTTTTAATTGTCTTGCATTAGTGTAGCGGATATAATCTCTGCTTTAGTTGAAAATCGTTTACAGAGGTAAAAAGATGGCGAAAAAAGAAAAGGTAGTATTGGCATATAGCGGCGGGCTGGATACCAGCGTAATTCTGCCGTGGCTGAAGGAAACTTACGGTTATGATGTTATAGCCTTTGCGGCTGAACTCGGACAAGGCGATGAGCTGGAAGGTATAAAAGAAAAGGCGCTGGCCAGCGGGGCGGTTAAGTGCATTGTAAAAGACCTGCGCAGTGAGTTTGTCGAAGATTATCTCTGGCCGATGCTCAAAGCCGGCGCTGTTTATGAAAACGGCTACCTGCTTGGCACAAGTATTGCCCGGCCCCTGATAGCGAAGCATCAGGTCGAGGTTGCTCACGCAGAAGGCGCAACAGGAGTGGCGCACGGTGCAACCGGCAAAGGCAACGACCAGGTGCGATTCGAATTAACTTATATGGCCCTTGACCCGACGCTGAAAATCATTGCGCCGTGGAAAGACCCGAAATTTATGCTGACCAGTCGTGAGGCGGCGGTCGATTACGCAAAAAAACACAATATCCCCATCGAGCAGAGCAAAAAGAAAATTTACTCGCGAGACCGCAACTTGTGGCATATCAGCCACGAAGGAGCAGACCTCGAAGACCCTGCCAATGAGCCGAAAGACGATTTGTATGTCATTTCAAATCCCGTGTCGAAAACGCCGAATGAGCCGGATTATGTGAAGATTGGTTTCAAGCAGGGAACGCCGGTTAGCCTGAACGGCAAAAATACAGACGGCGTCAAATTGATAGAAGAACTGAATCGCATCGGCGGCAAGCACGGCGTCGGCCAGGTCGATTTGGTAGAGAACCGGCTGGTTGGTATGAAGTCCCGCGGCGCTTATGAGACACCCGGCGGCACGATACTTATGACGGCGCACAAGGCACTGGAGAGCCTTACGCTTGAGCGGGAAACGATGCACTATAAGCAGCAGGTCGCGCTAAAGTATGCCGAATTGGTTTATTACGGCCAGTGGTTCAGCCCGCTGCGTGAGGCACTTGACGCATTTATCAACGTTACGCAGAAAAATGTCAGCGGCGAGGTGCGGGTAAAATTATTCAAAGGCCGCTGCACACCGGCAGGCGTAACCAGTCCGAATAGTTTGTATAACCCGAAATTAGCAAGTTTTACTATGGGCGCTGAGTATAATCCGGCTGATGCGACCGGCTTTATCCGGCTGTTCGGCCTGCCGATGAAAGTCGCTTCAGCAGTCAACAGAAACAAAAAGAAAAAATAGTTTAAAGGATTACTCTGACACACTGGAGGTGTTGTGACAGTACCTGCGGACTGGGTTTGGTTTGCGTTTATTTTTGCGTTCGGCTGCTGCGTGGGCAGTTTTCTCAACGTTGTTATCTATCGTGTGCCTCGCGGCAAATCCATCGTCAAGCCGCTTTCGGCCTGCCCCGCGTGCGGCGAGCATATCCGTTGTTATGACAATATACCTCTGCTGTCCTGGCTGCTTTTGGGTGCAAAGTGCCGATACTGCAAGTCGCCTATTTCGCCCCGTTATTTCGTTATAGAGCTGCTGACCGGTTCGGTCTTCATCGGGCTTTTTTATTTATACTTCTACGCTGATATATGCTCAGGTATCGGGCCGTTTCTGTGGGGCGGCTGGTATATTTACCTGCTGCATATCGTCCTGCTGTCGGGGCTGATAGCAGTCTCGGCAATTGATTTGGAGCTTTGGATTATCCCGATTTCGGTCTGCTGGTTCGTTACAGGGGCCGGGCTGGCCGGCTCAATGGCAGGCGGTTACGTAATACATCCTGCTGTTATTCGCTGCTACACCCTTTTGCCGGTTGCATCAGCCGGCACAGGCGTTCTTGCAGCGGGGGCGGCTGTGGGTTTGGCAATCTCCCTGATATTGCTTTCTAAAGGCATTATCAAAAGAAGCTACGAAGTGGATTACCTTTTGGGCAATCCTGAGAATCAGCCGGCAGTCGAAAATCCTGAAAATATAGTGCCGGAAGAAAAAATCAATCATCGCCTTGAGGTCTGCAAAGAGGTTGTTTTCCTGCTGCCGATTATTGTCTGCTCGGCGGGGGCTTATCTGATTGTCAGCAGGATTACGCCGCTGCGGTTATGGTGGATTGGTCTTTTGCAGTACCCGGCGGTCGCAGGGCTGCTGGGCAGCTTATGGGGTTATTTCATAGGCTGCACTATCGTCTGGGCGACCAGAATCCTCGGCACGCTCGGCTTCGGCAAAGAGGCGATGGGACTCGGCGATGTGCATCTGATGGGCGCAGCCGGTGCTGTCATCGGGCCGGTATTTGTTGTCGTGACGTTCTTTGTTGCGCCTTTTTTCGGACTTGCCTGGGCCGCTGTTCAGTTTTTTATAAGAAAAAGCCGACATATACCTTATGGGCCTTTTTTATCACTGGGCATATTGACTGTTATGATTTTCCACGATAGGATTTTGTATTATCTAAATGCGATGTTTTACAGGTAAGGAAAAACAAACTTAAACTTTATCATTTATTATTAAGGAGAATAAGAAATGAGAACCATCAACAAAAGGGCAGGTGCTGTGTTAATCGCTGTTGCGGCAATTTTGTTTCTTTCCGGCTGCACCGACTGGAAGAAAAAATATGAGGCTCTGAACGTGGAGCATCAGAATACACTGGGGCTGCTCGAAAGAGAAAGAGGCGAAAAAGGCCAGCTTGCCGAGAAGGTTTCACAGAATGAGCAGTTGATAGCCGACCTGCAGAAAAAAATTGCCGAGAAGAAGAGCGCCGCTGAGGCCACCGGTTTCGGTCCGGGCTATGATGTCGCCTTCGATGCCGCAGCAGGCACAATCACGGTAACGCTGCCGGATACGATACTTTTCGATTCCGGCAAAGTCAATCTGAAGAAGGCAACCAACGATGAGCTTGACCACATTCAGTCGGTGCTGTCGAGTAAATACGCCGGTAGGCTGATAGATGTCATCGGGCATACCGACAACGAACCCATTCAAAAATCGAAATGGCAGGACAACTGGCAGCTCTCCGCTGAACGGGCTCTTGCTGTCGTCAGATATTTAATCGGCAAAGGAGTCGCTTCGGACAAAATCAGGGCAATAGGACGCGGAGAGAGCCACCCCCTTGCCGGCAATGACAACGCCAGCGGCAGAGCGAAAAACCGCAGGGTCGAAATCGTCGTTCACATCAAGTAACATCTGTTTCGTTGTCCCTGTTTCGATATTGTGAGTAAACAGCCTTTACCCGTGTAGAGGCTGTTTTTATTTTAAATATACATCGGTTTCTATTTTGCCGGCCTTGTCGATGCAAATAGTAACTGCGCCGTCCCTGCCCGTGTAAAACGACCTTGTTTTATTTTTGCTGTCGAACGGCTGCAACCTTTCATATTGTTTCCTGTCGCAACTGTATATCAGGATTTTCGGCTGAATACTTTCAATAAAATCAGGCTTGGCCGTTCTGATTGAGCCGTGATGCGGCACAACGACAACATCAGGATTAAGGGCGGGAAAAAGTTTAATGAGTCTTGCCTGTGCGGCCTTTTCAATATCAGAACACAAAAGAACCCTCTCGCCGGCAAATTCAATCAGTGATACCGTTGATTTATCATTTTCGCTCAACGGCTCATTCACATCGACCAGCTTGTCCGGCCAGAGAATTTTTATCTTTGCAGGGCTGTTCAAATTCAGGCCGTCATTCAACGACTGTATTTTAATCCCCTTTTCGTTCAGCCAGTTATTAAGGAATTCTGTCGGCAGCTTTTGTTTTGCCTCGAAAAAAGCTTTATCAGCATATATGCCGCTGACTTTGCAGTTCTCCACTATTTCCGGTATGCCGTTGATGTGGTCGATGTCACTATGGCTTATGACAATGCTATCGATTTTGCCAATTCCGCAGTAGTACAAAAATGGGACCACAATCCGCCCGCCGATGTCACGATGGTGAAGCGAACCGGCGTCAAACAACACATTAGCACCGCCCGGCAGTTGCGCCAGTATCGCTTGGCCGTGGCCGACATCGAGACAGGTCAGCACCAGACTATCCCGATGGGTCCTTTGCCATTTCGCCGCCCCGAGAAAAACAACTATTGCCAAAATCGCAGCGGTGCAGATTGTTTTTTTCACCGCGGGCCGCTGAAAATGAGCAAAGTAGATAAAAAAAACAAGGGCGTAATAAAAAACAATAATCGCCGCCGGCGTCTTGCCTATGAGAATTTCCGACACATTCAGGTCGGCGATGTAATTCACAATCCAAATCAGCCAGCCGGCTAAAATATTCAGTATTGCACCCAATATCGACGCTACGGTTGGAAGGAACAGGGCTATGACCATTTTCGGATACCCAATAGCGGAGATAATAGATATCATCGGCAAAACGAGCACGGTCCAGATGCTTGTGAGCCAGGTAATCGTGTAAAACTGATACAGCAAAATACCGGCGGTAGCCAAATAGGCGGCGAAACTTACGGAAAATGCGTTGAGTACAGGCTTTTCGAGCCGGTTGATTATAGGAAGGAGCGAATTCGTCTTTGGCAGCCTAATATAGCCGGTTATTTTTTCACGCAGATAAAAAAAGATTCGGTTCGTCAAGGTTATAACCCCAAATGTTGCTGCAAACGATAACTGCCAACTCGGCTCGAATAATTCTGTCGGTCTTATCAACAGCAGTATAATCGCCGCAAGCGAAAGTGAATTAAGAGGATTTGGATGCCTGCGAAAGAAAAATGATGCACAGAAGACGAAACATATAATCCCTGCCCGCATCGCCGGCGCATTCGACGGCACAACCAGCAGAAAAACTACCGCTGCGATTATGCAGACCACCGCGCGGGCGGGTTTCATCAGGCCGGCCGTCTTGCACAGCCACCATATAATCCCAATTACAATGCAGAAATTCATACCCGACAAACACACAAAGTGCAGCAGGCCGGTCTTGCGAAATGCGATGATGGTTTTGCTGTCGATGTCTGCCCTGTAGCCGAGCATCAACGCCAGCAGCAGACCCTGATTTTGGTTCTGCGGGTATGGGCTGTCCAACAAAGCCTGTGTAGCCGTCTGCCTCAATTTCGCTCTTATATCGTCAAAAATATTCGTATGGCTGTCCCTGAACATCTCAATTGCATCACGCGATTTTACCAATGCGGCGACATAAACACCCCTGCGGGCAAGGTATTGGGCGGTATCGAACTCGCCCGGATTGCCCGGCGGGCTAAACCTCCCCAGCAGACAATACGCCTGTATATAATCGCCGGCCTTCAAATCCAGCACAGGTTCGTTTACCTGTACCCGGACGTTACCGGTTATTTTTGCCCAGCCGTCACCTGTCGCCGCTTCGGATACCTTGAGATAAAAACTGCTGCCAGGGTCGGTATATGTAAATCTCGCAAACTGCCACGGCTCATTGGTATCCAAATAAGGCTCGGTCAAAATCTGTCCGCGAATCGTCGCCGGCTTAGGCTCATCTGCGACCAGAAGGCGAATATCATTAGCTTCGGGCGCATTGAAACTATCCAGCCGAATGGCGCCGAGACAGGCAAAGCAGATAAAAGTGAGAAAGGCGTATAGCGTATAGCGGATAGCGGACAGGGAAAACAGCACAAAAACCGCTACGATAAAGATGACCAGCAGTATCAGCCAGAGGCGGATGGGTAAATTGAGGGCGTTTTGTGTAAGTATCCCGGCAGCAAGGCCAATTGCGATGATAAACAATGGGGAGGTGACTACAAGCTGAGTGAAAAACCCTTTGCTGCCGGCTAACTGTTTGTCAATCAGTTTTAATCTTTTTTGGATGTCGTTCATAGCCGGACAGACTACAAGCAAAAGACCCGGGACGCAAGACCCCGGAGGCAAGATTAAAAATTGTCGATTTGTCGCCGGTTGCTCGCGAAGAGCAGGAATTGGCGGGCAGAAATCCAAAAAAAACTTTGCTCTGATTTAATTTGACACGTATAAGTGTTGACTTTACACTGGATTATTATGAACAAGGAAGAAGTAAAGGACAAACTGCTGAAAGCCGTAAAAAATTGCGGCTACATAGGTGACATAAGATGGCTGGCCATCTTCGGTTCATACGTCAGCGGCGAGGCAAAAGAGAGCAGCGATGTCGACGTGCTAATAGATTTTACCGAGGATGCCCATGTGGGTTTTTTTAAGTATGTCCGGATACGCAGAAGTTTGTCTGAAATGATAGGGCTTGAGGTTGATATGGTAACGCCGCAGGCTTTGAGCAAATACATTAAAGATGCGATACTTCAACAGGCAGAGACCGTATATGAAAGATGATAATTTATATCTCGGTCATATAAACGATGCCATCGAAGCAATAGAACAATACCTCGGCAGGCAGCGCTAGTTTTCAGCAGTTTATCGCCGACAAGATGATGGTAGATGCCGTTGTAAGAGAGCTGGAGATTATTGGCGAAGCCACAAGCAAACTAAGCAAAGATTTTCGCAACTGGCACCCCGAAATACCTTTTCGAGACATAATCGATATGCGCAATGTCCTCATACATGATTATGCCGGCGTAAATACGATGGTTGTCTGGGAAACCTGTAAGAACGATTTGCCGCCGTTGAAGAAGGCTGTCAAAAAGAGCCTGGGCAAATGACTCAAACCGACGGCTTTCGGACACGAATTCCACAAATGCACACGAAACTGGGGACTCGTTGTTCGAGGCCGGCGAGGAATTGGCGGGCGGAAATCTACCCTAAAGGGTCCCACATTACAAGATTATAAATAAGCATAAAGAAATTTTTAAAATCATCTTTACCTAATGATTAGTTTCGGTTAAATTGTCGGCAAAATAATTCATGAGGACAGGTAAGATGTGTTTTGTGCAGATATCGTTTAAATCTTATTTTTAAAGGAGAAGCTGAAAATGAGAAATGTGGTAGTTATGCTATTGGTTGTGTCAATATTTTTTAATCAAGGCTGTTGTTCAATTTTCTGTTCAGGGACCGAAGTTGTCTCGGTAAATTCTAAACCGGAAGGTGCGAGTGTAAAAATTGGTCCCTATAAGGGAGTTACTCCATATAAACTTACCCTTCCAAGAGGCAAAGATTATGTTATTGAGGCCAAATATGGAGACAAGTCTGAAACCGTCAATCTTAATAGATCTATCGAACCTCTCTACTGGGTGAATATTTTGCTATGGCCCGGTTTGATTATAGATTTGGCAACAGGCAAAATGTACAAGTATGAGCCTGCTGAATACGAGTTCAACTTCGAATCATAGAGACCGCGTTGGCTGAAGGCCGCTCTATAAGACTAAAAACAATAAGACGGAAAAGGTCAATGACAAAAGAAAACATTTCGATTGTTCCGGTAGAGCGAATAGTTCACAACATTATGATGAGGTGGTCACAAATTGTGACCACCCTGGTAAACTAAAGTTTTCGCCAAATTTGCTCTATGCCTTTACGGAACACGGCGCCAGCTTCTATTTCATCATTTTTTCTTTGCCGTTCATGTAGGGACGAAGGACTTTGGGTATAGTTATTGAGCCGTCAGGATTTTGGTAGAGTTCCAATAGCGGTATCAGGATTCGGGGGCTGGCGATGACGGTGTTGTTCAAGGTATGACAAATTAAATTTTTCTTTGTCTTCGGGTCTTTGTAGCGGAGGTTAAGGCGCCTTGCCTGAAAATCGTAAAATTTGCTTGCGCTGTGGGTCTCGCAGTAATTTTTCCTCGAAGGCATCCAGGCCTCTATGTCGTATTTTTTGGCCTGTCCCCTGCCGAGGTCGCCGGTGCAGACGACCACAATGCGGTAAGGCAGTTCCAAAGCCTTCATTATCGCCTCGGAATTGGCCAAAATCTCCTCGTGGTATTTGTTGCTCTGCTCGATGCTGTTTTCGCAGATAACGACCTGCTCGACCTTATCGAACTGGTGGATTCTATAAAGGCCATAGGTGTCTTTTCCTGCGGCGCCGGCCTCTCGGCGAAAGCAGGTCGACAGTCCCACAAATTTGGTCGGCAACTGCTCGATATTCAATATCTCGTTCATATAATAGGCTGTCAGCGGCACTTCGGCAGTGCCGGCGAGGTTCAACTCGTCCCTTTCCATCTGGTAGGTCTGCTCTTCTGAGCCGGGGAAATAGCCTGTGCCTCTCATCGCCTCATTTGTCATCAGCAGCGGCACCGACATCGGCACATAGCCTTTGCCGGCCATAAAATCCATCGCAAAACGCAGGACAGCCCAGTGTAGGAGTGCGCCATCGCCTTTGAGGAAATAATTTCTCGTGCCGGCCAGTTTCACGCCGCGCTCAATATCCATAATATCGAGCGCCAAACCAAGCTGGACGTGGTCTTTGGGCTCGAAGTCGAATTTTCGCACCTGACCTTCTTTTCTTATCTCGACATTCTCGGTGTCGTCTTTGCCAACGGGGACATCGTCATCGGCAGGCTGAGGCACCTGCTGCATAAGCTCATCGAATACCGGCTGAAGCTGCTTGACGGTCTCGTTAAGCTCGGCTTCCTGCTGTTTTAGCTGTGAAAGATGAGCCAGTGAGGATTGTTTTTCATCACCGGCCAGTTTCGGGATTGATTTGCCGATTTTGTTTTTTTCGGTAGCGATGTCCTGCAAAGTTCTTTTGGCAGATGAGAGTTTTTTGTCGGCTCCAAGCAGCTTATCAACGTCGACATCAAATTTTTTCGTCTTGCAGGCTTTTTTGAACTTTTCCGGGCTTTCGCGTATTTGATTAATGTCAATCATAATTATTGTTCCTGAAATTTTTTGATAATCACCACATTATTTTGTCCGCCGAATCCGAAGGATTCTTTCATAGCGATATTGACGGCCATTTTCCTGGAGATGTTCGGGACATAGTCCAAATCGAGAGCAGGGTCGGGGTCATTGAGGTTTATCGTCGGCGGGACAATGCTGTCCCTGATTGCAAGGACGCAGGTAATAAGTTCCGCTGCGCCAGCGGCACCGATTAGATGTCCCATCATACTCTTGATGCTGCTGGCGGGAATGCTGTTGGCCTTTTCCTTAAATACCGCCTTGATGGCCTTAGTCTCTATCGAGTCGTTCTCGGCAGTGCTTGTGCCGTGCGTGCTTATATAATCGACGTCCTTGTAGCTTATGCGGGCGTCGTTGAGGGCTGCGGTTATTGCCTGTATGGCTCCTCTGCCATCCTCGTGCATATCGGTAACCCTGAAGGCATCGGAACTGCTGCCGTAGCCGATGACCTCGGCCAGTATTTTGACGCCTCTTTTCCTGGCTGAAGTGAGCGATTCGAGGATGACTATCGCCGCACCTTCGCCGATGACGAAGCCGTCTCTGCTGGCGGTAAAGGGACAAGAAGCGGTTTCGGGGCTATCGTTTTTTGTTGAGAGTGCAGTGAGGCGGTTAAAGCCCGTTATGCCGAGCGGGTGTATCATCGAGTGAGCGCCACCGGCAATCATCACGTCCGCATCGCCTCTGCGAATCATCATCATTGCCTCGCCGACGGCCTGTGTGCTTGCGGCGCAGGCGGTCAGGCAGCTTCTTGATGGGCCGCGGGCGCCGGTAAGCATTGCGATATGAGCGGCGGGCATATTCTGTTCCTGCTCAAGCTCATACATCGGCCTTACCCTGCCGAAGAAAATCTGCGCCCAGCGGGCCCAGTCCATTTTGTTGCTGGCGGTGTCCCAGGCCTGGACGATGGCGTTGAAAAACACATCATTGTCGGCAGACCCTTCGCCGGCACCGAGGTAAATGCCGAGTCTTGTGCGGTCGATGCCGTCAGCGGGTTTATCGGTGTCGATGGTGATGGCGGCCTGTTTACAAGCCTGTGCGACTGCGCCGATAGCGAAGCCTGAACCGCGATTGCAGTCTTTGTGCAGGCGGGGATTGGCGGTGTATTTTATGAAGTCGTAATTTTTGACCTCGGCGCAGAATGTCGAGGGGAAGGTCGAGGCGTCGAAAATGGTGGTCTTGGCCATACCGCTTTTGCCGGCCAGCATTGCCTGCCAGGCCGTTTCAATATCGTTGCCAAGGGGACACACAATACCTAAACCTGTTATTACGACTCTTTCTGCCATAACATACATCCCAAAGATGAATAATGAATATCGAATAACGAATACTGAATGTTGAAGTAAGACAAGTTATTCTCGTTTTTTTGCATATTTGTTTTTTTCAGCAGTCTTTGTGCTTGTAACAAAAATAGAAATAAGCTCATTACATTCCTTCAACACTGCATCTAAATCCTGCTTACGAGGTATCAATGCTTTACGGTAAATAATTTTTAACCAGACTAACGTTTCTCGCAATTCTTTAAGAACTATTTTAATTTTATGAATGAAATCATTACGGGATTCCGCACTTTGTGCCTCACCGTAATTCGGCGACGGGGATGTCCCGCAACGAATTAACTGGCCGGCTATATGGTTTCCTGCTCGCGTATTCGGCAGCATTTCAACGATATTGATAATGCTGACTGCAAAATCAATCAATCGCTTTTCAAGGTCGTATTTTCGCCTGCTTTCGCTTTCCATTAATTTTTTCACTTCATAATTCAATATTCATTATTCGATATTCTATATTCAATTGGCTTTTCTCAACACAACTGCGGCTGTTTGGCCGCCGTATGTGTAACTGCAACAAAGTGCGTAGCGTATTTTTATCTGCCTCGGCTGATTCACAATATTCAGGTTGCAGCCGGAGGCTTTTTTATCGCAATTTTTCGCAGCAGGTATTCTGCCGTCACCGATGGCAAGGGTTGCAGCAATAACATCAAGTGCCCCGCCTGCAGCGCCGGTGTTGCTGAGCATACTTTTGGTCGGCCAGACGGGAACGTTGGTTGCCGCTTTGCCGAAGACCGCTTCGATGGTTTTTGCCTCGGCCAGGTCGTCTGCGGGTATGCCTGTGCCGTGCGGGACAATCAAATCGACATCCTGCGGTTTTATTTTTGCATCGGCGAGGGCTTTTTCGATTGCTATCCGGACGCCTTTGCCGTCCGGCTCAAGGCGCTGGTATTGGGGGTTTATGCTGTTGCTTTGCCCGATGCCGACCACTTCAGCGTAAATTTTTGCACCGCGTTTTTTTGCATTATCGCAACTTTCAAGAATAATTATTCCCGCAGCCTCGCCGAAAACAGAGCCTTTCGCATCGGCGTCAAAAGGCCGACACGCTGACCCCGGCCGGTCATTATATTCTACGGTCGCTCTCTCGATAAGACACTGGCGGGACATAACTATAGGATTTACCTTTGCCTCTGCGCCACCGGTAACAGCGATGTCAGCGTCACCGCGGGCGATTATCTGGGCGGCCTCGCCGATTGCCAGATGAGAAGCCGCCTCGGCACAGGTTATGGTATTGCTGGGGCCCTGAAAGTCGTGAATAATGCCTATATGGCAGGCAACCATATTGGGGAGGTATTTGAGCAGCCATAAAGGCGTTACAAGGTCAAGTCCCTGTTTGCCCCATTTTCGGATGTCGAATTTGCCGTCGGTAACGCTAACCGCCGCTGCCGGCGCCAGCTCGACAAGGTCGCAGCTTATCAGGCCAGCACCGAGATTTATTGCTGTGCGCTGCGGATTTATATTAACCTTATCAGGGTCAATTGCTTTTGTTACCAGGCCGCTGTGTCTGATTGCCTCGTTTGTTGCAATAACGGCCAGCTCGATGTCCCTGCACATCAGCTTGGCGGACTTGCGCATTGCTTTCGGCAGGTAGTCCTGAATTTTGTAATCAGGGACCTGACCTGCCAGTTTGCAGGAAAAGCCCACAGGGTCAAATGCGGTGATTTTGCTTATCCCGCATTTTCCTGCGCATAGGCCGTCCCACATTTGGCCGCTGGTCAGGCCAAGCGGACTTACAGCACCGAAACCTGTTATAGCAGCGTAAGACATTGTCAATTTACAATTTACTATTGACTATTTACTATTTGATAAAGCCTTTTGGACGGTGATTATCGACCATTTCCGCCTGTTTTTCAATAATCAATAAGAAATAATAAATAGTCAATTCGTGATGCCCTGCATAAGGGATTTGAAGGTATCGGTAAAGACGAAGTTTTCTTCCGGAAATTTTTTGCCCCCAAGATTTTTGTCGATATGGCTGAACATCAAATCAATCTCGGCGATAAGCTTGTCCTGACAGGTTATTCTGCCGGCAGTTCCTGCCGCTTCAGGGGCGATGGATTCGATTTTTGCCTCGATTTTGAGGGTGTCACCAGGTTTTACATAATCTAAAAAAACGCATTTTTTTATCTTCGCCAGAATGACTTTTTCCTGAAATTTTTTTGCCTCGCCGACAAGAATGCCCGCTGTCTGCGCCATAGCCTCAATCATCAGGCATTCGGGCATAACGGGAAAGCCGGGAAAATGGTCGTGCAGATGCTCTTCGGCAAACGTTACATTTTTAACCGCCACGGCACGCTGCCCGCTTTGAAACTCAACGAATTTATCTATCCAAATCCATCGCATATATTTAGCGTATAGCGTTTAGCGTATAGCGTATAGAAACAGCTATCCATTTTTTAGTTTGGTCTCGATGTAATTTACAATGGCGTTTACGGTAAACAGGCTGCCGAGCTTGTTGATGCTTGGGTCTTTTTGAAACTCGGTTATGTCGGTGTGGGGCATCTTAGTCCGCAGTTCGGTCAGGCCCGCGGCTGTCAGTTTGCCATTGCTGATAAGGTCAGGGTTATTCATAAGGTTTTCAGCCGGGAACAATTCTTCCCGCGGTATCTTTATCCCGAAGGCCTTTTCAAGCCGAAATACTATATCCAGAAAATCGATGCTTTCCGCCCCCAAATCTGCCATCAGTGTAGCTTTTGGCGTAACTTCCTCCTCGTCCACCCCCAGCGCATCCACCAGGACAGCCTGCACCTTTTCAAAGATTTCATCCCGTGTCAGTACCATATCTTTTACCTCCAGCATTCCGTTAACATTTCGTGACAGCCCCTACTGTCGTAGCAACTGCCATCGTTTCTTCATATTTTCGATAACCCTATCGTCCACCGCCGCCATCGCAGGGTTTTCGTCCACAAGGTTAAAGTGCCGTAGTCCGAATGAGCCCTGCACAATCTCCTGGCCCTCCGATATGCCTGTCCCTGTGAAGCTGCTGATATTTTCTTCGATGGTTTTCGCCTCAACGGTGTATTCTATCTGCGAACCCGGCGCAAGGAAGCTTTTGTACCTGATATTTCTCGCTTCCTCAAGCAGTATCATACTGTGTGCGAAGTTTTCGGTTTCCCGCACAAGCCAGGAAGCCGATTCAATCAGGCCCTGCAGCAGCAATACGCCCGGCAGAACCGGAAACACCGGAAAATGGTCGGCCAGATATTCCTCAGCCAGAGAAACGCACTTGACGGCTTTTATTCTTTTGCCGGCTTCCAGCAGAACTATTTTGTCTATAAGGATAAATCTCATAATCGACTGTTACTTAAATAAAACGCAAGATATGAAACGCTATTTTAGTGCCGCTCCGCTGTTTTTCCAGTCTTTTTTCGTCTTTTTGCAGGCTTCCTTCGTATTATATGTATAATTGCAGTTTACCTGTTTTAATTTTCCTGCCCTGCTCTGTTGACAAGGCGCTGTTTCGGCTTTAACATAATTGAAACAATCGCTTTATCGGAACTGCAAATTTTGGCAGGAAGGCCAGAAAAATAGTGAAGGTTATAGTTTGTATACCCGCTCGTTACGGTTCTACAAGATTCGCCGGTAAAGTTCTCGCCAAAGATACGGGCAAATTCCTCATCCAGCACGTCTGGGAGCAGGCCTGTTCGGCCAAACTGCCCGAAAAGGTGATAATAGCAGCCGATGACAAAAGGATTGCAGATGCCGCAAAATCGTTTGGCGCCGAGTGTATCCTGACATCGCCGAAGCACGCCAGCGGCACCGACCGCATCGCCGAAGCGATTAAAAAATTAGCGGATAGAAAAAAACTATCCCCTAAACCCTATCCCCTAAACCCTGATGATGATGATATAGTGGTTAATCTTCAGGCAGACGAGCCGGAAATCGACCCGCAGAACATTGATTATTTAGCCAATCTGCTGATAAAAAATAAAGACTGCCCGATGGCAACTCTCGCTACCGGTTTTCAAAATGCGGAACAGATTGCCGACCCGAATATCGTAAAGGTAGTCGTTACGAGCCACGAGCCACGAGTCACGAGCCACCAAATTGGCAAGGCCATCTACTTTTCGAGAGCCGTTATTCCCTATGACAGGGAAAAGGCTGGCATAGGCGATGTGAAACAGTATTTGCGGCACGTTGGCATTTACGCATATCGGAAGGATTTTCTGCTGAAGATTACGGCGCTGCCGCAGAGTTCTTTGGAAAAAATTGAAAAACTGGAACAGTTGCGGGCGATTGAAAATGGTTTTGACATTCTGGTCGGCAAAGTAAAACACACCTGCGACGGCATTGACACCCCGCAGCAGTATGCGGAATTTGTGAAACGATATAAAAAAGCCTCAGAGGATAAATATATTTTTAGCCACAGAGGACACAGAGAACACAGAGATATAAATAAATGAATATAATAATAGAACACATAAAAAAGTTTTGCTTAAAAATATGGGATAAAATTGAAGACCATTTCGCAACTGTGGCGGCGATTAGTATTATCGGCATATTTTCGGTATTGTGTGTAATTTTCTGGAAATGGCTAAATGCTAAACATTCGTTTGAGATGTATGGCTGGATTTGGTTGTTGTTATTTCTCGCGGGTCTTTTTCTGTTTGTTCATTTTGTTTGCATAATGTTCGACAAAGTCAGAAAAATTAAAGACCCAGCCGATATAAGGAATGTTCTCGATAAATGGTGGAGACACACTAAGGAACAGTGTCCAGACCAAATAGAGTTTACTCTGTATTTCTCGTCGATAGACAAAAAAGAACGATTGAGAAAAGGCAGTTCCAAGAAGTATTTACGAGAGATTGTTACAAAAGATAAGATATGGAGAGTAGTGAGAGAGGGCTCGGATACTCTATTGGTAGAGTGTGACCCACCAGTTATAGAGCAGGAATATACGGAGTAATAGAAATGAGGCTAATAGATTCTGTTAATAACACAGAAACGACTATAGCAAGTTAAACTTAAGAAATATGAGAAAGAATCTTGAACAATAAGTTTTTTCTCTGTGAACTCTGTGTTCTCTGTGGCTAAATAAAAAATTATTTGTTCTCTGTGGCAAAAAATAAGGTAAGGTTTATGACAAAAGACAATAAAGATTTGCTGGCCGCTGTAAGCGACACATCAACCGACAGTGAGTTTTTCTCGCCCGTCCCGGCTGGGTATAAAAAAGGAAAGACACGATACTGCTTTGTCTTAGGCACGGTAATGAGCGGGTTGGGCAAAGGGATATTCGCATCCTGCCTTGCGAAACTTATGCAGGACAAGGGGCTTAAGGTTGCACCCATCAAGCTCGAAGGCTACCTGAACATAGATTCCGGCACGCTGAATCCGTTCCGGCACGGCGAGGTGTTCGTGCTGGATGACGGTATGGAATGCGATATGGATTTGGGGACTTATGAGCGGATGCTCGACAAAGACCTGAGCAGGGCGAATTTTACGACCAGCGGGCAGATATTCAGCTCGGTGCTGCACAAGGAGCGCCACGGCGATTACTTGGGCAGAGACGTGCAGATGATTCCGCACGTTACCGGCGAAGTCAAGCTGAAGCTTCGCCAACTGGCTGCCGACAGCGATGCCGACATCGTGTTTGTCGAAATCGGCGGGACGGTCGGCGACCTCGAAAACGCCTACTTCATCGAGGCGATGCGGGAAATCGCTTACGAGGAAGGCCCGAATAGCTGCTGCTTTGTTGCGCTGACATATATACTTGAGCCGAAAACCTTAGGCGAACAGAAATCGAAGGCCGCCCAATTAGGAATCAAACAGCTTATGCAGTGCGGCGTCCAGCCCGACATCATCGCCTGTCGAGCCGAGAGTCCCGTCAGTGAAAAAGTCCGCCAGAAAATAAGCGTATACAGCAATGTGCCGTTAAAAAGGGTCTTCAGTATGCCCGATTCGGCCAGCATTTATATGATACCGGCGATGCTGCGGGACGGCGGGCTGGATTTCGAGGTGCTGCGGCTGCTCAAAATCGAGGACAGAATCAACCTTCAGCACGAGCGAAAGGCCTGGCAGCGATGGTGCGATTTCACCGATAAAATAGGCCACGCAGATTACAAAGTAACCATCGGCGTTACCGGCAAATACACCTCGGTCCGCGACAGTTACGCCTCGATAATCAATTCGCTCGAACACGCCGGCATTGCACTTAGCTGCGATGTCAAAATCAAGTGGGTCGATACCACCGACATTACCGAGAACAATGCGGCTGAGCATCTGGGCGACGTAGACGGCATTATTGTCCCCGGTGGGTTCGGCACTCGCGGCACAGAAGGCAAAATCGCCTGCATAAAACACGCCCGTGAAACCCACCTGCCTTATCTGGGATTATGTTTTGGTTTCCAGATGGCCGTTATAGAATTAGCCCGCAACGTTTGCGGCCTGCGAAAGGCCAACAGCACGGAGATTGAGCCGAATTGTGCCGAGCCGGTGATTGACATTCTGCCGGAACAGAAAAAGATAGAAGGTCTTGGCGGAAATATGCGTCTCGGCGGCAGAGACATAGAGATGAAACCCGACACGCTGGCCTGGAAGCTTTTCGGGCAGGCCGGCTCCGTCAGGATGCGGTTCAGGCACCGTTACGAGGTCGACCCGCGTTATATCGGTCGGCTCGAAAAAGCAGGTATGGTATTTTCCGGCAAAGCGCCGAACCAGCCGATTATGCAAATACTGGAAATCCCCTCGCACCCGTTCTTTATGGGGACACAGGCCCATCCCTGCCTGACGTCGAGGCCGCTGCGACCGCAGCCGATGTTTGTCGGACTCGTCGCCGAAGCAATGCGGAGACGTTATCCGCTGGAAGGGCTGCCCGATTCCGCACAGGCCGCAGCAAAGTTTTGTAAGCACGCAGGTTAGCCTTACTGCGAAGGTTTATTCTCCCGCTGTTTGTTGGGTTCTGCTATCTGCGCCTCGAGTCTTTCGAGTTCCTCGTGCAGCGCAGCGTTTTCTTCCATTATCAGCCCGGCAATATCATTCATATCTTTGCTGAATGATTTTTGCGATGCTTCCTCAAGAGATTTTATGTCTTTTTGGCAGTTCTCGATTTGTTCTTTTTGGTTCTTAATCTCCTCATCTCGCTGTCCCAGCTCCTTATTCAGCCGCTCTATATCTTTTTTTAGCTGCATATTTTCATCGGCTATGAGTCTGCATCTTTTATCGCTTGTCTGGTCGCAGCCCGCAATCAGTGCAAAAACACAGAAACAACCGAACGCCACAGCAATTACTGTCATAATTGATTTTTCTTTCATAAAACATCCTTTCGAAAAATAGTCCTCCTTTATTCAAAAAGCGCTTTTAGCCTTCTCTTGTTGGCCAAGCTGATTTTATCTTTATTCGTCCAGACCGCAAGCTCAAGACTTTTTCTGCAGGGACAATCCTCATAAATAAGCTCATCTTTGCTTTCCAGAACTGCTTTGATAAGTTTCAGACAATTATCTGCTGCTGTTTGCAGGTTGGCAATAATCTCTTTCAGAAGGGTTCGTTTGTTTACGCCTTTCTTGTGCTGCTGCCAGCAGTCATAATCGCTCGGCAGCGCAATCATCGCATAGCAGATTTGCGCCTCTCTGGCCAATTTGGCCTCCGGCATAGCCGTCATACCAATCAGGTCGCCGCCCCATTTCCTGTGCATAAGCGACTCGGCGCGGGTGGAAAATTGCGGGCCTTCCATACAAACGTATGTCCCCTTCGGATGTGTTTTTATGCCGGCCTTTTTTGAGATGTCCGCCAGTTTCCCGCAAAGCCTGCCGCAGATCGGCTCAGCCATCTCGCAGTGGACCGCCCCGAAGCCGCTGAAAAAAGTGTTTGTCCGCCTGAAGGTTTTGTCGATGAACTGGTCGACGATAACAAGGTCGCCGGGCCGAATCTGTTTGCGAAGCGAACCGACCGCCCCGCTGCTTATTATCGTATGAACACCCAGTTTCTTCAGGGCAAATATATTGGCTGCAAACGGCACCTCGCTCGGCGAGAGTTTATGGCCGTCGCCGTGGCGATTTATGAATGCTATACCTCTGCCGGCGATTTTGCCGACCATAATATCGCTGCTGGGCCTGCCGAAAGGCGTTTTGACATCACAAAACTTCGCATTGGATATATGCTCAGCCAGTGCATCGCCAAGACCTGTCCCGCCGATTATGCCAATCAGTTCTTTTGCCATTTTTCGATAGCTCCCGCAAGCTGCGGTAATATTACAGTTTTGCGGCTGTATTTACAACACAGAAATCCGCCCTGGGAAACCGTTACAATAAAGCGATTCAGCCCGGTTTTGGTGGATGTACAAAGCCGTTTTTCACTTGCTTTTTGGCCTCGTTTCGTCTAAAATATATAGCTGAAAAAGTAGTTCCGCCCAATTTTACAATAAGGACGGGTGATGAAACTCCTTTGTGGCAAACATTTTAAGAGAGGGGTGTTTGCGAAGGGAAGGGTTGTTTTCTGCCTCGGCCATCGCAGCGTAATATCCGCATTTACACTTTATTTGCTATTTTTTATTCCGGCAAATATTGTTATAGGACGCAGCAGCGCCAAGTTGGCTGACCCAGCCATTCGTCAGCAGATAGTTGACCGTTTGGCAGGCGAAAGCGAGAAAAGAAAGGCAGCAGCCTGGGCAATAGCACAAAAGCAGGGCTGGGTGCCGAAAGGTGAGTTTAACGGCGTTTCGTTCGAACTGATGGGGATTGAAAATAACGGGGTCTGTATTTACAGAACGTGCAACGTAAATGCAGCTATATCTGTTGCGTCCGACCTTGTCAGAAACACCTACCCGTATGATGTCAATGGTGCAGGCTTAACCGTTGGTATTTGGGATGCCGGGGCTGTGCGCAGCACACATCAGGAATTTGTCGGCCGTGTTACAATCAGGGATGGGGCTGCCAATCACGACCATTCCACCCACGTCGGCGGCACAATCGGGGCAGCAGGTGTGGTGGCCGCTGCTCTTGGAATGGCGCCGAGTATTCACATTGATTCTTATGAGTGGACCAGCGACCTGTCTGAAATGACTTCGCGGGCGATGAGCTATCCGAACGAGCCGAACAAGATACAGGTCTCCAACCATTCTTACGGCTGGGCGTGCGGCTGGGAAACCGGAAGCTGGTCGGGCAACTACGGGCCTCACTGGTTCGGGACGTGGGGATACCGCGAATCGGATTACTTTGGCCTTTATGATTCCGACACATCGAATTTGGACGGAATTTGTTACAACGCACCCTATTATCTGCCTTTCAGGGCGGCCGGCAACGACCGTGACGATAGCGCTCCCTCACCAGGAGACAGGTTTTGGTATATCAACGGCGGCTTTTGGCGTTCGAAAAAGTATAATAGTTCCCAGGACCCCTATAGTGACGGGTGGGACAACGGCGGGTTCGACACTATTCTTCGCGGCTCTGCCGGCAAAAATGTTATGACCATAGGCGCCGTTGACGACGCTGTTACCGGCGGTGTGCGCGATATAAGCAAAGCCGCTATGGCGAGCTTCAGCGGATGGGGACCAACAGACGATGGGCGAATCAAGCCTGATATTGTAACAAACGGCATCGGTTTGTACTCCTCAACGGCAGGCAGCGACAGTAGTTACGCCTCATACAGCGGTACCAGTATGGCCACGCCCGGCGCTGCAGGCTCGGCGATGCTGCTTGTTAATTATTACAAAAAACTTTTTCCCAGCCAGGCTATGCGGGCAAGCACTATCAAAGCACTCATACTTCACACCGCCGATGACCTCGGCAACCCCGGCCCGGATTACACGTTCGGCTGGGGACTGATGAACACAAAGGCAGCCGCCGACCAGATAAAATACCACAGCATTTTCCCCGGTATAAATAAGATTGCGGAAGGCGAACTGGACGATGTTAATTCGACCGCTGCTTATCATTTTAAATGGGACACCACAAGCCCGGTTCGGGCCACATTGTGCTGGACAGACCCCTGCGCACCTGAATCGACCGGCCTTGATAATCGCTCGCCTCGCCTGATAAACGACCTCGACCTGCGTATCATCGACCCCAACGGCTTGGTTTATTACCCTTATGTGCTGGATGTGAACAATCCCGCCAATACGGCGACAACAGGCGATAACAGGCGTGATAATGTTGAGCAGGTATTTATTTCTTCACCGGCCATACCGGGCAGTTACACCGTGCAGGTGAGCCACAAGGGGACACTCGCCAACGGTCAGCAGTATTACTCGCTTATTTTGAGCGGCCAGTCGCCCGCCGACTTTGACGGCAGCGGCATCGTCGATTTCAACGACCTGAAGGTAATCACCGATAACTGGCTCACTGCCGAGCCATCGGCAGACATCGCTCCGCCGGGCGGCGACGGCAACGTTGACTTCCTCGATTTTGCGGAGTTCGCAAAATTCTGGTATTGATTTTATTCCGGCAGCGGACGGCCTTTCGTTTCGGGGCAGAACCAGATGACAACAATGCCTATCACATAAACAAGCGTGATAATCGAACACATTTTGGCATAATCTTCCTTGAACGCGTTTAACAACTGTCCGGCCCATAGTGTCCCCGCTGATGCAATTACCCTGCCGAAATTAAAAGCAAAGCCCTGTCCTGTAGCACGGATGCGTGTGGGGAAAAGTTCCGGCAGATACAGCGGCAGCCACCCGAAGAAACTGGCCGTCAAACCGCCTGCTAAACATACCCATAGCAGATATTGTCCCCCAAAAGGCATAGAGACGCGGAATAAATATTGACAGCTTATTAACGACATAAGGCACAGTATGAAATAGCCCATACGTCTGCTTGTCCAGTGAGCAAGATAAGACCCGGCGATACATCCTATTATAGCTCCTATCGCCGACCATATTTGCGCCCACGATTTTGCCTGCGGCAGCTGATTGCTCAGCTTGTCTGCCCAGGACGGTATCCACTGCACAGAACCCCACGTCCCCAGCAGAGCAACCGAACTGATAATCGCCCCAAGAATCGCAGCCTTGCCAAGTCCGCCTTTGAATATATCAATTATACGATTTTTAGGTGCAGTCGCTTTTGCATGCTCCCACTTTTTGGATTCCGGTACAAATATCTGAATAAAGAATGCCACCAATGCCGGCAAAGCTCCCAACAGCAGCATCATACGCCACCCGCCGTTGGATAATAACGCATCTACCCACGACCGGGGCATTATTACACCAATAACAGCGCCGAGCTTATTTATGACCTTGCTCAATGCCAGCCCCATAAGCGCTACCAGCAAAAATCCCACATTCGCCGCCGACCCGATAAGTCCTGCCAGCAGCGTCCGTTTTTCGGATGACCATGTCTCCATAACCAGCGCCACGCCGAGCGACCATTCGCCGCCCATCCCCAGCGCCGCCATAAACCGCAACGCAAATAGCTGCCACGGTGCGGTAACAAAGACACATAAAAACGAAAAAGTCGAATATGTAGCAACACTCAAAACCATTGCCCTTACACGACCGTAACGGTCTCCGAGCCATCCGAATAAAATTCCTCCACACGCCGCTCCTATCAGAAAACCCGCCATAATTATCGAAAACCATGTCCCTATATAAGCGCTGCCTTCCGGCCCCATCAATTCCCGAAGTGCGGGCCTTCCGACAAGCGGAAATAGACCCATTTCGAAACCATCGAACATCCAGCCCAACAACGCTGCCGCAAGCGTCATCGCCAAATCTTTTCTGCTTACTTTTGGTGTTATTTCGTCCATCATATTTTCTCCTTTAAAGCGACCGCATTTAGAAAGGCGTTATTTTACTGTTCCGGTCGCAATTTACAATAAATTCTTTTACGAATAAGCCTTACGAAAAACAGACTTTTGCTTGCTTAATCGCTTCAAAACTGATATTATTTACGGTTTAGGCCGTGGTCTTGAAATGGTGGTTAATAATATGGAGAAAGATATGTCGGCACATCGCAGAGCGGTTAAAAGCATATATCTTATATTTTTATCGGTATTTTCCTTCGTTTTTTGCGGCATCGCTTACGCCGCAGGCGAAGATAAGCCCTGTATAGTCAGAACGGTGGAATATCCGGGCAAAGACCCGACAATGTGGGATGGCTTATACGCCGCCAGCGACGGCAAGGTCTATTCCGGCCTGATTACCGAAGGAGGCAGCGCTCATTTTTATGTTTATGACCCTGTTAAAGACGTTCAAAGAATGTTATATGACATAGCCGATTTTGTAGGCGAAAGGGGCAAGGGAACGAGGCTGTCGTGCAAGATTCACTGCAGGCCGGTCGAGGACAAAGAGGGTAATATCTATTTCGCCACTCTGAATAATGGCTCCGGGCCGGCAGGCGTGGATTTTACAAGCTGGCAGGGTGGCCGCTGGTTCAAATATGACCCGAAAACCGAAAAACTGGAGGATATGGGGCTGGTGGGTCAAAATGAAGACGGCCCATACCCACTGACCATCGACAGGGAAAGGATGTATCTTTTCGGCATCGGTTTCACGGGCTATCTATACCGGTTTGACATAAAAAATCGTGTTACAAAAAATTTAGGTAACGTCAGCCAGCCGGATGTTTGCCGCGGCATCTTCTGCGATGACGAAGGAAACGTCTACGGCAGTTTCCCCGTCGCCAGAATCTGGAAATACGATGCGAAAAGGGAAAAGACCTACGACCTGTCAATTCGTATGCCCTATGATGCCACAATATACCCATCTCGCCTGAACAACCCTACTATTGACCGCACGTATGACTGGCGCTCCATTCAATGGGACCCAGTCGAAAAAGTCGCCTACGGAGTAACCTGCGGAAGCGGCTCGATACTATTCAAATTTGACCCCCACGACGGCCCTGAAGGAAAAATGACCGAACTGGCCAAATTGTGCGACAGTAAATTCTTCGGCCGCAAGGACATCCCCTATTCCACGCTCGCCTTCGCTCTCGATGCCAAAAATAAAAGAATATATTACGCCCCATCGGGACGTCCATATACGCCTGACAACTATGTCGAGACCTTTGGCAGCGGAGACGACCATCATCTGGTAATGTATGACCTGAAGACCAATCAGCGGGTGGAGCTGGGCGTGCTTCGCAGTGACGATGGCAGGCGGGTCTTCGGCTGTGAAGGGGCTGCGGTTGCACCGGACGGGACGTTGTATCTCTGTGGACAGGTCGAGGTCGACCCGCAAAAAGCCACACGCCATACAAGGGGCACCGATATCCCGATAGCGTTGAGGCTGATAATTTATAAACCTCAGCTTAATTAATTTTAGGTTGATAAAAATGAACCGACACATAATTTGCCGGAGGATTTAATAATGACAGATTGCCGAAGGAAAACTTTCATATTAAACGTTTTATTTGTTTGCTGTTTTCTGCTAACGATTCAATCGCTGTCCGACGCCCGCGATGTCCCGCGAACAAATATAAATCCGCTTCATAGGGTCGATGTCCGCGATTTGGGTTATCCGCTGGTAAACGAAATCCCAAACAATAGCTGTGCCATTACTTCCCTCATCACAGCAAGAAACGGCAAAATCTACGGTGGCACCAGCGGCGAATGCGCTTACCTGTTTCTCTACGACCCCGCAATCAATAAAGTCAGGCATCTCGGCAGAATCAAAGACCAGCAGAGCATCCACCATTCATTGGTAGAGGACAAGGATGGTTATATCTACATCGGCACCGGCAAGGATATGTTCGAAGAGTTTGAATTGTCAAAATACGGCCCGCAGGCGGGAGAGGCAGATATGATGCCCTGGGACGATATTATGAAGGTCTTTGAGGACAATTATTCGGACCATGTCCTGTATGAGATGAAACTGTCGAAGGGCGTTATGGGCTGGCAGTATGTAGATATAATCCTCTGGAACGATATTAAAAATCATTTCAAAGATTATCCCGGCGGACATCTATACCGCTACAACCCCAAAGCAAGCAACAGCAAGGTTAAATTGGCGGATATGGATTGTGAGCTTGAGGATTTAGGTATACCACTGCCAAATAATTCCATATATGCCCTGACCACCAACCCGAAGGGCGACATCATTTACGGCCTGACATATCCTGACGGCCATTTCTTTATTTATGACATCGCCGCCAAAAATTTCAGGGATATGGGAGCAATTGATGAGAAGATTATCTTCCACGGCCCCGAAAGACGATGGCGAAGCCTGCCGCGTGCGCTTATATCCGACAACTCCGGCAGGATATATACCTCCGGCACCGATGGTATGATTGTTTATTACTGCCCCGAATCAGACAAGATATTCTCCACAAACCTCAAAGTCCCCAGCGACGACTATCACGCCCAGAGTTACATTGACTACGCCGTAGTCGATTATTTCGCCAAAGATTCTGCCGGCCTGATTTACGGCGGCTCATCGGACGGCTACCTGTTTATGCTTGAGCCTCAAAAAATAGAATTAGTCAACCTCGGAAAACTTCGTGCAGACCGCCGCTTAAGATGCCTGACCGCAGGCAAAGACGGCAAGGTTTATATGATTGCCGGCGAGCGCTCCGCTTCAAGGGTCTGCCAGTTCTATTCTTACGACCCCGCAAAAGGAGGCTTTGAAGACCTCGGCCTTTTGATGGCCGACAGAAGCCCTTATTATTCTTATCGCGGCTATCAATTCGATAGTATGACGACCGGCCTGGACGGCACGATATACGTCGGCGAAACCGAACGCCGTTCGCACCTATACCTGTATATCCCCTGACCGTTGCTCGTAACTTGTGGTTTTTTATGGCGCCTGCGGACAATCGGCGGGAGGCGTTTTCATAAACCATGTATTCAGTATGGCCTCGTCGGCTGAATCTACAACATAGTCCCGGTTAAAATCGGCGGCTGGATTATAGCGGGTATCTCCATAATACGCCGGCAGGGGTGCACATCCACTTAATATGGTCATATCCAGTGTATCAACACGGCCAGCGCAATTGGCATTACCGTGGCATTGGCTGCGGCAGTCCCAGGCGCTAAACCAACTGGGGAGTTCCATAATATCGGGGGCCTCGGCAAATGGGCTCAGCCAGCTTTCGGCAAATATCCTCAAATCGTTGAAGTCGACCGCCCCATCGTGGTTTATGTCTGTGCCGCTGCACCAATAGGGAGCAGCACAATCCTTTCGCATCCAGTCAAGCCCAAAGTGAGAGTAATCTGCCATATCCACATCATTATCAGAGTCGTAGTCGCGAATCCAGTGATAAGGGTTGGTCCCAAGTTCCGCCACAACGGTATAACCCCAGAATCCGATTTTTCCACCGGTGTTATTTATCCACCACTGACAATCACTATGGACGCCGCCTGGATAGCCATCGTATATCTCCGCTGATATATCAGCAAAATTAATAAAACTGGTGACATGCCACGCCCAATTTGGCTTGCCGTCCGCAAGATAATCACGGTTAATGTTGTTCATACCGCAGGCGATATTGGCCATAACGATAGGCTGTCCGATTCCGGGGCCGTATGCAATCAGGTCCCGTGCGTGGGCAATATCGTTCGCATCCGTTAACGGCAATACATAAGAGTCATTAAAACCAGGGGTCGGGTCAGCTACCAGAAAATAAACAGTTTCCCCATACGCTGTAGAAAGCATAAATATCATCAAGACCAGCAAAAACAGACTGTTTCGACACCTCATCTTCACTCCCCTTTAATCATAAACCCTTTCCTACCGCTAATAATTATACACATCGCCTCCCCAAAAGCAACAAAAAAAGGGCTTTTATGCTACTTTTTCTTCAGCAGTCCCTTCAGGCCGTCGGTGATACCCTTGCCGAGGTCTTTGCCGGTTTCTATTACCTTTTTCCCTTCTTCAGAAACTATTTCTCCGGTCTTGCTCAGGGTTGACTTCATTGAAGCGGTCATTTCCCCCGGCAGCAGGTCTGTACCCTGCTTGACCACGCCTTCGGCAATAGCGGTCAATACCTTGCCCGACAGCATCGCTATATCCATCTTGCTGTCTGTCCCTAAATCCTTCATTACGATAGGCGCAAGCTTCATTGTAACCGTGTCCGACTTTCCCGGCACAGGCAGCAGCTTCACCTTGACGGCGACATTGGAGATTTCCAGATTATTTACCACCAGCTTTTTGCCTCCGCTCGGCTGCGGCTGTTGCTGGGGAGCAGCCTTCGCTTCCCCGCTGGGCAGGGCATTTATCACATCCTGCAGATTGTTGCCGGAAATGCCCCTTTGTTCCATCGTAAGGTTTACGCCGTCAAACATTATTTCCTTTATCCTGACCGTATCGCTCAAAAGCGATTTTATATCAACGCTGACAGAGGCTTTTTTAAGCTCAAGCAGCCGGGGGTTCTGGTAGCCCTGCGGGTTGTCAATCAAAAGGTTTTCCAGACTGATTTTGCCGCCGAGAACCGAAAGGTTGATACTGCCCAAGCTGACCTTGACCTTTAGTGCACTCGTCGCCGCTGTTTCAATGGCCGTTTTCAGCAGCGAATTGGCAAAAAGATTAAACCCCACAATGAGCAACAGAACAATCAACAGGACGACCAGCAGAGCTATTCGCAGAATTTTAGCTGTTTTTTTCATATTAAAACCCCTTTCAAATATTTTCCTTTGTAAGAACTGTAATCACAGCCCAGCCGTTAGTCAACCCTCAAAATACGCCCGCCCCATATTTTTGCAGGATTAGTCCTTGCAGGTTTTTGCTGAAAAACGCATAATTACCCCTTTGATGCTGGACAAAAGAGGTGATTTATTGTAAACTGTTACGATGTATTCGGATGGGCTTACAGCACGGGGAGATTAAGGGTTGCATATTATAATCCCTGCTGAACCGAAATTGATATTTGAGGAGTTTTTGTTTTAGCGATATGGCAAAAGACATACTAAAAGTTGGCGGCTTTAACATAATCAGGCGTATCGGCATCGGCGCAAGAAGCATAATCTACCTCGCCGAAGACCCGCAGACCAAAACCCAAATCGCTCTTAAACGCGTCATTTACGAAAAGCCCGAAGACGTCAGAATTTTTGAGCAGATGGAAACCGAGTATAAGGTTGCTCAGCGGATAGACCATCCTTATATTCGCAAATGCTATAAATTGAAAAAAATACGAAGTTTTTTCAGGGTAACCGAACTGCTGCTGTCTATGGAGCTGTTTGACGGCATATCGCTCGAAGAAGGGCCGTCTTTAAGTCTGCTCGATGTTCTGCTGGTGTTCAGGATGGTTGCCGACGGACTTAATGCCATGCACAGGGAAGGTTTTGTCCATTGCGATATAAAGCCGAATAATATTCTTCTGAGCAAGACCGGAGCCATAAAGATTATCGACCTGGGTCAAAGCTGCAGGACAGGAACGGTCAAGCCACGTATTCAGGGAACGCCAGATTACATTGCTCCTGAGCAGGTTCTTCGCAAGCCTCTTGGGCCGAGGACCGATATTTTCAATCTCGGCGCAACTATGTACTGGGCGCTGACCGGCCATAACGTTCCGACACTAATTCCGAAAAAGAAAGATGACCTGACAATGGTATTGCCCAAAAGCTGCCCTGCTCCTCATGAGCGGCAAAAGCAGATACCAATAGAAATCTCGAAATTTGTTATGGACTGCGTAAAAGATGAAGTCGCAGAACGGCCTCGCGATATGAAAATGATTACGTCCCGGCTTGATATAATGATACACGATATACTGGGCGGCAAGTTAAAACCAAACACAAATGCCTCAAACAATAATTGATTTACTGGAAAAGGGCGTTGAGGCCAACAACAAGGACAGTTTCAGACAGGGAAACCTGGTTTGCCTGCCCGACAGGGGCAGCCTGATAATATCAGGGGACATCCACGGCCACAAACGCAATTTCGAGCGCATCCAGGCCTTCGCTGACCTGCCCGCCAACCCCGACAGGCACGTCCTGCTACAGGAAATAATACACGGCGGCGAAGAAGACACCCAGGGCGGCTGCCTGTCATATAAATTGCTGTTCGACGTTGTCCGCTACAAGCTGGCGTTTCCCGACCGCGTCCACATCATTATGGGAAACCACGATACCGCCTTCATCAGCAGCAGCGAGGTGATGAAAGACGGCAAAGAGATGAACCGTTCGATGCGACTGGCACTCGAACGCGAGTTCAAAGAGTCCTGCGAGAATATTCGATTGGCGATAAGACAATTTTTGTTTTCACAGCCCCTGGCTGTCAGGACCAACAGCAGGATATGGATGTCGCACTCCCTGCCGAGCGAACACTTTGTCGACAAATTCGATAAACAGGTTCTGACCGGGCAGCTCAAAATCAATGACGTTGTAAAACCCGGCTCGGCTTACCTTTTGACCTGGGGCAGAAAACACAACCAGGCACTGCTCAATAAAATGGCCAAGCTTTTCGATGCGGATATTTTTGTCCTGGGCCATCAGCCCCAGCCGCAGGGTTACAAAAAAGCCGGCGAAAATCTTTTAATTATCGCCTCCGACCATAATCACGGCTGCCTGCTCCCTGTCGACCTGGCAAAATCTTATACCATCGAAACCCTTATTGATTGCATACTCCCTCTGGCTTCTATATCCTGAAAGGAGTTATGAGTTTTTAGTTTTAAGTTTTTAGTTACAACTCAAAATTAAGAATTCAACATTTATCCGCCAAAGGCGGACTAAAAACTAAAAATGGACTGGTATCGTTACATAGCACTCATCGCAATAGCATCACAGCTTATTTTCCTGCTGTATATTTGCAGCAATTACCATTTCGCCCTTAAAAAATATAAAAAGGAGCGGACTTTGTACAGACCGAAAGCCGCTCTTATAGTGCCTTGCAGGGGGTTGGACTCGGACTTTCAGAAAAACATCAGCTCCTTCTTCAATCAGGACTATGAAAATTACTCATTATGGTTTGTGGTCGCCGACAAATCGGACCCCGCTTATAATGAGCTTCACAGGCTCAAAGAACAACTCAGCCCTGCCTCAAAAGCACACGACATTGGCGTGCTGGTCGCGGGTTTGGCGCAATCGTGCAGCCAGAAAATTCACAACCTGCTTTACTGCTATAACAAGATTGCTGATGACACCGAAATATTGGCCTTTGCCGATTCGGATGTCTGCATCCACAGCGACTGGCTGAGCCACATAGTCTATCCACTTCACAAGTCCAGCAATGGTGTTGCCAGCGGCTATCGCTGGTTCGTCCCCCGAAAAAACAATCCGGCAACTCTGGCCCTGTCGGCAATCAACGCCAAAATCGCTCAATTGCTCGGCAATTCCCGTTTCAATCAGGTCTGGGGCGGCTCGATGGCCGTTCGTCTCGAAACATTTCGCCGCCTCGGCATCGACAAAATCTGGCAAAATGCGCTCAGTGACGACCTGTCCCTTAGTCTTGCCGTCAAAAAAACCGGTATGAAAGTCGCCTTTGTCCCCGCCTGTCTTGCGGCCTCGTATGAGCAAACTACCTGGCTGCAACTTCTTGAGTTCGGCAGAAGACAGTTTTTAATCACCCGCATAAGCGCACCGAGAGCCTGGTGGCTCGGCTTGTTCGGCACTCTATATTCAATTTTGGGCTTGTGGGGCGGTGCCGTTGTGGCCGTCTACGCAACCGCTGCCGGTGCAAAAAATCTGCCGCTTTTCATCGCCGTTCCTGTCGTCTTCTTTATAGCACAGCTATTAAGGGCGATATTGCGCCAAAAAATGATTGGCAAGCTCCTCGAAAAAGACCGCCCTGCCTTGAAAACCGCCTCCGCTGCCGACATTCTTTTCTTCTGGCTCTGGTCGCTGGTGCTGCTTGTTTTGATTATCTCATCAGCCTTCGGCAGAACCATCACCTGGCGAGGAATATGCTATAAACTTCTCAGCCCCACCGAAACAATTATTATGCCCGGCAAAACCTGACAACCTATTTAGTTGGCGGTTCTGCCGGTGTCTTTTCCTCATTTTCCGTTGGCGGATTGGCTCGCCTTATTCACCTTATTTGTCGACTGTTTGATAAAGCAGGGGATTTCCCCTCGCTTGGTCCCTGCACAGCATTGGCATCGCTGCGGCTGGCAGACGGTTCTTTCTTCTTTGCCGGGACCGGCCATTCACCCAGGATTTCCTTCATCTTCTCCGCTCGAAGTGCCTTTAACTGCTCCGGCATATCGCACTCCTGCAGCATAAATTCAATAAAATATCTTCCATCATCCATCGGTATGCTTATCTTACCGACATAACCGCATCCTCCTGCCCCACTATCGACTCGACCGATTATTCGCCCCTCCTTGTCGTCATCTGGTATCAGCACCGGATGTGGCACTATATGATGCGGCCCCATTATAAAAATCCCGTCATTCGACTGGCCGCGCACGCTAAACTCTATTTTGCCGTCCACCATACTTACAATGTTCTGCAGTGCCTGACGGAGTCTTATATTTTGCATCTCTACAGAGATTTTTCCATCCAGCCAAGAAGGGTCATTCTTTGCCATTATTAACGGCAGACCTGTCCGTTTAGCCAACTTCTGGATTATCACTTCCGCCCTTTCATCTTTGTATGAAACATCAACGACCTGGTCGAGTTGGGCATCGCGAAAAGTCTGCTTGCCAACCATCTCAATCTGCGGAATCTCATTTGGAAGACCTGAATCCGAAAGGTACCACCCTAAATCGTGTGTGGCGGCGTGTTGGTCGAGTATTTGTCTTACCGTTATCGGCGTTGCCAATTCACATTCTCTGCCTGCCTCATTAGGTTCAATATGACCTTTTGCTCGAAAAAGCCCAAGATAGTCGTCCCAAAAATATTCCCTAAAAGGAATTACCGTAACTCCCTGTCCCAAGGCTTTGGTTATAGCTCCCTGTGCATTTCCAACAATATAGGTCTTGATTGGCTTTGTGTATATATCTTTCAGCAACTCCAATTGCTTTGCCGAGGCTTTTCCGAGGATGTGCTCCAGTTCCGGCTTGGGATATATCGTAATTTCCTCATCCCCGACGGCATAACGCATAAAAAACGCATTGAGCATCTCCGTCATACTGTCGGCCAAAGGCCCGTTCAGCGAAACCGAAAGCCTTGTTGCCTCGCCGTAAGGCAGCCTCCAGACCGCCTCGTCCGACAGGACAAATTTTACCCCCGCTTTTTGCCCGATTTTCGCCAGCGCCTCAGCGATAGTAACGTTACTTAACTGGATACTGACTTCCCTGCTGAGTTTTTCCTGCAACTGCAGCTTATCGGCCTGCACCAAATCCGTTGCCGCACCGGCCAAAATAGTTACCAGCAGCACCGTTTTTGCCAAGTTTCTTCCGCTCATTTTTTTCTCCTTCATTTGGAAAATTTCTCAGAACAAATAAATTATACTCATAGCCTCTTTTTCTTTACCGTTATCCGCCAGCACAGGTTTGGGTGCGCTGATTATTATCCACGTCCCCCTGTTATAATCTTTCTCTAAGCCTCCATTCAAGTCCATTATTTTAACATCGCATTTTGCCGCTGTCTTGATTTCAATCGAAGCAGTCCCTTTACCATCGATAATCTCAACTGCCGCTTTTTTGCCATTGTTTATTTGTAAGCCTGCCGGCCTGTTTGTCCCGACCATTACTGCTATTAGCACAACTGCAGCGGCGGCGATACCGGCTGCTGCCTTAAATATGATTTGGCGCCTGATAAAAGGCGTTTTGCTCTTTTCCGCCTGGTCCAGACGGGCCGATATTTCCGTATTCAATGCCGCCCAGTCAACACCGGCCATCCGTTCAGCGGTATTGCGCTCCAGCAGGAAATCTATTTTTTCTTTATTCTCGTTCATTCCAGGTACTCTTTCAGCAGCACTTTTAATTTTTTTCTTGCCTTAAAAACATACCACCTGACCGCCTCTGTTGAACAGCCCATAATCTCTGCTGCCTGCTCCTGCGACAAATCCTCCAGCCCGAAAAGCGATATTGCCCTGGCCTCTTTCTTCGATAGTTTTGACATAGCCTTCTGTATTGCTCCTTTCAACTCTTCAGCGATACCTTTGTCCGCAGGCAAAACTGCCTTTCCGCATTCGTTGCAATCAACGGTTCTTATTCTGCTTTTTCTGCGTTCGGCTGTTCTTCGCTGGCTTATTGCCGCGTTGCTGATAATCCGCAGCAGCCACGTCTCAAATCGAGTCGGCTCTTTTAACTTGTTAATCCCCAAATAAGCCTTTACAAAACCGGCCTGCACCGCTTCGGCCGCTTCCTCCGCATCGCCCAAAATCCCGACGGCCAACCGTATCGCCCGATGCTGATATAGTCGCACAAGCTGGTCAAATGCGCCCCTATCGCCCGTTTGGCTTGATTTGACCAGCTGTTCAACGTCATTGGTAGTCGCTTCGCAATCTTCGTTCACAAGCCTGTCCTCATACTATAGACGCATCAATTCTACCAAACGTTAGTAAATTTCCGGAAAAATCTTTGTATTGGGTATGATTATATGCCGTCAGATGAGATTAGTCGATGTCTGCGATGTCGTTTTGGGATTTGCCGACAAGGTAGATTCTGTTTTTGCCGCTGCGTTTCGCATCTAATAAGGCATTGTCCGCCTGCATAAAAATCTCCTCCGCAGTCGAGCCGTCCCGCGGGAAGCTCGCCAGGCCCCCGCTTATCGCCAAAGCCCCTTTGTCCCCGGGGTCAAGCAGACTGATTTTAGCCTTCTCTAATTCTTTTCTGAATCGTTTCGCTATCGAAATCACCTCTTTCGGATGGTCCGCCTGCGATGAACGCCTTTCCGCCTCGCCTGTCACTGACTTTCTTTTCGGGTCGTCCCAGAAAACCACCGCAAATTCGTCCCCTCCTGTCCTGCCCACAACATCATAAGGCCGGCAGCACCGCCTGATTATCGCAGCGGTCTGCTTCAAAATCTCATCGCCGACCGAATGGCCGTAAGTGTCGTTGTAGTGCTTGAAATAATCAATATCGAACACAAGCAGTGTCACCCTGTCGTGTTCTCTTTTCGCTCGCTCTATTATCTGCCGGCAGAACTCCCACAGGTATCTCCTGTTTTTCAGTCCCGTCAGCTCATCCTCGGTGGCCAGCCTTTCAAGTATCTTCACACGCACTTCCGTTGTTTTATCAGCCGCAACCCCCTCCGCCTCAGCAGGCTTCTGCATACTGACCGCATAAAACTGACTCACCTTTACGGGACAAACCAGGTAACTGTCCGCCAGGCTCGCCCCGTTGCTGGTCAGGCTGACAAGCTGCATCGCCGTCGACTCCTCATACATCTGCGCCAAAAGAACTATCCTCGCCGCAGGATTATTTTCTCTCAAAGCCTTCAGGATATTCGTCAATCTCGAAGACGCCCCCGACATCACAATCCCGATGGTGCCGAAGCCTTCTCTGGCCGCAGCATCAGCCGCATCGAGCATATTGTTATGCACCTGGTATACCGGCCCGCTGACATTAAGGGGGTCCGAAAACGCCCTGCTGATGTCACCTGCCAGCAGAATTCTTGACCCGCATGCATCTGGAAATAATTTGTCCATCTTCATCCGCCTCAAGCCTCAAGCAACGCATCGAGCTCTTCTTTGGTGGCGGCAAATTCACCGCTGTTAAAGTCCGCAGCACTGCCGTTATCTTTTTTCGCCGGCAGCGGACCTGACCTGTCCGCAAAAAATCTCGCCACAACCTCTTCAACTTCCTCCCTGTTGTTTATGACCACAGCGCCCGCGCCTGCCGCCCATGAAATCTGCTTACGCCTTTCATACGAATATCGCTCCGCAAGGCAGCAGCAAAAAATGCCCGCCTCGTTCGCCTTCTTGAAAAACTGCCCATTTTCCCTGCTCAACTGCTCAAACCGCCCAAACACCAGAATATCTCTGCTCGCATTTTTAGCTAACTCGCTGACCGCTGAATAAATATTCCCACGCAGGACGGTTTCGACCTCATAGTTATCAAGCACCCTTTTCGTATGCCGGACAAACTCATCCGACGCCATCCCGACCACTATGGCCAATAACTGTGTGCCTGTGCTGGAATCTTCCATCTACCCTGTTCCGGCTGAAAAATCAGCAAAAATGCGTAGAAAGACGTAAAAATACATTATTTATCGGCCTTTATCATACCATAATATGCTAAAAAAAGTCAACTGCCGGTTTTTCTATTTCCCTTCCAGCCAGTTGTCCGCCAGCACCTTCAAATCCGCCCCATCCACATCGCCGTCAGGCTCGCTGTCTGCCCCGCCGCAGTCGCCCCGCTCCGCACAATTCGTATTCAGCCAATACCCCGCAAGGATTGCGTAATCCGCAAAATCAACCGACCCATCCCCGCTTATCTCCCCCCCGATGCTCTTTACCCCCATACTCTGTTCCTTACCTGCCGCTATCGCCAAAAAACCGCTGTTCGGCAAAGGCACATCGCATTGACCATAACCGTTGTCTCCCCACGCAGCGATTGAGCCATCCGACTTCAGACCCAGACTGTGTGCTTCTCCTGCCGCTATCGCTTCAAAGCCGCTGTTCGGCTCCGGTACATCGCACTGACCGTCATTGTTGTCCCCCCACGCGGTGATTGAGCCGTCAGACTTTAGGCCAAGACTATGCCGCCCGCCTGCCGCTATCGCTATAAAACCGCTGTTCGGCTCCGGCACATCGCATTGACCATAACCGTTATCTCCCCACGCAACGATTGAACCGTCAGACTTTAGGCCCAGACTGTGTCCCTCGCCTGCCGCTACCGCTATAAAATCACTGTTCGTCTCCGGCACATCGCATTGACCGTAACTGTTGTCTCCCCACGCAGCAACCGAGCCGCCGGACTTCAGACCAAGACTATGTCTTCCGCCGCCCGCTATCGCCGTAAAACCCGTATTCGGCGAAGGCACACTGCACTGACCGTCGCTGTTTGACCCCCACGCAGCGACTGAGCCGCCGGACTTCAGACCCAAACTGTGCTGTTCCCCCGCCGCTATCGCTGCAAAACCGCTGTTCGGCGAAGGGACATCGCACTGACCGTCGCCGTTCTCTCCCCACGCAGCGATTGAGCCGTCTGTCCTTAGCCCCAGGCCGTGCTGCTCGCCCGACTTTATCGCCGCAAAATTCCTGTTCGGCCACGGCACATTGCATTGACCGTCGCTGTTTCCTCCCCAGGCAGCGATTGAGCCGTCGGTCTTCAGACCTAAGCTGTGAAAATCGCCTCCCGCTATCGCCGCAAAACCGCTGTTCGGCGAAGGCACGTTGCATTGACCGTAATCGTTCCTTCCCCAGGCCGCTACCGACCCGTCAGATTTCAAGCCGAGACTATGATTTGCTCCTGCCGCTATCGCCACAAAACCAGTAGCAGACTCCGGCTCAGTGCTTTGACCGTAATTGTCCCTTCCCCAGGCCACCACCGTCCCGTCGGATTTCAGACCGAGCGAATGATATGAGCCGGCAGCTATTGCCACAAAACCGCTGTTGGGCTCAGGCACATCGCATTGACCGTAAGTATTGCTTCCCCACGCAATGATTGACCCGTTGGATTTTAGACCCAGACTGTGATACCGTCCTGCCGCTACCGCCACAAACCCCGAATTTGGCTCCGGCACGTTACACTGGTTGTTGCCGTTTAATCCCCACGCAACAATCGAGCCGTCGGATTTCAGACCTAAGCTGTGCCCATACCCCGCTGCTATCTTCGCAAAACCTTCATTCGGCGAAGGAACATCGCATTGTTCGTAACCGTCCCATCCCCAGCCGACTATTGAGCCGTCAGATTTCAGACCCAGGCAGTGAAAAGTTCCCGCCGCCACCACCTCAAAATCACTGTTCGGCCAGGGAATGTTGCATTGACTGTCATAGTTATCTCCCCAGCCGAGTATTGAACCGTTAGACTTCAGACCCAGCGAGTAATAACCGCCTGCCGCTATTGCCGTATAACCGCGGGCAAGGCTGACACCGACAACCTGCTGCCCCCAGCCGATGATTTTGCCTGTTTCTGACCCAAAAACTGCCGTTCCCCAAAAAAAGATAATAGACAGGATAACTGCCGGCTGAATGGCCTTTTTTAAGCCCACATCGACACCCTTCCTTCTCCTGACTTAAGAACGCAAAAGCCTGATTTTACGTTACTGAATCAATCTTTATACCTAAAAACACTGAGAATGTCAATAGATTCCTCATCTGAATCATCCCCGGTTTTGTAGAAGGATTTCATCTCTTAAAGCCCTCATCAATTGCCTCACGGCAGGCAGGTGTCTGTTAAGCATTGTTCTTCCGATAGTAAATAAGCTGCATTCGGACGTTCGAT
>Ga0315282_10000059_pt1 | contig 215287 bp, 236 predicted proteins | sample YL17G07_20_MG_FD_203693 | JGI IMG/M metagenome (GOLD analysis project Ga0315282, IMG submission 203693) | Sediment microbial communities from Yellowstone Lake, YNP, Wyoming, USA - YL17G07_20 | ecosystem: Environmental > Aquatic > Freshwater > Lake > Sediment | place: USA: Wyoming | collected... | reverse complement strand
GTTAAAGGATTTTCTCCGCAGGTTGCATGGGTTACTGAAGCCGGAGATTCAAAATTAAATGAAAGGCTCGCAATCCGCCCAACATCTGAAACAATAATGTACCCTTCTTATGCCAAATGGATAAGATCATGGAGGAATCTGCCCTTAAAATTAAACCAATGGAATACTGTGATAAGATGGGAATTCGCGCATCCTGTTCCTTTTTTCAGAACACGAGAGATAGTATGGAATGAGCTGCATACAGCATTAGCAACAGAAAAAGAATCCTTAAATGAGGGAAAAGAGATTTTAGGAGCTTATTCAGATGTTTGTGAAAATTACATGGCCTTATATGGGCTAATCGGAAGAAAAACAGAGAAAGAGAAATTTGCCGGAGCAGTTTTCTCAGAAAAAATACATTATATTCTGCAGAACGGAAAAATAATCGAAGGCCCTTGTTTTCACCATGATGGCCAGAACTTTTCAAAAGCTTACAATATCAAATTCTTGGATGAAAATGAGAAAGAGCAGTATGCATGGCAGAATACATATGCAATATCAACAAGAATGCTTGGAACAATGTTTGCAGTGCATTCTGATGAGAAAGGATTGGTCATGCCGCCAAAAATCGCAACAAACCAAATTGTCATAATTCCAATATTATTTGATGACACTAAAGAAAAAGTTCTGAAGAAAGCAAAAGAGATTTCTGAAAAGCTTAAAGAATTCAATGCTTTTGTTGATAATAGGGAAAATTACAAGCCAGGCTTTAAATTCAATGAATGGGAATTAAAGGGAATTCCTATAAGAATAGAAATTGGCCCAAAAGACATTGAGAAAAACGAAGTCATTGTCGCCAGAAGAGACACCAATGAGAAAAAAGCGGTAAAAATCTCAGTTTTGGAAAAAGAGCTTCCAAAAATCCTTGAATCAATACAGAAAAGCTTGTTTGAAAAATCAAAAAAACTTTTCAAGGAAAAAGTTGAGAAAGCAAAAAGCCTTGATGAGTTGAAAAAGCTGATTGAAAACAAGAAAGTAGGCATAGTTCCTTTATGCGAGAATCCAGAATGCGAAGATTTGATTAAAGTTGAAACAAAAGGGGCAAAAGCAGTATTTATCGCAGAAGACAAGATAAAAGCTGAAAAATGCATAATTTGCAAAAAGAAAGCAGATTATTTTGTCTATGCTGGAAAAACTTACTGAGAAACTAAATTTTTATTTTAGCAGTTTTTCTATATTTTCTTTGAACTTTGGCAAATCTTCTACTTTGATTGAGGCTCCTGAAGCATGCTCATGGCCTCCCGATGTTCCCTGAATCTCTTTCATGGCAATTGCAGTCAATTCTCTGACATCGCCTTCTTTCCATCTCAATGAGATATTTGCCTTTTCCCCCTTGATATAAGCAACCACAACTAATTTATCTGGAAAGAGATATTGCAGCTCATTAGAAATTTCTCCTGAAAGGCTTAATTCTCCGCCATACTGAAAGAAAAGAAGTTTTTTTGCAGTCATTCCTTTCGCCTCTTCAATCAGCTGGGAATATTTATGGTTTATCTGCTTATATCTTGTTCTTGCCAATTCAAATTTCTTGTCTTCAAATACTTCATAAGGGCTCTTTGCGCTTTGCAAAGCTTTCATCATTTTCAAAACATTTGTTGTCCTGTCCTTAAGGCCGAAATCAAGAATTTTTATTATCAAGCCAAGCTTGGTCTCATATAAAATCTGACCGGCATCTTTCTGTTTATCCATCAAATCACTGTATTTTTTGACAAAAGCATCCTTAAATTCTGGAATAAACCAGTCGCTTATGCAGCCCATCATAGCAAGCCATAGATTTTCATCTTTTTCTTTGGCTATTTTCCAGCACCAATAAGAAACCGGCTCATTGCTGCTAGAAGGCCCATAAACCGGATTGATGTAGTGAATTTCCTTTATTTCCTGAGCCAAAGGATGATGGTCTATCCAGACTATCGGGATATTCTTCAATATTGCATGATCAAAAAATTCCTGCGAAACAATCGGCTTGTCCAATATGAAAATTGCATCTGGCTTGAATTCATCCACTTTTCTTGAATAAGAGCTATTAAGATCGGGATAACTTCTTACAGTAACTCCTTTTCCCCGCCCAACATATTTTGACAGAAGAAGAAAGCTAGACAGTCCATCAAGATCATTATCAAATAAAAATAGGGGATTTTGACTTTTTTCCAGAATTTCCCTTGCTTCTTCGATTTTTTCTTTGCTCAGCATTTTTCCCCGCCAATGGCAATCAAATTTTCTTGCCCAGCATAACTTGCTCTTTTAATTGGTTAAGCCCTTTCTGCAATATTTTAGATTTATTGTCCCCTATAACCTCGCTTAATGTTTCTATAGGGGAATCAAGCATGAATTGGAAATTTCCAAATCTGTCTATTAATTTCTGCAGATCTTCTTGGGCCAATGGGACCTTGCTCAAAAGTCTGATTCCTTTGGTGATAATTGAATCATCAATTTTGTTATAATTAAGTATTTTTAAGACATTCAAGGGTTCAATCAACTCTTCTAAGGGAATTTCATTAAGCTGAACTTTAGTAAGCAAAGCGTCTTTTTTGCTGTAATCTCTCAACAAAAGCATTTCTTCTTCAGCGACTCCTTTTATGAATTCTTTTAACTGCATCTTTACAAGAGTTCCTTCTAAACCAAGCTCAATTATGTATCTCCTGATTATATCAGCAATCCTTTCAATAATCTCCATTCTCTGCAAAGTCAGAATAACATCGCTTAAACTTGCCAGATTTGTAAATTCAAGAACATTCAGGTTAAGCAGCAATTCATTCAGAATTTCTTTGTGCTTTTCAACCATTCTCATTGTTTCTCCTGCCCTGTCAAGAATTTCTGTTGTTGACTTTAGGACATATTTAAAATCCCCCTTGTAGATTGTGACATGTTTTTTTCTTTCTGAGATTGCAACAACTAATTGATTTGTCTGCTTGGCTGTTCTTTCTGCAGCCTTATGCCTTGTTCCAGTTTCATCTGTTGGAATTGAAAAATCAGGCACTAAAAGAGTGTTGGCATAAAGAATTTTTTTTAGTTCGCTGTCAAGGATTACTGCCCCATCCATTTTGCATAATTCAATAAGTTTCTGCGGGGTAAATTTGCAGTTTACTTCAAATCCGCCATTGATAATGTTAAGAATATCTGAATTATTTCCCGCTACAATCAATCCGCCCAATCCTGCTCTGGAAATATCATCTAAGGCTGTTCTTAAAAAAGTTCCAGGCGCGGTCTTTTTTAGAACATTGATCAATTCTTCTTCCTCATTGTTATTTTTTCTTTCCATTTTAACTATTCAGCATATAGGGCAAATCCTTGCTCAATTTATTAATTTTTCTGCTTTGCTAAGCATTATCTCAAATTCATCTGTTTTGATGACCAAAACCTTAAATTTTAATTTATTTTTAAAAAAATCCAGATTTCTGATGATTTTAGCGGTTATTGCCGGATTATTTTCTCCAATTCCGGCGGTGAATACTATAGCATCCAATCCTCCAAGAACTGGAATATATGAGGCAATCTGCTTAGAAATCATGTAACAAAACAAATCCAATGCCAATCTTGATTTTTCTGATTTTAAGTTCAACAATTCACGAAAGTCTTTTTTTCCTGAAATCCCCAACAAACCGGATTTCCTGTTTAAAAGATCATTTATCTGAGAAATTGACATCCTCTTTTCTTTTTCCAAATAAAGAACAATGGATGGATCTATGCTTCCTGATCTTGTGGCCATTAAAACCCCTTCCAATGGTGTAAAACCCATTGAAGTGTCTAAAGGTTTTTTCCCTTTTATTGCTGTAATGCTGCAGCCAGCTCCAAGATGGCATGAGATTATTTTTTTATTTTTTCCAAGAATTTTTTCAGCCTTGTTCGCAATAGACTCATGGCTTAATCCATGAAAACCATATCTCTTTATTCCTTGTTTATACAAATTATAAGGCAGCCCATACATCTTTGCCAATTCAGGCATTGCAGTATAGAAAGAAGTATCAAAAACTGCGATTTGCTTGCATTGAAATCTTTTCATGGATTTTCTTATAATGACAATTTCAGGAATATCATGCAAAGGGGCTAATTTTGCAATACTATCAAGTTTTTTTAACAGCTGAGTTGTTATTATCTGCGGCTTTGAGATATCTTTCCCATGCACAATTCTATGGATGATAACTTCGGGTTTTCCAAAAATCTGTATTTTTTCAGCCATTCTCATGAAGGCATGATCATAATCGGCCAGTTTAGAAAGTCTTTCTTCTTTTCCAAAAATCTTTTTGTTATTTATAAAAAAAGCCCATTTTATCGTTGATGAGCCTACATTAAGCAATAATATCTTCTTTTTTTCCATTTTTATTTCACAGCCAGTTTTGATGCGCCAATAATATCTTGGATGCTGCATCCTCTGGATAATAAGACAATCGGTTTTTGCAATCCTTGGATGATCATGCATGCCGCCTTTGCTCCAGCAAGCCTTTCAACAAGCTTGTATGAAATATTTCCGGAATTCAAATCAGGAAAAATAAGCACATTCGCCTCTCCTTCCAGCATGCTCTTTTTTCTTTTTGAAACTTCAGGAACAAGCGCAGCATCAACCTGAACTTCTCCGTCAATTATAAGCCCAGGATTCTTTCTTTTAGCAATCTCGGCCCCTTTTCTCATTTTTTCAGCATATTCATTATTCCTATCATGAGTAGAAAAGGATAACATTGCAACTTTTGCCCTCTTTTTTATGAATTTTTCAAATGTTTTTGCGCTTAGCATGGCAATCTCTGCCAGTTCTTGGGCATTTGGATTTATCTGCACTGAAATGTCCGAAAAAAGAAGGGTTTTATTTTTGAGTATCATAAAAACAGCAGCTGAGGCCCGACTTATTCCTTTTTTTGTCTTAATTATCTGAAATGCCGGCCTTAAAAAATTGGGGGTTCCAACGACTGCTCCAGAGATTACAGCATCGCAATCTCCCCCATGCAGCATCATGCATGCAAAATATTCAGGATTTTGAACAAGTTTACAGGCATTTTTATATGAAAGATTATGTTTTTTCCGGATCCTGACCAATTCTTCAGCATAAAATGAAAAATTTTCAGAATGTTCTGGATTAATAATTGAGGCGTTGAAATTCAGCTTCAATTTCTCGATTTTTCCAAGAATTTTATCTATATCTCCAAGCAAAATAATTTTCGCGATTTTCTGCTTTGCGATTATTGAACATGCCTTAAGAATTCTTTCATCCTCTCCTTCGGGAAAAACCAACCTCTTTGCTGCCATAAGAAAGAAGATATTAAATTATATTTAAAGTTTCCTTAATGCTCTTTTTAGGAAAAAAGATGATCTATTGTAAATTCTAAAGCGGAGAATAAATAGCTGTAGACTTATAAAAATGGTAGGTAGTCTTGCTGTTAGAAGGGTCTGTTATTATACTGTCAAATTTGAAAAGCTTATGCTTTGATAAAGCAACCAATCCCTCTTCATCGCCTAAAGAAATCATGAGATCATCCAAAACTAAAATTCTGGATTTTTCAACTTTGAATTTTTGATATAATTCTATCGAGGTATTGGGAACACACGCTTCTGCAAAAATTTTATTTGTTTTAGAGTCATATTTTATCAGCTTAAAATGCGATCCGCCAAGAAGAACTTTGGAAGTTTCAGGAAAAGCCAAGCCATCAAGGTTTTGATCTGTTTTGATCGCATAATCTAAGAAATTATCCGGCCTGTCTTCAAGCTCTCTGAAAATGATGGGCTTGCCCTCTTTTTTGCAGTAATCAAGAAGTGTCTTGAGATTTTTCGGCTTTTCTTTTTGCAGTTCATAAGGCTGCTCGAGAAAAACAATCGTAGGATTAATAGCGTATAACAATTGAGAATCCATTTTCAATAGTCACTTTTTAAGCTCCCTGATCACGACTCTTTCTTCCGGCGCTTGTCAATCCTCTGAAAACACGTCCATTAGATGCCGGATTTGCAATCCATTTCATGTTCTTATCACTAAGTATCTGCGGATGTTTTGGATCAACTAAAATAACTTCATAAAAATAATACTCTCCATCCTGGCCTATCCAATAACTGTTTAGAACTTCTAGGTTCCTGTATTTTCTTGCAGCCCTCTGCTCAGCAACCCATTGATAATTTACCTGAAGGATTTTTCTTCTTCCTCTTCTCTTGCTCCTTCTTCCACCCATAATTCGAGGTCTTGTTCTTCCGCCCCTTGCTAATTTGACTCTGACTACTGAAAAACCTTGCTTGGCCTTATAGCCCAAAGCTCTTGCCCTGTCCAATCTAGAGGGCCTTTCAATTCTTTCAACAGCATGGGTTTTTCTCCATTCAACTATCTTTTTTCTCAATTCTCTTATATCTGGCTTTTTCCATGCCTGTCTTAAATATGAATACATTCCTTTAACCATCTCAAACAAAATAAAAGGCCATTTTTAAAGGTTTTGACTTGATTATAGAAATCTTTAAAAAATACTGAGCAAATCACTTAAAATGACATCTGGAAGTTTAACCTATAACTTAGGAGATATTTTTGATTTTTCCCTCATTAAATCCAAAATTGCAGAAAGAGCCGCAAGAACTTTCGAGGTGGAATTGCATGCCCATCCGATTGGATTGAAAAGATACGGCTTAGAAAACATAATTGATATTGCAAAAAAGAATAATCTGGATGCAGTCGCTTTGGAAGACTACAATGATTATATATTTCCCGAGCTTGTATCAATGTCTAAAACGCTGGAAAAGAAGTATAAGATAGAATTCAACAGAGATCTGATTAAAATTAGCGACAATAAATCTTCTTTTTATATTTTTAATGCCGTGGAGCTTATGACTAAGGAAGGATTTCATATAATCGGATTAGGCCATTCGTATTACAAAGAGGGTGAAAGCATCCATAAAATTCTCAAATCAGACTTTACTATCATCGATCACCCTACGGTAGATGCTGAATATCCATATCAAAAAATAGGGTATGAAAAATCAAAAGAGCTGGTCAATATCTGCCAAAAATATCCCAAAAAAATTGCATTGGAATGGAATGCTTATTGCTTGAATTACATATGGTATTTTTTAGATGAAGATGTCAATAAAATAACCGAAAAATTTGCTGATTTGAATAATCTGCCAGTTGTTGCCGATACTGATTTGCATGGATGGAATAAGCGCCTTATGGAAGATTTAGGGAAATCAAGAATAAAATTAGACTATAAAGACATTGACATGAATATTAGCTATCTTGTGCCATCAATCAAACAGGCAATATTGGATAAAAAGCATGAAAATGTCAAAAGATATGTTTCTTTCCCGCATTTTATCGAAGCATTTGGCATCCCAATAGTTCTGAATAATATTCATTCTGCCATAAATCCCCATGTAAGGGGCAATGTAAAAAGATAGGAATCTAGGAAAAATATTTAAGTCCCTTTTTGTAGTAATTTATATGAACAAGTGGTTAGAATTATTGCTTGGTCTGATATTATTGATAGTGCCAATAGTTGTGGCATTAAACAATATCAACCTATGGGGGATTCCAACTTTGAATTTTATCAAGGGCGGTCTCGTTGTAGGGGTGGCTTTGATAGGTTTGATGTTTATAATGCTCGGCATATCAGACATGAGCAGTTAAAAAATCAAAAGAATCTTGATTTAGAAATATATTTTTCTAGATTGATAATATTTATTAGCCATTTTTATGCTTCTTAATCATGCAATGCGCAATATGCCAAGGCAAGGGAATGTGCGGCAAGCCCTGCCCAATTTTAGCAAAGTTCAAGCAGTTTAATTTTCAGAAAAATGAATTTTCAGGCTCCTCTCCTCCGGAAATTTTTGTAGGCAGAAATAATTATCCTCAGGTCTATACTGGCATTCTTTCCCCGACTGAATTCGGAGATACTGAAGAAATGAGCATGCCTGAATTATGGCATGAAAAAAATGCCTCTATTCAGGACATTATCAATTACAGGAGCAAGATGATTTATTCCAGGTTTGTTTCTAATGTAAAACGAATTGGATGGAGTGATAAGAATTTCCAAGTCATGCAGGAAGTCGCTCTTGCTTCAAAGCCGGCAAATATGGAATTTATCCTGAAAAAAAAGCCCGACATTAAAGTGAACCTGAGCAGGGAAACTTCGATTATAGGAAATCCCGCCCCGCTCAAGTACGCAAAATTTCAGGAGAATGTAAAAGTCGATAAAAAAGTGGACTATATTGTAAACGATACAGACGCCAAATCAGCTGTTTCAATAAAAGAGCTGTATAAAAGCGGAATAAAAATAAGCAGCATAATCAAATTGCTTTCTGCAGGCTTGCTGGGATTGAAGAAGCAGAGAAAATTAGTTCCAACAAGATGGAGCATAACTGCGATTGACAGCAATATCTCTTTGCAGCTTATAGAAAAAATAAGATATTATCCCCAACTTAATGAGGTTCTGCTTTTCAACTCTGAATATCTTGGCAACCATTATGAAATCTTAATGCTGCCCGGAGAATTTTCTTATGAACTATTGGAGGCGAAGATGCCTGGAAGCGTATGGAATCCTGGTCAGGAGCTTTTCATGTGCCAAGATTATGAAACTTGGCATGGGAGAAAGGATTATGCCCATAATTGCGCTGGAGGATATTATGTTGTCAGACTGGCAATCTCAGAATATCTTGAAAAAATAAAAAAGCAGGCTTCAGTTTTTGTCATGAGAGAATGCAAGCCAGAATATTACGCTCCTTGCGGAGTGGGAATTTTGCGTGAAACAACAAGAAAAGCAATGCAGAACAGTCCAGAAAGACTTTCATCAGTCAATGATGCTCTAAATTCAGCGCAGAAAAGAATGAAACTTCCCGTTTCAGAGTTCATTGAAAAAAGCTTGCTTTTAAAAAGGATAAATCATCAGAAAAGGCTGAGCGGATTTTTTTAAAGATGTACCATCCATATCATCCACAAAATTTAGTAGGAGATTTTTTTGAAAACAAATTAATTAAATTATTTGATTTGGTTAGACTAGACAGTAATCGCGGAATAAATCCTGATTTAGCATCAAAAGACAACTCTTTCTTTGTGGAAGTCAAGGCATCCTCATATCTGAATGGGGGTGTGATAAACAAAGGACAGCTTTACAGATTTGACAGAATAGTTGATACAAAGAGATTTTACGCATTTGCATACCATTCTATAATCAAAAACATGCAAAAAGACTATCCGACTAAAGAAAAACTTGAAGATGTTCTGGACTTAAAATCGCTATTTATATTTCCATTCAGCATAATAAAATCCTATTTCGAACACTCCAAGCCGCAAAAACATCCAAAACATGATGATTTTTACCAGCTTAAAGAGCGTTTTGCAAAAGGAATCTTTAATTTTGATGAAATAATGTGGAAATATCTGGATTTAGACAAAAAAGAATATCAGGGCATAAGTCTGAATGAAAATATCCATGTCATGACAAACCAAGGAAAATTTGAGCAAGCGTTTCTTAATTCATTCCATCCGGAATTTCTTTAGATTAGCTGAAATGATTCGCAATTAATCTGGCTTTTCTTTGATATTTATTTTTTAAATAAAAAGCATATACTACTCCCGTAAGCAATCCGCCTAAATGCGCAGCATTCCCTATTGGCAGCCCGACTGTTGCTGATAAAATCCATAATACTGCAATAATAAGGATTACTCCAAACCACATGGGCATTGCAATTGGGATGAACATTACATAGATTGGCATTTTTGGAGTAAGTATCGCAAGCATACCCGCAACACCAAAAATCGCCCCCGAAGCTCCTACTGCAGACATATTCAAATCGCCATTGAAAATCAACGCGAATAATATATAAAATAATGAAGCAACTAATCCTGAACTCATGTAAACCCAGAAAAATCTTTTTCTGCCTATCAGCCTTTCTAAAAAGCTTCCCAGAAATAACAATGACACCATGTTTGCAAACAAATGAAATGGCGAACCATGCATGAACATGCTGGTCAATATAGTCCAGAGATATTTTCCATGCAGGACATAACTTGGTGTCAGCGCGATATAATTAATAAAATTTGGGACAATCCACATCATTATTAATGCAATAAAATAAAAAAGAACATTTGCTAAAATAATCTTGGTTGTGTTAAAATAAAATAAATTTGGTCTTTTAATCATATTATTTTTTCTTTTTTTTGCCTTGCTTGATTATCTTCTTCTTTTTCTTTGGCTTGGATTTAGATTTGGCCTTTTTTGGAGTTATTTTTGGCTTGTTTAATCTTTTGTTTTTTGCTTTTTTGAGCTTTAATTTTCTCAGTCTTTCTTTTCTCTGCTGTTCTCTTTCTTTTTCAAGCTGTTTTTCTTTGATTACCTTGATTTTTGCCAGTTCTTCTTCAACTTCAGCAAGCTCTTTCTTTATTTTGAGAATATGAACATTCAGTTCAGCAATTTTCTTGTCAAAAGTCGCCAGTTGAAGCAGCTGACCGCATTCAGGACATATAAAATCGTGATTTATTGCTGTTTCCTCATTAAACTCAATATTATCTGAAGCGCAAATATAGAAATGTTTGTTTGCCTTGCTTGAAACCTGGTGTTCAAGGTCATAAAGCTCCTTTTTCTTAAATGCAATTAGCCTCTCTAAAGACTTTTGCATGTCTAATGTCCAGAAGTAGATATACCAGCCCTTCTTTTCATCCTTCTTCCTTGTAAAGCTGACTATATTCTGATTATACAGCTTGTAGAGTATGTTCCTAGTCTGGTTTATAGTTAATTTAAGCCTATCAGCTATCTTGAATTCATTGACGGACTTGCCAGGGGTAATGATGTCAACTATGACTTCTGTTCCTTTACCAACAATTGATCTAACAAGCTCTTTAAGAAGCTCAATCTGCTCAATCTTCGCATTCTGCATTATAAATTTATAGAGGGGTTGAATAAATATCTTTTCTTTTAGCAGTTACTACTTTACAATGTACGCATAGCTATTTAAGAGTTTTAAGATTTAAGAAAATATGGCCTTATTTGGTAAAAGAAAAGAGGTTAGGGAAATGCCAAAATTTGAAGCTCCCTTATTCCCGGAAATGCCTGGTGAAAAGATGCTTCCCGAGCTTCCAACATTGCCAGAACTGCCTTCTATGCAACCCATGTCTGAATTAAGAACATCAAGACAATTTACGATGGATATAAACGAGCACAAAGCAGTTTCTAAATTGAAAGAGCCCATATTTGTAAAAATAGACAAATTCAGGGACGCTTTAAGCAATTTAGAAATAATCAAGAAAAAATTGCAGGAAAGTTCTGAATTATTGGACAAAATAAAAGAGATAAGAAGCAATGAGGAAGAAGAGCTAGAGAACTGGAGTCATGAAATCACCCTGATAAAAGACAAGGTGAATATGATTGACAAAAGACTATTTAGCGAGATAGAACAATAAATCTCCCTATCTCTTGAAAAATGAATAAAAAACCCAAGATTTTGAAAAATGCTGAAGTAGAAGACAGAGATATCTTTCTAAGAATAGACCCTATGGATTCTTTAGAGACTAAAAAAGATCTTTTAGAAATACATGAGGCTTTGATAGAGACTCAAATCGCTTCTGAAAAATTCAAGCAGCAAAGAAGAAATGAGATGAACAAAAGGCAGGAAATTAAAACAAACTCGAGAGAGACTATTCAGGCTTTGAATCATATGCTTAATGAACTGCCTAAAGAAATCAACATAAAAATAAAAGAAGAAAAACCTCAGCCAGCAGTAAAAATTCCAAGGGTAAAACCCCAAGTTGAGATAATAAAGCCAAAAAAAGTTGAAGAGATCAAACCTACAAAAATGTCTGATCTTCAGAGAGAATTAGACAATATAAGATCTAAACTTTCAGAACTTAAGTAATTGATATCTGATTCTTTGCATTTACACTAAATTTAAAAATCACTTAACTTTATTTTAGACATGGACAGGAGAGGACTGATTGACGCATATCTGAATTTCTTTGAGTCTAAAGAGCATGCTATAATTCCTTCCTCATCTTTGATTCCGGAGAATGACCCCTCTGTTTTGTTTACAACAGCGGGAATGCATCCTTTAGTCCCGTTTTTAATTGGGCAGAAACATCCATTGGGAAAAAGGATTGCAGATGTCCAGAAATGCATTAGGACAACAGATATAGATGAAGTTGGGGATGAATTCCACCATACTTTCTTTGAAATGCTTGGCAACTGGAGCTTGGGTGATTATTTCAAAAAAGAAGCCATTGAATGGAGCTTTGAATTTTTGACAAAGAAATTGAAAATTCCAGTTGAAAAATTATCAGTTACCTGCTTTGCAGGAGACAAAGATGCTCCAAAGGATGAAGAAGCTGCAAAGACCTGGCTTGGTTTTGGAATTCCAAAGGAAAGAATTGCATTTTTGCCAAAAAAAGACAATTGGTGGGGACCTGCCGGAGACACAGGACCTTGCGGGCCAGATACAGAAATGTTTTATTATGTCGGCAAGGGCAAGCCAAAAAAAGGAAGCGATCCCGGGACAGAAAAAGAAAACTGGTGTGAAATCTGGAATGATGTTTTCATGCAGTACAATAAAATAAGCGAAGGAAAATTTGAGCCATTAAAACAAAGAAATGTAGATACGGGTATGGGCGTTGAAAGAACTTTGGCAGTCATGAACGGGATTTATGACAACTATCAGACAGAAATGTTCTTGCCGATCATAAAGAAGATTGAAGAATTAACCGGAAAAAAGTATAGCAAAGAAAACATGACAGATACTATCTCTATGAGAATCATTGCAGACCATATAAGGGCCTCAACGTTTATCTTAGGGGATAACAAGCATATACAGCCAAGCAATGTTGATCAGGGTTATGTATTAAGAAGATTAATCAGAAGAGCGATAAGACATGGAAAAATATTGGGAATAGAAAACAATTTTACAAAAGAAATTGCAAAAATTGTGATAAATTATTACAAATCAGATTACAGAGAATTAAAAGATAATGAAAAATTTATTCTGGCTGAACTAAATGAAGAAGAAAATAAATTTCATGAGACTTTGGAAAAAGGATTGAAAGAATTTGATAAAATAACTTATGGCAAGAAAGAAATTTCAGGAAAAGCCGCATTCTTGTTATTCCAATCATTCGGCCTTCCGCTTGAAGTGATAAAAGATATTGGAAAAGAAAAGAAAATCAAAGTGGATGACAAGGCATTTAACCAGGAATATGAAAAGCATCAGGAGCTTTCCAGGCAAGGAGCAGAAAAGAAATTCAAGGGAGGATTAGGAGAAGTTTCTGAAGAAACAACAAGGCTGCACACTGCAACTCATCTATTGAATGAAGCCTTAAGAAAAAAAGTTGATAAAAATATTCATCAAAGAGGGTCAAATATCACGCCAGAAAGATTGAGATTTGACTTCAATTATAATGTCAAGCTCACACCAGAGCAGATTAAAGCGGTTGAAACTGAAGTTAACAATGCAATAAAGAAAGCAATGCCTGTTGAAAGAGAAGAAATGTCGATTGAAGAAGCGAAAAAACTTGGGGCACAGGCAATGTTCACAGAGAAATACGGGAACAAAGTCAGTGTTTATAAAATTGGAAATTACAGCATAGAGATTTGTGCAGGCCCACATGTAAAAAATACTAAAGAGCTCGGGCACTTTAAAATAATCAAGGAAGAAGCCGTAGCTGCCGGAATAAGAAGAATAAAGGCAGTTTTAGAGAATTAATTAATCTTAATAATGATAAACTGCTGGATAAATTAAGTGTTTATAGAAAGTTTTGATTGGTCTTTAACTCAAGAGAGTCAGGCCTTACTAATCTTGCTCTTTTGTTATCTAGCAAATCAGAAAATTCTTTCTTAGAAATCTTAGTATAGTGAAGAACGCCACAATCTCCGGGACATTTAACCTCTTTACAAGGCGTTTTTATAAAATATCTTGCCACATAAAAATAAAACGATAATATTATAAATACCTATCTCTTTTATCTATAAAAGAGGAAAAAATAGGATGAATATAGAATTAACTGAAAAGCCGAGGAAGGGGGCGACCATTATTGAAGGTTTTCCAGGATTTGGGCTTGTTTCAACCATTGTAACTGAGTTCTTGATAGATCATTTGAATGCAAAACAGATTGGAAGGATAGAGACAGACAAAATCCAGCCAATAGTCGCAATTCACAAAAGCCAGATGGTTGATCCTATGGGAATTTTTTATGACAAAAAAAACAACATCATATTCATAAGAGCAATCACGCCAGTCAATAATTTAGAATGGCAGATAACAGAGATTTTGTCAAAATTTTACAAGGATATCGGAGCGAAAGAATTCATTTCAATTGAAGGAATAGGATCAGACGGGAAACCTCCAGAGCCAGAAGCGTTCTATTACAGCTCAAATAAGACAATTGCAAAAAAATTTGATTCAATGAAAATCAAGCCGCTGAATGAGGGGATTATTGTTGGTGTTACAGCCTCATTACTGACAAAATTTCAAAATGCGACATTCCTTTTCACAGAGGCATATTCAAACATGCCCGACAGCAGGGCAGCTGCAAAGGTCATAGAGATTCTGGATAAATATCTTGATTTAGATGTTGACTACAAGCCATTGCTGAAGAAAGCAGAGAACTTCGAAGGCCAGCTAAAAGACATTCTGTCAAAAACCGGCGAAGTCATGAAGCAAAAAGAAAAGAAAGAAAGCTATTTCGGTTGAAAATAGATTAATAAGATTTCCACAGACTTTCAAAATAATTCTTGTAATATTTCGTGATTTCTTTGTCTTTGATCATGACAGAAGCTTCATTGTTATTTTCAAAAGCAGAATATCCCCAATTATGGCTTCCAAGAATAACAGTTTCATTGTCTATAATGACCATCTTGTCATGAGTTGTCTGTTTTAAAGAATCATACTTGACTAAAATCCCATTGCTTTTAAGATAATTCCCCGTCTTCTTATTTTCTTTGCTTAATTCAGTCTCAACATCCCTGTAATTTGCCTGGTCAAGGAAAAGTCTGACTGAAACATTTCTTTGAACAGCTGAAATAAGCGCATTCCTCATTTGAACAACAACATTAGTGGAATCATACCATTTGAATTCATAAAGAATAATATCAATGCTTGAATTCGCCTTGGAAATTTCATTAAAAGTCATATTGAAATAATTGTCATTTACAATCGGCACAATTGCATCTGCTGCTGAAAAAGAGCATTCTGGAAAAGAAATTTTTTCAGGCTGCAGCAAAAGACCTGTTAAAAAGAAGATTAATGCGACTAATATCAGGACAACAATACTTTTGGCTGTTTTCATCTTGCCTCTTTTTAGATTATTTATTCTACATAAATTGCCGGCTTGCCGGGCTTTGCCTTTCCAGATTTCCTTTGAGGGTCATACTTGTTCTTGTCAGCAACCGAGTAAACTTCAATTTTAAGATTAAGCCTTTTCTTCAGTGATTCCTTGTCATAATTGCCAATCTCTTTAGGCAAAACATAAAGGTAAATCTTTTCAGCAGTTTTGTTTTCTTTTTCTTTTAAGATTCTTAGAATATTGTTAATGTCTCCAACAAGCTGCTCATTTTGCATCTCCTGTTTCTCTAATTCAGGATTTATTTTGTCTTCATCCGCGTCTGGCCATTTTTCCAAGCTCAAAAAAGTCTTATTTCCAAGATTATGCCATAATTCTTCAGTTATGTGAGGGCAGAAAGGATGAAGAATCTTCAGGAAACTTTCCAGTTCTTTTTTTGATATTTCTTTTTCCTGCTCAAATGCCTCGACTAAAGACCTCAGCTTGATTATTGCCAGATTATATTTTAGAGATTCGATATCTTCTGTGATCTCCTTAATGCATTTATTTACCTTGCTTTCAATTTTTTCTGAAGATTTGCTTTTTTTTACTATGTTGAAAAATCCGGCTATTCTTTCAATAAGTTTCAGGCTTGACTCCATCCCTTTTTCATTCCAAATGCTATCATTATCTGGAGCAGCCAAAGACATCAAAGTTATTCTTAATGAATCTGCAGAAAATTTTTTGATCATATCAATAGGATTAACAACATTTCCAAGTGATTTTGACATTTTGTTCCCATCTGGGCCATGAAGCATTCCTTGATTGAATAATTTAGGGAATGGCTCATCAATATCCGCATATCCCAAATCTCTCAAGGCTTTTGTAAAGAATCTGGCATAAATTAAGTGCATGCATGCATGTTCTGCCCCGCCAATATACTGATCAGCCGGCATCCAATATTCTGCTTTCTTCTTGTCAAATGCCTCTTTTTTGTTTTCAGAATCGCAATATCTGAAAAAATACCAGGATGAGTCAAAAAAAGTGTCCATAGTGTCAGTTTCTCTTCTTGCATTTCCATGGCATTTAGGGCATTTTGCATTGACAAATTCCTTGTTTGTTGCCAAAGGATTTCCTTCTCCGAACTTGACCTTCTCAGGCAGCAAAACTGGAAGATCTTTTTCAGAAACTGAAACTACTCCGCATTTGCCGCAATAAATTATTGGAATTGGCGTTCCCCAGTATCTTTGTCTTGAAACAAGCCAGTCTCTAAACTTGTAATTCACTGTTCTTAATCCAATTTTTTTGCTTATCAGCAAATCAGTTATTTTTTCCTTGGCTTCTTGAGTATTCATCCCATTAAACTCTTTTGAATTAACTAGAATACCATCTTGGACATATTCCTCTTTGATCTTCTCATCAAGCTTTTTGCTTTCTGGCTGGATGACTATCTTAATTGGAATGTGATATTTCTTTGCGAATTCAAAATCCCTCTGATCATGGGCGGGAACAGCCATTACCATTCCAGAGCCGTATTCAGCAACAACAAAATTTCCAGCATATATGGGGACTTTTTCTTTTGTTAAAGGATTCAGAGCATAGCTCCCTGTAAATATCCCTTCTTTGCCCAGCTCCTCCAACTCTTTCTCTGAGACCGATTTCAGTTCTTTCAAAAAATTATCAACTTTTTTCTTCTGTTCTGGAGTAACTATTTCCATTAAGTTGGGATGTTGCGCAGAGATTACCATAAAGGTAACCCCATAAATTGTATCGGGCCTTGTTGTAAAAACCGGCCATTCTTTGCCATTGATAACAAAATTAATCTCAGTTCCAAACGATTTTCCAATCCAATTTTTCTGCATTATTTTTATTCTTTCAGGCCATTGGAGCTTTTCAGATTTTTCTAAAAGCTCATCAGCATATTTGGTTGTTTTGATGAACCATTGTTCAAGCTGCTTCATCTCAACATTAGTATCTTCATGCCTCCAGCATTTTCCTGAATGAACCTGCTCATTTGCAAGAACAGTCTTGCATTTAGGGCACCAGTTGACGGCAGCTTTCTTTCTGTAAACTAATCCTCTTTCATAAAATTTGAGAAAAAAATACTGATTCCACCTATAGTATTCCGGATTGCAGGTGATTATCTTTCTTTTCCAATCATAGCTCAATCCCAAAGCTTTTTGCTGCATTGAAAAATTTTCCATTGATTTTTCAGTGTATGATTTTGGATGCTCCCCAGCTTTTATTGCGGCATTTTCAGCAGGCAATCCAAAAGCATCATAGCCCATTGGATGAAGAACATTTAATCCAGACATTCTCTTGAATCTCGCATATATGTCTCCTATAGTGTAATTTAATGCATGACCCATATGGAGCCCTTCTCCAGACGGATAAGGGAACATCTCCAAGCAATAGAACTTCTTTTTCTTCTTGTCCTCTTTTACTTCAAAAATCTTGTGCTTTTCCCACTCTTTCTGCCATTTTTTCTCTATAGACAAAAAATCAAACTCTTTTTCTTCCATTGTCAATTAAACAAATTTCGATTTAAAAATTATATCTTTTCAAGGAATTTTCTGAAATAAGGTACAAGATCTGAGCTGTTATTGTAAGCAACAATTTGGGCACCCCCATGATTAGGATAAACCTGAAAAAGTTTGCAATAATCGCTCAATTCCCCATTAATGACCTCTCTGAAGCAGAACATCTCTCCGCAGCCCATAGCTACACGGCTAATCAATCTGAATTCAGTTCCATTGAATTTTATAGTATCATCAATTGTCATTTGCAAGCCCTTAAGAAAAAGAAGAGCGCGCTTATAATAGCACGACTACTAAAACTGCCACTAACAATAACAAGTGCAATAAAGTAGTTTTCTTCATGATATAGTCTAATAAAAAAGCTTTAAAAACATTTCTTCACTTCGCTATATGTAAATTGTTTGAACAAACAAAATGCATATATACCCATCCTTTGCTTAAACAATTTAATGCTCCTGTAGCTCAGCCTGGATAGAGCATCTGCCTTCTAAGCAGAGGGTCGCAGGTTCGAATCCTGTCGGGAGCGTATCATTCTATTTAGTTTACGGCAGGATTTTTCAAACTTCTCAGAAATTCTTTTTATTCATATCGTAGAGCATCAACAGGCCTCATTCTAGATGCTGATCTTGCAGGAGCAGCGCCAGATATGCAGCCAATTAAGAATGAAAATGCTAGTCCTCCTAAAATCAATCCAGGAGTTATCGATGCCCTGAACATGCTTACTCCTTGGCTTATTGCGGCAATCTCAGCGCCTTTTGCCATTGCCAACCCTATTGCAACTCCAACAGATCCGCCAACCAAACCATATAATCCTGATTCAATCATGAATATTGTAAGAATATGCTCATTTCTTGCCCCAATTGCTTTCATTACCCCGATTTCATGAGTTCTTTCGAGAACAGAAGTGTACATTGAATTCATTATTCCGACTCCTCCGACAACTAAGGATATTGCAGAAATCGCAATCAAAACAATTCCTACAATATTTAGAATACTATTGACTTGTGAGATTAATTGCTCAAAAGTTTGGACTTGAAAAGTTTCCTCTCCTTTTTTTTCATCTCTGAATTTTCTCAAATCTTTTTTGATTTCCTCAGCAACCTCAGATACATTCATTCCCGGTTTTGTCTGAACATAAATATAATCTATTTTATCAGGCTCATCGTAAATTTGTCTTGCAGTCTCTATAGGAATGTAGATTTGAGTATCATCTCCCTTATTCCCAAGTTTTTTGATTATCCCTATGACCTTGAAGTCCTGGTCCTCAATTTGAATTTTATTTCCAGTTTTTACAGCCTTGTCAAAAAGGCCCTTAGGCTGCCCTATAAGATAGCCAATATTTGCGCTATACTTATCTCCATTTTTAAGTGCTCTTCCGAATTCGGCCTCAAATCCCTGCATATCCTCAAAAACTTTTGCAGTTTCATCGGTCGGCATGCCAATGACAAAAGTATATTTTGTCTGACCACCCAAGGTTATTTTTCCCATTTTAGCAATAAGCTCAGTTGCAATATCAACTCCGCGGGATTTTTTGATTATTTCCAAGTCATCCTTTGTCAAAGGCTTAGATGCAAATGCAGAGCCCATTAATCCCATAGCCCCTTCTCCCCCGCCGGCAGTAATCATAAGCTTGTTTGTTCCTAATCTGGCAAATTGCTCATTTATTGCATTCTGCATCCCCTGCGTTACAGAAATCAGCGCAATAACAGCAGCAACACCTATTAAAATTCCAAGAATAGTAAGCCAGCCCCTGATCTTTCTATGAGTAAAATTTCTCCATATATAAATAATATAATCTTTTATCATTCTTTAACATTCTAAAAAGCAATTATTTCTTTTTGAAAATTGAGAAGATCAGATTTTTTGCCTTCTGTCTCCAGCTTTTGATTAAAAGCACAAGCACTAGGAATAAAATGACCAGTGTTGTGATTGTCCCCATTAGCGGGCTTTTATTTCCCAGCTCAGCTGAAGAAAGCATCATTAATTTTACATTGACATTTTCGGAATAATCATTATTCAATGCGTCTCTGAATGAGATCTTCAGAGGAATATCAAAATCCTTGCTCGTCTTAACTGAAAGCTTGAATGTTGCTGTACCGAAATCATCTGAATCAATATCCCCTATGTAAACAACATTGCTTGAAAGAATTTTGAACTTGTCGGAATCCATAATTTCGACTGTCGCGAATTTCAGATTTGTCAATCCGCTATTTGTTATTTTTATATCAACATCCCCTATCCTGACTGATTTTGAGACTGCTGTTGAATCAACAGAAACAATCAATTCTGGCTTGCTGCTCACTCCAATTGAAATTAATCCTTCTTGAACATAAGGTGTTCCGAGATTATCCGTATAAGTCAGTGTGAATGGGACCTGATAGATTCCACCTTTCGAGCCCGGCATTGCTTTTATGTTAAACATCAAGTCGGCAATGCCTCCCGCCTCTATCATCCTTAATTTTTTCTCCGCAACTTCTCCTGAAGAAGTTATGTCCGATGAAAGATTCAATTTTATGTCAATATCTTTCATTGCAGAATCAGCAAGGTTTTCTAACGTAAAGAGCAATACTGCATCTTTTCCTGGAGAAATTGCCTCTGGCTGTGTTTTAATTTCTTTGATGTTTAAAGTAGGATATCTTGTTTGAATAAGGATATTTATTTTCTGGACTTTCCAGCTTCCTGAAGCGGGATCTTCAATACACCATACTTGCAATTCATTGCTTCCCTGACTGGCATTTTGGTCTGCTTTAAGACTGAATTGAAAGACAATAGAATCTCCAGGATTCAGTTTGCCATAACTTTTCTGGGAATCACCTTGATAAATTGAAAAAGGATAATCGGGTTTTAATATACATGTAGCATTATTTGCAATTTGTGTTTCTTTATTATCCACTTTTATCCAGACATCAAATTGCTCTCCTGGAGAAACAGGATAAGGCTCATAGCGAAGCCCGGTTATTGTAAATGTTGAATCGATTGTAGAAACAGATACCGGCAATTCTATAGCCATGACTAATGAAAGACTTGACAATAGAAGAATGCTTAAAATAACTATTAAATTCATACCTCTTTTCATTTTATTCTTAAGATTTTTGGCTTTAAAGGTTTTACTTTTTGTTATATCCATGCCATAAAAATTTTTTAGAAGAAAAATGGTCATGAGCTATCTGGCCGTCAATTATGTTGACCTTTCTTTGGGCATAATTGGCGATATAAGGATCATGAGTGACTATGATGATAGTCTTGCCAAACTTCTTGTGAAGATCAACGAACATCTGCATGATTTTATGGCCAGTTTTAGAATCCAAGTTTCCTGTCGGCTCGTCTGCAAGTATTATATCCGGATCATTTGCCAAAGCTCTTGCAATAGCGATTCTTTGCGTCTCTCCTCCTGAAATTTGAGTTGGAAGATGTTTTTTTCTGTGAGACATCCCGACTTCTTCAAGAAGTTTTTCCGCTATTCCCACCCGGTTATTACTCTGACTGTTCTGGAACACCATTGGAAAAGTGACATTCTCAACAGCATTTAAAGTTGGAATGAGATTAAATGCCTGGAAGATGAACCCTATTTTTTTGCCCCGTATTGTAGCCAGGTCAGATTCAGACATTTTTGAAATGTCTTTTCCGCCTAAAAAAATATGCCCAGTTGTTGGAAGATCTAGAGCCCCAATCAGATGCATTAATGTTGATTTTCCAGAACCTGAAGGCCCTTGAATTGAAACAAATTCTCCTTTGTAGATATCAAGATTAACATCCCGCAAAGCTTCAACTTTCACGCTGTCCATCTGATAGGTTTTATGGACATTATGAAGATGAATCAAAAGTTCTTCTTTCTTCTGGACCATTATATCAAAAAATAATGTAAATATTTAAAACTAATGAAATCGACATAAATCATATCACGCGGGGGTGGCTCAGCGGCTACGGCAGCTGCCTGCAGAGCAGCTATTCGAGGGTTCGAGTCCCTCTCCCCGCTTTTTCATTTCTGCCAGGGTTTTCGGCTTGTGTTTACTACTGAGTTTAGAGAACTGCCAAAAAGCTTTATATACTATTTTAACCTTTAATTGGAATAATTAAGGGATAAAAGGAGGTTGATTTTAAATGGCGAAATCCAATATAATTGGTGGTTGGGCATTTGTCATTGGAATGATAATTGCAGTTCTTATAGGTGTAGGAATTACCCTGACAGACACAATTTTAGCAGTATTAGTTGTTCTGGGTATCATCATAGGATTGCTTAACATAGCAGATAAAGAAGTACATTCATTCATGCTAGCTTCAATAGCAGTATTGTTAGCTTCATACATGGGTGGAGGCGTCTTAGCAAAAGTGCCTATAGTAAATTTAGCAGGCGTTTTGCAATCAATAGTAGCTATGATTGTTCCAGCGATAATAATCGTTGCTCTAAAAGAGGTTTTTGATATAGCCAAGAAATAAGATCCCTGATTAGTTTTCTTTTTTTTTATTTTTTTATTTTTATTTTATGCTTGAGAGAGCCCTCTTTCGATAAGTTTATAAGAAATATTTTTCTGTTTAATTCATGCCAAATAAAAAAGAGATGACGATTGAAGAAATCGCAACATTCTGCAAAAGAAAGGGCTTTGTCTATCCTTCCTCTGAGATATATGGGGGCTTGGCAGGATTCTGGGATTTTGGCCCTCTTGGAACTGAGCTATTCAATAATATCAAAAGAGAATGGTGGAATTTCTTTGTCCATCAAAAAGATAATATGGTTGGAATAGAAGCAAGCATAATCTCCAATCCAAAAATTTGGAAAGCATCCGGTCATGTCGCAAACTTCTCAGATATAGCTGTTGTATGCAAAAAATGCGGGTTTAAAACTAAAATTGATAAATCCGAAATTGGAAAAGTAAAATGCGAAAAATGCAAGGGAGAATATCAAAGCAAAGGCGACTTCAATTTGATGTTCACTACCCAAGTAGGCCCTATTTCTGAAGAATCAATAACCTCTTATTTAAGGCCTGAAACAGCCCAGGGAATGTTCACAAATTTCAAGCTTATCACAGACACTGCAAGAGTCAAACTGCCATTTGGGATAGCCCAGATAGGAAAATGCTTCAGAAATGAGATAGCTCCAAGAGATTTTATTTTCAGAAGCAGGGAATTCACAATAGGGGAGTTTGAATTCTTCATAAAGCTTGATGAGATGAAATGCCCTCTGCTCAATAATAAGCATCTTGATCTGAAAATGAAAATTCTCAATGCTGAAACTCAAATCAAAGGAAAGACTGACTTGAAAGACACTACAATTGAAAAAATGGTAAAGGAAAAAAGACTGGATGAATGGCATGCTTACTGGCTTGCAGAGCAGGTTTTATTTTTCAAAGAAATAGGGATAAACACTGAAAAGCTGACAGTGAGGGAGCATACTAAAAATGAACTTTCCCATTATTCTTCAGCAACATTTGATCTTCACTATGAGTATCCTTTTGGAAGTCAAGAAGTGACTGGAAACGCAAATAGGGGCCAATATGATTTGACACAGCATGCAAAAGCTGCTTCTCAAAAGCTCGATTATTTTGATGAGGAATCCAAGCAGAGAATTATTCCAAGAGTGATAGAGCCAACATTTGGCATGGACAGGATTTTCCTTGCAGCGATTGTTGATGCATATGGCTTTGATGAGAAAAGGCAGAATGTTGTCTTGAAGTTGCATCCAAAACTTGCGCCAATAAAGGCGGCAGTATTCCCCATTGTCAAAAAGCCAGAATATGAAAAGATAACAGATGAAGTTATTGCAGACTTAAGAAAAGAATTCAATGTCACTTCTGACCTTTCAGGAAGCATAGGCAAGAGATATTCAAGAAATGATGAAGCAGGAACACCTTTCTGCATAACAATTGATGAAGACAGCCTGAAAAAGAAAGATGTAACAATCAGGGACAGGGACACGACAAAACAGATAAGAGTAAAGACTGCTGATTTAAAAGAAACCCTGCGAAAGCTTATCAATAAAGAAATAGCGTTTGAAAAAGCGGGAAAATTAGTAGAGACTAGAGTTAAGGAAGAATAGATTAATTTTTAAAACACTTCTATATATGTTTATCTAAGGGGCCCATAGTTCAATGGTAGAATGCGACCATGGCATGGTCGTGGTTCGGGTTCGACTCCCGATGGGTCCATACCCTTAATTTCCACCAAAAAATATGAACTCTCACAAAGCACTCAATCAACTCAAGGCGCTTCAGCGCCTTGTAAAGGGAAAAGAGCCCAGATTGGCGGCTGAACAATCAGCAAAATGGAAAATTTTGATTTCAACAATTCTTTCTTCTCAGACAAAGGATACTACTACAAATAAGATTTCTGAGATTTTATATAAAAAATATAAAACTCCAAATGCATTATCCCATGCTTCATTGAAAAATGTCAAGCTTATTATAAGACCAATTAATTTTTATAAAACAAAAACAAAGAATATTATTGAAACTGCCAAGATAATTTCAAAGCAAGGAATCCCTAAAACTCGCGAAGAGCTGATGGAACTGCCAGGAGTAGGGAGAAAAGTTGCAAATGTTTATCTTGTTGAGGCACATAATGCCCCTTGCATAGGAGTAGATACCCATGTAAAAAGGATTTCCCAAAAATTAGGTTGGACAAAAAATAAAGATCCTGCTAAAATTGAAAAAGACCTGGAAAAGCTGTTTCCAAAAAAATACTGGAATTCAATAAATTATATTGTTGTCTCATTCGGCCAGGTTTATGGAAGGTCAAGAAAAAATGAAGATAAAATATTAGGAAGAATAAAATGATTATCAGAAAAGGCAAATTAGAAGATTTAAAAGAATTAATGGAAATTCTAATCGACACTATCAAATCAAAAGGCGAGACCTATTCCAAACAATGGGTCAGAGCATGCTTAATTGGAAATAAAGACCTTGTTTTAGTTGCAGAAGAAAATGGCGATATAAGCGGCCTCTTGATAGCAGAATTATGGCCAGAAAAGAATTATTCTTATCTGGAAAACTTATATGTAAGGCCAGAATTCAGAAGAAAAAGAGTTGCATACAAATTGATGAAAGAATATGAAAATATCTGCAAAAAGGGGAGAATGGACATGATTTCCTGCTTGACTTTGACTGATAATCTGGCAATGCAAAAATTTCTAAAAAAATTTAATTATGAATTCGGCCCGGCATTTTATCTTTGCAGGAAAAATCTTAAAATATAACTGCAAAATAGTGGAAAAGACTTTTAAACCCTGATTTATTCATTATATCGCTAGTGGGCTTGCACTTGCTGATCCCTGTGCAAGTCTACTTTCACTTTTAAAATTCTAAATAAAATGACGGATTGCATCTTCTGCAAGATAATTGAAGGAAAAATCCCATCAATAAAAGTTTTTGAAAATGAAAAAATAATCGCTTTTTTGGACATTTCCCCGGTAAATCCAGGGCATGTTTTAGTGATGCCTAAAAAACATTTTAAGAATATTTTTGATGTTCCTGAAGATTTGCTTTGCGAGACAGTTAAAATTTCAAAGAAAATAGCATCTTCTCTAATCAAAGCAAAGCTCGCCCAAGGAATTAATATCGGAATAAACAATGAATTGGCCGCTGGCCAGCTTGTGATGCATTTGCATGTTCATGTAATGCCCAGATTGGAAAATGACGGCTTCAAGCATTGGCAAGGAAAAGCATACCCAAAAGATCAAGCTGAAAAAATTGCTGACGAGATAAGAAAAGCCTTATAAATTATCTATTTTTCAATGAAATATGCCGGTGTAACTCAGTGGCTAGAGTCCCGCTCTCATAAGGCGGTGGTCGGAGGTTCAAATCCTCTCACCGGCACTATTATCAGCGTAACATTATCAAAGTGTTCAAAACAAAGTAAAAAATGATTGAAATTCTAGTAGACAAAATAACTGGATTGATTTCTTTAATTGGATACTTGGGAGTTTTCCTGCTAATGATGCTTGAAAGCACTATGATTCCAATCCCATCAGAATTAGTCATGCCTTTCGCAGGTTTTTTAGTCGCATCAGGAAAAATGAATTTCATCGCTTTGATTATAGTGGCAGTTCTGGCTTCATTAATCGGATCCTTGATTTCATACTTTATAGGGCATAGATACAGCAAGCATGTAATAAGAAAATTCGGAAAATATCTTTTGCTTGATGAAAAGCATTTAGACAAGGCAGAAAACTGGTTTAAAGCGCATGGTGGAAAAACAATATTCTTTTCAAGATTCGTCCCAGGATTAAGACATGTAATCTCAATTCCGGCTGGAACAGGAAAGATGGATCTTTTCAGCTTTTCATTCTTCACATTCATAGGCGCTGGAATCTGGAATACCTTTTTGGCTTATTTGGGCTTTGTTTTAGAAAAAAATTGGAAGATAATCAGCCAATACTCCAGCTATGTTGATATGATTCTAATTTTCATAATAGCTGCCCTTTTAGTATATTATATAGTCAAGATGATCTCTGTCAAAAATCATTCTAAATAAAACTTTCAATATCCAAAATCCTTGACATCAATTTTATTTATCTCTTTGCTAGAACTATATCAATTGTGGAAACATTCACTTTTCTTCCTTCTTGATTTTCGAATTCTTCGCTGTCAATCTTTATCTCTTTTACTTCAATGTCATTATCCTTCAAGAACTTCTTTTTGCAGACTTCAGCCACATCGACTGCTCTGCTGATGAATTTTCCCCTTGCCTTTATGGTCACTTCTTTTGCACCTCTTGTTGTAAATTGCATCACTACTGCGGTTATATAATTCATAAACGGCTTTCCGCCTATGAATACTATATTTGCATCAGTTTTTTCCATGTTGTTAAATCCTCCCTGAGTATGTTGTATTTGTTTTTACTTTACTGCCAACTTTTTGCCTTTTTCTGCTATTTCGGCCTTTTTTACTTTCCTAGTTATGTATCCCGCAACACTATTCCTGGTTTTTTTAGAAAGATTAAATTGTGCAATGGCTAATTTGTTTTTTTCAAAATTATTGCTGAGCTGATCCTTATACTTCTCCATGATCTCTCTGGCTGTTCTCTTGATTATTATTCCCTTAATTCTTCCCATTGATTATCCATCAACAATTGAGTTTTTAAAAGTTTCCCTATATGTTAATCAAATTCCTTTAAAATAAGGTATCCGCCAAAAGTGCTCGCATATTCAAGAAGCTTTTTAGAGAGTTTTCCTTTGAAAAGCAGGATTACTGGAAGTTTTTTGTTCATCCCTTCATGATAAGCAATAGCCAAATCAGATTCATTAGGGCTTTTTTTGTCTTTGATAACCAAGAGAAAATCCAATTTTCCAATCGCAGATTGCAAGGATATTATGAAAGATGCCTCTTTATTCTTCACAAGCAGCTCTTGTTTTAATTCTCCAGAATTCTTAGAAAGCCATTTTTCAGCCAGGCTCTTCATATCTCCGCTTGTTTTTTTCTTCTTTTCTCGGACATCTTTGATTTCAGCTTTTTCAGGCTTCTCTTCTTTTTTCTCAGATTTCTTCTCTTTGTCTGGCTTGATTTCGGGCTTACTTTCAACTTTAAGCTCCTCTTTCTTAACCTCTTTTTTCTCCAATTTGTCTTTTAATTCCTTAATTTTGAATAGTTCATTGATTCGGATTTCAGCATCTTCTTTTTTTAGCAAGAAATATTTCCAAATCAATTTGTCCTCATTGTTTACATTAACTTTAAAGGGTATTGCATAATCCTTGATATTTCTCAAGGCAACCCTGATTGCCGGCTCTAAATCTTGATCTACAAGAATTCCTTTCTCTTTTAACAATGAAAATGCCTCTCGTTCTTTTAATTCGATGTAATTAAGAAAGTTTTCTAATGCGATTTCTTGTCCCTGTAAATAATAGAGCGGGGATCCCCCCACCTTCAAATAACTGGACTTTACTAATTTTTCTGCAATCATTTCAGAAAGAATCGCAGATGTGAGAATATTTGGCAAGTTTAATGCTTTTGAAACTGCATTTGCGACAGATGGCCCCTTTGCTCTTAAAATAGAAACAATCCTTGTTTTTTCTAATGATACATTTGCGCTTAAGGTCTCAACCATTTTATTTCGTAGTAAGTTACATCTCCTTCATCATCAACTATTCCGATTAACAGATTCTTTTTTGTTGAATGCGCCACCCTGTTTTTAGCTGCAAATTCATGCCAGGTCATTCCTGAAGTCTCATAAACCGGATAAACAATCCATTTTGCATGCTCCTCCCCAGGCTTTACACCTTTCTCATAGACTCTGAAATCTGCCCCAAACTTTAATGCAGTTTTTATGATGTATCCCCTATTTCTTAAGTCTTTATACACTTTATAGCGCACATAAAAATTCATTTCACTTTTTCTAGCCGCATCTAAAAATGATTCGGATTTTAGTCTTTTTTTGTTTAATTCTATATCCATTTTGCCTTTTTCAAGCAAATAAAGAGCTTCGACTAAAGAATAGTTGATCTTACTGTCTGCAGGTTCACCAAATCTTGATTGGCTGTATAAATCGAATGCCGCCTTGCTATTGCTGACTACCCTTTCCCCGACAAATCTGGCTTTAATCTTGGCAGACTTAGTACTTGTCTGCTTAAGTTTTGTCTTTTTAGCATTCTTTTTCTTAGCCATATTACCTATAGACTTAGTTTCTATTTAAATCTTATTTCTCAAAAAATTGTTTGTTTTCAGGATTTCAGATATCAAAAAAAATGCGCCACTGCGCTTGTTTTTAGGATGATCAGAAATATTTTCATTTCTGACATAAAGATTTTTAAAATGATAATGGTTTAATTATCAATGGAAATAACGTTTCTTGGAACTTCTCAAGCGATTCCAACTGAATCAAGGAATCATACTGCAATTTTGCTCAGATATGAAGACGAAATGATTCTTGTAGACTGCGGAGAGGGGACTCAAAGGCAATTCAGAAAAATGCATATAAATCCTTGCAAGCTGACAAGAATTTTAATTAGCCATTGGCATGGAGACCATATCCTTGGCTTGCCGGGCCTGCTTCAAACACTTGCCCTTAACAAGTACAGCCAAACGCTGCATATCTACTGCCCTAAAGGAACATCCAATTATTTAGATCAGCTATTAAGAATGTTTGTTTTTGTAGGGAGCATAAAAATAGAAAAACATGAGGTTGATGAGGGAATCTTCTTAGATACTAAGAAATTCCAATTAGAGGCATATAGGTTAAAGCATTCTACCAGAACATTGGCCTATTCATTCAAAGAAAAAGACAAAATAAGGATTGATAAAGCTCTATTGAAGAAATTCAAGATTCCTAATGGACCTTTAATCGGGGAATTGCAAAAAGGCAAAGACGTAATAGTAAATGGAAAGAAGATAAAATCTAAAAATGTCAGTTATGAAGAAAAAGGGAAAAAAATTTCATTTATTATGGACACTGTCATGAATGAAAACTGCATCAAGGCTGCAAAAGAGTCTGATTTGGTGATTGCAGAGTCAACTTATCTTTCTGACATGGCGGATAAGGCTGAAGAATATCTGCATTTGACTGCGGAACAAGCGGCAGAGATTGCAAAAAAAGCCAAGGCCAAGAAACTTTACTTGACGCACATTTCACAAAGATATGAGCATATCCCGCAAATTTTGCTTAAAGAGGCGAGAAAAGTTTTCAAGAATTCTTATCTTGCAGAAGATCTGATGCAAATTGAAGTATAAATTCTAAGAATTATTCAATTTAACAAGGAAAAATTATTTCTTATCAAGTTTCTTCTCGTTTTCCTTGATTTTCAATTTTTCTTCTAAATCTAATTTGTCAAGCAATTCTTTGTATCTGTTCCTGATTGTAACTTCTGTGATTCCAGCAACATCCGCGACTTCTCTTTGAGTTCTTTTTTCATTGTTCAGCAAAGCAGCTACATATAATGCGGCTGCTGCAATGCCTGCTGGCCCTCTTCCAGAAGTTAATTCAGAAATTTCTGCCCTCTTCAGGATTTTCAAAGAATCATTCTGAGTTTTTGGAGATAGATGCAATACTGAGGAGAATCTAGAAATGTAATCTTTTGGATTGCTAGGATTTACAGTTAATACTAGCTTTCTTGTGATGAATCTGTATGTCCTTCCAATCTCTTTTCTTTCAACATCAGAGGCATTTGCAATCTCATCCAAGGTTCTTGGAATGTTATATGTTCTGCATGCGGCATAAATGCATGCTGCAATAACTGATTCCATGCTTCTTCCCCTTATCAGGCCTCTCTGCAATCCGAAATTGTAAACCCTGCTTGCTTCTTCCTTAACAACATTTGGCAAATTCAAGAATGATGCAACTTTTCTTAATTCATTCATGGCCAATCTCAAGTTTCTTTCAATGCTTGTAGAAACTCTTTCTTGCCATTTCTTTAAACGGGTATATTTTCTTATTCTTTTTTCTCCAAGCCTGTAAATATCAGAAATCTCGCCAATGTTAGTAGTCAGTCCCTTGTCGAATTTTTGCAGGCTTAAAGGCGCTCCGCCTCTTCCTTTTTTAGGCCCCTCATCAAATTGCCTCCATTCTTGGCCCAAATCGACCATTTCTTTCTCAACTACCAGACCGCAATCAACACAATTAACTTCGCCCCTTTGCTCATCATAAACAAGTTTTTGAGAACCGCACTCAGGGCACTTTTTTACAGCAGTCATGTAAAGTTCACAAAGCCAAGATTTATAAATCTTTCGGTAAGTCTCCTCGATAAAATAAAACCTAATTGCAGAATTAAATCAAAATTGCATTGACAGCGCCCTCTTGTCCCGGCCTGTTTGTTATCTTTGCTTTGCCAAGCTCAGTGTCGATTATATTGCCTTTTAACAGGACATTTTTCAGATATCTGTTAGATGGTATCTCAACAACTGCCTTTATTTTTACAACTTGAAGTTTTTTTGTTTTTGAATCAAGAACATTTGCCTTATTTGTTGCCAGAAGAACAGTTTTTTCTCCTCCGCCCCTCATCCTAATCTTTTTCTTTCTCTCTTCACCAAGTCTTACTAGTCTTGGAATTCCTGGAATTTCATGGAGCTTTTTCTTTCTATAATCTTTGTATTTTCCGCCTGAAATTTTTCTTGCCATGTTTAGATGAAAAGAAAGTGATTTAAAAATCTTTCTTTAATGTCGGAAAAATTAACTGTCAGATTTCTTTAAAAATTCGAAAAACTGCCTTTATACCGGATTATCGTCTGAATATCTTATCAGATATCTTCTCCAACACAAAAAGATTTAAAAACTCTCATGCTGAAGACAAATTATGGTTAACGGAATTGAAAGACCTCTAGATTTATTGAATGAATCCAAAGGAAAAGAGATTTTGATTGAATTGAAAGACGGAAAACAGATTGTCGGAACACTGTTGGCATTTGATATACATATCAACATTGTTATTGACAATGCAAAAGAGATCGTCAACAATGAAATGAGAAGAAGCCTTGGAATTGTTTTTGTTAGAGGTAATACAATTTTATGGGTAAGTCCTTCTTCTAAATCACAATAGGGATAGATTGGTGGATTTTTAAAAGATTTTTACCTAGATTTCGATATCTTTTTAATAGCAATTCTTTTCTCTTTCTTGACAAAAAGGAAACTTAGGTTTCTGAAATGCGGGGATGCCGGAGCGGCCAAACGGGTATGGCTTAGGACCATATGGCTTAGTGCCTTCAGAGGTTCAAATCCTCTTCCCCGCATAAGGCTCATAGTGTTCAACACATTCGCAAAGAGTTCAGAATAACATTAGAAACATGCCTATTCTCTAGAATAATAATGCTTAAAAGCATTATAAAAATTTAAAACAAAATGGTTATAGAAATAAAAAGGCACTTGTTAGAAGGATTGCTCTTAGCGAGTTTTGCTTTTCCTTCTTTTGTGAAAGCACAAGATATGAGAAATTCTGGAAAAGAGGTCATGCAGACTATACAAGAATTCAGAAATAATCAAGGCGATCTTAATCATTTTTTAGATTTTATACCAGAATATGGCTGGCCTTCAGTCCAGGATAAAGGAGAAAGTTATTCTAAAATCCGGGAAGATATAACAAAATTCGCTCCTGATGAAATAAAAAAATCACATGAAAAAATGAAAAAAGAACTTTCAGATATATCTGACATCAAAGATATAAAATGGTATCGGGATGAAATGGCCTTTCTTGAATTGGAAAATGGAACAAGAAACCTTTTTGTAAAAGAAAATGGAAAATGGAAATGGGACTTTGCATATGGGAGTGTCGTCCTTTTAAAAAATAAAACAAATACTAGTCTCGATGCAATGGCCCATTTATTGAAAGAATATAAAAAAGAAGATGGTGGATATCCAAGGCTTCTTTATTTTATAGATAAAAAAAGAAAGGTCAAAGACCTTTTATCTGGAGACCGGCTTATTGATTATAACGAGCCAGATTTATTTGGAAAAAAAGGCAATGGGCATGACAAATACCTAAAATACATTGCATTAAACAAAGATGGAAGTTATGCCGGGTCAACAGACGCTTCAGACTACATTTTATACAGCAATGGCCCTGATTGTAAAGATAATTCTGCCCTGGAAATTTATGATCCTAAAAATGGGCTCATAAGCGACGGGGATATTATAAGATACAGCAATGAAGAAGTCTATAGGAAATATGTCGCTTGCAAAGGAAGCAAGTAAAAATAATTGATCTATTAATTCTATATATACTTTAAAGTGAAAAAATCTTTATAAAAGAAAACTAGCTAAAAAGTGTATGGATTTCAAAAAAGCTTTTTTGATTGGAGCCATAGGTGTAGGATTAGTTTCTTCTTCTTATTCAATGAAAGACTATGAAGTGCCGAGATCTAAAAAAGAAAAACTTGCAGAATTAAGAAGCGCACTTGATGTGTTCCACTCACAGAATACTTCTAAAGCCAATCCCAAATCACTAAAAGAGATGATTGATGAAGTTCCAATGTATAAAAATTTGAAATTTAATGAAGAAGACTTTAGTTATGATTCTACCAAAGGAGAGATACATTATGAACCTAAAAATGGACAAGGATATGTTATCAATCTGTTAAATGTGCATGATGCAAAAGAGGAAACAGACATAATAACTGATAATCTTAAATTAAAAGGATGGAATGCTGAAACAATTGGGATTTATAACAAAGAACAGAGTACAACACACTACCACACCATAGTCTCTTCTTCATCTTTTCTTAGAAAAGAGGATTTATACCAAAGAATAATGAAAGAATCTAGTTCATGGGGTCGTATAGAATATCAAGAAACAGTTGATGAAGAAAAGCAGATAGAGAATCAAGCATCAGAAATGTTAAAGTCAATTGATGAAAAGAATCTATCTAAGGTAAAATCATTTTATAATGATGAAATTGTGGAGCCTGGTTCGAATAATAAAGAAAAAATTACAGATGCTTTGCTTTCAAAATTAAAAATACTCAAGCATTCTGACTTGGAAAAAGAGCTTCAATTCATAGAAGTGCGTGAATGCATCAAGGAAGGTGGGACATTGAATAATAAATGGATTACGATAAATCTGCCCGACTGTTATTCTATCTCTTTTCAATTTAGCAAAAAATCAGGCATCAATAATTTCAACTGCATTGCAAAAAAGATTAAGAATTCTTGGAAGATTATTTCTGTATATGAACAATTGCCTTTCAAAAATGATATAATCTCTGCATTTGAAGAATAAAGCAAATTATCAGCATTGAAGTAGGTTGCTATAATCTCCGCCCAAGATGGTTGAAGGCTGCATGCAAAGCTTATTTCCGCGTATGCTTAAAAATGACTGAGAATCTAAAAGATTTAGGCTTGTTGCTGAAGAAGTAATTTCATTCAGATATGGATCAATTCCTATGAAGCTAAACTCCTTTGAATCAATAGGCTGAGTTATTGTACAAAGTGAATTAAAAGGTGTTTGCTGACTTGCAAGGATAATATTATTCGAATTGTATATTAATTGAATATCTGCATGGGCACCATTAATTTTTATTATAAATGAAAGATAATTATACTCATTTTTAAGTACAACGGAATTTTGGAAAATAGGCGTATAGTCAATAAAGCATCTGCAAAATGGCGGATTTTGAGGAGTCTTAACTGAACAATCATTTAATTTAAGAAAATAACTGTTAACAAGAGCTTTTCCAAGAGTTATTCCGCTAGTAGTATAATTCGCCTGCTTGCCTATACTCCAAACATAATTGTCCTTAGTTGACCAACTGTCTGCAGAATACTCTGACAACAAATCGAAATAATTGGCATTTGATGTTGCGATATCCCAGGCTTTATCAATAGCCTCTTTTGCATATTGAGTGTTTGGATAGGTATTAATTATCTGCTTATAGAGATTTATCTTTTCTCCAGGTGTACTTGCCTTCTGAACCTTGGCATTTATATTAAAAACATCCTGGTTAAAGTTTATGCACTCTCCATCCTGGAATTTGCAAGAGGTTATTCCCAAATTTTCAGTAACTTTTGACTGATTAACACATTTAAAATTGGCGCATTGCAGAGGATCTTTATTTAAGTCAGAACAATCCAGCGCATTAGAGCATGGCACGCATGTTGCTGCAAGTCCAAGCAAATTGCTACTATAGAAACATTCTATATCCGAGGCACTATAAGAATATCCAGAACCAGCCAATTTTAAGCCAGTTAGGCCAGGTTCACAAGAATCACCTACAACTGGGGGACATCCCTCATTATTCTTAAAGTTGTATTTGCTATTAAAGTCATGCCATTCAAGAGAAGTCATTTTAATATTTATTTTGGTTCCCGCAGCAAAAGTTGTTCTTAGATAATTTAATTGGCTTATTCTTGTTTTATCTGCAGCTTTTTTGATTGCAGAGTATCCGTCTGCCCCATAAAATTGTTCTGCCAAAGAATCAAGACTCTCATCTTGGCTTGCTATAAATGAAATTGTGTAATTAGGAAACACATCTTGAACAGCGGCGGGAGTTGTTTGAGTTGCAGGGTTAGGAACGGGAGTAGGAGTATAGCTAGAGCAGTCAAGCGTTTTTATTCCATTTAAAATAGTATAAACACTTTTTGCCCAATTAGGATCAGTGGCATAGCCATTATTTTTCATGTTTGTGATCATTGTCAATTCATCGCTTGATTTTGAAGACTGGGTTATGGCATGATTAATGAATCCATTGACAGAATCACACATATTGTCATAAGACTGGAACAAGGCATTTTCAGTTACAGGATTTCCATTGACATATTCAGTTGTAATTTGCTGTACTCCTGATGAAGTATGGGATTTTATCCCGAAATAATTATCCCCTATAGGCTTTGTTCCGTAGGCAGATTCATGAGCAGCAACTGCAATGATTACATTTGCAGGAACACCATTAAGATTTGATGATGAAATGCATTTAGTAATATTTGCTATGAACTTGCATTTTATTTCAGCAGTTATTACTATTGGTACTGTTTTTGGAGGAGTTGCTGCTGCAGTGGGTGATTTAGTTGCTTCAATAGTCGTTTTTTTAATCGTAAACAATCCTTCATAGCTTAATCCGATTATGAATCTTGCTTCATCCAGCAAGTCAGTTTCAAGAGGCGAGGATTCTTTCAGAATTGCGTTTGCAGAATCTATTGCAGAGTTGCATTTTGTCGCGTCTCCTTTGCATCCAGAATAAATTGTATATGCTTCTGCTAATTTGCTGATAACCTGTGTCCTGTTATTGTATCCAGGTTTGAGCAGATCAGAAAGTCTAGCTTGCGCGTCCTGCAATGTGTCCTGCTGAATCTTCAAATCTGTTATTGCCCCTTTGACGCTGCTCTCATCAAGCCAGCATTTGATTCCTTTAGTTTGATCGCACCATCCGACAGCAGTCCACACTCTTGTCCCGCTTCCCGCATTAGGGTCGCCTGAGCTGCAGATCCTATTGATGCCGCTTCTTGCAAGCAATTCTGTCCCTCCGAGCGCAGAGACAAGCGCAGAGCTTGAGAACATGCATTCATCCTCAGTTTTTATATCGCTTGAAGCCAATTTATTAGTATATAAATCTGAAACTTCTTGAACAACCATTTCAGAAGTTGCTGTGCCGAATCCGCAGTGCGGAACACCGTCAATATCAATGCATAGCTGTCTGTATCCTGAAGCTGCAATAATATCCGGAGTCTTGTCAAGATAGCCTCCCTGATTAAGATAGCCGTAATCAATCACATAATCTTGAATAGGGGTTACATAAAATGGAGAGGTTATTGGGCTTGACAAATAAACTCTGTAATAAATTCCCTTATCATCTCCTGCGAAAATGTGATAATAAATTTTGTAATGTGAAGTTGGCGGATTTGTCGCTGTTGTATAAGGAGATTCTTCAACATGACCAAAGAATTGAGGTGGAGATTCTGCTTTTGAAATGTCTGCAAAAACATCAAGATTGCTTGGAATGCTTCCATAGATTGCACGCTGGCATACTATTCCCCCTATATCCTGCGCATTCAGCGCTTTGAATTTTGCGAATGTGTCCTGGGCATAAACTGATGTGAAATAATTGAATGAGTCTTCAGCCTGCTGCAAACCGCCCGCGGTAGTGATGTATTCTCCTCCGCCTTTTGTTTTATCAACAGCTGCTCCTAAAATTCCATAAAACCCGCCGAAAGCATCATACATGCTTAATGCTGTTTTCCAAATCAAGTCGCACCAGTAAAGGCTCTTTATCTCGTCGCAGATTCCAACAGTCTCCCCCTTTGCAAGCTGAGTCTGCATGCAAGCCTGATATCCTCTTAACATTGAAGTATAGCTTTGCAATCCTGCTCTTACTCCTGGCAGGCAAACTGCAATAACTGGAGTTGGGAAATTTGGCGCACATAAAAGCATGCTACCTATTACTCCTGATTGAACAACATTGCTTACTGGAAATCTTCCCCCAAAGTCGCATCTGCTTGCAGGGCACATTACTGGATCGCAAACCTGATAAAGAAGATTACAGTCAGACTGTGAAAAAAAGTCTTCGCAATAATTTTGCTGTGTTCTTGGAGTATATGTGCTGCCTCTGCTGAAAACTTTTCCATCACATAAAAATGTTCCGCTTGTAAGAGATTCTGTAGCTGGCTTATTTTTTAATGCGGTTACAGCCGCGGTTACACAGTTTGAAGCGCTTTTTATCACATCTTGATATGATGCTGGCAGAGCCTGAGAGCCTTGCTTAGCATTGTAATCAAAAGTAGGACATTGATTATCTATAGGCACTGTGACGTGAATAGTCATCTTTGATGCAGTACCGCTGCTGTCATACTCCGTAACCTCTGTCCAGCCTTTTCCAAATGGAACAATAGCGGGCATTGACAATCCCTTGAATGTTCCCACCCTCAACTGAGTTTCCTGTGCGATTCCAGTGCATTTCTGCTCTGCTATAATCTCCTGCCCATTGGTATAATAGAAATCTCCTTCTTGATAAACGCCGCTTGTTTTTCCATCTTCAAACGTTGCGGTATTCCCATTAAGATTTAGATTTAAAATGGTTGCTTTAATAATTTCAAAATTATTGTAAAATGGTTTGCTTCCCAGATCAGTTACAGGCGTTATTTCAGATCCTGAAGTTACATTAGAATATAATTTGCCATCTCTGGCAAAAGCGACAATCTTTTTCTGATAGTATTTGTTTCCGTCCGCAACAACACTTAAAGGAAAATTGCTGTAAGATGGAGCATATGCAATTCCATTTTCAACTGTTCCAATAATTCTTTCAGCTGTTTGAGGAGTCTGGCCTATATACGATAATGTATTTGCCAAAAGTTTTGTCCTTTGGGATTGTGCAGTGGCATCATTAGCTTTTACTAAATCACTATAACTTTTTGCAGTAGTAGGGACATTTTTCTGCAAGGAATCAAAAAGCTGGTCATTTTGTTTTTTATATCCTGCAAGAAGAGTATCTAGTTTTGTTTGAGCTTCGGAAGGAATTCCAGGATCTGTGCCTTTCAATTTGTCATAAAGGGCTAAATCTTGAATATTCTTTTTTGTTGTCAAGGTTGTTCCAAACTGATTTTTCAAATATTGCTGATTTTTAATAAAAGTTTGAACGTCTGTATTATCTTTAAACTGGTCTGCAAGGCCTGCAGAATTGATAATATTCCCATCTTTGTCAAAATATTGATCGAGATTTTTTAGATTATTTAGGCCTGCTTCAATGCTTTTTTGCTGGGCATCAATTGCCGCTTTATTTGCAGAAAGGCAATCCTGCATGGATGTGTAAAATAATCCTGTTTTTCCGCCAGGAGTCCCGCCAACTTTCTTTTCCGCGGCAATCTTATCACTGCAAACCTTTTCCCATCCGGAATTTCCGTCAAAACCTTTCATGGCAACATTTCTTGCCTTTCCTACTACTCCGCTCCAATCAAATAATTTTTTGACCATCAAAACCCCATAAGTCGCGAAGCATGTGTTTTTCAGGCCTGTTATAACAGTCCCCATCTGGCTTGTGAATTTTTCAAGAGTCTTTATTCCAGCTCCTGCTTGATCAATCTGGTCTTGCATCTGCGCAGGGGTTAGCTGTATGCCCCTCTTCTCAATTGCAACATGCAATGAAAAGTTTGTAGTCGTAATGCCTTCTTTAGAATATGGCGACACAGTTACTTGGGCTTCTTTTTTAGTTTGTGTTGAAAGCAGCTTCACTGTAAGTCCACTTGTAGTGTTCAATGTGACTTCACTACCTACAGACACCAATAAAGTCCTTGCATCTATTCCTGTTTTTATCAAAGTAACACTATTAGTGTCTATCTTGCTAAGATACCATTCAGGGTCTATAGTCGAGCCCTCATTATAGTCTCCTTGAATTCCCTTGACAATCATGCTTGCGCTCGCGCTTACATCTGGAATTTCTATTTCTTGAAGAGATACTGAAACTGCAGTTCCCTGGTTGTCTACGAAAACATTTGCATTCGCATAATTAAAATCATTGAGATTGTTAAGCTGCTGATTCCAAGAAATTGCTTGTGCATCGGCAGGATATTTTTCAATAAGCTTTCTCAAAAGGTCCGATGCTTTTGCCTGATCATATAATTTCGCAAATTGATAAGATCTCCATAAGGCAGATTCTGGCCATGAATTATTGTATTGTATCAAACTCTTTGCTCCAGAGCCCTGGTCACTAATGTCATCTCTTACTTCAACTTCTAATCCGGATGAAATCTGATTATATTGAGTTAATGCAGAATCAAAATAACCTTTTGCCTCCAAATTATTGAGAACATCATTATAGCCCGGAGCAGTGATATTTTTTAGAAAGATATTCCCTAATAATCCTCCTTTCTTCAATGCTATAGAGGGCATTGTTTTAAATGTAGCGTCTACTCCTTTGTTTTTTATTGATGTTCTTATAGCGTTTAATGTTGCATCCTTGCTTGTTCTTCCTGTGATGTTTACAATGTAAACAGTATCACTTGTTATCCATCCAATAAATCCGCTGCCAATCTGACTTCCAACTGTGACAGGTGGTTGTTCAACACCATTGTCAGTTATAGTCGCCGTTCTTGTCTCAACAGAAATTGTTCTTGTATTGCCCTTGGAATCTCTTATTGTCATGCTGCCCCCGCCTCCAAGATTTGGATTGATGCTTGTCACCTTCCAGTCTGAGCCAGCAAACAATGGAGAATTTACTTTAAGAAGAGATTCCGATGTTTTTCCTCCAAAATTGATATTAACTCTTGCGCTTGGAGAAGGAGTTTGTATGCTATTCAATGTCACCCTTACATAACCTCTTTTACCATACACATTGATGAAATATGGCTGCGATTGCTGGCCTACTGCAAGCTTGAATGAGCTTACTGCTCTTTTGAAAGAGTCATAAATTCCGATAGTGGCATACTGGTCTGTCAAATCCTGCAATCTCAAGAATCCGGCATTGTCCCAGAATTCATACTTGACTTCATTTTGATTCCACTGCCCTTCATTGATAATATCAATTGACAAATCTTTTTTTCCAAATCCTAAATTGTCCTGAAAATCATAAGAAATTGTTGCCGTCAAATTCAAATCAACTTCATCAGGCATATTCGCTTCTGTTGGAATTCTTTTTATTGCCACTACTACCCAGCCCAGATCATCAGGATTTATTGTTCCGCTAGGTCTTATGTAACCTTGGCCAACTATGTTGATGTTTTTGTTTATTGTTGCAGGCCTTACCGAAACGCTATTGATAACTGGAATGCTGATAAATGGATTTACCTGTATACCCCGAATTTTTGCGAATATATTCACATCATTTTCTTCAAGCAGATCAGAACGGATTAATGTTGGCTCATAATCGGTAATCCAAACTAACAAGTCATCAGAAGCGTTTCCATAAACGCTCTCCTGGGGAAATTCTCCGGCAAATTGTGCAGAAGCAGTATGAATTGATACAAGAATAGAAAATGCCAGGAAAAATGCAATCAGCAGTACAATTTTTGAGGTTTTCATTTTATTTCAGGCCCCTTGAAATTTGCGCTTAATGATGCCGCCTTGGCAGCGTCATATGCTGCATTCAATTCATCAACATTTTTTGGAGTGTCTGTTTTTAAAAGATACATATGCAAAGACTTTCCTTTTTCAACATTTATTGAGAATTCTGCTCCTCCCCCAAATACCTGATCCAGCTTCAAGTCAGGAGTTGAGAAATCAAAGCATTTCTCTTCTGTCAATCCGATAACCCCCAATAATCCTCCTTGAGGAACATCCGTGCATTGGTTTACTTTCTGCCCAGCCAGATTGAATGTTCCTTTTTCAAACAAGCTTAATTTGACAGAATAATCTCCGCTAAGAAGATTCGCATTAGTTTCAGACGGATAAATTAAATTAAGATTATGCCCCTTCAAATCATTTGTCATGCCAATAACCACAGTTTCTCTCCCATTCAAGGAGCGGATTTTTCCGTCTTGTTCGATTACAGAAATATTCAGTGTGAAATTTAGATACTTCTCTAGAATCAAATTAAACTCCTGATTTTCAATATTTGTCGAGACTTGGTATTTTGCAGGATAATAACCATCTTTCCTTGCGATCAAGAAACCATTTACGCATTGGGGGAAAGTTGTATCGATCGAATTTTTCTGCACTCTTCCAATTTCGCATGTTGTTGAAATGCATTTTAAGCTTATGTCAACATCATTCAAAGGAATAACATTCCCCTGTTCATCAGAAGTCAGAGTATTGATAGTTTCTTTTGCAAGCTTGAATTTGCAAAGTTCTGGCTCAATGGCATATCCAGCCCCTCCAGCTTTGTCCTCCTTTGGCTGATTATTTACGATTAAAACCTGGAATGGAAATTGGAACATATACCCATTCTCGTCATTTAACTGGATCAAAACAGGATATCCGACAGTATAAACAAAATGATAGCTTGAAATGCAGAATAAATTTTTTATATAATCTAATGCCTCATTTTCCCCATCACCAATAACCTGCTGTCCTTTCAACAATTCGCCATCAGAAGGAATCACTTCAAATTTGAATGGGTTTGTCAGGGCGATTACGCTTGCCCTGATACTGGAGTCTGTGTTTCCAACATTTATCTCAAAATATTTCTGCGATTTGCCATAATTAGTCCCCTTGATTTTAATAAAAGGGATATTGCTGACTATGACATTCTTAAGGCTTTCTTGAACAGCAGTTTTCGTCCAGATTTTTGGAGAACATTCAAAACTCAGAGAAGTTGAGGGAATTTCTGGATAAAGGAAAATTTCATCTAAAGTCCTCGCTTCGACAAAGGAATTGTTATTTTCTTTGTCCATTATTTTTACAGCAGTATTGTAAAGTTTCCCCAATTGTGTGGAAATATCAAAAGACTGCTTTGGAACAGCGATATTTTCATTTGAATATTCGATATTCAATGGATAAGCAATATCAAAACTGACATAATTGTCATTTATTTTTACAGAAGTTTGTGGAGTTCCAAAATTAACATTAAAGCCCTCCAATAATCTTAAATTGTCCTCACAAGATTTAGCATTATTGTCCATATAAGTTTTAAGCTGATTTTGCATGAAAGTTAAACTTGGCACCTGGTTCTTTTGGATGTTATTCCCGGAAACATACCACCAATAGGGGATATTCAATCCTAAAAAATCCAGCGTATTAGAAAATGGCATGAAATCGCTGCCTTCATCTGTGTCTGGCAGATAGATATAGCCTGCCTGACTTCCCAAAATAGTCAATGCATCAGAAGCCTTGGTTTTCAAGCATGAAATAAAACTGTTTTCAGCAGGCCTGAATTTTTCAGGAACAGAATTGATTATTGCAGTTTCTCTTGCCAGTACTGATTTAGACGCTGTAGAGCTGATGTAATAGATAGCTCCCGCAGAAGAAACAATAAGAATTGCTATAATAACGAATAGTGTAACTTGAGCTCTCATATCCCCCTCTTTTTAAATGATTCCTCAGTAAATATAGAAAAAATATGTATATAAATATAGTGGAATTCTGCATTTTAAGACGTAGTTAAGGCGAAAATGCCTAAAGATAAGTTTTAAAATATTCCGAACATTCAATTATCATCTTGGGCCCGTGGTCTAGTGGTTACGACGTCTCCTTGACGTGGAGAAGATCGCAGGTTCGATCCCTGTCGGGCCCATTTATGCATCTTTATATTAAACCATTTAAAATAAACGCTGAAATCTGCAAATCTCTGCTAAGCAAAACAATGGGTTTCATGTTTTCTTTTTCAAAGAAAAATGCGAAATTATTCATATTTGACAAAGAAAAAGACGTTTCAATCCATATGCTATTTGTCTTTTTTCCCCTGATCATAGTCTGGCTCAGCAAAGACAAAAAGATCATCAGAGTTGAAAAAGCCAATCCTTTTTTATTTTACAAGAAAGCTAGGGGAAAATACGTCCTGGAAATACCATATAAAAAAGAAATTTATGAAAAATTGAAAGAAGCCTCCAGCCGGATTTGAACCGGCGACCCTCAGTTTACAAAACTGACGCTCTAACCGCTGAGCTATGGAGGCGTATTATCTGATTCGATATTTGCTTATGCATCCATGGCGAACCAGAGCTATGGAGGCATAATTTTTAGAGAAAAAACCAATTTATTAAACTATTGTTTGATTACTCTTTTTTGATTTCTTTTGCTATCCTTATCTCGCAGAATGTCAGGGGATATATTTTTTTCAGAGTCAAAGATAAGTTTTTTTGCAGCTTTCCAGTAAGCATATCCTCGAAGATTATGTCATTTTCGTTCTTGTTTGCATAATCCATCAAGAATTCCTTTGTTTTCTTCCTTAAGGCATTCCTAACTGACCTATGGACTTTTTTTCTGGTCAGCATAAATGGCTTTAATTGGATATTATTGCATTTGAAAGAATCTTCCACGTAACTTATGCTTTTTCTCATCATCCTGATTATGAATGAAGGAATTAGCGACAGTGCGGTAAATCTGCCGATCAATTGATCATCTTTTTTTTCAATTATGATCGTGGCATCAAAATTTTTTCCCTTAAGGATTCTTGTAAGATCTAATTTGATTATTCTTCCCTGCAAGGAATTTGCATCGTATGAGAAAACATGAATTTTCTGATTGATCAGAGGAATACTTACTTCAAAAAATTTCTTTTTTCTTTCTGCCATTATTCTAAAACTACCTTGCCAGTTCTTATACCCTTCTTTTGTGAAAAGCTCTTTTTGCAGACTTGACAGGTGAACATCATGTTTGTTTTCTTGGTGCTTTTAGTTTTTCTTTTCCATTTTGTGATTGCAGGTTTAGAACCCCATTTTCCAACATTTCCGACTCCTCTTCCCAATCCTCTTCTCTTAGCTCGACTAATTGCCCCCCTAGTCAAAGCTCCTCTAGAATGTCCGGAACTAACCAGGCTTATTTTCTGTTCCGTATGCTTTTTGCAAGACGGGCAATATTTCATTCGTATTTTCTTAAATTTCATGTTCTAAAAACTCTGCTTGATTATTTTTTACCAGGATTTCAACTATTTGCTTAGGCAAATTTGCTGTTTCTCCCACCTTGAAAGGCCCCAATACTTTTTCGTCTGTATCAAGAAACTCGGGAGTATCCTGTTTAAATCGAATTAAACTATTTTTTAAATCTTTCTCTTCATGCATACCGCTGATAATACTGCTTATCCGCTTCTCATCTTTCTCTACCTCGGCTACAATCGTCTCAAACAGGTGCTGTTCAAGTTCATCCATATTTTCAGCATCCCGCTTATTTATCCCAGTTTTAGCTGCAACTAATGCAAGATTCATTATTTTTCTTTGTCTCTTTATCACTAATTCTCTAAAAATCGTTATTGCATTATCCAACTGCTTTTTTGTTTTAGTGATCGTATCTGAAAAATTAGAATCCTCTCTTGTTGCAATTTTTCTTTTGTCATCAAAATACTCTGTAAGCTCCTTGATGAAAGTCTTTGGAAGAGATTGCAATTGCTCATTGTATTTCTCAGTTCTTAAAAAATCATATAAATCAGAATAAGTTATCATCTAACATTCCCCCAATATTTTTAGGCTAAAAAGATTATTTTTTGTCATTTTTTACCGTCACAAACACAAATTCAACAGATCTTTCCCATAAATCTTGCCCAAAGAGCCTTTTTTACATTCTTTTTCTGTGAATCTTTTTATTTTTCCGTCTTTTCCGCCGCCATAAATTAAGAATGGAACGGGATCTGCAGAATGTTTTTTTAGAACGCACGGGGTTGAATGATCTGAAGTGACGCAGATTTTGGCATTCATGGTTTTTAAGAAACTCATAAGCCTTTCATCAACAATCTCTATCATCTTTTTCTTATGCAATGCCAGTCCGTCATGCCCGGGAATATCTGTCTCTTTAACATGAATCCAGAAGCAGTCATAATTTTTCCAGTTGGCTTTTATTTCCTGTTTTGCAAAGTCTATATATTTTTTTAATGCAACATAAAGAGTGTCATAAACATTTGTTTTAGTCATTTCAGGATAAGGGCATTTGGCAACATCCATTCCAGTCAATTTTGCCAGACCAATTTCTAAAGGCATGCTCAATACAGCAAGCCATTTTTCTTTTTTCTTAGGAAATTGAGGCAGTTTAATTCCCGCGTCTCTGGTAAGGATGATATTTGCCGGCAGCTGCCCCTGATTTAGCCTCTCAAGATTTACTGGATGCTTTTTTAGCAAAGAGATACTCTGGGAAATGAAATTATTTACTAAATTTGCGCTAAGCGCCGTTTCTTCCTCATCATCTAAGGGCTCGCAGCTTTCAAACGCGTCTTTTCTTACAGCGACGGAAAAAGACCCTTTCTTTTCATAACCAGGGTCTGTATTTGTTATATTGTCAGAAAAGCTCCCTTTTATAACTAAAACGCCCCTATGCTGGATTGTCGGCTTAAAAACAAATGGGAATCCGAGTTTGATTTTGTTATTTATTGTCTTGGCCAAGGCAAAAGCCTCTTTGGTCATCAAAGTTCTTCCAACTCTTCGGTCAATTATTTTGTTTCCTATCCCTATTGTAGAGAAGTTTGTTCTTAATGCCAAATCTCCTTTTTCCATATCAATTCCAGCCCCATAAGCTTCTAATGGGCCTCTACCAGTAAAAAAATGATAGGGATCATAGCCTAAAATTGCAGTTATCGCAACGTCAGATTCTGGAGCAACACCCTCTTTTACAGGGATCATTAATCCAGACTTGCTGTTTTGGGCAAAAAAATCCAGATTGGGAGTAAATGCAACCTCATAGGGGGTTTTATTCTGCAATTCTTTAGCTGGCAAATCTGCCATCCCATCTAAAGTAATTAAAATGAATTTCTTTCCTTTAGCCATGAAAAGTTCAAGAAAACTAGATTAATAAGTTTTTTGTCAGTGCATTACGTAGCAACTTTTAAATATAAACTTCCTCTTCTCAAATTATGTTTAAATTTCTGAAAGAAAAACTAAGGGGAATCTTCCAAAAAGCTGATAAAAGGGTGGATCAGGAAGAGAAAAAGATAGAAGAAAAGCTGGAAGAAGTCAAGAAAGAAGAGAAAAAGATAGAAGAAAAGCTGGAAGAAGTCAAGAAAGAAGAGAAAAAGATAGAAGAAAAGCCGCAAATCAAGAAACTGGAGAAAATAGGGGAAAAATTAGAAGAGAATCTCGATGAAAAAAAGTCAATTTTTCAGAAATTGAAAGATGCTTTCAGCTCTAAACTTGACAAGAAGACTTTTGAAGAAATCTGGGAAGAAATTGAAAATGTTATGATTGAAAGCAGTGTTGCAATGTCAGTTATCGAAGAATTAAAGGAAGAATTGGGAAAAGGGCTTATTGATAAAGTGTCCAAGAAAGATATTGAAAAAATGCTCAAAGAAAGATTCAGGGAAAATCTGAACAATCTATTTGTGGAGAATTATGACTTGATTGAAAAAATTAAGAAATCCGAAAAAAGACCATATGTCATAGTATTTTTTGGAATTAATGGATCTGGAAAAACAACGACAATTGCAAAAGTCGCAAATATGCTGAATAAAAATGGCATTTCTTCTGTCTTGGCAGCTTCAGATACATTCAGGGCGGCATCAATAGAGCAATTAGAAAAGCATGCTGCCAAATTAAACTTAAATGTTATCAAGCACCAGTATGGGGCAGATCCTGCAGCAGTGGCATTTGATGCGATTGCTCATGCAAAGGCATCTGGAAAACAGGTAGTTTTGATTGACACAGCTGGAAGAATGCATACCAAAGCGGATTTAATGAAAGAAATGGAAAAAATTGTCAGAGTTTCCAAACCAGATCTGAAGATATTCATTGGAGAGAGCATCACTGGAAATGATGTCGTTGAACAGGCAAAAAAATTTGATGATTCAATAGGTATTGACGGCATTATCTTAACAAAAGCGGATGTTGATGAAAAAGGCGGAGCAATGATATCTATAAGCCAAGTTACCGGCAAACCGATTCTTTACCTGGGAATAGGCCAGGAATACAAAGATCTTGAATTATTCAACAAGGAAAAAATAATAAAACAAATTATTGAATAATCAAAAAAACAATGCGCAACCGCGCTTGTTTTTAGGACTTCAAAATCGCAGATTTTGACAGTCTCCAGAAATTATCGATTTCAGGGATGATCAGAAATGCTCATCCACATGCTAAAGTATGTGGTTTTCTCAAGCATTTCTAACATAAAACATAAATTTTATAAGCTGATAATAACAAACAAAACTATGGCAAAGCTAAAGTGCAATAAATGCAATTTTAAGTGGGTATCCAGGACAGCTGTTATTCCCAGAGTCTGCCCTTACTGCGGCAAAGAAAATTGTGTCTTTGATGAAGAAGAAACTGGCTTCAAGGACATAGATGAAATTCTATCCCTCTAAATTTAAACTAAATCAAAACAAAAAATGGTTTTAGAAAAATTAGGTTCTATTTTGAAAGATACTCTGAAAAAGATAGCTTCTGCAGTATTTGTTGATGAGAGCCTTTTAGATGACATCACAAAAAATCTTAAGAAAGCCTTGCTTGAAGCGGATGTTTCCCCGGAAGTAGCCAATAATCTGATTAAAAAGATAAAAGAAAAGGCAAAAGAAGAAAAAGACAATTTGAAGAAAAAAGAGCTCATAGTAAAAATAATCCATGATGAATTAGTAAATTTATTGGGCGGAGAAAAAAGAGAATTTGAGATAAAAAAGCCAGCAAAAATTTTATTTGTAGGGTTATATGGATCGGGAAAAACAACCACTATTGGAAAGCTCGCAACTTATCTTAACAAACGTGGATACAAAGTCGCTATGCTTGGATTAGATGTTCACAGGCCGGCCGCTCCTGAACAATTAGAGCAGCTTGCAAAACAGTCTAAATTGCCTGTTTTTATTGACAAAGAAGAAAAAAATGCGCTGAATATCTACAAAAAATTTTCTGATCAGTTAAAGAAATATGATGTTGTTCTGATAGACAGTGCTGGAAGAGATGCCTTGGATAAAAGCCTTATAAAAGAGATTAAAGAATTGAATTCTGAAATACAGCCACAGCAGATAATTTTAGTTATGCCTGCAGATATTGGCCAAACTGCAAAAAAGCAGGCAATAGAGTTCAAAACTCTTGGAATCACCGGCGTAATAATCACAAGAATGGATGGAACGGCAAAGGGCGGAGGCGCCTTAGTCGCTTGCGCTGAAACAAATGCCCCTGTATTATTTATCTGCACTGGGGAAAAAATGCCTGATATTGAAACATTCAACCCAACTTCATTTGTTTCGAGACTTTTAGGAATGGGTGATTTAGAGGCTTTGATGGAAAAAGCAAAGTCTGTAATTGAAAAAGAACAGGAAAAAAAGATAGAAGAAAGATTAGAAGAGGGAAAATTCACTCTTTTAGATTTATATGAGCAGCTCAAGGCAATGCAAAGCATGGGACCATTAAGCAAGATTGCTGAATTGATTCCAGGGCTTGGAAAAATAAAAATGCCTTCTGAATTGCTGGAAAATCAGCAGGAAAAAATGAAAAGATGGAAATTTGCCATTGACAGTATGACAAAAAAAGAAATTGAAAATCCAGATCTTTTAGAAAGCAGCCGAATTGCGAGAATCTCAAAAGGATCAAATGTTCCAATCTCTGAAATAAGGGAATTATTAAATCAATACAAATTGGCCAAAAGTCTTGTCAAATCAGGGGCAGGATTGAATATGAATGGCGGAATGCCTTCTTTAGGCACTGGCCGGGGCGGAATTCCAGCAGGTTTAGACAGAAAACAGCTTATGAAACTGGCTAAGAAATTCATGCGTTAGTAAGTATTCTCTAAAGTCCGATTTCTCAAAAATATCGAATCTTATTTAAGCATAGCATCTACATCAGTAAATCCAACTTCGCCCATATTCCAGTCAACTGTTCCCTTATCACAATAGGGGCATGTTCTTGGAATTTTGTCTTCAGAAACAACTTTCCATGTATATTTGCAGTTTTTACAACTTAATTTTATAACCATATCAAGGTAATTAGACAGTTTTTTATAAACTTATCTGTCAAAAAGTGGTTATTTTGAATAACCTTATTCAAAAACTTTATAACTTTCTTAAAGTTCTTATTGACATGAAGAGGATAATCAGGCAAGTAAGAAAAAGAAACAATACTATAGTGCCCTTTGATTCTTTGAAAATTCAGAATGCGATTGAGAAGGCGATGCATGCGATTAATGACCACCATTCAAAAAAGGCAAAGGCATTGACATCCGAAACTGTCAAACTGCTTCATTTAAATTCTGAATCATTTTATAAAAAAATTCCCACAGTTGAGCAAATTCAAAATGCAGTTGAAGAAATCTTAGAGCAAAAAGATGAAAGGCTATTCAAAGTTTATTCTTTGTACAGAAGAAGCAGAGGGCATGCGAGAGAAATCAGGGAATATTTCAAAATTAAGGATGATTTGAAATTGTCTGTTAATGCTTTGAAAGTTTTAGAAGAAAGATATCTATTGAGAAATGAAAAAGGAGACATAAAAGAAACGCCAACCGAGATGTTTAAGCGGGTTGCAAAAGCCGTCGCTGAAAACAAAAAACAAGAGCATGAATTTTTTGAAGCAATGAAGAATCTTGAATTTTTGCCAAATTCTCCTACGCTGATGAATGCGGGAACTAAATTGGGGCAGCTGTCTGCATGCTTCGTCCTGCCAATTGAAGATTCTTTGCAGAACATATTCAAAACCCTGGATGACATGGCCATAATCCAGCAGACAGGCGGCGGAACAGGGTTTAGTTTTTCAAAAATCAGGCCAAAAAGGGATATAGTCAGAAGCACAAAGGGGATTGCTTCAGGTCCTGTCTCTTTTATGAAAATTTATGACTCTACAACAGATGTTATCAAGCAAGGCGGAAAAAGAAGAGGCGCGAATATGGGCATTCTTCACTGCTCACATCCAGATATTTTAGAATTTGTAAATGCAAAATTAAAAAGAGCATTATCAAATTTTAATATTTCAGTTGCTGCAACGGATGATTTTTTAAGAAAAGCGATGAAAAATCAGAAAATCAATCTGATAAATCCGCGAAATCATCAAGTTGCAGAAAAAATCAATGCAAAACTTCTTTTCAATGCAATAATCAAAAATGCCCATGCAAATGGAGATCCCGGAATAATCTTCATAGATGAGATTAATAGAAAACACTCAATGAAAAGAATCGGGGAGATTGAAGCAACAAATCCTTGTGGGGAAGTTCCACTTCTGCCATATGAATCCTGCAATCTTGGAAGTATAAACCTTACAAAAATAGCAAGATCAGATAAAATTGACTGGAATAAATTGAAAACACTTACGCATTTAGCAGTAAGTTTCTTGGATAATGTCATTGATAATAACAAATATCCCTTGCCAGAAATAGAAAAAATAACCCTGGCAAACAGAAAGATAGGTTTGGGGGTGATGGGCTTTGCAGATTTATTGTTAATGCTGAAGATACCTTATGGTTCGAATCAATCCTTTAAACTGGCGAAGAAAGTTGCGACATTTATAGAAACAGAAGCCAGATTTAAATCAGTCGAGATTGCACTGAGAAAAGGATCATTTCCAAATTTTAGTTTCAGCGAATTAAAAAAGAAGTATACTGCAATGAGAAATGCGACTCTGACAACAATCGCACCCACGGGAACAATATCAATTATAGCTGGCTGCAGCTCGGGAATAGAACCCTTGTTTGCCTTAGCATTTATCAGAGAAGTTTTAGAAGGCAAAAAGCTGAGAGAAGTCAATGCCATATTCCAGAATGAATTGATAAAAAAGGGCTTATGGAATGACAAATTAATAGAAAAAATATCCAAGTCAGGAACATTGAAAGGAATAAACATTCCTCCAAATATCAAAAAAATATTCATTACTTCTTTGGAGATTAAACCTGAAAAGCATGTTAAAATGCAGGCAATTTTTCAAAAGCATACGGATAATGCAGTAAGCAAAACAATTAACTTGCCGGAAAACACAACAGAAAATGAGATAAAAAAGATTTACTTGCTCGCATGGAAGCTTAAATGCAAAGGCATCACGATTTACAGATATGGCAGCAAAGAAAAACAGGTCCTTTACAAAGGCACTAAGAGCCTTATAGCAAAACTGGAATATGCTGGCGGATGTCCATCGGAAGTTTGTTCTCTATAAAAATTTATTAACTCTTTTTCTCTACTCTTTATATGGCCAAAATAATCGCACGTGGTGCTGAGGCAATTTTGATTCATCAAGATGGAAAATTGATAAAAAAAAGAATTTCAAAGGGATATCGACATCCTGATTTAGATGAAAAAATAAGAAAAAGAAGGACCAAAAGCGAAGTAAAGCTGCTTGAAAAAGCTTCTAAAGTGATCAGCATTCCAAAAATCTTTAATGTTAATGAGAAAAATGCGGAAATCATCATGGAATTTATTGAAGGAAAGAAATTAAGCGAGTGGTTAGATAAGATAACCTTGAAAGAAGCTAAAGAAATTTGCAGAATAATTGGAGAAAACACTGCAATAATCCATAATCAGGATTTGATTCATGGCGATTTGACGACATCAAATATGATTCTGCATGACGAAAAAAATAGGCGGGAAAAAATTTATTTTATCGATTTTGGACTAGGCTTTCATTCTTCCAGAGCAGAGGATAAAGCGGTTGATCTGCACTTATTAAGGCAAGCCCTTGAATCAAAACATTTCAAAAACTGGCAAATTCTTTTCGAGGCAGTTTTGAGCGGATATAAGAAAAAAAGCAAGGAAGGGGAGAAGATTGTTCAACAATTCAAAAAAGTAGAATCTCGCGGGAGATATAAAGGCAAGCATTAACAGAAACCTTTTAAACTATTTTTTATTCTTCAGAAACATAGCCCTATCGTCCAGTGGTCAAGGATACAAGCCTTTGGAGCTTGGGACCCAGGTTCGAATCCTGGTAGGGCTATTGATTAAATTTATAAAGCAACTAAAATAAAAGAAACTATGGCAGCAAAAAAAGTCAAAGAGAAGACGGAAAAGAAAAAAATTAGCAAGGAAGAGCTAGAAAATTTGATAGTTGATTTAGGTAAAAAGGGGACTTCTCAAGCTAAAATCGGAATTATGTTAAAAGCAGAGTATGGTATCAAATCTGAAAAGAAGATAAAAAAGATTCTTGAAGAAAAAGGTATCAAAAAAGAGCTTCCAGAGCAGATAGCTGATCTGATAAAAAGGGCCGAAGCCTTAAAGAAGCATCTTATAAAAAATAAGATGGATGAGGTTGCAAAAAGGGGCCTGCAAATAACACTTGCAAAAATCATTAGATTAGGAAAATATTTCAAGAAAAAGAAAATTCTAGCGAAAGACTGGGTATATAGCGGCAAGTAAATTTGAGATTATTATAAAACGAGGTTAAATATGCTGTTAGACAGTATAAAAAAAACTGTTAAGAAATTCGATTCTCTGAATGGGAAAATAAAGATTTTTTCCCATTATGACACTGATGGAATATCTTCTGCAGCAATAATGTGCAGAGCATTGCAAAGAAAAGATAAATTATTCAGCGTTCAGATCGTAAAACAAGTAAATAAAAAATTATTGAAAGAAATTTCTGAAATTCCGCAAGAAATAATCTTCTTTTTAGATCTTTCGGTAGACCTTGAAGAAGCTGAAAAAATAAACAAAGAAATTTTTATTCTTGATCATCATGAGACCATCATTAAAGAAAAAATTCCTGAAAATATCAATTTAGTCAACCCGATTATTGAAGAGGGTGAGAAATTAAGCGGCTCTTGCATAACTTATCTTTTTGCTAAAGAATTAGATGAAAAGAACAAAAATCTTGCAAAGCTGGCAGTTTTAGGATTAGTTGGAGATTCGCTTGACAAAAATCTTGGAAGGCTGGGGAATGGGATAATAAAAGATTCTGAAATAATCACAAAAAAAAGCCTGCTATTGTTCCCCTCAACAAGGCCGTTAAACAAAGCGCTGGAATTTTCTAGCATTTACATTCCCGGAGTAACTGGATCTTCAATAGGGGCATTAAATTTAATCAGAGAGGCTGGAATAAAAATCAAGGAGAACGAAAAGTTCAAAACAATTTTGGATTTAAATGAAGATGAGTTAGAAAGAATAATCACTTTAATCACATTGAAACACGTGGATTCTTCAAAAATTATTGGAACAATCTATTTATTGAAATTTTTTAACAAGCTTGAAGATGCGAGAGAATTAAGCGCAATAATCAATGCTTGCGGCAGGACAGGGCATAGCGACATTGCTCTGGCATTTTGCCTGGAAGACAAAAGAACGCAATCAAGCATCACCACTATCTATAATACATACAAGCACAGCTTGATCAACGGCCTGAACTGGATAAGCTTAAATGAGAAAATTTCTGGAGAAGGATATGTTATAATTAACGGCAAGAGCATGATTCAAGATAGTTTAATCGGGACTCTTATGTCGATCCTGGCTTCTTCATTTATTTATCCTGAAGGAACCATAATAGTCGGAATGTCTTATTCCGAAGATAATAACATAAAAGTCTCTATGAGGATGGTTGGAGATGACCCCTCTATAAATTTGAAAAGAATTCTTGAATCAGTAGTTAATTCAATTGACGGGGGAGAAATCGGAGGGCATCAAAAAGCTGCGGGATGCACGCTCCCAATTTCACAAGAAAACAATTTCATAAATCTCATCAGGAGAGAATTAAGCATGCAGGGCCTTAAAATCAAGATAAAAGAGTAGTCTTCTAGATAGTTTTAAAAATCAAATTTCGTTGGGAAAAACTATGGATAAAAAAGAATTTCCAGATGAAGAAGAGCTTGTTCTGTGTACAGTAGACAAGATAATGGGAACAACAGTCTTCGTAAAGATTGAGGAGTATAACAAAACGGGAGTTATAGTCACATCTGAAGTGGCTCCTGGAAGGATCAGAAATATTCGAGATTATGTAACCCCCAATAAAAAGATCATATGCAAAGTTTTGAGGCTTGATACTGCAAGAAATCAAATAGATCTATCCTTAAGAAGAGTTAATCAGAAAGATGCGCGAAAACTCCTGGAAAGATATAATCAGGAAAAAGCCGCAATGACTATCTTGAAGATTGTTAGTAAAAATATTGATGGGATCGCTGGAGAAATTAAAAAGAAGTATGGATCATTATTTGAATTTCTTGAAAAATCGAAAGAAAATGAATCATTGCTATTGGAATTTTTTGATGAAGAAGAAACTAAAAAATTAATCAGTCTTATCAAGGAAAAAATAAAGACAAAGAAGATTGAAGTTAAAAAGAGATTATCAATCTCAACTATTGCCCCCAATGGAATAAATCTAATAAAAAGCTCATTAAATGTAAAAGATGCCAGAGTAACATATATTGGATCCCCATTTTATTCGATTTCTACTGAAAGCAAGGACTACAAGGATGCTAACAGAAAAATGGAAAAGGCATTGAAAGAAATAACTGCAAAAGTCAAAGAAGCTGGCGGAAAAATTGAAATTTTTGAAAAATAATTCTAAAAATGATAAAAAAGTGTTCGAAATGTAGGTCATATACCTTGAAAGAAAAATGCCAGAGATGCAAGGAAGATGCTCTTCCAGTGCATTACAAATTCAAGTTTAAATGGGGCAAATCAGAATAATTTCTTCTGCTCTTCAATTTCCAAGACACCATAAACCCCATCATAACCTGGCTTGACTTTTATTTTTCCCACCCTATTCAGCATTATGAGCTTAGCCAATTTATCATCAGTTATGCTGGATAAATCCTCTGAAGATGTTTCTAAAAGAATTTTAAATTCAGAGCTTGCATTGACAATTTTTTCATATTCTGCCATTACTTTTTTACTTTCTAAAGGCCATTTTCTTAAAACTGCAATTAATTCTGACAAAGGCAGAATGGATTTGAAGTCTTTTGCATTTTTGGGCCTGAATCCCCCTGGCCTGTCTGCTAATTTTTCAACCCTGTCCAAAACCCCTATAGTGAGCGGTTTTTTACACACAGGGCAGATATTATTCAGCTTCGCAGCCTCTTTTGGAGAACATGAAAATTTGCATGATCTATGGCCATCAAAATGATATTTCCCATAACTTGGAGAAGTTTCAATTGTGAATTCAATCTTATTTTCCCTTATTGCATGAATAATTTCTTTATAGCTCAATTTTTTTATATCGAATGCTGTTGCTTCTCTCCCTAAACGCCATGGCCAGAACGAATGAGAATCTGAAAAAGAAACTATTGAAAATTTGTCTAGCTTGCTTAAACGCCAGTTCATTTCAGGATCAGAAGACATTCCAGTTTCAAAAGCATGAATATTTTTTACTTGATCTTTAAATGCTTCTTCCATTGAATCGAATCCAGACATAGACCCAAATACTCCAAACCATGGAGTCCAAGCATGCGCAGGAATTATTTCTATTTCCTTTGAAATTGAATTTAGATTTTCAGTCAGTTCTGGGCAAGAAATATTGAAAATTGGCCTTCCATCATAATCCAATCTGCCTTTTCTCCCAAGATATTCATTGATTTGCTGAACAGTTTCAAAATTGGGGGCTAGTATGATTAAATGCACCCTTCTTCCCCTGCCATCTTGGCTATACATCAGAGAAATCTCGGTCTGAAAGATAAATGAATAACCGCCTTTTGTTTTTAGAATCCCATCTTCTTCTTGCAAATTTTCCTTTAATTCCTTAAACCATGAAGGGTGTGTGAAATCGCCAGTTCCCAACAAATCAATTCCTTTGATTTTTGCCCATTTTTCTAAATTAGGTATATTAAGAAACTTGCTTGTTGCCCTGCTAAAACGGGAGTGTATATGAAGATCAGATATGACTCTCATGGAATATAGTCAAAAGAATTCTATAAAAGATTTTCTGCTATCAAGAATATGCTTTAAGATGGGGTTATTACTAAGCTCTGGGAAATGCTTCCAACATAAACATAATCTAAAACTACTTGGAAAGGAGCTTGATGATCACTCTCTCCAAGAATGCTTTTTTCACAAGAAACTGTGCCTAATGAAGATGCCCCTTCTAAAGTTTCTATTGTGCTATAAGGGGCTACTAAAGATTGTACTTTGCATTTAAAGTCTTCCGGAGTTCTAATTGAAACTTTGACTTTCCCATTTTTTAGAACTTCATTTATATCTCTGGCTTGCAGCTTGTCACAATCAGAGTCTGGCAAATAAACCTCCCCCGTTCCCTTATTGCTTATTATAAACGAAACTACGAGGTTGCTTCCAGATATTTCTTCAGTTACGCTGGTTATTTGTATAGGCTCTGCGCTATTGGAATTTAATTTATTCCCGCTTATGCTGCAAATTTTACTTGAATTTGAAGATGCGATGCAAATGTCTGCTTGGGCTTTTCCCCCATATTTGTAACAAGAAGTCAAAAGCATTGCTAAAGTGAAAGGATTTGACAATTCCAATGTCGATTTTGCGGCACTTGCAAAATCTAATCTCTCTGAAGAGCCTTTGTCAAGCAGATTTGTGTTAGATAATGAGGCCTTAACTCCTTCCAGATTTTTTCCGATTCCTGAAAGATAAAATTTGGCTGAATTTGTATTCACATTAGCATCTCCTAAATTGTTTATGTCCACATAAATTGGAAATGCCTGATTTATTATGACATTCAATGGCGGCGCATTTGAAACAAATGTTGCTGAAAGTCCTCCAAAGTTCTCTATTGATTGCTGCTGTTGCGGACATCCGGTGACTCCTAAAACAAGCACAAGAAGTAAGAGAATGAACGATAATTGTATTGATAAAAGTGTTTTCATATTGATTTTACAGCCTCTTTTGCATTTATTTTAAAGTCAAAAGTTTTTGTTTGTTTGACCCCATAATCGAGATAAATTAAGCATGGATAACCTATCTGTTCTAAAGGTAATAAGGCTGAGCATTTTATAAATTTTGTGTTCTCCATCTCAAAAATCCCTTGCGTGCAATCAAAATTATAATTTGACAGCTTGGCTGAGAATTTGATCCTATTGTCAGTTTTCATATCTTCAGTTGTCAGTATTATGCTGCTGTCAGATTTTAAAAGATTAATGCCCAAAGACATCTTGTATTGATCGCCTTGTTTTGACACGGTTTTTTCCGCGCTTACAGACACTGGTGCTGAAGTCTGGGCAAGTGTGATCATTTCTACTTCAGGCATAGGTACATTCACAGTCCCCTGAATTATAGAATGCTGGACATAAGCTATTGTAATAAATAGTTTTGCAGAAGTTGCAATTGGGAGATTGTCATATTTATATTCCCCGCTTGTTGGTAAATAAACTGTTGAAGAAGCTGCTTGTAAAACATTTCCCTGAGTATCTGCGGCTTGTATGTAGAAAGGGGTGCATTGATCAAATATTCCCCCGTAGACATCCTCTTTATCATCTTTTACGCATATAGTTCCTGATTTTTCAGTCGTGTCGTAATTGTTAATTTTTAAAACGATTTTAAAGGTGTCGCCTTGGTCCAATGTCATGCCTTGATTGAAATAGCCCACACCTTGAACAAGAGAAACATCCAGCCCGCTTTTTGATGTTTGTTGGCCCACGCCACCTGAAGAAATTGGACAGCTGTCTACTCCTAGAACTAAAATAACTAATACAAATATCAAAAATGAATATATCAACCTCTTTTTCATTTTATAAGTCTATTTTGTAACAATTAAGGATGTTTTATATTCAGATTCAACAGTATAAATAGCTTCTGCTTGAATATACGTGTCCTCAGGGTTTTCTCCAGCATTTGCCACAGTTAATGTGCATTGCCAAAGATATTTGTCTTTTACGGGATCAATTAAAAATGTTTTCAGCGAGTCCCTGTTAAGCTCATTTACTTCAAGCCCCTGCAGATCATTACAAGATATTGTTGCTTTCTGGCTCAAAGTAGAGATTTTTAATGATTTTAAATTCTGTAAGGTAGAAGTTTGCTGTTTCTCTAAAACAATGAACATTGCATAATCTCCATCCTTTAATGGCTGATTATAGTTTAATCCGATTGAAAGCTTATATGGCGAATCATAACTCATTTCAGAAACTTTCTTGCCTAAATTGTCTTTTCCGCCAATAATAGCTGGCAATGTTGTCTCTGCCTTGTAATCTGAAGTTAATTTTACAATAAGATTATTTCCAGGCCTATAATCTCCTGAACAGATTAAAGTGCTTGACTGCACTATAGTACTTTTAGGAAAATTGAACAAAGAAGGTGTGGCAATTATGCTGTCATTATTAATAAAACAAGAGGCCCGCATTTGCAAATTATCAAAAAGCGAGTTCATGGCAACAATCTCCGAATTTATTTTAATAGACTGGTTTGCCCTTACATAAGTATTTATGAAATTTACATTTATATAATTTTTAGATGCCGATTGCACTGTAGATTCTGAATAAGAAAATTGTTCCTGGCATTTTGAATAATCAGTAAGGCATGTAAAGGGCTTTTCTATGCCCCCAAAAGCATTGGAAAGATTTAGCTGAGTTTTCAGCTGATTTATCTCTGCAGAGATTGGGGTCCAGAAAAAAAATAGCAGCCCGATAATCAATAAAATAATTATATATGGGGCCAGATTGATTTTCTTTTGCGGTACCTCTTTTTCTTCCTCTTCTGCCATCTTTTCAGTTATAAATTTCTAAACTTCCGATATTTACTGTGGTTATGGGTATTATCACAATTTTATTCTGCCCAATATTCAAATATTGCGCAATGTCAGTCTGCCAAGAGCTTTCCGAAATCTCTATTGAAAGAGATTTTTCATTAACATAGACTGTCACTTTATTTTCTTCTTCGCCAATAAAGTTTATTTTCATCATATGGATTTTCTGCTTATCGGGCAGGTTGAAATAATAAGTTTGCCAGCCACTTTCCTTTATCTTTAAATTAAGGCTAGCGTGATAAATATAATAATTTCCCTTGCTGAAGAAAGTTAGATCATTGCTATTTTTTATATTGCCCGTTACGTCTTGGCTGAAATCAGGGCATATCAGCCCATTTGCAATTTCAGTATCGTTTATTATTACACTTAGATTATCCTCTTGAAGGAAACAATCGGATTTGAAGGTCAAGGTTGCTGATTCTATATCTTTCAAATCTTCTTTTATATTCACTTTTAAATTTATTTTTTCTTGCGTCAAGGTATAGCTCTCTTCATATAAGACCTTTCCAACATCGATTTTATTGACTTGCCATGGGAAGAAAGGAGTTTTTGGGAATATTTCAAGAGCATTGGACTGTTTTAAATCTGAAGATGAAATTGTGAAAGTATGCTGGCCCGCCCCGTCAATTGTGGCAATCTTTTTACCATTTAGTTCTACATTAGCCTTTCCAGACCCTGTAAAAATATACAATGTAACTTCTTTGCTGTTTTCATGAATGCTTAATGATAACTTTGGTGAATAAGAAGAAAACCATCCTTTTTTGACTTGAATAGCCTCTGAAAGGGTGTTTCTTTCCCGGGTATCCTGTGTGAATAATTCAACATTTGGAAGAGAATATTGCACATCATTATTTTTCGATTCTATAACTCCCGGAGATATAGAAAATAGAGTCTCTCCAACTTGGATGCATTCGGGCATATTCACTATCTTGCATTTTTCTGATAAAGGCAAGAAATAAACATAAACTACCAGCAATAGCGCTATTGCCAAAATTATCAATGGTACTTGTCCTCTTCGCATTAAAAAAGGTAAGATATAAAAAATATAAACCTTTCCCTTTAAGATGTCAGATGATTACGGCATTCCACAGCAAAGAAAAAGCAAGAAACAGATGAGGCTAAAAAGGAGCTTTAGGGTTTACAAGAAGGGCGGTTCTCAAAGAACCCAGAAAATCAAACCAGCTTGCTCATAAATTTCAGAAATCTTACATCCAAGGCCTTAAGATAATCTGATTTTCCAAACTCATCCCGATTCTTTAAAATTTCTGAAAACTTCTTGTCCTTGAATATTTGAAGCAGATTATCAAAATCTTTATCTTTTGATTTTAGTATTGCTTTTGTGACTAATTTATTTAAAAATATCCCTTTTCTCAGCTTTTTGATTTTTCGAAGATCATCATTTATAATTAATTCCTTTAATGCTTCCGCTTCCATGATTGCTGGGATGATTCCCCCAGCACTAAACTTCACATTACAGCTTGCATCTCCAATCAAAAACAAATTTTTTTTGGATGTAATCACTTTTGGCTCTGGCACCAATGCAGCCTGTATTCTTCCGCTTTTTACTTTAAAGAATTTCAGCATGTTAGAAAAGTATTTTTTTGCCTTGTCAATCCTGTCTCCAACACCCATAATTGCCTTATTTTTGAATGGAAAGATGTATCCATAATATCCAAACATCTTGCCAAGATAGATAGAATAAGCATTTTTCTCAAGATGAAGATTCTTCAAATTTTTTAGGGGAATTTCTGTCTGCATTACCAGAAAAAACTTTCTATTTTTCCATAAATCTGCTTGTTTAGCGACTCTGCTCAATGCCCCGTCTGCTCCAACTAAGATATCTGCATTTTCTACAAATTTCTTGTTATCTTTTTCCAAAATAACTACAAATTTATCTCCTTCCAATGTATAATTTATAAATTCACAATTAAAATTAAATTCGGCCCCTTTCTTTTCAGCTCTTGAAATTAATTTATCCAAAAATTTTTCCCGATCAATTTTAAATTCGTTTGTTTTCCAGGATAATTGATTATTCAAGGAGAAAAAATTAGCTTTTTGAAATTTTGAAACTATGAACTGCCAAGGATTTAATCCAAAATGCTTAGCATATTTCAAGAAACTTGGAGTTACAATATTCGCGCATGCTTTCTCTCCAAGCATTTCTTGGGGTTTTTGCTCATAAACTGTCACTTCAGCATGCCTTGCGAGAAAATATGCCAAAGATGCGCCCGCAATGCTGCTCCCGATTATAACAATCTTCTTCTTGGCCATCTTGCATCTAAGAAATTAAAAAGGCTTATAAATTTATTTTTCCAATAGATATCATGAACATTTTTTTAATAGTCTCTTTGCTTGCTTTGATTGCAGCCACAATAAATGACCTGAAAAAAAGGGAAGTGGCGGACTGGATAAGCTATTCTTTATTCGCAATTCTTATAATATCCACTTTAATCTACAGCATAGTCCAGAATAATTTTTATTATCTATTGAAAGCATTGGCATTTTCTTTAGTTTTGTACGCTTTTCTAAGTTTAATGTACTATTCAAAATTTATTGGCGGGGGAGATGTAAAACTAATCTCTGCCCTGGGCCCGGTTTTCAATTTTATCAGCATATACAACTTTTTAGGATGGATTTTGATTATAAGTGGAATTTATGGGATAACATTCTCCATAGCCCTGGCATTCAAAAACAGAAGTAAGTTAAAATTGAAATTTAATTTTTTATTGATTCTATTCACATTACTTTTTGCATCTGGAATAATTTTCAAAGCATCAGCATTGATTATGCTTTCAATAATCGCAATAATGCCATATCTTATTTTATTTGTTCATGCCGTAGAAAAGGTTTCCTTGATAAAAAAATATCCTGCAAGCAAGCTCTCAGAAGGAGACTGGCTTCTGAAAAATGTAAAAATTGGTAAGAATATGATCATGGCAAAAGCAGAAGGATTGACAAAAGAAGAAATTGAAAAAATAAGAAGGGCAAAGATTAAAGTTATAATCAAAGAGGGAATTCCCTACGTTCCCGTATTTTTAATAGCGTTTATTTTAAGCAATTATTTGAATATTTTCACAATTATTATGGCATTCTTCTAGGGAAAACAATACTTTTCTCTGTCTTTTCCTTGTCAATTTTTTCTTCTTTAACTTCTTTTTTTTCTTCTGTTATAACTGATTTGACTTCCTCTTCCTTGATCTTAGAGAAAATTTCTTTCAGTTTTTCAGCTACTACTTTTTGCTCATTAATCAGAGTTTTTCTTTGCCATTCAAAAGAAATACCATCATTTTCATATCGGGGAATTATATTTAGTGAAAAATGATCTACTCTCTGTCCACCAGCAGTTCCTTGAGAGATCAGCAGATTATATCCTTTGGATTTTACAATGTTAATGAGGCTTGGAATTATCATCTTAGCAGTTTTGATCATATCCCAGAGAACCTGATCTGGAACTTGGAAAATAAACTGATAATGCTGCTTGGGAATTATCATCACATGCCCCAAAGATGCTGGAGAAATATCCATCATAACAAAAATTGCGGAATCTTCATAGACTTTGATTGTTTCCACATTGCCCGAAACAATCTCACAAAAAATGCATTTCCCACTTTCATTAGAATCTTTGGAAGAGATTAATTTTTCTAGCTGCTCGGGAGTTGCATTTTGAATCTGCTGTTTTAAGACTTTTACCTGCTCTTCAGGAAACTTAGAAAGCTGTTCGAGAAGCTGTTGTTTGACTTCTTTGGCTTGTCCTTCATCCATTACCATCTTTTAACCAAATGCTCTTCTTACATCAGTGATCTCAACAGAATTTACATTCTCAATCTTTGCAAGATCTGTTTCGATTGCGCCTGGATCCTTTTGTTCAGGCCATCCAATAATGAATATTAATGCTTTTAATCCGAAAGCTATGGGTTGTTCCTCGCAATTATGTAGAATTCCGCCAATCTTGGTGATTATAGCTTCTACATTTTCCCTTAGCTTCTTTAAATCAACTTCAGGAGAAACGGGCATTATTTTAATTGTAACTGCTGCTAAAGCCATTTTGTATTTTTCAAGAAAAATTAAGAAGTTTATAAAACTTCACTTCTCGCCGAATTTATTTTCAATAAGAGAATATATTTCGTTAGCAGCATTCATTGTATTTTTGTCTGCCCCTCTTATTTTCAAAGTTATTAATTTCCCATATGAAATTCCCAAGGCCATCATTCCGATTATGCCCTCTGCTTCCTGGCCCTGATATTCCAGCTTTATATCTTCTTGTTTTTTCCCATATTGTCCAGCTATTTTGAATATTTCTGAAATAGGCTGTACATGCAACCCATGTTTATTTTTAAGAGTGGTACGAATATTTGTATATTCTCCTTCTGGATAAATAGAGTCTAAATAAGCACGACTCTTTTTTTCCTTGCTTAAGTTGATATAGTTTTTCAGCTGTTCCGCAATTTCTTTACTGGTTCCTTTAAAATCTATTTCAAATTCCCCATTTTTAGGGATATACTTATTGAGTGTGTCTTCAAGCTGATTATGGTCTGCGTCCATTGAGAAAAATATTCCTTGGTATGCATTAGTATCTCTAGCATAATGGATCCTTATCGTGCAATCTATGTGACCATTATTTTTCTTGAAATCCAAAAGCTGCTCTTTTGTTCCCTTGCATATTGATTCAAATTTGTGAGGTCCCACTATTTCCTCTAATTCCTTTTTGCCTTCTATAAAAATGACAGAAGGCACTTTATCTAGAGAGATATTCTTCAATTTTGCATATTTTTGTCTTATTTCATCCATTTTGTCGGATTATCATGAGAAAATGAGCCTTTAAAAACCTTTGCCTTAATTTAGAAGAAAATCAGCGCCCTTACGAGGATTTGAACCTCGGTCTCAAGCTCCGCAAGCTTGTATTCTATCCAGGCTGAACTATGAGGGCATAATACATGAAATCAAAGAAAATAGAATTTAAAGGTTTACTCTTCCACTCCAGGGTCTGCTTTTTCACTCAGGGCTTCTTTTTCGCTTATGGCTTCTTTCTCAGTATCAACTAAACCATTGGTTGTCAGCCAGAAAACAGTTTCTGATTCTGGAAGATTTGGAGCATCAATCATTTTTGCAACCCTAGATCCTTTTTTCCCCCTTCTCAAATAAATCCTGTATGTAGAAGCATGTCCGACTATATGACCGCCGATTGCAGTTGTTGGATCTCCAAACATTACTGCCGGATTTGCCATAACCTGATTTGTAATATAAACAGCTACTGTATGCTGTTCTGCAAGTTTCAATAATGAATGAATATGCTTGTTTAATTTTTGCTGCCTATCAGCCAGCATTCCTCTGCCTGCAAATTCTGCCCTGAAATGGCTTGTCAAAGAATCTATGATAATCAGTTTTATTGGCAATTTTTTTTCATTAATAAGTTCAGTAATCTTGTCAACTAATAGCATTTGATGATCTGAATTGAATGCCCTCGCAGTCAAAATCCCTTTCAATGCTTTTTGAGGGTCTAATCCTCTTGCAGTTGCCATTTGCTTTATTCTTTCCGGCCTGAATGTTCCCTCTGTATCGATAAAAACGCACATTCCATCTGCACCGCCTTGATCTTTTGGCAATTGAACATTAACAGCTAAAGAATGCGCAAGCTGGCTTTTTCCTGATCCGTAAGCACCATATGCTTCCGTTATTGCGCCTGTTTCAATCCCTCTTCCTAAAAGCTTGTCAAGATTCTTGCTCCCTGTAGAAATAATAACCATTTCCTCTCGGTCAGCCATATATTCTCCTGCATCTTTGAATCCAAGATCCATCATCTTTCTAGCTGCTTGGATCGCTTTTCTTGCAGTTGCTTCAGTCAAACCTGCTGAATCAGCCAATTCTCCAGGAGTAAGGATGGCAATGCCCATTAAATCTGTGCATCCAGCCTCTTCAAGCTTAGAAGCAATTGCTGGCCCAATTCCCGGTAAATCTGTCAGCTTATACTCTTTCTTCTCCTTAGCCATAAGTTGCAGATGAGAGTGAGATTTATAAGAATTATCCTAATCAATAATATATTTTCATGCTATAACGATGGAAAGGACTTTGACGACTAAAAGCGCGAATATTAGATATGCAAAAACTTGCTCTGAAACTCCGCCAGTAGTGATAAATCCAAAATTTGTTTTGTAAGGGTGGGGCCAGAAAGGCCTTATTCCATGCTTAGTCAAAGAGTCTGCAAGCAGATGAAAACAATATCCCAATAGGAATGCCAAAGATAAAGAAAGGGAAAATGGAATGAAGATCAATGATGACAAAAATCCGGCAGTTACGCTATGAAAAATTCCCCTGTGTGCTACAAAAGGGATATGAATATCTATATCTGGAATAATTGAGGCCATCATAAGGAAAGCGAAAAATAATACATTTTCCTTGAATAAACAAATTCCTAAAAGTAAGGCTAACAGAATATGTGTGAATAGCTTCATTTTTTCCTGTAGAACTACTTGCTTAATTCATTTATTAGCTGATCAAGATTTACTTCTTCTATGTCCTGAACTGTAAATTCATTTGTATTGAACACTTTATTCAGCCTGATTTTTCCGGAGAAAAAGAATTCTTTTCCAAGCAAATCCTGTTTCTTAACAATGAAAAGATCGGGATTTTTCAAATCATCCCCTTCTAAAAAAAGTTTTTTTAAAGCATCAGAAAAACAAACTGCCCTTATGTTTGAAACGCCATCATCAAGCATCATATTAAGCAAGGCTCTTTCTTCAGGCATTATCTGGCCATGTGTCTGGCAAGTGTATTTATCATTTGCCAAGGTCACTTTTTTCTTGCATTCCTTGCAGACTAAAAAGAATTTCGGATCGAAAATTTGTATAATTGTCGCCCTCAATCTGACCCGATCATTGATCTTTACATCAGAAATTGATTTTGAAAATATGGCTTCGCTTGTTACAACATTTTCAATCTCTTCATCACTTAATTTTATGCTTGAAAAAGAGCCCAAATGCAACTCTTTGGCGTCAGTTCCTCTTACAGATGAATCTTTTATCTCGACGACGCTTCCTTCGATTATTTGATGGTCTTCTAAAAGTTTGATATGGCTGGCATCCCATAAAACACACCTTACCGTTCCTGTTTCATCTCCCAAGAGCATGCTAGCCACCTTGCTATCCGCAGTCTTTGTTTTAAACGCCCTTATTGGGAAGATTTTCAGAACTTTGGCAATTAAAGTGATCTTTCTCATCCCTATAAGAAGTTCATTCACCTTTACTTTTTGTTTGTCAAAACTTATGCCCAATTCAGCAGCGACAATTTGTGCAGCCCCTTCCTTACTTATAAGATCGCTCAATTTTGCCCTTTTTGCATCTATTCTCCTGTTTATTTCAGCCGAATCCAGCCCAGTAGATCCTGCGATTTTCTGGACTAATTGCTCATAGCTTGCTTTAATCATGAAAATCTCCTAGATTTTCAGGCTTAAAATCATTGATTTTAATCATTTTGTAATAAAAATACTCCACAGCATAGGAAAGAAATAAATTCTGTTTATAAATATTCTTACACTTTGATAGAATATTTATAAATTTTATTTTTCAAGCTGGAATTTTATTATAATTGGCTCAAACTTATTGTTAAAATAATAGTTGTTTTTATTTTTTAGTTCAGAAAAGAAATCTGAATTCAATATCAAATAATCCCAGCCAGATAATTTTAGGGCAGACATGCAGTTCTTTATTTCAGCAGCATCTTTATTTCTGCAATTATCCCACTTATTGAAAACTTCTGCAGATATTCTCTCAAAATTCAAGTCAATATTATTTTCTGAAAGATTTAGATTGAATGAAAAGTCATAAAGATAGCTTACTTCAATTTTATTTTCCTTTAAGGTGGCATTTAGAATTACGGGCCTAAAAATAAATGACAATTGACCATTTTCTAATTTTAATGAGTCTAAAGTAAAAGCATAGGATTTCATGAAATTTTGCATTGAAGAGTTTATGTAAAATAAAAACTTCGTTTCTACATCGGGATTTTTCATCAGGCATTCTTTGTTCCAGATGGCATATGCTCTGTTTGTTTGAGCATCAGGACAATTTTCACCCACCCTGGTCAATGTTGCATAATAGGCTTCTTGAACTGAGAGCTTTCCGGCTTCCTTTAAATAAAATGAAGTCTCTTCTTGATGATCATATAAAGAAAGGGCATTTTGAACATTATCGAAAGAAAATTGGATTTTCTGCCCATATGCAAAAAAGGTATACAGGGCAAATGCACAGACAACAAAAACTACCAAAACAAGTCCTTGCTCGAATATCTGTGCTTTTTTATTAGACTTCATTTTAAAATCTCCAAATGTGCTTGAATATTTTTACCAGTATCTGGAATTTCTATAGTGCTCAAAAAGTTGTTTTTCATGGCATTGCCTAAAAAAAGTCCGGTAGATGTCGAAAAATGCCAATTTGAATAAGCTAGATTTAATGCGCTACTTACTAAACTTTCTATTTTTGCAGTATAATTTTTATCAAATTTTTCAAGGCGCATCATATCTGCAACTGTCAAATTATCAGATTTAATCTCCATCAGATTCAATAAAGATTCATGGGCCTGGTTTTGATAGGATAATGCCGGGGCTTCTTTCTCAGCAGATTTTACTGAAAACATGCTTGAGGCAAAAGCAAAAATCAAGATTATCATTGCTATAACAATCGTTGCTACAAAAAGAGTCATTGTAGTCCCTATCTGCGCTTTATTTGAGATTTTTTTCATATTTTCCAATATCCGTTTCAAGTTTTACTGAAAATTTTTGATTGTCAAAAAAGATAAAATAATCTGAATAGGAGCATGCGGGAGATTTAGCCGATTTGGTTTTTCCAGAATTAAGAATATTGCACATAACTTTCAAATCAGAATTCCCAATGATCACTGATTTATTATAATTTGAATCTGGGATCATAGTTATGTTGATGTAATAATCCTTAATATTTGGCAGATTTAAGCAAGAAGACATGAAATTCATGTCTATATCGGATGAATTTTTTATGCAATCGATTATTTTTTCTGTGAGGATTATTGATTCTGCAGGCCTTATGTCATATTTTTCAGCATACTTATTCCCGATAATGATCACTAATGACAAGGATATCAGGCCAATTATTACAAAACGATATACCCAGATTATAGTTTCTCCAGTTATCTGCGCTTTTTTGCTCATTGTTCAATTTTTATGATTGAGGATGTTTCATTTATTTTCTGAATTGATACCTTATATTTTGAAAAATAATCATAAGAGAACTCATTTTCCCCTATAGAAACAAGTATTTCTTTAGTAGCTGAATTCAGGCTAATTTCTCCAGAATCATGCGTGATAAAAAGAGAAGTTTCTGGCTTGGCAGCATCAATAAGCAGGGCAATTTCTTTTGAAAGAACCTCTGATTGAGAGATTTTTCCAGTTGCAAGACCAGAGATCCAGGCTATAAAAATCACTAAAATCATGCCTATCAGAGTAATGTTGATTACATTGATCAAAAGCTCTTCTGCTCCTTTTTTGTTCATGATTCACCTCTTCTTTGGGCGGATAAGGAGAATATTATTAATAAATATAACTAAAACAGGACAATAATGCTTTAATAAACCTGGAATATTGCTAATTCATGAGCCTTGAAAAAAAGATTAAAAACCTATTTTTGGCTGGTTTATCATGTTTAATTGTTGGCTGTGCAGATCCTGCAGCAAAACAAATGAAAGGTGCCGTATATTTAGAATCAACAAGCAATATAGGCTATAAAGTTTATAATATTTCAAATAATGGCTTGACTAATCTTGAAAGAAGAAATGGTTGGACAAGAGAAGAAAGAACCTGGGATTACTGCAAAAAACCAATATTCAAATCTAATTGTTATAATTATCTTAACACCATAAAAGATAGGGAATATATTGAAATAGTGCCTAAAGTGACTGCAAAAAATAATGCAATCCAATATGACATGTATGTATTCATAAACAAGACATTAAAAGAAAATGAAAAAGAAGTAATGGTGGGATATGGGAATAATACTTCAAAAAAAGATGCGCATATCAAAATGGATAAATTCATGCATGTGAATGATGATATCTTTGCCTATCATATTTCATGGAAATCTAAAATTAAAAAGTTAGATGAGCAAATAATCATATTTTCAAAAAAATCAGGCAATGTATGGGTAAATGCCATAATGCCTAGCTCAGAAATTTATGACCTGATTAAAAATTAAGGTATGCTCGCTATGTCGGTACAGCCTAAATTCTTTACATTTTCTGGAGTAAACTGCAATAATTGTATCCCGACAATATAATCATATCCCTTGCCAAAAAGATTCTCAAGGTAATTTACCGCATTAACTCCGCCGCTACTGCCATAATAACATCCAATAAGCCCGCTAACAAATCCAACCCCCGCTCCAACAGTGTTTCCTATTACTGGAACCATAGTCCCTAAAGTAAAACCGCTAGCCGCCGCCATGCCGCCAAAGGAAATGCATCCTGCAGTGCCTGCCGCTATTCTTTTTGCAATGACTCCTTCATCAATATAACCAAAAAGAACTACATATTTTTCATTTGTTAAAACTTTATCCGCAATATTACCTGAAGGACTTGTTGCATCCCAATTATTTGAAAGATATTGTGAATAAGTCATATTCTTTTCAGGAATATTTGTTTTTGCTAGATAGCTGTTTAAATCATTTATTACGGGATATTTTTCTTGAACTTTGCTGTCAAAGGTTATTAAAGAGCAAAAAAGACAGGTATTTTTTCCAGACCAGTCTGATCCAAGAAAATTTATTTTTCCTTCCCCAAACATCCACCAGCAATCATACATAGAGCCTGCAATTTCCTTCTTTATATCCGCTTCATTTGATACAGGAACCTGATCATATCCTGCAGGGCATTCTCCACCCATGCTCAAGCATTTTTGTTCTGTTTTGCAGTTCAATGGAATTACTGCCTTTTCAATTGTTCCTTTTATCAGAGATTCAGACCCTCTTGAAACAACAGTAGAATGGCATATTTCAGCATTGATCGTTCCCTTAAACATATTTGTGGCAGATATAAGAACAAAAATAAGAACTGCTGCTGAAATTATTAGAAGTATAATCTCTGCAATCGTCTTTGGAATTAATGCTTTTTTGTTCATGTTTACAATATCCCGAATCTTTGAAAAATAAACTTTAAACCAATTATGACTAATGAAGCCATTATAACGCCCAAGGCGATATAGATTATTAAAGTTCCCGTATCTATTGCTTTTTTGTTTTTGATCAGCATGCTATCTTTCCTTCCAGTTTGCAGGTTTGCCACCTTGTTGTCCCATATTCAAAATGCCAATATTCTGCGGTATATCTTACAAAGCCTGCTTCAGCCATAATGGATTCCAACAATTTTGTCTCTTCATTGTTTAATTGAGGAGACATTCCAGATTTGCATAGATCTCCAAAACATACGTCCAATGCGCATCCAGTTTGATGAGGGCAGTTTAGAGATGGCTTGCAGACATAGGCAGCATTCTTGCTATTTTCCCAGAGAATTTCTTGCATTGTCTGTGTCCTATATGCGCTTGTTACTGTTAAGACTATGCTCTTATTTTTTGCTATTTCAACTGCTTTGTCAAAAATAGGTTTTACAGACTGTCTTATACACTTGTCCTGGCTGTCTGTTTCAACATTGCATGGCCCCCCTGATAAGCTTACAAGATCTCCGTAGCATTTATCGCTTATTATCTGAACTTCCCCCTCATTACTAGTATCCTGTATGGCTTCTGATGCGCTGAATTCATTAGTATTATTAGTTACTATTAAATTCAAAGGTATTTTATTTTTTAGAAGATTGCCATCTTTCTTCAATGGTTTTGAGATAGTTTTGCAATAGACACTCTTTTCACATTTTTCATCACAAATACAGATACAGTTTGTGGCATAGCACTCATTCGAGATAGAAACATCTTTTGGTGCTACATTATTGCTGATAGTGACTAAAAACAATCCCTTTGGAACATAAACATACATAGAATCAGATTGCCCTTGTTTGATTGATTCTAAGGTATTGCTTATCTGAATAAGCATAGCATCTGCTTGCTGTTTTTCAGTAGAACCGACTATCGCACCCCATAAGTTTGAAACCAGCATGAATAACGCAAGAATAGCGATTATTGCAAGTAAAATATTGATTACCTCTTTGAGTAACATCATTCCTCTTTCCATAGCTAAACAATAAAAAAGAATTATTTAAAAGTTGTCTTTAGGAGCAGATTATGGATGGACAACTAACTCCAATGTCTGAACATTTCTGAGCACTCTTATCTTCCTGGCCTTTTATTGCAAAAGTTTTAGTGCAAAATGTATTGGAATTTGAACTGCAAAGAGAATTGCATTGAGTTTGTGCATCAGTTAATAATGTAGTTGTTGTAGGTATGCTTCCGCCTATACCCATTATTTTTGACCATAATTGCCCAAAACCACCAGTAAATGCTACTGCGATTATAACTAAGGCAAGCAAAGCAAGAATAATTACTATTATCGTCTCGATATGTATCTGTCCTCTTTTCATTTTTGCCTCTTTTACACTTTTATGATATTTCTATTATTTATAAAGTTTTCTTAGCCAGCCAATAACAATAATCCTCTTAAATATTGAAGGATTAAAAATGGGATGGTTAATTTGGGATTAAAAGAACTGCTTTTAGCATCTGCGTTATTTTTATACCCTATAAAATCTAATGCATCGGATAATTTTCCCAGTTATCATGCTTTCATCTCGGTCAACAATAAAGAATATGTTGTAGAAAAAAATAATACTGGGAAAAGTGATTCCAAGGGTAATATAATAAAAAAACGGATTCTCGTATCCTGTGAACAGCCAGATTTGGAAGAGATTATTTTAAGAGCATTTATTGAAGAAGAAAAAGAGATCATTGAAAATGAAATTGAGAATCTTAATACTAGCATGTTTAATCTTGTAAGCAATTCTTATTCAGACAGCAGTTCAATAGTCAACAAATTAAACAGGACATTCAAATTGGATATTCCTGCATGGGCATTTGCATTTCATGGATTGAATCCAAAATTCTTCGCATTGCAATATGGACTAAATATTAGAAAAACTGCAAAAAATGAATTAAAGAGGGCAGATGAAGTAAGCTATGATAAAAAAATGGGTTACATGCAATATACAAACATCTTCAATAATCTGCTTTATACAAAAAGACTACTTGATATAAACAGGGGATTGATAGATGATATAAAAAAATCGACAGAAATAAAATTTAGTTTTACAAATGATGAAATCCAATTTATTAAAAATAATCTGCAAAGGTGGGATCTCAAAGACTTGGAGATATTCGCAAGAAAAAAAATTGATGAATATAAAGAGCTTAACAAATTAAAGGAAAAGAAATTTACAGACATAAAAGAAACAAAAGAATATACTAAATATTTAAAAAAGCTGTCTAGCGCCAAAGAAAGAGTAAGTTTGAATAAGACTATAAAAGATGAATACTCTATAAACAACTCCCCTTCCGAAATAATAAGAGATTCACTTTTGCCAATCAGAATATTTTATAATTCAATGCAGGGTCCTAAAGAAATTGAAACTATCGATTTAAAATTCAAGGCGGAAAAAACAAAAATAAATGAAACTAAGGAGAATAGCAGGTTATGGGTCTTTTCTAAAAACTGGAAAGAATCTGAAAAAGATTGGACTGAGCAATATAGAATAAATTTATCCACAAATATCTTGATAATTCATCCAAAAGAGACTTCTATAGAGAACATTGTTGAAAAGTCATATAATATTTTTTCTGAAAATAATAAAATGGTTGGAAGATGGGAAAGTTTGATGGAAAAAGATCAGGGCATTCAAAATATGGACATGCTTAAACAATATGCATTTGATGAAATTATTTCACATTCATTGCGTGGGTACATACAAAAAACCAAGAATATTGCGGAGTGGATAGTCTGGAAAATTGGAGAATCTGAAAGTGCTAGCAGTGAAAAAGAAAAGCAAGAACTTTTAAAAAAATTTAAAGGATATCTGATAACTGAAATTCCAATTTATCCTTCAGAAAAAATAGAAACTGCAAGATATTTCGGGTTTGATATGGATAAAAGCCAGAAAAAGAGTTATCTTCTGATGAAAATGCGCATTGAAAGAGGCACTTTTGACAATTTGAGTTATGGAGATATTACTGCTTTTTTCTGTTTGGATAAGGAAAAAGATGAACAAGAATTTTACATAGATATAAATGCTCCGAAAAAAAATAATCTGGAAGAAAAAATTATCATTGATCAAAATAAAAATCCGCATGCTGAAATTCCGGAAAAATTCTTAACACTTCTTGATAAATCAATAAAAATAAACGGCAAAAAACATGATGAAACGTTTATTGACATTGAATATAATGCAGATAGCTTTGACAGCATATTAGATTTAGAAGATGGAAATTCTGATATATACTGTATTGAAGAGGGGGACAATACAGTTTACATATTTAGTGATGAAAAGTTCAAAGAAAACAACCCAAATTTTGCAATAAGAAAAACCTGGATGTATCCCAGACAAAAATTAACATATAATGAATGTTTTGTTAATGGGAATAAAATTAAAGGATTATATGTTTCTGCAATTGAATATGAGTATGAAAAAGACTTATTCGGAAATTGTGCTGGAACAAAGAATAATCTAAAAGAAGTTCCACTTTACAAAATTCAATCAGAAAAAGAATTGCAGCACAACCTTGGGAAAGTAAGGGGTGAAATATCTATGTATTATAGTGCTCATGGCGAACAATTTCCTAAAAGTCTAGGTGAATTAAAAGAAATTCCTGATGAAGATTGGAGTTATAATCCTAAAACAGGTAATGTAAAATTAAGATCGCATCCAGAATGGTAATCAGCAGCTGCTCAGCTTCGAGATATCCACAGGACTGCCCTCAATAAGTGTTCCAAAATCATACAGTGATTCTTTGTAAATTCCTGAAGAAAGAATCTTTACGCCATCAAAAAGAGTGCTATTGTCTTTAAATGTGATTGAATAGACTGCATTTGTATCTTTTGTGATTGTTTTGTTTCCTGAAATTGCAAGACCTGCCAAAAAAATCTTATTCATTGAGACAAATTTTACTTCTTCTCTGGTCTTATATGACAAAGAGATTCTAATACCTTGAGTAATCCCATAATTATTAATATTCAAACTGAAATCTTCTGGAAAGCTATTTGGGAAATTTGGAAAAACATTTTTACAAAGACAGCCTTGCCTTACAGATGCCTTGCATGAATTTATGTTTCTAGCAAGGATATCAAACTGCGCTTCTACCTGTTTTCTTGTAGATTCCTGCACATCAGCATAACTTCCAGGCTTAAAAACTGATGAGACATAGCTGTTAAAATTCTTGATGATTGTTGGAAAATTCGAGTATGCATAAAAAGATACCACTAATAAAAGAACCATTAAGGTTATTCCAACAATATACTTCACTTCTATTGTCATATTATCTTCCAAATCTCAAAAATTCTTTGATCGATTCAAACATTGAGGATAATTGGTCTCTTAAAAGATAAATTCCTACTATAACCAATACTAATCCTCCGAGAATCATTATCCATTTAACGACCTCTTCCATTTCAATTTGTGCTTTTGTTTTCATTTTCTTAGTTAGATAATGTGCTGAACACTCCGATTCGAATTTACTGAGCACGCTGAGCCTGTTAGGCGACCATTCCAGATATTGCAACTGCAGCAAGCAAAGATAACGCTAAAATTGCCCCCAATGCCGCTATAGTGTAAAGAGCCATTCCTCTCTGCATATTGCCTGCAATTTCCGCTTTTTCAGATAATTTATCAACTCCAGACTCTACTGTTACTAAAGTTATAGTCAATATATAAATTATTTCTACTAAATAGATTCCAGTGATCAATTGTATGTAATATGGTGGAATCATATTTTTCAGATCAAACATTGATGTTAATGTTCCAATATTGGTTAATCCCCCAAGCATTGTGTCTTTATTTACCGCTCCTGAAACTAACATTGTTTGCAGCCTGTTTAGAATCAAAGTGATCATTGCAGACAATCCTACAACAATTCCAGCCAATAATGGCGCAAGGAAAGACATATTGCTTTTCATGCTGCTGATTATATCTGCAAGCAAATCTTTCAGTCTTTCATTGATTTTATAAATATTTTTTACATACTGTGAAATGCTCATCAATGCTCTGGCAGCAACCTGCAATCCTTTTTTTACAGATTCTATTAGAATTTCCATGCTAGTCCTTACCAGAGAAGATGGGAAATAGATAATCGCCCCTCTTTGCGGATTGAAAATTGCTTCTCTTATTGACATCCCAAGTTGCTGGATATTATTATTGACACTGTTGAAAAAGCCCTCCGTAGGTGTTCCTTTCAAAGACTGCGCAACTCTGCCAAAAGCCATTTCAGCAGGAATGCCATCGCCCAATCTGTTTCCCAATTGGAATAAACTGGATGCAAATTCTTTTTCCAAGGATTTGGTATCATCTCTTGTTTTTAGCAATCTTTTAGTCTTGGATTTATAACTCGTGATAAAAAATAAGGCCATCCCTAAAGGAAGAAATAAGCTTAGCAACAATGCGCCCAATCCAAATGGCCCTGTTGTTCCATGACCTAAAGCGCATAATCCATCCGCTGTTTTAAAATCAAAGATGCAGTTATCCTGCATGATTGAAAATCCTAGTTGCTGAAAAGTATAATCTTTCTGAATCCCAAAAAGTCCTGGCAATGGAGTATACTGGACTAAAAATGGAAGCAATCCCAGCAAGATTAAAGGAACTGCAATTAACAATGCCTTATAGTAATGCTGCTTGCTTGCATAATAAGCATAATCTGGATTCATTTCCAATAATTCTGTTTCTCCATATCCTCCGGGCCTTTTGCTCAAGATATCTGAAGTGAGATAAAAAACAAAAAATGGTATGATCATATTGAAAATTATTGCAACATGCCACCATTTTACTATTCCGCCGACTAATGCCGATGCCAATGGAAGCAGTGCCATCGCCAATGTAGGAAGAACAATTCCAAGCATGTAAAGATTGGTTAAAGGAGACTGAATTTCATGCGTGTATTTCATCATCTTGTCATAGACTCCTTCTAAAATTACATTCAATGATTTTTCCAGAATCTCAGTTCTTCTTGTTTCGCTCGGCTCATATAAGCTTGATTCAATTAGATGGAATGATTCTACAAATTCCAGGCTATATTCTCTCCAGCCTTCAAGATAGGCATCCAATGCCTCTTTGATTGTTGAATATTTTCCAGTTTCAACATCCCAGAATATTTTTTTCAGATCTAATGCTAAAGGCGGCTGAATATGCTGGGACGCAAATCTAATTGCAAGTTCCAGATTGCTCGTATGTCTCATATAAACTACAATATACAAAATGCATGGCACCATTTGAGAGCTTGCTTTCAAACGCCAGCTCTGTGCCAGTCTGTCTGGGAAAGAATTAGTATAGTAATATACGAAAACTGCGACTAAAAAAATCAAGAACACTGCTGGAAGAAGGATATTCAATGCAACTCCTGCAATAAAATAAAGAACTGCGATAGTCAATATTGAAAATAAAATTACAGCCACAAAAGCAAATATTGAGAAACCTGCAGCTTCCTCAGGAGTAACATCAATGTGTGCAGTGCTTAAAGATTTCGTGAATCTTTCCCCGTCTTTTTCATTCAATTTTAATTTGAAAATTCCACCGAGCTTTTTGCATAGATTTTCATAGCTGCTCAATGATGGATTAATTTCCTGCTTGAATTTCAGATATTCCTGGGAATAACTAGACTGTTTCTCGATATCGAAAGATTTCTCTAGCTTTGCCCCATATTTCTTTGCAATTTCATCTATACTCACCATTCTGCCTCTTTTTTAAATTTGAATCAAAATCTTTTTCTTTTCAATTCACTTTTCAGCCAGTCTTTCCATTCAATGAAAACTCTTTTTCCTTCTGGAATCCCTATTTCTTTTGTAACACTATCTGAAATTTCGTGAAATGAATTATTTGATTTTATAATGAATGGAGCCTCAAGCAGCTCAGGGTCATCCTTTGCAACATTAACCAATTCCTGCTTTATATTTGCTCTTAAAAGGATATTATCCCAGACAGCATCCCAGTTTCCAGCCCACCCTTTTACATTTCCTGCAACTGATTTGATGATTTCAGATTCCCCATTTATTAGATCATCACTTGGCAGCAATTCATCTTTTTTTACATCATACTTCAATAAATCAACAAATCCACCCTCTGCCAATGGATCAGTTTGCCAATGCTTTCTTATTTCTGTAAGCTGGGTGACTCTCCTGAATGAATGCAGGCCATCTGGGCTCTTGATAGGGTTTGCGACCATTACGATGTCTGTAGCCTTGAAACTTGTAACTGGAACTCCTAAATCATTTACAACTCTGTCAAAAATTCCATAAGGGCTTGCCCCATGTATCGTACCGGCAACTACATTCGCCAATGCTCCAACCCTCATCGCTTCATATAATGCTTTTGCTTCTAAACTTCTTACTTCACCAACAATCAGACAAGAGTCTCCTAATCTCAAACTAGTTCGTATTCCTTCATCCGCCCCCAGCTCATTTGACTCTTTCAACAATGCTGAACGAACTTTCATTCTCAAAATATTATATCCTAATTTTCTTATTGCATCAACGGGCATTTCTAAAGTATCTTCAACAACTACAACTCGTAATTTCGGCATGATCTCCAGCATCAAAGATGAAAGTAATGAAGATTTTCCAGCGCTTCTTGTTCCAGCAACTAAGATTGTTCTGGCCCCATCAACCATGAAACTCATTATTCCGGCTGCTAAGGGGGTCAACATTCTATTTTTTATAAACAGGGGCAATGTCCATGGCTTCTCTCTATGTCTTCTTATTGCATATGACAACCCGCTTGGAGATAATGGCTGCTGGATTACTGCAACTCTAGCCCTTATATTTTCAATTCCAAGATCAGTATCTAAAACAGGATTCGCTTCATCTAAGGGCCTTCCAGAGATCATTCTAAGTTTTGCAGCCCATGAATCTGCATCTTCAAATGCTGGAATTATATTTGTCGTGCATTCATCAAAATCCTGATGCCTTACAAAAATAGGTGACTGGCCTACAGGACCATTTATCATTATATCCTGCAGCTTTTCATCTTGCAATAAAACCTCTATCAATCCAAAGCCGATTGTATGCCTGAGAAGAATTGTGGCAAGTTTGTTTAATTGTCTGTAGTTCAGACTAATTCCTTTCGAAGTTGCCAATTCCTGCAATAAATCTCTAGATATATTAAAAAAGACCTGCCTTGTTCTTTGAGGATCAGTAAATTCCTCCGCCTTGGGTTGATGCTCTGTCAAAACATTTCTTGCTAAATCAATTAAAGAATAAAATTCTTCTTCCAAAGTAAATTCTGGTGGATTTAAATGATAGATTGGTCTGCCCATATTGGGCAGCTTCAAAATTGTCACCAAGCTCTTGTCATATCCGGATTCTAATTTATATTCATCCAAAAGCTCCGCTTCAGGCGGAATAGTCGACATTAATCTTGTAAAAGTAAAATTTGGAACAACATCTGCCCTGAAAAATCTTTTATACAATGATCTGTCTCCAAGTTTATATCCTGCTAAATCTGTATCAAGAGCCTGTTTTACGATCTGAGTTTTTTCAAGCAGTTCGATTATTTTCCCTAAAGACCTCATGTAAATATTAGAACAATGATTGCACTCTGGCGGCAACTTTTCAAGATTGATTTTTTCTTCCCTCAGCAATCTTTTTGATTCAACATAGCATCCCAAAGGATCTTGTTTCAATAATGTCAAGATAAGCCACTGAATATTATTATATCTTGAAGGAAAACATTTCTGGCATGTAAGGGGGGATAACCTTGAAACTGACAGAATTTTTTCTTGTTTAGTCAAGTAAACATAAAGCTGGGCAATTTCTACTAAAATCCTCACTTGGGGAAAATCATAGTTATAATTTCTTTGCTGAACAAAAACAATTCTGCTTACATCAGGAGTTTCAGTTATGCTGTCTATTGTTCTTGCCATGACTATGGCAGAATCGGCAATAGAAGGGACGCTTGGATAACCAAGATAATTCACATACATTATGTCCTGGCCACCCTCTTTGATGACCTCATAATAATACAGCTTAGTGTCTTGTCTAAAGATCATTTTTTTTCTCTTTTTTTATAATATAGAGTTTATAGGAAGATAAGAGAAAGTTTATTAAAATACCTTTCGTTACATGGGATATAAAAGAGGGTAAATGATAACTAATGGCTGAAGAAGATACAGCAAATTCTATTGCAGCACTGCTTACAGAATTTAGCACAAAAATCCGGGATTTGGAAGAAAGGCACAATCTTTTGAAAGAAAAGGTTCTTCTTGTAAGCCAGTCTTTTTTAAAGGATGAGGAAAGAACAAGCAAAGAATTTGCTTTAATGAAAAGCGAGCTAAAAGATTTGAGAATGGAAATGGAAAGGATGAAAGAGGGGATACAGCATATCATTAATGAAAGCATGGATTTTGCAAGAAAAGAGGAATTGGCAACAGTTGAAAAATACATGAAGATCTGGGACCCTTTAAAATTCGTAAGAGAAGAGGATGTCGAAAGAATGATAGATGAAAAATTGAAAGAGATTAAAAAATAGGTCTTCTAGCAAACATTTTAAATATCTAATTTCTATAATTATATTATAAAAAAGGTGAACTATGGCTTTATTTGAAGATGTTCTGAAAATGGCTCAGACTGGAATGTCTGATTCTGAAATAGTTGGCAAATTGACTCAAAGAGGTTTTTCTCCATTGCAAATCAGTGAAGCATTAAATCAGGCCAAGGTAAAACAGTCAGTAAATGGGGACTTGACTCCTTCAATAATGGAAGAAGAAACTGTTCCAACCCCGACCTCAATGCCGGGACAAAAACAAAGACAGTCAGCCATACCAACACCTCAAATGCCTTCCCCTTTAATGCAGCCACAACAGCAGCAAGAAGGCTATGGATATTATCCTTATCAGTATCCCACTTATGAAACTCCTCAGCAGCCAAAGATGGAAACAGAAGCTATAGAAGAAATTACAGAAGAAATTGTAAATGAAAAATGGCAAGAGATAAAAGAAAAACTGTCTGATTTTGTTGAATGGAAGAATTATGCTGAAAAAAGAATCCTTAGCATAGATGAGAGAATTAAAAGAGTCGAAGGCTCTTTTGACAGATTGCAGATTGCATTGCTTGGCAAGGTTCAGGAATATGGGCAGAATATCCGAGATTTGGGCGCTGAAATGAATTCCATGCAGGGCGCATTCAGCAAGGTTCTTTCCCCATTGGTTGACAATGTCAAAGAGCTTAGCAAAATCACAAGCGATTTGAAGGGTAAAACTAAAAAATAAATTCTGATATAAATAATTTAGATACTAAACTTAATTTATTATTTCTTAACTTTTGATTATTTTGCAAGAATCCATGAAGCTAATGCGGCAATTATCAGCAAGATTACTCCGCCGATTACTGCAGGGCTTAAAAAGAAATGTTTAGTATAAGCTTGCTGCGAGGTAAGTGCTACCTCAGATCCGCCTGGAAGATAAGGTGCGATTATAGGGCCGAAGACATTTATTGCAGATATTACGAAAATTATCAAAACTATTCCAACTAAAACTAATGCAATCAGTGGGCTTTTAACAAGATCCTCTACATTGCCTCTGACAAATGAAAGAATCATCACAATAAAAAATATCGAAACAAGGAATACTGCGATCCATGGAGTTGATACAAGGGCAAATTGCTGGGCGCTTGGAGCGACAACAAAAACTATCGCTATTACAAAGCTTAAAAAAAGATGAAAGAAATTGCTTCCACCGAGAATCTTAGTTTTCGCCAGTAAAGCATATGTTACAAGAAAAACAAGCAAAAATGCAAATAAAGGCATTATATATCCAAAACTGCTTAATGCCATTTTATTCCTCTTCGCCAATCCAATCTTTTGCTATATCTTTCAATGAGTGGGGGGTTTTTGATCCAGAGCCTACGATTATGCCTACAATAATCAGAATGAACACTAGGAGAACTATCCAAGAAGCATTTGCAGCCCACCAGGTTGATGTAAACAGGCCGAATGCATAAACTCCATAATAAGTCTGATACTCATCTGCTGCTCTTGAAAGCATCCAGATAAATACTACAAAACCAAGAATCATTATTACAAATTTCCAGAGATGGTTTTGTTTATTTCCCATAACTAGACCAGTCAATAAAACAACTGCGAGCAAGATTGCAATTCCTAAGGCAACTTGCGAAAAGAGAATCTTAAAAAATCCAGTCACATAAGTGTTTTGAATTGTCAAGAATGAAATGACCAATGCAACTACTGCGTTGATTGGCTTTTTGTCCTGTCCGAAAATTTTTGTCCTGTCTAAAATCGCATAAACTACTGTAAATATAAGAAGCATTGGCAGCAAGATGTCAAAAACACCTATCTGCTCCCATTGAGTTAGAGTCTCTTGAAAGCTAAAAAAACCGAAATAAGGATAGTAGGCCATTTTATTGTGTCTTTTCAGGAGGATGATGAACGGGACCAGATGTTATTATTGAAACTACTGCAACAACAGCACCCACTATAATTACTGTCTGTACTGCTTGAGATGCCCAGGATTTGCTGATGATAAGATCAATTGCCCCTGTAGCCCATAAGATGGTGGCCAATAATCCTAGACCAAGCAGTATTGCAAAAAATCTTTTCCAAGGAGGGCTCAAGAAACCTTTTTCTGTTCCTCCAATAAATCCATAAGTAAGCATAAATGCCAATAAAGTCACTACAATTACGGCGACTATTGGGACTAATTTAATTATAACATCTACTGCCCCGAATGCACTTGGCAATCCTACGGTAACAAGGCCGAAAACTAATGCTACTGTGGCATTAATGTCTCTTTTCTCTCCAAGTATCTTTGTTTTGTCAAGAATCGCGTATACTACTACAAAAATCAATAAAAATGGAAGAATTACATATACAAAAAAATCTGAGCCAAGTATTCCTGAGACAGCCATTTTTTAGTTTCAATTTATTTCAGATAATAGAGATTTATTCTGCTATTGTTTCATCTGCTTGTTCTTCTTTAGATGGAATTGCAGACTTGTTTATCACAACAACATCTCCAACTGCTTTGACGAATTGGTGAGGAACAATTATTCCTTTAGCACCGCCAAAGAAGGGAACGAGGTTGCTGTTTTTTGCAATTTTTATTCTCCATCCATCGACTTTGTTATCTGAGAGATTTACTTCTTCAATTTCTCCGAAGTAGTCTCCACCGTCAGTGAACACTTTCAGACCCATCATTTCTCTAAGTCTTTTTATCTTTAACATTTTTTACCTCGTTTTATTCTAGAATAATTCAGCGGCAGTTTATATATTTTTCCTTGCATCACAATATTTATAATAAAGCACATATTAAATGGAATATGTCATTTTTTTCAAAAAATGAGGTTGTGGTATTGGCCATAGCTTCTTTAACACTTGGATATGTTCTGGCATTTAATCAGCTGACATGGCTTTCCTGGCTCCTGTTTTCAGGAACTGCATTGCTTATTGTTCTTATACATCATACTGGCGCTAAACTCTCTGCCTCTCTTTTAGATTGTTCAATTGAAACACACCTTTGGACAGCAAAACAATTTTGGATAGGTCCAAGATCAAAATTCAAAAAACCTTTTCCATTCTGGCTTTTTATTCCTTTAATCCTGGTATGGCTTAGTTTTGGTTTTATAAAATGGCTTGGAATCATCACATTTGAGATTATCCCCCTGCCTTCAAGAATTAAAATGAGGTGGAAAGAGTTGACAGAATGGCATGTTGCTTTAATTGCGGCAGGCAGCCTGGCATTGAATATTATTGCGGCAATTATTTCCAAAGTTCTTGGATTTGATTCTTTTGCAGCATTCAACTTGATGTTTGTTTTGTTTAGTCTGCCCCCTATAGGAAGTCTAGACGGCGGGAAAATTTTCTTCGGATCAAGGCTATTATGGATATTTATGGTTGTACTGTCTGTAGTGATGTACCTGCTCATTCATGCTGCAAGCATGACGTTTACAATATTCTCGGCAGTTATAATGGCATTATTTGCATTATTTCTTTTCTATAAGTTTTATGAATCTGCTTAGAAAAATTTATCCGAAAAAGCTGAAGAATGCTTTTTGAGCCAGGATTAATGCAAGAATTATAAATATAATCTTGGGCAGCGTGAACATCAGAGATAATATGAGACATGCCGCAGCCAATAAATCAAATATGCTTGCGATGTCTTTTATGAATATAATTCCCTTGATCCCCAAATAAACTGCAGATCCAATAATCAAAACCTTCCAGATTATGCCGAAAAATGCCAAAACTAAAACGGATGCTGAAATCATATCCAAAATGCCCAATAAAAACAACATATATTTATACAATTGGTCTAATTTATAAAATTAATTAATCTAAAGAAAAAAGGCTAAGATGATCCCGAGAGAATATCAGCAAAATATCTTTGAGACAATCAAGGAAAAAAACAGTCTTGTAGTTTTGCCTACTGGATTGGGAAAGACATTAATTGCATTGATGCTGTCCAAGCACAGGATAGAACAGTTTCCAAAGCAGAAAATTCTTTTTCTAGCCCCTACAAGGCCTTTAGCCCAGCAGCATTTCGATTATTTCAAGGCAAATCTTCCAGAACTTTATGCAGAACTTGAATTATTCACGGGAAAAGTAAATCAAGCAAAACGGTATAAACTATGGCAGAATGCGAATATAATTTTTTCAACTCCACAATGCATTGCAAATGATCTGAAAAAAAACAGGATAAGCATGGAAGAAGTTTCTCTATTAATAGAGGATGAATGCCATAGATGCCTGAAGAATTACGCTTATACCCATGTTGCTAAAAAATATCAAGAACAGTCTAGCAATCCCTTGATTTTGGGCATCACCGCATCTCCAGGAAGCGATCAAAAAACAATAGACGAGATCTGCAAAAACCTTAATATACAAAATGTTGAAGTCAGAAGCAGATTCAGCGAAGATGTAAAGCCTTTCGTGCATAATCTAGAAACTGATATAGTGAAGGTAGACCTTCCAAATGAATTGAAATCTGTAATAAAAAGCATTAATGAAATTTATGACAAGAAAGTAAATGAGCTGAAGAATAGAAGGCTTCTTTTTATGCCTGCGACAAAAAAATCATTATTAGAATTGCAGGCAAGACTTGGAAGATTAGTCAGTTCAGGAGCAAAGCATTTTAACAATTTGCGAGGATTGAGCATATGCAGCCAGGCAATAAAGCTTCAGCATCTTCTTGAACTGCTTGAAACTCAATCAATTTACGCCTCCAATAATTATATGAAAAAACTTCTAGAAGAAGCGGAAAATAATGTCAGCAAAGCCTCAAAAGAAATAACTGGTAGTAATAACTTTTCACATTCCTACTTTTCCATAGGCCAACTTCTCAATAATCAAGAACATCCCAAAATCTCTAAGCTCAAAGAAATTGTAAGCGAAGAAATAAAAAACAATATCAAAGCGAAAATAATTGTTTTCAGTCAATATCGAGATACGGGGATTGTGATCAGCAATGAATTAAACAAGATTGCTGGAATAAGATCAAAAAATTTTGTTGGGCAAAAGATTACAAAAACTTCTGGCTTGAGCCAGAAAGAGCAGAAAGCAGTTTTGGCGGAATTCAAAGAGGGAATTATCAACGTTATTGTCGCGACTTCTATAGGAGAAGAAGGCCTTGACATTCCAGAAGTAAATTGTGTCATTTTTTATGAGCCAATCTCTTCAGCAATAAGAAAAATACAAAGAGCTGGAAGAACAGCAAGATTAATGCCTGGCAAGCTAATTATGCTAATGACAATCGGGACGCGGGATGAAATTTATCACTATGCTTCAATCAGAAAAGAAAAAAAGATGTATGGCATTTTGGAAGGCATGAGCAAATCCTTCAATAACCAGAATAAAACAAAAACCTTGGCAGATTTTTGATAGATAATGGAAAAACCAAAATTAATAGCAGACATCCGAGAAAAAAATTCTTTAGTCATAGCGGAGCTTACCGAACTCGGGATTGATGTTGAGGTAATTTCCCTCAAACTTGCAGATTATCTCATAAGCAATGAGATTGCTGTTGAAAGAAAAACAATAAATGATTTTGTCTCAAGCATGATAAACAAAAGACTGATTCAGCAGATTACAGATATGAAAGCAAACTACAAATTCCCATTATTGATTATTGAGAAAGAGGATCATCAAGAATATTGCAAGCCTTCGATGCATTCAAATATTCATGAAAATGCTGTCCGCGGAATGTTGTTGACAGTCACGACAGATTTCGGAATTCCGACAATAATGACTGAGGGATATCAAGATACTGCGAAATATCTGGCTCTTCTTGCAAAAAGACAATTGCAGCCAGACAGGGAAATTTCTCTAGTTGCAAAAAGAAAGGCCTTTTCAGTAAAAGACCAGCAGAAGATAATTCTCGAATCATTTCCTGGAATAGGTCCGGCCTTAGCGAAAAATATCATCAAGCATTTCGGATCAATAAAGAATTTTGCAAATTCTTCTTTGGAAGAATTGGGAAAAGTTCCAAAATTAAATAAAAAGAAAGCTATAATTATAAAAAAATTGCTTGAGATTTCTTACTGAATAAGATCAACCTTTAAAATGTCTGCATAAATGGGCCCTTTTTCAGTCAAAATGGATTTTTTCAATGAAAAATCCCCGACTTCAAATTCTAACGGGTCCACTTTGACCTTTTTCAGTTTTTCAATGAACACTTTTTTAGTAGATTCTATTGATTTTACTCTAGCAATTGTCAGATGACTCATGAATCTTTCCTCTTTCTTGAATAAATCCTTCAAGGAATCATCAATTTCTTTTTGCAAGGCATCACAATTTTCTAATTCAATCCAGACAATCTTGATAAAAGATTCAGAAAAAGTGCCAATTTCTCCAAGTTTTGCTTTGAATCTCTTGAATTTTATTTGTTTCAGTTTTTCTTTAATGTCTTTTATGCTATCTTCAGAAATTTCTCCAATAAATTTTAATGTTAAATGCAAATTTTCCTTCTCTGTCAGTTTTCCCTTGAACGCTGGAATCTTCTTCTGAATTTGGATTATTTCTTTTTTTAGATTTTCAGGCAAATCAATTGCAATAAAACATCTCATCTTATTATTTATCTGGAACTAAGGCAATAAGGGCATAATTCTTCAATTCAGCTAGTTTTCTTACATCTTCTAGTTTCACTTCAGTAATCTTGTCTTCATAATTATAATACTCCTTAACTGTCCCATTTAATTCTTCGTAAAGCAGTGATAATGCGACCTTATCGCTTTTTTCATCCTGCAATTGATGTTGTCCAATCAATTGTTCTTTCGCATCATCAAATTCTTTTTGATCAAGCTCTTTGAATTTATCTACTTCTTTTAATATCATTTCTCTGACTTCTTTGACTTTCTTCTTTTCTGTTCCAGCATAAACTGCGCAATAACCATAATTCTTTTCCTGCTCCAAGGTGCTTCTTATCGCATAAGCGAGGCCTCTTTTTTCTCTGATCTCTTGGAATAATCTTGAAGACATTCCAGATCCAAGAATCGTATTAAAAACTTCAGCAGCATATCTGTCTTTAGAGGATATTGAAGGCATATTAAATCCCAAGCAAATATGCGCCTGGTCTATGCTTTTTCTTTTTTCTATAACCTTGTCAAAATTTCCAGGAATCGGCTTGATTTCTGTGCCCTGTATTTGTTTCTGCACTTGTTTCTTGAAAAAATCATGCTTAGAAAGATTCCAAATTTTGTCAACATCAGTATTCCCAACAATTGAAATCACAATATTAGACGGGTTGTAATAGATGCTATGATATTTTTGCAAAGTAGCTCTTGTCATCTTTTGGATCATCGCTGCTGTTCCCAAGGCAGAAAGGCCGAATGGGGGAGAAAATAAAAATTCCTTCAGCTTATTAGTCACGTAATACATAGGATTATCGTGATACATCTTGATTTCTTCAATTATGGCTTTTTTTTCCATGTCTAAATCCTTTTTTGCAAATAAAGGATTCATGGCAAGATCTCCCAGTATATCTACTCCTAAATTGAAATGCTTAGACCTTAGTTTAGTATAGAAGGCGGTAAATTCTTCAGCAGTAAATGCATTGATATCTCCCCCAACTTTTTCTATTGTAGAAGTAATTTGTTTTGCATCTCTGGTTTTTGTCGCTTTGAAAACTGCATGTTCAATAAAATGCGCCAGGCCTTTCAATTTTATAGATTCATGACCTGAACCGAATTTAATTGCAGTATATATGCTGACAACGGGCTGCTGTCTCTTTTCAAATATTAAAGTCAGGCCATTTGGCAATACTTGCCTGTAAAACTTATCGGCATTTGGGGAAATCATAGTAATAAATGGTAAATGAGATTTAAAAATGATTTTGTATATTAAAAAGCTTGAAGAAGATTGCTAATCACTTGGGGGTAGCAAAAAGAAAGTATTTATATATAAGTTATGCCTTTAAATAACAATAAAAAAAAGGCGAAATAGAGATCTAGACTGGGGACAATAGATTAGGAAGATAGAAAAAATGAACGATCCCGAATTCGCCAGATTTGCAAATTATATTGCAATAGAAATTCCTGTTTCTTGTGGAAATCAAAAAGGCAAAGTTTATACTTTTTCCAGAAAAGATCATTTAAAAAATGGTTTGTTAAAAGAATATAAAGAAAAATTAAGCGACTTGATAGAAAAAAAGAAATATGTCGATTCTCAATTTTTTTCATTTGATGTCGGACCAACGATAGCTGTTGCAGATCTTGTCGAGGAAGGAGAATATCAAAATTTTATAAAAAGTTATAATAGCGAACATCTTCAATTAACTGGACTAGAGCACGTATTAAAAGTTCAAGAAAATGGGTACTCGCACCATATCTTGCCATTAGAAGATGAAGGTAATGTATTCAATAATCTGCAAATGGGCCTGATGAGATATTCTATTTATTTTAGACTGTTGAATAATCCTGATAAAGATCCTAATGAAGAAGCATTAAAATGGATCATAGAAGATAGTGAAGAAAATGCAAAAAGATTCCGAGAAATTTTGGAATCCACCTCTTGCAAGGTGAATCATATTAATGGTTTTCCGAAAATCTATAAAAATTGCACAATATATCAAGATTTAGGTAAGCGAGTGACTGAAATTTTTAAGCTAAAAGAGGATGAAGTAGAGGAAGTTGGAAAACGTGTTGAATGCATGACAAGGGCTTTTTCTTTAGGATTAGGTCAAGTAGCATAATAGTCTTCTAGAATGAATAAATTTTTAAATAAAAATATAATTTTAATAAAATGGGATTGACAGCAGGCGGATGTAGAGATTTGAGAAAGTATCAAGAAGATGAGAAAGTCTCAGATGCATTCTCAAAACTTGTTTCTGGTGGAAAATTTGGTTACAAGACAGTAATCGAAAAAAGAGTTGAGGAAAAACGCTGTTTGCAATGCCATGCGAAGTTAGAAGGCAATGAAAAGTTCTGTCCAGAATGCGGAATGAAGACAGAATGGCAAAAAGCTGCAGAAAAGCCAATTATACTCCTGAGTTCAGAAGAGCTTGAGAAGAAATTCAAGAGCGGAGAGGAAAAAGAGTCTGAAATTCTTGCTTACATGAGGGACATGCTAAAGATTCCAGATGTTACTGCATTTGATCTGATCAACAAATGGAGAAAAGAAATGCAGACCCCGATTCAAGAGACAAAAATAGACTTGAATCAGTTTAAAGGCTGATTGCGTTCCGGCTTGGGAAATTCAATCTGTAAATTTTTAGCCCATGAGCAATACTTGCTTATTGTTTTTGCATAGGTTTCCTTTGGCAAATGCAATTTGCAGTTATCCTCAAATTCTTTTTTTATCTGCTCATCTGATTTGGCTAGAAAATCTTTGTTATTTAAAATTCTTGATGATTCTATAAAGCAGTTAGGATTTTTTAGAGCTTCTCTTGCTATCATAAATCCTGCAATATTCTTTTTGTTTGCGTCCTTTGTTATTCTTAAAAAATCATTATAACTGTTTATTCCACCATTAATGATTATGGGCAAATTATAGTTAGATATTCTCTTAAGCAAAGAGTAGTCATAAGGCGTGTAAGAAGGCTCTTTTGCATGCTTGAAATGAACAGTAACATGCGCCAGGCCTTTTACTTTTTCCAATTCAGAAAGAAGCTGAAATATTTTTCCTTGCTTAAGTTCATCTTGTGTTAATCCAAGCCTTACTTTTACCCCGACTTTGAATTTATTCTGTTTAAGCAATTCTCTTAAAAGAGATGCTATTTTTTGCGGCCTGCTTATCAAAGCCGGACCATGGCCAAGTTTTATAAGATTGTATGAAGGACAACTGCAATTTAACTGAACCCCATAAACATTATATTTTTCAGGATTTTCAATCTGCTCTCTCTGCAGCCTTTCAATAAATTTTTTGCATTCCTCTTCTTTCCCAGTTGCGATCTGAATCCATTGTCTTTGCCCGCCAATTGGAAATATATCAACTTCTTTCCAGGTTCTTTTATGAAGAATATAATTTAATGATAAAACTCCAGTGTACGAATCAGTTGCTCCCGAAAAAAGCTTTCTAAATGACCAGCAGGTTATATTCTCCATTGATGCCAAATGTAATTCCATGTTTTTCCAAAATATTGGGCATATAAAAACCTGATGCAAAAGAATTTTAACTACATAATTTTTAGATAACTATGACAACAAATCCCGGATACGAATATTTTGAAGCAGAAAAGAAATTTCTTGCAGCCAAGACTACCGAGGATAAAATAAAAACACTGGAAGAAGTTATAAGGGCTGCTCCAAAGCACAAATCATCTGAAAACTTAATGGCTCAGTTAAGACTCAGAATGGCCAAGCTGAAAAGCCAGGCTAAAAAAGAAAAGACGCAGAAAAAAGGCCATTCAATTGGTGTAAAAAGAGAAGGAGATGCGCAAGCAACAATAATAGGATTCACAAAATCTGGAAAGAGCAGTTTGTTGGCTTCTTTGACTAAAGCAAAACCTAAAATCTCTGAAGTTCCTTTCACAACTTTAGTACCTGAAATTGGAGCATTGGACTTAGAGGGCATAACAGTTCAACTGATTGAAATGCCTTCAAGACTTGAAGACAAGGAATTGCTAGGCATTGTAAAAACTTCAGATATAGTATTAATTCTTATCACTTCATTGAATGAACTACTGCAAATTGCAAACATCCTCAAAAGAGATAATGTAACAACAAAAAAAATTGTTGTATTAAATAAAATAGATATCTTAGATCAGAATGAAATCGAAAAATTAAGAGCAGTCAATTTAATAAAAATTTCAGCAAAAGAAAAAAAAGGTTTAGACGAATTAAGGCAGAAAATTTTCGAAAATATAAATTTGATAAGGATTTGTACAAAAGAGCCGGGCAAAAAGGCTTCTGAAAGGCCGATGATACTGAAAAAAAATGGCTCTATCCGAGATTTAGCCAAACAAATCCATAAGGATTTTCCTGGCCGCTTTATCAAAGCAATAATCTGGGGAACATCTTCAAAATTTCCAGGCCAGACAGTGGGATTGGATCATATTTTGCATGATAAAGACATTGTAGAATTATATGTTAAATGATTATTATATCAACCGAGAATGAAGGATTTATATTCTAGAAAATACTCAAATTCACATAAGTTTATCGTAACAAAAGGAGGTTGAAAATGGCGAAATTAACTGCTTGGCTTGTAACCTTGGCTGGTATTCTTTTGATACCACCTATAACTGCTGCGATCCCATCACCTAATTGGATTATAGCTGCAATTGTATTGATAATCGGTATAGGCAAGCTTATGAGAAGTTATAAGAAGTAAATCCCTAGAGATACGATTTTTTTCTATTTTTCTTTTTTATTTTTTAATTGATTATTCAGAACTATTTTTATTTCCAATTTTCTCTTATTGGCTTGATTATTGCCTCTAAATGCTCGGCAACTGCATTTTTCAGGTCTAATGGATGAATTTTTCCTGCAGCATACATGTCCTCTAATTCCTTATAATTTGAAACCTCTAAATTTCCACCAAATTTTTCTGGGCGGGTTATTTTAAATTTCTTGATTCTAGGAAAGATTATCAGTTCTGCAATTTGCAAAATAGGATTCTCTTTAGCAACTTTTTCGGGGCAATAGGCATTTTTTATGGTTTTGCTGATAATTTCTGGAGAATCTATAACTGAAACGCCGGTTCCGGGAATTGATCTAGACATTTTTTGCCCAGGCCCTTTTAATGAAGTGATTAATGGTGTATGTACTGCGACAAAAGGATGATCTAATATTTTTACCATGTCCTTCCCAATCATATGGACTTTTCTTTGTTCAAGTCCTCCTTCTGCAACATCTACTCCAAGATATTTTATATCTGCAACTTGCATTAAAGGATACCACAACTGGGAAATTGTCGCATGCTCAAAATCTCTGGCAATTTCTTGCATGCTTCTTAGACCTCTGTTAATCGTAGATGCTTGTGCAATTCTCATAACATCCATTTGATATTCTTTATCAAACTGAAAACTACTTCCTAGAATAATTTCAGCATTCAAACCGATTGCCTTGATAGTTTTTTTCCAATTATCTACTTCTGTTTTTATCTGTTCCTCGCTTCCTTTCCTATTCAAAAAAGAATGAACATCTGCAAGCAATATCTTTACTTTGAATCCCGCTTTTTCAAAATCCATTAATTTGGTTATTGTGACAAAATGACCAAGATGCATTGGCCCAGAGAGCTCATAGCCGCAGTAAACTACTGGCTTCTTTTTTTTCTCAAGCAGATTTACTAATTCTTCCTCTGTAACGATTTCTGCAGTATTCTTCTTTATCAGTTCCAGTCTCTTTTCAACATCCATATTAAAGAAAAAAGCTAGAGAATTATAAAGTTATCGTTCAGAACAATAAAGTATAAAATCAGATGCTGCTTTTCTTGTTTATGTCTCTAGAAAAAGCGGCATTAATAACTGCAATTCTTGGAACGCTAATATTAATTTTCCTTTCAGAGCATTTAGAGCCAGAAATAACTTCTATAGACCACATTACTATCAAAGATATAGACAATTATGTTAAGATTAGCGGCAATATAACTTATGTTAAGTCTTATTCAACTTCTACCCTTATAAAAATAGAGGATAGCACAGAAAAAATTTATGCAGTCTTTTATGGAAATATGAATATAACAAAGGGCCCAGCTATTCTGACTGGGAAAGTCACAGAATATAATGGCATCTTAGAAATTGAGATAAGCAGAATTGAAAGATGATAGTTGAGATTTTAATTGCCCTCTTTGTCGGAATTCTTGCAGGAACTTTCACAGGCATTGCTCCAGGCATCCATATTAATTTAGTTGCCTTGCTGCTTTTGATAATCTCTCCATCGCTTCTGCAATTTACAACCCCCATTGTTCTTGCAATTTTTATTGTTAGCATGTCAATAACCCATACATTCTTGGATTTTATCACGGGAATTTTTCTTGGAGCACCGGAAGAATCTACAGCAATGTCTGTTTTACCAGGACATCAGCTTTTGAGAGAAGGAAAGGGCTATGAAGCAGTCAGATTGACAACATTTGGATGTTATATCGGGCTGATTTTGCTTGTTTTAGTAATTCCATTAAGCCTATTTATTGTTCCGGCGATATATAATTGGATGAAAATAGCAATTCCATACATTCTGATTCTCGCATCTGCTTTCTTGATAATAAAAGAAGAAAAAGGCAAGAAATTTCTCGCATTTTTTATTTTCATGCTTTCAGGAATTTTAGGTATTGCAGTTTTAAACTTGCATGTTATAACTCAGCCATTATTTCCATTGCTTACGGGCTTGTTTGGAACTTCTATGCTTTTGACAAGCATTTCGCAAAAAACAAAAATTCCCAAGCAAAAAATAACTCCGATGCTTATTGAAAAAAAAGAAACTGGAAAAACAATTTTTTTAGGCATAATCAGCTCGGCTATCTGCGCATTTATGCCAGGCCTTGGATCAAGCCAAGCGGCCGTATTGGGGACTTCTTTTTATAAAAAAATATCTCAAAGAGGATTTTTGATATTATTGGGGATAATCAGCATTTTAGTTACAGGTTTAAACTTTGCAGCATTATACATAATCAATAAGCCAAGAAGCGGAACGTCAGTCATAATCGGAAAATTAATGCAAGATATTACATTGAATCATTTAGCAATTTTTTGCATTACAATGCTTGTTGCTGGAAGTATTGCAGTCTTTTTATCAGGATTCTTTGCCAAATTTTTCGCAAGAAATATAGATAAAATAAATTATTCCGTGCTTTCATGCATCATTTTAGTCATACTTACATTAATGACTTTAATTCTTTCAGGGCCTTTGTCAATTATAGTACTAATTACTGCAACTGCATTAGGAATAATTGCTATTGAAATGGGAATAAAAAGAATACAACTTATGGGGTGCTTAATTGTCCCAGTGATACTTTATTTTCTGCTATAAAATCAGAACCACTTTTCCAAATCTTGCTGTTTTTCCAAATCTCTTCCGAAAATGCTCTCGATATACCCTTTTGTAATGTCCAGAGATTGCTGAACATATGGAGAAACATGATATTTTTTCGCTAATTGCAATGCCCCATCTAGATACTTTATTATGCTTCCTTCTGTAATTGTGAATATTATCCTGCCCCGGCAATGCAAACATTTTCCATTGCTATTTATCGGCGGCCTTCTATATTTTGCATTGCATTGAACGCACCTAAATTGCTGAGAAGGGAACTTTCTAAGATTCCCCCTTATGTCTCTGATAAAATGCCTTTCAATTACCAGTCTTGCAACATCTCTTGCATCTGATGCCCTTATTTTTTCAGCTAATAACATTTGATATTTTACTTTTTCTTGCATTGTTGCCAAAGTTTTGTAAGCTGAACAAACAGTTGCATTTCTCATGTCTGAAGTCTCATGAGAATAATATAAATTTTCAAAAACTGCAGAATCAGTGTTTTGCAAAATCCTATCCCCTATTTGTTCTACTTTTACAGAAGATGCCGGCTTAAATTCTTGTGAAGCTTTGTAAAGTTCTAGTGGAATATCTTTGACAACATCAATACTAAATATCTGATCATCAACTTCATTTGCCCTTATTCTTGCATTCAAAACTAAAGGAGCATCTTGAGTCCCCCCTCTATGTGCTGGCAGATAAGATCTTGAAAAATTTAACAGCACATCCAAAAGCAGCATTACTGAGGCTTCATCCCCATCACAGTCTCTTCTCATTGCCGCATGCATATATGGGGAAGCAATAAGAGTTTGCGTATTGCTATAGCCTATAATTCTGCCGACAACGCATGCACAATTGTGGGGTGCAATGCAGGCTACCAGATGGCCTATTAAATCATCCTTGGATAAAATATTATAAAATGGCTTTTTATCATAGAATCTTACAAGCAGATTATCTATAAATTTTGCAATAGAAATAAACACCTTGTCTGCAGGATCATCCATGGTTTCAGGACATGCTGGAAGAAAAATATCTTGAGGTTTTAATTCTAAAATTTGATCATCATTTTCCAGGTCTTTTCCATGAACGTCTTTAGCATATCCCAATTCTCTCAATTTGATTACATTCGTGCCTATTTCTTTCGGCTTAAAATGAGTTATAGGAACTTCGCTCGCATCATACCTGATTGTCCCGTCTTTATTCACGCTCAATCCTTGAATTGATCTTAAAATCCCCTTTGCAAGATTTTCCGGAATATGCGTTGAGGAACTTGTCCCCCTTACCCCTTTGATCAGATGAGGCATTTCTTGTTTCTGGGCATGCAGTTTTTTCATCGCCGCATCCAGATAATGTTTTACATCTATCTTTTTAGACATGTAGGGCTGAATTTTTCCAGCTTGTAAGCCCCCATGAATAGGGCAAACTTCGGAAACAGTTCTCAGACAAATTGGGCAATGATAAAGTTTTTTTGTTTCTTTTCCGCAATTTTCACAAATAAAATAAATTGTTTCTTGCTTGCAAGTTTCACAAAAATAAATGGGAAAATCAGACCTGATAAAATTATTTTCAATTGCTTCCTGAAAGCTCCTAAGCCTTCCCCCCTCTTCACCCACTGGAAATAAAACATGTGGGTTTCCGACTAGCTTTCTAAGTTTGGCTTTTTCGGGCCTCCCCATTCTTGCCCCGATAAAAGTTCCCGCCCTGTCTTCTATTTTGAATTTAGAATTATCATTGATAAATGCTAAAACTCCTTCTCTATTTTCTGGATTTTGCCTTAATTCACTAATTTCAGATAAATTAGAAATTCCAAGATTTGTAAAGACTTGTGTTTTTATGTTTTCAGAGATTATAACATCCCCTTCTTTGACTTGATGCGGAATTCCAGCTATCTCCAATCCTCTTTTTGCTTTTTTTTCTTTTTCAGTCAATTGCAATATCAAATTCCCGTTTTCTTCCTTTCCTTTTGAAAGCCATTCCAAGAATGGGAAAAATAAATCATAATTTAGTTGAGACCAATAAAAAATAAACTGTGGATGCAATGAAATTTTAAATTCTTCGCTTAATTTTAATGCATCATCAAAAGAAAGACTCCAGCAATCCTCTTTTTTTATTTTTCCACCCTTTTCCTTTAATTCTAGATACCACCATTCCTCATTGAATCCTGCTGGCAGAAGAGGATGATTCCTGTTTAAAAAATCACCATATGTAATCAAGATATCTCCAAGATAAATTATTTCAACAATATCATTCTTTAGTTGTCTTGCTTGTTCTGCACTTTCTAATTTTATTACTGAATTGTCGTTTAGCTTTACAATTGGCCCTTCAATACTGTCGCAGGCAGTTACAGCTGCACCTTTCATTGGTTTTTCAAGTTTTATCTGAGTTCCAACTGCAATAAAATCATTCAAAACAGCCATAGTTATTGGAGAAATTGAAACTGCGCTAAATCCCGATGTTCTTGATCTGCCATATCTTAATCTGAATCCTCCCGATCTTGAAGGATGAGCTAAGACGGGTCTTCCAGCCACTACATCTTGGATATAAGTTCCAGTAGCCTTTTCTTTTTTTTCAGAAGCAAGCTGTTTTTGCAGATTGACAAACTCTTCTAGCCAGCTCCAATCACTGAGTTTAAAACCGTTCTTTCTCAAACTATTTAATCTTTTGAGAATTTTTGCGGCTTTTTGAGCTAACCCTTCTCCTAAAACGAGGCATGGCCCATTTCTTATTCTGTTTGTCTCTATTCTTGGTAAATCTTTATAATTTGAAACTTCTTTTTCTTCTGATGGGTCGCCCGTAACCTGGAGCGGAATATATTTTGCGATAAAATCAATCTCTTTTTGTGTTGGAAGATATTGCAAATTAGTTATTCGTTCATGATAATCGTATAATTCCGTAACTGTTCTCTTGACTTCTTGTTCTGTTGGATCATATCGAGCATATCCTAAAACTTCCCTCAAATGATCCATTATAAGCAATGAGAATGCAGCAGTTGTTGATCCAGCAGATCTTATTGGTCCTGAAAAATAAACTGCAAAATAATCTTTTCCATCTGCAGTTTTTTTCAAATTGAAATGAGTATACCCTTCTAATGGTGAAGAGACTACTCCCAAGGTGATATATGCGAATGCTATTCTGAATCCGGCATCAATAGCCTCTAACAAATTTTGGAATTTGCAAAATTTTTCTTTTGCAACCTCTTCTGCAATCTGCAAGCACACTGCAGGATCTAAAAAACCATATTGCTGCTCCAGCTCTTTTATTCTTTTTTCAATCCCACAATCTTTAACTTGGGGATATTTTACTGAAATCAATCCAGTAACTCTTTCCGCTAAAGATATTGCAAGAGAAACTTCAACCATTGAAACAGGATCAAGACCTTTTGCCCTGGCTTCTCCAGCCACAGCATAAGCTACCTTGACTTTATTCTCTAGTTCTTTAAAGTAATTTTGCATTTTAATTAAAATCTAAGATATTTACATTTCCAGTCTTCATATTTAATATCGGGACTTTGCATGGATCGGGTTCATGGCCAATCTTTTCTTCAAAAGGAGTTATTGATTGCCAGCAAGAGGATGCAATCATCAGAATATTATTGTACATTGAAACATCTGTCCTATGCATATCTCCAGTTGCCACAATATCTGGAACTTCTTTGATTACCAAAGGATCTGTTTCCCTAAATGGAAGATAATCTGAGGAGGTATGCTGGAGGGCGAGATGCCTTTTCTTTAAAGCATATTTAACAATCTTAGTAGGTGTTCTAATTGCCTTGCCCAATCTTAATTCCTCTATTTCATCAACCAATCCATGAAGATTTGCTCCATGATACATCAAAACTTTTAGTCCAGGACTTTCTTTTGTTATGCCTATCTCAATAAGGGCCGGATTACTGACTAAAAACAAATTTTTTATGTCATGTAGTTTTTCAGCAAAACGTTTGTCGATTATTGGCTGGGGTTCTGCAATTCTAGATACATCATGCTGGCCTGGACACATAAATATTGTGATGTCTTTCCGTATAGAATCAATAAGCTCCGCTAATCTTTCATATTGCTGTCTAACATCAGTCAGAGTAAGCATTTCTTCCTGACCTGGATAAACTCCAATCCCATCTATATTATCCCCAACAATAAACAGATATTTTATTTTTTGACTTAATTCTTTCTGCTGTTCGCTTCCTATTCCCCCATTTATCCATTTTAAAAATTTTAAAAAGTTCTCTTCAAGGAATTTAGTAGAGCCTATATGGATATCTGAGATAAATACAGCATATTCTTCATTTTTTATCTTAGTTTTTATTCCAAATGCATCTGGAAAAATAATATCGTTGGCAAAAAGAATTTCAGAATTTCCAGAGCATTTTACTGCAATTACTTCATCTAAAACTAATTCTTTTGCTTTTTTGAAAACGTCTTCTTTAGTGCAGCTTATTAGAACAGAAGTTCTTCCAGTCAAGTCTTCTAATTCCAGTATGATATTTTTATTTTTAGTAACCCTTTTGGCATAAATCATCCCAATTATGGTAATATTCTGCTTTTGAGATGAGACTTTATTGATGGTGGTCAGATTTTCAAGATCCCTATGATCTTGCAAAATACTTTTTAATTCCATAAATCTGCTTTGGAAATACTTTATAAAATCATCCAAAACAATTTTTTTAGTTGGAATATTCCAAGACCTCAAAACTTTTGACTTTCCTTCTTCACCGCTTTCTTTTTTGTTGATAGTATTCAGAGAATTTAAGGTTTTTTTTATCATTTCTCTTTCTTTTCCCTCTTCTTGCTTGTCCTTAAGATTGTTCAGAATTAAGGTTATTTTGTCTATATTGTCTAAAAAGGTTTTTTTTGAAATAAATTTTTTGTCTTCCAACTGTTGCAAGATGTCCACAATCAAAGGAGTATCTATCTCTTTCAATAATTTCAAAAGCTCGGGATCTACTAAAAGTCCTCTCTCTAAAAAAACATTTATGAGACTCATTTTAATTTGGGATCAAAATTACAAAAGTCGTATTTATGTCAGCCCTAACGACTCTTTTAGGATATCTTTTACTTTTGAAAGTAAAATATCTGAAATGAATAGTTTAATTTCTCTCATTCTGCCATAACGCCCCTTGCTTACAACTTTTGCATTGATTAATCCAAGCATGTCAAATTCTGCGATAATATCACCAACTCTTCTTTGAGTCAAAGGTTCGGTGGCTGTTCTGGAGCAAAGATCTTCATAAACATGATAAACATCTCCAGTCATGATTTGCTGATTTTTTTGAGATTCTGTAAGAAGAATGATAGCCATCAAAGTTAATTGAAATTGTTTCGGCTGTGTCGAAACTATATCTAAAATTTTATCTTTTTCAATTTTTTCATTTGCTTTGTCGATATATTCTAAAGTTACTTTATTATTCTCATCTCTTTCCACTAATTCTCCAGCAATTCTCAATAAATCTAAGGCTCTTCTGGCATCTCCATGCTCTCTTGCGGCATAAGCTGCACATTTTCCTAGAACTCCCTCGCAGATAACATCTTTTTTGAATGCGCTAGCTGCTCTTTCTCTCAAAATATCCTGTAATTGTGGCGCATTATATGGTGGAAAAACAATTTCTTCTTCAGATAAAGAGCTTTTTACTCTAGGATCTAAATGATCTAAGAATGTGAGATCATTACTTATCCCTATTAGAACAATTTGTGACTTAGTCAGTTCAGAATTTAGTCTCATGAGATTATATAAGAAATTGCCTTCTATTTTTTTAACAGCTTGATCAATTTCGTCCAATATGATAACTAAAATCTGTTTTTTCTTATCAATTATCTCAATAAATCTTTGATAAACCTGATTTGTCGGCAGACCAGTAGATGGGATGTCATGACCTAATTTTCTGATTAATTCAGCAAAAATCCTATACTCAGTATCTGCAATTTTTTTTAATTTGCAATTGATATATTCTATAATCAATGGGGTTTCTTGTTTTGAAGCTCTTTCAAGAAGTTTGTCTCGGATATACTGTATGGAAAGGGTTTTTCCAGTCCCAGTTTTACCATAAATAAAAAGATTGCTTGGTTTTTCCAGTCTTAAAACGGGGGCGAGAATTGAAGCAACTTGTTTTATTTGCTTGTCTCTATGTGGGATTGTGTCTGGATTGTAATTTGATTGCAGAACATTTTTATCCTTGAATATAGTATTATTTGTAAAAGAATCAAATAGCTTATCTAATTTTACACCCATTTTACGCCTTAACCTTCCTTTTTGAGACAATAAAAGCCTCAATCAATATTTTTTGTTAATGGACTATATAAATATTTTTACAAAAGAAATATAGAGATACAGACCTATGTTTCTCATGGAAAGAATTTTTAGTCAATTCTCTTAAGATCATCAATAACTCTGCATTAAATAGGTAGTCTAATGTATATAATTAAAACTATTATATTCTCTAAGATATAATCTTATATATAATAATATACTATATATAATATATAATATAAATCTTTTTAAATAAAAATTAGAATAAAAAATTAATTTTTTAATTTTTCTTTTTAAATCTTTCCAAAGGAAACCATAGGGACACGCTAGATATCCGCTTTATATATAAAATAAAATTTAAACGAACTTTTAAAACAAGAATTATATACAACTCTAAACTAATCTAAATTTTTAATTATCTTTTTATATTTATATGGTCAAGAACCTTCCTTTTTTCAAAGAAATCCTATTTGATTAACAAAATACTCATATTTGAATATGCTCTGAAAATAATAGAAAAGTTTATAAATAAATTACTTTTGTAGATATTATGGCAATCGAAAGAAAACCATTTAGAGAAATTCTAAATAAAAGTGTGGTAACAAAAGAAGGAAGAAGATTAGGTTTGTTAAAAGACGTTACATTTGAAACAAAAACAGGAGAATTAATCCATTTGATACTTACTATGCCTACAGCATATGCTAATTCTCTAGGATTAGAAAAAACAAAAGAAAATGATATCTTGATTCCTTACAGTTCAATAATTGCAATTGGCGATTTTGTTGTTGTAAGCGAAGAAGATCTTGTTTAATTTTTCTTACACAAACTTTAAAAACAAACCTATTTAATGATTAATATGACAGTCGTAGGATTTGCACTTTCAAAGATTCTTATTGAAAGGAAAGAAGCAATAAAAGGGAAGATAGAAGTAAAATCCAAGCTTAATGTTAAAAATATGAAAAAAGAAGATATTAAGCTTGTTGAAGGAAAAGATGTTTTAAGATTTGATTTTGATTATTCTATAAGTTATGAGCCAGATTTGGCAAAAGTTGACATGCAAGGCCACCTTCTTTTAATGGTCGAGCCAAAACAAACAAAAGAGCTCTTAAAAGCCTGGGAAAAGAAAGCGCAAGTTCCAGAAGATGTCAAAATTGGAGTTTATAATACTATTTTTCACAAATGCAATATCAAAGCCTTAGAATTAGAAGAGGATTTTAACCTACCTCCTCATCTGCAGCTGCCTTATATTCAAGCTGCACAACCAGAAAAAGAAAACAAAGCGAATTATACTGGTTAAAAAGCTAAGATCAACAGAAATATTATTTTTCTAAATACGTCCCAATATTTAACGCCGGGTACAGGATTCGAACCTATATGTGCTTGCGCACGCTGGTTTTCGAGACCAGTTCCTTACCGTTAGGATAACCCGGCACAGAAGTATAAATAAAATTTCTTTAAAATACCTTTTGTTTGCCTTAATTTAAACATAAACAGTTGTTTAAACAAGAAGTAGCATGGTCTTTTTTATTTGATGCCTTTTAGCTTGCCAAATCTGTAAATTTTATCACCTACAACAAAAATCTCAAAATTTCCCATCTTTTGTTTCAGATAAGGTGAAAGCAATTTTTCCTTTCTTATGTCAGATCCTTCAATTATTGGTAGAAAGGATGGCATGACTATCAGTTTTTGCTTGCCCCATTTTCCTAAAAGGAAGCATTTGTAAGTTTCTCTTTTTGGGCCTTCTTCCAAAGAGATTGCTGGATGCTCATGTCCTATTATGAGAGTTTCAGCTGTTTTAATTTCTGAACTGTCAAAAATTTTATTTCCATGAATTATTGCCATTTTTTCTTTACCATTTACAATATAATAATCGACTATTTTCAACTTATTCTTATTAGCAATAGGGTCAAGAATCTTATCATGATTGCCTCGTATGAGTATTATGTTCTTGCAATGCTTTTTCAAAAGTTCAAGAACTTTCTTAGTTTCATTCCATTCTTGTTCAGAAATTTTGCCAAATTCATGTTTCAAATCCCCATTTATTACAATCGCCTCTAGTTTTATCTTTTCTAATTTGATGAAGAGTTCATTCAATTTTTTTTCAGTTTCCTTGAATTGGTTTCTCGGAATTAGTATCCCTTGTTTGTTCAATGCCTCTTCATAGCCCATATGCAAGTCTGCAATAATAAGAATTCTTTTCTCTATCAGCAGAGCAGAGTCCATAATCTCAACTCCATTTATTATTTCCATAACAGTTTATTTTGTAAGTGTATTAAAAACTTTTCTTTGGTCAGACCATGTAATCTTTTTCAAAGCCTCTTTTCTTGCTGTCCATTTATAAGAAGAATGTTCATCATTATCCAACTTAATTTTTGAATTGTAAAATTCAACTAAATAAATCCTATTTATTGCACCATCCCACAATTGAAAATCATGTACAAAAGGCTTGTTATACATGAAAGAGAAGAGATATTTGGTTTTCTTTATACCATATTCATCCGGATTCTTGTTTGTTTCCTCTTTAATCTCCCTATACAGGCATTTTAATTCGCCTTCATGCTTTTTTCTTCCACCCTTTAGCCATTCCCATCCAGTCCAATACATCTTTCTTTTTAATAGAAGATATTTCTTTTTGCCGCTGATCTTAGTAAAAATAATTGCTGAAATTCCTTTTCTAATCCTCTTTTTCATGTTTTTACATAGTTTTTAAAATTATTAAGCTTTCTTTTTTAATCTTTGATCCTTTCAAGAATAGCTTTATGCATCCTTTTCAAGAAATCAATCTTATCTTCAATTTTCATCAAATCTGCATGGCCTTGGATGACTAGATTCAATGAAAATGGGGAAGGAAGATCTTTATGAATTTGCTCAATTTTTATCTTATTATCATTTATTAAATCAAGAATAGACTTGGCATTTTTAATATCCATCAAATCTTCAAGAATCTCTCTTTTAGCTTCTTTTAAGATTGGAAAATCTTTGCTGGCCTTCTGGGAAGCGGCCAATAAAAAATGGCTGGACATCTGCTGTCTACCAACACTTTTTGTTCTCCCCTTATAATTTCTTAAAATCATTAAGGATCTTGCTGCGCAATGTCTGAATCTTCTCTTAAAGATTTCTGTTTTAACAATTGCTTCTTCAATTATTTCTTGAATATTCTTTGAATTCAAAGTCTTTAATGCTCTGTCAATCTGCATTGGCTCATTACTCGCAAAATAAAATCCATTATCATTTATGCCTAATTCGATATCTCTGCCCCCAAATCTACCTATACAATAAGCTAATGCCCTGCTTAAGGCATCATTTACTCTTCTCCCAAAAAGTGAGTGGAAAACTGCATAATGCTTGCCTTGATCGCTCCAATGTTCTACTAAGATTCTATTCAAATGAGGAATCTTGGCATACTTATGCTGCTGATAAAAATAATTGTAGATCGATTTTACTGCATTTTCATCAACATAAACATAATTTTTGATAAATTCTTTAATTTCATCTTCTTTTTTATTAGATTCAAACATCTCAGCAAGCAGTTTTCTAAATTTTTGAATAGCCAAAGCAAGATCAAATGAAAGTGGGAGCATTTCACTGAACCAGGAAGGAATAGTTGGAGACCTTACAACAGAGGCATTAACATAAATATTCATTCCTTTTGCATACATAAATTGATATTTGTGGCCACCCAATACAAAAACATCATTTTTTTTCAATCTTTCAAGGAATCCTTCATCTATAGTTCCAATTTTCTGGTCCTTTAGGTCATATGGAATGGCAATTACCACATTGACAAAGCTTTCATCAGGAATAACTCCTATATTTGTCATATAAATCATCCTTGCAAGCTTGCCCCTTTTTCCAATCATTCCAGTATTAGAATCATACCAGATTTTTGCATAGACATTTCTTGCTTCTAATTCATATTCTCCTGATAAATAAGAGATGACTGAATAAAAGTCTTCAGTTGAAAGTTCATGATAACAGTAACTTTTTCTAATTACTTTCAACATGTTTGCTACATGCCATTGATTATTTATTGCCATCCCATAGATATGCTGGGCAAGGACATCCAGGCAATTCTTGGGAATTTGTATGCTATCAATCTTATTTTCCTTACATTCTTTGAGTATTACAGCACATTCTACTAAGTCATCCCTGTCAAGAATTACAAACTTTCCATTGCTTGTCTCATGTAGTCTATGGCCTGCCCTTCCAGTTCGTTGCAAGGCTCTGGCAACAGACTTTGGGCTTCCTAATAGGATTACTAGGTCAACATATCCTATGTCAATACCTAATTCAAGAGATGTTGAAGTAACAACAACCTTAAGCTTACCCTGTCTCAATCTTTCTTCAATATTGAATCTTGATTCTTTGCTCAAACTGCTATGGTGTGCTCCAATATCATCAAGATATCTTGTAGGGAACCTTTCTTTCAAATGATTGATTACCCTTTCAGTAGCACTTCTTGTATTAGTAAAAATTAAAGTTGTTTTATGCTCTTGGATTAACTGGTCTAATAAATTATAAAGGCCTCTTTGCTGCTGTTCAGCTGTTGTATCAATCAAGTTTGCAACAGGGCATAAGACTGCCAAATCAGTTTTTTTAATGAATTGTACATTTGCAATCAAACAATCTTTTATTTTTTCAGCTTCATAACCAACAAGGAAGGCAGCAACTTCTTCTAAAGGGGCAACTGTTGCTGAAAGCCCAATTCTTACAGGTTGAATTATGCTTTCATTAACTAGCCTTTCAACTGAAAGAGAAAGATGCACTCCTCGCTTGTTATTTGCGAGAGCATGAATTTCATCCAGTATTAAAAATTCTAAGGATTTTAATTTATCAGCAAATTTTGGTGCATTAATGCTCAAAGCCAGGCTTTCGGGCGTTGTTATTAGAATATGTGGAGATTTTTTCAGCATTTTTTGTTTTTCCTTTATTGTCGTATCTCCAGTTCTGACTATAACACGAATTTCTTGAAGCTTGACTTTGTTTTTTTCAGCTATTTTCTGGATTTCTGCTAATGGCTCTTTAAGATTTTTTTCAATATCATTATTAAGGGCCTTTAAAGGGCTTACATACACGGCATAAACTTTTTCTTCAAGCTCATTTTTTCTTGCTAAGGTAACAAGATAGTTCAAAATTGCAAGAAAACATGTAAGAGTTTTAGTTCCGCCTGTTGGGGCAGAGATTAGAATATTATTTCTTTCCCAAATTGGCATGACTCCATAAAGCTGAGGCTCTGAAAATTCTTTAAATCTTGAAAAAAACCATTCTTTTATGAGGGGATCTAGAGTTGAAAGGAGTTCTTCTTGAGATCGGAGCTTAGCAGTTTGCATAGTCCTAAATAATTTATTTAAGTATTTAAAAACTTAACTTATATTAGAATTAGTTTATTTTGTAATTTTGTAACATGCAATTTCAAATTAGAGTCTATCCAAAAATCATTTTCTAATCGTATGCCGAATTTGCCTTTAAAATAAATGCCCGGTTCTAGAGCATAGGGTTTGCCTACTTGCACCCTATTAGAATACTCTTTTTTTCCACCATCATGGACTTTCCCCCCAAGTGAATGGCCTATCCTGTGTTGAAAGGCATAGCCAAGATGCTTTTCAGCCAAATAAGCTCTTGCAATGGAATCAATTTCAAACATCGTAGGAAGATATTTATCTTTCAAACATCTCTTTATGAAGTTCATAGCAGAATTTCTTGATTTTATAAGTTCATTAAAGCAGTAAATAAATTTTTTATCGGGATTGCCCTTGTAAAACATCCAAGTTAAGTCAGCATAACAGCCACCTTTTTGTTTAGCCCATAAATCAAGCATGATTGGACCTTCTTTTAATCCAAAACTTTTTGGAAAATGGTGTATTTCTGCAGTACTTTTTCCAAAGGAGACTATGACTCTGGGTATGTTTTCTGTTTTTAGGCCTCTTTTTTGGTATTCTTTTAAAATAAAGCTAGAGATTTCTTTTTCAGTAGTCTTTTCTTTAAGCTTTTGAAGGCATAATTTCTCTATTTCATTAAGTTCTTTTACTGATTTAATATGTTTTTTAATCAATTGTTTCATTAATCCTTTATACCGAATAACTTTATATATTTACCTCGATTTTAGATTATATGAGAATCTCAGAGGAAAAAATCAATAAAATAAAAGAGAATATCCTTGCAGTGTTATATTCTAAATCTCCTCAGCCGATTTTTACAGTGGATATTGCTGATGAAATCGCAAGAGATGAGGAGTTTGTCAAAAAACTTTTAACAGAAATGGAAACAAAGAAGCTTGTAATTCCCGTAAGAAAGAACAATCAAGGCACTGATTACATAAAAAGAACCAAATGGAGACTGGCAACGCATATTTTTGAGGCTTACAATAAGATTTACAAGCAAAATGTAGAATACGACGATAAAAACAATACTTTTGTTCTATAATAGTTCTTAAAGATGTTTTTAATCATAGAAATCTATTTAATTAGGAGATTTTTACAGACCTAATGTCTAAAATTGATGAAGAAATTCTAAAAGAAGCATTTAGTAGGGTCAGAATAGAGTTTGATTTATTGAGAACAGAGCTTTTCTTATTAAAAAGAGAAGTTGAAGGGTTAAGGAACAGTCTAGATTCTAAGGTGTCTGTATTGAGTACGAACTCAGCTAACTATAAAGAATCCATACTCTCGACGATATCAAATCAAGATTCCAACAAACCCACAACACATCTTCCACAATCCAACACATATTCTTATAAATTTGAAGGAGATAAGCCTTATCTCCCAATTTCCATTGGAAATGAGGGGGTTCCAACAAACCCACAACAAACCAACACACAATCCAACACATCTCCAACAGATAATTTTACGAATAAATCCCAACAGATCGAAACAAAAGACATTCAAAAACTATCTATAAAGGAACTGGTGAATTCGATGAAAGAAGAGCTCAAAGCCAAATTTAAGGGCTTAACAAAGCAAGAATTCTATGTTTTCTCGACGATATTCTCATTAGAGCAAGATCTCAGAAGACCATTATCCTATAAAGATATTTCAAATAAAACGAACTTGACAGAAAGCACCATTAGAGATTATATTGGCAGACTTATAGCTAAAGGCATCCCTATTGTTAAGGAAAGGGTAAATAACAAGGATATTTTGATCAAAATAACTGAAGATTTAAGGAATTTAGCCAGTTTAGACAGCCTTTCTAATATAAGGAAGCAAATTTAGCCAATTTTAATGGTTTATCGACGGTATTTTTAATAGAAATTTTATCAATTTTGATCAGATTTCATATATAAATTCTCTTATGAACCCGGTATACCGGATAATTATTTATGGACTATTAAAGAAGGTTAATTCATTAAAAATTTAAATAGATAAGGCCCAATTCTCCATTTTATATATGATTTCTATCTCTCACAAATGTCTGTTTTACACTTTTTTTCACCAAAGTTTCCTGTGGAAAACTCACTTTTCTGTATTTATTCATAAATCTTATTCAGCTCACTCATTTTTCTCGTATTTTTTCAGCATTTTCATTATTTCTCATATCTAGTAACTCTCACTTTTTCATGTTTTCTTAGTTTAGAAGTTCGTTTAATATAGTAATTTCTATATATAAGTTCATTTAATAAATTAGGTGAGAACTTTATAAGTCTCACTTTTTCTTATTTTTTAGATGCTTTTCCCCGATAGTCCTTGTATTCTGGCTAGCTTTGATCTTATTAAGTAGCGTTTCTTTCATTTCCTCATCAATAAAGTACCTTTTTTTACCATTATTTTCAGTCATTTCTTCTATCAATCCCTCACTTTTCTGCTTTATGGCATTTATTTGACCCCTAATTGTTGCTTTATCTTTATTTAAAATTGTAGCTATATCCTCATAGCTTAATTTCATATCAGTATTCAATAAAACCCATACAATTGCCCTTTCCATAACACTTAAATGGCCTAAAAAAGCCGTTTGGATGGCCGTTTGAACACCATAAACACCTGTTTGAACAGCCGTTTGAACACCTTGAACAGCCGTTTGTTTATAAACACCTGTTCGTTGTTGTTTAAACAACTGTTTAGAAATTCGATTATCAAAAAAAGAAATAAAAGTTTTAATCTGATCTAAATCATTTTCTATCGTCGACAAACGGTCATCAATATTAGAGGTGTGGTTTTCATGATTGTTTGAACGGCTGTTTAAATGAGTTATCCATTCAGCCGCTTTTTTGATGTCCTGTTTAACACTGTTAAACGACTGTTTAATCTCCTCTTTTAGCTCAGAATTATCATCTTTTTTCTTAAACAACCCAAAAATCATATTTTTTAAACAACTTTTTACTATTTAAACTTTTCTTAAAAACTTGAAAAAATTAAAAAACTAAAGTTTTTAAGCTACAAAAACAAAGATTTTAAGCGAAAAAAATGGTTGAAAAAAACAAAATTTTGAAGACTCTTGAAGAAAGGGTGGACAAAATAGGGCCTATGAACTGTCTTGTTGCCGGCATAGCTTTAATGGGTATAAGTTATTATTTGAAATATTACAGGGGCGTTCCAGATGTTGTGAAGGGAGATTATTGGAAGGGCATCAAGTACATTATTTCAAGTATTCCTGTAAGCCTTTCTTCAGATGTTTTGCTTGTAGCGGGCGGGTCTGTAGAAGTCAAAAAAATCATAACAACCTATCAAAATTCTGCAAAAAAATCAAGACGTGCAAGAAGATTGTACTCTTCTTGGAAAAGATCTCCTTCTTTGAAGGATACTAGCGCTTAAATCTTTTAAGCAAAAATTAAAAGGTTCTGCATATATGAAAAATCATAAGAAAAGTATAAAAAGTTGAAGATATTTAATGAAACATGGCAAAAAAAGTGGTGAAAAATGCCGGAATACATAAAAAATTCTTAGGGGAAGTTAAAGGAAAAGTAATGGCTGCAATCGCAGCTGCATTTGCATTTGTTATTGCATTGACTTGGAATGATGCGATAAAAACAGGTGTGGATCAATTGATTGCATCAATGGGCATTACAGGAACTTCTTATCTTCTAAAGGTTTTAGCTGCATTAATTGTAACAACAATTGCAGTCATAGGCATCTGGTTAGTATCCAAAAGTCAGAACTAAAACTTTTAAGCGAAAGGCAAAGGTTTCAGCCCGCTATAGAATGGGCCTGAAAAGGCTCAAAAACCACCCTAGAACACCTATAAACTTCGTTTAAGAGGGATTGTACGAACCCTAGAAATCCTTAGATTTATACAGTTTCTTGGCATAGATATATGCTTGTGTCGCAAAAACTACAGCACATGATCCTATTGCAATGCTTGAGGTATAATCTTTATCTGAAGACTTAGCCATTTCTGCTACAACTGCTGCCCAACCACCAGTAACAACAGTAGCAACAATAGTTCCTACAAGTTTGGATACCAATCCATCGTCTTTTGCCATGTTCTGATCAAAACCTTTAAGTTTTTAATCCTTTTGATTAAACGAACCTTATAAATTTTAGAAATCGGTACTGTTTAACCTAGATCATATAAATAACTCATTTAGATCATCCTTTTCATCAACTAATTTCTCATCAATTGATTTAGACTGACCAGGATTAAATTCATTAACTTGCTGGGTGGACAGTTTGTCTATAATCATTTTTTTCTCGCCAATTAAGACGCAGCCCAATTTTATATCATTCAATGATATTTTATGATCTTGCACATATTTTATCAGACTGCCCAACCTTGAGAAGTCATGCCTTTCATTAGGAGAATATCTTCTCAAGACATAGTTTCCAGATGCCTTATAGATTGAATAAGGCCTGTCGTGTTCTGAGGATTTTTTAGTCATTTTAGCTTCTTTATCTGTAAGCAGCGATTTATAAATCTTTTTTAGTGCATAAAGATTTATATAGAAGTTCGCTTTAATTTCTTTATCTTATCTTATAAAAGAGGATGGCAGATTTAAAACAACTTGAGACAGAACTAAAATTAAGAAGAAGATCTGATAAAACTCTGAAGAATTATATGTTCTTTAATCAAAAGTTTTTGGATTTCATCAAAAAACCAATAGACAGCATCGACATTAATGACTTAAAATCATATCTTGCAACTTTTAGTGAAAAATCCACAGCCACTTTATCATTGGCAATTTCATCATTGAGATTTTTTTATGAGAAGATCTTGAAAAAAGAATTCTTCAAAGAGATTGAAGCTCCAAAAAAAGAGAATAAACTGCCAGTAGTATTGACAAAAGAAGAGGTCAAACAGCTTATCAACGGAACAGAAACATCAAAATCAAAATTAATTATTTCCTTGCTATATTCTTCAGGATTAAGAGTGTCGGAGCTTGTAAACTTAAAGGTAAATGATCTTAATTTAGACGATAAAATCGGTTGGGTCAGGGCAGGAAAAGGTAAGAAAGACAGAATGTTCATTATTTCAGACAGAATTTCCGAACAGCTCAAGGAATTTTTTGGAAAACATTCAAATTACCAATATGTTCTTTCTGAATCAGAACCTTTGACAACAAGAAATATTCAAAAAATAATAAAGCATACATCAAAAAAAGCAGGCATGCAGAAAAAAATAACTCCCCACACTCTCCGACACAGTTATGCGACACATTTGCTTGAATCGGGGACGGACATTCGTTATATTCAGGAGCTTTTAGGCCACAGCAATCTTAATACAACACAGATTTACACACATGTTTCAACAGAAGAATTAAAGAAGATTAGATCGCCCCTAGACAACTTGTAAATTTTATTCTATTTTTTGCTTTTTTCCAAGCATTGCAATAATAAAAACCGCCAAATACATTATCAAACCATACATGCAGGTTGGCAATCCAGCGACTTGCTGGCATCCGCCAATAGGACAGGTGTTTGCAGTTAATTCAGAAATTGTCAGATATCCTGAAAATAATATTCCAATTAAAGAAATTATTGCGATTGTTGTTAATGCATTTTTTGATTTCATTCTGTTGTTTTATTATTTTTTCCTCTTTTTATTCTTTTCTTTCTTTTTTGGTTTTGATCTCTTTTTAATCAAAATTGAAATTATCAAAAGAAGAATGCCTAATGCAAATACTATTGCCATGTCTTTGATAAGCAAATCTATGAATTTATCCGCAAAAAACTGCATTCCACCCAAATTTATTTTTGATTTGAAAAGCATCAAAGGAATTACAGATATGCCGTCAATTATAAACGGCATTGACAGGGCGGTCAGTTTAGCAGGCCATCCTTTGCTTAAAAGAATTGCAAAAACTGCAAATATCGAAGATAAAACAATCAAAATTATCATGCTCGTTTTTAAGAATAAATTAAAACCCTTTGTTGCAAATCCAGATATATCTTGCATTTGAAGGCATTCAACCCCATTGCATTTTTTTGTATAAAGCGCTTGATCAAATAAGGATTCTGCAATTAATTTGGAAAATTCAGACTGATTTGACGAAGAGATCTTCGAGCAGGGTATTGTCAGATTTAAATTGCTTACAGGCGGATTGTATGTTTGCGCAGTCTTGCATTTTGCTAAAGCCTCATTGTATGTGGCCATATCTTGGGATTCAAAGCCTTGGGCGAGCATTCCAACAAACAGCGGTTTCATAAAATCAGATTTAGTTGTTTGATAGAAGACAATATTCATCAGCATCAATGAAATCAGGGTAAAAAATATCAATCCCACAATTGCCTTGCCTAGACCTCTTAAAAAACCCATTTTAAACTAAATGAAAATTTGTTTAAAAGGCTTTCTTCTGAAAAAGCAGAGAAAAGCTTTTAAAAGAAGAAAATCGAGTTATTCTTATGCCAGAGATTAAATTAAGCGGAGATATTGCATTAGTGGGATTTGAAATATTGGATCCTGCAGAGATCATAGTAGTCAAAAAAATCGTTGGAAATGCCCTGAAAAGGATGACTGAATCGGGAGAGTATAAGGAAATGAAACTAACCCTTCAGCAGCACCCTCATGGAAAAAGTTTCAAACATGAAATTGAAGCGGTTGCTTTTTTTTCATATGGCAGATTTTCAACAAACGTTATAGGAAGAAATTTGTTTACAGCAGTTTCAGAAGCCTGCGAAAAAATAATTTCTGAAATGGAGCATGCCAGGAAGAAAGGGCAAGGGCATGACAAAAAGACTTATAACCGTTAAATAATCAATAATAAAAATGTTAAAGCATAAAAGGTCAAGGGAAAAAGGAAAATTTGGCTTAAGCAAAATTTTCAGAGAATTAAAAGAAGGAGACAAGGTTTCTTTAGTATACAGGCCTGGAGAAAAATCCCCTTTCCCTTTCCGTTTTCATGGAAAGACTGGCAATATTAAATGCCCAAGGGGCAGAGCCTTTGTAGTTTCTGTCAACGACGGCGGAGTAATCAAAGAATTCATGATTAAAAAGATACATTTAAAAAAGCTTTTTTCTTAAGGGAAAAATGGTCAAAAATATAGAAGTTTTATCACTACCCGAAGTCAAGGAAATTCTTGCTCAATATCCTCAATCTGAAGAAAATCTTCGAGCAAAGGAAGTTCTAGAGTATATCAAGAAATTTGTAAAGACCAAGCCTGAAAAAGCAAAGGCCTTGAAAAAATCATTGAATGATCTGGATCTGATGAAGCTTAAACCTAAGCATATTGCAAAAATTATCGATGTAATGCCTGAAGATGCTGAAGATGTACGAAAGATCTTTGTCGGAGAAGATGTCGCATTAAACCAAGATGAAATTAACGCAATTCTTGAGGCGATCAAGAAAAACTGAAAATGGAAGAGAAAGAAGAAACAGCTATTGTATTAGATTTCCTTCCACATGGCTATCCTTTGGAAGGAAAGATGATTCCTATAGCCCAAGCTATAGGCTCAAAACATTTCACTCTATTGGAATTAGTTCCTAGAAGAGGGATTAATTTACAGTTAAAAGAAGAAATTTACATAGGCTTTGGAAAGCGAGACAAGATTTCCTATATTCTTGGAAGATTATCTAAGGAAAAATTAACTGAAACCGCAAAATTAGAATTAAGGGAATTTGTAGAAAAAATAGTCTTAACTCAAGAGCAGAGATTTGTTGATTTCTTTAATAAATCAGAACCAATCAACACAAGATTGCACCAGCTTGAATTGCTCCCAGGATTTGGGAAGAAGCACATGCAGGCTGTAATCCAAGAAAGAAATATAAAGCCATTCGAATCATTTGAGGACATTAAGAAAAGGATAAAATCAATTCCAGATCCTAAAAAAGTAATCGAAAAGCGCTTATTGGAAGAATTGACTGAAAAGGTAAAATACAGGCTTTTTATTAATTAAAATGGCAGAAGAACAAAAAAAAGACAAGAAGAAAGAAAAGAAAATTGAAAAGAAGCCAGAAGAGAGTAAGATTAGGGCTATTTCTTTAGTGAGAATTTTATCTACAGATATTCCAGGAACATCTCCCCTTTATGCAGGATTGACCAGGATAAAAGGCGTTTCTTGGGCTGTTTCAAATGCGATATGCACATTATTAAAAATTGATAAACATAAAAAAATGGATTCTTTGACTCCGGAAGAAATAGAAAGAATTACTGCTTTTATCAAAGCACCTCAATTGCCCGAATGGATGCTGAACAGGAGAAAGGACATAGAGTCTGGGGTTTCAAAACATCTTGTCACAACTGAATTGGATTTATCAAGAGATTTCGATATAAGAAGAATGAAAAAAATAAGATCTTACAAGGGATGGAGACATGCTACAGGACAGCCAGTAAGAGGCCAGAGAACAAAAAGTCATTTCAGACATGGCGGAGCAATAGGGGTTGCGAAAGGTAAAGCAAGACAAGCCCCTGCGCCAGTAAAAGATGAAAAGGAGAAGAAGAAAGGTAAATAATGGCAATAATCAACAAACAACACAAACAATATAGCAGGCCAAGAAAACTTTTTGAGGCCGGCAGAATCAAAGAAGAAAATGAACTGGTAAAAAAATACGGCTTGAAAAATAAAAGAGAGATTTGGAAAGCAAACTCCATGGTTCGAAAAATAAGAGAACAAGCAAAAAAATTTATCACTGCATCTTTAAATGTTCAAGAAGAATTAATTTCTAGATTAGCTAATAAAGGATTATTGAAAAAAGGCTCAAAGATCGATGATGTTTTAGATTTGAAAAAAGAGAATGTTTTAGACAGAAGATTACAAACTGTGGTTTTTAAAAAAGGTCTTGCAAAAACTCCAAAAGAGGCAAGACAAATGATAGTGCACAGGCATGTAATCTTAAAAGGACATATTGTCAATATTCCTTCATATCAGGTTAATTTAAAAGAAGAATCAGAAATCAAATTGAAAGGAAAAAAACCTAAAGAAACTAAAGAAAAAGTAGTAGAGGAAAAAGCAAATGCAAGCAGTTGAAGAAAAATCAGAACAGGCTGAAAAATTAGAGAAAAAGATAGAAGAAAGAATGGAACAGTCTGAAATGGCGGAGAAAGAAAAATCTGAGAGAAGTGAAAGGAATATCATGGGGATAGTATACATATACGCCACTTACAATAACACAATCATTCATTTGACAGATATGGCTGGGAATACAATTTCCCAGGTTTCTGGGGGAAAGGTTACAAAACATTCTAGATTAAAAGCTACTCCTACAGTAGCGATGTTTGGGGCTAAAAGAATTGTTGAAGCTGCTAGAGACATAGGGATAAATTCAGTTTTTGTAAGAATCCGATCAAAAGCAGGCTCAACAGCGCCAGGTCCTGGAGCAAATGCTGCTGTAAAAAGTCTTTCTAGAGAAGGTTTAAAAATCATAAATATCCTTGATACTACATCCGTACCTCGCGGAGGTCCTAAGCCAAAAGGTGGAAAGAGGGGGAGAAGAGTATAATGGTAATAGAACAATTAAACTCAGAAAAAGATAAAATTTCCTTTGTTTTGAGAGGAATAAATACTGAATTTGCAAATACTATAAGGAGAAGCATCTATGAAATTCCAGTTTTAGCGATAGATGAAGTTGAAATCTCAAGGAATGATTCTGCCCTTTATGATGAAATTTTAGCGCATAGATTGGGCTTGATTCCATTAAAGACTGACAAAAAAACATTTACAGAGCTTAGCGAATGCAGCTGCAAAGGCAAAGGCTGCAATAAATGCACTGCTTCTTTAGTTTTGAAAGCAAAAGGGCCGGGCATTGTTTATTCTTCAGAGTTGAAAAGCAAAACAGCAGAAGCTGTTTTTCCAGATATTCCAATAGTCACCTTGCGAAAAGATCAGGAATTAGAGATTGTTGCTGATGCAAGATTAGGAAAAGGGAAGGATCATGTTAAATGGACTCCTGGCCTGGTATGGTTCCGAGCATATCCAAAAATTGAAATAACCAAAGAAGCAGAGCAGTGCAAAGAATGCGCTGAAGTTTGCCCTCAAAAAGTCTTTGAATTTGATAAAAAATTAATTGTTAAAAACTTAGAAGCATGCAATCTTTGTGAAGCTTGCGTTGACAAGTCCAAAGGCACAATAAAAGTTTCTTCAAGTGATGAAGATTTTATTTTTTATGTAGAGAGTTTTGGTCAGCTATCCCCCAAAGAGATAATTTTAGAGGCTCTAGATATAATTGACAAGAATATGGGCCAGCTCGATAAAGAAGTTAATAAGCTAAAATAATTCCCGCGGGGATGCCGGAGTGGCCAAACGGGTATGGCTAAGGACCATATGGCTTAGTGCCTTCACAGGTTCGAATCCTGTTCCCCGCATAAATGGCTCAGAGTGCTCAGTACATTATAATCCTGCTCAGAACATTCGCAAAGAACACACACATATCATACTCAAAATAAAAAAATGATAAGCAAAACAACAATAAAGGAAAGATTAAGGAAAAAAACAAATCCTGCAATAGTTGAAACTCTTTCTTTGTTAAGAAAACAAAAAAATCCATTTTGGTTGAAGGTTGCCGGGCTTATATCCAAACCTAAAAGACGAGGCATTATTGTTAATCTTTCAAAGATTGAAAAACATGCAAAAGAGGGGGAAACAATTGTAGTTCCTGGAAAAATTTTAAGCTCTGGAGAATTGAAGAAGAAAATTATTCTTGCAGCAGTCTCATCTTCAGCCGGAACAAAAGATAAAGTAAAAATAACGAGTATTGATGATCTTGTAAAGAAAAATCCTAAAGGAGAAGGAATCAGAATAATAATGTAAGATGGAAAAAGAAGACAAAATTGTTATTGATGCAACTGACGGGATAATGGGTAGAATTTCAGCCTATGCAGCAAAGCAGACTTTGCTGGGAAAAACAGTAGACATTGTAAACTGCGGACAAGTCATGATTTCTGGAAAGAAAAATGTTTTAATTAACACTTACAAAGCAAAACTCGCAAGAGGTGGGACAGCTCAGAAAGGGCCTTATATTGAAAGATCTGTAGAAGGAATATTCAAGAGAGCAGTAAGAGGAATGCTTCCTTGGAGTAAAGCAAGAGGAAGAGAGGCTTTCAAAAGAATAAAATGTCATGAAGGAATGCCTAAAGAATTTGAGAATGCTAAAATGATCAATTTTAAAGAAGATTTTACTAAACCTTTTATAACATTAAAGGAATTGATAAAGTACGTATAAAATGGCAGAAGAAAAACAAATCAAAGAAGAAAAAATTGAAAAGAAAGAAAGCCGAAAGAAAGTAATCACTGTCTCAGGAAAAAGAAAAATGGCTGTTGCAAAAGCCACAATCAAAGATGGAACAGGAATAGTAAAGGTCAATAAAAAGCCCATAGAGACATTCAGTTTTTTCAGAAAACTTGCTTTGCTTGAGCCTTTAAGATTAGCAGAAGAGATTCTAAAAGAAAAATCAAAAACATTCGATATTAGTGTTATTATGTCTGGTGGAGGAGTAGAATCACAAATTGACGCAGCCAGGCTTGCAATTGCAAGAGCCATTATGGCATTTACTAAAAGTCCTGAATTAAGAAGCGCATATATTCATTATGATAGATATCTGCTTGTTGCAGATGTAAGAAGAAAAGAAATGAGAAAGCCCGGAGACAGTAAAGCAAGGGCAAAGAGACAAAAGTCCTACAGATAAGGCAATAATAAATTGATAAGGTTTAAAAACAAAAATTAAATCATACTTTTAACAAAAAATGATTATTCCAATAAGATGCATGTCATGCGGAAAGCCAATTGCACAGTTATGGAAACAATTCAAGGAAAGAACTCAAAAAGGCGAAGAGCCAAAAAAAGTTCTTGATGATCTTGGATTAGACAGATACTGTTGCAGAACAATCTTCATGGGTCATGTGGATCTTCTGGATATTGTAAGCAAATTCAAGAAAGCTTAAGATTTCTTAGTATAAGTCAGTCAACTATTCTTTCTTACCTTTTAAATGAATTCTAGTTATATGACTGCATTTCAAGCAGGTTATTACCAATTTTCCTTTAGAAACCCTTATTCTAGTATTTTTTGAGTTGAACAGGCTATTGCACTTATGGCAGAATTTTCGCCTTAATTCTACAGGCAACCTCAAATTATGGCGCATGGCTAATTTTCTAGCTTTTCCAACATTTTCTTTTAGCAGAGAATTAACCTCTTCAAGAACTTTTAATTTGACCTTCCTCATTTTTAAGAAAATAAGCAGGACAGCTTATGTATTTCCCGACCAAAGCCAGTACCATACATAACGTAAACGGCTTAACTTCCGTGTTCGGAATGGGAACGGGTGTTTCCCGATTACTATGGCCGTCCTGATCTTTCATATTTATGTGTATTTTTAAAGCTTTCTGAAGCGTATAGACAAGCACCGAAAATTCAGTGAATTTTCTAAGCTTTCTAAGATAAATTTTATATATCCTACAACCTTTAAGATATCGGATCCAGGTTTTCGGTGTATTTAGTTTGACACTTCGGTGTTTTCTGAATTACTGATTTTTCCTTCGGGAAAGCCTGGGTCCTTTTTTCTTTTGAAAAGTTTTATATAACATTATTATCAATAAACTAATATCCCTGCGGGAATGCCGGAGCGGCCAAACGGGATAGCCTCAAGATGTAAGAAACCAAGGTTTCTTACCAACTTCCTTAAGAAGTTGAAAATCAGAAAGCTATTGGCTTAGTGCCTTCAAAGGTTCGAATCCTTTTTCCCGCACTATTATCAGCGTGTTCCGAAAATTAGCATTATAACTAAAAAAATGGATGAAAAAAAACAACACATCAAAGAACAAGTTTACTTAGTTGATACTTCTTCAATAATTCACAAGAAAGTTTCAAAATTAGTTAAACTGAATAAAATAAAAGGATTAATTTTGATTCCAAATGCTGCGATTGCAGAACTTGAAAATCTTGCGAACAGGGGCCAGGATGTTGGCATTAAAGGATTAGAAGAAGTTGCCAAACTGCATAAATTCAAAAGCCTAAAAATAAAGTTCGTTGGCCCTAGGCCATCTGAGCATCATATCAAATATGCTAGATCAGGAGAGATAGACGCTTTAATCAGAAGTCTTGCTGAGACCTATCATGCCACACTTATTACTTCAGATATTGTTCAGTCAAAATCCGCAGAAGCATATGGCTTGAAGACAATTCTGCACAAAGTTAGATTCGAGAAGCCAAAAAAGAAGTTCTTATTTTTCAGGAGATAAAATCTCTTGAATGCTAAAAATCAGAAATGATTTTTTTCATGGAAAAGAAAATAATCAATAGAAGGGTCCGTAGCTCAGCCTGGATAGAGCGGCGCCGTCCTAAGGCGTAGGTCGGGGGTTCAAATCCTCTCGGACCCGTTTTAGAAAAAATATGCTCTGGTCGAGCATAGAGCGCGTTTTGAGATTTTAAACGAGGGATTCAGAAATTTGGAATGTTTTCATTTTGGCTTATTTATAGATTCTACTTCTCGAGCCTATTAAAGTTGAATAACATCTCCCATTTTTTATATGTTTTAAATAATTATTTAAATCAATTATCTCCATATGTTCATCTAAGTCATATATATTAAATCCCATCTTCTTTAAAGATTCTAAAAATAAAATAGGATTATACCTTGCAGATTTTATTCCATCTGGCCAAAACTCTGTTGTAAAGATAACATCTTGTTCTTTAAGTATATCCTGCATACCTTCAAATACTGCCGGTTCAAATCCCTGAACATCTATTTTAATAAATTTTGGTTTAATCTTAATTTTTTTAAAATAATTATCTAATCTTATAGAACTTACTCTTACACTTTTTCGATTCTCATTTTCATTTGTCATTAATTTTAGTTTATAATCATTTACTTTTAAAGGGGAGTAGGTTCTTGAATCTCCCGAGTTAATTTCTGAGAAAAAAAGATTTATTTCCCCAGTCTTATTTGATAATGCTTTATGTTCTAGTACTACATTATTCAGTTTATTCACTAGAATATTTTTTTCTAAAACACTAAAATTCTTAGGGTCTGGTTCAAAAGCAAATACTTTTCCATTATTACCAACAAGTTTTGATAAAAGTATAGTATAATATCCAATGTTTGCTCCAATATCAACAACAATATCTCCTTCCTTGATAATAGACTTCATAAACCTTGTATGCTTAGGTTCATAATTTGTTCTTAAAGAAAGTAGAAGCGAATCCTTATCATCTAAGTACATGATTGAATCTCCATGAACATTTACAATTTTCTTTGGATTAACTAACCACTTTAAAGTTAGTCTCCATATAAGAGTTTTAATAGTTATTAAAATATTAGTCATTTTGCTTACTGGATGCGTCGGCCGGGATTCGCACCCGGGTCTCCTGCTTGGAAGGCAGGAATACTAACTGCTATACTACCAACGCATGAATCTATTGTGAAATAAGGAAATATAAATCTTTTTAAATCATTCTTTCCAAATCTTAAAGATGGAAGAACAGAAGGCAGAGGGAATAAAAATAGAGGTTAAAACACCTACGGTAGAACAGCCAAAAATCCCATTTAGCTGGGATAAATGGTATGATAAGAATTACAAACTTTTAATGTTAATTCCAATAGCCTTGCTTTTAATTTCAATAGCTTATGTTGGCATTTTTATATCTAAAAATGGCGATATCTTCAATAAAGACGTAACTTTGACAGGCGGAACTACAATAACAGTTTATACTGAAAAAGTATTTTCTGCAGCCGAAGTGGAAAAGGCATTGATTGGGAAATTTAATGATATCAATGTAAGAATATTGACTGATGTAGGATCTGGAAAACAGGTCGCTTTTACAGTCGAGACAAAAGCAGAGGCTAATGATTTAAAGACAGCGCTGGAAAGCTATTTGGGCTATTCATTGGATGAAAAAAATTCAAGCACAGAATTTACAGGAACTGCCCTGAGTAAATCATTTTCAAATGAGCTTATCATCGCTCTTTTACTTGCATTTTTATTCATGTCTATAGTCGTATTCATTTTATTCAAAACTCCATTGCCATGCGCTTATATGATAATCTGCGCCTTTGCAGATATTGTAGTTCCGCTGGCAGTTATTGATTCTGTCGGCTTGAGAATTTCAACAGCAGGAATAGCTGCATTTTTGATGTTAGTAGGCTATAGCGTTGATTCAGATATTCTTCTGACTACAAGAGTCTTGAAAAGAAAAGATGATTCTCTCAATAAAAGAGTCTTTGGCTCAATGAAAACTGGATTAACAATGACTGCGACCAGTATCACAGCAGTTTTCATAGCTTATCTTGTTGTAATTTCGCCAATCTTAAAACAAGTATTCTTGATATTGACAATTGGTTTGATTACTGATGTTATCACAACCTGGCTGCTTAATACGGGGCTATTGAAATGGTATTGTATGAAGAGAGGTATGCAATAATGAAAATTACATTTAAAATATGGTTACTGATATGTTTCCTGATTATTTCAGCAATAGCAATAGCCCCTTGGAAGGCTTTTGATTCAGGAGTACTAATCAAATCAGTAAATGATAATTCTTCAGCTTCTTTTGAAGGTTTGGCAAAGGGCGAAATAATAAAAGACATTAATGGACATTTAATTGCTTCATTGGCAGACTTTTCAAATGCAACAACAGATATATTCAATCTACAACCAGTTGAATTTACAATAAAAGCCTTGGCAAATAATATTCCTAAGACATATAGTTATTCTTCATTGACTCTTGATTTAGCTGTTAATGATAATCTTACTATAACAAATGTTTACGGGATAGCTTTAGATTCAAATATTTCAATAAATGAAACCTTGACTGAGATAAATGGGGAAACCATTTCAAGCATGGAGAAATTCAATGAAGTGAAACTTGGATTAGAACCTAAAATAAAATTGACTATTCAAACAAATAAAGGAAAACATGTGTTTTATGCTTCTAAACTTGATTTTGCAGTCTCTGAAACTCCTAAGAGCAATTTGAAGGCTGGTTTAGACATACAGGGCGGTGCAAAAGCCTTGGTAAAGCCTGAAAAGAAATTGTCCCAGTCTGAAATGGAAGATTTGATAAGAGTTACAAAAGAAAGGCTTAATGTTTATGGGCTTGCAGATATTGCAGTAAGGTCTGCTACAGATTTATCTCAGAACACTTACATGGTTGTCGAAGTTGCAGGCGCAACTCCAAAGGAATTGGAAGATCTGATCGGCCAACAGGGGAAGTTCGAGGGAAAGATAGGCAATGAGACTGTTTTTGTAGGTGGAAACAAAGACATAACAAGCGTATGCAAGAATGACGCTCAATGCGCCGGAATAAGAAGCTGTCAGCAGCAACAAGGCGGCTATTACTGCCAATTTGATTTTGCAATTTATTTAAGTGAAACTGCTGCAAAAAGACAGGCAAATATCACAGATCAATTATCAATTAACATAACTTCTTCAGGAGACAGAATATTAAGTGCGCCTTTTGACCTTTATCTTGATGATAAATTAGTTGATTCTTTGCAAATATCTGCTGACCTTAAAGGGAAAATAACAACTTCAATCTCAATCCATGGTCCAGGTACTGGCGCGACACAGCAGGAAGCTTATGATGCTGCATCTGCAGCAATGGCGAAGCTGCAAACTGTTCTAATTACTGGAAGTTTGCCTTACAAGCTGGAAATAGTCAAGTTAGACAGCTTATCTCCATTGCTTGGAAAGCAATTCATAAACAATATATTTTTGGCAGCAATTGCAGCTGCAATTGGGGTCTCAGTAATCATTTTCATAAGATACAGAAGATTAATTCTTACATTGCCAGTAGTCTTAACTGTTCTATCTGAAGTATTTATTATTCTAGGAGCTTCAGCTTTGATTAACTGGAATCTTGATCTAGCAAGCATTGCAGGAATAATAGCAGCTTTAGGAACTGGAGTTGATGCTCAGGTCATTATAATTGATGAGTCAAGGAAAACAAAGGAATACAGCCTTAAGGAAAGAATCAAGAGGGCATTTTTCATAATTATGGGCTCATTTTCAACAGTATTCGTTGCCATGCTTCCATTATTCTGGGCAGGAGCAGGAATGATGAAAGGATTTGCCCTGACAACAATTATCGGAGCAAGCATCGGAGTTTTCATCACAAGACCTGCCTTTGCGGACATCATAAATCAGATAGTTCAGAAAGAAGAACAGTAAAATGCTCCCTAAATGGCACATTTTTATTGGATTTCTTTTCACAATTATATTAAAATTTACAACCCCTATTGATTATACAAATTTGCTGATTATTTTCTTAGCATCTTTTTTAATTGATGTTGACCATTGGTTTGTTTATGTCTTAAAGAAAAAAGATTTTAGCATAAGCAAGGCTTATAATTGGTTTATTCAAAAAGGAATAAAATATGAAAAATTATCCTTGAAGGAGAGAAAAAAATACAAAAAGCTGATCATGATATTTCACGGAATTGAATTCTGGATTTTACTTCTTGTATTGTCTGTTTATTCAAAAATTTTTATCTTTATTTTGTTAGGAATTGCAATACATATGGTCTTTGATTTTATGGAGATTATTAATAAAAAAGAGCCATTATACACTAAATTTTCCCAGATTTATAGTTGCATAAAGAATAAAAACAAGAAGGCGTTTTATTAGACTCCTATAAAAAATGAAGAATAGTCTTACAATTATAATTCCAGCCCATAATGAGCAAGAAATCTTAGAGTCAACAATTCTCAATATATTAAAAAATCTTAAACTAAAGGATTATACGATATTAATTTGCAATGACCATTCAACCGATGGAACATTGACTATCGCAAAAATGCTTTCTAAGAAGTATAGAAAAGTAAAATACCTCTCAAACTTAAATAAACCCGGATTTGGCAATGTATTGATGATTGGTTTTTTATCATCTAAGTCAGAACTTGTCATCCCAATGATGGCGGATTTATGTGATGATCCCAAAACAATACCCTTAATGATCCAAAAGATAAATCAAGGTTATGATATTATATGCGGCTCAAGATACATAAAAGGCGGAAAGAAAATACAAGAGAATGTCCTGAAAGATTTCTTTTCTAGAATAATTGGGACACTTTGCCATATTCTTATTGGTATAAATACCTTAGACATAACGAATGCATTTAAAATGTACAAAAAAGAAATTTTTAAAAATATCCAGATTGAAAACAAAGATTTCTCAATTTCTATGGAAATTCCATTGAAAGCTTACTTCAAAGGTTATAAAATATCTGAAGTTCCAACAACTTGGACTACAAGAAAACTGGGCAAAAGCAAATTTGCAGTATCTAAAATGGGTCCCTCTTATTTTAAGCTGTTTATCCAGGCATTAAATCACAAGCTTTTCTAGAGATTATATCCTAAAACACCTAAATATTTAAAAAATAATTATTTGATAAGATTTCATGAAGTCCGACGATATCAAAACAGTCTTAGTAACTGGTGCAGGGGGGCTTATAGGAAGCGAAGCATCAAAATATTTTTGTAAGCTGGGCTGCAAAGTTATTGGAGTTGATAACAATATGCGGAAAGAGTTTTTTGGAGAGGCTGGAGATACCTCCAAAGTCATCCATTCACTCAGTACATCTTATTCTAACTTTACAAATTACAGTATTGACATAAGAGACACTAAAGGAATTGAAGAACTCCTAAGCAGTCAGCAGCCAGATGTCATAATCCACACTGCTGCTCAGCCTTCTCATGATTGGGCTGCAAAAGATCCATATAAAGATTTTACAGTAAATGCTAACGGTACACTAGTCATGCTGGAAGCATTCAGAAAATGCATAAAAAATCCTGATAAAGTTTTTGTTCATATGTCTACAAACAAAGTTTATGGAGATAATCCAAATAAAGTTCATCTCATTGAAAAGGACAAAAGATATGATTATTCTGATAGTCAAACAATAAAAGGAGTTTCTTTAGAAGGCATATCGGAAGAAATGTCTTTGGATAATTGTACCCACAGCCTTTTTGGAGTGAGCAAATGTGCAGGAGATCTGCTTGCTCAAGAATATGGGGGATATTTTGATCTTAATATAGGAATATTCAGAGGGGGATGTTTGACAGGCCCCCAGCATTCTGCTGTTGAGCTCCATGGCTACCTCACATATATCGTCGAATGTGCAGTAAACAAAACGCCCTATAAAATTTTAGGATATAATGGTAAGCAGGTAAGGGACCAGATTCATTCTGTAGATGTTATTTCTGCATTTATTGAATTTATTCAGAATCCTAAAAAAGGTGAAGCATATAATATTGGGGGATGCAAAGAAAATTCAATCTCAATTCTTGAGACAATAGACATTCTTAGCAAAGATTTTGGCCTGAACTTAAACTATAGTTATGTTGACAAAAACAGAATAGGCGATCATATTTGCTATTATTCGGACATGTCAAAATTCAAGAAGGATTATCCAACTTGGAAGATAAGCAAAAATGTCTCTGGAATAATCAAAGAAATAATCGATGCAAAGAAGAAATGAGCAAGAAAATTCTTATTACGGGCGGGGCAGGTTTTATCGGAAGTAGTTTTGCAATTTCTTATAAGCATAATCATCCAGACTCGGATGTAATATGCCTTGACAATTTGAAGAGAAGGGGGAGCGAGCTTAATCTGCCAAGGTTAAAGGAACACAATATTTCTTTCATGCATGGTGATGTCAGAAATCAAGAAGACCTAGATTTAAGAGAGAAGATAGATGTTCTTGTTGAATGTTCTGCAGAGCCTTCAGTTCTGGCCGGCCTGGATGGCTCTCCAAAATATGTTATTGATTCTAATCTTATTGGGGCAATAAATTGCCTTGAATTGGCAAGAAAGCAGAAAAGCAAGTTCGTATTTCTTTCCACAAGCAGAGTATATCCTTATGATTCTTTGTTAAAACTTAATCTCGAGGAAGAGGATACGAGATTTTCTATAAATAATGATTCTGAAGGATTAAGTCAAAAAGGCGTGTCAGAAGATTTTCCTTTAAAAGGAATAAGATCGATTTATGGCGCTACAAAATTATGCGCAGAGCATTTGATAAATGAGTATCATGCTGCATATAGTATAGACACTGTGATAAATCGTTGCGGAGTGATTGCAGGACCATGGCAGATGGGCAAAATTGATCAGGGCGTATTTTCACTTTGGATGGCAAAGCATTACTTCAAACAGCCCCTAAGTTATATCGGTTTTGGAGGAAAAGGAAAACAAGTAAGAGATTTGCTGCATATAGACGATTTATGCAGACTTCTTGATATGCAAATAAGTCACTTTGATAAATGCAATGGCAAGACATACAATGTCGGAGGAGGATATGATTGCAGCCTTTCTTTGTTTGAAACAACAAAATTATGCGAAGAACTGACTGGGAATAAACTCAAGATTTCTTCAATAAAAGAAAACAGGCCAGCAGATATCCCATATTATATTTCTGATTGTTCAAATTTAAAAAAGGATTTTAGCTGGACACCTGAGCATTCTCCAAAACAAATCCTTTCAGATATATATTCATGGATAAAGAATAATGATTCTATTTTAAAGGAAATATTTATTTGATCTTATAAACACAGAGACTCCCATAGCATCTATCAAGCTTGAAACCAAAAAGCTCGCTGCTTTCATTGCCCATCTTTTCAGCAACTAAAATTGAATTTTCATAGGTGATATTTTCCGGCCTTTGGAAAACTGCTAGAATATGTATATCCTCACGCAGGCTTATTCTTGGATGAGATATCTGAAAATCATACGTCTTCCATGATGTTTGGTTATTGATGCTGGCATTATAATCTTCAAACCAGATTATCTTAGGGTTATTCTGCCATAAAAATGATGCAATGTAATTTGCATTATAAGGCTCAGCAATGATATAATTTACATTATAATTTTGGATGATGATTCTAATATCCTTCTGCGCCGAGACATCTGAATTGTATCCAAAAAAGCTCCAGGTAAGAAGGATAATCAAAGGGATTGATAGTATGCAATGCCATTTTATCTCCTTTTTAGATAAAATCCCTGATAGGAGCAGGATGACAATTGGGGAAATCAACATGAAATATTTTAAGAGACTTGCCCTGAACAGCAAGAGTATGAAAATTATGCCTAAAAATAGTATGTCTTTGAGATTTTCTTTTAATTTCAACTTATAAACTCTGAATAGTAATGGCGAGATTGCCACTAAGCTCAAAATTATTATTTGTAATGTGAATCCGGGTATTTTTTGCGAAGGATTCAATCCTAATGAAATCAGCGCATTAGTTCCGAAATATCTGATTAATGAGTAGAAAGGCATTTTGAACAGCCAATAATCTAGAATTAACCTTGGAAGGATTCCAATGGCAAATGCAATAGCATACTTGAAAACATCATTTAATTTTTTGTCCCAGAAATAGACCAATATAAAGACAACTGTCACTAATAACATTGGATCATAAAATGCGGCTGAAAGCCCCAAAAACAGGCCTGAATAAAGCAGGCGATGCTTAGTTTTCTCTTGCTTAATGAAAAAATAAGCCATCAGCATGCAGAAACTAGCAGGCAGTATCGGAGTCGTCTGAATGCTTGCATACCATGTCAGGGGAGAAAATGCAAATATCAAGAAGGCATTTTTATTCTTGAAAAAATAAAGCAATGCCAGACCCATCAAAAATATCCACAGGCAATTCACCAGCTTAATCATCACAAGACTCGGCCATATTTTAAGAAATAAGGATATCAGAGCAGGATAGACAACTGAATGGCCTATGAAAAGGCTTACATTTTGTATTCCAGCGATATTCTTGGCTATAGTCAGGTATTCGGGCACATCATGGAATATTGCTTGGGTTGATAAAACAGCGAATAATACAAGAGCCAAAGCAAATGCAATAATGCCCCAATAGCTTTTTTTCATAAGTCCCTAGGATATCGAAAATTTAAAAACCTTTTTAATGAGTCTTTTTGTAATCAAATATTACAATAATTGTTCTTTTAATTACTGCAAAGTCTTCTTTCTGGAATATTTTTGTCTTGATCAAAAACAAGAAACATATTGGGATAAATATTAGCCCCCAATAAGACATGTAAAATGCAATTGGAAGGAATATCAAAGGAATAAGGAATTTAAGATTTTCAGACAGCATTTTTGTTTTCTTTAAAAGCAGTATGAATGCTGTTAAATGCGCAAATGTTGTTGCAAATGCTATCCCATATATTCCAAACTTTGGAATTAAGATTATATCTAAAATTATGTTCAATAGCGCCGCAATTCCTATCGGGGCAAACCCCTTTCCAGGGTTAAGCTCTCCGATAGTATAGGTATAAACTAGATAATATACTCCATAAAGAAGTATTCCTATGCTCAAGATCATCACATAAACTTCATTTCCCACATATTTCGGAAAGAATATCTGGAATATGACACCTAGCAAAGAAATCATAACAATTGCGGCTAAAATAGATAAGGTATAAGAAATCCTTACCACCCTTTTTAGAACATTTTTTGATATCTCCTTATTTTTCAATTCAGACACTCTTGTCAGCAAAAATGGGCCCAAGGTTAATGGAATTAAAGTAAGAATATTTGAGATAGGTCCTACAATCCCATATATTGCCACATTTTCGAATGTAGAAAGTAGTCCAAGAATTGTCGAGTCAAACCATCCTAAAAATGCAAATCCGAAGCTGATTAATGTCACAGTAATTGCAGGAAGAAGATATTCTCTTACTGAGTTAATATTCAAATTGAATCTTCTAATAATCCCCCATAAATCTTTTCTTGTGAGATATATCAGTCTTAATGAACTAATGACATAACCAAAAGAATAAGCGAGTATAATTCCAACCTTTCCAAAAGGGACCATAATTATTGCCAATATAATTATGGCTGCCAAAAATAAATTCGTATTTGATTGCGTTATATCATATCTATATTTTGAATTTAATATCGAAGCACTTACAGTATTAAGAAGATTTAATGGGAGTATCAATGCGAATGGTATTATCCACAGATGATTTATTGATACGGCAATCCAAATTATCATGACAATTGCAGTCAATAAAGACATAAAATAAAATATACTCGTGCAGTCTTTCTTTTTGATATACCATGAAGTAAAAAGATTGGTTGCTCCTAAGAACGCAATTGCAAATGTCAGGCTGTATATGGATATCACAAAAGAAGCTCTTCCAAATTCGGGTTTTAGATAAAGGTTCGCTAATATTAGAAGAAGTAAATAGCTAAGAACCTTTGAAAACAACCCCCATACAAATGCATAAATTGTCTCCTTTTTTCCTTTGAGATTCATAAACAGAAGAAAAATTAAATTTATTTAAATCTACCTATTTGGTAAATGTCTGGTACTAGAAGGAATGGATAATTATTTTTTGACTTCGAATTCCCATAATAATTCCTGTGATGGAAAAATATTAGCAAGCATCCTTTCATAAAATCTTGGTAAGAGGTTTACTAATGGATTAAATAATTTTAAAAAGGGATTATGAACTGAAAAGACTATAACACTTTTTCTTAATTTAAATCCCCACATTTTTGCTATCATTCCAGCAGTAGCTTGGGAATATCTATGGTAATGGGTGGGGTCATCATATCCCGTATATCCTGAATAATGAGGAACACTGACATGAATTATACAACCATTTTTTGATATTCTTCTTAATTCATTCCAAGGTTTTGTCCTGCTTTCCAGATGTTCTATTATTGCCGAACAGTTAATCTCGTCAAATGAATCATTTTTCCAAGGTCATGGATATTTATTTAGATCCCAAATAATGTCTACTTTAATCTTATTCCCATAAATATCTTTATTAGCAATATCATGATTAATCCAATCTGCCCTATATTTTAATCCAGCCCCAAGATTTAATTTTTTCATTGTATAGTCTCTTTAATTGCCTTTTTAATTATATTCATTCTTTCAAAATTCTCATATTTACCCAGATTTTAAAGTAGTTATTTACACAGCATAGATTTAATTTTTTAATAATTAATTAAAGTAAAAGAATATTTTTAAAATTATCTACAGAATTTTCTTCTGAGAATTCCCCATATCTCTATAAACATCTTTCTTTGGATTTCAAAAAACAAGTTTAAATAAATTTTTATAATAAAAAGATTAATTTTAATCTTTATCAAGAATTTTTTCAATAGCCCACTTAACTTTCTCAAAACTTATTTTATTGAGGCTATCCTTTTTTACATTTCTTTTAGTAAAAACTTTAATCCTGTCTGAATCCCTAATTATTACAGTATTTTTCCCCAATGGGTCTATTTTATAAGTAATATCAGAAAAATTAGGTATTAATGCAATTAATCTTGAATTTGAAGCACCTGCAATATGCATTGGACCACCATCTTGTGCGATTACAAGAGAACTCTTCTTAAACAATAAAGGCATCTGCCTGAGATTAAAATTAATAATTGATAAACAATTTTTGTTATATTTTTTTAGATGATTTATCATTTTTTCATCTTTTTTTGTGCCAAATAAAAGTATCTTGAGATTATATTTTCTTAACCATTTTATTAATCTTTCAAAATTATTTAAACTCCATTGTTTATATTTTAAATTAACAATGGGATAAATACAGATATATTTCTTTAATTTATTCTTTTTAATGAAGTTATTAACTGAAAAAATATCCTCTTTGTCTATTTTTATTTCAGGATTCCAATTCTCGAAATTTATATTTAATCCTTTTTCAATAATTTGAGCATTTTGTTTTATAATGTGGTCTTTTTTATTTAGAGAAATTGGATTTGTTAGAAATATCGAAATAATGGGGTGGGCATCAGTTCTACTTATCCTATTTTTTATTCCAGAAAGCCAAAGCAAAAATATAGTATTTAGTATACTGCCCCTCAAATCAATTCCAACATCAAATTTTTCTTTTCGAATTTTCAAAGAAGTTTTTATATATTTTAATATTGTACTAAGATTATACTGTGGAATTTCTAATTCCCAGATTTCATTTATATTATCATTCTTTTCAATAAGAGGTATGTTTATTTTAGATGTAATTAATACGATTTTACTCTTAGGATATTTTTTTCTTAACTCTCGAAATACTGCTGTAGAAAGTACAAAATCTCCAATATGATCATTTCTTATAATTAGTATTTTCCTTATTTCTTTCATATGGATAATTAATAGAAACTATTTTTAAAATTATCTCTTCAGACTAATAATCTTTAAAAATCAATAATATCCCCTATAAAGATGGTTAAGAAGATACTTTTAGGTGCTACACATTCAGTCATAGAGCCTTTGGGATTATTGCATCTTTCAACAATAGCAAAGCAGGAAGGGTGGAAGCCAAAAATTGCTCTTGTTGAAAAGGACGATTTTAGAACTCTTGATAGAATCGTAGAAGATTTCAAACCCTCATTATTAGGTTTTACAGTTTATACGGGAAATCATGTTCAAGTCTTTGATTATTTTGATAACTTTCGAAAAAGAAACAAAGATATTAAGGTTGTTTTGGGTGGTCCCCATCCGACATATTTTCCGAAAGAGTCTTTGAATCATGCAGATTATGTCGTTATTAGTGAGGGTTTTAACTCCTTTAGGAAAATTCTCAAAAATGAATTAAAACCAGGGATAATACCTTTGACAGAAATAGAAGAATTCCCAATCTCAAACAGGCAGGAGTTTTATGATGATTATGTCAGTCATGGTCATAGTCCTATCAAAAGCATAATCACCCAGACGGGATGTCAGTTTAACTGCACATATTGCTATAACAGTAGCACTTTAGATAATATTGCAGAATCTTTGTCTTCAGAACAGCTTAAGAACATGCGTGCGGCTCTTAGAGATTCAAATCGTTTATTTCCTAAATCAATAAGACCTGTAGATGATATTCTTCTTGAAGTAAATGATATAAAAAGAGTTTCCCCATCAACTCAAATGATTTATTTTCAAGATGATGTTTTTGGGGCGTCTATTGATTGGATGAGGGAATTTGCAAAAAAATATCCTTCTATAGGTTTGCCTTTTCATGCTCAGATGCGTTTTGAAACAGCAGACCCTAAGAATCCAAGATGCAAAGAAAGAGTTGAACTATTGCGCGAATCTGGTTGTACTGGGCTGACGTTTGCAATAGAATCTGCCGATCCGGCAATTAGGAGAGAAGTTTTGAATAGGAATATGTCCGAAGATTTGATGTTTAATGTCTTAAGTTATTTGAATAAACTCGGCTATAAAGTAAGGACTGAACAAATGCTTGGACTTCCTTGTGGCGCAACAGTTCAGCCAACTAAGATTAACTTAGAGTCAGATTTGGAGACTTTAGAGCTAAATGTCAGATTAAAAGAGCAGACTGGCCTCCCTACAATGGCTTGGGCTTCTATATTTGCACCTTATAGGGGGACTAAAATAGGGGAATATTGCATAAACAAGGGCTTTTATTCTGGGGGGAACAATGATGTCCCAGAAACTTTCTTTGAAAGGTCTACTTTAAGATTTCCAAAGGAATGGGTAGGTCCAAGTCTATCTAAGGATAATAAAGGAGAATGGTTATCGAATGAGGAACAAGAGATTTATAAAAATAAGCTTCAGTTATTAAGGGATTTATTCAGTTATTTTGCTTTAGTCCCAAAAGGACATGAACTTGCTAGAAAATTCTTGAATCAGAATAATAAATCATTCTTCGGATTAAGTACAGAAACAAGAAGGCATCTTTATGATTCAGTTTTATACAACCTAAAATAGCCTAGTTACTTTTTTTAGAGAAATATATAAATTATGGATCTCTAGCTAGATTATAAATAAAAAAATGGAAAAAAATGAATTAAAAAAGAAAATAGGGACATTCTACAAAGAACTTTCTTTAATGAGGGAAAAAAGCGGAAGGCCTTCAAGATCTATGGACATGATAATTGCAGATTCTAATAATAGGATGAAGAGAATGATAAGCATCCTTAATCTAAGGGACATCTCTTTAGCAGATATTGGTGGCGCTTACGGCTCATTTGTTTTCAACCTTTCAGATTCATTATCAAAGACTAGTGAAGCGACTTTGATAGACATATCTTCAGTCTATCTCCAGATGGCAAAAAAGTCATATAATTCAAAATTTAAAGGAAAATTCAAGTTTAAAATAGTCTTAAGCGATGTTGATGACTTAAAAATCAAAGAAAAGTTTGATGTTATATTCTTCAGGAGCATTCTTGAACATCTTTATTTTCCTCAAACTTCATTGAAAAATCTGAATAATGCATTGAAGCCAAATGGGCTGATTTTAATTATAACCCCTAATAGAAATAGATTCAATGAACTGATTAAACAGATGATTCCAGAAGCATTGAAGTTCAAATTAAAATTAAAATTCGGAACAGATGTTCCAGATGTTCTTATGCTTGAGAAAAAAATGGGACTGAAGGAGCACATTCATGAATATTCATTAACTGAATTAAAACAGATTTTAAAGGGAAACAATTTTGAAATCATAAAAATTGAATATTCTACAATCCCATTTATTGTTCCTTCATTGTGTGATAAATATCCAGTATTATTCTCAATACAAAAGTCTATTATTGCAGTAATGAATTTTATTGGATTAAATAGATTTTTATGTTTTGATTTTATTATATTAGCAAGAAAAAAATGAAAATCTTAGAAATCTGTGAGTTCTCTGCAGGAATATGTGGGGTTTGGACAAGAGTTCTTGAAGAATCCAAACGACTTGCAGAAAAAGGCCATGAAGTAAGAGTATTTTCTTCGAATGCTGTTAAGGGTTGTAATAAGATTTCAAAGTCTGAAGAACATATTGGTAAAATAACTATCAAAAGATTTTCATTCATAAAGTTTGGGGGGGAAAGTTTTTTGCATTGGAATTTTGAAAAAGCCGCTCTTGACTTTAAGCCAGATGTGATAATGGCACATAATTACAGACATCTTCATACAACTAAAGCTTTGAAGATTGCAGAAAAATTAAGAAAGCAAGGCCATTCATGCAAGGTTTTTCTTGTAACACATGCCCCCTTTGTTGAAGGCAATATAACTAGGGATTTTATCTCAAAAAGCATTGTAACAATTTATGATAATCTGGTGGGTCCAAAGACCCTAAACAAATTTGACAAGATTCTAGCTATCTCAAAATGGGAGATTCCATATTTTACCAAGATGAATGTAAGGAAAGAAAAGCTAACATATATTCCGAATGGTATTCCGGATGAATTCTTTAAGCAGAAATCTGGAATAGAACAAAATAAGATATTATTTCTTGGGAGAATATCTCCAAAAAAGAAAATAGAAACCCTAATTTCTTCAATCCCCTATATTTTAGACAAGAAAATAAAAATAGAGATAGTTGGCCCTCCAGAAAAACAATACGTTGAGAGTATTAATGCTCTAATAAAAAAATTGAATATTTCTTCAAGAATAATTTTTTCAAAGCCAATTTATGATTTAAGGGAAAAGATAAAAAAGATAGACTCGGCAAGACTATTTATTCTTCCTTCAAGGGTTGAAGGTATGCCCCAATCATTGATAGAAGCAATGGCAAGAAAAAAAGTTGTAATAGGTAGCAATAGCATAGCTATTAGAGATTTAATTAAAGACAAGCAAAATGGATATCTTTTTGAATTTGATAATCCGAAAAGCTTAGCAGAAAAAATAAATATGTCTCTTTTATCTAAAAATATGAATATTAAAAAGAATGCGCTAAATTCAGTTAAAAATTTTAAATGGAGCAGAATAATCGAAAAAATTGACACCCTTATTAGGAATAAAAAATGATAAGCATTGTAATAACCTCTTTCAATGAGCCAAGGACGATAGGAAAAGCAATAGATTCTTTTGCAGGGCAGAAGATAAGCCAGAAATATGAGATTATTGTGGCTGCTCCTGACAAAGAAACACTGAATGCAGCAAAAAAGCACACTAAAGGAAAAAGAAATATCCGAATAATTCAGGATCCTGGAAAAGGCAAAAGCTATGCTATAAATTGGCTTTTACCAAAATTAAAAGGGGAGATAATTATTCTTAGTGATGGAGATGTCCATGTTTCAGATTATTCGGTAGACGAGTTATTGAGGCCGTTTAATGACAAACAGGTCGGATGTGTGAGCGGAAGGCCAGTTTCAGCGAATCCAAAGGATAATATGCTTGGATATTGGAGTCATTTGCTTGTTGATGCTGGTGCTCATCAAGCAAGGCTAAAAAGAGCTAAGAAAAGCCAATTTCTGGAATGTTCTGCTTATCTATGGGCCTTTAGAAAAAAAGCCATCAAAAGCTTTCCAACAGATGTTGCAGAGGACACTATAGTCCCAATTTTATTCTGGCTTAAGGGCTATAAGATAGTCTATGTTCCAGAAGCATTAGTTTATGTGAAATATCCGACTAACATTCACGATTTTATAGATCAAAAGGTAAGAACTGTAAAAAGTCATGAAACACTTAAGAAATACTTTAAAATTAAACTTCCAAGAATGAAAACCTTTTCAAATGAAATTTTAGAGGGATGGAAGGCATTATTTTATCCAAGGAATCTAAAAGAGCTTTACTGGACAAAACTGCTTTTTTTCACAAGATTTTATATCTGGATTTTGGCCTTTTATGAAATTCATTTAAAAAACAGACATTATATGGATGTTTGGAAAAGGATTGAATCCACAAAATAGTTAACTTTTTAATATTCTATAAATTCAATAAAAAGTGGAAGAGCTAAGGGAAACTGGAAAGTTTAAAGCATGGATTAAAAATCCTTACAATCTCGCATTAATAGCAATTCTTTTGTTTGCCCTTGGAATGCGCCTTTATTATCTTAATCTGGCATCAAATCAGCCTTTATGGTGGGATGAGTCTGAATATGCTTCAGCTGCACAGCATTATGCGCTTGGCACTCCTGCATGGTCGAGTTTCTCAAGAACACTGCTTTGGCCAGTTTTAGCATCTCCGCTTTATTTATTGGGGATTGGAGAAATCGGCATGAAATTTTTAGAGATAATCTTTGTAGTAATCAGCATTTTTGTGTTATGGTTGATCACTAAGAAGTTATATGATGGAAAGACTGCTATCTTAACTGCTGCATTGAGTGCGGTGTTTTGGGTAACAACTTTCTGGTCAATTAGAATAGGGACTGACTTTCCAGCCTTTTTATTGCAGCTCTTAACAATACTGTTCTTTTTCAGATATCTAGATGATAACAAGTCGAAAAACCTGAGTATTGCAGCAGCATTTGTGATTTTAGCTTTCTTAATGAGGACCCAGTCATTTTTGCTTATTGCTACTCTTGGGATATTTTATTTATTTGTTAAAGGAAAAACATTATTGCAAAATAAAAAGTTAGTTTTATTGAGTATTATTGCCCTTGCATGTTTTGCGCTTTTTATTTTAACTATTGGAAAAAGCATGTTAATTAAACCTAATTTAGATCAGCCAATCTATTGGGGGACATTTTCTTTTATCGGGGCTTATTTGAATCCTTTGCTGTTAGTTATTTTCTTTATTGGATTAATCATTTTTTTGATACATATTGTTTTAAGCTTAGATATTATCAAAACTAACAAAGAATCCAAGTCTGACTTTTTCCTTTTGCTTATTTTAATACTATGGTTCGGATTTTTTACTTTTTACATAAGGGCTGCAGAAGACAGGTGGCTTTTGATGACTTCCTTGCCAATATTTATAATTGTAAGCAAAGGTCTAATGCTAATATACGACTTTATCAAAAAATACAGCAAAGCTATAGCAGTCATAGCAATAGTTTTGCTTCTTGCAGCTGGCTCTTATTTTGAGGTTCAGCAGGCAGATTCTATCATCAAACTGAAAAAAGATACTTATATTCAGGTAAAAGAAGCAGCGCTATGGGTGAAAGATAATTCTGTCAAGGGAGACATTATTTTTAGCGTATCTGCTCCCCAGACTAACTATTATTCTGGAAGAGAAACTATAAACTATGGAGGGTTTAGTAATGAAACTGACTTTGAGGATAAAATTCAAGAGTTCAAACCTAAATTTTTAACAGTTTCAGTTTTTGAAACTCATCCTTCATGGATTTATGATTGGCCGCAGAAAAATAATGAAACTGTCCAGCCTGTCCAGGCATATTATTTAGACAATGAACAGAAACAGCTAGCTCTTGTTATTTATAAATTCAAATGAAAATATTATTTATTATTTCAAGATTCTATCCCTTTATCGGAGGATTTGAATATCATACCTATCAATTAGCAAGTAATTTAGTTCAAAAAGGTCATGAAGTTACAGTTTTGACAACAGATAGTCTTGTAAAAGCCCCTAAAACAGAAGTTATTAATGGGATTCGAATAATAAGAAAAAAATCTTTTGGGATGATTCCGCTTACGAGGATTCCAATTTCTCCTGGAATTTATAGCCTGCCAAAGGAGAACTTTGATATTGTCAATGTTTTTGGCTGTATTCCATTTATTTCAGACTTGACTTTGTTTTTTGCAAAACAAAAAAAGCTTAAGACAGTCTATACTCATGTTTTTGATCCTATCGGCAATGAATTTATTTATAAGACTGGAATTTACAAAATCTATAATCTATTTGCAAAATTAATTGTCAAAAAGTATGCAGATTCAATAACAACTCTGACAAATGATTATATTCGATCCTCTTCATTGCTAAATGGGCTGAAAAATGTTCATGCAATTCCTAGCGGGGTTGAAAAATCATTCTACAGATTTTCTAATAAAGAGAGAATAAAGCTAAAAAAGAAATTTGGAAATAAAAAAATAATTCTTTTTGTAGGCCGTCTGGATGCTTATAAGGGTGTGAAATATCTTGTTGATTCCTTAAAATACCTGAAAAATGATGTTTTACTTTTGATAGCCGGAGAAGGCAATGAAAAGATTCGCCTTGAGAAGCAGGTTTTGAAGAATAAACTAGAAAATGTTAGATTCTTAGGGATCATAAACAGAAAAAAACTGCTTGAACTCTATAATACTGCAGATATTTTCGTTTTGCCAGCAATTACCAAGCAGGAAGTATTCGGAAAAGTCAACATAGAGGCAATGGCATGTGGTATTCCAGTTATTGCGACAAATCTTCCAGGAGTTAGGGAAGTTGTAAAAGACTGCGGATTGATAGTGGAGCCTAAAAATCCAACAAAGCTTGCAGAAGCAGTCAATAAAATCCTGGGCAATAGGAAATTAGCTGAAAAATTCTCCAAAAATGGACTTAAAAAAGTAAAAGATGCTTATGATTGGGATAAAATTGCTCAAAAAACAATGAATTTGTATAAATCTCTTTAATCCCAATTAACTTTATAAAACACCTTTATTTAAAACTCAAATGAAAGTTTTATTGCTCAATTTAAACTATCGGACTAAACTTGGCTCTAGCGAGAAGATTTCTTCAGTTTTACCACCTTTAGGGCTGGCATATTTGGCCGCAGTATTAAGGAAAAACCTAGTCGATACAGAGATTATAGACATGAATGCATGCGATTATAGTGAAGAAGATATCACCCATATTCTGGGGAAGGGGGATGTGCAGATTGTTGGAATAACTGCAACAACTCCAACAATTCTAAAGGCATTTAGCATAGCCAAGAAGATAAAAGAAAACTATTCTAAGATAATAACCATTTTAGGCGGTCCGCATCCAACCTCATTGCCTTATGGATCTATAAAAAATAAGTCGGTAGATTTAGTTGCTATTGGGGAAGGGGAAAAGACTCTTCTTGAAGTTTGCAATGCATTAAAAAATAAAAAGAGTTTTAAGGGGATTCAAGGACTCTTATTCAAGAAGAATGGAAAAATTATTTTTAATAAGCCAAGGGAACTGATAAAAAATGTAGATAATATTCCATTTCCCGCAATAGACCTGCTGCCTTCAGACAAGTATTATTCGGCTTATAGCAAGCAAAAGAAGTTTGCAAATATTCTGACTTCAAGAGGATGCCCGGGAAGATGTGTTTATTGTAATAAGCTCATTTTTGGCTGCAATGTAAGGATGAGAAGCGCTGAAAATATAATTCAAGAGATAAAAATGCTTTATAATCAAGGATATAGAGATTTTCATATTGTTGATGATTTATTTACTCAAAACAGAGAAAGAGTGATTAAATTTTGCAATTTATTAAAAAAAGAAAATTTGAAAGTCTCATGGAAACTGGGAAATGGGGTAAGAGTTGGCTCAGTGGACTTTGAGCTTCTTAAGCTGATGAAAAGCGTAGGATTATATTCTTTAAGCTATGGCATAGAATCTGGAAATCAAGAAATTCTGAATAGAATGAAAAAAGGCCAGACTCTCCAAATGTGCAGGAATGCAGTTAACTGGTCTTCAAAACTAGGATTGTTCACAGTCGGATTTTTCATGATTGGAAATCTTGGAGAGAATGAGAAAACTATTCAAGAAACAATAGAATTTGCCAAAAGCCTGCCCTTAGATGTTGCGCAATTCTCAATTTTAGTGCCTTTTCCAGGAACTGAAATAAGAGCAATAATCGAAAAAGAGGGAAAAATACTTGAGAAGGATTGGAGCAAGTATGATAATATAGAAGGAAAGGCATTTTTTGAGCATGGGCAGCTTACTAAAGAGCTTATGGAACGAATGCATAAAAAAGCATACAAAGAGTTCTATATGAATCCAAGATTTATTCTAAGAAGACTGCTAAAAACAAGAACGTTAAATGAGCTAAATCAGCAGTTTGTAGGATTTGTCACAATTCTGGGATTGCTTATTAACCGAAAGAGAAAATAATCTTGTCTTAACTATAAATGCATACGGCAATGCAATTTCCATATGGGGAAGGACTATTGAATTTTGAGTCTGATGCAGAATTCTTGCCAACTTCTGCCCATTGATTTTTCGAAATTCGTTTTACGAATATTATTTTTTTGAACTCCAGTTTATTCTGGAAGATTATTTCATCAATATAAGGATTATATCTTAACGGGACTGTAATAATTATCTTCCCATTTTTATTAAGGCAATTTCTTTTTACATTTTCAAAGGCTTTTATTATCTTGTCATATGAATTTCTGGAATTGCCTAGGCTGTCATCATATCCTATATGCTCAAATGTTGAGAAAGAGATTATCAAATCATATTTCTTTTTAGGCTTGAAGGCGACTATATCTTCATTAATCACTCCCTTTCCAATCTCAAATTTATCAAGTATATCCCAATCAACTTTCTGATAATGGGACATTACATTGCCTATTTCCAAAATCCGGCCTCTGGAATTGTTTATGAAATATCTTGCAATAGGAATCTCGACAGCTCTTTCATTAGACCAGGTCAGATTATATCTATGATAAAACAATTTCAGTTCTTTTCCTTCAAATATGAATGAACCTCTTTTTTTGAAATTAATGATAAAAGGAGACATAACCATCCTTATGGGCTTCATAAAAATAGATGAGATGCCGAATTTCTTTATTGCCCATTTAAGTTTTTCTAATTTAGAATTAAACACAATTTTCATTTTAAATCCATTTTATTGATAAAGCAGTTTTTACATCTTCAAAAAAGGTCTTATTTTTTATTGAACTTTTAATTCTTTTTAGAATAAAAGAGGGATTTATATAAAGAGTCCTGTAAAATTTTTTATAATACTTTTCTATTATCTTCCAGTCAAGATTTTCATGGTTGTAAATTGTTGAGGGGGCCGAATAGAACTTGAATTTTTCCCAGTCATATGTTTTTATCAGATTTTTTATCTTCAATTCATTAAACATCTCTGTTGCAGGAAGCGGGATAGTAATACTCATCTTTGCCAAATCTAAATCAAGAGATTTTGCAAAATCAATTGTCTGTTGCATTGTCTTTTCAGTCTCTCCAGGAAGCCCTATCATAAAATATCCTGCAACCTCTAAGCCAGCCTCTTTTGACCATTTTACCGCATTTCGGACTTGTTCTAATGTTATTCCCTTTCTTATATTATTCAATATTCCTTGATTGCCGCTCTCTATTCCAAAATAAACCCTGTAGCAGCCAGTTTTCTTCATTTTTATTAAAAGTTCCAAATCAACCTGATTTACTCTTATTCCAGTAATAGTGCTCCATAATATTCTAATATTATTTTTTATCAGCAAATCACATATTTTTTTTGCTCTCTTGATGTCAGTGCTGAAACTGTCGTCGGCAATATGTATCTCATTAAATCCCATTTCCCTGACTTTTATAAATTCCTTAATTACCCTTTCAGGAGATTTAACTCTGAAATTCCTTCCAAAAACGCTTTTATTGCAGTAGATACATCCATAAATGCATCCTCTCGATGTCTCAACCCATGCTACGGGGTTTTTTCTTGCGATTGCAAGAGGTGTTTTATATTTTTTAAGATCATATAATTCATAGGCTGGGAAAGGGAGGACATCAAGATTTTGTATAGGTTCTCTTCTTTGATTTATACAAATTTTGTTCTTTTTTTTGTAAGCTATGCCTTTTATTTTTTCAAGATTTTTCCCATTTACTATGTCAATTATGCTGAATTCGCCTTCCCCCATGACTGCTATATCTAATAAGGCTTCTTTTATGGAAGACTCTGGAAATGATGAGCAATGAGGTCCTCCACCAATCAAAATAGTATTCTGATTAATCTTCTTGACAATCTTGGAAATTCTTTCAGCTTCTTTTATCAAAGGAGTGACAAAAGTTATCCCGACGAAATCTGGCTGGAATTCTTTTAATTTGTTTATGAATTCTTCACTGCTTTCATGAAGGTTAAAATCAAAAATTTCAACTTTGTGATTATTCCTAAGTAAGCTCCCAGCTATGCATGCAAGGCCCAAGGGAGGTGTTAAAGGAGCAACACCCTTCATGCTCATTTTTTCATATATTTTTTCAAAAGGGGGGTTTACCAATAAAATATTTTTAGAAGAATGCTTCATCTTTTTATAATTCCTAATTTATGTTTTAATATCAAGAAAATCATGGCAAATCCAACCTTTATTGCCCTTGATTTTTTTCCAGTGACTGAAGAAATTCCGACTCTTTTTAGATAGTTGATTGGTATCTCAATATAGCTTATCTTATTCCGTATTATCTGAAGCATCATATCTGGGTTGAATTCATTTCCTTCAACTGTAAGTTTATCTTTTATTTTCTCATAAGCACTTCTTTTTATTAATCTGTAAGTGCATCCTATATCTGAAAGATGGCTTGTCCCAAACATTATTTCAATCATTTTTGCAAGTCCCCAATTGCCCCATTTTATGAGCCAGCCCATATTGGCCCCCTTTCCAACCATTATAGAAGTTGTTCTTGTGCCGAATATTACATCCACATCATCAGAATAGGCTAAAAATTTGAAAATATCCCTTGGTTCAAAAGTTCCGTCTGGCTCAATCATTATAAGAATATCTCCAGTGGCTTCTCTCAAGGCTCTTTGATAACCGCTGCCAAATCCCTGCCTAGTTTCAAAAAAGTATTTTGCATTTGTCTTAAGAATCTCTTCTTCCGTCCCTTGAACAGCATTATTGTCCACGGCAATAACCTCATCAACATAGCCTGTATTGAATAGATCATTTATGCATTTTCTAATAGAATCTTTTTCATTGTATGTTGAGAATACAACAGAGACTTTTTGTTTTTTCCACATTTTATTTAAATTATTGATTAAGTGAGTATATATAAAATTCACTTATTTTAATTTCAGGAGCATTATTCTCGACTGGATGGTATAAAACAGCATATTTTGCATGCTTCAATATCTCTTCTGAAGGTTGCGGAGGAAATATGCCTCTAAAATAGCCATTTGGCCAGAAAAATTCATCATCCATTTTCGGATTATCAATAGATTTTTGTATGTAGTCTTTAATAGAAGAGTATGACAGGTCTAATTCAGGTTTGTTATTGTCATTTATATAAAATTTTCTTTGAGCATAATATCCGACGGCTTTCGGCGCAATTATCAAATCATTTTCAGATGTTTTTTCTTTAAGGTATAATCCTACATCCTTGATATGCCCGTTATACATCACTTTTTTAGCATCAAAAAATGCATTATAGCTAAGAAATAAAGCGATTAAAATTACTATAATTGCGATCTTTTTTTCATGTTTTTTAAATGCGCATACGAAGACTAATGGGACAGATGCGAGAAGATTGAAGCAGAAATCTGGAAGATTTGTCGCTTTAATCAATCCATTGCTCATATAGATAGTTGATTGAGGATTTAATAGAATAAGGAGGGTTAATGAGCTGAGAAAAGCCAAAATTCCAATAATAGTCTGTTTTTTAGAGAAGTTACCTAAATTTTTGTTAAGATAAATTCCTATAAGAATAGATATTGTTGGGAAAGCAGTTAAGAAATATCTTGGATAGCCATATGCTGGTCTTGGAATTATAAAAAATAAGGCTAGTGAAACAACAGAATAAATCAACAAGATCTTTGTAGTATTCTCCTTCATTTTGAAAGCAGCCAAGAATGCGAGAATTATTAAAATCACCCCCGGTAAGGTGGTTAATCTTATGAATTGGGCGATATTTATTACAAAACTGCCAATAAATACACTGAAATTTGATAGCGGCTCAGTCCCCAACTGCAGATTATGAGTCAAAAATGAGAAAAATGTGCCTGGTTCAATAATAATGCTGTATAAGGCCCATAATACAATGAATATTGCTACAGAACATATTCCCACAAATAAATATCTTTTAAGATATTTTTTAAAATCTTTTTTTGAATAAAGATAAATCCCTATTGCAGCATAAACTGCTGCTGAAATGACATATCTATTGCATATGCTGAAGAAAAGGCCAATAACTGCAAGAAATAAAAAATATTTTTTTCCACTCTTAATATTCATCATGATACTGAATAAGAATAGAAGAGTAAAGAATGCTGAAAGCATATCAATATCAATCAATATTGAAGAAGAGAACACATAATAGTTCACAAGAAAAATGGCTGAGGAGATAAGGCCTATCATCCTATTATTTTTATCGTTAATAACCTTTTTGCAAAATAAAAATATTAGAACAGCTGTCAAAATAGAAAAGATAATATTTATGCTTCTTGCAGCGCTTTCTCCTTCTCCAAAAATTCTGAAGACTGCGGCCATGGAAAGAATATACATTGGGGGATGCCACAACCCTAACTCATATGGCTGTTGTTCTGAAATATAAAATTTCGGATGGCCAGTGTCTTTTATAGCAATAGCAGATTTGACAAAATCGGTTTCTTCAGCAGAAAAGTCGTTATGAATGCATAAAAGCCTTAATGCTACCCCTAATATTAAAAGCAGTAGCAAAAATATGATAATTATCTTTTTTTGATTCATTTTAATTGATGATGGATTTTAATATTTTCTGGCAGCAGATCATATGTTTTTGTAATAAAATTTAATGGCGAATTTATTAACTTTAACCGGATTATTGCCAAGAACATTTGCAGGCTTGTTTTTGCAACATTCAGTTTTGAATGGCCTTTGTCACTCCAGACAGTTGGGATGTCTTTTACTGTATATCCTCTCTTTTTCAATTGATACAGCAAATCAATATCGAAAGCCCATTCTGTAATCCCTATTTTTGGCAAAATTTCTTTTATTGCCCCTTTTCTGAATAACTTTGCCCCACATTGGGTATCCTGGTTTTTTATTCCAAACAAAAACCTTACAAACAAATTGAATGCTCTTGACGCGATTCTCCTGCTTAATGGCTGTTTTGGCCTTATTATGGAGTATTTGGACCATCTGTTAGCTATTATCCCATCATAATCGCCCATGTGTTCTATTAAATTATTGAATGATTCTGCAGAAGTAGCATCATCGGCATCTGTAAATCCAATCAGATCCCCTTTTGCTGATTTGAAACCTTCAATTATTGCAAATCCCTTTCCGCTTTCTTTGAAATTAAGATATTTTATCTGGGGAAATATCTTTTTGTATTTTTTAACTATTTCAAGAGTATTATCTGTGCACCCATTTAGAACTGCAATCAATTCAAAATTTTTCTTATATTTTTTCTGGAAGAATTTTGCATAATCTTCTAGTGTTCTTCCGATTCTCTGTTCTTCATTATATGCTGGAATTATTATGGATATGCTTGGAAATCTTTTAGATTTCCGGCACACCAAAAATCTCGGATTTTTTAGTGGTTTCATTTCAATTTAGTAAAGAGATAAATAATAGGATATTCAGGATAATCAAGCTAGTTACAATCTGGCTTAAAGTCGCATGGAATAATACAATCAGGATTATTTCGAGCAAAAGCGCTATCAAAATATTAATTATGAACTTTTTCTTCCCAATTGCGAGTTTATGCAATATACAAATATAAGACAAAGAAAGAAAGACCATGAAAATTCCAAATGCCCCCAGCATTCCAGAGATATCAATATAATTTTGGCCAAATGCTATGCTTACTATTTGTTTTGAAAATAGGTAGTAAATTGCTGCTATAAAAACGGAGATTATTGATGTGAATATTATGGATTTCTTGAAAACTTTTTTGTTTTTGTCTTTTTCTTTTTCTTGTGCAGATATTTTTGGAAACATTACCAAGCCTATAGATGTTGCTCCGAAGAAAATAATTTTTCCAAGCAAGGAAAGAACAGCATAATGTCCTGCTTGTTCTGCCGAAAAGAAATGTTTTACCAGGAAAATATCCACATTGTATATTGCAGTTATCAAGAATAATGCCATAAAAGAGATTATTGAGAATTTGTAAATCTCCTTTGAATCTATTTTAGCGGTTTTTTCCTTCTTAAATTTCAATGAAGGGAATGTGAATATAAATGCGACTATCAGACTAACAAGCACTGCAAATATCGCGCCATTTGCTTTGAATCCGAGATAAATTAAAAGAAGCGCTAGAATGAGTTTTGTCATCCCCTCTAAAATCAAATTTAATCCAAGAGCTTTGAAATTTTGAATTCCTTGTAATACTCCCCTATTGATTGGAATCAAAAATGCGAGAATTATAAATGGGCTGATAATCAAGATAGGTATTATTGGGATTTTAAGAAAATTTGCAATCAATGGGCTTATGCATAAGAATATTGCAGTTAAAATAATTGAATAAATGAAAAGTTTTCTTGATCCTCTGTGAAAAAGATAGGATATTTTACCTTTTTCATTCTCCGCTTTAAATTTGGCAGTAAATTTTGTTATTGTATTCTGTATTGTCATAGAGCCCATACCCACTAAATAAATAATTGAAAATAAGCTGGCAACAATGCTATATTCTGCAGGCCCGAGCATTCTTGCAGAAAAAAAGTGGTATAGGAAATTAGCAATTTGATATATTGCATTGGCGATCAGAATGACAAATCCCGCTCTTACAATGCTTTCATTTCCAATTTTATTTTTCATATTAAATCCAAATCAATAAACAGAAGATTAATTCTATAATCATTAAGAAAATAACTATTTGTTTCTCAGTAAATTTGCCCGTTCTAGTAAATATGTGCGTTAATGAATAAACTTTATTTTCATATAAAGACTGGATCTTACTATTCTTCCAGTATCCAAAAGATTGCGCTTTAAATCTGCTTCTTGCTTTCAATATGAATTCTATTAAAAAGGGTATTGAAACTATTAGCACTGCTTTTTCCATATTGCCAAGAATTGCAATGCATGCCAATGCCGCCCCTAGAAGATAAGTCAAGCTGTCTCCAGGAAATATTTTTGCAGGAAACCAATTGAATTTTAAGAAAGCAATCAAAGATGCAAATGTTGTCAAGGCAATCATAGCGGCAACATAACTTCCATTCACATAAGCATACAATCCGAGCATTCCAGTATAGATTAATCCCATGCCTGCTTCTAGTCCATTGAATCCTGCAAGAAGGTTAACTGCATTTGAAAGGAACATAATCAGCAATGGCACTATTAACAATGGATAAAGTATTCCAAAATTAATACTTCCAAACAAAGGCACTGAAATTGTGCTCGTTCCAGCTTTAATTGCAACTAAAGGAATAGCAGCTATTAGAGTTAATAATGGCTTTTGCCATTGCTTCAAACCAGTACTAGCATTTTTGTTTCTTTTTATTATAGAATCATCAATGAATCCTACGACTGAAATTAATAGGATTGTTGTAATCGCTGCAAAGAAATACAGCAAAGAACTTGTGTCATTATATGCGAATATCCTTATAGAAATATAACTCATCAATCCTAAAAAAATCCCACCCATTACTGCAAGTCCGCCAGAAATTGGAATCAATGGCTTATCTTTTTTATTTTGGTCTTTTACCAATAAACCGATTCTTTTAAGATACCTTATCAGCCAAGGCATAACTAACAGTGTAGAAATAAGGCTTATCAAAAAAATAATTGTCGGAATAATCATCTAAACTCCCCTTGGCGTTTCAAGATTTACATCTGGAAATTCAGTTTTTAGATATTCAGGATTTTCTTTGATATCTTCAGGATAATTTATTTTCCAGATCTTTATTGGACCTTTAACATCCCCATATACTATAAAATCTGGAATTGTTAGATTATATTGATTTCTCAGCTGTTCTACAATTAAATCCTGTTCAGAATGAACTAATTCAAAACTTTTAACCCCATTCTTAACTTCAGCTTCATCGAAAAGATAAAGCTTGACCCATAGGGCATTCATTCCTCTTTCACTTATGTATAAAGCAGAGCCCATATTATTGACCCCTGATGAGCTGATTGAAGGCATGACATATAAGCACGAATTCAAACCTTCATCAAAAGTATATTTTTTACCTAAGTAAGCGAAATAAACACATTTGATTGGGATGTTAATCTGTTTTCCCTGATAAACAATTGCTGCAGTAGGCTGTTCAACAGTTTGATCCTGTTTTAATATTGGCAAAATTACTGCTCCGACATAGGCTGATTGTCCTGGGATAATTTGATTCTGCCAAATAATATCTGCATCAGTAGGGGTTCCGCCTTTATAGAAATATAATGTTTCATTTCTTGTTTCTTTGCTTGATTGCTCATCTAGAGTGAAAGTAGTTATCCAGCTGTATCGGTCATAATTCTCATCTGATCCAATGCTTGAATAAGCAGGATATTTCCCTATATCGCTTGAATCTATCAAAAGATAATTGGCATTATGGGTTTTCAAAAATTCTAAAGCTTCAGTTTCATTTTGCCCTGTCAATACATGTCTTCCCAATAAATGATCCCAATAGACTATCGCATTACCGCCATCAAGAACAGTTGCTCTTTCCCCAATGCTCTGCAGCCAATAGCCATAATCCCACCAATGAGCAAAGACTGAATCTCTTGGGGTCTCATCTTTTACCCAAGCCATAGCTTTTTGCCATTGAATTGTATATGCTGAAGAAGTAATAGTAGATTTTGCTTCATTATAGATACTCTGTTCAAATGAAGGAATAACTCCCGCGCCTATGAAAGGGGCAGTTTTGGATAATGAAAAAATTAGTAGGAATATTGACAATCCAGCAGCAATCCACAAAATCCATTTGCCAAATTCATCCTTGTTTTGTTTTGCATACTCTACAAGTTTTACTGCTCCAAATCCTACCAAGATAGGCGTTGGGATAGCTAATAAAATAAAAAGTCTTACTGCACCTCTAGCAGAGATTGCTCCGAAAAAGAATAATGCAATCATTAGTATCAAGTTTTTATCAAAATTCAGTTCTTCATTTCTTTTATGCGCATCGAAATAAGACCATGCAAGGACAGCCATGAACAATAGAACCCCCCCACCATAAATTGCCTGGCTTATAAAAGAAGAGCCGTTTAAAGAAGAGCTTTGGGAATATTTTGAGAAAATTAATGATAGAATGAATATCACATATCCAGAGATTATAATTAATTTTTGCTTATAGCTCTTTACCAGTTCATATACTAAAAGAGCTGAAGAAACTAAGAACATCCAGAAAAAGGAGGTTCCGAAATTTGAAAGCCAGGAATCAAAAAATGGCCTGCTATTTTCAGCTACAGTCAATGTGAATCTTGATCCTGCAAATGCTTCAAATATCTGAGAATATAAGTCTCTTAAAGTATGAACAATTTCGGAAGGGTTTATAATAATGATTATTATAAAAAGAATTATTGCAGTCAAAATAAATGACAATGCTGCTCTTGGCAGCTTTATTTTATCAAACTTTTCTTTCAATTTTGTGTTGAAAATAATATAGTCCATTATTAATACTGCTAGCATGAAATAGCATACACCCGAGGTTGTTGAAAATAAAAGATTTATTATCCCGCCATAGTGTGTTGTGAAAACTCCTAAGATGAGGGTAAATGTAATAACCCATGCACCATAACCTATCAAATCTTTTTTAGATATCTTACTGAAAAAAAAGCTGACTAACATAGCTAATGCAATTCCAAGAAGCACAAAGCTGTATCCTCCCCAGAACAATCCAGCCATTCCAGTTGCAATTCCTGCAAGCAACCCGAATAATGCAGATGTTTTTATCCTCTTTGACTGCAGCATGCAGACAAAAAAGTACAGGGAAATCATGATAAACGCAATGCCTGGACTTTCTTTTTCAGGAATTCCTGCTACTGTTCTATGCAGCAACGGTGGCAAAATTGAAAATAACAGAGTTGAAAGCAAAGCAATGATATTTGATTTTGATTTTCCTTCATATTCAAAAACCTTTTTTACAAACAAGAACATGAATATTATTGCAATCAAAAAGAAAATTACGGGATGCAAAATAGCGGCATATTCTATAGTCATGCCTGGATTAAAGAATTGAAAAAATTTGTGCATCCAAACTATGCTGTATGGCCATAATAAGAGCTCAAATTTAGTATTATATCCTAAAGGAACATAACGCATAGTGTCATTTTGCATCAAGCTTCCATGGGCTTCGATATATTGTGCCCATCTAAAAGCCAGGAAAGGATCTAAATCAGGGCCTAAAGTATAATTGCATGTTTTCAGATCAGAGGGATTTGTACATGTTGTAACATCCTTGAGCTGCGGAATATTGACTGTTCTTATGTAAAAAGAGGCTATCAGAATAACAATTAATCCAAGAATGTAAATCCAGCTCGATTTTTTAAAAAATTCAGCTACTTTTTTCTTCCTTTCTTCAATGATAAAATCAGAGCTGTTAGTTTCCTTTATCTCCTCAGCCATTATGTTTTTATAAAGAAAAATTTAATTTAAAAACCTTCTTAAAACAAGAATTTATTACAATCTGCCGTCTTTAACCATTCTGTCGACTTCATTGATAAGTCCTTCTGCAGTTGTCTCTCTTCTTACTGTGCCGACTTTGCCGCAATAAGGACAGCTTTTTATGATAGGCTTCTCAGAATTAAAGGCATAATTGCAGTTTTCGCATTTATACTGAGCCATGTTTTTATCAGCCAGAAGAGATTTATAAAGTTTTATGTATTGAACATGAGGTTTATAGAGGCTAAAAAATCTTGAATGTCACAAAAACTTCTATAAATGCCGCGACTATTAAGATTATCAGGGCAATTATTATCAAATTTAAGGAATTCTTCATAATATGCCAGAACCTGTCACTTTTGAGATCATTTCTTATTATGGCGATTCCAATAATCCCTCCTGCCAGGGCAGTTGTGAAATAAGCTGCGATTTCAGGCAGACCATGCAACATATATCTCAATAGGGACATGGGAAGATTTGCCAGCGAGGATTTGCTTAGAATTCCAATCGCAGTCGCGATAACGCTCGCATTCCATGCAAGTATGAATATGGCTCCTGCCCCAAATACTATCGAAAAAATCAGGCTGAATATCAGAACATAAACATTATTCACAAAAATATCCATAATCTTCCCCGTGTTGGATGCAGCGGCAGTGATTCCAGTTGTGTTATGCTGTATGCATTCTTCCAGATTTGAAGGCATATTGATATTGCAATACTGTTCGATTTGACTTTCAAAATTACTGCTTGTCAGCTGGGGGAAAAGTATATAGAACATTGAAAATGCAAGTAAAAATCCGAGAAACAGCCATAGAAATGCCATTATTGCCTTCCCATGCTCTTTTAGTAAAGAATGATTATAAGAGTATCTGACTTCTTTTTCTTCTTCGACTTTCATGGTGAAATAAACAAAAGGCATGCTTAGTATCACAGTAAACATGATTGTAAGCAGGCTTGTATAAGATGAAAAAACCGCATTATTCGCAAATATCCAATTTACAAACAATAATGCCAAAGAAGCGTAAAAAAATCCTACAAAAAATAATTCCCAGGGCTTTCTTTCAGCTTTTTTTGGATTTAATAGAAGCTCAAACATCCAGGGAAATATCAAAGAAAGTATAAAAATCTTTTCTAAAAATTATACATCAAAATCTTTATATAATTTCTTTATTTCGACAATATATGGATTTCAATGAAATCTGCAAAAGAATAAAAGAGGTAAAGATTCAGGGCGCAAGAAATGTCGCCAAGGCAGCTTTGATGGCTTATTCCTTAAATCCGACAAAGAATGCTAAGAAAAAATTGCTGAGTTTAAGGCCTACAGAGCCTATGCTGGTTAATGTTCTTAATATGGCAGATAAAAAGCCAAAGTCTGAAATTTTAAGGCATTTTGATGAGGCTCAAGACAAGATAAACAAATTTGTTCTAAATATAATAAAGAATAATTCAATAATTTTTACCCATTGCCACAGCACAAATGTTGCAAATGCGCTGATTTATGCAAAAAAACATGGGAAGCATTTTGAAGTTTACAATACTGAGACAAGGCCATTATTTCAAGGAAGGAAAACAGCTAAAGCGCTTGCAAAAGCAGGAATTAAGGTAACTATGGTAGTAGACAGTGCAGTAGGCCAGTTATTTGAAGATAAATCTGAAAAAATAAATGCAATGTTCATTGGCGCAGATGCTTTGCTGAAGAATGGAGATATTATCAATAAAATCGGCTCAAATATGTATGCTGAACTCGCGCATGTAAACAAAATTCCAGTTTATGTTATAGCAGACTCATGGAAATTTTCAAGAAGAGATGTCCAGATAGAAGAAAGAGCGCATAAAGAGATATGGAAGAATGCTCCCAAACATATCAAAATATTAAATCCTGCTTTCGAGATAGTAAAAGCAAAATACATAAATGCAATAATATCTGAATTAGGAATATTGAAGCCTTTGGCTTTTGCAGCCAAAGCAAAAAAAGAGGTAAAATGAGATACATTGATTTTGTTGATTTAAAGTACAAACCAAAAAAAAGTGATTTGATATGCTCTTTCTATCTTGAAAAAGATGAAAAAAGCCCCTTGAACTTCAAAGAGCTTGCGGGCGGAGTTGCAGCAGAATCAAGCATAGGAACATGGACTGTATTGACAACAGAAAAACCATATATGCGAAGATTGGCAGCAAAAGTTTTTTCGATTAAGGGAAATGATCTGAAGATTGCCTACCCCATTGATCTTTTTGAGTTGGATAATGTTCCAAACATAATGTCTAGCATAGCTGGAAATATCTTCGGCTTGAAAGACATTAAAAATTTGAGATTAGAAAATATAGATTTTCCAGATATTCTGATAAAGCAATTCAATGGTCCGGAGTATGGGATTCCTGGAATAAGAAAATTGCTGAAAGTTCAGAATAGGCCATTAGTTGGGACAATTGTCAAGCCAAAGCTTGGATTGAATACAAAAGACCATGCTAAGGTGGCTTATGATGCCTGGTTAGGCGGATGTGACATTGTCAAGGATGATGAAAATCTTTCTTCCCAGAATTTCAATAATTTTTATGAAAGAGTTAAAGAAACTTTAAAAATGAGGGATAAAGCGGAAAAAGAAACAGAGGAAAAAAAGGTTTACATGGTCAATGTCACGGCAGAGACAAATGAAATGATCAAGAGAATGAAATTTGTAAGACAGCATGGTGGAGAATACACCATGGTGGATATTCTGACAATTGGCTGGGCTGGACTGCAAACAGTAAGAAGAGCAAATAAAGATTTGAAATTAGTTTTGCATGCCCATAGGGCAGGCCACGCGGCATTTACAAGAAATCCTAAGCATGGAATTTCAATGAAAGTTATTGCAAAAATAGCCAGATTGATTGGAATGGATCAATTGCATATTGGAACTGCTGTTGGAAAAATGGTTGAAACAAAATCTGAAGTTCTAGAAAATGCAGCTGCATGCACTGGAAAATTTGGAATTCTTAAAAAAACATTCCCTGTTTGTTCAGGCGGATTGCATCCAGGCCATATCCCTGCCCTCGTAGAAATTTTTGGAAAAGATATAATCATTCAGATGGGTGGAGGTATTCATGGCCATCCTCAAGGAACAATTAAGGGAGCTATGGCTGCAAGGCAGGCAATTGATGCTGTGATGAAAGGAAAATCTTTGAATGACTATTCTAAAACTCATAAAGAGCTGAAGATTTCATTAGAATATTTTAATACTAAATAGAATTATTGTCTTATTGATTGTTCAATCAATGAAATTTCACTGATAATCTTCTCAATTTCTTCATTTATCTCGTTTCTCACGCTGACCAACTGAAGTTTTTGCCTTTCTACAATTTCTTTTGCCTTATCGCCGTCTTTTTTCACAACAACTCTGCCGCCGATATTGATCAATAATTTTTCGTCTTCAATTTTTCCTTTTACAAAAACATTCTTGCCTAATGGAAAAAGCATTTCCTGCCCTTTCTTGACTTTTTTTATCTCATCAATATTCAATTGCAACAGCTGCTGCTCCATTATCTGCTGATCAATCATATTTAATGATTGTTCAAGCTGTTTCATTCTGGAATCAAGCATATTTACTTCCATTATCTTTTCCTGCAATTCTTTTTCATTATGTGCAGTTCTACTAATGTCATGAGAATGTTCGTGACCGCATTCACATTTTTCTTCTTCAATTTTTTCTTTATGTTTCATTGTACTTTCAAAACTTTTCTTAATATTATATTGAAAATGAAGCTAAAAATGATATAGCTCAAAAGCCAGCCAGCCCCCGTTCCTACTAGGGGTAGATTAGCTCCCCAGTTGATAATATCTCCAGTTCCAGCTGCAGTATAAACTGTCCTTAACCCCCCATAAACCAGGATTAATGGCAAGAAAGTGATGAGCATGGGCTTCATTGTAAGTTTCATTTGTTCCATACTCATTTGCAGCATTTCTTTCTGAATGTCTGCTAGTTTTGCAGTATCTTTTTCATTTTTCATTTTTTCCTGCAATTCTTTGGTTCTTGCCTTCATATCTTTCATTTTTTGCTGATTAATCAAATATTTGTAAGCCAAAGTAAGTGCAAATGTTATTATAAAAGAAAATAGGATTATGCCTATCAAAGGCTGAGATTGTACAAAATTTTGAAGGAACATTTTTGTTTTTTATTCTTTTGAATTTAGTTTATTATTTGATTATTTTCTTAAGTGCTGGATGCATGTCATATGCATGCTGCTGGGCAATATCTTCGTACATCTTATAGACAATCATTACTGCCAATAGCAATCCTGTTCCCCTTACTAAGGCCCCCAATAGATCTGCTGTTGAGGCTAGCAATCCTACTGCTGCTCCGCCCATTATTGTCAAAGGTATGACATATCTGTTTAAAATTGCTTCTAGAACTCTAGGATCCTTCCTGAATCCTGGAATTTGCAGTCCTGATCCTAAAATCTGATTGGCTAGATTCGAAGAGTCCATTCCAGCTGTTTTTACCCAGAATAATGAAAAGATGATACTTCCGCCAATCATAAAGATAACATAAACTATTGAATAAAGAATTTGCACTGATTGGAAGCTTCCTCTTAATATAGGTTCAATTATGTGCTGGCCCGAGAGCATTACTGCAAGCCCTGAAACAGGCTGTCCTTGCGAGAATCCCCCTAATATTGTAGGATGGCCGAGCCAATTTTCAACTAGTCTTGCAAATAATTGGACATTCGCAAGCAAGGCGGCGGTTAATATTACTGGGATGTTGCTGGTATAAAAGAAGGATAATGGCCATTTTACTCCAAATCCTCTTATTCTATCAAATGATAATGGGATCTCTACTTTGATTGATTGAGCCCATACTACTATAAAGAAAATAAGCGCTGTTGCGGCAATTGCAGCAAATGCGACACTTGCAGTTGTCATATCTGCAGAAGCCAATGATTGGAAGAAGACCCATACTTTTCCGCTAAGACTTAGCTGTTTATTTGATCCTAAAAATCCAAAAGCTTGAGTAAAGAGCTGCAAGCCTACTCCTGCAGCGATGAATAAAGATACTCCTGAGCCAAAGCCCCATTTGCTTATAACTTCATCCATGAAAATAATCATAATCCCTCCTAAGAATAGCTGCAGGATCAAGAGCCATGACAATCCAGGAGCAGCCTGGAAACCGCCCATGGCTACATAAACAACTGCTTCAAAAATACAGAAGAAGATTGCAATTAATTTCTGCAATCCCTGAAAATATTTTTTTCCATCAGATGTTTTCAAATCGATATCTAAAAGTTTGGCCCCTACAAGTAATTGAAGTATAATAGAAGCCATGACTATTGGGCCTATTCCAAGAGAAATTACAGATCCGAAATCTGTTCCTAAAATAATAGCAAGAAATTCAAATTGCTGCAATGCATTAACAGTAAGCCCATAAAGTGGTATGCTTGCAAGCACGAAAAATCCCGCAAGCGTTATCAAAGTCCATTTTAGTTTTATGTTAAAACCTAATTTTTTTTCTATAGGTTTTGAAACTTCTGGCAAATTTGATAAAAAGTCTTGAAATGACATTCTTTCTTTTTCCTCTTCTTATTTAATTTCTATTCTTGGATTCTGCTTCCCAATATGACAATTTTCTCACTTGCTTTTTTTGAAAATGCTCCGGCTTTTATTAAAAATTTGTCTTTTAATTCTCCTTCGCTTAAAACCTTATAACCTTGAAGATTAATCTCAATCCCTTCAGCAGTCTTTTTTGCAATTCCTGCTTTTAAGAATTCATCTTTTCTTAATTGGATGTCTTTTAAGTTGATAATATCAAGATTTCTTATTTTGCTGTGAAATCCCCTTTTTCCGAAATAGTTTGGAAAATATTTCAATACATATGTTCTCAACTGGCCGGCCTTTTTACCTGTTCCAGACATTCCTTTTCCGCCTGTGCTGCCTTTTCCTCTGTGTTTCTTTCTAGCGCCGTATCCTCCGCCTCCACGGCCCCTTATTCTGCTTCTTACGCTTCTTTTATTTGCCATTTTAGATCATCCTTTCCAATAATTTGTTTATTTCTTTTCTTTCATTGCCCAGCAATCCTTGAGGCCAGGGAAGTTTTGAAGATTTTCTTAAGCCCCCGATTGGAGGATGCAATGCGAAATACTTGCCTTTGCTTCTTTTCTTTAAATTTTCAAGAAGCTTTTCATCTAATTCCCCATAAGCGACAAGATCCTTTATTTTTAATAAGACTGGGAGCTGGCTTTCATCTTTTATCAGAATGCAAGAATACTTTTTCTTTAATCCAAATGCATTTAATATAGACTTTCTCTTTTCATCGACATCGACTTGCCCTGAAATTCTTATTACAACTATCATTTTTTTACCTATTGTTTTATTTTTGATGTTTCTTCCAAAGCTTTTATACAGGCTTTTGCAAGATTTATCTTGCTTCTTGTCTGTCCAAAAGTTCTGCTGTAAATATCTTTTATTCCTGCGAGCCTCATTATTTTTTTACATTCATCTTCTATAACAAGCCCGGTTCCTTTTGCGGCAGGAATTAATGTTATGACTGCGCTTGCAGTTTTTCCTTGGACTTTGAAAGGTATACTGTGAGTTTCATTGCATGAGCAGTCAAAGCTTCCGCATCCTCTTTTTACTCTGATCAGGTTTAATTTTGCTTGCCTGATGGCTTTTTCTTTGGCTGGCAAAGTCTCCCTGGATTTTCCCAAGCCTATTCCAACATGTCCCTGGCCATCTCCGACAACAGCCATGCATCCAAAGCTTGGAACATTTCCTTCAGCGGTTTTTTTCTGAGTTTGCTTCCAAACTCTTCTTTTTCCGCCGCCAAACTTTCCTTTTGCCTGACCAATTGAAAGTAAATCAACCTGCAAGTCAGGGATTAAGATATCAATAACTTGCTCTTCTAATATAATTTCTTCTTTGTCAAAAATTTCATCAATATTTTTTATTTTTCCCTCTTGAATTAATAATCCAAGTCTTGTTTTTGGTTTCCATGAAGCGAGTTTTTGATGCTTCTCTTCCTGCATTCTTTCTTCTTTAGTCTTGATTCTTTCTTCAACTACTTCGACAACTTCCTTCAATTCTTCTTCGACTTCTTCCTTTTCCTCTTTTTTCAAAGGAGTTATTAATTTTAATTTGACTTCATCTATTGGTTCAGGAGCAATTCTATTCTCTTCCTTTTTTCTGCTTTCTTTTTCTTCTCTCTTTACCATTATTTATTTTCAATTTCCCCCTTTGTCTTTTCAAATTGGGCCTTTAATTTTTCATTAATATGCTCGCCTTTTATTCTGTCTTCTTTTGGAAAAATATGGTCTGAATGCGGAATTTCAATCCCAGCATCTAATAATCCTTTGATTGTGGCATAAAATTTGTTTCCTTGAGTGGATCTTGCCAGTCCCAAATCTATAATTGCTTTTCCTTTGTTTAATTTTTTCATTTTCTTTCCAAGTAAAAATCCTGTAAGATAGCTTGCTGGAATATTTTTTATTGAAAATTCCTTTGGCCACCCATATTGGGTCAATTCTTTTGAAATTACATAGCAAATTACTTTGTCTTGAGCTTCCTTGCTTTCAACTAATTCAGCGATAATATATCTGTTGGTTTTTCTTATTACTACTCTTGAAATCCCGCTTTCCAGCAATTTTCTTCTTGCCTTGTAATCAGTTTTATTCTCCATTCTTCTTCTGAATTTGATTATTACTTTCATGCTAAAAATCCTCCATTTTTATGCAGGCTGAAAACAATAAAAATCTTTCAGATTTTTGGTGTCCCAAAAATATTTGCATTTTTAAGGATTTTATTTTCATCATTTTTTCTCCTCATACTTCTTTTGCTCAGGCAGTTTTTTATTCATTGTGACTGTCAAATATTCCTTCAAATGCCTTAAACTTTTCAATCTTCCGACTCTGGCCATTACCCTGAGTTTTTTTCTTTCTATCTGGCTTATTACTTTTTGAGCATATATTTCTTCTATATATTTTCTCAATTTTCTTATCTTGAAAATATACTTTCTTTTTCTTAATCTGACTTTTTTTCTCCAGCTGCCTGTTCCTCTTCTTTTCTTTTTCTTTATTTCTTCCTTCTTTTCTACTTTTTTCTTGATTCTTGCTTTGATTGTTCCTTCTTTAATCAGTTCTTTGATATCATATCTTGTTATTGCCTTTTTGATATCTTCGAGTTTATGTTTGTCCATCCATACTTTATTCTCTCCAACACCCAAAATTTCAGATGCGAGTCTTCTTTGACCAGTTAATATCATTTTTTCTCCCCAGAGATTGCTTTCTCTGAATTCTTAATTTCTTTTGTTTTTTCTTTCATTTCTTTCTTTGATTCTGGAGCTTTTTCCTGTTTTTTCTTTTCCTGCTCTATTTTTATTTCTTGCAGAAGTTTTTCAGGATTGAAATTCAAAAACTTCAAGCCTTTGGCTTTTTCAGCGATTTCAATTCTTTTCTTTCTTCCTAATGTTCTTGAGATTATTGCAATATCATTTTTTCCAATTTTTGAGATATCTTGAGCATTTGAAATATGAACTGGGTTCAATCCCCTGACCAATCCCCTGATTTCGCGGGCATTGCAATATCCGACTGTTGGCATTCTTGGCCTGTTCTTTCTGTTTTCCCTTATTTTGTTGTGTCGTCCATTTGCAGCTCTCCATTTCAATTTTTTCCTTCTACCGCCTAATTTGAGCTGCATGTTCCAGCCCCTTCTCAAAAATTTTGGTTTTTTTCTTTTTTCTACCATTTTATTCTATTTTTTGACCTGCCTTTTCAATTATCCAAATTCCATCCTGGAAAATTCTTCTGTCTCTTGCTTTAACATGAGTAGAGGTTTCTATATTTGCAGCTGTCTGACCTGCAGCCTCTTTATCTGGAGATTCCAAATTTATTATGTCTCCTTTAATTTCCACTTTTACTGTTGGCAGAATTACTGCCTTTCTTTCTTTGGCTTCTCCAAGAAAATTTTTGATTATGATCTGGTCTTTTGTTGCGCTGACATTCATCGGAAAGTGGACTGAACAGATTTGCAATGAGTATTTGTATCCTTCAATCACTCCCTTGATCATGTTTTTTATGTGGGCAACGCCTGTTTTCAAGAGATTTTTGTCTCTTTTTGTGGCATTCTTTATTTCAATAATCAATTTTTTTCCGTCATGATTGATCTTCAAAGGAAATTTTCTTTTCAGCTCTCCCTTGGATCCTTTTACAGTCAATAACAATCCTTCTACCTTGATTTCAACTTTTTCAGGAATTTCAATTTCTTCTTTTAAGTCTATGTGCATATTAATAACAAACCGCGATAAGGCTTCCTCCTAAATCCTTTTCCATCGCCTCTTTATGGGTCAATAGGCCCTTATTTGTAGAAACAATGATTATCCCAAGATGTCTTGATGGCAAAAATCTCCTGACATACTTTTCATATCCGTCCTTTTTCACATAAAAATGGGGTTTTATAATTTGGCAGAAATTTAAGCCCGAGAATGTCACATTAACTTTTAGGAATTTGTCATCCTTACTTTTTTCATCTATTTTTTCCAATTTGTAGTCTATATAACCCTCTTTTTTCATCATTTCTAAAACTTTTAATGAGAATTTTGAGACTGGCTTTACTATGCAACTTGATTTTTTCGCTTTCTTAGCGTTCATTATCCTATTGAGTAAATTTGCTGTTGTGTCCATTTTAAGAGTATTTTTTGAATCCCAATTGTGGTGCAATGTCTCTAAAGCATTGCCTGCATAAATGAATTCCATAAGAGCCTACATGAGCGCCTATTCTTCCGCATCTGAAACATTTATTCACTGAAATTCCAAATTTTCTTTCTTTTGGCTTGTTATATTTCATGAATCTCTTTAGCTTTGCAGGCTTATGTTCGATCTGCTTCAATAATTTCCTCCAATCACTTACGGTCATATTTTCCTCCTGAATGTTTCTCTAGCATCTCCGTATTAAAATTATCCTTGACGAACTGGATTGTTTCTTCTTTGGTTATTCTGTGGCTTTCAGGGACTTTGCCGGATTTTCTTTTCTTTTCTTCTATTCTGTATCCTGGCCGTGTTAAAGTGACACAAACATCTAATCCCATAATTCCTACATCTCTTTGGAATACAATTCCTGGAATTTCTATATACTCTTTTATTCCAAATGCGAATGATCCCGGGTTAAACTGTTTGATTTTCAATTTATTTCCCCCAGTTTCTAAAAGCCTTTTTAACAGTCCTGGAGCTTTTTCCCCTCTGATTGTGACTTTGCATCCTATCGGTAATCCTACTCTTATTCCAAATCCTGGAATTCTTTGTTTGGATTTTGTGTTTACCGGTTTCTTTTCGCTTAAAACCTGCAAAAGTTTTTTTGCCTTCTCTAACTTAGCCTGATCAGCACCTGTTCCGCAGTTTAAGGTCACTTTTTCTAATTTGATTTTTCTCATGATATTATCTTTTTCTTCTTTTTTGACTGCCATTTTATTCGATAACCAAAATATTGTTTAATCTTATGTTAACATCTTTCTTTTCAATGTTTACAATGACTTGATTGTCCTCGATTTTTTCAATAATTCCTTCCTTGCCTATATTTTTTCCGCCTATGATTGAAACTCTGGCTTTTTCCTTTAAAGGCAGGATTTTTACAATTTTTTTATCCTTCAATGACATTACGATGCTGTCGTTTATCTTTATCTTGTCATTTGAAAGCATGTTGTTTCCGTCAAAAAGATTAATCTGGGTTTTCTTTCCGGAAAGTATCGTCTTTCCGATAACCTTGCTTAGTTTTGTTTCATCTTTTGTTTCTTCAATTCCAAGCTTTCCATTTTCCTTAACAATTATTTTATAGCTTTTCTTCATCTTAGGTATTGAAATTATGTCGAATATGCTTACTGGGAATTTATAATCCCCGACGATTTTTCCATTGACTGAGACTTCTTTCATGAACAGGACTTTTTTGGCTTCGCTTTTTGTTTTCACTATGTCAAGCAAATCTCTCAAAACTATCAAAAGCGGCAATGAAAATTCATTTTTTCTTCCAGGCCTTGCTTTGACTAGGTATTTTGTCCCTGTTTTTGGCATTGGCCAGCTTCTTGGCATTGCAATTCTTTTCAAGTGGCTCATTTTTTCTCCTTACTTAAAATTCTTTGTTTATCTTCGGCAAGTTCAATTATCTGCAGATTTGAGGGATCCAATGGGATATTGACCTTTGTCCCGTCTTTCTTCTGTCTTTGAATGCCTTCAATATAAACTTTCATGTCAAATCTGTTAACTTCTGAAACTTTCCCTTTCTGTTTTTTGAAGCTTCCGACCATTATTCTGACTGTATCTCCTTTTCTTAACGGAGTTGATCTTCGTGAAAATTTTTTCCTTAATTCCTTAGATAAATTTGAAGACATTATTTTTCTTTTGATATGTGCGGGGGCTTGAAATCTATATTTTCTCTGCTTTTTCGCCTTGCTGCTTGAAATCCATTTTACTGAAAATTTTTTCATGTTTATATCCTGTAAGTTTTGGTATAAGGCACATCTTCAGTGATGCCAGTTTTTATTATACCTCTACTCTCCATTTGATTAAGATATTTTAGCGCATCATTTTCACTTATATTTAATTTGCTTGAAACTTCTGAAGCTAAAAGTTCATGTCCCTTCAATAATGTGGCTATCTTTTTTTCCATTTTATACTACAACTCCCGCAATTTTGGCAATTCCTGGCCATCTTTCTACAACTTCTTTTGCAATAGGCCCTTTGATTTGAGTCCCTTTAGGATCTCCCGATTTTTCATCTTTCAAAATTACAACGGCATTATCTGCAAATGCGATTCTTTCCCCAGTGAGTCTTCTCCATTCTTTTCTTTGCCTTACGACGACTGCATTGAAAACTTGCTTTCTCATCTCTGGAATGCCTTTTCTTACGCTTACTTTAACATGATCTGAAATCGCGGCAGAATATTGTCTTCCTTTAGTGCTTTTTCCCTTTACTACACTGACTATTCTTACTATTTTTGCACCGCTATTATCTGCGGCATTTACAACTGCTCCTAAATTTAATCCTCTTGCTCTTTTTCCGGTTATTGCTTTCATTTTATTTTTTAACCTCCACAATTACAAAACTTACTATTTTGTTTATTGGCCTGCATTCTCCCGCCCTTACTAAATCTCCTTTTTTTATGGAGATGCATGATGGAATATGAGTATGGATTGCACTTTGAGTTCTGAAGTATCTTTCATATTTAGGATCATATCTTATTCTTTCCCAGCCGATAATCGCCCTGTTTCCAACTATTTTCTCCACATATCCTTCAAAATAGCGTCCTCTGACTTTAAGAGAGCCATGTTTAGGGCAATTCTTGTCTTTGCATTCTTTTTCTTTTTCCATTTTTTTATTCTATTGATTCAGGTGGAAATCCAAGTTTGATTAAAACTTCCTTGACTTTCTTGGAATGATTTCCCTGCAACTCTAACTCGTTGTTTTTGATTGTTCCCCCGCATGCCAATTCGGACTTGAGCTCCTTTGCGATATGCTTCAGGTCAATCTCCTTCTCATCTATTCCCATTATTATCGTGGCTATTTTCCCATATCTTTTCTTCACGGTGCCAACTTTAATCTTCTGCTTGGCTTTGGCTATTGTTTCGCAAACACAAGCTTCCTTTGGTAAACCGCATTTAGGGCATACTTCCATATTTTATTTCAAGTTTAAATTTAAATGAGTGAGTATACGTGCAATTGTTCTTTTAATTTCTTTTGTTTTTAATGAAGCCCCATGCGTAGTTTTCTGGCTTCTTGACTTGATTAATTCGATTTCTAGATCTTTTAATTTCTTTTGCAATTCATTTTTTGGGAGATTTTTAATCTCTTTTTTTCGCATTATCATTTTGTCTCAATTCTATCTTTTATTACAATTTTGTCTAAAAGTTTCGCATCTGGAGGCAGTATATCGACTTTAATCCCTATTGAACCTGGTTTTGTTTGTGCGACTGCTAGAGCATGATTTACAAAATTTACTGGATATCCAGTTTTATACAGATATCCGAATGTGAATCTCCAAGCCCTTGCTTTTGCGCTTGGCAGCTTTCCGCTTAAAAGTATTTCTGCCCCTAATGCTCCAGCCCTTTTTATCCTGTCCATCATCTTATAAGCTATTATTTTGAATGAAGATGAGCCGAATCTTTCTAAGGATAATGCAATCTGGTCTGCTATTGATTGGGCGTCAAATTCCACCTTTTCTATCTCGGCGATTTCAATCTTTGGATTTTCCATTTTAAATTCCTTTTTCAGTATTGTAGTCAATCTCTGTATGCTCTCTCCTTTTCTTCCAATTATTATGCCTGGTCTGCTTGTGAATAAGATTATTCTTTCTCCGATAGGAGTTCTTTCTATTTTGACATTGCTTATTTTTCCTTTTCCCAATTCTGCCTTGATAAATTCCTTGATGGAATATTCATTCTTTTTCATTTCAATAAATTTTTTTTCTATCATATTTTTTCCTCTGCAACTATCAAAACATGGGTCCTTTTGAATCTTCGTCCCCTCATTCTTCCAGATTTATGTGATCTTGATGCAAGATCTGCATGCCCGCTTAATTTTACCATATCAGGGTTCATGCTTTTTTGCATGCAGTTAGATGCAAGACTTTTTAACAATTTTATGAACATTTCAGATGCTTTGATGGGATATCTTCCTGAAATGCCTTTTTTGTGAGGTATCTCTCCTCTTGAAGGAACAACTATCTTGAATTTTATAACATTCTCAAGCAATTCAGTCGCTTGCTTTATATTTTTTCCCTTGATAAATTTGCATATTGCCATGCATTGCTTTGTTGAAACATGCAGGTCTTTCCCTTTTACAGTGGCCATTCTAGCTGTTTTCTTTTCTTCAATCTTAGTATTTTTTTCTTGTTCCATGTTTATTTGACTGAAAGTGATGCAGAGCTTCTTGTTGCCCCAATTCCTGGCGCGCTGTGCGCGACTTTCTGTCGAGTATATGCAAACTCGCCCAGATAATGGCCCAGCATTTCAATGGTTATTGTGCATGGTAAAAATTCTTTCCCATTATGGACCATGATTGTCCAGTCAACCATCTGAGGGGTGATTATCATGTTTCTAAAATGCGTTTTGATTTTCTTCTTCATATCAATTTTCTTTTTGCATCTTTGGATGAATTTTTCTATTTTGTCGAATTGCCTTAACAAGCTTCTTTTCCTTCGTGATGGCAAGAATTTTGAGAATTCTCTTACATCTAACTTTTTCAATTCTTCCAATGTTTTTCCCTTGAATAAAATTTCTTTTACCATTTTACTTTCCTCTTCCTGTTTTTCTTGGCCTTAACAATCCGACTTTTCTTCCAGCAGGGGCAAATCTTGGCGCAATTGAGGATTTACCCATGTTCTTACCTCTCCCACCGCCAAATGGGTGATTTAAAGCATTCATTTTGATTGGAGAAGTTCTTGGATACAATTTATTCCTTGCTTTCATGAGGTGCCATCTTTTTCCAGCTTTTACAAAAGGTTTTTCTGTTCTTCCGGCTCCGGCAACTATTCCAATTGTGGCCCGGACATTTTCATCAAATAATCTCTCTTTTTTTGATGGGAGCAATAATGTGACTTTTCCATTAAGTTTCTTTGTTACAACAGCAGAAAGCCCGCTTGATCTTACAAGTTTGCCTCCTGAAAAAGGAGTTAGTTCAATGTTTGAAAGATTTGTTCCGATAGGGAGTGAGCTTAATGATAATATATTGCCTGGCTTTATTTCAGCATTTTTTCCGATGATTATATCTTGTCCTTCTTCTAATCCCTGGACTGCGATATTGTAAAAATATTTGTCCCCCATTTGGATCAATGCCAATGGCGCAGTATGTCCTGAATCGCTCAAGAACTTTATGACTTTTCCAGTACCTTCAATATTTGGATAGGTGATTCTATGGCAATAAGCTTGTCTTCTTACTCTATAGGAGATTGTTCCTCTCCCCCTACGCTGTTGAATTAATCTCTTTCCCATGTTTCATTAAATTAAACCTAATTTAGTTGCTAAATCTAAGGCAGAATTTTCCTTTTTTAGCTTTATAAAAGCAATCTTTGCATTTCTTCTTATATGAGTTCTGATTCTGTCGACTTTAACATCAAATATTTTTTCTATTTTAGCTCTTAATTCTGTTTTGCTTATTCTTCTGTCCACTTCAAATAAAATTGTATTTTCAGCTTCGATAAGCTTTACTGCTTTTTCTGTTGAAATTGCTCTCATTTTAATTTTTCCATATGTTTTATTGAATTTTCTGTGAACATGATTATTTTGTCAGGATTTCCCGAGGATGTTAAATCAATAAATGACAAATTTGAAACATTCATATTCTTAATTCCCAAAGCTTTGGTTTTCATTTCTTTGTCTGTGATTAGAACTACGTTATATGGGCAAATTTTTTCAATTACCTTTTTCAATTCCTTCGCTTTTTTAATCTCAGTGATTTCATTTTCGATTATCAATGGCAATTTTATGTTGTACTTGTTTTCTAATTCCTTTGATGCCCCTGTTGCCAGCAGGCTTTTTATTGCCATCATCTTTTCTTTCTCATTCATTTTCTTTACCCAATTTTTCAAGGCATTTGGTGGATGAGCTGCTCTTCCGCCCCGAGTATTTGGCGAGAAAGCTCCCACCCAATTGAATCTGTTTCCTCTGGCGCTCATTATTTTTCTTGGGACTCTTGAAATACCATATCCGTAAGATCCTTTCCATGTGTGTCTTAATCTGTGAATTTTTCCTGCTGCGCTTACTTCTTTTCCTGCTCGGGGATTAGTGCCATATGCATGTCTTGTTTTTGAAACTTCGACTTCATAGGCCTTTTTTATAAGATCTTTTCTTATAGGCTGATCAAAAAATTTAGGCAATTCTATTTCGCTTTTCTTTTCTCCAGTTAATTTTAAAATTTGTGCTCTCATTTTTATACAAACTTGCTGATTTCGAAATTTTCTTTTTGAGCTGATTTGGTGACTCTTGAAGGGAAAGTTAGGAAAATTGCTCTTTTTTGAGGTCCTGCAACAGAACCTTTAATCACGCAATATTTTGTTTTTATATTTCCATAATTCATGAAAACTTTATTGTCTAATTTGCTTTTGGAAATATTATCAAAATCCATTAATTTGTTATTATACTGGACTCTTGTAAAGAATCCTAATTGTCCAGATATAGGGGTTCTGAAAGTGACTCTTGCTGGATGCCATGGCCCTAAAGTTCCCGGCCTTCTTACTCCTTTTTCAGATTTGTGCGCTTTTAATGTTATACCAAATCTTTTTACAGGGCCCTGCAAGCCTTTTGCTTTAGTTACTGCATGAACATCAACAAGTTGATTTTTGTCAAAGATATCCTCGATGTTTATTTCTTTTCCTAAAAGAGATTTCGCAGTCTCAAATTTTTCTTTCATATCTTTTCCTTTAACTGCAATTTCTGCGATATCTGGAGTTTTCTTAATCTCGCTTTTCTTTACCTGTGTGTAAACAAGAACATGAATATCATCAAATCCATCAATAGATTCGGGAAGAACTTTTTCCTGTTTTGGAAGCTTTAATTTTCTTTTCAATTCTTTGTCCAATTGTGTTGCCAAGACATCTTTAGCCACTTTATTTCCGCTGTAAAATCTTATTCCTAAGATTTTCATTGGCGGGCATTCTAAAACAGTTATAGGCAGAATGATTGTTTTTCCTTTTGTCAATGAATTCGGAGTGCTGTCTTTTGCAATTACAGAAAGCATTCCAGCCTTATAGCAAATTAATCCAAGAAGTGTTTTGCCAATATTTTTATTTTCAAAATTACTCCAGTTTATACTAGGCAAGGCCTTTTCTGCTCGTTTTCTAGGCCAATATTGCAAACTTCCAAATCGTGGTCTGTGTATTTTTCCCATATGTCATATTGGAGCATGTTTGCGCCTCTTACCATCCCCTGGTATTTTCGTAAAATCACGAATTTTAGATAATTTATAAACCTTTCTCCAATCATCCAAACTCTAGTTTATAGTGTTATGATTATTCAAAAGAATCCTTTTCAATCATTAAAAATAGCTTTTAATCCAAAATTGATCATCTAAGCTTCAAAATCGGTTTGCTGAGAACTGGTCTTTTCATCTATTTCTACGCTTCGTGTCAATATCCCCTTTCTTTTTGCCATTAACCTGATTTTTGCAAAATCTTTTTCTCCTTTAGGCATTATTATTTCCTTGATTTCATATTTATGGATCATCCTGTATTTTTTACCTTCTGGAAGATCAAATAAGAATTCATCTTTGACTTTTGGCCAGAACTTTATGTCTAACTGCATTAAACAAAACTTATCCTTCACTTATTCAATGCTTTTTGAGCTTGGCCTTGGCAATTTCTTTTTCATTTTCAAATCAATCCCTTCTCCAGAGCAGTCCAGCAGGGCATAATGGCTGTTTTCTACTATTTCATAGAGCTTTTTTGAATCCATTTCCTGGTTTATATTATAGTTAAAAAGCCCGCTTTTTTCTTTGCCTTCTAATCCGGGAATAGCATTTTTTGTAAGTATTATTCCGCTGATATTAATTTTTGGAACTAAAGAGGAAGCTAATAAAATCAAGTCATTTGCAAGTTCATATGTGGCGCTTATTTTTATCTTCCCATTTCGGCGCACATTCATGACTGCTTTATTTTCAAAAACTCCCTTGCTGAACTTAACAAATTGCTTATGGGCTGAAGAATCAATCTCTTTTTTCCAAATCTTTTTGATAAAAAAAATCACCATATTCAATTTTATTTTTTAATCATTTATAAACTTTCCTCTTAAAAAGATTTATAAAAGAAATTTGCATCTTAAACTCATGCCAACCTCGATAGAAAAAATCGTCACTTTCAGCATTTTTCTTATCCTTCTGATAATCTCATTTTTAATATTCCAGCCATATTTTACTGCTTTAATGATAGCTTTAGTTTTAGCATACTTATGTTATCCAGCCTATTCTTGGATAAATAAAAAGTTAAAAAGTCCGAATATCTCGTCATTTATCGTATGTTTTCTGGTAGTTTTTATTTTAGTAGTGTCTTTTTGGTTCATGCTGCAAATAACAATCCAGCAGATATTAGACTTTTATACTTATACTCAGACGTTTGATATTGTTGCCCCAATAAAAGCGCTTATTGCTCAAATTTCAAATGTTCAAGAATTTCCCATACAGCTTTCATTTTTTATTGATAAGAGCATAAGCCAGATTACATCTGCTGCTGTGAATTTTTCAAATACTCTATTTGTTCAATTACCAGTATTGCTGCTACAGGCATTTGTAGCATTTTTTGTTATGTTCTATTTTTTACGGGACGGACCCCAACTTGCAGAATACTTTAAAGGAATTTTGCCTTTTAAAGAACAGTTCAAAGAAAGATTCTTTTTGCGTTTCAAAGAAGTCACAAGAGGAGTAATTTATGGAATGATGATCGTAGGAGTAATTCAAGGAATGACTGCTGGAATAGGATTCTATATTTTTGGAGTTAAAGGCGCGTTTATATTGACTCTTGCATCTGTTTTCCTTTCAATTATCCCATTTACAGGGCCTTATCTGATCTATATTCCTGCCGGATTAATGATGATTTTACATGGAAACAATAATGGAATAGGACTGATAATCTATGGCCTAATTTTTGCAAGCCAGATTGATAATATAATAAGGCCGTATTTTGTAGGCAAGAAAGCGAAAATTTCTATGGCTTTAGCATTAGTTGGGATGTTAGGTGGAATGAGTCTCTTTGGCGTAGTGGGATTGGTAATTGGTCCTTTAATTGTAGATTATACTGTAATGTTCATTGAGTTTTACAAAGAGGGAAAACTTTCAGAATTAATTTAAATTCGGGGATAAAAGAGGATGTTATTGAAAGTAAAATCTTTAAAATTATTGACTGGAAAACCAGTCGCAATTTTGCATAAAAAAACTGCAAAGATGCTGGCTGTTTATCCTGGAGAAAGAGTCAGAATCAGAAATAAGCATAGCCTAGTCGCGATTGTGGATACAGTAAAAGGTCTGTTAAAAGAAAATGAGATTGCGTTGTCTTCTGAAGTTTTAGAAGAATTAAACTTATTTGATGGATATGCTGTAGATGTTTCAGCAGAACCTCCTCCAAAAACATCTCATTACATTCTGGAAAAATTGAATGGAAACCATCTGGATTATAACAAATTATTTGCTATCGCGGGAGATATAGTGCATAATGCCTTGACCGAAACTGAAATTGCCTATTTTGTTTCCGGAGTTTATGTTCATGGGATGTCTGATAAGGAGCTTGCAGATTTGACTTTAGCTATGGTAAGATCTGGAAGACAACTTAAACTAAATGACATTGTTTATGACAAGCATTGCATCGGGGGGATTGCAGGCAACAGGACAACCCCTATAATTGTTTCTATTTGTTCTTCAGCCGGAATTACCATGCCTAAGACATCAAGCAGGGCAATTACAAGCGCTGCAGGAACTGCAGATGTTATTGAATGCCTTGCAAAAGTTGAATTTCCAATTGAGGAGATTAAAAAAATAATCGCTAAGACTACTGGATGCATGGTTTGGGGAGGCGCCCTTGGGCTTGCTCCAGCAGATGATAAGATTATACAAGTTGAAAGAGTTCTTTCTTTAGATCCAGAAGCGCAATTAATTGCCAGCATACTATCAAAGAAAATTGCAGTAAATGCAAAAGGCGTTGTAATAGATATTCCTTATGGGCTCTCGGCCAAAGTAAAAAATCTGGCTGAAGCTAAAAAACTGCAGAGCAAATTTGAAAAAACTGCGAAATTTCTGAAATTGAATATCCAAGCTGTCTTGACAGATGGCTCTCAGCCTATAGGAAATGGGGTCGGTCCTGTTTTGGAAATGAGAGATATTCTTGCGATTCTAAGAAGAGAAAAGAGCAGGCCATTAGATCTTGAAAAAAAATCTGTTTTCTTGTCAGGATTAGTATTAGAGATGGCGGGAAAAGCCAAGAAAGGTTATGGGGAGAAAATGGCTCTAGAAATTTTAGAGTCTGGAAGAGCCTTTAAAAAGTTCAAAGAAATTATTGAAGTTCAGCAAGGAAAAATCAGGGAATTACAGCCTGCCAAACTTTCTTTTTCAATCAAATCAGATAAATCCGGAAAGATTGTCGAGATTGACAATAAAAAAATTGCATCTGTTGCAAGAGCATCAGGATGCCCTTCTGATAAAGCTTCAGGCATTTATTTGCATGTACATCTTGGAACAAAAGTTTCAAAAAATCAGCCAATCATGGAAATTTATGCTGAAACCGACGACAAATTAAATTTCGCGAAAGATGTCTGTAAAAAATTGTCCCCCGTCAAAATAAAGTAAAGTTTATAAACAGCATTTTATTATCACATTTATTAAGGGTCTAGGGTGAAAGAGAGATGAATAAAAAGGCTAAGTCAATATTGTTTTTCAGTTTGATTGCATTAATTCTAGTTAGCTTTGCAATTTATCTTGTTTCTGCAACTCCAGTACTGACGATTGTATTGCCTATTGCAGGCGCGAATCTTACTACAACTATTCCAGTACTGAATGTCTCATCAGATTACACTACCAATTGTACTTACAGTATTGATGGCAGTGCATTTTCTGCATTGGGCCCAGATATTGATGTATCACATCAGACATCTGCAATTGATATTCATCTATTGAGTGATGCAGATCATACCATAACAATCTTTTGCATGAATGATTCTGATGTTACTGATAATAGTACTGCTACAAGAACATTTACAAAAGATGCGACTTTCCCTTTAATTTCAGTCGTATATCCTGCTGTAGATGGATTATTATTTAATTCTCAAATTGGAATTAATTATACTATTTCAGATTTGCATCCCCAATCATGCTGGTGGACTAATAATACTGGATTATCCAATCATACAATTGCATGCGGAACAAATATTACAGGACAAACATGGATTCAAGGCAGTAATACAGTCGTTATATCTATTAATGACTCTGCAGGAAATTTAAATTTAACAACAAGACAGTTTAATATAGACACAAGCTCTCCTGTAGTAAATTTGATAACCCCTGCAAATGGGACATCTTATCAATCTTCTTCGAATTTTTTGTTTAACTGCACTGTAACTGATAATCTAGCATTATCAAACATTACGTTATATGTTTGGAATTCAACAGGCAGTCCAATCAATACGACAACAACTGCTGTATCTGGAACCTCGAACTATTCTGCTATGAATGTAATGTTGATTCCAAATGAAGCATATTCCTGGAACTGCCAGGCAGGAGATACTGCATCAAATTACGCATTTAACTCAACTAATAATACTTTAACAATAGACGTTGTGCCTGCTGTAATAAACAGTATTGCTATAACCTCTCCAGATAATTTTGTTGCTGCATTAAACGGTGCAGAAAGTCCTAACGCAAACGTGAGCTTGGCTGTAAATGTTACTGATGCTTTATCGGGAGTTGCTTTTGTTAGGGCCAATATCTCACAAATAGTTCCTGGGGCTGCCTTAGTTAATCTGGCTCTTAGCGGAAATGGCTTGTGGTCTGGAAATGTAACCATAAATGATACTTCAATGTATAATTTTGTGCCTGGAAATATTACTATTGTTGCCGCGGACAATGCTGGAAATGGGGCTTCTGGAAATAATGTGGTAGTAGTGGTATTATATAATATGACTACTCCCCCTCAAATGCCTCTTGGCTGCCAAAGATTTGGAAACTTAACAACTAATTTTGCAAATGTATTAAATTTCAGTTCTGTAAATTTTATAATACAAATAGAAATGAACGGTTCATGCCTTACAGGGCCTGGAAATGGCACATCACCATGGGATGGATATCAGCAGGTAATGATGATGAATTTCAGTTCATTAAATATGGCTAATCAAAGTGTCGGAGCAAAACTTGCAGGTCTTAAAGATGCTCTTCAAGTTAACATTACCCCGCCTCATGCATTTGGACTCACTAGAATTTATGTAAATGAAACAGCCTTTGCGGAATTGAATACAAATACTACAATTACATTGAACAATATACCTTTCGCTTCTAAACCATCTATACTTGCAGATAATATAAGCAGATCAGTTGGAGTACCTACATGGACAAATAATACTCCTTTCAACATTACTGTAACTTCTCCTGTCCCAATGAACATATTGGTGCCAAATGGAAATTTACAATTCACTGTTGAAGGATTTTCAGGATATAATGAAACCGATAATTTAAAGCCGCTAATCACGATCAATTCTCCAGCTGCAACTTCGACAAGCAATGCTGTTTTAGTCAATGTTACAGTAAACGGAACAATCACACAGCCAACCCAGATTATAATCACTGGCTTAGGAACAACATACACATATAACTCAACATATAATTCTGCAAACTGCACTGAGATAAGTACTGGTAGCGATACTTACAATTGCTTAATTTCTACAACTTTGCCAGATGCATCTTATACTCTGAACGTGCTTGCTTATGATTATGGTGGCTCAGATCCAAATGGGCCTGGAAATTCAAATTCAACTTCATTAGCATTTGTTGTCGATGCAGTCAATCCTCAATTAACTGTCTCTTCTCCTGCAAATGGTACATGGTTTAATTCAAGCTCTGTAGCTTTTACATTCACTGCTACTGATAATTTAAATGGCCCGGGTTTTGTTTGTGATGTTTATTTAGACCAGGCAGTTTTTGACACTATTAATATTAGCGACATACATATGAATGTAAGCGCTACTAATATTTCTACAATTAATAATCTTGTAGATGGCTTGCACAATTATACTATTGCATGCTTTGATGATGTAAACAATCAGAACAGTTCAGCAACAAGATTCTTCAATGTTGATACAACAAAGCCAGCCCCCGCAATAACATCTCCTGCTGCTAATGCAAATCTTAGCTCGAAACTTATTTTGATAAACACTACAGTTACTGAAACTAATTGGAATTATACAATAATCACAGTTTCTAATAGTAGCTTTACTAACAGCACAACTAACACCACAAGCAAAAGCGTGAACACTTCATTGTCTGTTCCTGCAGACGGAGCATATTCTGTTTATGTTACTGCTTATGACTTGGCAGGCAATTCAAACACTACTTCAAGAAATGTTACGGTAGACACAACTGCTCCAGTAATAACTGTCTACAGCCCACTCAATAATAGCGTTTATTACATTAATCAATCAATATCGATTTATTTTGCTAGAAGCGATCTTACTGCTGGAAGCATGTGGTATAATTACAATGGGACAACCAATATCAGTTCAATTGTAGCAAATTCCATAAGCACTAATATAAATTACACCACTAATGGAACAAACACCATAATACTTTATGCCAATGATACATTAAACCAGCTAAGTACTGTAGTTATTTCTATTAATGTATATCCATTAAATTCAACATCCTTCATAGTAAATGATACTACTTATAATGTTACTTCAAACATAACTACCATAGTTGTCCCTTATAATTCTTCAATACAGAATGTTACTTTGACAAATACATCGCAGGTTGTTTCAATGGACTTGTCACAATCATTGAATAGCGGAAATATAACTCTTGGAAGCAATAGCTTCAACTTGGTAACCCAAGGAACTTATAATTATACTGCGACTATTCCAAACGGCACAGTCATTTCAGGCGGCGCTGGATGGGATGGAAAAATAACATTGCCATTCATCAACACATCTTCATTCACAGCACCTTCATCAGGAACAGCGAATGTTATCGTTGATATGGGCTCTTCAGTTGAGCTGAACTTCTCACAGCCTGTTGAAATTATAATTGGCGGAATGTCTGGCAAGCATGCAGCATGGAGCAGAGGATCAGCAACATTGAATGATATTTCATTGGCATGCGACAACATAACTGCCCCTACAAATATCGCTGCAAACGGCACAAGAGAATGCTATGGCAATTCAGGATCTGATTTAGTGATATGGACATATCACTTTACAAGCTATGCCGCTTATACGCCTTCAACTACAACTCCACCTGCAGCTGCCCCGTCATCTGGCGGAGGATTAATAACCACTTGGACATGCGCTGAGTGGTCTGTATGCGTTAACGGCACTCAAACAAGAACCTGCTCTAAAGTAAATCCTTTACTATATGCTCCAAACAAGCCTGCAGAAAGCCAGGCATGCACTGTAACAACTCCAACAACAACTCCGCAAGGGAATGTAACAACTCCAACAACTACAAATGCTACAGAAGAGCAAACAGAAGGGGCTGCTGAACAAAAGGCAGAAACTAAAATTGGTGGGATAATAATTGTTGCAGTTATTTTAGCGATTATAGTATTTGTGATTGTAAAAGCTATAAGGCCTAAAAACTTACATCACATTATTCATCATAAGTAACTTCTAGTTCTAAATAGGAAGATTTTATTGGATATTAGGATACTTTTATAAGTCTCCTTGTTATCATAAAAATCCCATGATGGCCTTACAATTTTTTAAAAAAGAGAAAACTCTTGATGAGTTGACTCTGGAAGAGCTTAAAGAAATGAGCTCAAATGGACTTTACAAGCTTGCATTGAAGAATAATCCATTATTCATGAAAGATATGATAAAGAAGGATATTTCCACTATTAATGAATATGATAATTCTCAGTCTTTCAGGATGATTTTCATAAGCAAATATCTGAAAAAGTAAGATTTATCAAATATGATTTCTTGCATGTATCATGTCAAAGATCAAGGCTTTTTTCCAAATTGTTCTCGGGCTTTTTTTATCTTCTATAGGCTTCCCATCCCAGTCAAAAATTCTTGTTTATTTATGCGAACAGGAAGCCTCATTAGGATGGCTTAGCCAGGATGTCTGCTTATTGTCAAAATTTATTTTTTTAATTCTTGGATTTGTGACTTTGGCTATAGGGATAATTAATCTTTTAATTCCAGAGAAGAAAAAGGTTCAAAAGAAATAAGTTCTGGTTCTAAATAGAAAGATAATTCAGTATAGAGGCAAAACTGACCCATAATAAATATGGGATCAATATTAAAGATGCAGTTCTATTGATTTTCCAGGTAGCTAAGATCATGCTTAATATGGAAAACCAAACTAAGATTATGTCAATAAATGCCATTGAAGGATTTTTCATGTAAAAATAAAGAAAGCTCCATAAAATATTCAGAACAAAGTTAATTCCGAATATAATCGCAATATTTCTTTTATCATTATTTTTTGCATTGATCCAGGCAAAGTATAAAGATAATGCCATCAAAAAGAAAAGAATTCCCCAAGCAATCGGAAAAATCCAATTTGGAGGTGTTATTGAAGGTTTTATTGACTGATACCAAGAGCTTTTTACTCCTTGGCTTGTAAAAAGGCTTCCAATAAATGCGACTAAATAAGTTATTATCAGGCATATTGCCAGTATTAGAATCTTGTTTGTTTTTTTCACTTTCTTCTTCATTTTTAATTGAGCAAGTTGATAATGTTCTGAACACGTGGATAATGTTACGCCCGGACCAGGAGTCGAACCTGGAAATCCCGAAGGAAACAGGCTCTCAAGGCCTGCGCCGTACCGTTGGGCCATCCGGGCATATTCATATTAATAAAAAACAGTTTAAAACTTTATTCTTTTAAGAAAAATGAGACAAGCTAAGACTTGCACAGTTCTCTTATTGAGAGTTTTCTTCTTGTTTCATCTTAGCGTTCTGCTTTTTAACCGAAAAGAGCTGAAAGACCTTCAGCGATCATTTCAGGCCTTGCTTCTTCTTTCTTTTCTTCTTTCTTTTCCGGAGCTGCAGGAGCTGAGGCAGCGACTGGAGCTGTTTTAGCTTCTTCCAATGCCTTGTTTATATCTACTCCTTTTAGTGAAACAACCAGGCTTTTTATGGAACTTTCATCTGATGTTCCGCCTGCTGATTCAACTATTTTCTTTATTCCAGCTTCGTCAATGCTCTTTCCTAAGTTATGTAGCAGAAGAGCTGCATATATGTTTTGCATTTTATTTATTTTCCTCCGTTGGTGCGGATGATTGTGATTCTTGCGAAGCAGATTGTACTGCTTTTTCCAAGGATATGGCTTCTCTTTGCGCTTTTTCTAAAATAGCCATGATTGTTTCTTTGCATGCATATCCCAAGTTTATAGCAAATTGTCTTGCGGAAGCAAAAGCGCTTGTTAATTGATTCTTGAATCCTTCTTTATCGATTTTGATATTTGTGTAGATCTTTTTGTCTTTGCTGTCATATGCCGCCTTTATTTCCAAGCCTATTGTGAATGGCAAGATTCCAAGTTTCATCAAGACATCGGCATGCTTTTTTTCAATAGTTTTCCCTTTTTCGACAATAACTTTAGCTATTTTTATTGAAATTTTTCCGCCTTCAACTCCTGTTTTTAATCCCACAGCAGAGAGTTCAGAAATCGCAGGACCGGGCATTAAATCAGTTGGGCCTGCCTCAATCAGGATATCTTCTTCAGCAATTTGTCCCGGCTTTGCTTTTACAGGATACTTATTTTCCACTAGCAATCCTGCTATTTCAAAAGGGTCTAAATCTGAAAATAAAATCGCGCAATTTGTTTCTATATATGGTGAAAGCTTATCTACATTTTCTTTTTTTGCCTCTTGAAGGGCCTTTATAGCAGCCTTTTTCTTTATAATCTGCATAGTAAATTCTTTTCTTAATTTATGCCTTATTTTCTGCAATTGCTTTGAAGGAAGATTTACTATGGATGAAACGATTATAGTATTATGACTTTCAATAGTGCTGATCAGCTCTTTCATCGCCTTCACTTTTTGAGGTGAGACGATTCTTTTTTTTGTTTCTTCTTTATTCTTAGTTTTCTTTATCATTTTTCTTTCAGCCTTACCGGCTTGGACATTGTAAATTTAAGCATTACAGACCTTATGTTCTCTTTTTTCTTAGGCAGTGCAGTCATGATGGCATTATAGATTATGAGGGCATTTTCAGCGATTTTTTCTTCATCGCCGTTTTCTTTGCCAAGAGCTACTTTAATTGAATTCTCTTTGGCTCTCAGGTTTATCATTCTTTTCAGCTTATCAACCGCATTTTTTATTTCAGTTTCATTTTCACGCATTACAACTCCGCCTGTTTTAGGGTTTGGCATCTTTCCTGCAGCCCCTAATATTCTGCCGAATTTTGCCGCTACAGTTGGCATTAATGATGCTGCTGAAATGAAGATGTCATAATTTCTCATAAGTTTTTTAATCTCGTTTTTAGGCCAGTCTGCTAGCAATTCATTTTTTACAACTACCTTGTCTACCAGGGGAGTTTTATTCTCCAGAAAAGCGCATATTTTGTTATCTTTAGTAGGATAAGGCAGTGTTATTGGAACAGAAACGGGGGTTTTTCTTATGTCTATATCCGTAAAGTTGATAATTAAATCTACAGTCTGAATAAAATTCTTTTTAGGAGAATTCTGTTGGAGTTCTTTAAATGCGTTTATGAATAATTCTTTGTTCATCTGAATATCCTCCTACAATCCAAGCGATTGTAGTGCAAATGGATGATTAATAAAGAAAATTAGGGTTTAAAAAGATTTCTGAAATAATGTGCTATGAGTTATGAAGAGGGTATATCTTTATTTTTACTTATCGATTTGCAGAAGATATTCTTTTATCCTTGAAATTATCGAGGGAATAAGAAAATTTTCTAACTTTTCACTGAAAATTTTTTCTAAGGATTCAAATTCTGTAATTCTGTATCCTTTATTTGTTTTTTCGACGATAAAAATATCTTTTAGCCTTTTTAATTGTCTTCTTATATTCGAATCGGCAATGCCGTTTAATTCAAGATTCGATTTTTTTCTTACTGCTATGACTTTTTCCCTTATTTCTTCTGTTTCAATCTCCTCTTTTCCCCCCCTTGCTTCTAATAAAACAAGAAGAATATCTACTATGATATCTCTTGAATCTCCTGGCTGAAGCAAACCCAAAGAAAGGCAGATCTTTTTGCATAACTCTCGCTTGTCTGACTGATAAGGGTTTTCATATTTTCTTAATGTGATTTCTGCCAATGGAAAGTCTGTCATGTCGGAAATGGATTATTGTTCAGATGCTCGTATCCATTTCAGAGCATCCTAAAAACAAGAAACTCATGAATTACACTTTTTAAGGTGTGGTTTCTCTTGTTTGTATGATAGTATTATATGTTTTACAGTGAATTAATCTTTAAAAATCCTTTTTCCCTTTTTTTAGAATGGAATTTTTGGGGCTTTTGAGCACTGGCAAAGGGACATGGGGTCAGATTGTCGGATTAATCGAAAAAGGGGATTGGGAAAAAATAGTTGTTATCGGCCCAAGCTATGCTGAAAAATTTTCTATGCCTGGTAAAAAAGTAAATTTCATAAAGGCGGACTTTGATAAGCCCTTGCAGGACTTGATAAAAGACTTTAAAGAAAAACTTTCAGGAAAGTTTGAAGGGATGGAAGTTGCTTTATCATTGGCATCTGGATCTGGAAGAGAGCATATGGCTTTGATGTCTGCACTGATTCAGATTCCTCTTGGGATAAAATTTACTGCTTTAACCAAGGATGGAATTGTTTATTTCTGATTTATTCATTCCAACATATAACAAATCTTCGAAAGCTCTTAAGAAATTCTTCTTATAAAAAGAATAATCGGGTTTTTCTCCAGTCATTAAGAATTCAGTGGTAGATAATGGATATTCTTCATCTTTAACATATCCATAACCTGGTCCTTTCCTGAAATACCATTTTTTAGTAAAATTTTCAGTTCCTTTCCCATTTTTATTCAATATCTCTTGTTTATCTTCATAGATGCAAGAATATTTTTGCATTAATTCTTTGGCTAGATCTTCTTCAAGCTCTTTTTCATAAATGCCGCCGAATAACAGATTTTCTTTTGGAATCTCCCCAGAATCTAATTGATTCATTTTATTATCAAGGCATTCTAAAGCTTTCTCATTAGATTCTAATCTTAATCTTTTAAGCAGGAAATCGCGCATTAATTTTATATCAAATTGGGTTTTTTCTCCTCTTGACAGTCCAAAACTCTGATAAATCAGTTTTGGAAATTTGTTATTGCTATCTTCAATTAAAGTGACTATTTTATTCTTGGCGCATAGGCAATTTCCTTTTCCAAAAATATATCCTAAATTCCTTTCCACTATCTTTTCAGGATTTTTCACATACAAGAATTTTTTGCTGTAATTTATTAAATCTGCCCCGTTTAATATCTCTTTGAAATCATGTGAAAAAATATCTAATTTGCTGTCGATAATGTCAATATTTGCCCCATATTCATTTTTCATGACATAATTGAATATATCCTTTCTTTCAGGAGTTTCTTTTATTTTTGCCTTATAGTTTAGATACTCTTTTATTGCATTGGTTATATACTCATTTAAAGTCTGATAAGAATCAAATTTTTCTTCAGGAGTATTGAACCTTAAATTCTCCACAGTATTTGAAAGCATTGTGTCCCAAAGAGATTTTATAAAAAGAAGAGGATAAACCATTGAAACATTTTCGAATAAACCGTCTTTTCTCTTGTCATTATCAAGATCTAAAAGTTCATTTTGATAATCTTCAAGAATAAAAGTGTCTTCTTTGTGATATTTTTCATATCTGTCTCTCAATGTGTTCATTTTTAAGAAAAATTGTTTGTTCCAATATTCTTTCATGATATTTTTTCCAGAACTTGTGCAGATTGTCGAAGGCTCTCTTTTTACAAACCTGCTCTTTAAGATTATTTTTTTTATGTTTTTTTCTCCTATTTCCATAGTTGTGTCTCCATCTTCAACCACATAGTCTAGGCATTTTTCCATGTCTTCATTGGATCCATTTTCTCCATTTTTTGTTTTAAATGCGAGAATTTCATATGGCAATCCTTTGGTAAAATTAATTCCAGCCATTCTTGAATGAGTTTCTAGCTTGTTATTTTCATAAAAATTGGAGTAAAAGAAAAGATAGCCATAACTGTCTATCGTCATTCTTCCTTTTGTTATCATATTTTTCATTCCCTGTACTGATTTGTATACTGGCCCAGTTTCGCTTACACCAGGTGTATAGACTTTTTTCTCCCCAAGATCTCTCAATTTGCTTTGGTCAAATGGCAGGTTATAGCCATAGATTATCAAAGGATCCTCTTTCTGGATTATGTCTGAAGCGATTTGTTTTATTTTATCAGTGCTTTCTTTAGGATTTATTTTTTCTTTTGAGTTATTTCTTACGCTGATTATTTGATATCCCTTCCATTCATGAAATTTTGGAACAAATGTGGTTATAATGTATTTATTTTTGTTGAAATTCAGAACTACATTGCTTATCCTTTCTTTCTGGGGATTGTCATAATCCATTGTTTCAATATCCATGGCACATTTTTTGTCTAAAATGATTGTATCCAGATCTACAATTGTTTTTTCTTGTTTTTCAGGCAATTTCAGCTCATTATCTGCAATATCGACAAGAGTATAAGGTGGATAATAAAATCTCAATTGCTGAGAATAGGAACTTTTTTTATCCAGAAATTTTGCAGGCAATTTGATCCGTTCTGCCTTATTTTTTCCTATTCCGCTGATCAATTTTTTATCGTTAATATAAGCCCATATAACACTTTTATTCATGCTATAATGCTTCTTTTTGAATTCTATTTGTGGAAATTCATTTTGGCATTCTTCTAGTAATCTTTCTGCATCCCCATTAGGCATTTCAAATGTGGGGATGATAAATGGAATATTCTTTACAAATACATGGGATTTTCCGATTTTGCTTTCTAAATCAAATTCTCTTACAAAAAATTTAACTTCATTTCCAGAAAAATGATTTGCAGGTTCTGTATAAGTGATATAGCATACTTTTGACATGTTGCTTAGCCTTAAACGTAAAATAGCCTAAAACAAATTTAAATAGTTAATTATTCTTGACTATAATATGGCATTGAAAATATTAGCATTCACAGATTTGCATGCTTATTTGCCCTCATTAAACAAGATTATAGCAAAGGCAAAGAGGGAAAAGCCCGATTTGATGATATGTGCTGGAGACTTTACTATATTTGGAGAAGGCCTGGAGATGTTCAAGAAATTAGATTTGAAAATTCCCCTGCTTGTCATCCCGGGAAATCATGAATTGCCTGAGGAAATGAATTATCTGGAGAAAAAGCTTGGTTTTATCAAGAATATTCACCTAAAGCATTTTACATTCCAGGATTATTTCATTTTGGGATGCGGCGGGGGAGGTTTTACCCAGCATCATGCAGAATTTGAGCAGAGCGAAGAAAAATTTGCCAAGGCAATAAAAAAATTAAAAGTTCATGATCATAAATACAAGATTATTTTAGTCACGCATCAGCCGCCTTATGGAAATAAAGTTGACAAAATCTATGGAGAACATGCCGGGAGCAAATCAATCCGGAAGTTTATTGAGAAATATCAGCCAGCTTTATGCATAACGGGCCATTTGCATGAAAATTTTGGAAAAGAGGATAAGATTGGTCAGACTTTAATAATAAATCCCGGTCCCGAAGGCAAAATCATTGAAATTTAATTAATTCTTTCCAATTAGTTTTATAATTTTCAAATTTTTTATCAAATTCTTCTTTTGGAGTTAATGTGATTCCAAGAATTTCAAGTTTTTTCTTAAGAAGGTCCAAGGTTTCGCTTTTTTCCTGCTCATTAGACATTTTTTCTAATTCTAGGATATATCCATACCCCTTAGTATAATCCACCATAGCATGAATGCCTTGCCATTTGAAGGTATGCCTTTTTCTGAACCATTTAATCTGAACATTTAAACCCGCCAATATGAATATTTCTTCTAATTTTTCAAAATCTTCTTTATTAAACTTAATCTCTATTTCTTCACGATGTTCATCATGAATTTTTCCTTTTTTTAACCAGATTTTTGAGAAAAAATTGTTCCTTTGAATCCTCAAGTCTTCTTTAGAATCAAAATAATAGGTTTCTTGATAGTCTTCATTTATGAATTCTCCTTCCTTATTGAAGAAATTTATTAGTTCATCATATTTTTCCTCTGAAATAAAGCTTCTGATTTCAACTTCAATGTCCATGTTATACTCCTCTTATTCTCATTTTATTCTTGCTTTTGCCTAGCAAAACTACGCTTGACTCCTTTTTCTCGTCGAGAATCTTGAGATTTGTCAGTTTTGCAATCTTTTTTGCAAAATTTTTGACTTCATTATGCCTGGGCATGTGTTCATATCCTAATCGTTGCCTTGAAAATCCTACTGACATGAATCCTTTGGCTTCAACAAAATCAGGTTTTGCAATTTTGATTAAATTTGCATAACCCTTTTCATCTTTCATGTTAAGATCTTTGATCAAAGTCAATCTTAGCACTTTCCTGGTTTTCAGTTTTGGAAATAGTTTTACTGTTTTCATATAGCCTTTCCATGCATTTTTTATTTTGCTTCTTGTAATCTTAGTAAAGAGCTCTTCATTTGGAGCATTGACCGAGAGATAAAGCTGGGTAGGAAGCTGTTTTTTCCTTGCAAGTTTTGCCAAAACTTCAGGATTCAATCCATTAGTCACTAAAAAAGAAGTTATTTTTCTTTTTCTTAATTCTTTTATCAATTCTCCCAGATAAGGATATAATGTTGGCTCTCCTGAAAGTGAAATTGCAAAATGCTTTGGATTTTGAGATTCGAAAAATTTCTTTAGAGTCACTTTTTTATTCCCCTTAAATCCTGAAAGCAATTTTCTTTGCAAGGCAGTGCAATCTTCAATAATCTTCTCTGGTTTTTGAAATTCTTTTCTGCCGGCTTTTTCACTTAATTCTATCGGCCTCCAGCAATGAAGGCATTGATTCTGGCAACTCATCACACAAGGCGACATTTGAACGCATTGATGTGACTTTATGCCATAGAATTTTTGTTTGTAGCAGTAGCCCTCATTCATCAATGCTTTCTTTGCCCATCTGCATATTTGGACTGCCGTATTGTCCGATAAGCCATAATGCTGTTTAGTCAGGATTGTTCTCCAATCCTGATCTTCTTCAGAAATTTTTGATTTCTGAGATTCAAGAATTTGTTTTGTAGATTGTTTCATTTTATAGAGCCAATAGGGGGTTGGTAAGAAACCCACAGTTTCTTACAATGGACCTGTCGGGAGTCGAACCCGAATCACATCCGTGCGAGGGATGCATTCTGCCATTGAACTACGGGCCCTTATTTATTAAAGACAATTTTCTGCTCTTTTTTAAATTATCCTTAGAAGAGCCTAAAGAACCAGACCGCCATCATTGCGATCAGCAAAAGAAGTATGATAGAATTCATTATTGCAAAACATTTTTCTGCAATGCGTTTTGATTTTGTCAGTCCTAAAATTGTCAGGTAGAAAAACCTTCCCCCGTCGAATATTCCGAATGGGAGCATGTTGACAAGCATTACGCTCAGGTTTATCACAATAAGCCAGAACAATAAATTGTAAATGAAAATAATGAGTTTTGAGTATTCTCCAGAGTATCTTGGAGCATAATACGTCGAATCATCTCTGTTTGGAGAGAAGAATTTTATAATTTTGGCAAGCCTGCTTTTTGATATCAATAAGCCCACCCCTAAATAAGCCCTTGATTGATTATTTGCATCAGATGCTAATGTGATATTATAATTCGCTGTTGTAGTTCTAATTGTGATGTTTTGTCCAGGGCTTAATTGGTTTAAGGTGTCATTGAGGTCATTTTGGTTTGTAATTGAGTACTCTTTCCCATTGGCAATTACCCCTTGTATGGCGCCTTCGATTTTATTCCGATAAGCTGGAGTATCCTCGTATGCTATTATCAATGATTGATTGTTTTTCAGCTGCATTCCCAGGAGATCTGCAGTCAGGAAATAATTCTCTTCATCTGTGACTATTTTTAATTCAGAACTCTTGTTTGTAAGATTTAATTGATCATAAGCCATTGAAAGCTTTTCAAAATCTGCATTTGAGATTCCAATGCCTCCTATTGAGCTGATATCTGAGACGTTTACTGGGCCAAGCATGTAGGTGTTGAAGTTCATTCCAGCTGGAATATAAAATGCCATGAAGAAAATCTTTAGGACTAAAATGAACAGAATCGCAACAATCAGATTTGCGAACACTCCTCCTGAAAGGACAGAAAGCTGCGTTTTGATTGGTTTTTTAGCCATCTGTTTTTCATCTGTTTCAACAAATGCCGCTAAGAAAGGTCCTAAAAATCCGAATCCTGTAGATTTTATTCTAATTTTCCCGAATCTTGCAAAAATTCCGTGGCTAAATTCATGGCTTACAGCCACTATCAAAATTGTTATTATCCAGTATGTGAAATAAAATGGCGGCAGGAAATCTAATTTGAATATGCTTGGAAGATAAGGTATCAATGGCATTAATGGGGGGATGTTTGGAAGGGAAACTGCGTTAATTATCAAGAATAAGGTTTGTATAATAAAATACATTGCCAAAATCATGATTACATATCCTGAAATAATAGAGCAATAAACAAGTATGTTCAATAATGAAGGATATTTTGTGCCTATTCTATTTATTAATTTCATTCCCCATTTTGTTCGGTATAAGAGCAAGATCTTCGATTCTATCTGCAATTTTTTTCTATTTTTGTAAAGAAAGAAGGCTATTGCTATAGAAAATATTACTAAGAATAGCAGGTCATAATACAAGAATCTCATTTCATCACTTCTTTTTTATAGGTCTAAACTTCTTGCCATTGCATTTTCTGCATTTGACTTTTTGTTCTATGATTTTTCTAGCGTCAGATTTCATTTTCGAACTGCAGTTCTTGCAGACAAATACATTCTTAAAAAGCCTATTTGTTGCAGCAGGTATTTTTGTTGCCATGTTTTTATGCTGATTGAGAACTTATAGTTCTTTTTATTATTTTTAGACCTTCAATGTCCCAATATTCCACTTGAATGCCCTCTTTTAACTCTTCTTTTATCTCTTGGAGGAATGGGACTTCCAGAGTTTCAAAACTCTCAATATCCATCAAAGTTGCAGATGATTGTCCAATAGTTAGGATTTGCCCTTTCTTCTTGTCTATCATAGGGACGGCGAATTTTTCATGCCCTGGCTTTACCAGAACTCTTTTTTTCTCATCAATTATTCCAATAGCTTCTATTCTGCATTTACTAGCGCCATGTTTTCCTGTCTTGCTTATGTCGACAGTTCTTACAACACATGGTGCGTCATCTATGAGACAATATGAGCCTGGCTTTAATTCAGTGGCATTTACAAATTTAATCGGCATAACATCATTAAAAAAATCGGATTTATAAATCCTACTGAAAATTCATCAAGGGAAAAACTTTAAAAGAGATTGTTGTTTGAAGCAATTATGCTAAAGAAAAACGACTTCATAGAATTAGAATTCCTTGCTAAAGTGAAAGATGGCCAGATATTTGACACTAATATAAAAGAAAAGGCTAAAGAGCTTGGTGTTGAGGATACAAAACCTTTGAAGGTCTGCATTGGGGAAGGGATGGTTCTAAAGGGGTTTGATAAGGATCTTGAAGGAAAAGAAATTGGAAAAAGCTATGAAATTGAGCTAAATCCTAAAGATGCTTTCGGAGCTAGAAATCCTTCATTAGTAAAGATAATGCCAATTTCAGTCTTTTTAGAAAAAGAAATAAATCCATATCCAGGGCTTGTTTTGAATCTTGATGGGATTATTGCGAGAATCAGCTCTGTTTCAGGAGGCAGAGTGTTAATTGATTTTAATAATCCTCTTGCTGGAAAAACCGTGATTTATGAATTTAAAATTCTTAAGAAGATTGATGACGCTAAAGAAAAACTGGCTGTTTTATCTGAATATTTCTTGAATACTGACAAATTCGAGTTGAATGGAACCAAGGCAGTATTTTCCGGAAGTTTTTCAAAAAAAGCATTTGAACTATTCTCTAAAAAGGTAAAAGATATCTTGAATATAGATGCCGAATCAAATGATGGAAAAAAGGCAAAAGGCGAAGATAAAGAAAGCAAGCAGGTTGATGGAATTAAGAGTTCTAAGGCATAGTCCTTTATGCAAAAAATACTTTTTGCATTCTGAAAATCCAAAAGATTTTCATCATATTGATTAAATCACACTAAAATTTATAAAGTTATTCAGGTTTTTCATGTATCAAAAAGATGGTTGAAAATCAAATATTTTCAGTATGCCAATTAGGCTGGAGAGAGTTTTAGCATGGCTGAATTAAAGATGAAGGAAATCGGCATTGAAAAAAAAGATGTTGATAAGGAATTAGAAGAATTTCTCGGTAAGCAGAAATCTAAAATAAAGGTTTTTGGCGTAGGCGGCGGCGGAGGAAATACTCTTACGAGGATGCGCGAGATTGGGATTAAAGGGGCTGAGATGATTGCAGTTAATACAGATGCTCAAGATTTGCTTTATTCTGATGCTGATAACAAGATTCTGATTGGAAGAGAATTGACCCAGGGATTAGGCGCAGGAAGCAATCCAAAAGTTGGCGAAGAATCTGCCAAGGAATCAGAGCATGAAATCAAAGAAGCTCTTCAAGGCGCAGATATGGTTTTCATTACCGCTGGAATGGGTGGTGGAACAGGAACTGGAGCTGCCCCAGTGATTGCAGATGCTGCAAAGAAAGCGGGAATTCTAACAATCGGAGTTGTTACTTTGCCATTCTCAATCGAAGGTAAAAAAAGGGTTGAAAATGCAATGTATGGTCTAGAAAGGATGGAAAGCATTGTGGATACCTTGATTGTTATTCCTAATGATAAATTATTAGAATTGGCTCCTGAATTGCCATTGCATACTGCATTTAAAGTTGCAGATGAAATTTTAACAAATGCTGTGAAAGGAATTTCAGAACTTGTTACTAAACCAGGCCTTGTCAATCTGGATTTTGCAGATGTAAAAGCAATAATGTGCGGCGGAGGAGTTGCTTTGATTGGATTAGGCGAGGCTGATTCCCAGGAGAGAGCTGTAGAAGCTGTTGAAAAAGCATTGGAAAATCCGCTCTTAGATGTTGAAATAGAGGGTGCTACAGGAGCATTAGTGAATATTATTGGCGGCCCAGATTTAAGTTTGCATGAAGCAAAAGATGTTATTGAAGCTGTAAACAAAAGATTAAGCCCTGATGCAAAGCTTATTTGGGGAGCGCAGATTTCAGAGGATTTGGAAAAAACATTGAAAGTTATGCTGATTATAACTGGGGTTAAATCTCCTCAGATAATAGGATCTGGCGAAACAACTTCTGACAAGAAAAAGCAAGAAATCAAGGAAGAATTAGGAATAGACTTCATTGATTAGTTATAATAAGGTTTAAAAGTAGAAATTTTTTCTCTTATTCATGATTCAACAGCTGAAAGAATTTTTTTCAAAATGCAAAAGGGTTTGGAGTGTCATGAAAAAGCCCACTAAAGAGGAAATGAAGGCCACTGCAACTGCTGCTGGATTGGGCATCTTATTATTAGGATTAATCGGTTTTGCTATTTCGGCAATAGTGAGATTATCAGGGGTTTTCGGATAATTTCATTCGAAAGATTAATAAACTCCTCTCAAGAACTATTTTTATAAATCTTTCAGATTTTTAACACAATAAAAATGATTTTTATATTAAAAGTTGCGACAAATAAAGAAGACCAGGCACTTGGTTTAATTGCAAATAGGGTAGAAAAGAATAATCTTAATGTGTTCAGCGTAGCAAAGCCGCATGGTCTCAGAGGGTATGTTCTTATGGAAGCAGATTCAAGAGAAACTGCAGAAGCTGCGACCTTCAATCTTTCTTATGTAAAAGGCTTGCTTCAAAAGACTGTTCAATATGATGAAATAAAGAATATGTTCGAGCAGACCGCAATTACGATGCATATTGAAAAAGGAGATATAGTTGAGATAATTGCAGAGCCTTTCAAAAAAGAAAAAGCAAAAGTTATAAGAATAGACAAGGGAAAAGAAGAAGCTGTGGTTGAATTGCTTGGGGCAATGGTACCTATCCCAATTACTGTAAAAATTGATAATATCAAAGTTATAAGAAGAGAAGAAGGGGAAGAAGAAAAGCAGGAGCAAGAATAGAATGATAATGAAATTAATTGTTGAAGGCGGGAATATGAAACCTGGTCCAGCAGTAGCTCAAAAATTAGGGCCTGCAGGAATAAATATGGGGAAGCTTATTCAGGATGTCAATGATGCTACAAAAGATTTTGGAGGCATTAAAGTTCCAGTGAATGTAGATGTAAACACCAAAACTAAAACTTACAAGATAGAAGTCTCATCTCCTTCAGTCGCTGAAATGCTGAAGAAAGAATTCGCTTTAGAGAAAGGATCTGGCCAGCCTCATAAAATTAAAATGGCCAATGCCGCAATCGAGCAATTGATTAAAATCGCAAAGATGAAAGAATCAGGCATGTTATCCAAGGATTTCAAGTCATCTCTGAAATCAATAGTAGGATCTTGCGTAAGCTTGGGAATCTTAGTTGAAAACAAAGACCCTAAAGCTGTTGAAAAAGAAATAGACAAAGGAGTTTATGATTCATTAATTAAGGAATTAAAAACCGAATTCTCAGAGGACAAAAAATCAAAGCTGGCCGCCCATTTTGAAATAGTCAAAAAAGCTCAAGAGGACTTATTGAAGAAAGAAGAAGAGGAAAAGAAAGCCAAAGAAGAAGCGGCTGCAGCGGCTGTAATCACAGCACCAGGTGCAGCAGCGCCAGCAACAGCTGATAAGAAAGCAGCAGCTCCGGTAGCAGCAGCGGCAAAGAAAGAAGAGAAACCTGCTGCAAAAAAATAGGATTTACAATACTCAAGGATAAGTTTATAAACAAAATTTCGGTTTTTTATTCACCGAATAGAAACTTCCTATAAAGGTTTCATCAAGATATATTCGGCCCTACGGGGCTGTGGGGTAGTCTGGTAGCCTTCGAGCCTTGGGAGTTCGCGACCCCGGTTCAAATCCGGGCAGCCCCATAGATAAACCGATAATAATTCATAAGGGGATTTGAACCCTGGTTCACCAAAAAAATCCTTGCGGATTTTTAGGGCCCTAAAATTGCTATGCAATTTTTTGGAATCCGGGCAGCCCCATTTTAACACACAAACAATGAGAACAAAGAAAGTTTCATCTGCAGGAAGATTTGGCGTTAGATATGGTAAGAAAATAAGAGAAAGAGTTATCAGCGTAGAAAGAAAGCAAAGGGCCAAACAAAAATGTCCATATTGCAATAAACTCACTGCAAAAAGAGTTGCGAAAGGAATCTGGAAATGCAAATCATGCGATAAAAGATTCACTTCAGGAGCATATTATTTATAATCAAAATGGTAAACTACAAATGTTTTCAATGCGAAAAGCAAATTTCTCATAAAGCTTTAGAAAAAAGATTTCTTTGCCCTAAGTGCGGGTCAAGGATTTTCTATAAGCCAAGAGAAAGAGCTGTTAAGATAAAAGCAATATAAACATATTATTTGGTTGGAGTAGAAAATGGAAAATATAAGTGAAGAAAATATGAGAAAAATCCAGGAATTGCAGATGATGGAGCAAAATCTGCAGAATATCCTTATTCAAAAGCAGGCTTTCCAGTTTGAAGAGAATGAAATCATAAATGCTTCTGAAGAGCTCAAGAGTTCTGAAGATGATGTTTACAAAATCATTGGCCAGATAATGATAAAATCCAAAAAAAATGATCTGGAAAAAGAGCTGAAAAGCAAAGGCGAGCTTATACAGCTTAGAATCAAGAATTTAGACAAGCAAGAGGTTTTATTGAGGGAAAAAGCCTCTAAATTAAGGGAAGAATTGCTAAAAGAACTGAAGCATTAAGATTATCTAATTAATATTATAAAAAATAGAAATATTTATAAAGTAAATACTTGTAACAATAACATATTCAAAATGTCAATTTTTTCAAAACTAAAAGGTGCGTTTGCAAAGGACAGTATGCCTACTGAAGATTATTTGGAAGTAGACATCAACAGAGATGTTGGCAAGCAGGCTAAAATAGTTGTAAGACCTTTTGTTTTAAGACAATTTGAAGATATTAATTCTGTTCTTGAAGTTTTAAGAGAAGGATACACAATTGCCTTGATAGACATAAGGCAGCTTAAGACAAAAGACATTATTGAATTGAAAAGAGCAGTTGCTAAACTAAAAAAGACTGTAGATGCTCTTGAAGGAACATTGGCAGGATTTGGAGAGAATGTATTGATTGCAACTCCAGCATTTGCAAAGATCTACAAGCCTAGTGCTCCTAAGATTGAAGGAATCGAAAAGATCCAATAATTTTGCTTTCTTGAAAACTAAAGGTTTTTATTATGTGATTTCTACCTCAAACCATGAAATCTTTTTTCATTGAAACAAAGAAAAAATTCAATATTTCTGAATTAAATCAGAGTTTAGCCAAACTTGATTATGACATTCTGCCTAAAAAGATAGGCCTTGTTTCGACAGTGCAGTTTTTGCCTTTGATAAAAGAAGTTGAAAGATCCTTGTTGAATAAAGGGAAAAGTGTCTTCAAGGCAAAGACTCTGTTCAATGAAGCTCAGGTTTTAGGATGCAATATATCTGCAGGTGAAAAAATCAAAGATAAAGTTGATGCTTTTCTCATTCTTTCTACCGGTAAATGGCATGCACTCATGCTTTCTGCTTTAGGGAAAAAAGTCTTCATTTTTAACGGAGAAAGCATAGAAAAACTTCCCCAGGAAGCTATTGAAAGATTCAATACCAAGAAAAAAGTCGCTTTAATCAAATTTTTGTCTGAAAGCAAAGTCGGGATTTTAGTTTCATTGAAATATGGCCAGTTCAACCTTAAATCCGCTTTCAAAATCAAGGAAAAGATTGAGAAGATGGGCAAAGAAGCAGAAATTTTTATTTTTGACACATTAAACCTTTCTGAGCTGGAGAATTTTGATATTAAAGTCTGGATTAATACTGCTTGCCCTGGAATTTTTTTTGACAGCAGTAATATTATTAATATTCAAGATCTCCCTCAATAAATCCTATAATAATCTTTTCTACCGCTAAAATATAGAAAAGTTTAAATAGGAGTATTAATTGTCAAGTTACAACAGTTTAAGGGTATTTTAAGGCTAAGGAAAAAATGAAAAATAAGTTTTTATTTGTCTTGTTAGCGTCATTCATTTTGACATTAACATTTGTAACTGCGCAAGCTTCTATTTTTAGTGTAACCAATTCCACTGTAACTTCTGGAATAAATGCGACAGGAACATTGCTTGTTGGAAACACAAATCTTGTAACGGGCATTACAAGCGTTTCATGCACAATTTCTTCAGTCCTTACAGCAGGAACAAATTGCGCTTCTGTATTGACAGGCAGCACTTTAGCAGCTAATACTAATTATACTATCTCTTATTGGGCCTATGTTCCTCAATCAACTGTTGCGGGAACTTATCCATTAACAATCAATATGTCTGGAACATTAAGCGGAGCAAGTTCAAGCGATACAAAGACATTCTATGTAAATGTGAGCAATACCCCCTCATTAACATTATCTTGGATCACAGAGCCTTCCTCAACTGTTTTTAGAGGAACTAACGCCACTTCTATAGTGAATGTTTCTAATACTGGAAATGTTGATTTAAGCATTAACTTGACTGCAACTTTAGAAGGAACTTCTAATTACAGCACAGGATTATTCACATTAACTCCTGGAACAAGCGTTTTGAAGAGCATTAACCTATCCACATCCAGGACTGATGTAGGCTCAGATTCATTCTCAGTTTCAGCGGCAGGAACAAACTCTGCGCTTTCTTTATCAACTTCGACAAGCTTGTCAAAATCAATTGATGTCAGTTATCTATATTGTTCTGCAAATTATTCAGCAGACAAAATCTATATCGAGGACATAACCAATGATGACAGCATCTTGAACAAAGAATTCAATCCTTTAGATTCTTTCAATGTAAAAGTCAAAGTCAGAAATTATGACACTGAAAATAGCAGATATGTTGTCGTAAGGGCAGTTCTTGTCAAAAATGGCGAAATAGATGACACTGAAGAGAAAATGACTTTGAAGATATCAAAAGAAAGCTCAAAAACATTCACTTTGAACATGTCCATTCCTTCTGATCTTCAAAAAGGAGAATATCGTCTTTTTGTAGAAGCTTATGATGATGATTCAAGCATAGACTGCGATCAAAGAAGTATTAGATTTGATGTTTACAGAGCAGAGTACGACATTGCTCCAATCAATATTGAATTAACCTCCCCAGTTGCATGCGAAGGAACATTGAATATAAATGGGCAAATAGCAAACTTGGGAAACAATGATGAAGACAAAGTAAAAATAATTTATTCTGATGATTTAAAATTCTCAGATTCTCTTATAATTGACAGTTTGAACACTGGAGACAGCCAGGATTTTTCATTTAATTTCATAATTCCAAAAAATGCCACTGAAAAAAACTACAGATTGACTTTGAGGACATATTATGATTATAATGAAGATGATGATACTTATGGGGAATCTTCAACTTACAATTATTATTATAATGTTTTAGGCGGATGTTATAAAGAGACAAGGAATGTCTCATTACAGACATTGACTCAGACAGCCTTCCTATCAGAAGACACTGATGTAAGCGTTGCAATAACCAACAGCGGAAATGTCCAGGATGTTTATACATTAACAGCCACATCTTCAGACTTTTTAGTAAAATCTATCTCCCCATCTTCAATTACTTTGTCGCCAGGAATGACTTCATATGCCACTGTGAAAGTTCAGCCTAAGGCAGACATGGCTTTAGGAATGCATACCATAAATGTGGTAATTTCCTATTCTGGAAAATCAGAAACAAAGATAGTTTCATTAAATGTTCAAAATGCTTCTAATGCAATAAAAAAATGGTATGACAGTGTCAAAGATGCTCTTTCAGGAAGCAATACCTGGTTTTATGCCGCAGATGCAGTTCTTATAATTGTAATCATATTTTTGATAATTAAAGTATTTGCATTCAAATCTGCTGCCGCAGCAGCACCAACAGTTTCTCGAGTTTTCAAAAGCAACATAAAGAAGAACTTTAGATAAAATTCTCAGAGTAGAGTGTTCAGAACAACATTTTTGTTTGGTTACTATCTTCTATTTTTAGCAAGCTTTCTTAGAAGTTTGAAATCTGAATAAAAAGGAATTTCTTTTATTTTGAATATTTTTATCGTTGCTATCCAAATCAAGATTACTATGATTGCAGTAAGGAAATACCAGCTTATCAGATGGGCTTGCATGAAATAGGCGAAATTTGACAGGAAAAGTATTGAAAGAATCGCTATTCTTATTATATTCAAGACTAGGAAGGAAGATATTTCAAAAGATACTGCCAAGAATCTCTTTTTCATATTTGGAACAGAGAGATTCAGGAGAATTAAAAGAAAGTAAGCTGATCCTGCAATGCATGCATCAACTAAATTTATGAATCCCTGGTTTACAATCAAAGTCATATGGTCTATTCCCACTTTATAGAAGATATTAAGAAAAAAGGAGACTGGATATATCGTCAAGGGGGCAAAAATTAGATAAAACAATGGAAAGAATATTGCAAGAAGGATGATAATCGCATATCTTAAGATTATGCTTATAATCCTCTGATTCTTCTCTTTAGTCCCTCTTTTCATTTTTTGATTAATAAAAACCTATTTAAATATCTTTTTTGTTTTAATATAATGGAAGAGTCAGTCAATGCGGATAAAAAAGGCAATACCAAAAAAGTTGCAAACAAAACCTATCTTCTTTACGGGATAATATTCATCTTGCTTATTTTTCTATCATTTTCTTTGGATTCTCAAATAACTAGGGGGATTTCAAGCCTAAGAAGCCCTGTTTTTGATTTCTTTATGATGATTTTCACTTATGGAAGCACTTTAGCTATTGTAGCTATCCCTAGCATTATTATCTTCTTGAAAGATAGAAAGATGCTTCTGAAATATTGGTTTAGTGCCGCTCTTGTAGCGTTTACCCTTGTTTTGATCAAAATGATATTTCATAGGGAAAGACCCTTTCAGGCTTTAGACTTGGCATTGCCAGCCTCATTGATTCAGACTTCTTACAGTTTATGGGACTTCAGTTTTCCTTCAAATCATGTTGCAATTTCTTTTTCAGCCCTGCCTTTCTTAAAAGGAAAGTTCTTTTTGATCTGGATGATTCTTGCTATTTTAGTGGTTTTTTCAAGGCTTTATTTCGGATTGCATTATCTTTCTGATGTTCTTATGGGCGCTTTCCTTGGCTATTTCATCCCAATACTCGTCTTAAAATATCTCAAATGAACAATGATTGCTGATTTTAAAGTTGATAAAAAACTTGAACTGCGGAGAAAGATTCTCCATATTTCTGTAGGCATTTTAATAATTCTTTCAGCAGTTTTAATCCCCCAGATAAAATGGATTCTCTTTTTTGCCCTGATTTTCGGGATATTTCTTTCAGTAGTCTCAGTTTATTATGAGCTTCCAGTCATATCTTTTTTATTAGAAAAGTTTGAAAGGCCGTATTATAAAAAAGTCTTCCCTGGAAAAGGGCTTCTTTTCTTTGTTGCAGGGTCTTTGCTTGTTTTAAAGCTGTTCCCTAAAGAGATTGCGCTTGCCTCAATTGCGATTATCACCTTCAGCGATCCTTTATTTTCATTTGGAAAGAGAGTGTTCAAGGGAATATTCAAATTGAAAAACTTCAAAAGCATGATTTTAGGATTTGCCGGGGGGGCAATTGCCGCAATATTCTTTGTTTCTCCGATTAAAGCATTAATCGCAAGTTTTTTTGCAGCTATAACAGAATCTTTTGCTATTTATTTGGGGGCAGATCCTGTTGATGATAACATACTTATTCCATTGGCTGCAGGAACTGTTCTGTATCTGCTGCCAATATAATTCTAGATGTAAAGAAGCTATTTTATTATGCTGTATGCGGAATAAATGATTCTGTCTGCAGATTTCATCAAATCCTGCTCATTCCCGTTTATTTTCAAGCAATTGCCTTCATAGCTTATGCTTTGGTTTTCTGTTTCTTCTATTTCAACTATTAAGCCAGAAGTCTCAGTCTCGCAATTTTTTATTGGAAGTTCACTGCAAAAGCTTTCATTTTCATATTTTTCTTGGCAGGCTAGCTGGGCTTTTTTAATAACGCTTGAAAATGCCTTGTTCAGTTCATTTGCCACATTCTGCTCTGAATTGGACATTGCCAAAAAGTAAATATTGTTTTTGAAATCATTTGGATTTATATTTGGAGAAGTTAAATTTGCGACTTCGCCTGGCAGATACATTGTCAGAAGATTGGTATTCTTTAGCTGCCATCCATTGTCTGTTTTGATAAAAGTAAATTCATTATATTTTATCTTCTCTCCAGAGTTGTTTGAGGATGTTAAGGCAAAAGCTGCTGTGCTCCCCATAAGAACAACTACGATGACAATAGTCATTAATCTTGATTTTTTCTTTTCATTTTCAAGCCTTTCTTTCTCGCTTAGAATTTTTCGAAGTTTCATGATGAATTTATTGAATTGTTTTGATTTAAAATAGTATCATTTAATATGCTATTTGTCTGGTTTTCAATTTCTTTAATTCCCTTGCCCCAAAGTACCTTGAGCCATTCTATTACAAGCTTGTCAGAAGCTTTCATCAGATCATCATAGTTGTCCCCGCTCACGATAATGCAGTTATCTTTGCTGAATATTCTAGTTTCATTGCTTAATTCCATTCTGACAACTTTTATCAGATTTGTAGCATTTTCGCAGTCAAATATCATGACCTCTGGATTTTCAGTTTCCCCTACTACTCCAAAAAAGGTTTGTATGCCTATTTTGTCAGCCAATCCAGATATCTCCTTTGCCGCAAGAAAAGCTCTTGCATTAAGCTGAGAATCCATTGTAAATCCCATTTTTGACGTTTTAAACAAGCTTTCATCTACAGAATAGCTAATATTTTCGACATCAAAAGGATTGCTTTTTATTATAATGTCTTCCTTATAATTATTTCCTTGAATATTAAATATCAATGGGAAAGAGAAAAACATTATGTTTGAGTCGCCGTATCTTAGAGGATAAACTTTCATGCCGCTATATTCAAAATAAGGCTTTGGCTTTAGTATCAGGTATGCAACTATGAATGATGCAAGAACAAGCATTAAGATTACTATCAAAGTGATGCTTTGTTTTTCTATTTTCTTGCTGGTTTTATTATCTTTAATCTCTTCAGTTTTTTCTCCCGATTCTTGGTTTTCAACTGCCATATTTAGGGAGAGAATTGATTGTTTTTAAACGTTACATTCTCAGAGTGTTCAGCACATTATCTAAGTGTTCAAAACCTTTAATGGAACACTCTAATAATGGAGCATTCGCTAAGAATTAAAAAAAAATAAAAAAAAAGAAAAAAACAAACAAAAAGTTTGCTTAAGCTACTACAGCTGTTCCAGTTGCAGTTTTAAGGAGTACACTTTGCTTTGCAAGACCAGTTGATCCTGCATTTGCAATCAGATACTTACCAGCAGCAGTTGTGTCCTTTGCTTCCCAACCAAATACGACTATTGCGACTTTGGTTGCGTCGTAAGAACTTGCAACTAGCTTCATTAATGCTGAATCAGCAGCAATTGCGTTATCGCCTGTAAGTTGGCTTCCATATGTTGGATAGCTTATTCCAAGCAATTTAGCAGTTACTTTGTTTACTGCAGGTCCTCCGACAACGATTAAGTTAGTCATAGGTTTGGCAGTTTCAGCATCTGTGTCAAGCATATTGACAACATTTGCCTTTGCGCCACCTGTAGCACTTGAAGTAACAGTTGTTCCTGCTGCAGCAATATATGCGTTTGCGTAGACTTGTCCGCCATGATATTCTATTGTTGTAGAATATTGGTCAGAACTTGTCTTGTCAACCACAATTTTTGTTGCTAGGTCTGAATTAACGTAAGACTCCCACATCTTTGAACTTGTGGCAGTCTCATAAGCTGTTAATGCTCCTGTTACTGGAGTATTCCCTACTGTGGTTTTATATGATGATGTTCCTGAGCTTCCAAGCGATATGCTGAAAGCTTTCATACCAAGATTACCATCTTTATCCTCTTCAGACATTGCTAATGTATAACTGTTGTTATACAGCGACAAGTCTCCAGTAGGCAATGTAATTGCCAATCCTTCCTTGGTGTAAATTTTATTGAAACTTCCACCAGAGTTGACTGTCATTTTAACTACTTTGTCTGCTCCAGAAGTTACATTTACTTGGTTTATTGTAAGCACGATATTGCTTCCAATATTACAAGTTGATGTTCCTCCAACACTTAAATCCTCACACAACGTATTTCCAGTTACTTTGTTGGTAATAGTTGTATAATTTTTACCATCGTTCGAACTATATCTTGCGCTGGCTTTTAAGTAATAAGTTTCAGAGTCTCTTGTGTTATTCCAAGATACTATGAATCCTTCATTTTGAGGGGTTCCTGAAGTTGCATTGTAGTTAAGTACAAGCCCTGTAGCAGTTGCTAATCTCTGTGTATCAGATTTACCGATTGCTGTAAAGTTACCTGTTGAAGTACTTATGTAAGCTAATGGAATGGTCCATTCTCCGTCCTTTATAGTGGTTTTAAGAGATATAGCATCACTGCTATCATAACTTACAACAGTATTTTCTTTTGCAGGTATTGTAGTATCACCCATGGTAAATTTAACAGCTTCAAAACCAGGCATTACTAATTCTTTTCCTGGAACCAAGAATGCTTTATTTTGTGGTTTCCATTGAAGCACTAATTTTGTCCAAGTTTGTTTTGAACTTGAGGCTGCTAGAGTTATATAAGCAGTTAAATCATCAATGTTTTTATCATTGATTTTTACATTTGAACTGTCTGATAACTCTAATTTTCCTTTACCAATACTGAATTCAACGCTTTTGCTTCCGCCAGCATAATCTTGTACGTTAATGTTCTTAACACCAATGTAAGTTCCATCAGATAACTTATAGGTATTACCATAAGTTGTTCCAGTGGCGCTCATTTTATCAGTATTTTCTCCATTTACGTTTAAGATTACTTGATCGGTTGAGATAAAGCTTACCTTGACATCATATACCTTATCGCCCACACTTACTGATGCATTTTCTGCTTCATTAAGTACAGTTGAAGTGGCTGAGTCAAGCAATGTAATTTTGGCAGTATTGTTTTTGAAGTCTAAGATATAATAGTTTTTTCCTAAAATTGTTATATCCTTATTTTCAAAATCTGTCAAATCAACAGCATTTGTTGATTCTGCTGCATTTACAAAGCTCAAAGTATAGTTTGCAACAAAAGCATTTGCTGGTACTGAGAACCCCAGTGTAGGGACTCTGCTGTTTAATTCAGAATCCGAAATATCTGTAAAGTTCAAATTACCTAAATCAAGCTTTTGTGTGTACTTATACTCTGTATTTTGCTTATTAAAGAATTTTCCATCTGCTAAGACTGTTTTCAAGTCAGAGCTTGTTATGGAAGATCCCCAGACATCACCCAATCCATTTCCTAGATTGATCTTATCTGAGCTTTTACTAAGCAAAAGATTGTCTCCTCCGGTTGCTGAAACTACTCCTGAAGCTGTTCCTGTTGCCCCATATCTTGATGCAATGTCGGCAGCAAAATCTGCGCCTACAATAACATCATCAACTTTTGCATCACCACCGTATATTACGGTTGCTCCTGCAAAGGATGAAGGGTATGCAGTTAAGTCAGCAGAAGCGGCCGCAAAGCCGATTGTTGATCCTAGTAATACTGCGCTTGCTAATACCGGTGCAATCCTTTTAAAATTAATTTTCATTTTCACTAACCTCCTTTTAATTGTATATAAGGCCGTTAGTTTGTCAGAAATTTTTGATTTCTGAACACCCTAAAAATCTTTTCAGATTTTTTTGGTTTTCTGGGATCCCTACCAGAATTCTCTGGCCAATAATAAACCTAATAAAAATTGCTTTATAAAGCTTTCGATTTCAATCAATTAAAGCGAACTTTTATTTCTACCTATAAAATTCGCATTTTGAACTGCTGTATCCAATGTCTAAAATTCAAAAATTTTTATCGTCGGTAAAAAGCTCGGATATAGCCATTATAAAGTATATATTCTAGTTATATTTATATAAATAACATATATTTATAAAGTATATCTTTATCATATATAGATATATTTAACCTATAATTATAGGATATAATTAGAATATAGCGAGGATTATTGAAAAGAGATCAGTAATTCCTTCAAACTGCTAAATGGCACTGGAAAATCATAGATTTTCGGTGCCCTAAAAATAGGAAATTTTTATGGCATCCAAAAAACTTAAAACTAAGGTGATAGACATTGAAATAGCCCATTCTGGCTTTGATCTTTTTAGAAGATTCGGGGAAAGATTTTTTGGAAAGACAGGGGAAAAAGGCTTTGATGAAATTTCAGCTGTCCGAAGTCTTTTGAATAATGAAAAAGCCAGGATTTTGCATGTTATAAAGAATCAAAAGCCTATTTCAGTCTATAGTCTTGCAAGGATTCTTGGAAGAGATTTTCAGTCCGTAAGGAAAGACATTGGGCTTTTGGAAAAGCTAGGTTTCGTATATCTTGAAAAGCAAAAAGGGAAAAGAAAGAGCCTTAAGCCAGTCCTTAACTTTGATAAGTTTAGGATAAATATCTCATTTTAGAGGTAAAGTAGGGTAATAATGGTTAAGCCCCTTCAATCACTACCTTTAACCTTTCAATAATAGAACTTTAAGGTAACATCGGAATTCTGAAGAGGGATAAGGGCTGTTATGCTGTTCCCCTTTAAGGTGCTTAGGCCTGAGCTTATGTTTAATGGCGTATTAGTGGCGCTAAACGAATAGCCATTCAATGTTCTATTCAATACAAGGCCAGAACTGCTTAAACTGGCATTAAGCCTTGCTGTTATTTCAATCATAGTCTTACCACAATCAATGTTTATAGCACAGTCTTCTATCATGCCTCTGACGCTCTTGCCTTCAGTTGTTGATTCTAACATGGAATTGAGCAGGTTTTCAGTCTGCAGGTCTTTAGTGACTATTGTCTTAGGCCTTATCATGAACATAAAGACCAGACCCATGGCAATTAGCATAATTACTATCAGAACAAATCCTACCATTTCTTCCTGCCCTTTTTTATTATTCATTTTTATCATTGTCTTGCGATAAGCATAGCCATGCTGCATTCATAATTAAATGAAGTTCCAGATGATACATATTTGCATAAATCGATGAAGGTTGAATAGCTTACATTGCCTTGCCCCTTGTTGTAAATCTCAATGTCATTGCTAGAAGGATAAATTGGCTTTATCCTTACGTTTGTAAGGCCTTGGAATAGCAATTCGAGGTTTTTATTAGTCTTTAGCTGTTCCTTGAAGAAGCCTGCTTTGTCTGAATCTATGCATAATGTCTTCCCATGGCATTCCAATTCAGGCAAGCTTGTTACTCTTTCCAGTAAGCTGATAGTTGTCTGGGCTTTCACATTTTCAGCAGATTCTATTATCTTCTGCTGTGAGAATCTCAAAAAGAACACAAAAGCGATTACTGCAAGCAGGACCAAAGCTAAAAGCACAAAAGCCATTTCCTGGATTTTCATCTGTCCTTTCTTTTTATTTTGTTGTTTTGAGCACGCGGATGATGTCATTTTCATTGTTTTGAATATTAACTTATTTTGAACACTCTGATAATGTCATTTTCGTATGATTGGGCAATTATAGCTGTCCGCATCTTTAATTTCATTTGCTAAATTTGCAAGGCCCGATATCTGGCTTATTGAAGCGCTTTTCAAGAGAGTTTGCAAAGCAGTTTGATATTGTCCAAGTTTGCTGATTAGTGAAGCTGTATCACATCCTTTATCATTTAATGTTTCAGCCTGGCCAAGGAAAATGTTTGTCTGAACAGCTGATCTGCTTAAAAGTCTTTTTACATTGCAAGTGTAAATTGAATTGTCTGAAAAGATCGCAGCATACATCAAAGCATCTGAGGCAAAACTTGATTTTCGCACTGTCCCGTAGCTTATTGCTCCAGTATGATAATCTACTGAAATGCCGCAGCTAGTTTCGCCATTGAAACAGACTTTTATCGCATTGTCTTTGCAATCATCCACTGTTATTACGCTTGCATTTATTATTGTCAGCTCTTTTCCGATATTTGCGGGAGGATTAACAAAGCAGTATTCATCTGAAACAAGATAAATCAGATCGTCCACTCTCCATGGAAGCTCTAAGGGTTTTGAAAAGACCCAGAATTCTTTTTTTGTGAAGTTTTTCTCGGAGAAGATATATTTGTTTTTTATTGTATAGCTGACAGGCTCACTCTTCTTCCCATTCTCAATCTGGCTTAACATGATCTTCTGCCCTGCTGGATCTAGCAAGCAGTCAACGCTTATTTCAGTCATAAAGGGCATGTCTATTGGCTTGCTTAAAGTCAGGGAAGCGATGCTGCCTACAGAAGTGAAAGGGTTAAGTATTATGTCCAAGTTTCTCAAAATTTCTGTCTCCGTAAGATAAGTGCCTGTTTTGAATATCTTGCCAGCAAGAAAAATCGCTAGAAAAATAATCACCGCCCCGATAATGAGAGCGAAAAGCCATCCGAATTCTACCTGCGCGCGGTTTAAAGATTTAAGTTTCATTTTGTTTTGAGATTAATAATGTTCTGAACACCAAAAAAATCCTTGCGGATTTTTAGGGCCAAGGAAATTATCAAATTTCCTGGATCCTTAAAAGCTGATTCTTTTACGGCCCTAAAATTGTTGATGCAATTTTTTGGCGCGGATAATGTCATTTTATCGTCACATAAGGGTTTCCAATCTCTTTTATGATTGTTATGCTTGCAATGCCATTATTGACTGCAATGCAGTAAGGATTCTTCCCCGCTAATTGCAGACAACTATTTTCACAGTCAACTTTCGCATAGGCTGGAATCTTCGTCTTTTCAGAATATGATGGCGGATAAAAGAAAACATACTTTCCTTGCTGTAATTTGTAATTCGCCAGTTCAGGAAAGTAAGTTGAGTTTACTTTCATCCCATTCGCATTTGGGGTGAAGCAGAGATATTTTATTCCGCTTGGAAGTGAATATTTTTGTGTAACTGACGACTCAGTTGTTGCCATTGACTTTTCCAGATCATTCCTGAAGTCCGAGACAAAATTTGCCGCCTTAAGCTGCTCTCCTGTTTGCAGAATGCTTTTTATCGCAATGACTGCGACATAAATAAAAACTACAATTAAGATGATTGAAAATATCAATTGAAAAGGAAGTCCTAATATCTGCCCTCTTTTATTTTTCACACCCATTTTTTCACCAGATTGAATATACAATTGATACTTTAGAGATTTATAAATTTGCTTTTTATAAGAAAAAATTATCAGCTTGAAACGCTTGCTGAGAACTTGACGCTGTATTTTCCAGAAACCCCTGTTTCATATGGCTTGATTGTTGCAGTAGACTCCTGTTTTCCCTTATCTATGCATTTTATAGTAATTTGCTTTGATGGCCAATCTGAGCTATGTTCGGTTGAATATGGATTATTGTTAGTCATATCAATCCATGTGCTATCAATTTTATACTGGCATTTTGTAGGCTCGTCTGTCGAAATATGCAATTCTCCGTCTTTGTAATAATATCTGATTAATTGTGGGGGGGTGTTATCATCTGTAATCCTGAATTTCTTGTTTTCAATTCTGACGTTTTTGTCTCCCTCTTGAGTATTTACACATTCTACAAATAATGTGAAGTCTATTCTTCTTCCGAGCTCTTGTTGTATGGCTGATGAATGGCTTGTTCCTCCAGTAGTTGTGAAAGGAGTCATGTCTGCAAAGTTTTTGTTTCCAATGCTGTATTTGCAGTTTGCATCTCTGTCAGTTGTCACTCTGACTTCCGGATTAGGATTATCATCTTGGCTTAATGGTCTGGTTATCGACAAATCATACCAATCAGAAATTCTGAATTTTATAATAGGATTATCAACGCTCCAATTTCCATAGCTGTCATTGCATTTTACAAGGAAGGCATAAACCTGGCTGTTATTCAAATTTTTCAGAGTTACATTGTGGATGAGCTGCGGCAGATTGTGGCTCATAGGATATAATTTCGTGTTTAATACTTCTTTTAATGCAGCTTCAATCTGGTCTTGTGTGCTGCCGGCCTCTATCATTTTCTGGGCTAATTCTCCTTGATTTCCTATTTCTCCTGTAAAGTTTTCTGCTAAAGGATATCTTTGATAGAAGCAATCTGCTGCCTTGCTTGTGGTTATCCTCATAGTAACATTTGTTATATTGCCTGGAATGGCTCCGCCTTGGATGGCTGGAATGCTGAATGATTCATCAGGACTTGGGGTTACTGTCAGGATTACTGGCGGAGATAAATCTGAGAATTCGGTTTTTTCAATTCTTATTTCAGTTAAATCAGTAAAGCTCGAGCTTATGCAAACATCATTGCACTGCACAAAATAAGTGAAATTCAGGCTTGTTGCAGTTGCAGAGGAGATATCAATCGTGGCATTATGTTTCATTCCCTGGATATCTGCAGTTATTGGAGTCATATTGCTAAAAGCTATTTTTCCTGTAGAATATCTGCATTCAGAATATTTGCTGGTATTGATACTCAAGTCATAGCTTGTCGCGCTATAATCTATGTTTGAAATATTATAGATCGTTCTTTTTGAACCAGCTTCAGTTATCTCTTGCTTTGTTGAATTGAATATGCCTGTTATTCTGAGCTGAATTCCAGATGTTTGATCGCAGGCCTTGACTGCGTCAGGATTTGGAGAACATATTCCGTTTGCAAATATGCATCCCCCGTCGCTGCTTAATGCTTGGCATCTTTGCAGGGTGCATACTCTATTAGGATCTGCAGTGCATTCATAGCAGTTAGCATATCCTGGAGATACTCCGGGCATTTCCCAGGAGTTTACAGAATTGCAGGAATATACTTTATTTCCGGTAAATATATACGATTGCAATGCGCAAGAAATTACAGGCACTGCAAATGGGTTTGCCATGCATGGTGGATATCCTCCGAGAAGCAATGACCCTGGGAGCCAGCAGAATACTGATTTTACCCAGAATCCAGGATTCAAATAAGATAAAGGAGTCATATATTTTGCGACTTCTTCAGCAGTCTTTTCGAAAATTAGTGATCCTAATTTTTCTGTGATTACTTTCCATCCAAGGCCCCATGCTGCTCCGACAATCATGTCTTTTGCTCTTTTAAGTAGTAGAGAATCGCTGGCAAATAAAGACTTAAACCAGTCTGATGCCGCTTGCTCATAACCACTTGCAGTCTGCACTTTCTGGGCGCTGAGTGGAGCATAAAATTGTGCGCCATAATATTTCGCGGTCGCATAACTTGTTTTTTGAGCCGGTGCTGTTGTTTTTTGAGCTAGAGAATTTAAATAATTGCCTGTAACGACTGAAGGGTTTGCAATATAATCTGTAACTTTTTTATCAGGTGATAAAATTGTGCTGGTAGCGACGCCTGAAGCTTTAGTATAATAAGCAGTATACTGGTTTGATTTTGGATCATATGTGATCTTAGTTATTGGTGCCGTACCTGCTGGTTTATGAGTGTGCTCATCAGTCAAATCTACTTCATTATATACTACGCCCAATGCTTTAGAATTTTGTATAACTTTTTTTATACTATCTGGATTCTGTAATACTGCATCTCTAGTTGCTTGAAGTTTCGCATTTGCGCTAGTGTATGCTTGTATCGGCTCTGTAACATCTACTGCAGTAGTCGTCATCCATTTCCCATCTGCTTGTTGAGTGACAGGTTTACCATCAGTTGTTACTATATTGCTATTAGCATCCAATTTTAAACCAGCGCCTTCGAGAGCTTTTAGCCCATCATCAACTGCTGTTTGTCCTTTTTTATAATCATTCGCATTCCATCCGAAATAATCTGCAAAATATGATTGGGCAGTGGATTTGATATATGCGTATGGTTTGTCTAATAAGCCACCAAGAGTGAAAATTTGTTTTCCCACATATAAGAAGTCATCTTTAACTTTGCTCAAAAAGGTTGTTTTTGTTTCTACAGTTGTTGTTACTTTGCCGTCTGCTTTTATTTTATCTTCTTTTAATCCAGTTTGTTTTATCAATTCATTGAAACCTGCCTTAAGCCCTATGCCAAGAATTGTGTCTAATCCGCAGATTGTAAGCGCTGTCGTGGAATCATAACGTGCATTGTCATAACTGCAGTATCCTCTGCTATAGCATTCTTTGCTATCGCCGCATTTGACCCATGGATCGCTTGCTTCAGTCGTCAGGCAATCAGAACAAAGATCCTGGCTTCCAGGAGCATATTTTGGAACGCAGTCATTATAGCTGGTATACTGGCAATCGCCTTGTTTGTCGCAATCTCCTGCGCTATTGCATCTTCCAGGATTTAATACCCAATAATCAAGCCATTCGGGAGTCAGCATTTCTGCCCCTATATTTGTTAAGAAATCAGAAAATACTCCGCCACCAATACTGCTTCCGCCCTTGCAGCCCCCGCAATTTGCATAATCATTTTTTACTTTTATTGCTGCGCCTACATTAAAATTCCATTTGCAAATGAAATCTCTTGAAGAAGTTAGCTGCTGCTGTTCTAGTGTGGATACAGTTCCGTCATTATTGCAGATGTAAATATAATGCTCTTCTCCTGGCCCTTGATATTGGACGCAGGCGCTTTTTGCGGCATTTATTGTGAAGTTATCTCCCGCATATTTTTCAGCCCCTTGCTCGCCTAAATCTTGAACACTGGCTGTTCCTAAAGTTTCTGCAAAAACACGGACCATTCCAGATTTGAAAAATGAAGTGTCATATGCTAGCGAAGTGTAAACAATAGGGATGTTGCAGGTTATCGAATTGCAGTCATAATCTCCAGTTTCATTTTTTCCGCATAATTGTGTTAATCCGCAGTGTTTTATCTGGTCTTTTGGCTCCCCGCATAAATTCATGCTGTAAAGATTGCCTTCAAAACAGCCAGTCTGGTCAAAGTTCTCGCAGCTGCATGCTTGTCTTTCTTGGGTTGTGGGAGCAGAAAAGAATTTTGTTTGCCCATATGTTCCTGATTTTTTATCGCATTCTAATTTAGTTATGTAGCTGCAAACTCCTTTTACTGTTCTGCAGTATCCATTTTCTCTTGGCGGGGAATTTGCTAAGCAGGCAGAATAGCTTGAAGATGCTCCAGGATAATCAGCATCGCTTAATAGAGTATAGCTCATACCGGTAGAAGTTTTTATTTTATCTAATTGTCCGGCATATCTTCTCCATTCTGTTATTACTGGCTTGTCAGTAGAGAAAATGCCGCATGCTGGTTTGCAGACATCCAGGCTTTCATCATTTATGTCGCATCCGGCATCATTGCAGATAGGAAAAAATCCACCGCCTATTTCACATTTAATTTTGAATTTAGAAGGTGAGCATACAGCATCAGATTCTTTGCATGCTCCAATCATGCAGTCTGTAATTCCTGCTGCTAAGCAAGATGAGCCGGGATGGAAATAATCTGCATCGCATTGGCTTTCATCAATGTTATCCATACAATATCTTGGAGTAGCCTCATTTGTTTTAGTGCAGCATCCGGTTGTGGCTGCGCTTACAGATGGCATGTCATTTAAGGCATTCTGAATTTTTTCTTTCGTATTCTCATTCACAGGGGCAACTGAAATTGCCACGCAGAATGTCAGAGAAACCATTAGGTAAATGAAAAAAACTGCCACAATTCTTTCAAGCTTGTTATTTATTTTCATTCTTCACCTGTCAAAAAGTAAAAGTCATAAGGATTTTCTAAAGCAGGATTTTTGTAATCTAATATCCAGACAGTATTATGCAGATTAGATTTTATTCCCTGCAAATCTGAAGGAAGGTCATCATATGCTCTGCTGTCGATAGTGATAGTATCTATGTTAGGATTTGCGCGCAGTTCAGCTATTTGCTGCTGTGCCTGTTCTACTAAATAAGAAGTTGCTTCCCCTGTCTGATCTATTCGGGTTATGACTAAATTAGAAGTCTCATATATTTTTTCAAAATTGATTGGAATAACAATGCTATAATCTTCGATTATGGTAGACATTTCTCCCTTTGAAATTTTTAAAGGCCATTTTGAATTTACATAAACATTGTCGCTCAGGCTTATGTTATACTTGTAATCCTCTGCAAATGTTATATTCACAATTTTTTGGAATTCTTCAAAATTATTTATACAGTCCATAAAGTCTGGATTGTTCTCTAAGAATTTTTGCAAGCTTGTTTCCATTTCAGGTAATGAAGGGAAAAGGTCAATATAACCAACATCTTTTTTTTGGAAAAGGGCATAGTTCATTATAGGCGGATTGTCCATGACAGAAGTATCGGGCTGGCTGTAATAAGTGTCTGTTGCAATAGGCAGTATTCCGCCTTGCCTGCCCATAGTATTCAAAGATTTCATGACGACAATATTCATGCAAGTCTCTACTTTGTCTTTGACAGCCTGCACTTGCCCTGAAACAATTGTCTGAGCTTCTTCTTTGCTGACTGTAGGCTGGATGAAAGAAGGCTTGATAACAACAAAAACAAGAACTGCAGCTACAATCATAATAGCTATAACTACAAATAACGTAATTTGGCCTCTTTTAAGCATGCTATAAATAGAGAATAATTGTTTATAAATTTTCTTCTTATTATATTACTATTATGCCTAAAGGAGTGTAAGAAGATTTATGCTTAGAATTACTCTTCTTCAGGATTATTCATATCGTAATGCATCCACAGGATTTAATTTTGATGCCCTGTAAGCAGGAATCACTCCTGAAATCATCCCAATTAAAATAGAGAATAGCAAGGCTCCAATTATAAGCTGGGGAGTGACTAAAGTTGTAGAACCCAAGCCTCCTAAAAATCCCCTTCCGCCCCCAGATGCTTGAACTCCTCCCAAAGAGCTTATTGCCGTTGATGAGAAGGTTCCAAGAACTATTCCACCTATTCCACCGACCAATCCGATTAATCCAGAATTAAATAAAAAGACAAGAAGAATATCTATGTTTTTTGCGCCGATTGATTTCATTATTCCGATATCTTTTGTTTTTTCTAAAACTGCTGTGAACATGGAATTAGCGATTCCTATTGCACCTACAATCAATGATATGGCTGCAATTGCTCCTAAGAACAAGGTCATTGTATTCATTGTTGCCTGAATAGTTGCCTGCATTGTGGCAGGATTGCTGATGCTAAAATCTATTTTATTCTGATTTAGTATTCCTCTTGACAGCATTAATTTATTAGTTATATCGGTAACAGTCTGATTTGACAGGCTTACATCTGTAATTTTCACAGATATTGAATTGAATTCATTATTTCCGACATCTGCTAAAGTTGTTCTGGCAGTGCTTATCGGAATATATATTGATGAGCCTTCCTGAGTAATCCCAACTACATTGAAAGATTTTCCCGCAATTATTATTTTGCTGTTTAATGGCACAGCTTTTCCAAATAAAGTGGTTGCGACGCGATTACCTATCACAACTGAAGATGTGTCGCCAGTTGTCAAGAACCTTCCTGAAGCCAGCGTTTCTGTAGTGATATCTTTCCATGTGGAAACATCCACTCCTGTAATCCTCTGGTTTTTGGCAGTCTTGGCTGAATAAGAAATATCTGCATTTGCAGAAACTTCTCCCATGACCTCTTTTACATTTGAAATGCTTTTAATGACTACAATATCTTTTTCAGTCAGATTTTTTGCAGTAGAAGAGGTTGCGGCATTATTTCCCTGATTTTCTCCTCCAAAACCAAATCCTTTTGCCCTTTCTATTCCAGGGCTTACTGTGAGCACATCTGCTCCAAGCCCTCCAAGCCTATCTTTTAATTGCTGCTGTGCTCCCTGGCTTATCGATATTATTGAGACTACAGCTGCAATGCCTATGACAATTCCAAGAATAGTAAGCCAGCTTCTCAGTTTGCTGTGAAAAAGAAAATTAAGCGCAAGCTGAAAAGATTTTTTTAATCTCATTTTTAAAAAGAGATTATTTTCTTTTCTCCTTCTCTTTTGCGTTTTTGACCCATTCAGGAGTATCAGAATTATTTTCTTTTTTTGCAAATACTGATTTTATCTTTCTTCGGTATTTATTGTAGAATCCGTATAATATCAAGACTGCAAATGCAATTATGGCCCAAAAATACCATTTAGCCAATAATGAACTGCTACTTGTTGAAGTTCTTCCGCTGAAACTTCGCCCAGTTAAAGAAAAATTTCCTATTCCTGTTACAGCAAGATTCAGTGGCAATTCCATATTGACAATTCTTCTTTCTCCGAGATTATCAGTGTAATAAACATCAAACTTCAAATTATTCTGAAGAGTTTGAGAGGACATATTCCCAAAATTTGTTCTGGAAACATTCCCTCTTGAAGCATTCTGAAAATTTGTCTGCATTTTTGGAGAAAGGCTGAAACTGACAATTGTATAGTCTCCGCTATTCAGATTTCCAATCATCTGGCCATTTGTTCCAGAAACTATATAATCATCCTGGTCAGGAATTCTTACAACAACGGAATTTGCAGCATATTTTCCCGTATTTGCAATTGCTATAGAAACATCAGAACTGCTTGTTTCCTGAATTACAGCATCAAAAGTTGTTCTTGAGTCTTTTATGTTAATATTAAATTTTTCCATGAAGTAAAAATCAGACTTTTGATTTCCGGAATTATAATTAACTTCAATAGACGCATTTTCATTTATTGCATCTTTATCCACTCGGAGTTTGTATGAGATCATCCATTCATTTTTATTGTCTGAAAGATATGTAGCCCCGTTAAGAACCCTTACATTATCGTTGTTATCTAGTGAGAAAGGATAGCTTGGAATTAACTCAAATCTTGCACCATTGCAATTTTGATTCTGGACTCCGCTGACTTGGAAAACCACATTTACATATTCATTTGGAACAGCTGGATAAGGGTCCTGATTGATTAATGATACACTTAATTGGCATGGATTAGAATCTGCCAAAACTAAGTTTGTTGATAATATAGATAAGACTAAAGGTACGAGTAAAATTAAAAAATATTTTTCAGTTTTCATTTTCCTCTCCTTTCTTTTCTATTTTGTGCTTCTTTTTCTATTCTTCCATCTTTTAGATGAACAACCCTCTTTGCATGCTTGACAAGATCCAAATCATGTGTTATCAGAATAATCGTCTTGCCAGCCTCATTCATCTGGGCAAGGAAGTTCATTACAAACTCTCCAGTTTTAGAATCCAAGTTTCCTGTCGGCTCGTCTGCAAGTATTATATCAGGATCATTTGCCAAGGCTCTTGCAATCGCAACTCTTTGTTGCTGGCCCCCTGAAAGCTGACTTGGTTTGTGATGTATTCTGTCTCCTAGTCCCAATGAGCTCAATAATTTTTTTGCTTTTTCTTTTGCATTTCCATTTGATTCATTCACAATTTCCATTGGTAGCATAACATTTTCTAACGCAGAAAAATTTGGAAGAAGATTAAACTGCTGGAATATGAATCCAATTGTCTTTCCCCTTAGGAATGCAAGAGAAGAATCTGACATTTCTGAAATATCTCTGTTCATCAAGTAAACAGAGCCCCATGAAGGCCTGTCTAATGCTCCAATTATATTTACCATCGTGGATTTTCCGCTTCCGCTTGGCCCGGTTATTGCCACAAACTCTCCTCTTTTTATTTCCAAATCTATTTCTTTTAGAACAATAAGCGGCTCTGCTTCACCCATCTCATATTTTTTCCATACATTGTCTATTCTTATTAGGCTTGATTCTGTTTTGTTCATAATCTCATTAGCCATATTTTGATTTATAAACAATATGAACTTCAAATCCATAACTAGAACTATATTGTCTAGAATATATAATTTAGAATTGTAATTATTCTTCTTCGACTCTTGGGGCCAGAATGAATGTGATTTCTACTGGTCCTTTAAAATCGAATCTTGCAGGATAATCAGTGGAGAACTGCATCTGCATTCTGTCTGCAAACTTTCCTGCCTTGATGAATTTTTGCAGATATTCCAAGGAATATTTTGAGGTTGCCTCTCCTGTGAATTTTGCCTCATCGCTGGAAAATTCAGTTTTTGTGCTGTGAAGATTGCCTTTTGCCTCAACAATGAATTTGTCTTTTATGGAGAATGAGCAGGCATCTGACAATATGGCTGCATCTTCAATCGCGTTGCCGAAGATTGCTGAGTCAATGTCAACTTTGCTTGTGAATTCCAGATCAGGAATTCTTTTTTCCTCTGATTCAATCGCAATCAATGCAAGATTAAAAGTTCTCTTGACTGTGTCCTGGATGCTCAATTTCAGTTTATTGGTTTCGGTTTCTATTGTCAATGAGCTGTTTGAGCTTGCTCTTCTTAGGACTTGCTTCAAATCTTCAAGGCTTACGCCCAAATTTTCCTCTTCTTCTGTCTTGAATTCAGAGAACAAGGCGCAAGGCAGCTTCAAAGAGACAAGTGCAACATTTGCAGGATCTACTGCCGTTATGCTCAGTCCCGCCCTTGTTACTTTCAGTCTGACTTCGCTTACTAATTCAGATATCAGCGAGATAGAATCTGCTAAAAGTTTAGGGTCATTTAATTTTAATATCATTTTCTCAGTATTATTCAATTAGACCAGTTCGAAGTTATTTAAGCTTTGTTGTAGTTTTGTGCAACTAAATATTTAAATCGCGTATCTCTGCTTTTTATGAGGCAGGGAATTATGGATTTGAAACAAGTTAGATTCTATTATTTGAGAAGAGATATTCAGAATGCTCTTCTTGATATGTCTAAAAACAGAGAAGTTGTTCCCCGTTACAGGGAAAGCTTCGGCAAAAGGCCTGATACTATAGAATATCCCAATGATATTGTGACATTGGTTGAAAAAGGAGCTACTAGTTTTCATTGCTCAGAGGAATTATGGGGCAATCCATTGGATTTGAAAACAGAATTAAGCAAAAAAGATATGAATGACCTGAGAATTGGCTGGGATTTGATAATTGACATTGACAGCAAATTCTTCGAGTACAGCAAAATCGCAGCCAGACTTATAATTGAATCAATGAAGTTTCATAATGTTCAGAATATTGGCTTGAAATACTCGGGAAACAAGGGATGGCATATTGCATTGTCGCATGAGGCCTTTCCAAAGGAATTAAACAGTTTGAATGTGAAAGATTTTTTTCCAGAAGGACCAAGATTGATTTCTGAATATTTGAGAGATCTTATGGCTAAGAAGCTTTCTGAGGAAATTTTGAAATTGAATTCTGTAAAAGAAATCAGCGAGAGGCTTGAACAGCCCGCTGAAAATTTTTATGTTGATGGAAAATTCAATCCATTCTCTTTAGTGGATATCGATACAATTCTCATCTCGCCAAGGCATCTTGTCAGAATGCCATATTCTTTGAATGAAAAAACGGGGCTGTCGAGCATAGTAATCCTGCCTGAGCAGATTAAAAACTTCCATCCTGGATGGGCCAAGCCTGAAAGAGTTTATGCGAAAAAATTCATGCCTATTCCGGAAAAAAATGAGGCGAAAGAATTGCTTTTGCAGGCATTGGACTGGAAAAAACAGCATCGTGAAATAAATATCTCTAAATCGCCGATAGGGGAGTTTATTGTCAAAGATGCAAGCCCTGAGTTGTATCCTCCATGCATAAAATGCATTCTGAATGGGATGAAGCAGGATGGCAGGAAAAGGGCATTGTTCATATTGCTGAATTTTTTCAAGAGTGTCTCTTTGACTCATGAGGAGATAAAAAAGAAAATTGAAGAATGGAACAAACTTAATTTCCAGCCGTTGAAAGAAGGATATATTCTGGCACAGCTTTCATGGTTTTCAAAATCTCCGATAAGGATGCCGCCAAGCTGTGATAAAACGCATTATAAAGATCTTGCAGTCTGCAATCCAGACCCTTTTTGCAGCAGAATAAAAAATCCTGTGAAATATGTAGCTGGAAAAATCAGGATGGCTGAAAGGATGAAGCCAAGACCCCGGGCGGGAAGAAAGAAGACATAGGGAAAGGATTTTAAATCTTATAAACTTAAAAAAAACATGAAAAAGAGGTTTGTATTGATATCTTTGTTAATTATATTTTTGAGCATAACAATTGTTGTTTCAGCAGAAGAGCCTAGAGTAACAACAGCCTACAATTATCTTTATAACAATGCCCAAGTTCCTGCTGACAATAATGATCTTGCATTAACACTGCTGGCATTCTCGACCAATACTTCAGTATCTGATCCATTAAATGGTAACTTATCACAAAGATCCTTTAGCGATAATCTTATAACAAATGCTTATTCAGTGATTGCATTAAATGCCGCAGGCAAAGATTCGACTAAATATCTTGATAATATTACAGCTAAAAAAATAACTTATACTGTTTCTGGGATAAATTGGTTCTTGCAGATTGATTCAACAAGCTCCGAAAGCACTGGCTGCAATATAGCTTATGATTCTAACGAGGAAAATATTACTTTAAGATCGAATAAAACTTATTCTATAGATTCCTCTTCAACAACAAGCTGTTTTATAGCAAGCGGTTATTGGCTGAATATTACTCAAGCTTGCATAACTAAAGAATTTTCAATTTCATGCAATAAAACAGCTTATGTTTCATTGCCTTTCAAATCAGGGAATATTTGGAACATTCCTTCTAAAACCTTTATTGTTTCTTCCAGCCCAATTTCAGTTAAAATAGAGACTTACTGTCTTGCAAGTAGTTCCGGAAATTGCGATGCTCTTGGAACTTTATGGGCGACTTATGCATTAAGCCTGTCAAGAGTTTCGACAGATAGGGAAATAGCTTCTTCAATGCTCCCTTATTTAGTCTCTTCAGATGATAATGCTGAATCTCCAGTCAAAGAATCTCTGCTTTATTTGATAACTGGAACTTCAGATTATGCAAATATTGTATTAAACAGCCAGTATAAAGACGGATATTGGAGAACAGGAACAAATTTTGATCCTTATTATACTGCCGTGGCTTCTTTTGCTTTAGCACAAGATTATGCTTCTTCAAGCAATATCACCAAGGCAAAATATTATTTCAATTCAAGCTGGTCAACCAATTGGGGAAATCAGTCTACCGCTTTGATGCTTTATTCATTTTTCTTAAGAAATCCTTCGAGCCCATGCGAGAAAGCAGGAATGATTTGCAATGTTACTATCCCTTCTAAGGATTATGTTGAAAATAAAACTTCTTCATGCCAGCCAACTGGCGGAAGCTGCTGGCAATTAGGCTCCTGCAGATTAAACAATAAGATCTGTAATCTGTCGATGGAGCCAAATTATGTCGAGAATTCTAGCTTGGAATGCGGACAAGGATCTTGCTGGCAATTAGGCTCCTGCAACCTAAGCGGCAAGATATGCAATAGGTCTATGGATGATCTAAATTATGTCATAAATTCTAGCTTGGAATGCGGCCAGGGATTTTGCTGGCAGCCAGGCCTATGCAAATTACAAGACGGTATATGTAATCTGTCCATGGGTAATCCAAATTTTGTCATAAATTCTAGTCTGGAATGCGGACAAGGGTTTTGCTGGCAATTAGGCTCCTGCAACCTAAGCGGCAAGGTATGTAACCTGTCGATGGGTAATCTAAATTTTGTCCAGAATCCTGATTTTGAATGCGGCCAGGGATCTTGCTGGGAGCTAGGCTCATGCAAATTAAGCGGCAAGACATGTAGCATGTCTATGGATCCAAATTTTGTCAAGAATGATAGTTTGGAATGCGGTCAGGGATACTGCTGGCAATTAGGCTCCTGCATATTAAGCAGCAACAGAAATGTATGCAATTTGTCTTCGATGTATCAAAATTATTTTCAGAATCTTGATTTTGAATGCGGCCAAGGATCTTGCTGGCAGCCTAATCAATGTTATGCTCTAAAAAATCAGGGATTGTCATGCGAATCGGCATGTGATCCAAAAACTCAAGTTGAAAATTCAACTTATGCGCCTTATTGCGGAAGAGGCTCTACATGCTGCCAAGAAACATTGTGCGCTCAGTACAACGGAACTTGCAAAACATCTGGAAATCCAGATGAAGTTGAAAATTTCTCTTTGACTCCTTCATGCAGCATTGGAAAATGTTATGTTAAAAGCCCCTGCGCTATGAAAAATTTGAATTGCATGCAAGGCAGTTGTTCATCAGGATACAAGCAAAAATCTTCTACTACAAATAAGTATCAATGCGGAACAGGAGCAGTTTGCTGCGAAATAGAAAATCCACCTGTATGCCCGTATTCATGCAATGCTGCATGCGCAGCCAATTATGGTGAAATAGGAAATTTTGCCTGTGCTGGAGGGGACAATTTATGCTGCCAATTGCAGGATACATGCTCGGTTAACACAGGATACTCATGCAAGCCCTCATGTTCAGATAATGAAACTGAAGCTACTAACTTGAATTGTATGCCTGGAACAGGGGGAACTTGCTGCAAGCCAGCCCCTGAAAAGCAATGCCAGTCATTAGGTCATACTTGCAGATCAGGCACGACTTGCTTGTCAAATGAGAAAGTAGACAATTATGGCTGTGTAGATGGAAATGTCTGCTGCGAAGCGCTTCCTGCAAATGTATGCGTAGATATTTATGGATTCACTTGCAAGCATTCATGTCTGACAACAGAAAGTCAATTAAGTTATAGTTGCTTATCAGGCGGAGTTTGCTGTGAGCCAAAAGATACAGTTATTCCTTGCCAAACAATAGATGATTGTTATAGAAAACAAGAATGTAATAATCAATTAGTCACAGATATTTTTGGAAAATCAGGAAAATGTGAGTATAGCCGTGAATTGAGCTGCAGTGATAATTTTGATAATGACGGAGATGGCTTGGTTGACAGCGAAGACCCAGATTGTCCTAAGACTTGCAGTTCAGCAGGATTTACATGCTGTTCGGAATGCGAGCCGGGTTATGAGCAATCAGCATATGATATTTCCTGTTCTAACGGATATTGCTGTGACAAATGCAAATCAGCAGCATCAACAACTCCAACAACTCCGACAACACAAACAACCAAGTCAAATATCTTGATCGTTGTTTTGATAGCAGTCCTTGTTATAGGGATTGGGGCAGCAGTTTACATGCTGCAAAAAAATAAAAAGAAGAAACCTTCTTTGCCAGGTGTGCCCGGAGCATACAGGCCTCCCGTAAGGCCATACATGCCTCCAGCGCAATTCAGGCCTCCAATCAAGCCTATGCAAGTGTCTCAGCAGCAGATCAATATCAGGCCATCTGAACCAAAGCCAAGATTGACAAAACAAGAAGAAGATTTGGAAGAAACTTTGAAGAAGCTAAAAAAGATAAGTGAAAAGTAATTCTAAAAGTAAAAAGGTAGTAATGTGATAAATATTGGTCTGAAATGCTGACGTCCGCATTTCTTTAATAAAAAATTTTACACTTTATAATTGAAATTAAAATGCTCATCTCAAACTAAACTGATTTTCACATTATAACAGAATTATTTCTTGGCTTTTTTCTTGGATTTTTCTTCTCCAAGCATATCTTCAATTTTTTCCTCTTTCTTTTCTTCAGACTTTTCTTCTTTTGGCAGATTTTCTTCCACTTTAATTTTAGGCATCATGGCTTCCAACTGCCTTTTTAAGTACATATTTTCAAACCCCATTCTTTTTGCAATAGAGTCTAATCTGTGGATTTTTTCAATTATGTTGTTGAATATGGCATTTGCTTCGCCTGCCTGAAAGCTTAATTCTGAAGGCTCGATTATCTCGACATTTGAAGGCATGTACATCAGAATAAACTCAAACATCTTCTCAATATTCTTTGTAATCAATTCCATTTCAACAAAACTTGAGAACATGCTCTTTTCCTCTTCCATTTCCTTTGGCTCGAAAATTTCTTTTCTTACAATTTTTATTCCGTCTTCTTTTTCCAAGGCTTCCAAAGTTTTATTGATAGTTTCAGTTAGAAATTCTGGGGGCCTGCCCATTAACTCTATTATTGCCCTTATTTTGATTTCTTTTTTTTCTTTGCCGAACATGCTTTGCAAAGATTTTTTAACTTTTTAAATGTTGTTTAGGGATGAAAAAGGGGCAGATTATGCTTTATGTAGTAATTGCAATTCTAATTATTTTTGCAGCAGGCATCGTCATTTATATTCAAAGTGCGCAGATTGGAAATCTTGCGCCACCGATTAATGGGGGGATAAGGCCAATCAATACTTTTATTGAGTCATGCATAAAAAACACTGCAGAGAATGCCCTTGTTTTTATTGGCCAGCAGGGGGGCTATTATGATTTGCCTTACAATTCAGATTGCAGTTA